>Ga0308160_10000488_pt1 | contig 74564 bp, 61 predicted proteins | sample PhyFR1_FD_201036 | JGI IMG/M metagenome (GOLD analysis project Ga0308160, IMG submission 201036) | Phyllosphere microbial communities from UC Gill Tract Community Farm, Albany, California, United States - DLSLF.R1 | ecosystem: Host-associated > Plants > Phyllosphere > Unclassified | place: USA... | reverse complement strand
GGATCAGTTTCAGCTTGTCCTCGGGCGTGGCCTCGGCCAGGAAGTCGTCGACCCCGGCTTCGGCCGCGATCGCCGCCGCCGTCAGGCGGTTGTCGCCGGTGATCATCACGGTCTTGATGCCCATGCGCCGCAGTTCGGCGAAGCGCTCCTTGATGCCGCCCTTGACGATGTCCTTCAGTTCCACCACGCCCATCACGCGGCCGCCGTCGACCACCACCAGCGGCGTGCTGCCGCGGCGCGACACGTCGTCCACCGCATGGCCGACCGCGGCCGGGTAGTCGTAGCCGAGGCCCAGCACGTACTTGCGCATGGTGTCGGCCGCGCCCTTGCGCAGCGGGCGCTCCTCGAGGTCGACCCCGCTCATGCGGGTCTGGGCGGTGAACGGCACGAACGCCGCATTCAGCTCCGCCATCTCGCGGGCACGCAGGTTGAACTTCTGCTTGGCCAGCACCACGATGCTGCGGCCTTCCGGGGTCTCGTCGGCCAGCGAGGCCAGTTGCGCGGCTTCGGCCAGTTCGCATTCCGTGACGCCAGGCGCCGGCAGGAAGGCGGCGGCCTGGCGGTTGCCGAGGGTGATGGTGCCGGTCTTGTCCAGCAGCAGCACGTCGACGTCGCCGGCAGCTTCCACCGCGCGGCCCGAGGTCGCGATCACGTTGGCGCCCATCATGCGGCTCATGCCGGCCACGCCGATGGCGGACAGCAGGCCGCCGATGGTGGTCGGGATCAGGCACACCAGCAGCGCCACCAGCACCGTCACCGTGATCGGCAGGCTGGCGACGCCGGCTGCCCTGGCTGCATCCACCGCGAACAGCGAGAACGGCAGCAGCGTCGCGGTAACCACCAGGAACACGATGGTCAGCGCCACCAGCAGGATGGTCAGCGCGATCTCGTTCGGCGTCTTTTTACGGTTGGCGCCTTCGACCATGGCGATCATGCGGTCGATGAAGGCTTCGCCCGGATTCACCGCGATCTTCAGCACCAGCCAGTCCGACAGCACGCGGGTGCCGCCGGTGACGGCCGAGAAGTCGCCGCCGGATTCGCGGATCACCGGCGCCGATTCGCCGGTGATGGCCGATTCGTCGACCGAGGCCACGCCCTGCACCACGTCGGCGTCGGCCGGGATGATGTCGCCTGCTTCGACCAGCACGAACATGCCCTTGCGCAGGTCGGTGGCGGGGCAGGGCAGCCAGGTGGTGCCGTGCTGGGGTGCGCTCAGCTTCTTGGCCATCACGGTCTGCTTCAGGGCGCGCAGCGCAGCCGCCTGGGCCTTGCTGCGGCCTTCGGCCAGGCTTTCGGCGAAGTTCGCGAACAGCACCGTGAACCACAGCCATAGAGAGATCGAGAAAATGAAGCCGGCCGGCGCTTCCCCGTTGCCGCGCAGGGCATCCAGCCACAGCAGCGTGGTGATGATGGAACCGACATACACCACGAACATGACCGGGCTGCGCCACTGCTGGCGCGGGTCGAGTTTGCGGAACGAGTCGATCACGGCCGGGCCGGCCAGTTTCGGATCGAACATGCTGACTTTATTGGCATGCGACATGTGCGCAGCTCCTTCTTATTTTGCTGAAAACAGTTGCAGGTGTTCGGCCACCGGGCCGAGCGCCAGCGCCGGGACATAGTTCAGCACGCCCACCAGCAGCACCGCGCCGATCAGCAGGCCGACGAACAGCGGGCCATGGGTCGGCATGGTGCCGGCGGTGACGGCCAGGCGCGGCTTGGCGGCCAGCGAACCGGCCAGCGCCAGCACCGGCACGATCATCGCGAAGCGGCCGAACCACATGGCGATCGCCAGCATCACGTTGTAGAAGGGCGTGTTGGCCGACAGTCCCGCGAAGGCGCTGCCGTTGTTGTTGGCGGCCGAGGTGAAGGCGTACAGGATCTCCGAGAAGCCGTGCGCGCCCGGATTGGCCACGCCCGCGGTGCCGGCGCTGCTGGCGACGGCGATGGCGGTGCCGCCCAGGACCAGGATCGGCGTCACCAGGATCGCGATCGACACCATCTTCATGTCGAAGGACTGGATCTTCTTGCCCAGGTATTCGGGGGTGCGGCCGATCATCAGGCCGGCGATGAACACGCCCAGCACGGCGAACACCAGCATGCCGTACAGGCCGGAGCCGACGCCGCCGAACACGACCTCGCCGAACTGCATCAGCGCCAGCGGGGCCAGGCCGCCGAGCGGCATCAAGGAGTCGTGCATGGCGTTGACGGCGCCGCAGGAGGCGGCGGTGGTGACGGCCACGAACAGGCTCGATGCGGCCATGCCGAAGCGGGTCTCCTTGCCTTCCATGTTGCCGCCGGCCTGCAGCGCGCTTGCGCCCTGGTCGACGCCGAGCGCCTGCAGCGCCGGATGCGCCTGCGGTTCGGCCCACATCACGAGCAGGGTCATGGCCGTGAACAGGATCGCCATGGCCGTGAACACGGCCCAGCCCTGGCGCATGTCGCCGACCATGCGGCCGAAGGCGAAGCACAGCGCGGCCGGGATCAGGAAGATCGCCACCATCTGCGCGAAGTTGGTCAGCGCGTCCGGGTTTTCGTAGGGGTGGGCCGAGTTGGCGTTGAAGAAGCCGCCGCCGTTCGTGCCCAGCATCTTGATCGCTTCCTGGGACGCGACCGGGCCCATGGCGATGGTCTGGGTGGTTGCGGTCAGGTTTTCCATGACGGGATTGCCGGCGCTGTCCTTGAGGGGCTGGCCCCCGGCGTCCAGCTTGGGTTGCGAATAGGCCACCGGCTCCACCAGCGCGACTTGCTGATAAGGTTCGAAGTTCTGGATCACGCCGCGGCCGACCAGGAACACGGCCAGCACCAGCGACAGCGGCAGCAGCACGTACAGCGTGACGCGCACCAGGTCGGCCCAGAAGTTGCCGACCGATGTCGACGAGCGCGCGGCCAGGCCGCGGATCAGGGCGTAGACCACGGCGATGCCGGTGGCGGCCGAGAAGAAGTTCTGGCCGGCCAGCGCCACCATCTGGGTGAGATAGCTCATGGTCTGCTCGCCGCTGTAGCCCTGCCAGTTGGTGTTGGCCACAAAACTCACGGCGGTGTTGAAGGCGGAATCGGGCGACACCGCGCCGAGACCCTGGGGGTTCAGCGGCAGCACGCCCTGCAGGCGCTGCACGGCATAGACCAGCAGGGCGCCGAAGCCGTTGAACAGCATCAGCCCGAACGCATACGATTTCCAGCCCATGCCCTGGGCCGGGTCGACCCCGGCCGCGCGGTAGCACAGGCGTTCGAGCGGCGCCAGCCAGCCGAGGCCGGGCACCTTGCCGGCAGCGCCGACCGCGGCCAGCAGGCGGCCCAGCGGCAGCGCCAGCAGCGTGACCACGGCCAGGAAGACCGCGAGCAATACGATGGCATCGGTGTTCATTTACAGCTCCTCCGCATTCAGCAGGGCCACCACGAGGTACAGCAGCACGCCGGCCGCAGCGATGCCGGCAGCCCAATAAGTCAGGTTCATTGCTTGCCCCCCAGCTTGGCGCAGGCTTGGGCCAGGCCGCACGCGAGGGCGGTCAGCACCACCGTCGCGCAGATGTACAGGACGTCCATTTTGTTATTCCAGGATGTAGTTGACGACGCAAGCAGCTTAGGAGGCGGGGGCGAAACGAGGTGTAAAAGGTGAGCTTGGCGCCGTATATGCCGTGTAAACGTACGCTAGCGAGCACTCATCGTAGTAAATTCAATCTATGTTGTTGTGCGGCAACTGTAAGTTAATAAATAGTCAGCCGTTCGGCCGTACCGATCAATAAAGTAATGTTGCGATGTGGACTTATTGTGGAGTCACAGCTATGCTCCTTTCACACTTCCGTTTCATTGCGCTGACCGATGCCTCCTTCCAAAGACAATGTCGACCATCGCTTGCAGCGCCTCGACCAGATGCGCAAGCCGCTGGTCACGCGTTCGATCGCGCTGCTGGTCGGGTTCTGCCTGTTCCTGGTCGGCCTGCACGCCTGGAGCCTGTGGACGGCGCGCAGTCACCAGCTGGAGCAGACGGCGGTCAACACCGCCAATATGGCGCGCGCGCTGGCCTCCCAGGCGGAAAGCTCGATCAAGCTGGGCGATGCGGCGCTGGTCGAGCTAGTGGAACGCTACCAGCACGACGGGCTGGAAGGGGCCGCCGGGGAACGGCTGCACGCGCGCCTGCGCCAGATCGTTGCTCATACGCCCGAGCTGCAGGAAGCCTTCATCTACGGCGCGGACGGCGACCGGCTGGCGACCTCGCTGCCCCATCTCGTCAACGGCAATAACGCGGACCGCGAGTATTTTATTTATCACAAGACGCATACCGATCTCGGATTGCGGGTCGGTCAACCGATCCGCAGCCGCTCCAGCGGCGTGCTGGCGATCCCGCTGTCGCGCCGGATCAACCGTCCCGACGGCAGTTTCGGCGGCGTGGCGATGGCATCGCTGCGGCTCCAGTTCTTCGGCCGCTTCTACGACCGCTTCGACGTCGGCCCCACCGGTACCATCATCCTGGCCCTCGACGACGGCACGCTGCTGTACCGCCGGCCGTTCAAGGCGTCGATGGTCGGCACCGACATCGGCAACGGCCCGGTGTTCCAGCTGTACAAGCGCAACGGCCCGGTCGGCACGGCGATGTTGACGTCGAAGATCGACCGCATCGAGCGCCTGTACAGCTACCGTCACCTCGAGGGCTTCCCGCTGCTGGTGGCCAGCGCCCAGACCAAGGACGAAATCCTGGCCGGCTGGTGGACCACGGTGATCAAGACCACCCTGGTGGTGATGTTCGCGGTGGGCGTGCTGGCCTGGGGCGGGCGCCGCATGATCGTCCAGATCCGGGTGCGCGAAGCGCTGGACGGCGAGCTGCGCAACGCGCGCGCGTCGCTCGAACTGCACAACATCTCGCTGCGTGCGCTGGCCGACAGCGACGGCTTGACCGGACTGGGCAACCGCCGCCTGTTCGAGGAAGCGCTGGAACGCGAAGTCGGACGCGCGCGCCGCAGCGGTCTGCCGTTTGCGCTGATCCTGACCGACGTCGATTTCTTCAAGAAGTACAACGACCGCTACGGCCACGTGGCCGGCGACGCCTGCCTGCGCCAGGTTGCGCTGGCGATCGCGTCCGGCGCACGCCGTCCGGCCGACCTGGCGGCGCGCTACGGCGGCGAGGAATTCGCGCTGATCCTGCCGGATACCGACCTCGATGGGGCCATGGCGGTGGCCGAGCTGATCCGCGAGGCCGTGGCCGAGCTGCAGCTCGAGCATGCCGACAGCCCGAACGGCCGGGTCACGCTGAGCCTGGGCGTGGTGGCCGGCTATCCGGCCCGGGAAGCCGAACAGCCCAGCTGCGCCTGGGTGGAGGCGGCCGACACCGCGCTCTACGATGCCAAGGCGGCCGGACGCAACCGGGCCGTGGGGCGCAGCGGCACCGAGCGCGTTGCCGCCTGATTTCATAGCGGCAAGCAATCGCTCTCATATAAATCATTTGCTGCCGCTTGCTTGCAATTGAATAGTGTGCGATCTAACATGGTCGGCATGGATACCTCCGCTGCCCCCGCCGTGCCGCTGCTCGACAACCAGCTCTGCTTCGCGCTGTACTCGACCGGCCTGGCGATGAACAAGGTCTACCGCAAGCTGCTGCGCAAGCTCGATCTCACCTACCCGCAATACCTGGTGATGATGGTGCTGTGGGAGCGCGACGCGGTCACCGTTTCCGACATCGGCGCCCGCCTGTTCCTCGACTCGGCCACGCTGACGCCGCTGCTCAAGCGGCTGGAAGCGGCCGGGCTGGTGACGCGCAAGCGCGCAGCCGCCGACGAGCGCCAGGTGGTGGTGGCCCTCACCGATGGCGGCCGCGCGATGGCACGCGAGGCCGCGGCGATCCAGGAACAGGTGCTGTGCGCGACGGCATGTTCGCCGGATGAACTGGGGGCGATCAAGAAGCAGCTGGAAGGATTGCGGGCGAAGCTGGGGGGCAATGGCTAGACATACTAGCCGGCCGCATCCTTGCCCGCCTGCCTGCACCCCGGATCGGCCTGCTGCCGCGCCGCGCTCTGCGCCAGCAGCAGCTTCCTGAAATCCGCCTCCGCCATCGGCTTGCCGATCAAGAACCCCTGCAGCACGTCGCAGCCGGTCGAGCAGATCGCGCTGCGCTGGCCCTCGGTCTCGATGCCTTCGCAGATCACGGCCAGCTTGAGCGACTTGGCAAACGCGATCACGCCGTTGACGATGTCCAGGCAGCGCCGGTCCTGCTCGATTTCCTGCACGAAGGAGCGGTCGATCTTGATCGCCGTGATCGGGAACTGGCGCAGGTAGGACAGGTTCGAATAGCCGGTGCCGAAGTCGTCGAGCGCGATGCGGAAGCCTTCCAGCTTGAGCATGTGCAGCACCTGCGCGGCCTTGTCGATGTCCTGCATCAGCATGCTTTCCGTGACTTCCAGCTTGATGCACTCGGGGTGCAGCCCGTAGCGTTCGACCACTTCCTTCATCATGGCCGGCAGGCTCTCGTCGGTCAACTGGCGCGGCGACACGTTCATCGCCATCTGCAGCCGGAAGCCCAGGTCTTCCCACTCGCGCGCCTGGCGGCAGGCTTCCTCGCAGACCCAGGCGCCGACCAGGTTGATGGCCGGCGAATCTTCGAGCATGGCCAGGAAGGTCTGCGGGCCGAGGATGCCCAGGCGCGGATGGTTCCAGCGCAGCAGCGCCTCAGCCCCGACCACGGCGCCGTTGACGGCATTGATCTGCGGCTGGTAGTACAGCACGAACTGGCCCAGGTCGAGCGCGTTGAAGACTTCCTGGCGCAGTTGCAGGCGCTGCTTGAGCAGGCGCGTGCCGGTTTCCGAGAACACGCTGCAGGTGTGGCGGCCGTTGGCCTTGGCTTCGTACATCGCGGCGTCGGCGTTGTTCAGCAGCTCGTCGGGCGTGACTTCGTCGCCGCTGCCGATCGCCACGCCGATGCTGGCGCCGACCATCACCTGGTGGCCGCCCACCACGATCGGCTTGGCGAGGCGCGGCAGCACGCTTTCCGCCAGCATGCGGGCGGCGCCGGCGTCGGTCGATTCGAGCACGATCACGAATTCGTCGCCGCTGATGCGGGTGACGGTTGTGCCGGCCTCGGAAAACGTCGACAGGCGGCGGCCGATTTCCTGCAAGGCGGTGTCGCCGGCCTGGTGGCCGTAGGCGTCGTTGACTTCCTTGAAGCGGTCCAGGTCGATGAACAGCACACCGACCCTGGCGCCGTTGTCCACCGAGCGCGTGAGCGCGGCATCGAGCGCGCGCATGCAGCTGAAGCGGTTGTGCAGGCCGGTCAGGCTGTCGTGCGTGGCCAGGTGGATCAGCTTGGCCTCGGCTTCCTTGCGCATCGTGACGTCGGCGAAGAACACGCTCAGGCCTTCCTGTGTCGGGTAGGCGCGCGCTTCGAGCCAGATGCCGAGCGGGGCGTAGTAGCTTTCGACGGACGTGAATTCGCGCGAGGCCGCCGCGCGCCGGTAAGCCAGGTGGAAGTCGCTGCCGATCGCTTCCGGAAACTCGTCCCAGATGCGCTTGCCGATCAGGTCGTGCGCACGGCGCTCCAGCCAGGCCGCGCCGCGCGCGTTGATGTAGGTGAAGCGCCATTCGCGGTCGAGCGAGAAGCAGCCGTCGGCGATGCTCTCCAGGACGGTGCTGAGGCGCTGGCGCGCCTGTTCGGCGGCGCGCTGGCCTTCGATGGCGTCGGTCACGTCCTGCAGGAAGCCGGCGAAATTCATCAGCCGCCCGAGCTCGTCGTGCAGCGGGAAGATGTGCATGCGCACCCACATCATGGTGCCGTCCTTGCGGTAGTTGCGCAAGGTGGTGGTGCACGGGCGCTGGTCGGCGATGCAGGCGCGCAGCTGGTCGAGGCCGGGCTGGTTGGTATCGTCGCCCTGCAGGAAGCGGCAGTTGCGGCCGACCACTTCGTCGTAGGCGTAGCCCGAATGCGCTTCGAAGGCGGGGTTCGCGTAGACGATGGGATTGTCCGGCTGGTGCGGATCGGTGACCAGGATGCCGTTGCTGCTGGCGACAATCATTCTCTGGTAAAACCAGGCGGGGTGACTTCCCAGGGGCGCAGGAATGGGCATGATCGACCTAGTCATTGCGGGACGCTTCCAGTGTAATCCGGCACGGCCCGGCGCGTAGCACGACAGGCAGGCTGGTCAAGAGGGTGATAAGGCTATCGATGGAGGCCGAGCGCCGCCATCTTCGCGGCCAGGGCGAGGCGGTCGCGATCGATCTGGTCGCCGTTGGTGCGGCTCGAGAGCGCGGCTTTTTCCTTGCGGCCGAGGAAGTAGGCGATACGCTCGGCGTTGGCGCCGGACGGATGCGGGATGCCATGCAGGATGCGCGCCTCATCGAGCACGCCCCGCGCCGCCAGCCACGACAGCGCCTGGCCGACCTTGGGCCCGAGCGGCACGTAGACCGCGTCCGGCAGCAGCGCCGCCTCGTGCGCGAAGTGATCGAGCATCTGGCCCTGCAGCAGGGGCGTGGCGATCATGTTCGGATTGGCGCCGTTGTAGTTCTTGCCGTCCACGAAGACCGCATGGCGCAGCACCGCGGTCACGTGCATCAGCCGCGCGTCTGCGTCCCACAGGGTGGCGCAGCTGGCGATGCCGAGCCAGCGCTGCAGGCCGACGTGGTCGAGCAGCGCGACCAGGTTGGGCCGGATCGCGCCGCTGAAGGCGCCGGTGTACTTGGCCGCGCGCAGCACCTCCGCCAGTGGCGCCTGCGCCATCAGCTGGCGCCGCGCTTCGCGCACCGCGTTTTTCCATTGTGCAAAACCGGGCGTGATGCCGACCACGACCACGCGTGCCTGGGCATTCACGTAATCGAAGGGCGTGTAATGGGCGGACAGCAGGTTCGTGCGCGCTACCTCGAAGGTGGCGGGAATCTGGAGCGGGTCGGCGATCGTGTCGACGTCGGTGCCAAGGATGGGTTCGATGAAGTTTGTGATACATGCTGTGGCCATGATGCCTCGACGCTTGCGTGGTGAAAAGAGGAGTAAGGATTGTGTCTTGCACGGAACTATCCTACCGGTATTAGGAGCAGTCTTAAGCTGATTAGGAATATTCTTAATTACAAGTCTGATCACAAGCGTGACGCGACCATCGGTGCAGCCCGTGCTAGGATCACCATCAATTCATTTTGAGAATAGGACAAACGTGCACACCGACATCACGCGGGCGCCGTTCGGGACCTTGCCCGACGGTGCGCAAGTCAGTCAATTTACGCTCACCAACGCTGCGGGCATGATCGTGAAGATCCTGGATTTCGGTGGCATCATCACCCAGATCCACGTGCCGGACCGCGCCGGCCAGTTCGCCGACGTCGCGCTCGGCTTCGACACCCTCGAACCCTACCTGAAGGACAGCCCGTATTTCGGCGCGCTGATCGGCCGCTATGGCAACCGCATCGCCAAGGGCCGCTTCACGCTGGACGGCAAGACCTATCAGCTGCCGGTCAACAACGGGGAAAATCACCTGCACGGCGGCGAACCCGGTTTCGACAAGGTGCTGTGGCAGGCCGCCGTCGAGGATGGTTCGCTGGTGCTGCGCTACCGCAGCACCGATGGCGAACAGGGCTATCCGGGCAACCTGGAGGCGACGGTGCGCTACAGCCTGAGCGACGACAACGAGATCGTCGTGCGTTTCCAGGCCACGACCGACCAGCCGACCCCGGTGAACCTGACCCAGCACAGCTATTTCAACCTGCACGGCGCTGCCGGCGCGGGTGGCGACATCCTCGACCACGTGCTGACCATCGACGCCGACCGCTTCGTGCCGATCGACACCGGCGCCATCCCGCTGGGCGAGCTGTCCCCCGTCACCGGCACCCCGTTCGACTTCCGCAAGCCGCGCGCGATCGGCGAGCGCATCGAACAGCCGGACAAGCAGCTGCGCCACGGCATCGGCTACGACCACTGCTGGGTCCTGAACCGCACCCCGGGCAGCAAGGCGCTGCAACGCGCCGCCCACGTGCTCGAACCGGCGTCGGGGCGGGTGCTGGAGCTGTGGACCCAGGAACCGGGCGTGCAATTCTATAGCGGCAACTTCCTGGACAGTTCGCTGACGGGCAAGGGCGGCCGCCAGTACGAGTTCCGCAGCGGCCTGTGCCTGGAACCCGAGCATTTTCCCGATTCGCCGAACCAGCCGGATTACCCCAGCACGATCCTGCGGCCGGGCGAAATCTACGCGACCGAGTCGCGCTTCAGGTTCTCGGTAGAGAAGTAAAGGCGGCGTTCATGCCGCGGCGGACGAACGGCTGTCCGCGGCGAAGCGCGCCAGGATGTCCGCGGCGGGCATCGGCTTGCCCAGCAAGAAACCCTGGACGTAGTCGCAGCCGGCCGCACGCAGCCACTCGAGCTGGGCCTGGTCTTCCACGCCTTCTGCCAGCACGGTCAGGCCGAAGCCCCGTCCCAGCGAGATGATGGCCCGGGCGATGGTCTCGCCTTGCTGCGGCAGCAGCTGGACGAAGCTACGGTCGATCTTCAGCTGGTTGATCGGAAACGATTGCAGGTAGGACAGCGACGAATAACCGGTGCCGAAGTCGTCGATCGACAGGCGGATGCCGGCCGCACGGATTTGCTGCATGAATTCGATGGCCGCATCAACGTTTTCCATGAGCAAGCTCTCGGTCAATTCCAGTTCCAGGATTTCGGCCGGCAGGGCGCTGTCGGCCAGCGCCCGCGTCACGTCGTCGATGAAGCCCGGCTCGCGCAGCTGGCGCGCCGACACGTTGACCGCCAGGCTCAGTTCGGGCATGCCGGCACGCAGCCAGCCCGCCACGTCGTGGCAGGCGCGCTGCAGCACCCAGCGGCCGAGCTCGACGATCATGCCGGTTTCTTCGGCAATCGGAATGAATTCGGCCGGCGACACGAAACCATGTTCCGGATGCGGCCAGCGCACCAGCGCCTCGACCCCGATGATCTGGCGGCCGCTGCAATCGAACTGCGGCTGGTAGTACACGCACAAGGCTTGCGCTTCCAGCGCCTTGCGCAGTTCGCGTTCGAGCCGTGCGCGCCGCTGGGTCGCAAACGTCATCTCGGGCCGGAAATCGACGACGCGGTTGCGTCCGCCGTTCTTGGCGGCGTACAGCGCCGTGTCCGCACTGCTGAGCAGTTCAGTCGAACCGGCGACGTCGTCGGGATACACGCACATGCCGATACTGGCGCTGGCGAAGACTTCGCCCTGCTCGAGCGGGAAGGGCACGCGCAGCGATGCCGCGACCGCCTCGGCCACCTCCAGCGCCGCGCCGCGCCGGGCCAGCGGCGCCAGGATGATCGCGAACTCGTCGCCGCCGATGCGGCCGACCACACCGGCGTCGCCGACCGCGTCGCGCAGCGCCGCCGCCACCTTGCGCAGCAATTCGTCGCCGGCGGAATGGCCGAGGGTGTCGTTCACGACCTTGAAGTTGTCGAGGTCGAGCAGCAGCAGCGCCAGCCGGGCGTCGGGCAGGGCCAGCTCATGCTCGAGCCGCAGATAGGTGGCGCGCCGGTTCGGCAGCGCGGTCACCGGATCGGTGTAGGCCAGGTAGTCGAGTTCGCGCTCCGCGCGCGCCACGCGCGAACGCGTGCGGCGCACGATCGGCATCACGATGGCGAGCGCGCCGGCGATCGTCAGCGCCAGGAACACGGCGTAGCGCAGCAGTCCCACGCGCAGGCTCGTCATTTTCATGGTCAGCTCGACCCTGCCGATCTTCCGGCCGCGGTAATCGACCGGGGCTTCGACCCGGATGGTCCCCGCCAGGTCCTGCACGGGCTGCGCCTGTCCGCCCGGCACATAGCTGACGAAGCGCTGACCGGCGCTGTCGTAGACCGTGGCCGACATCAGGTCGGTCGCGAAGTGCAGCGGGCGCAGCATGTCGGCCGCGGCCTCGCGGTCGCCGAACATCAGCGATGCCGTGACGTTGTCGGCGATGATGCCGGCCTGCACCCGGGCCTCGTTGGTCAAGGCGTTGCGCAGCGAGACGAACTGGTAGGCCAGCAAAACCACGCTGGCGATCACCAGGCCGGCGACGGCCGCCACGATCTGGCCGGCGCCGATGGTCGACGCGATCGATGTGCGGTCGCCCGGCCGGCTGCGCGCCGCGCCGCGGCTTCTCCTGAAGATGCTCATATGACGTTGCGGGCCAGGCGCAGCAGGCGCGAACTGAACTTGATGCCGACCCGGGCCGCCTCGCGCGTGTCGACGTCGAAGCGGATGTGCTGGGATTCCTCGACCAGGGCGACGGCGCCCGCATAGGTGGCGGACGGGGTGCCGTCGACCACGTACAAGGCGTTGCCGGCCTCTTTCGGCGCGCTGCGCGGTGCGCGCGCGGCAGTGACGACGACGATGTCGCACGTCTTTGCGCTTGCGGCACCGGCATCGACGGTGGCCCAGGTGCGCCCGTTGACGTTGCGGCCGTCGAGCTGGCGCAGGCTGTCCCACAGCGAATGCTGGGGGCTGGCGCACACCGTCAATGCCCGGGCCGGGACAGCCGGGGCCGACCAGGTCGTGAACATGGCGATATTCAGGATGTAGGCCGCCTTGAGCTGGTCGTCCTGCCCCTGGGCCAGGCAGGATGGCGCGGCAAGCAGGAGGTGCAGCACCGGCAGCGCGGCGCACAGGCGCAGATACGGAGCCATCATCTCAGAACCGGTATCCGAGCTGGCCGACCACGCTGCGGCCGTCGCGCACGATGGCTTCCTGCACGAAGGCGGGGCCGGCCGGATCGGCATACGCATGGTCGAAGGCATTGTAGAGCGCGACCGACCAGTCCCAGCCGCGGCCGGCGCCGGCCGAGCCGAGGACCAGGCTGGCGCTGCAATAGCCGCCGACCCGCGCATGCTCGGTCAGGCGCTGCGACGCGCATTGCCATTCGCCGGCGAGGCGGGCATCCAGTGCGGTCCAGGGCAGGCTGACGCCGGCCTTGAACAGACGCTGCGGCGAATTGACCAGTGCCTGGCCCCCGTCGTCGGCGGCCTTCTGCCAGCTGGCGTTGGCACGCACGCGCACGCCGTTGGCGTAGGTATGCTCGGCCGCCAGCTCGGCGCCGTGCGCGGTCGCGCGCTGGGTATTGGTGAACTGCAGCAGCCCGGTCGACGCGTCGAGTGCCTGCGTGATCAGGCCGTGCATCTGGTAGTGGAACAGCGACAGCGACACCTTGCCGTAGGCATCCGGCCGGTGCTCCCACACCAGTTCACGGGTGCGGATGTCTTCCGGGCGCAGCTGCGGATTGGCTTCCTGGCCGCCGGGCGTCGGGATCGCGTAATACTGCTCGTAGGCGTTCGGCGTCCGGAATGCGGTGCCGTAGATGAGCTTGAGCGTGTCGGCCGGCGTCAGTGTCCGGATCAGCGCGAGGCGCGGGCTGAACCTGGCGCCGATGTCGCTGTTGCGGTCGTAACGCAGGCCGGCGTTGACGATCGTCCTCGGCCCGACCCGCCATTCGTCCTCGACGAAGGCGGCATTGCGATTGCCGCGGCGGCGGTCGTCCAGCCACGACATGCCCGGCGCAACGTCGTAGTTGAACTGGTCGCGGCGGCGGTTGTGCTGCAATTCGACGCCGGCCAGCAGCCTGTGGTCGCGCAGCCCGCGGTAAGTCATGTGCACGTTGGTGCCATACCACGCGCCATGGGCGCCGTCGACGTTCAGGTACGCGCTGCCGTCGCCGTCCGGATACAGGCCGAGGCCGAGGTAGTCCGCGCGGCCCCAGAACAGGCTGGCCGCGACGCTCAGGTCGGCCGTGACGGCGGACTCGTAGGCCAGGTTGGCGTATGCCCTGGTGTCGCGGGTCGAGCCGGGAGCGTCGAAGACGGCCCCGAACGACGCCGTGGGCACGCCCTTGGTGCGTGCCACGTAGCCGGCACTGAAGGTGACAGCACCGCGGTGCAGCTTGGCGAACAGGTTGCTGGCGCGGTCCCAGTCCAGCCCATGGGCGATGCCGTTGCCGGTGCCGGGCTGGTCGAATTCGGGGAAGTACAGGTCGCCGCCGCGGCGCGCATAGCTGCTGGCGGACAGCACCAGGTCGCTGCCGTCCTGGCCATGGGCACCGACACTGACGCGCGAGCGCCGCTCGCCCAGGCTGCCGAAGGACTGGGCGACACGCACGCCGCCGAGCGCGCTGCCGGACTTGGTGATCACGTTGATCACCCCGAACAGCGCATTCGAGCCATAGACCGCCGCGCCCGGTCCCGGCACGTACTCGATGCGCTCGACCAGGCCCATGTCGAGCAGGGCATCGGTACCGATCGCAGCCTGGTCGTACAGGTTGTCGTTGCTGCGCACGCCATCGATCAGCAGCAGGAAACGGCTGTCGTAGTCGCCCGGACGCAGGAAGCCGCGCGCGCCGAGGTAGGCATAATTGCGGTCGCTCGAGACGTACAGGCCGGGAATCGATGCCAGCGCCTCGCCCAGCGTGCGCCAGCCGTATTCGCGAATCTCCTGCGAGGTCACCACGGTGACCGAAGACGGCGCCTCGCTCAGCGATTGCTCGAACCGCGAGGCCGAGGTCACGGTCTGCATTTGCATGAGTTGTTCCAGAGGCAAGTCAGCCAGGCCGGGCGCGCCTGCGGCGTCCTCGGCCGCTTGCGCCGGCGGGAACGACAGGGCAGCCGCAGTCAATATCAATGCACTCAGGGGGGAACTGCGAATTACCGGGATCATGGAAGCTGCGTAGGAAACTGGGCGGGTGTATATCAGTCAGACTTACATGTTGCATTGTCACATGTAAATTGTAATTACAGTAGAGAATGTTATTTTAGTGACGCCGGTATGCAACATTTGGTGAGCATCATGGCCATATCCGGTCAACTGGCGGGTTCCACCGTGCCTAAGTGATATAGAAAGCGGTATCGATATAGTTAAAAAATTGATTGGAAAGTTATCCCACAGATAATTAGACTCTCTCCACCGCTGAGATGGAGAAAAAATAATGTCGGAGACAAAGAGGAAGCTGCGGTCCGCAGCATGGTTCGGCACCCAGGACAAGAACGGTTTCATGTACCGCAGCTGGATGAAGAACCAGGGCATTCCCGACCATGAATTCCAGGGCAAGCCGATCATCGGCATCTGCAATACCTGGTCCGAACTCACCCCCTGCAACGCCCATTTCCGCAAGCTGGCCGAACACGTCAAGCGCGGCATCCTGGAAGCCGGCGGCTTCCCGGTCGAATTCCCGGTGTTTTCCAATGGCGAATCCAACCTGCGCCCGACCGCGATGCTGACCCGTAACCTGGCCAGCATGGACGTCGAAGAATCCATCCGCGGCAACCCGATGGATGGCGTGGTGCTGCTGGTCGGCTGCGACAAGACCACGCCCGCGCTCCTGATGGGTGCGGCCAGCGTCGACATTCCCGCCATCGTCGTCACCGGCGGACCGATGCTCAACGGTAAACTGAACGGCAAGGACATCGGCTCCGGCACCGCCGTCTGGCAGTTGCACGAGCAGGCCAAGGCGGGCCAGATCACGATGCACGACTTCCTGGCTGCCGAAGCCGGCCACTCGCGCTCGGCCGGCACCTGCAACACCATGGGCACGGCGTCCACCATGGCCTGCATGGCCGAAGCGCTCGGCACCTCGCTGCCGCACAATGCCGCCATCCCCGCGGTCGACGCGCGCCGCTACGTGCTGGCCCACATGTCCGGCATGCGCATCGTCGAGATGGTCAATGAAGACCTGCGCCTGTCCAAGATCCTGACGCGCGAGAATTTCGAGAACGCGATCCGCGTGAACGCGGCCATCGGCGGCTCGACCAACGCCGTGATCCACCTGAAGGCGATCGCCGGCCGCGTCGGCGTGCCGCTCGAACTGGAAGACTGGACCGCCATCGGCAAGGGCACCCCGACCATCGTCGACCTGCTGCCCTCGGGACGCTTCCTGATGGAAGAGTTCTATTACGCCGGCGGCCTGCCGGGCGTGATCCGGCGCCTGGGCGAGGGCGGCCTGCTGCCGCACAAGGACGCACTCACCGTCAACGGTAGATCGCTCTGGGAGAACAACCAGGACGCGCCGATCTACAACGACGAGGTGATCCGCAAGCTGGACACGCCGCTGATCGCCGACGGCGGCATCTGCATCCTGCGCGGCAACCTGGCCCCGCGCGGCGCCGTGCTGAAGCCGTCGGCCGCCTCGCCCCACCTGATGACGCACCGCGGCAAGGCCGTCGTGTTCGAGGACTTCGACCACTACAAGGCGCGCATCAACGACCCTGACCTGGACGTCGACGAGAACTCGGTGCTGCTGATGAAGAATTGCGGGCCGATGGGCTATCCAGGCATGGCGGAAGTCGGCAATATGGGGCTGCCGCCGAAACTGCTGGCGCGCGGCATCACCGACATGGTGCGCATCTCGGACGCGCGCATGAGCGGCACCGCCTACGGCACCGTGGTGCTGCACGTGGCGCCGGAAGCGATGGCGGGCGGACCGCTCGGCATCGTGCGCGACGGCGACTATATCGAGCTGGATTGCGCCAACGGACGCCTGCACCTGGACGTGCCGGACGAGGAGATCCGCACGCGCCTGGCCGCTCGTCTCGAGAACCAGAAACCGGCGCCGCGCACCGGGTATGCGGGCCTGTACCTCGATCACGTGCTGCAGGCGGACGAGGGCTGCGACTTCGATTTCCTGGTCGGGTGCCGCGGGTCGGAGGTGCCGAAGCACTCCCATTGAACCAATAATAAGCAGGAGACACGAAGATGCTGCTCATCCAATATAAAACCGCCACCGGCGACCGCCGCGTCGGCATCCTGGACGGCGACACCGTCACCGCGCTCGCCGGCTACGCCACCACCTACGAGCTGGCCGCGGACGCCATCGCCGGCGGGACCGGCATCGCGCCCCTGGCCAGCGCCGCCGTCACCCGTTCCAGCGAGTCCTACGCCACCATCGCGCAGCAGGGACGCCTGCTGGCGCCGCTCGACCACCCCGATCCTGCCCACTGCTACGTCACCGGCACCGGCCTGACCCACCTGGGCAGCGCCGACACCCGCGACGCCATGCACAAGAAGATCGGCGGCGACGTCGAGAGCCTGTCGGACAGCATGAAGATGTTCCGTCTCGGCGTCGAAGGCGGCAAGCCGGCAGGCGACGGCCCCGGCGTGCAGCCGGAATGGTTTTATAAAGGCGACGGCTCCGTGGTGCGGGCCGGCGGCCAGGCGCTCGACATGCCCGAATTCGCGCTCGACGGCGGCGAGGAGCCGGAAATCGCCGGCCTGTACGTGATCGGTGCCGACGGCCAGCCCTATCGTCTCGGCTTCGCCCTCGGCAACGAGTTCTCGGACCACGTGACCGAGCGCCAGAACTACCTGTACCTGGCCCACTCCAAGCTGCGCAGCTGCGGCGTCGGCCCCGCACTGCGGGTAGGCGAACTGCCGGCCCACGTCGAAGGCGTATCGCGCATCCGCGACACCGCAGGGCAGGTGCGCTGGGAAAAGGCCTTCGTCTCGGGCGAACAGAACATGTCGCACACGATCGCCAACCTCGAACACCACCATTTCAAATATGGCCTGTTCAAGCGTCCGGGCGACGTCCATATCCACTTCTTCGGCACCGCCACGCTGAGCTTCGCCGACAATGTCAGCGTGCAGGCTGGCGAAACCTTCGAGATCGAGTCGCCGCAATTCGGCCCGGCGCTGCGCAACGCGCTGGCCGTGACCCCCGGCGGCCACGCGAAAGTGAAAGCCTTATGAGCCGCCTCGCCAGCTACCCCAGCCTGCAGGGCAGGCGGGTGTTCGTGACCGGCGGCGGCAGCGGCATCGGCGAGGCCATCGTGGCCGCCTTCGTGGCCCAGGGCGCCGCGGTCGCCTTTGTCGACATCCTGGTCGAGCCCAGCGAAGCGCTGGTGGCGCGCCTGGCCGGCACCGGCGCGCACGATCCGGTGTTCCGCCACTGCGACATCACCGACATCCCGGCGCTGCAGCGGACCATGGCGGAACTGGCCGGCCTGCTCGGCGACTTCGACGTCATCGTCAACAACGCCGCCAACGACAGCCGCCATCGCATCGGCGAGGTCAGCGTCGAGTACTTCGACGAGCGCATCGCCATCAACCAGCGTCCGCTGTTCTTCACGGTGCAGGCCGCCCTCGAAGGCATGAAGCGGCGCGGCGGCGGCTCGGTCATCAACTTCAGCTCGATGTCCTTCCACGCCAAGAACCCGGACTACCCGATCTACGCCGCCACCAAGGCCGCCGCCATCGGCTTCACCCGCTGCCTGGCGCGCGACCTCGGCCCGCACAACATCCGCGTGAACACCGTGACGCCGGGCTGGGTGATGACCCAGCGCCAGATCGATTTGTGGCTGGACGAGGCGGGCGAGGCCGAGATCAAGCGGGCGCAGTGCCTGCCCGGGAAGCTGATGTCGGAGGATATCGCATCGATGGTGCTGTTCCTGGCGGCGGATGACAGCAAGATGTGTACGGCGCAGGATTTTGTCGTGGATGCGGGGTGGACTTGATGATGACAGTGCCAGGAAAATCGTCGTTCCCGCGAAAGCGGGAACCCATACGTCGCGTGATAAGTGCCTCAGCATGGATTCCCGCTTTCGCGGGAATGACGGGCTTGTTGGGAACGCCGGTACTGTTGGCCGCCCCCATCACCAGTCCCGACCGCCACCTCAGCGTCGACATCCGCATCACCCCCGCGCAGACGCTGGAATACAGCATCCAGCGCGACGGCCGCCCGGTCATCCTGCCTTCGCGCCTCGGCCTGCAGCTCGAAGGCGCCGACCTCGCCAACGGCTTGAGCCTGGCCGCCACCTCGCCGGTGACGCAGGTCGCGGACGACTACGAACTGGCCACCGCCAAGAAGCGCCGCATCGGCTACCGCGCCAGCGAGCAGACCGTCACGGTGCGCAATGCCAAGGGCCAGGCGCTGGACGTGGCCTTCCGCGTCTCCAATGACGGCGTCGCCTTCCGCTACCTGGTGCGCGATGCCGGCCTGGCGAATAAAAAATTCGTCGCCGAGTCGACCAGCTTCCGCTTCGACGCGGGGGCGAAAGCCTGGCTGCAGCCGATGGCGGTCGCCCAGACCGGTTTCGCGAATACCAACCCGTCCTACGAAGAGCACTACCAGCGCGAGATCGCCGTCGGCACACCGGCACCAAACAACGCCGGCTGGGTGTTCCCGGCGCTGTTCCGCACCGGCGACACCTGGGTTGCGCTCACCGAGACCAACATGGACGGCAGCTGGCATGCCTCGCGCCTGCAGGCCGATTCGGGTGGCGGCGTGTACAAGATGGGCGTGCCGATGGCGCCGGAAATCTTCCCCGGCGGCGGCCTGCTGGCCGAAAGCCGCGGCACCCTGACCTCGCCCTGGCGCGTGATCGCGCTCGGCAGCCTGGCGACGCTGGTCGAGTCCACCCTGGGCACCGACCTGGCCCCGCCCGCGATCCGCTTCGATGCGGCGCTGGCGCGTCCCGGCCACGCGTCCTGGAGCTGGGCGCTGCTGAAGGACGAGGCCACCGTGTTCGACGTCCAGAAGAAGTTCATCGACTACGCGGTCGACATGGGTTGGGACTACACCCTGGTCGACGCCGAATGGGATCGCAGGATCGGCTACGACAAGATGGCGGAACTGGCGCGCTACGCCGCATCGAAAAACATCGGGCTGCTGGCCTGGTACAACTCGTCCGGGTCCTGGAACAAGACCGAGATGACGCCCAAGAGCAAGCTGCTCACCCACGAGCAGCGCGTCGCCGAATTCGCCCGCCTGGCGAAGATGGGCATCAAAGGCGTCAAGATCGACTTCTTCGGCGGCGACGGCCGCTCGATGATCCAGTACTACATCGACATCCTGAACGACGCCGCGGCCGCCGGCCTGCTGGTCAACTTCCACGGTGCGACGCTGCCGCGCGGCTGGTCGCGCATGTACCCGAACCTGATGACGATGGAAGCCGTGCGCGGCTTCGAATTCACGACCTTCGAGCAGAAGGACGAGGACGCGGTGCCGGCGCATGCCGCCATGCTGCCGTTCACGCGCAACCTGTTCGACCCGATGGACTTCACGCCGATGGCCTTCGGCGACATCCCGAAGATCCGCCGCAGCACGCGCAACGGCTTCGAGCTGGCCGAGTCGGTGCTGTTCCTGTCCGGGATCCAGCACTTCGCCGAGACGCCGGAAGGCATGGCGAGCGCGCCCGGCTACGTCAAGGACTTCCTGCGAGGCTTGCCGCGCAGCTGGGACGACGTGAAATTCGTCGATGGCTACCCGGGCCGCTACGCCGTCATCGCCCGCAAGAGCGGCAACGCCTGGTACCTGGCCGGCTTCAACGCCGGCGAGCAGGCGCTCGCGCTCGAACTCGACCTCGGCTTCCTGCAGGGCAGGGCGGGACAGATGATCGCGGACGGCGACGGCGAGCGCGCGTTCGCGCAGGCTACAATCCGCGGCGGCCGCCAGCGCATCACGATCAAGCCGCACGGCGGCTTCGTCGCCGTATTCAAATAAGTACTGAATAAATCGTATAAAACACAGGAGACCACATGCAGGCTTTCAAATCCACCCTCGTCGCGCTCGGCGTCATGGCCGCTTTTGCCTCGAGCCAGGCCCTGGCCCAGGTCAGCGTCCGCGTCGACACGGCAAAACCGGGTGCGGTGATCAACAAGAACGTGTACGGCCAGTTCGCCGAACACCTCGGCACCGGTATCTATGAAGGCCTGTGGGTCGGTCCCGACTCCAGGATCCCGAACACGCGCGGCTGGCGCAACGACGTGGTGGGCGCGCTGAAGGCGCTGCACGTGCCGCTGGTGCGCTGGCCGGGCGGCTGCTTCGCCGACGAATACCACTGGAAGGACGGCATCGGCCCGCGCAACAAGCGCCCGGTGAGCGTCAACACCAACTGGGGCGGCGTCCCCGAAACGAATGCGGTCGGCACCCACGAATTTTTCGACCTGGCCGAGATGCTGGGTGCGGACGCCTACGTCAACGGCAACCTCGGCACCGGCACCCCGCAGGAAATGGCCGAATGGGTCGAGTACATGACTTCTACGGGCCAGTCGACCCTGGCCCAGCTGCGCGCCAAGAACGGCCACCCGCAGCCGTTCAAGGTCGCCTACTTCGCCATCGGCAACGAGGCCTGGGGCTGCGGCGGCAACATGAAGCCCGAGTACTACACCAGCCTGTACAACCACTACACCACCTTCCTGAAGGCGCCCAAGGAGCGCATGCCCAAGCTGATCGCCAGCGGCGGCACCGGCGACGACACCGCCTGGACCGACGTCCTGAGCCGCGACGCCGGCCGCGTCACCGACGGCATCAGCTTCCACTACTACACGCTGCCGACCGGCGAATGGGACAAGAAGGGCGCCGCCGTCGGCTTCCCGGAAAGCGAATGGTTCTCGACCGTGCAGCGCACGCTGCGCATGGAAGACTTCATCCGCAAGAACGTCGCCGTCCTCGACAAGAACGATCCGAAGAAAAAGATCGGCTTCTACGTCGACGAGTGGGGCACCTGGTACGACGTCGAGCAGGGCACCAACCCCGGCTTCCTGTTCCAGCGCAACACCCTGCGCGACGCCGTGGTCGCCGCCCTCAACTTCAACATCTTCCATGCCCACGCCGAGCGCGTGCGCATGACCAACATCGCGCAGATGGTCAACGTGCTGCAAGCCATGATCATCACCGACAAGAACAGGATGCTGCTGACGCCGACCTATTACGCCTACCAGATGTACATCCCGTTCCAGGATGCGACCTCGCTGCCGGTCACGCTCGCCAACAACACGACCTACGGCGCCAACGGCCACGGCGTGCCCGGCATCAGCGCCTCGGCCGCGCGCGCCAAGGACGGCAAGGTCTACGTCGCCCTGGTCAACACCAACCCGCGCGAGGCGACCGACGTGACGCTCGACGTCGCCGGCCAGGCGGCAGGGACGGTGCGCGGTCAGGTCCTGACCGCCGACGCGATGGACGCCCACAACACCTTCCAGAACCCGCAGGCGATCAAGCCGGCGCCGTTCAGCGCATCCGCCAGCGGCGGCAAGCTGACCGTGAAGGTGCCGGCCAAGGCGGTGATGGTGCTGGCGGTCGAGGGCTGATCGTGCACGCGGCGATGCGTTTTCTGCGTATCGCCGCGGCAGCGCTGCCGGTCGCGGCGGCGCTGCTGTCGATGCCGGCCGCCCACGCCGCCGACCTGTTCCCGCTGCGCGACGTGCGCCTGGGCCCGAGTCCCTTCCTCGACGCCCAGAGCACCGACCTGAACTACCTGATGGCGATGGAGCCGGACCGCCTGCTCGCGCCCTTCCTGCGCGAAGCCGGCCTGCAGACCAAACAGCCGAGCTACGGCAACTGGGAATCCTCGGGCCTCGATGGCCACATGGGCGGCCACTACCTGTCGGCGCTGGCGCTGATGTTTGCATCGACCGGCGACCCCGAGGTCTTAAAACGGCTGAACTACTGCATCGCCGAGCTGAAACGCGCCCAGCAAGCCAACGGCGACGGCTACCTCGGCGGCATCCCGGGCGGCCGCGCCGCCTGGCGCGATATCGCCGCCGGCAAGCTGCGCGCCGACAGCTTCTCGGTCAACGGCAAGTGGGTCCCCTGGTACAACCTCCACAAGGTCTACGCCGGCCTGCGCGACGCGTACCGCTACGCAGGCAACGAGGATGCCAAGGTCATGTTGGTCGCCCTGTCCGACTGGGCGCTGCGCCTGACCAGCCACCTGAGCGACGAGCAGATGCAGACCATGCTCAAGAGCGAGCATGGCGGCATGAACGAAGTGCTGGCCGACGTCTACCAGATGACGGGCGAGCGCAAATATCTTGAGCTTGCGCTGAAGTTTTCGCACCAGCAGATACTGCAGCCGCTGGAAAAGGGCGAAGACAAACTCACCGGCCTGCACGCCAACACCCAGATCCCGAAGGTGATCGGTTTCGAGCGCATCGGCGAACTCGCCGGCCGCAAGGACATGCGGCAAGCAGCCGCATTCTTCTGGCAGACCGTGGTCGAGCACCGCACGATCGCCATCGGCGGCAACAGCGTCAAGGAACACTTCCACGACAGCGCCGACTTCAGCCCGATGATCGACGAGGTGGAAGGTCCCGAGACCTGCAACACCTACAACATGCTCAAGCTGACCGAAATGCTGTTCCTCGCGGACCAGCAGGGCCGGTACGCCGACTATTACGAGCGCGCGCTGTACAACCACATCCTGGCCTCGCAACGGCCCGGGACCGGCGGCTTCGTCTACTTCACGCCGATGCGGCCGAACCACTACCGCGTCTATTCGCAGGTGGACGGGGCGATGTGGTGCTGCGTCGGCTCCGGCATCGAGAGCCATGCCAAGTACGGCGAATTCATCTACGCGCACGAGAGGGACGAGAAAGACCGGGACGCGCTGTTCGTCAACCTGTTCATTCCTTCCACGCTGCAGTGGCGCGAGAAGGGCGTGTCGCTGAGCCAGGCGAACAGTTTTCCGGACCAGGCAGGGACGCATATCACAGTGAACGGCAATGCCCGCTTCACGCTGAAGATCCGCTACCCGGCCTGGGTGGCGCCCGGCAAGCTGGGCGTGCGCGTCAACGGCCGCCCTGTGCATGTCGACGCTGCGCCCGGCGGCTACCTGAGCATCGACCGCGCGTGGAAGCAGGGCGACCGTGTCGATGTCAGCCTGCCGATGAGCACGCGCCTGGAGCAGATGCCGGACAAGTCGAATTACTACGCGGTGCTGCACGGCCCGATCGTGCTGGCGGCGAAGACCAACCCGTTCCCGGCCGAGCACCTGAATTTCCTGGCCGACGACTCGCGCATGGGCCACATCGCCAAGGGCCAGGTCTGCCCGCTCGAGTCGGCGCCGACTTTTGTTTCAGACCGCCGCGATTTCATCCGCCGCTTCCAGCCGGTACCCGGCAAGCCGCTGACCTTCCGCGCGCCGGCCGGGCTGGTGCAGGGCGGCGGCACCGGCGCGTCGACCGAATTCATCCCCTTCTTCCGCCTGCACGATGCGCGCTACACGATGTACTGGCCGCAGTCGACGCCGGGCGAGTATGCGCGCCTGCGTGCCGACAACGCAGCAAAGGAAGCCGAGCGGCTGGCGCTGGACGCGCGCACCATCGACCAGGTGGCGGCGGGCGAGCAGCAGCCGGAGTCGGATCACTTCTTCAAGGGGGAGGGGACGGAGTCCGGGATCACGAAAGGACGGCACTGGCGGCGGGCGAGTAAATGGTTCAGCTACCAGTTGAACGATCCGAAGCGCGAGGCGAAGACGCTGCAGCTCACCTTTGCGCGTGCGGATGGCGGGCGGCGCTTCGAACTCCTGGTGAATGGGCAGCGGCTGGCCGAAGTCGAGTTGGCGAAGGATGACGCGCAGGAGTTCTACACGCGCGATTTTGCAGTGCCGACGGGCCTGTTGCGGGCCGACGGCAAGCTGGAGATCAAGTTCGTGGCGCAGGAGGGATCGACGGCCGGCAGCTTGTATCACCTGAGGCTGATGCGCGATGGAAACGAGGCTGGCGGGAAACCATTGTGATATCAAATAATATATTACATCCATCAAAAAAATGATTGGATGAGTATCCCACTCTGGTCTAGTATTGTGGAACAAAAATACGGAGACCACGTGATGACCTTCACCCGCAGAACCCTGCTGGGCGCCGCCATGCTCGCCGCAGCATGTGCCGGCAGCGCCCTCCCGGCCTTTGCCGCCAAACCCCTCACCATCGGTTTCTCCCAGGTCGGCGCCGAAAGCGAATGGCGCACCGCCAACACCGCCTCGATCAAGGCTGCCGCCAAGCAGTCCGGCATCAACCTGAAGTTCGCCGACGCCCAGCAGCAGCAACAGAACCAGGTCAAGGCGATCCGCTCCTTCATCGCCCAGCGCGTCGACGTGATCGCGTTCTCGCCGGTGGTCGAAACCGGCTGGGAGACCGTGCTGCGCGAAGCCAAGAACGCCAAGATCCCGGTGATCCTGACCGACCGCGCGGTCAAGGTCAGCGATCCGTCGCTGTACGTCAGCTTCATCGGTTCCGACTTCGTGGAAGAGGGCCGCCGCGCCGGGCGCTGGCTGCAGGACTACGCCAAGAAGAATCCGACCAAGCAGCTGAACATCGTCGAGCTGCAGGGCACCACCGGCGCCGCGCCGGCCAACGACCGCAAGAAGGGATTCGCCGAAGCCATCGCCGGCAACCCGAAGATGAAGATCATCCGCTCGCAGACCGCCGACTTCACGCGCGCCAAGGGCAAGGAAGTGATGGAAGCTTTCCTGAAGTCCGAGGGCAAGAACATCAACGTGCTGTACGCGCACAACGACGACATGGCGATCGGCGCGATCCAGGCGATCGAGGAAGCCGGCCTGAAGCCGGGCAAGGACATCGTCATCGTCTCGATCGACGGCGTGCGCGGCGCGTTCGAGGCCATGATGCAGGGTAAGCTGAATGCCACCATCGAATGCAATCCGCTGCTCGGGCCGACCCTGATGCAGACCGCGCAGGCGGTTGCCGCCGGCAAGCCGGTCGCGCAGCGCATCACGGTCACCGAGGGCGTCTTCCCGGCCGAAGTCGCGGCCAAGGAATTCCCGAACCGCAAATACTGAGCCGGCCATGACGGCCCTCGGTAGCGGCATGCAGCCGGTGCTCGACGTCACCGGCATCCACAAGCAGTTCCCCGGCGTGCGGGCGCTGTGCGACGCCGGCCTGCGCCTGTTCCCCGGCGAAGTGCACACGCTGATGGGCCAGAACGGCGCCGGCAAGTCCACGCTGATCAAGGTGCTCACCGGCGTCTACCAGCCCGACAGCGGCAGCATCCTGCTGGACGGCCGTCCGATCCGCCCGCGCTCGACCCAGGATGCGCAGGCGCTCGGCATCAGCACCGTCTATCAGGAAGTGAACCTGTGCCCGAACCTGTCGGTCGCGGAGAACATTTTCATCGGCCGCTATCCGCGCCGCTTCGGTTTCGTCGACTGGGGTTCGATGCGGCGCCAGGCGGCCGAGCTGCTGAAGCGTTTGCAGATCGAGGTCGACGTCGGCAAGCCGCTGGCCAGCTATCCGCTGGCGATCCAGCAGATGGTGGCGATCGCGCGCGCCCTGCATACCGATGCCAAGGTCTTGATCCTCGACGAGCCGACCTCCAGCCTCGACGAAGCCGAGGTGCAGACCCTGTTCGGCGTGCTGCGCCGCCTGCGCGCGGACGGGATGGCGATCCTGTTCGTCACCCACTTCCTGGACCAGACCTACGCGATCTCGGACCGCATCACGGTGATGCGCAACGGCGAGCGCGAAGGCGAATACCCGTGCGCCGAGCTGTCGCGCCTGGCTTTGGTGAACAAGATGATCGGCGCCCCGGCCGACGCCGAGCAGGGCGCTGCACAAGGTGAGGAAGCATGGGAGCGCGGCGAGGTGTTCCTGGCCGCCCACGGCATCGCCCGCAAGGGCGTGCTGCAGCCGGTCGACCTCGCACTGCACCGTGGCGAGCTGCTCGGCCTGGCCGGCCTGCTGGGGTCCGGCCGCACCGAGACCGCGCGCCTGCTGTTCGGCGCCGACCGCGCGGACGCCGGCAGCATCGACGTCGGCGGCAAGCGCGTCAAGCTGGCCAATCCGCGCGATGCGATCGCGCAGGGCATCGGCTACTGCTCGGAAGACCGCAAGCACGAGGGTGCGATCCTGCCGCTGTCGGTGCGCGAGAACGTGATCCTTGCCTTGCAGGCGCGCCAGGGCATCTGGCGCGCGATTCCAATGAAGCGCCAGCAGCAGCTGGCATCCGACTACGTCAAATGGCTGGGCATCAAGACTGCCAGCATCGAGACCCCGATCGGCTCGCTCTCGGGCGGCAACCAGCAGAAGGTGCTGCTGGCGCGCTGGCTGGCCACCGAGCCGGGGCTGATGATCCTGGACGAACCGACGCGCGGCATCGACGTGCGCGCCAAGCAGGAAATCATGGATTACGTGAGTAACTTGTGCCGCAAGGGCATGTCGATTCTTTTCATTTCGTCGGAGCTGCCGGAAGTGCTGCGCGTGTCCGACCGCATGCTGGTCATGCGCGACCGCAAGGCGTGCGGCGAGTACCGCCGCGGGGAACTGGACGAGACCTCGGTGCTGCAGGTGATCGCGGGAGAGGGCGCATGAATACACGCGTCGATCCTGCCCTCGGCAAGCCCGAAGCGCCGGCCGCATCGCTGCGCACGGTCCTGCTCCAGCACCCGCTGCTGCGCCCGGCCGCGGCCCTGCTCGTGCTGCTGGTCCTGGACGCGCTGCTGGTGCCCGGCTTCTTCCGCCTCGAGATCAAGGACGGCCACCTGTATGGCGCCCTGGTCGACATCCTGAACCGCGCGGCGCCGCTGATGCTGGCGGCGCTCGGCATGACGCTGGTGATCGCCACGCGCGGCATCGACATCTCGGTCGGCGCGGTGGTGGCGCTGTCCGGCACCGTCGCAGCCACCCTGATCGGTGGCACCATGGTGGTCAACAACGGCGTGCCCGAATACGTGGCGAACACGCCGATGGGCACCGCACTGGCGGCCGCCGTCGGCGTCGCGCTGCTGTGCGGGCTGTGGAATGGCGTGCTGGTCGCCGGCATCCGCCTGCAGCCGATCGTGGCGACGCTGATCCTGATGGTGGCCGGGCGCGGCCTGGCCCAGCTGATTACCGATGGCCAGATCGTCACCGTGTATTACAAACCGTACTTCTTCCTCGGCAGCGGCTACCTGGCCGGGCTGCCGTTCTCGCTGTTCGTGGTGGCGGCGCTGTTCGCGCTGACGCTGCTGCTGGTGAAGAAGACCGCGCTCGGCCTGTTCATCCAGACGGTCGGCATCAATCCGGTGGCGGCGCGCCTGGCGGGCCTGCGTACGGCGACGCTGATCATCTTCGTCTACGTGTTCTGCAGCGCCTGCGCGGGGCTGGCGGGGCTCCTGATCACGTCCAACATCAAGAGCGCAGACGCGAATAACGCCGGCCTGCTGCTGGAGCTGGATGCGATCCTGGCCGTGACGCTGGGCGGCACCTCGCTCGCCGGCGGCAAGTTCAGCCTCGCGGGCAGCATGATCGGCGCGCTGATCATCCAGACGCTCACGTACACGATCTATTCGCTGGGCGTGCCGCCCGAGGTGAACATGGTGGTCAAGGCGATCGTCGTGTTCATCGTCTGCATTTCGCAGTCGGGTGAGTTCCGCCAGCTGTTCAAGAAGAGGGCCGCATGAGCGCACTCGCAAGCGGAGCACGCGGACTCTCTTCCGCGCCCTGGTTCACCTCGCTGGTGACGGTGATCCTGCTGGTCGCCATGCTCGGCATCGGCGGCGCCGCCTATCCGGGCTTCCTGTCGCTGCAGGTCGGCTTCAACCTGCTGATCGATAACGCCTTCCTCCTGGTCGTCGCGGTCGGCATGGGCTTCGTGATCCTGTCCGGCGGGATCGACCTGTCGGTGGGCTCGGTGCTGGCCCTGTCGACCATGATCACGGCCTGGCTGCTGCAGACGGCGCACTGGCCGCCCGGCCTGGCCATCCTGGCGGTGCTGGTGCTGGGCGCGCTGTTCGGCGGCGCGATGGGCCTGATCATCCATTTGTTCAAGCTGCAGCCCTTCATCGTCACGCTGGCCGGCATGTTCCTGGCGCGCGGCTTGTGCTACCTGATCAGCACCGAGTCGATCACCATCGACCAGCCCTTCTTCGTGGCGGTGTCGCAGACCCAGGTGCCCTTCCTCGGCGGCTTCCTGTCGCCGGGCGCGGTGATCGCCCTGGTCGTGCTGCTGCTGGCGGTCTGGCTGGCGCACTTCACGGCCTTCGGCCGCGCCGTGTATGCGGTCGGCGGCAACGAGCAGTCGGCCGCGATGATGGGCCTGAACGTCGGCCGGACCAAGGTCGGCGTGTATGCGCTGAGCGGCTTGTGCGCGGCGCTGGGCGGGGTGCTGTTTGCGTTCTACATGCTGTCCGGCTACGGGCTGCATGGCCAGGGCCTGGAGCTGGATGCGATCGCGGCGGTGGTGATCGGCGGCACACTGCTCACGGGTGGCTACGGCTACATCGCCGGCGCGCTGTCGGGCGTGCTGGTGCTGGGCGCGATCCAGACCCTGATCGCCTTCGACGGCACCCTCAGTTCGTGGTGGACCAGGATCGTGATCGGCGGGCTGCTGTTCGTGTTCTGCGTGGTGCAGCGGGTGATGGGCGGGCGCAGCTGATGGACGCGTCGAATCCCAACTGGTTCCTGAAGGCGCGTCTCAAGACGCGCCAGCTGCTGCTCTTGATCGCCCTCGACGACTACCGCAACATCCACCGCGCGGCCGACGAGCTGCACATGACCCAGCCGGCGGCGTCCAAGCAGATCAAGGACCTCGAAGAGATGCTCGAGGTGAAGCTGTTCGAGCGCCTGCCGCGCGGGATGGAGCCGACCATCTACGGCGAGACCATGATCCGCCATGCGCGCATGGCCCTGACCAGCCTGGCGCTGGCGCACGACGACATCGTCACGCTCAAGGCCGGGCTGTCGGGGCAGGTCGAGGTGGGCGTGATCATGGCGCCGGCGATGGCGCTGCTGCCGCGCGCGATCGCGCGCGTGAAGGAAGATGCGCCGCTGCTGCGCATCGGCGTGCAGCTCGAGACCAGCAACGTCCTGCTCGACAAGCTGCAGCACGGCACCCTCGACTTCATGATCGGCCGCATCTTCGACACCATCGACACCACGGGCCTGATCTACGAAGAGCTGACCGAGGAGCCGGCGTGCGCGGTGGTGCGCCCCGGCCATCCGCTGCTCGACAACGCCCAGCTGCAATTGAAGGACATCGCGCCGCTGCCCTGGATCCTGCCGCCGCACGGCAGCATCCTGCGCTACCGCTTCGACATGATGTTCCGCCGCGCCGGCCTGGAACCGCCGGCCAACGTGGTCGACACCACCGCCATGCTGGTAATCACGGCGCTGCTGCAGCAGACCGATTCGCTGCACGTGATGCCGCTCGAGGTGGCGCAGTACTATGCCTCGCTGAACGTGATGCGCATCCTGCCGATCGAGCTGCCGTGCAAGATGGACGCCTTCGGCATCATCCGCCAGCGCGACCATTTATTATCCCCGGGGGCCGACCTGCTACTGCGCGCGGTGCGCTCGGCCGCCGCCGAAATCTATTGAGCAGGCGTTATCAGTCATTTACTTATTTGCACCAAATTGTTGCATTGCAACCGTAATATCTTCAAATAATTGCCATGTGTTAATTCTTAGCCATTGAGTCCATACCATACTGAGCCGTAAATTGCTCGGGCAGTAAATACGGCAGCCAATAGCGCCGCCTCGAATCGGATTCAAGCGGAGATAAGAATGAACATCGGAAATCTAAAAATTGGAACGCGGCTGGCCATCGGTTTTGGCACGATCTGCGCAGCCCTGGTCTTCATGGTCGGGCAGGGTACGGTCATGCTGGGCCGGGTCAACGACGGTACCGACGAGATCGTCAACCAGCGCATGCCGCGTATCGACTTGCCGACGCGCATGCAGACTGAAATCAGTGATATCGCCCTTGCGGTACGCAACATGATGCTGAACGACGACCCGGCCGACCGCGCCAAACAGGTCGAAGAGATCGGTTACTCGCGCAAGGAAATCGAAGTTATCCTGCAGAAGCTGGATAGTCTCTTGCACGATCCGAAGGCGCGCGAGGTGCTGGCCAAGCAGCAGGAAGCCGGTACGCGCTACCTGAAAGGCCAGGAAGAGCTGGTCCGCCTGATCAACGCCGGCGACGTGCCGGGAGCGAAGGCTTACCTGACCAAGGAATTGCGTCCGGCGCTGGCCGCGCTGAAGCTGGCAGTCGCCGAGCAGATCGCGGTGCAGAAGGCGCTGGCGCAGAAGAAGGCGCTCGAGGCCGAGCAGACGTATAAACAGACGCGTACCCTGATGATCGTGCTCGGCCTGGTCATCCTGGCCGCCGCCGCCGCGCTGGCGCGCTGGATCACGGTGTCGATCACGCGCCCGGTGCGCCATGCGCTCGACGTCGCCAACGCCGTCGCCGCCGGCGACCTGACCAGCAAGGTCGACGCCAAGGGCGATTGCGAAGTGGCCCAGCTGCTGAAGGCGCTGAAGGCCATGAACGAGCAACTGGTCGCGACCGTGGGCACGGTGCGCAGCAGCACCGATGCCATCGCCACCGCGTCGTCGGAAGTCGCCGCCGGCAACCTCGACCTGTCGGCGCGCACCGAGCAGCAGGCCGGCTCGCTGGAAGAAACCGCGTCCTCGATGGAAGAGCTGACCTCGACCGTCAAGCAGAACGCCGACAACGCGCGCCAGGCCAACACGCTGGCCGACACCGCCAGCGGCGTCGCCGCACGCGGCGGCCAGGTGATCCAGGAAGTGGTGCAGACGATGGAACAGATCCACGCCGCTTCCGGCAAGATCGTCGACATCATTTCGGTCATCGACGGCATCGCCTTCCAGACCAACATCCTGGCGCTGAACGCAGCGGTGGAAGCCGCCCGTGCCGGCGAGCAGGGCCGCGGCTTCGCCGTGGTGGCGGGCGAAGTGCGCAGCCTGGCGCAGCGTTCGGCCGCGGCGGCCAAGGAAATCAAGGGCCTGATCGGCGATTCGAGCGAACGCGTCGAAGCCGGCAGCCGGCTGGTGAAGGACGCCGGCGCCACGATGGACGAAATCGTGACCAGCGTGCGCCACGTGGCCGACATCCTCAACGAGATCAGCTCGGCCAGCCAGGAACAGAGCGCCGGCATCCAGCAGGTCAACGAGGCGGTAACCCAGATGGACGGCGTGACCCAGCAGAACGCGGCGCTGGTCGAGGAAGCCGCAGCGGCGTCGCAATCGCTGCAGGAGCAGGCGGCCCGCCTGACCGAGGCAGTGGCGGTGTTCCGGCTGGATGCGCATGCGGGTGGCGTGGCCGTGCAGCGGGCGCCGGTCGTGGCATCGGCATCGGCTGCGCCGCGCCTGGCGGCTGCGAAGCCGGCGGCTGCCAAGCGTGCGCCTGCGCCTGCGGTTGCCGCGCCGGTGGCCAAGCCGGTTGCGAAGCCGGCTGCCAAGGCGGCAGCCAAGCCGGCAGCCAAGCCGGCGACTGCGCGCGATGTGGTGGAGAGCGATTGGGAAGAGTTCTGATCTCCGCCGGCTGAAATCGGTGTAGCCGGTACCATCGCACCATTAATCAACGTCGCCCCCGCGCAGGCGGGGGTCCAAGTTTCCATGAGCAGCCTTTAGCACGCGCTATGGGACCGCAACGAACTTGGACCCCCGCCTTCGCGGGGGCGACGTGCTTGGTGCGGGGACGACGTGCTTCTCGATCCTCGCAAAGATGGCGATTGTGATACGCTTTCCGATGCGCCCGAGACACAGGCGCCCGGACCATCGTCTTTACAAGGATCAGCATGACCGCCTTCGTCATTACCCCGCCCGCCACCCCGGCCATCGCCGTGGCCGGTTCCGACCAGACCTTCCCCGTGCGCCGCGTATTCTGCGTCGGCCGCAACTACGCCGCCCACGCGCGCGAAATGGGCAGCGATCCGAGCCGCGAACCGCCGTTCTTCTTCACCAAGCCGGCCGATGCCGTGGTGCCGGCCAGCGGCAGCGTGCCGTACCCGCCGTCGACGCAGGAACTGCACCACGAAGTCGAACTGGTGGTGGCCTTGAAGGGCGGCGGCACCGACATCGCGCCGGAACAGGCGCTCGACCTGGTGTGGGGCTATGGCGTCGGCCTCGACCTGACCCGGCGCGATCTGCAGTCGATCGCCAAGAAGGACGGCCGGCCGTGGGACATGGCCAAGGGCTTCGACGCCTCGGCCCCGTGCAGCCCGCTGCAGCCGGTGAGCGCCGTCGGCCACCCGGACGACGCTGCCATCTGGCTCGAGGTGAATGGCCAGCGCAAGCAGGAGGGTAACCTCAACGAGATGATCTGGCCGGTGGCCGACGTCATCGCTTACCTGTCGCGCTTCGTCGCGCTGGCGCCCGGTGACCTGATCTACACCGGCACGCCGTCCGGCGTCGATGCACTGAACCCGGGAGACCGCGTGCGCGGCGGGGTCGACGGCGTGGCCACCTTCGAACTGGAAATCGGCCAGGCCGCCGCGGGCCGATGAGCGCGCAGCCGCAGGTCGACCTGCTGCAGATCGGCGCGTTCCCGCCCGAGGTGCAGGCGCAGATCGACGCCGAATTCCGCTGCCTGTCCGTGGCCGACCTCGAACGCGACCCGGCGCTGGCGGCGGGCATCCGCGGCGTGGTCACGCGCAGCAACCTGGAGGTGCCGGCGGCGCTGGTCGAGCGCCTTCCCGGGCTGGAAATCATCGCCACCAACGGCGTCGGCTACGACCTGATCCCGCTCGGCCTGGCGGCCGGGCGTGGCATCGTGGTGACCAATACGCCCGATGTGCTGAACGCCGCCGTGGCCGAGCTGTGCGTGGGCACGCTGCTGTCGCTGCTGCGCCGCCTGCCGCAGGCCGACCGCTTCGTGCGCGAAGGCCGCTGGGCCGGCGCTGCCTTTCCGCTGTCGACCAGCCTGGCCGGCAAGCATGTCGGCATCGTCGGCCTGGGCCGCATCGGCAAGGACATCGCGCGCCGCCTCGAACCCTTCGGCGTGGCGCTGGCCTACCACGGCCGCAGCGACCAGAACCTGGCCTGGCGCTACGAGCCGGACCTGGCCGCGCTGGCGCGCGACGTCGACATCCTGATCGTGGTGGCGCCGGGCGGCCTTGATACCGCCCACCTGGTCGACGCGCGCGTGCTGGCGGCGCTCGGGCCGCAGGGCTGGCTGGTGAACGTGGCGCGCGGCTCGGTGGTCGACCAGGCCGCGCTGCTGGAGGCGCTGGAGCAGGGCACCATCGCCGGCGCGGCGCTGGACGTGTTCGACAACGAGCCGGCCATCGACCCGCGCTTCTTCACGCTCGATAACGTGATGCTGACGCCGCACCTGGGCAGCGCCACGCGCGAGACGCGGGCGGCGATGGCGCAGCTGATGCTGGATAATTTGCGGTCGTGGTTCAGGAGTGGGCGGGCGCTGACGCCGGTGGTTTCCGCTGGCTGATCTGCGGCCCGAAAACCTCTGCCCGCACCCTCAAACCGTCGCCCCCGCGAAGGCGGGGGCGACGGTTTGAGGGTGCGGTGGTGATATCAGAGCGGCAGCATCAATTCGCCATATTCCGCGCCACAATCGCATCGGTCGCCTGCTGCGCCTGCTGCAAGGGCTGGTCCAGCACATTGGTCGCATAAGCCGGGCTTGGGGCCGCCACGGTCCCCAGCGCGCTGCCACCCTGCGCACTGATGTCGACGTCGACGGTCGCCGACAGTCCCACACGCAGCGGATGCGCTGCCAGCTCCTTCGGGTCCAGCGAAATGCGCACCGGTACCCGCTGCACTACCTTGATCCAGTTGCCGCTGGCGTTCTGCGCCGGCAGCAGCGAGAAGGCGCTGCCGGTGCCAGCGCCCAGGCCCACCACCTTGCCGTGGTAAGTCACCTTGCTGCCGTAGATGTCGGCCTCGATGGTGGCCGGCTGGCCGACGCGGATGTCGCGCAGTTCCGATTCCTTGAAGTTGGCGTCGACCCACAGCTGGTCGAGCGGCACGATCGAGAGCAGCGGCGCGCCCGGGGCGATGCGGCTGCCGACCTGCACGCTGCGCTTGGCGACGTAGCCGCTCACCGGCGCCACGATCGCGTTGCGGCGCGCCGCCAGCCAGGCGCCCAGGTACTCGGCCTTGGCGGCCAGCACGGTCGGGTGCTCGGCAGGGGCCACGCCGGCCACCGACACGCGCGCGCCCGCGAGCTGGCGCTGCGCGACTTCCAGCGCGGCTTTCGCATCGTCGACGGCGCGGCGCGCATGCGCCACGTCTTCGCCCGAGACCACGTTGTCCGCCGCCAGCGGCAGGCGCCGCGCCAGGTCTTCCTGCGCCGTCTTCAGGGCCACGCGGCGCTGCTCGATCACGGCCTGGTACTGCTCGACGTTGGTGTAGCGCTCGCGCTGCTGGCGCACGGCCTGGCCCAGCCTGGCCTCGGCCTGCGCCAGGTTGACGGCGGCGTCGGCCGGGTCCAGCTTGACGATCTCGGTGCCGGCTTTCACCATCTGCGTTTCGTCGGCGCGGATCTCGACCACGCTGCCGTTCACCTGCGACGAGACGTTGACCAGGTTGCCGCCGACGTAGGCGTTGTCGGTCTCGACACGCTTGGAGGCGACCAGCGTGTAATAGGCGCCGTAGCCGATGCCGGCGGCGACGAAGGCGGCGGTGATCGCCAGCAGGACCAGCCTGCGCTTGCCGGGTTTTGGGGTGTTGGTGTCGGTGCTCATGGTTATTCTGCCCTCGGTGTGTTCTGGACGGATGCGGTCTGGATGGCGGGCGCGCGGTAGCCGCCGCCGAGCGCCTTGACCAGCGCGACCTGGGTCTGCAGGCGGGCGTCGAGCAGCTGCAGGTCGGTGTCGCGCTGGCGCAGCAGGGTCTGTCTTGCCTGCAGCACGGCGGCGCGGTCGGCCAGGCCGCGTTGCTGGCGTGCTTCGGCATTCGCGGCCAGGCGCGCGCTGGCTTCCAGCGCGGCGGCGTGCGAGGCCGACTCGCGCTCCAGGCCCTGCAGCGTCGCGCCTTCCATCGCCACGTCGCGCACCGCGTTCAGCACTGCTTCGTTGTACTCGGCGACCAGGGTGTCGCGCTCGGCGCGCGCCACGCCCAGCTGGGCCTTCAGGCGGCCGCTGTCGAACAGCGGCAGGTCGAGGGTGGCGCCGACCAGCGGCGTGCGGCTCGGGTAGCGCAGCAGCTTGCCGACCGAGACCGCGTCCAGGCCGATCGACCCTACCAGGTTGATGTCGGGGCGGAAGGCCAGTTCGCTGGCGGTCACGCGTCCGAGCTGGGCTTCGACGCGCCAGCGCGCGGCCTGCAGGTCGGGTCGGCGCGCCAGCAGTTCCAGGCCCAGTGCGTGCGGCAGGGCGTTGGCGGCGGGCGCCGGCTGGAAGTGCGCCAGCGCCGCCAGGGCGTCGGCGTCGCCGCCCAGCAGCGCGCGCAGCGCTTCGCGTTCGCGCGCGGCATCGGTGTCGTAGCGCACCGCCTGCTCCTGCAGGTTGGCCAGGTCGAGTTGCGCGGCCTGCAGCGCATCCTGGCTCAGCAGGCCGTGGGCCATGCGCGCCTGGCGATCCGCGATCAGGCCGCGCTGCACGGCGATCAGGGCATTCACATTGTCCTGGCGCGCCCACAGCATCTGCAGGCGGAAGTAGCTCTGCGCCACCGTGGCCGCCAGCGTCTGCGCAGACTGCGCGCCTTCGGCCAGGCGCGCATTGGCTTCGCCCAGCGCGGCGGCGATCAGGGCGCGGTGCTTGCCCCACCAGTCGAAGTCGTAGCTGGCGCGTGCCTGCACCGAAAAGTCGTTGTACCAGGCGCCGCCCAGCGGCGGCGGGAAGAAGCCGTTGGACGAGTAGCGCTGGCGGTTGGCGCCGGTGGCCAGGCCGACCTGGGCGCCTTCATTGGCCTGTTCGGTGCCGACGACCGCGCGGGCGCCGGCCAGGCGCGCCTGCGCCGTGGCCAGGGTCGGGTTGTCGCGCAGGGCGCGGGCGACCAGTTCGTTCAGCTGCGGGTCGCCGTAGGCCTGCCACCATTGCTCGGCCGGCCAAGCATCTGCAGGCAGCACGATGTCGCCGGCCAGGCGCACCCTGGCGGCGTCGGGGCCGGGGCTGCGCGTGGTGTCGGGCGGCACGCCGATGCAGCCGGCCAGCAGCGCCAGCGTGGCGGCGGCGCTGGCGATCGGAAGAAGTGTAAGTTGTCGCACTTGGTTTGCTTTCTCGGGTTATTCCATGGCCGCGTGGTCGACCTGCACCGGGCCGCTGCTCGCCTTCGGCGGCCGGATCAGCAGCAGCGTCGGGATCACGGCCAGCGTCAGCAGCATCATCAGCCAGTAGTCGTCGACGTAGGCGATCATCGAGGCCTGGCGCGTGACTTCGTTATTGATCATGGCGGCGCCGGCCTGGGTCGCCATGCTGTAGATGCTGGTCGGGTCCTGCAGCGCCGCGTTGGCGCCGTTGATGTGGGCGGCCAGCGACTCGTGCGCGGTATTCGTGTTCTGCACCAGCAGCACCTGCACCAGCGCGATGCCGATCGAGGAACCGATGTTGCGCACCAGGCTGTACAGGGCCGTGCCTTCGGCGCGCATCTGCGGCGACAGCGTGGCGAAGGTGGCGGCCGACAGCGGCACGAACACCAGGCCCAGGCCCACGCCCTGGATCACGCCGGGCCAGACGATGTCCGATTCCGACAGCACCAGCGTGTAGCCGGTCATCTGCCACAGCGAGAAGGCGGTGATGGCGAAGCCGGCGCCCAGCAGCAGGCGGAAGTCGACCTTGCCGGTCAGGCGTCCGACCACCAGCATGGCCGCCATCGTGCCCAGGCCGGACGGCGCGGTGACCAGGCCGGCCATCATCGCCGGGTAGCCCATCAGGCCCTGCAGCATGGTCGGCATCAGCGCGCGCGTCGCGAACAGCACCATGCCGACGATGAAGATCAGCAGCAGGCCGGTGACGTAGTTCGGGTTTTTCAATAGCCGGAAATCGACGAAGGTGGTGCCGGCCGGGCGCGTGAGCGTGTGGCCGATGAAGTAGGCGAAGGCCATCGTGGTCAGGATCAGCTCGACCCAGGTCTCGATCGACGCGAACCAGTCGTTCTGTTCCCCGCGGTCGAGCAGCATCTGCAGCGCGCCGATGGCGATCGACAGGGTGACGAAGCCGAACATGTCGAAGCGCACGCGGCGCGCGCCCGCTTCGCCGTGGATGTAGCGCCAGATGCCCCAGAAGGCCATGGCGCCGATCGGCACGTTGATGAAGAAGACCCAGCGCCAGCTGTAGCTGTCGGTCAGCCAGCCGCCCAGCGACGGACCCAGGATCGGGCCGATCATCACGCCCATGCCCCAGACCGCCATCGCCGAGCCGTGCTTCTCTTTCGGGTTGATGTCGAGCAGGACCGACTGCGACAGCGGCACCAGCGCGGCGCCGAACACGCCCTGCAGCATGCGCGCGACCACGATCTCGGTCAGCGTGGCCGACAGCCCGCACAGCACCGAGGCGATGGTGAAGCCGGCCACCGAGACCAGGAACACCTTTTTGAGGCCGAAGCGGTCAACCAGCCAGCCGTTCAGCGGCGTCGCGATCGCGGCCGCCACGATGAAGGAGGTCAGCACCCAGGTGATCTGGTCGGTCGATGCCGACAGCGATCCCTGCATGTGGGGCAGGGCCACGTTGGCGATGGTGCCGTCGAGCGCCTGGATGATCGTCGCCAGCATGATCGACACCGTGATCATGGTGCGGTTGATCGGCAGCCGCTCGGAGGCCGCGCTGGGGTTGTCGCTCACAGCTCGCTCTCGATGCGCGTGCGCAGGGTTTCCAGCAGGGCGGCGGCGGCGGCCAGCGCCTGCTGGTCCATACCCGCGAACAGGTTCTTGCGGAAGGCTTCCGCCTCCTTGCGCACCTCGTCGTAGACGGTGCGCCCGGCATCGGTCAGGTGCGCCAGCTTGACGCGGCGGTCGTTGGGCGAGGGCGCGCGCGTGACGAAGCCGTCGCGCTCGAGGCGGTCCAGCATCGACACCATCGACGGTCCTTCGACGCCGACCAGGTCGGCCAGCGCGCGCTGCGACATCGGCTGGGCCGACTTGGCGATCATCGCGATCGTCATCCAGCCGGACTGGCCGATGCCGAGGTGCTTGAGGCGCTTGTCCAGCGCCAGGCGCCACAAACGTGCGCTGCCGTGCAGGGCCGCGGAGAACCGCTCCTCGGGAGATTCAGGTAGACCACTCATCATTAGATACAGAATAGATAGTAATCTATCGATTTTATTTTATGCAATAGAACTTGGCAAGCGCGCCGTGATGGATCTTTCAGAGAGAATATGTAAATTGGGAAGCGTTACTGAAAGGACAACCATGCCGCAAGCCGCTTTGCTCACCGTCCATGGAATGGGCGAAACCCCGCGCGACTATGCCACCAGCATTTTCGGCAACCTGCACGGCCGCCTCGGCACGCTGGCCGCCGGCGTCGATTTCCGCTCGGTGTATTACCAGGACATCCTGAAGCCGAACCAGGAAACCGTCTGGGCCAGGGTGAACAGCGCCACCAAGCTGCACTACGACGACCTGCGCCGCTTCCTGCTGTTCGGCTTCGGCGATGCCGCCGGGCTGGAAAACCGCAAGGAGATCGATGGCTCGGTCTACGAACTGGCGCAGGCGGCTATTGCCCGCCAGCTGCTGGGCGTGTACCGCAACGCCCCCGGCAGCGCGGTCGTGTTCCTGGCGCAGTCGCTCGGCTGCCAGGTGCTGTCCAGCTATATTTACGATGCGCAGAAGGCGCTGGCGGGCCTGCCGGTACTGGCCGGTATCTGGAAGGACGTCGACGCCTGGTCGATGCGCACGCTGGGCCATCGCCTGACGGCCGACGAGCGCCGCTTCCTGGCCGGCGCCAGCTGCACCGCCTTCGTCACCACCGGCTGCAACATCCCGATCTTCGTCGCAGCCCACCGCACCATGGACATCAAGCCGATCGCGCGGCCGACGCCGGGCTTCGAATGGATCAATATCTACGACCCGGACGACGCGCTCGGCTGGCCGCTGCAGCCGCTGTCGCCGGAGTACGCGGCGCTGGTGGACGACCGCGCGATCAATGCGGGGCAGGGGATGGTGAACTGGATCCTGAAGAGTTGGAATCCGATGTCGCACACGGCGTACTGGAACGATGCGCAGGTGATCGCAGTGGTGGAGCAAATGCTGCAGCGGGCGACCGGATAAACCGTTTATATAGTTATCGTTCCTTCCGCGCCGCATCCTCGCGCTCCATGCGCGCCCGCACTCCGCCATCGACCCCGGTCCCGGCCGGCATCGGCTGGTACAGCGACCCGCTGGTCGGCGGCAGGGTCGGCGGCGCTTTTTCCATCTGCGACTTGTGCGCGATATTCGCCGAGATGCGCTCGGTCAGGTCCGGCGCCAGGTGGTGCGACCACACCGCCCCGCGCGCCTTCCAGCCGGTCGGCACTTCCTCGCTCGGGTGCAGCGAGGCGTAGACGATGTAGTCGACCACCTTGTCCGCCGGGTCCATCGCCGGCATGCGCGCGGTGCGCCCGGTGTAGTTGGCGGCGTGGTCGAAGAAGGGCGTGTCGGTGGCCCAGGGCATCACGGTCGCGACGTCGATCGGGCCGCGCAGGCCGGCCAGGCGCAGCTCTTCGTTGAGGGCGCGGCCGAGCGCCAGGATCGCCGCCTTGGTCGCCGAGTAGGAGGCGTGGTAGGCCAGCGGCACCTCGCTCTCGACCGACCCGAGGTTGACCAGCACGCCGGCGCCCTGCTTGCGGAACTGCTGCAGCGCCACGTGGCTGCCGTAGATCACGCCCTTCAGGTTGACGTCGACCACGCGCGCGTGGTCCTCGACCGGGACGCTGTCGAAGGCGCCGATCGCGCCCACCGCCGCGTTGTTGATCCAGACGTCGATGCGGCCGAAGCGCTGCACGGCAGCATCCGCCAGCCGGCGCACGTCCTCGGCCTTCGACACGTCGGTGGTGACCACCAGCGCGCTGCCGCCGGCGGCCTGGGCCTGGGCCGCGACCTGGTTCAATACTTCGGTGCGGCGCGCTGCCAGCACCACGTTGGCCTTCATGCCCGCCAGCCGCAAGGCGACGCCGCGCCCGAAGCCGCTGGAAGCGCCGGTGATCACATAGGTCTTGCCGGCGACGCTTTGCTGGTCGCCCTGGCTCAGGCTGGCGCACCCGCCCAGCGCCAGGAAAGACATCAGCAGCAGGGCGCGCAGCATGGCACGCGCTTGTTGGGCAGTTGTCGTGTCGAACATGCGAAGCTCTCCAAAGGTGGTCAGACATGGACGACCATGCTAGCCGGGTAGCGGACGCGTTCGGTGTTCGATACCGCTCGGAACAACTGCTTTAAGGAATTTTCCAAAAACCGGGCTCTGACCCCGGTTTGAGGCAGGTCAGGCCGGTTGCAGGGTGAATACCGCGTGGATGTCGCCGGCAACGCTGCCGCGGGCATTCTTGATGGCCGGGTTGCGGTAGCGCTCGAGCAGGCCGCGGCGTTCGGGGTTCAGCAGGCCGAGCTGGTCGAGCACGCTGTAGACGGCCGGATGCAGCGCCCGCACGTTGCCGTCCGCGACCTTGATCGCGATGCCGATGCCGGCCGAGCGGATGCCGATTGCCTGCACGGCGTCGGCGCCGATCTTGGCGACCCAGTCGCCGCCGCCCGCGCCCATCCAGTGCAGGTCGGTGCGCTCGGTGCCCGAGACCAGGTCCGGGCGGGCGGTCATGGCGTCGAACAGGTCGCCCATGGCGGCGCCCAGGCGCGGGTCATTCGCGCCTTGCGCCAACCGCGCGTACAGGTGGGCCAGGCGCGCCAGCGGCATCGCGAAGTTGGGCGCCGAGCAGCCGTCGAGGCCGGTCGGCAGCTGCGCCTCGTCCATCTGCACGCAGTCGGCCAGGGTGGCGCGCACGGCGCGCTGCAGCGGGTGCTCGGGGGCCACGTAGTTGTCCAGTGGCGCGCCGTGCAGGCGGCACCAGGCCAAAAAGCCGCTGTGCTTGCCCGAGCAGTTATGGTGCACCGGCGTGAAACGGGCGTCCGGCGGTACCGGCTGGCCGGTGAAATCGTAGAACAGCGGCACCGCGCAGCCGCATGCGAGATGGCTTTCGTCGACGCCGATCTTGTCCAAAATGGCGCGCACCCCGGCCACGTGCTTGTCCTCGCCCGAGTGGCTGGCGCACAGCAGGGCCAGCTCGTCGCGCGTCAGGCCGAAGCGCGCCGGGCCGTCGTCGAGCACGAAGGGCAGGGCCTGGAAGGGTTTCAGCGCCGAGCGTGTAAACGTCATGAAGTCCGGGTCGCCGCTCGCGTACAGCAGGCGGCCGCCGGCGTCCACCACGGCCACCGAGCCGTAGTGGATGTTCTCGACGGCGTAGCCGGTGGCCGGATAGCCGCGCGTGGTGGCGGCAAGGGGGGCTGGGTGCATGGCTGTCTATGTCCTTGTTGCGCTCACATGGGCGCGCCGAACTTGCCGGCCTGGTAGTCGCGGATCGCCTGGTTGATTTCCTCGCGCGTGTTCATCACGAACGGGCCGTGCGACACCACCGGTTCGCGGATCGGTTCGGCGTGGCCGAGCAGCAGCACGCTGTCGTGTTCGGCGACGATCTCGAGCTCGTCGCCTTCGGGTTCGAATTCGCACAGGTGGAAGGCGCTGACGGTGTCCGGCTGGACCTGGATCACGCCGCGCACCACGTACAGGAACACGTTGCGCTCCAGCAGATTGTTGAGGTAGAGCCGCGCGCCGGCTTTCATTTCCACGGTGCTCATGAAGACGCCGGTCAGCGATTCGATCGGCCCCTTGACGCCCTGGTACTCGCCCGAGACCAGTTGCAGGCGCACCTTGCCGCCGTCGCTGTCGATCACCGGGAGCTGGTCGCGCTGCAGGCCGGTGTAGCGCGGTGCCGTCATCTTGAGGGCGGGCGGCAGGTTGACCCACAACTGCAGGATTTCGAGCGGGCCGCCGGTCTCGAGGAATTCGCGTGGCGAGATTTCCGCGTGCACCAGGCCGCTCCCGGCCGTCATCCATTGCACGCCGCCGGGGCCGATGATGCTTTCGTGGCCGGCGCTGTCGCGGTGGGCCAGCAGGCCGTCGAGGATGAAGGTGACGGTCTCGAAGCCGCGGTGCGGGTGCGGGCCGAAGGGCAGGCCGCGGTTGTGGGCCGGATAGACCTGGGGACCGTGGTGGTTAAGGAAGAGAAAGGGATCGATCTGGTCGAGGTGCGGCCCCGGTACCGGCCGCTGCGTGATCAGGTCGCCGATATCGTCGCGCATCGCGGGGTGCACCCGCTGGATGGATTTATAGCTCATTCTTACGTGTTCCTTATCGTTGTAACCATCGTCATACGATACCCGATTGCGCGACGGGACGCCGCCGTGCTTCCGGCCCGCCATCCTTCCTGCTAGACTCCTTGCGCCTTAGAAATTACGGAGACGCAGGCTTTACATGAAAAGATTGAGACCCCTGGCCGGCCTGCTGCTGGCCGCCGCGCTGGGCAGCGCCACGGTGGCAAGCGCCGCCCCGGCCGCGCCCGGCGAGGCCGCCCTGAACGCCGCCAAGCACGCCGCCACCGCCTACCGCACCGACGTGGTCGACCTGCTCGCCAAGCTGGTCAGCTACAACACGGTCGCCGACGACAAGGTCCCTTGCGACAAGAACCCGCGCCATGCCGAATTCAAGGCCTTCCTGAAGGGCGAAGCCGAACGCTTCGGCCTCGATGCCGCCGACCATGGCTGCGTGGTCGTCATCGGCCTCGGCCAGGGTGAAGAACGGGTCGGCCTGGTCGCGCACGGCGATGTGCAGCCGGTCGATCCCTCCAAATGGAAAAAGTCGCCGTTCGAGCTGGACCGTACCAGCGAACCCGGCAAGCTGCTGGCGCGCGGCGCCGAAGACGACAAGGGGCCGATCGCCACCGCGCTGTACGCGATGAAATCGCTGAAGGACCTGCAACTGCCGCTGTCCAAGCGCATCGAGCTCTATGTTTACATGGCCGAGGAATCGGACTGGGGGCCGCTCGAGCAGTTCGTCAAGACGCACCCGCTGCCGCAGGTGAACATCACGCTCGACGCCGAATACCCGGCGGTGACCGCCGAGAAGGGCTATGGCACGCTGGCCGTGACCCTGCCCAAACCGGCGCTGCCGGCCGAGGCGGGCGGCCCCGTCATCAGCGAGTTCGGCGGCGGCTTCTTCGGCAGCCAGATCCCGGAAGATGCCCAGGCCACGATTGCCGATGCGACCCCGGCGCTGGAAGCCCAGATCCGCCAGCGCGGCGCGAAGCAGACCGGCATGCGCTACGGCTTCGAGTGGAAAGGGCAGGACCTGGTGGTGACGGCCAAGGGCGTGTCGGCCCACTCCTCGAAGCCGGAAGACGGCATCAACGCGATCAGCATGCTGGCCGACGCGCTGGCGGTGCGCAGCTGGCCCGACGCCGGGGCCGGCGGCGCCGTCAATTTCCTCAACGAGATGGTCGGCACCGGCTACCTGGGCGAGAAGTTCGGCAACATCGCCTACCGCGATGCCTTCATGGGGCCGATGACCTTCGCCCCGACCGTGATCCGCCAGCATGCGGCCGCCACTGCGGCCACCAGCGGGGCGCAAGCCGGCGCCGACGCCGCGGCGGGCGGCATCGAAGTCGCCATCAACATCCGGCGCCCGCAGGGCAAGACCGCGGAACAACTGACCAACGAGATCAATGCCGCGCTGGCCCAGTGGCAGGGCGCGCATGGGGCGCCGGCCAACGTGAGCATGGAGATCGGCGATCCGTGGGTGCAGAAGGATGCGCCGCAGCTGCCGGTATTGATGAGCGTGTTTTCTTACTACACCGGCATCAAGGAGCCGAAACCGGTGGCGGTCGGCGGCGGCACCAATTCGCGCCTGTTCCCGCGCGCGGTCAGCTTCGGCCCGTCGATGCCGCGCACCGTGTACACCGGCCACTCGGAACACGAGTTCATCACGGTCAAGCAATTGCTGCTGAATCTGGAGATGTACACCGCCGTCATGGCCGAGCTGGCGAAGTAGGCGCCAGCCTTTCCAGACAGCCCGGCCCCGTGCCGGGCTTTTTTTTTGCACTGCAGCAGCGCCATTGGCCGGGAAGGACGCCGCGACACGCGCTCACGATCTGGAGCACAGTCTGGGGTGTAGGAGAATGTCTCGCCAAAATCAGCGAATTGTTCTCAGAATTCTGTAGGTATCTACCTACGACAGACCTGGTTTCATAGGGAAACCTGACTGCGATCACGTCCTTTCCCTAGGAGAGAAAGCAGGCGCAGCAAACTGCCGTGCGCGACGGCGACGAGCCCCAGTTGATCACCGGAAAATCGACTGCTTCCTGCAAGAAAATGTGGCGAAAACTGCATGTTAGGATCGGTCCCTGACTTTGATTTCGCTACCGGAAGTCGTGCGGAAAAATCCGCGTGACGCTCGACATGAATATGCTATGCATAGCCAAGAACTCGTAAAGCCTGACGGACGACAACTTACGCTGTACAGCAATCGGCCGATCCCCGACGGGATGGCCGCGCCGAGTCCATTTCCGGAGCCACAACACGCCAATCCGCACCTGCGCTGGCATCCGCTGCGCGGCGAATGGGTCGCCTATGCGGCCTTCCGCCAGAACCGCACTTACCAGCCGCCGCCCCAGTACAACCCGCTGGCGCCGACCGTCGACGCGCAGCACCCGACCGAGATCCCGGCCGGCGCATACGAGATCGCCGTATTCGAGAACCGCTTCCCTTCGCTGGCATTGGATGCGCACGATCCGCCGGCGCTGACGGTGCCGAGCGCGCCCGCCAACGGCCAGTGCGAGGTGGTGGTGTTCACGCAGGACCCGAAGACGCCGCTGGGACGGCTGCCGCTGTCGCGCATCGAGCTGCTGCTGAAGGTATGGGGCGACCGCACCCGCCGCCTGCAGGGCAAGAGCCATATCCAGTACGTGCTGGCGTTCGAGAACCGCGGCGCCGAGGTCGGCGTCACGCTGCACCATCCGCACGGCCAGCTGTATGCCTATCCCTTCGTGCCGCCGGTGCCGGCGCGCATGCTGGCGCAGGAGCGCGAGTACTACCTGCAGCACGGTGCCAGCCTGCTGTGCGACATGGCGCGCGACGAAGCCGCCGACGGCAAGCGCGTGCTGTACCAGGACGACTACGCGATCGCCTTCGTGCCGGCCTGCGCGCGCTATCCGTATGAAGTGTGGGTGATGCCGGTTGCGCCGTGCAAGGATTTCGCCGCGCTCACGCCGCCGCAGTCCGAGAGCCTGGCGCGCGCGCTCAAGACCGTGCTGCTGAAGTTCGACAGCCTGTGGGACCGCCCGTTTCCCTACCTGATGTGCTGGTACCAGGCGCCGCTGGATGGCGCCGACCACCCGGAAACCCAGCTGCACGCCCAGTTCTACCCGCCTTACCGCACGCGCGACCGCCTGAAACACCTGGCCGGCACCGAGCTCGGCGCCGGCATGGTCGCGATGGACGTGCTGCCCGAAACCACGGCTTACGAATTGCAGCAGGTCGAGATCAACCTGGAGGATGGCGCATGACGATCGACTCGACACCCGATATGCGCGCCGCCGAAGTGGCGGCCAAGCTGGCGCTGCTGCGCGAAACGCTGGCCCAGAGCGGCGCGGGCGCGATCCGCCTGCGCGGCCTCGACTGGGTATCCTGGGTCACCGCCGGCGGCGACGCCTCGGTGCAGCTGGCACTCGACAGCGGCGCCGCCGAGGTGCTGGTCACGCGCGACGATGCCGTGGTCCTGACCGACGAGATCGAGGGCGAGCGCTTGCGCCAGGAGCAGGTGCCGCCCGGCTTCACGTACCACATCGCGCCCTGGGCCGAGGTCGAGCTGCGCGAGACCTACGTGCTGGGCGCGGCCGCCGGCGGCGCGGTGCTGACCGACCGCCCGAACCACGTCGACCAGCCGCTGCCGGCCAGCCTGCGCCTGCGCCGCATGGTGCTGGGCGACGCCGAGCAGGCCCGCTATCGCGCGCTCGGGCGGGACGCGGCGGCGGCGGTGGGCGAGGTGCTGCGCGCCGCCCGGCCCGAGTGGACCGAGTTCCAGCTGGCGGGTGCCGCGGCGCAGGCGCTGTGGGCGCGCGGCATCCAGCCGGCCGCGGTGCTGGCGGCGGGCGAACGGCGGCTGCCGCTGTTCTGCCATGCGGCGCCGACCCACGAGCGTCTCGGCGGGCGCGCGTCGCTGCAGGTCTGCGCGCGCCGCCATGGCCTGTACGCCAACCTGACGCGCTCGCTCAGCTTCGGGCCGGCGCCGGCCGAGCAAACCGAGCTGCTGCAAGTGGAAGCCACCGGCCTGGACGCGGTCCGCCCCGGCAACTCGCTGGCCGCGGTCTACCACGCCCTCGATGCGGCCTACCGCCACGCCAACCGGCCGGAGGCGATGCGCCTGCACCACCAGGGCGGCATTACCGGCTACGCGGCGCGCGAGATCGTCGCCACCCCCAGCACCGCAACCGGGCTGGAAACCGGCATGGCCCTGGCCTTCAATCCGGGCTTTGCCGGCATCAAGATCGAAGACACCTTCCTGCTGGGCGCAGGCGGCCTGGAAAACCTGACGCTGGATCCGCACTGGCCCAGCGCCACGGTGCAGGGCCGCGTGCGTCCGCTCTGGCTGGAGAACCCATGACATGAACAGTCCCGAGACCTTTTTCGGCGGCGCCCCCGAGGCGCTCGCAGCGGCCCCCGGCCGCGTCAACCTGCTGGGCGAGCACACCGACTACAACGACGGTTTCATGCTGCCGGTGGCGACGCCGCAGCAGACCGAGGTCGCGCTGGCGCGCAGCATCGACGACCAGCACCACCTGTATTCCGACACGCTGGACGGCAACGTCACCTTCGCCGCCAAGGGCGGCAGCGCGCCGCAGGGCTTCGGCAGCTACATCGAGGGCTGCATCCGGCTGGTCGAAGCCATGGGCGTCGCCATTCCGCCGCTGCGCTTCTACGTGACCACCAACCTGGCGGTCGGCTCCGGCCTGTCGTCCTCGGCCGCGCTGGAAGTGGCGACGCTGCGCGCGCTGCGCCAGCTGCTCGGCTTCGCGCTGGACGACGTCAAGCTGGCCCAGATCGCCCAGCGCGCCGAGATCGACTATGCGCGCGTGAACTGCGGGATCATGGACCAGATGGCGTCCAGCCTGTGCGACGAGCGCAACATGCTGTTCATCGACGCGCGCACGCTCGAACACCGCCTGGTCGGGCTGCCGCCGGACACCGAACTGATCGTGGTCGATTCAGGCGTGCCGCGCACGCTGGCGGCCAGCAAGTACAACGAACGGCGCGCCGAGTGCGAGGAAGCCTCGCGCAAGCTCGGCGTGCGGGCGCTGCGCGACGTCAGCGATCCCGAGGCCGTCGAGACGCTGCCCGATCCGCTGCGCCGCCGCGCGCGCCACGTGGTGCAGGAAAACCTGCGCGTGCTGGAAGCGGCCGAGGGCGTGTCGGCCGAACGTTTCGGCGCACTGATGAACGCGTCGCACGACAGCCTGCGCGACGACTACGAAGTTTCGATTCCCGAGCTCGACCGGCTGGTGGACGCACTGCGCGCCGCCCCGGGCGTGCTCGGCGCACGCCTGACGGGGGCGGGATTCGGCGGGGCCACGGTTGCACTGTGCCGCGCCGGCTCGGCCCGTGAGGCGGCACAGGCAGCACTTTCTACCTACAACAAAGCAGGAGGCCAGGGAAGCATCCTGATCCCGGTCTCGACCCAAAGAAAGGAACAACAATAATGAGTCAGTTCGAGTATCCCCGCCCCCAGCTGGTACGCGACAATTGGATCAACCTGAACGGAAAATGGCGTTTCCGCTTCGATGACGAACTGGTGTCCCGGATGCCGCAGGGCGTCGACGGCTGGACCCACGAGATCAACGTCCCGTTCGCGCCTGAAACCGAACTCAGCGGTATCCAGGACACCGGTTTCCACCGGTTCTGCTGGTACGAGCGCGACTTCGACCTGGCGCCGTCCGAGCAGCGCACGATCCTGCACTTCGGCGCGGTCGACTATTCGGCCAAGGTATGGGTCAACGGCCAGCTGGTGGCCGAGCACGAGGGCGGCCATACGCCGTTCTCGGCCGACATCACGCAAGCCCTGAAAGCCGACGGCAAGCAGACCGTGACCGTGTTCGTCGAAGACGACCCGGCCGACCTGGCCAAGCCGCGCGGCAAGCAGGACTGGCTGCTGGAACCGCACTCGATCTGGTACCCGCGCACCACCGGCATCTGGCAGACCGTGTGGATCGAGCAGGTGTCGCGCACCTTCATCCGCTCGCTGCGCTGGACTCCGATCTTCGAGACCTTCGAGATCGGCTGCGAGGTGTTCGCCGGCGGCGACATCCAGGAAGACATGGTCGTCGAAGTCAAGATCTGGCACGGCGAGACCCTGCTGGCCGACGACCTGTACAAGCTGCTGGGCGGCGAAGCCAACCGCAAGATCGCGCTGTCCGACCCGGGCATCGACGATTCCCGCAATGAACTGCTGTGGAGCCCGGAGCGTCCGACCCTGCTCGACGCCGAAGTGATCCTGCGCTGCGGCGACAAGGTGGTCGACCACATCAAGTCGTATACCGCGCTGCGTTCCTTCCACATCAACCGCGACCGCCTGCTGCTGAATGGAAGGCCGTACCCGTTGCGCCTGGTTCTGGACCAGGGCTACTGGAACGAATCCTTCATGACCGCACCGTCCGACGAGCACCTCAAGCGCGACGTCGAACTGGCCAAGCTGATGGGCTTCAACGGCGTGCGCAAGCACCAGAAGATCGAAGACCCGCGCTACCTGTACTGGGCCGACAAGCTGGGCCTGCTGGTGTGGGAAGAGATGCCGTCCGCGTACCGCTTCTCGCCGCACGCGATCAAGCGCATCGTCAAGGAATGGACCGAAGCGATCGAGCGCGACTACAGCCACCCCTGCATCATCGTGTGGGTGCCGTTCAACGAATCCTGGGGCGTGCCGAACCTGACGCTGACCCAGGCCCACCGTAACGCGGTCGAGGCGCTGTACCACCTGACCCGTACGCTGGACTCGACCCGTCCGGTGATCGGCAACGACGGCTGGGAAGCCTCGGCCACCGACATCCTGGGTATCCACGACTACGACAGCGACCCGGAAAAGATCAAGGCGCGCTACGAAGTCACCGACCCGGTACGCACCCTGTTCGACCAGCGCCGCCCCGGCGGCCGCATCCTGACGCTGGACGGTTTCCCGCACCGCGGCCAGCCGATCGTGCTGACCGAATTCGGCGGTATCGCCTACGACCCGAACGCGACCCCGGAAGACGGGACCTGGGGCTACACGCGTTCCCAGACAGCCGAGAGCTATCACGCGCTGTACCAACGCCTGCTGAAAGTGGTCAACGAGACCTTCATGTTCAGCGGGTTCTGCTACACACAATTCGCCGACACTTTCCAGGAGGCGAACGGCCTGCTGAACGCCGACCGGACGCCCAAGCTTCCGTTCGAGGTCATCAGTGCCGCCACCCGTAACGTCCCGCTGCAGACGCGCGACGTGGAGGAGGAGGGAGACGGGCCGGCCACCGCCTGAAGCGTTCCACGGAGCTCGCCATGACGTAGTCCTGCGCCATCGGCGGCGGCCGCCCGCCGCCGATGGCGCCTACCCTGTCGCGAAGGAGTATCCGCAAGAAACGCCGGTGGTCGGCCGCAGTACTGCAATGTTTTTTCGATCAACCGACCGCCCGTAGTGGGCGACAAGGAGTATTCATCATGACCACGATCGTCGTTTTCAGCCACTTGCGCTGGGATTTCGTCTTCCAGCGGCCGCAGCACCTGCTGTCGCGGCTGGCCCAGCATTATCCGATCCTGTTTGTCGAGGAACCGGAATACGATGACGGCGCTCCGTTCATGCAACGATCCAGTCCGGCTCCCAATGTCACCGTTTGCCGCGCGCACACCCCGATCCATGGCGCCGGCTTCCACGACGAGCAGCTGCGCCTGCTGCAACCGATGGTCGCGCAGCTGGCACCACCAGGAGAGGACGTGATCGCCTGGTTCTATACGCCGATGGCGCTGCCGCTGCTGCAGGCCCTGCAGCCGTCCCTGGTGGTCTACGACTGCATGGACGAGCTGGCATCGTTCAAGAACCCGCCGAAACAGCTGCTGCAGCGCGAAAGCGCGCTGCTCAATACGGCCGACCTGGTGTTCGCCGGCGGCCCCAGCCTGTACGAAGCCAAGAAGAACCGCCACCCGAGCGTGCACTGCTTCCCGAGCAGCGTCGACGTGGTCCATTTCCAGCAGGCGCTCGACCGCGAGCGCGTGCACCCGCAACAGGCGGACATTCCGCATCCGCGCCTGGGTTTCTATGGCGTGCTGGACGAACGTTTCGATCCGGAGCTCGTCGGCGAAGTGGCCGATGCCCATCCGGAATGGCAGATCGTGCTGGCCGGACCGGTGGTCAAGATCGACCCCGAACGCCTGCCGAAGCGCGCCAATATCCATTACCTGGGCCAGCAGCCGTACACGGCGCTGCCCGACCTGCTGGCCGGCTGGGACGTGTGCCTGATGCCGTTCGCCATCAATGAAGCGACCAAGTTCATCAGCCCGACCAAGGTGCTGGAATACATGGCGGCCCAGCTGCCGATCGTAAGCACGCCGATCGCCGACGTCGCCAATCCCTACGGCCACGTGGTTGCCATCGCGTCCTCGGCCCAGGAATTCATCGCCGCCTGCGAAGCCGCGCTGGCGCAGACGCCTGAACAGCGCCGCCACATGGTCGAGGCCATGCTGGCGGTGGTCGCCGCCACGTCCTGGGACAACACCGCCAAGCGGATGGCCGAGCTGCTGGAATCGGCGCCCCCACGTGCCGGTGCCGCTGCGGATGCCGGCATCAACGCAGGCACGAGCGCCGGCGCGGCAGGCGTGGCGCCGGCTGCCGGCGTGGTCCGGGTGGCGATGCCGGGGGCTGCCGGTGCCGCCGCTGCGTCCGGCACGGCCGCGGCCGCGGCCAAGGCGGCGCCGCGGCGCGCCTGAGGTCTGCACGACCCGGCGCGCGTGCCCACATACCGGCCTGCAGTGGCTTCCACCGCAGGCCGGTATGCCGTCGACTCAGTTTGCTGGGGCTGTTTCCGACCGTTTTCCGGCTTGGCCGGGCTGTGTTCGACTTGGTCTGGCGCTGCCGGCACTCAGTGCTGGATGACGCCGCCGCTCAGCGACACGCGGTCGCCGCTGCGGAAGTCCGGCGTGGACGACTGGCTGATCACCTGGGTGCTGCCGTCGTCCATGTGCAGGGTCACGCGGTAGGTGCGGTCGCTGCCGGACGAGCTGGCAGTGCTGCCGCCCGAGCTGCTGCCCACGGCCGACGAGGCGCCGGAAGTGCCTTCGGTGGTGCCGGCGCTGCCCTGGCCGGGCACGACTTCGATCGCCGCGACGGTGGCGTTCGGGCTGGCGCTGGGGGCAATGGCGGCGCTGCCGCCGGTGGTGCCGGCGGCGCCCGTCATGCCGCTGCCGGTGGTGGCGCTCTGGTCGGTGCCGGTGCCGGAACCGGAGGTGCCCGAGGTGCCCGAGGTGCCGGAGCTGCCGCTGCCCGAGCTGCCGGAGGACCCCGAACTGCCCGAACTGCCGGAACTGCCCGAGGTGCCTGAACCCGACTGGTCGTAGCCGGAGCTGCTGCCGCTGCCGCCGCCGGTGCTGCCCGAACCCGCGCTGCCCGAGCTGCTGGTGCCGCCGCCCCAGCCGGCCGAGCCGCTGGTGCCGGTGCCGGTACCGGTACCGGACATGCCGCCGGCCGAGCCGCCTGCGCCGGTGCTGCCCGCGCTGCTGCTGCTACCGGTGGCACTGCTGCTTTCGGTGCCGGTGGTGCCACTGTCGCCGCCGCGCATGGAACTGCACGCGGACAGGCCGAATGCCATTGCCAGCAAGCCCGTCAGTAACACACTCTGGTGTTTTCGCTTCATGTTCGACTCCTTTATGGAAACGGTATCAGGGTAAGAGCGCATTGCGCTCTGAGTGCGTGACGATGCCGCGTGCCACTCGGGTAAGAGGCATGTTTGGTATCCGCGTTCCAGCTGACTCGGGTTGAACATGAGCCACGTCAAAGACGCAGCCCGTCCGGGGGAGGTTCCGGTAAGGCTGCGCCTAGCGTTTCGCCGCCGTCACGGTTTTCGGCAGCAGCAGGCACAGCAGGCCGGTAATGACGATGGCGGCCGTGCAGTCAACGGCCCAGTCATGGACCTTGGCGCCGCGGTAGGGGAAGAAACTCTGGATGAACTCGTCGCCGGCGCCCATGACGGACACCGCCAGCACGGCCTTGACGGCGCGCGCAGGCATGCTGCCGCTGCTGCCCAGGAACCACAGGGCGGCCAGCACCGCGTACGCGATCGAATGCAGGACTGCGCCCGACGCATAGTGGCCGATGTCGGCGCGGGCGCCCGGCAGGTTGCCGATGACCACGATGGCCAGGTACATGAGGATGGCGCAAACCATGAGGAGCAGGCGCAGCCTGGGGTGTTGGAGGAGGGTGGACGGGACAGCGGTCATGGCAAGCCGGAAGATAAAAGGCTTACCTTACCATGAGGCATGGTGACGTGCAGCGCAGCGGCTGCGGCAGCGGGCCAGTACGGTATCCGCCCTGCTGGTCCGGCGTGCCGTTGTGCGGACGTCGGCCGAGGGCGCAACCTGGAGGCAGTGCGGCGTCAGATCGTGAGCGCCGGGGTGCCGTTGGGGTAGTGGGCGTCGAAACAGCTGGTGCAGTCCGCGCAGAACAGGTGAGCGATGCGTACCGATGACTGGCGCAGCACGAGCTTGAGGTGGCCGCTCTGGCATTTTGGGCAGAACTCCCGGACGCTGCCGAAAGTCAGTACGTGAAGGGGCTGGCCTTCATCGTCAACATGGTCGACCACCAGGCGCGGGTTGAGCTCGCTGAGGACCAGGGTGTCGTCCGGCTCGTTGCGGCGCTGGCGCAGGGTGGGTGTGACATGCTGCTGAGGTGGCGACATCGTTTCGCGTAAAGTCATTGGACTGGCTCCATGTCTGATTGTCCAAGAGCCCCGGGCTTGCCCTGAAGCCTTGTCAGGTACTCTCATTCCCCACGTGAATTGTTTAGAAAACGCGAGGCGCGAAATTAATCATAGCGGAATCCCGAGATGGTTCAAGCCCATGGAAGCTTAATACCGCCTTTCCTGGTGGGCGCTGCAACAAGGATACGGAACACGCACGGCACAAAAAAAAGTGCCCGCCAACGGAGAGGCGGGCACAACCCAAGATCGGGCCAAGAGACGCGGAAATCGGTGCGGTGTATCGCATCGGAATGCGTTACACCTTGCTGCGATCACGCATATCGGTTGCGTGTATGCAGGTGAGGCCAGTATAAGATGGGAATGTGACTTGAACGTGACACAGCTCAAGCGAAATGCAATTGGCGGCGAACGATTGCAGTTGTGTCCGGTCGTGCGCTGAATGCAAAAAAAAAAGCCCGCTTGCTTGGCGGGCTTCAAACTATTTTCTTGGAGGAGAATAGTGGAGACAGGTGCATTATGTTGCAGCGCCAAATATAAGTCTAATTCTTCTTTCGGATACCAGACATCAGGAATCCTGATAACAATCTGGCAAACCTTTCTTCACTCCGTAACCGGTACCGTGTAATTCAGCGCCATCCGGCCGCCATCCGCATACAGGGTCTGGCCGGTCATGTAAGAGGCATCGTCGCTCGCCAGGAAGGCGGCGATCGCCGCGATCTCCTCGGGCTCGCCGCAGCGGCCCAGCGGGGTGCGCGACAGGATCGTGTGGCGCGCTTCCGGGCTGCCCATCACGGCCTGGCGGGCCAGTTCGGTCAGGATGGTGCCGGGGCCGATCGCATTCACGCGGATGCCATGCTGGGCCAGGCTGATCGCCGCCACCCGCGTCAACTGGTTGACGCCGCCCTTCGAAATCACGTACGGCACCTGGTTCGGGATCGTCAGCTCGGCGTTCACGCTCGACATGTTGATGATGCAGCCGCGGTTGCCGTCGCCGCCGCGCTTGACCATCGCGCGCGCGACCGCCTGGCTGCACAGGAACATCGATTTCAGGTTGATGCGCAATACGCGGTCGAAGTCTTCCTCGGCCAGGTCGAGGAAGTCGGCGGCATGCGTGACGCCGGCATTGTTGACCAGGATGTCGACCTGGCCGAAGGCCTGCAGGGTCGCGGCCAGCATGGCGTCGACGTCGGATTTCTGGCTGACGTCGGCACAGAAGAAGCGGGCCGCGTCGCCGAGCGCTTCGGCCGCGGCCGCGCCTTCGGGACGCACGTCGACCAGCATCACGCGCGCGCCGTCGCGCACCAGGCGCTGGGCGCAGGCAAGGCCGATGCCCTGGCTGGCTCCGGTGACGATGGCGACTTTCTGGGCAAGTTTCATGGCGGGTTGTCCTTGTGGGCTGCTGAAAGCCGCCATTCTAACTTCACAACATGAGCGGTTGGTCGGGCAGTTCGTTCGGACGCGCGCCGTTGGAAGGGAAGTGGCGGCGCAGCAGCTCGTTGACTTGCTCGACCGCGGCCAGCGCCGCCCCATGGTAGTCGCCATGGGCGAAGCCCTGGGTCATCGTGTCGCAGACGGCTTGCCAGGTGGCGGCCTCGATCTTGCGGTCGATGCCGCGGTCGGCCACGATGTCGACCTTGCGGTCGGCCAGGTTCACGTAGATCAGCACGCCGCAGTTGTCCTCGGTGTCCCAGATGCCGTAGTCGGCAAACAGGGCGATGGCGCGCTGGCGGTTGCTGACGCCCGACCAGGCTGCCGACAGCGGCAGCGCGCGCTCGATCACCAGCCTCACTTCGCCGCGGTGCGCGCGTTCGCCGCTGGCGATGGCGGCGGCGAGCGCGGTCAGGGTCGCTTGCGGAAAAGCGCGTTCGGCGGCGCTGCGGGTGCTGCGCAGGTGGCGCAGGGCGCGTTGGATATCCATCACCAGTCTCCCGAGGCGCCGCCGCCATCGAAGCTGCCGCCACCGCCACCCGAGAAGCCACCGCCACCCGAAAAGCCGCCGCCGCCGCGGTAGCGGTCGTTGCCCATGTTGCTGAGGATGCTGCCGAGGATGAAGCCGGTGGCGCCGCTGTTCCAGCCGCTGCCCGGCTGGGCCAGGCGCGCGCGGCGCGGGCGGAACATCGAGCGCAGGACCATAATGCCGATGACGATGAAGAAGATGCTGGTCAGGATGCCCGGGCCGCCGACCTCGCCACCCTGTGCGCTGCCTTGTGCGCCGGCGCCGCGCTGTGCCTGCGGGGCCGGAAACTTTTCCTGGTTCAGCAGGGTCGAGATCGCGCCCACGCCCGCGACCAGGCCGCCGTAGTAATCGTTCTGGCGGAAGTGCGGGGCGATGGTGTCGCGCAGGATACGGCTGGACTGGGCATCGGTCAGCACGCCCTGCACGCCGCGCCCGGCTTCGATGCGCAGGCGCCGCAGCGCACTCGGATTGTTGCGCGCGACCAGCAGCAGCACGCCGTCGTCGACGCCCTTGCGCCCGAGCTTCCAGGCCTCGACCACGCGGATGCTGTACTGCTCGATGGCTTCGGGTTCGGTGGAGGCGACCAGCAGCACGGCGATCTGGCTGCCGGTCTGGCGTTCGTAATCGGCCAGCACGCTTTCCAGGTGCTGGCGCTGGTCCGATGTCAGCATGCCGACCTGGTCGGTGACGCGCGCCGCGTACGGCGGCACCGGCTTGAACGGCTCGCCCTGCGCCAGCGCCGGCCCTGCGCCCGCGAGCAGCAGGACCAGCAAACCGGCCCACATCAGGCGCAGCAGGGCAGGCATGGCAACCCGGTCCTTATTTGCCAAAATTCACGGTCGGCGCCGTCGAGATCGCCGCTTCGTTGGCCACCGTGAACGAGGGCTTGGCCTGGTAGCCGAAGGCCATCGCCGTCAGGTTGGTCGGGAAGCTGCGCACCGTGACGTTATAGTCCTGGACTGCCGAAATGTAGCGCTGGCGCGCCACGGTGATGCGGTTCTCGGTGCCTTCCAGCTGGGATTGCAGGTCGCGGAAACCGGCATCGGCCTTCAGCTGCGGATAATTCTCGGACACCGCCATCAGGCGCGACAGCGCGCCCGACAGTTCGCCCTGCACCTGCTGGAATTTCTGGAAGGCTTCCGGATTGTTGAGGACTTCGGGCGTGATCTGGAAACTGGTGGCGGCGCTGCGCGCCTTGGTCACGGCTTCCAGCGTATCCCGCTCGTGCGACGCATAACCCTTGACCGTGTTGACCAGGTTCGGGATCAGGTCGGCACGCCGCTGGTACTGGTTGACCACTTCGCCCCAAGCGGCCTTGGTGGCTTCGTCCTTGGACTGGAACTGGTTGTAGCCGCAGCCCGACAGCAGAACGCTGCTGAAAAGGGCGGCCATCAGCAGGCCGGACCAACGCGTGAACAGGGAAGGCTTCATGGTAAATCCGTAGCAAGTTGTCGAATAGCTAAAAATATACCCGAAATGGCAAATATGCGGCGTACTGACGGCCGGCCTCGTCGGCCGCAACCTTTGGGGCCGGTCCGGCGCAGGCTACAATACGGGGTTTGCAACAAGATACGAGGCCTGCCATGAACTTCATCAACAAGCTGAATGCCGCCTGGACCGGCAACGATTCCCTGCTGTGCGTGGGCCTGGACCCCGACCTGGCGCGCCTGCCTGCGCGCCTGCGCGATCGCCCGGACGGCATCGTCGAGTTCTGCAAGGCCATCATCGACGCCACCGCCGACCTAGCCTGCGCCTTCAAGCCGCAGATCGCCTATTTCGCCGCCCTCGGCGCCGAGCGCCAGCTGGAAGCGATCTGCAGCTACCTGCGCGCCAAGTACCCGCATATCCCGCTGATCCTGGACGCCAAGCGCGGCGACATCGGCGCCACCGCCCACCAGTACGCGCGCGAAGCCTTCGACCGCTACGGCGCCGACGCTGTCACCGTCAATCCCTACATGGGCTTCGATTCGGTCGAGCCCTACATGGAATGGGAAGACCGCGGCGTGATCGTGCTGTGCCGCACCTCGAACGCGGGCGGCTCCGACCTGCAATTCCTCGACGTCGGCGGCCAGCCGCTGTACCAGCACGTGGCGCGCCTGGTGGCCGAAAAGTGGAACAAGAATGGCCAGTGCGCGCTGGTGGTGGGCGCCACCTTCCCCGAGGAACTGGCGCAGGTGCGCAAGATCATCGGCGACATGCCGCTGCTGGTGCCGGGCATCGGCGCCCAGGGCGGCGACATTGCCGCGACCGTGAACGCGGGACGCACCGCGGCCGGCACCGGCATGATGATCAATTCGTCGCGTGCGATCCTGTACGCGGCGGCACAGGACGGCGAGGATTTCGCGGCGGCGGCGCGCCGGGTGGCGCTGGAGACGCGCGATGCGATCAACCAGTATCGCCGTTAATCAAGCCACTGAGCAAGCCACTGAGCACCCCACCAAGCACGCCGCCAGGCACGCCCTTGGTCAGTTAGGCTCGGGCGCAATCGCTTCCGCGTAATCGTACAGCGCGCCGAGAATCGCCTCGGCGCGCTCGTCCGCCGTTTCCGACAGCGCATCGATTTCCCCGAACAGCTGATCGACCGAGCGCGCGCCGCCGTCGCCTTCGAACAGGCGTGCTGCGCGGTGCGCGTCCCAGGTCTGCATTTCCTCGGCATTCAACGTGTCGGGGAAATTGCGAGCACGATAGCGGAAGAACAGTTCTTCCAGGCGCGGATCCTCGAACGAAGGCCGGCTGCCCGCCAACTGCGCCGGCGATTCCGCGCGCAGCGATTCCAGGCGGCGGCGGTCGCCGCTGGAAACAAAGCCGCCATACAGGTCTTCGTCGACGTCGGGTGCTGCCGGTGCGGCATCCTTCTGGAACACCTTGGCCCACACGGCCGCCATGTCGGGACCGCCGGCGGCGATGCGCGCGTGGGCCAGGCTGCGCTCCAGGTCGATGTCCCATTCCACCGCCTTGGCCGCGTTCAGGGTTTTCAGGTTGCCGACCAGCATCGGCGACTTGTTCAGGTGGACGCTCTTGATCGGCAGGCGCGTCATTCCTTCCGGCATATCGGCACTGCGGGTGAACATGCGCTGGCGGATCACGTCCACGCTCAGCGCAAACAGTTCCGACGGGTCGTGGCGGCAATCCCAGACCAGCACTTCGTTCTTGTTGGTCGGGTGAGAGGCGATCGGCCAGACCACGGCCATGCAGCCGCGCTCAGCCGGGAACATGCCGGACACGTGCAGGAAGGGCTGGCGCTGGGCGCGTTCCAGGTGCAGCCCCATTTCCGAGGCCACCTTGTCCTTGCGCCGCAGTTCCAGGCAAAAATCGAACAGCTTGGGCTGCTTGCTACGGATCAGGCGCGCCAGCGCGATGGTGGCGCGTACGTCGGACAGCGCGTCGTGCGCGGCTTCATGCTGCAGGCCGTTGGCCTTGCTGAGGTCTTCGAGGCGGAAGCTGGGCTTGCCATCCTCGCGCTTCGGCCAGGCGATGCCGTCCGGACGCAGCGCGTAGGTCATGCGCACCACGTCGAGCAAGTCCCAGCGGCCGCAGCCGTTCTGCCACTCGCGTGCATACGGGTCGATCAGGTTGCGCCAGAACAGGAAGCGGGTGACTTCGTCGTCGAAGCGGATCGTGTTGTAGCCGACCCCGACCGTGCCCGGTTCGCTGAAGGCGGCGCAGATGGTGGCAGCGAATTCGTGCTCGGGCACCCCGTGTTCCAGGCAATGCTGCGGCGTGATGCCGGTGATCAGGCAAGCCTGCGGATCGGGCAGGTAGTCGGGCGCCGGCTGGCAGTACAGCATGATCGGCTCGCCGATCTCGTTGAGTTCGGCATCGGTGCGGATTGCCGCGAACTGCGCAGGGCGGTCGCGGCGCGGTTCGGCGCCGAAGGTTTCGTAGTCGTGCCAGAGGAAGGTATGGGTGCTCATGAATCCGGGAATGCGGCTTGGTTGCGCGGCAAGGAGTTGCGACACGCCATTCTAACGTGCCGCCCGGCCCGACCCTAGCAGGCAATCAAGCCCATCCGGGGAACCGGAACCTGCGGTAACGGTCGCGTGACTGCAGGCTCAGCTGCAGATACGGTTGCGGCCCGCCTGCTTCGCGCGATACAGCGCCGCATCGGCAGCGGCGATCAGCGCCAGCTCGTCCTGTTCCGGGCTCAAGGTGGCCAGGCCGAAGGAGCCGGTGACGTGCGGCAGCGGCAGGCGCATGTCGGTGAATACGGTGGCGTCGCGCAGGCGGCTGCACAGGCGCTCGGCCACCAGCATGGCGGCCTGGGCGCCGGTGTTCGGCAGGATCGCCATCATTTCTTCGCCACCATAGCGCACGGCAAAGTCGGACGGCCGCAGCGCATCCTTGATCACGCCGGCGGCGGTGACCAGCGCGTGGTCGCCGAGGATGTGGCCGTGGGTGTCGTTGAAGCGCTTGAAATGGTCGAGGTCGATCATCACCAGCGACAGCGGGGTGGTGTCCTTGCGCGCGCGCATCACCAGCTTGGGCAGCATGTCGGCCAGCCAGGCGCGGTTGTACAGGCCGGTGAGGCCGTCGTTGAGCGACAGCTGGCGGTAGAACTCGCCCAGCTTCTGGCGCCGGCGCAGCATCGCATTGGCCTTGCGGATGCCGAAGGACAGCAGGCGCAGCAGGTTGCGGGCGATGCCGTTATGTTCATCAATCAATTGCCACAGCAAATCGGCGTCGATCACCAGCAATTCGGTGTCCTCGAGCGCGGTCATGGTGTCCAGGTTGGCGGCATCGTCCAGCACCGATTGCTCGCCCACGCTCCCGCCCGGGGCGATGCGTTCGATGGTGGCTTCGCCCATTGCGGTCTCGGCGGCCACGCCCAGCGCGCCCGACAGCACGATGTAGAGGTGGGCGCGTACGCTGTCCTGCAATTGTTCGCCTTTCGTCAGCCGCACCACCTTGCAGGGCGCGAGCGCGCGCTTGACGGCCGGGGTCACGGCATCACGGAACAGTTCCAGGTCATGGATGTCGTAGCGCGAAGCGCCGAAGCTGTCGATGAGGTCCATGTGCGTTCTTTGTTTCCCGGGATGAATGCGTGTTGACAATGCCGCATCATACCGCATTGGTTCCAATGACCGTGTCTGACACGCGCGCTAGTCTACATTAAGTGTTTCAATAGCGGCATGAACACATCCAAGGACTTTATCGACGCCATCGGCCGGCGCCACCTGCCCGCCGCCGATGCCCGCATCGTCTGCCTGGTGCCCTCGATCACCGAGCTGCTGTGCGAGCTGGGCCTGGCGGCGCAGCTGGTGGGCCGCACCGGTTTCTGCATCCATCCGCACGAGATCGTTGCCGGCATTCCCAAGGTGGGCGGCACCAAGGACGTCAACATCGACAAGATCCGCCGGCTGGCGCCGACCCACGTCGTGGTCAACATCGACGAGAACGAAAAGCCGACCGTCGAGCGGCTGGCCGAATTCGTGCCGCACGTGGTGGTCACCCATCCGAACGTCCCGCGCGACAACCTGGCGCTGGCGCGCCTGATGGGCGGCATCTTCGGCGCCGAGGCGGCGGCGGAGCGCTGGTGCGCGGACTTCGAGGCCGAATATGCCGCCCTGCGCGCATCCGCAGCCGGACCGCAACGGACCGTCCTCTACTGCATCTGGCAGGATCCGTGGATGAGCGTGTCGCAGGATACCTATATCGCGAGCATGCTGGCCGAGCTGGGCTGGCGCGTGCCGGTGCTGGACGCCGGCGTGCGCTATCCGCGTTTCACCTGGTCGGAGGAACTGGTGCGCGGACTGGATGCGGTGCTGCTGTCGACCGAACCCTACCGCTTCACGGAAGCGCATGCGGATGCGCTGGAAAAGCAGATCGGCCTCCCCGTGCTGCTGGTCGATGGGGAGATGATGTCGTGGTACGGCAGCCGTGCGCTGGCCGGGCTCAGGTATCTGCGCCGGCTGCGCACCATGTTGGAAGGCGACTAATCAATCGCACTCGGTAGGCAGGTCCGGCTGGCTTGCGTAAGCGAACAGCCGCTCCAGCTGGGGCAGCGTGATGCGACCCGTCGACAGGTCCAGTCCTGCCAGCTCGCCGCGCGCCACCCAGCGCGCCTCCAGGGTTTCCGCCGTCTCGGCCTGCAGTTCGCCGTCCAGCACGCGGCACAGGATGACCGCCTTGTAGATGCTGAAGGCCTGGGGCGGATGCGGGTGGCGGCGCATGTCCCACAAGGCCAGCAGGCGCAGCGCCTGCACCCGCAGCCCGGTTTCCTCGCGCACTTCCTTGACCGCTACCTCGAAGGGCGTGCAGCCGACGTCGGCCCAGCCGCCCGGCAGCGACCAGCGCCCGCCGTCGCTTTTTTCGCGCACCATCAGGATCTCGTCCGCGCCGCGGAACATCACGGCGCGCACGTCGACCTTGGGCGTCGGATAGCCGCGTTCGGCCGCGACGGCCTGCTCGAAGAAGGGGATCGGCAGGCCGGTCAGGTGGCCCAGCATGCGCTGGCTGAGTGCCAGGATTTCCTGGTAGCGCTCGGCATCGTAGACATGCGGATCGTAGGCCAGTCCAGCCTGGGCCAGTGCCTGTAGGCGCTGGGCGATACCGAGCCACTCCGTCGCCGAAGCGTCGGGCGCCGGCGCGGCCAGCCGTGGCCACAGCCAGCTGCGCAGTTCGTCGACCGTCGCCGCCAGCAGATCGGGCGCCAGCGCGCGCAGGGCGCCAGGGTCGGCCGTGCCGGCCCAGGCGGCGGACACGACCGCGACGCCGGCCGCGCGCGCCGCCGCCACGTCGCTCGGGGCATCGCCGATATACACCGCATCGCCCGGCGCCATGTCCCAGGCCGCCAGGATGGCCTGCAGGGCCTCGGTCTTGCGCGGTCCGTGCGGCGAGCCGGTCTCGACGATCTCGAATGCGTCTTCCAGGCCGAACCGGCGCAGCGACAGCACGGTGCTGCGCGCGCCCTTGCCGGTGGCCATGCCGAGGCGCACGCCCTGGCGGCGCAGGTCGCGCAGCAGCTCGGCGATGCCGGCAAAGGGCGCCGGACAATCCCCGTGCAGCCGTTCGTAATGGTGCAGGTAAGCCGCGAGCGCGGCATCGTAGTGCGCGGGTACCAGTGCCCCGATCGTACCTTCCTCGGACGGACCGAAGGTGGCGACGATCTCGGCATCGCTCACCGGGCGCCCGGCCGCGGGTTCGACGGCATGGCGGAAGGCACGGATGCACAGGGGCAGGGTATCTGCCAGGGTGCCGTCGAGGTCGAACAGCACGGCGCGGAAGGGGCCGGCGGAGGGTGGGAAGGCAGGCATGGGGATGGTCGCTTATCGGCGTTGGATGCTGCATAATACCGCAGAAAATTGCATAATATTGCAAATATTCGATCAGTGCCGATGCTGCGATAGCCGGCACCGTTGCGTTTTCGCTGTCAACCCTGCAATATCCGCCCATGCTCAAGCACGAACGTTTCCACCACATCCTCGACCGGTTGCGCCTGGACGGCCAGGTCCAGCTGAGCCCTCTCAGCCAGTTCCTGGGCGTGTCCGAGGACACGGTGCGGCGCGACATCGAGGAGCTGGCACGGCAGGGGCTGCTGACCCGGATACGCGGCGGCGCCGTGGTGCCGTCGCCGATCCCGAACGCCTACCAGGCACGCGAGCAGCACGACGCCGCCGCCAAGCAGGACATCGCGCGCAAGGCCGCCTCCTTGATCCACGACGGCCAGATGGTGATCCTGGATGGCGGCACCACGGTCGGCTGGCTGGCGCGGCAACTGCCTGCAGTGCGCCAGCTGCGCGTGGCCACCAACAGCCTGCCGGCGGCCACCGCCTTGCTCGACCAGCCGGGCGTCGAGGTGCGCATGGCCGGCGGCCGGGTGCATGCGCCGTACCGCGTGAACCTGGGCGTGGAAGCGGTGGATTTTTTCCGGCAGCTGCGGGCGGACTGGTGTTTCCTGGGCGCTTATGGCCTGCATCCGCTGGCCGGGCTGACCGTCGCCGATGCCGACGAGGCCGCCGTCAAGCGCGCCATGGTGCGCGCGTCCAGCCACGTGGTGGCGCTGATCACCCCGGAAAAGCTCGGCACGGCCGAATCGCATGTGGTGTGCGAAGCGGGCGCGCTGCATACCCTGGTCACCGCCGGTTCGGTGCCGGAGCCGGTCCTGGCCGAGTACCGCAAGCTCGGCGTGCGTATTCTGTGACGCCTGTGACGCAATAAAAAAGCCGGCATGGATGCCGGCTTCGGTACGGATCGGGGTCCCGTTACTGGTTATCGGTCAGGCCCTTGTACGATTCCGGATCCACGTCCGCGCCCATCGGCAGCGGATCGCGCTTGTTCTTGTCGGCCAGGCGGCCCAGTGCGCTGTCCAGTGCGCGCTTGAGCTTGCCGGACGCGCCGGAAATCGACAGGTGCAGGTTTTCGGCATGGGCATGCACGACCACCGGCTCGTAGCCGGCCACGCGCGCTTCCATCATGCAATAGTTGTCGCCGTCGGCGTGCTTCTGGCCATTCTGGTTGCTCAGGTGGACATCGACGCGGCGGACTTGCTCGAAACGGCCGATGCTGGATTCGACGGCTTCGCGGACGCGTTCGTCCAGGCCCTGGTGGCGGTCGATGGTGTTGTCGGTATTGATATTGATTTCCATAAATCGCTCCACTAATGAATATTGTTGAAACGATCTTACCCGCTTCCATGCGCGTTCTACGTTCGCTAGTGCACCGTGAACGCGCATTCGTGCTGCATATCGGAAACGTGCTTCAGGAGTCGATGAGGCCAGCGGCAATGTTGATCGACAGACCGAGGATCAGCAGGTTGAAAAAGAAGGCCAGCACCGATTGCCCCAGTACCAGCTTGCGCATGGTACGCGAGGCCACCGCTACGTCCGAGGTCTGGACTGCGACCGCGATCGTGAACGAGAAATACAGGAAATCCCAATAGTCGGGTTCGAAGTTTTTTTGCGGAAAGCGCAGCGGCGGCTCGCTGTTGCCGTCGCGGTAGTAAACGTGGGCGTAATGGAAGCAGAACAGCACGCCGACCAGCAGCCAGGTACCGATCACGGTCAGCGCCGTGAACGCATAGCGCATGGCGGCATCGTGTGCCGGCACATGGCCCTTCTGCGTCAGTTCCGCGATGATCGCATACAGGCTCACGCCGGCGCCGGCCAGCAGTGTGGCCAGCACCAGGCCGGCGCTTTCGTCCTGCCTGCGGGCGATCTCGCGCACCCGGCCATGGTCAGCGCGTGCGACCAGCCAGGCCATGCCGAGCAGGTAGCTCCACACGCCGGCGTTCCACCCGACCAGCGCCTGCCGCATCCAGCTGCCTTGCGCCGGCCACAGCGCGCCCACCACGACGCCGAACCCGATCGCGAGCGCCAGGTAGGGGCGGTTGAGAACCAGGCGATGCAGCAGGCGCATGTCGCCCAGGGTTTCCTTCAGCGAGGCCATGACGGGTTCAACTGTTTACGTGGTGTTCTTGGCGGCGCGGGCGGCTTCCTCGGCTGCGTGGTGCGGGAAGCGGTCCATGCGCGACAGCACCGGGAACAGCTTCATCCAGGTACCGGTGACGACCAGCGTGGCGACGCCGCCGAACAGGATCGCCGGCACCAGCCGGAACCAGCTGGCCGTCACGCCCGATTCGAACTCGCCGAGTTCGTTGGACGCGCCGATGAACACCGCATTCACGGCGCTGACGCGGCCGCGGATCTCGTCCGGCGTCTCGTACTGCACCAGCAGGTGGCGGATGTAGACGCTGATCATGTCGCCAGCGCCCATCAGGAACAGGGCGATCAGCGCGATCGGGAACATGTCGGTCAGGCCCATCACGATGGTGCCGAGGCCGAACAGGCCCACGCCGCCGAACATCCAGGGGCCGACACGGCGCTGGATCGGCCAGAACGCCAGCGCGATCGAGCACAGCGCGGCGCCGGCGCCGGGCGCGGTGCGCAGGATGCCGAGGGCGGTGGGGCCGGCATGCAGCACGTCGTGCGCATAGGCCGGCAGCAGGGCGGTGGCGCCGCCGAACAGCACCGCGAACAGGTCGAGCGAGATGGCGCCCAGCACGATCGGGCGGCTCCACACGAAGCGCAGGCCTTCGAGCAGCGTGTTCCAGCTGACCGGAGCCTTGTTCATCGCCTGCGGCGCGCTGCGGGTGCAGGCCATCATTGCCAGCGACAGCGCCAGCAGCACGCTCGACACCAGGTAGACCACGTTGGCGCCGTAGACGTACAGCAGGCCGCCGATCACCGGACCGGCGATCACCGCCACCTGGAAGCTCGACGAGCTGAGTGCCACCGCCTGCGAGAACGACTCGGTCGGCACCAGGTTACGCAGCACCGCCTGCGAGGCCGGCTGGCTGAAGGCGCGCGCGCTGCCGTACAGCACCAGGATCGCGAACACCGGCCACACGACCGTGCTGCCGGACCAGGTGAACAGCTGCAGCAGCAGGCTGCACAGCAGCTGGGTGCCCATGCACAGCAGGATGATGGTGCGGCGGTTGTGGGTGTCGGCGACGTGGCCGGCCCACAGGATCAGCACCAGGAAAGGCGCGAACTGCGCCAGGCCGATCAGGCCGAGGTCGAACACATTGTGGGTGATCTGGTAGACCTGCCAGCCGACGGCGACACTCTGCATCTGGATGGCGATGGTGTTCAGGAAGCGGGCCGACAGGTAGAACGACAGATTGCGGTTGCGCAGGACGCCAAGGCGGCCTGTGGGAGCGGTCGAAGACATAAAGTGGAATAGGGCTGGCGGGAATGCGAGCCCTATTGTGCACTATATAAGATGTATATGCAGTCAATACGGCTTACTTCACGAACCGCAGCGCGAACTTGTCGTCCGGCGCCCCTTTCATCTCGAAGAAGGGCTGTTCGCGCGGGTCCGACGGCGCGCGCAGGTAGCCGCTGCTGGTGTCGAGCTTGAAGCCGGCACGCGTGACTTCCTGGACCACGCTGTCCTCGTCGATGCGGTGCAGGGTCCTGGTGGCCGACAGGCCGCTGCCTTTCTTGGCGGCGTTGTCGATGATGACCAGTTTCCCGCCCGGCTTCAGCGCATCGTAGAGGCGCTTGTTCATGGCATCGCGGTTGGCCGGGGTGTTGGCGATGTCGTGGTAGGACATGTTGATGGTGATCAGGTCGAGCGCCGGCGCGTGCGGCGGGAGCGGGTTGTCGAAGCCGGCCACGAACGAATGCAGGTTGGGCACCTTGCGCGCGTCCAGCTTGGCGTTCTCCATGGCGTTCTGCGCCCACACCTCGCCCTTGCTGCCGACCGCCGCCGCCAGCAGCGTCGCGGTGGAACCGCCGCCGGCCGAGATGTCGAGCGCCTTCATGCCCGGCTTGACCTGGGCAAACGCGAGGAATTCGGCGGGCTTGCGCTTGTCGTCGGCCTTGCGGTCGTCGTCGGTGCGCAGGGGGCTGGCGATGGCGGCCTGCCACTCCGGCGCGGTCTGGGCCTGGCCGGCGGCGTGGGCGGGCACGCCGGCGGCCAGCAGGGAAATACTCAATGCTGCAAGAAGGGGAACAACACGAAGCGATGTTGGCATGGCGGAGCTCATTGTCGGGTTGGGAGGCAAGGAAACCTTACCCCAAATCGCAATGCAACATGCAAAAAACGCTACATCGTGCGCCGCTTCAGGACTGGGCCAGGTCGGCCTCGGTGGTAAACGCGTCGGCGTAGAATTCCTCGGCCGGCAGCCCGCACTGCGCCACGTAGTCCTGGCGCGCCGAATCGACCATCACCGGTGCGCCGCAGGCATATACCTGGTGGTTCGACAGGTCCGGGATGTCCTGCATCACGGCCGCGTGCACGTAGCCGGTGCGGCCCGTCCAGCCGTCTTCCGGCAGCGCGTCCGAAATCACCGGTACGTAGCGGAAGTGCGGCAGTTCACGCGCCCACTCTTCGCAGAGTTCCGCCATGTACAGGTCCTGCGGCCGCCGTCCACCCCAGTACAGGCTGACCGGCCGCTCGGACTTCAGGTGGATCATGTGCTCGACCAGCGCCTTGACCGGCGCGAAGCCGGTGCCCGAGGCCAGCAGCACGATCGGCTTGTCCGAGTCTTCGCGCAGGAAGAAGGTGCCCAGCGGCGCCTCGAAGCGCAGGATGTCGCGCTCCTTCATGTTGGAGAACACGTGGTCGGTGAACACGCCGCCCGGCAGGTGCCGGATGTGCAGCTCGAGCGGGCCGCTGAACGAGGGCGCGTTGGCGATGCTGTAGGCGCGGCGCTTGCCGTCCTTGAGCAGGAATTCGATGTACTGGCCGGCGCGGTAGGCCAGCGCCTCGTTGGCCGGCAGCTGCAGCGTGACGACGGCGACGTCGGGCGCCGCGCGGCGGATCGACACCACGCGGGTCGGCATCTTGCGCAGCGGGTACTCGCTGCTGCCGCCGACTTCGCGCGCCTCGATGGTGAGGTCGCCCTCGGCCACGGCGCAGCAGAACAAAGCGTAGCCCTGCAGCTTTTCCTGCTCGGACAGGGCGCGCTGCTGGTGCGGCTTGTGGTGGATCGTGCCTTCGACGACCTTGCCCTTGCACGAACCGCAGGCGCCGTTCTTGCAGCCGTAGGGCAGGCCGATGCCGGCGCGGATCGCGGCGGCGAGCACGGTTTCATCCTGCTCGCAGGCATATTGGTGGCCACTGGGCTGGACAGTGATCTGGAACGTCATACAATCCTCGGAATGAATACGATTAATTTCAAACGGCCGCGCCTCCTGATCGTGGGTTGCGGCGATGTCGGCATGCGCCTGCTGCCGTGGGTCACCCGGCGTTTTCGGGTGTTTGCCCTGACCAGTCAACCGGAACGCCGGGCCGCGCTGCGCGCGGCCGGGGCGGTGCCCATCGTGGCCGACCTCGACCGGCCGCACACGCTGCGCCGGCTGCGCGGCCTGGCGCAGCACGTGCTGCACCTGGCGCCGCCGCAGCAGCATGGGGATCTGGATTTGCGCACACGCAATTTGACCGCCATTCTACCCGAGGGCGCGCGTGTGGTTTATGTCAGCACCACCGGTGTCTATGGCGACCGCGGCGGGGCGCTGACCGACGAGAGCGCGCCGCGGCAGCCGCGCAACGCCCGCGCGCGGCGCCGCGTCGACGCCGAGCAGGTGCTGCGGGCCTGGGCGCTGGCGGCCGGCGGGTCGGTGGCGATCCTGCGCGCGCCCGGCATCTATGCGGGAGACAGGCTGCCGCTCGAGCGCCTGCGCCAGGCCACGCCGGCGCTGCGGCCGGAGGACGACGTGTACACCAACCACATCCACGCCGACGACCTGGCGCAGCTGGCCTGCCTGGCGCTGTTCCGGGCCTTGCCGGGGCGCGCCTACAACGCCTCGGACGATACGCGCATGAAGATGGCCGAGTATTTCGACCTGGTCGCCGATGCCCACGGCCTGGCGCGGCCGCCGCGCCTGTCGCGTGCCGAGCTGGAGCGGACGGTGCCGCCGCTGCGGCTGTCCTTCATGTCGGAGTCGCGCCAGCTGGTGAATACGCGCATCAAGCGTGAACTGCGGGTACGCTTGCGTTACCCGCAGGTACAGGATTTTTTGCACGCATCGATGCAGGCATCGGACGCGCCGTAGCGCGGCCGTCGTACCAGGCACCGATGGTGCGGGCGCTCATGCCGCCATCGCTGCGCTGTCCCGGCCGGCCATCTTCACCCCGGGCCCGGCGCACCAGGCACTGGTAGCGGTAACTTGCGACGCCAGCCTGTTGCCGGGGCCGGCACACCAGGCGGTGCTGCCGCCGACCGCGACCGGCTTGGCGCCCGGGCCCGCACACCAGGCAATGGTGCCGGCGGCGCCCGGGCCGGCGCACCAGGCCGTGGCCACGGTGTCGGTGCGCACCGGCTCGCAGGGGCCCAGGCCCATCGCTTCGCCGAACATTGCTTCATACAACGTGCGCGTGCGTTCGCCGGTGTCGACGCGGACCTGTTGGTCGTCTTCGCCACCCAGGCCGAGATACGGATAGTGGTGCAGGAAGTAGCCGAAAGCCTGCTGGCAGTCGCTGGCGTACTTCATCGTGTCGAGGATGTGGTAATGCCAGAAGGTGTCGACGTCGACCAGCGGTGCCAGCTGTTCGTCCGGGAAGGCCGTCATCAGGCACAGGAAGCGCCGGTATTCGCGCTCGACGGCATCTGCCTTTTCCCGGCTCCAGCCTTCACCCGATGCGGCATGCATCAGCTTGGCCTTGATGGTGGAAAGGTCGAGCTGCATCGCAGCTTTCCGAATTGCTTCAAACCGGTTGTTCGCGTACATGGTTGTCCCTGTCAAATGATTGGGTAAGAACTACACACTGGCTTGCGTTACCTGCCCGGTATTCCGGTTACGAGTGGCGAAGTGGCAAGTTGATTCGTCCACTGTCAATTTGTAGCCTTTATTCATTTTCCGCCTGTCAATTGACTTCAACAAACTTATTGATAGCGATCATGTTTATCCACTGTAATCGTGGCGATTCCCAAACGGACCTAGCCATTCAGGGAGGTTTCTTGATGCCACATTGATGGATAAAGAGCGAGGACGAAAAAAAACACCCTGCAAACGCGCGTTTGCAGGGTGTTGCTGACTTGTTATTTAATCAGTGTCTTGCAGCGCGCTGGATTCAGGCAGCGCAGGCAGGCTGTTTCGCGCCCGGGCTGGCGCACCAGGCGGTCGCCGTGCCGGTACGGGCCGCGTTTGCGCTGCCGGGGCTGGCACACCACGCCGTGGCATCGTTGCTGGCCGGCCGTTTGCTGCCGGGGCTGGCGCACCATGCGGTCGCAGTACCGCCGGACACCTGCTTGATGCCGGGGCTGGCGCACCATGCGGTCGCAGTATTGCCGGAGACCTGCCTGGTGCCGGGGCTGGCACACCATGCGGTGGCAGTGTGGCCGGACACCTGCTTGGTGCCGGGGCTGGCGCACCATGCGGTGGCGTCGTTGCTGGCGGCCTGTTTGGTGCCGGGGCTGGCACACCATGCAATGGCATCGTTGCTGGCCATTTTCTTGCCGCCAGGGCTGGCGCACCAGGCAATCGTGGCGCCAGCCTGCAGTTCGATGCCGAAACGTGCCCGGTAGCTCCGATCGTGCGCATGGGTCTGCATTGCGATGTCCACGCGCGGCGCCGGGTAGGCTTCGCTGAAGGTCGATTCGTACAGGGTACGCATGCGGTCGCCGCTGTCGATGCGGAACTGCTGATCGTCGCCGCTGCGCAGCCCGACGTACGGATAGTGGTGCAGGAAATAACCGAACACCTGTTCGCAGTCGATCGCATATTTCATGGTGTCGAGGATATGGTAGTGCCAGAACGTATCGACGTCGACCAGCGGTGCCGTATCCTCCTCGGGGTAGAGTTTCATCAGGCACAGGAAGCGACGGTATTCTTTTTCGACGGCGTTGGCTTTCTCGAGGCTCCAGCCTTCACCCGATTCCACGTGCATCAGCTTGTGCTTGATGGGTTCCAGGTCGAGTGCCATTGCTGCTTGAAACAGGTTGCTCAATTCCATTTTTGTCCTCTTTCGTTTTGGTTTTATCAAACGTTTCCCTAGTATTGGCGGACATCATGTAAAGCATATGTCTGCATCTGCCCTGCGTGCCACTTCAATGCCTGTCAAATCGACTGCCACTAAAACGCCTTGCTAGACAGCAAGTTGAATGCTGTGTTCTTGATTCGCATTACCTGTGTTCAATGTAATTGAGCAATTTCTTTAGGGAATTGCGTTTGCTCAAATGCCGACTGGCGTTGCACCAGTGCTACAAACGCGAAGAGGGGATGAGTGAGGAAAACAAAGGGCGCCTGGGCGCCCTCAAATGACGGCGGAACCGGGCTCGTTTTCGTGCAGCAGCTTTGGCTCGATCTCCGGCAGCCCGACCACCGGTGCCGAGACCATGATGGTCGTGCCGCCGTCTCGTTCGCTGAAGACGGCACAGGTGCCGCCCAGGATGAGGATGCGTTCTTCGATGCCGACCAGGCCGAACGAGCCCTGCTTGTTGCGTCCTCCCGGCGGCATGCCGCAGCCGTTGTCGCGGACAATCAGCGACAGCCAGCCGCCGTTCAGGCGCAGCTCGATGACGACCCGGCTGGCGTTGGCATGGCGGACAATATTCGTGAGCGACTCCTGCAGGATCCGGAAGAACGCCGTGGCGCAGTAGTCGGGCATGGCGATTTCGCCGTGGTCGTCATCGATCTTGCACTGGATGCCGGTGCGGCGCTGGAACTGTGCTGCCTGCCACTCGACGGCGGCGGACAGGCCGAGGTCGAGGACGGTCGGCCGCAGGTCGTTGATGATCTGGCGTACGCTCTTGATGGTGACGTCGATCTGCTGCAGCGTGGCGGTGGCGCGCCTGTGCAGGTGACTGTGGGTGCGGGAGCGCGTGGCCAGCATTTCCGCTTCGATGCGCAGTGCCAGCAGGTTCTGGCCGAGGTCGTCGTGGACTTCACGTGCGATCCGTTTGCGCTCGTGTTCCTTGATCTGGTAGGAGTGGTCGGCCAGGCGGCGCAGCTTCTGGTGCGACAGCTGCAGCTTGCTCTGGCTCTCGCGCAGTTCACTGGTCATTTCGCGCGCCAGCGCCAGCGCGGCGCGGCGTGACGAGGTCAGTATGAACAGGAAGGCGTACAGCAGCAGCGAACCGATGAAGCCGAAAGACATCATCATCTTGGGGTAGGACTCGTCGAACTCGGTGTACATGGCGCTCTTGGGCACGCTGTACACGGTCTGCCAGGGGCGGCCGTTGAAATCCATCGGCAGCGTGAGGGTGAACACGTCCGGTCCGCTGGCGAGCGGGGGTTCGGGACGGCGTGCATCGCCATGGCTGTCGAACAGGGTCAGCCAGCGGCCCTTGGTCGATTCGCCGTGCACGTCGATGCGGCTGCCCGCGTCATACAAAGTCATGCGCAAACCCGTGACCGGGATTTCGTCGATCACGCCCTTCAGCAGCTTGGGAATGCTGAAGGCGATGCCGATCGAGCCACGGTAGGCGGCGCGGCGCTGTTCGACATTGTCGAGCGGGAGCTCCATGCGGTACACCGGCATGCGCAGGCCGATGTAGATATCGTTCGGGCGCGACAGGATCGGGATCGGCGTACCGGTCGAAAACAGTTTGCCCTCGTCGCGCTCCTTCCACAGGTGCTTGCCGAAATAGCGGTTGGCCATGATGTCGACGCCATACAGGTCAGCGCGCGGCGGATGGGGCTCGACGTACAGGGTCGACAGGTAATACGGCCGTGTCCCGGGCGGCGTGATGCCTGCCCGGGTCGTGTCGTTCGGGATTGCCGGGACTTCTGCCATCAGCTTGCGGGTGAAAGCGTCGCGCCCGGCCTCGGTAACGTACTGGGAAAAGTTGATGAAGTCGACGGCTGGAAAGTTGGTCTTGAGGTCCAGCCCGCGCACGTATTCGTGGAATTGGCGATGTGTGGGCGTGTCGGTACTCTGGAACAGGCTGGCGGTCCCGCGCAGCAGGTTGGTGTACGACTTGGCACGCACGCTGATCACGCTTTGCGCGTATCTGACGTGGTTATAGAAACGTTCCTGCGTATCGCTTTCGATCGAGCGCTGGGTGAACACGTACAGGCTGCTGCCGACGAGCCAGGCAGACAGGGCGCCGATCCAGAACGATAGCCGGGTAACAGAAAACGCCTCACGCAGCAGCGATGCCATCGCACACCCCCGTATTTATGCGTTGCAACTTACGTAAATTGGGTGTAAAGCGGACCTAGCAGGATGGAGGGTTGCCGGTGCGGCAGATTTGGACTTGTCCGAATGGGGTAGGACAAAGCTGAGAGAAACCGCAGACTGCGGGGAAAAACCACCGGCGCAGCAGGTACGCCGGTGTTGCTTGCTTGTCGACTTGCGCAGTCGCTCCTTACTTGCCCCAGCTATCCTTCAGCGTGGTCACGCGGTTGAACACCGGCTTGCCCGGCTGCGAGTCGACGCGGTCGGCCACGAAATAGCCGTGGCGCTCGAACTGGAAGCGCTGGTCGGGCACGGCATCCTTCAGGCCCGGCTCCAGGTAGGCAGTGACGGTTTCCAGCGCGTTCGGGTTCAGCGCGCTCATGAAGTCCTTGCCTCCGCCGTCCGGCTGCGGGTCGAGGAACAGGCGGTCGTACAGGCGCACCTCCGCTTCCAGGGCGTGCGAGGCGCTGACCCAGGTGATGTTGCCCTTGACCTTGTAGTTGTCGGCGCACGGGGTACCCGATTTCGAATCCTCGAAATAGTTCACATGGACCGCGATCACGTTGCCGTTCTCGTCCTTGTCGAAGCCGGTGCACTCGGCCACGAAGCCGTACTTCAGGCGCACGCGCGCGCCCGGCTTGTCGGCGGTCGGCGGGGTGAAGCGGTGGTAGCCCTTGGTCGGCACTTCCATGAAGTCTTCCTGCTCGATCCACAGTTCTTTCGTGAACGGGAAGGAGCGCTGGCCCGTCTCGGGGTGGTGCGGGTGGACCGGCGCGTTGCACTCGACCGTCTGGCCTTCCGGGAAATTGTCGACGATCAGCTTCAGCGGACGCAGCACGGCGATCGCACGCGGGGCCTTTGGATCCAGGTCGTCGCGCAGCGCGCCTTCCAGCGTGCTCATGTCGATCCAGCTGTCGACCTTGGTGACGCCGATGCGTTCGCAGAACAGCTGGATGGCTTCCGGGGTGTAGCCGCGGCGGCGCAGGCCGACGATGGTCGGCATGCGCGGGTCGTCCCAGCCGTTCACGACGCCGCTGTCCACCAGCTGGCGCAGCTTGCGCTTGGAGGTGACGACATACGTCAGGTTCAGGCGCGAGAATTCGTACTGGCGCGGCACCGGACGCGGGAAGAAACCGCCGTCGGCCAGGGTGTCGACCAGCCAGTCGTAGAACGGGCGGTGGTCGGTGAATTCCAGCGTGCACAGCGAGTGCGTGATGTTCTCGATCGCATCCGAGATCGGGTGCGTGTAGTCGTACATCGGGTAGATGCACCAGTCGTCGCCGGTGCGGTGGTGGTGCGCATGGCGGATGCGGTACAGGGCCGGGTCGCGGTTGGTCATGATCGGCGAGGCCATCGCGTCTTCGCTCATCTTGGCGCGCAGGATGTGTTCGCCGTCCTTGTACTTGCCGGCCTTCATGTCGCGGAACAGCTGCAGCGATTCCTCGACCGGGCGGTCGCGGAACGGCGAGTTGGTGCCCGGCGTACCGAAGTTGCCGCGGTTTTTCGCCATGTCTTCGGCGCTCTGGCTGTCGACGTAGGCTTTACCGTTCTGGATCAGGTACTCGGCCATCGCGTACAGCTGGTCGAAGTAGTCGCTGGCGTAGTGCAGGTATTCCTGGCCGCCTTGCTCCCAGCTGAAGCCGAGCCACTTGACGCTGTCCATGATGGTGTCGACGTATTCCTGGTCTTCCTTTTCCGGATTGGTGTCGTCGAAGCGCAGGTGGCAGCGGCCCTGGTAGTCG
>Ga0308160_10000487_pt1 | contig 74687 bp, 61 predicted proteins | sample PhyFR1_FD_201036 | JGI IMG/M metagenome (GOLD analysis project Ga0308160, IMG submission 201036) | Phyllosphere microbial communities from UC Gill Tract Community Farm, Albany, California, United States - DLSLF.R1 | ecosystem: Host-associated > Plants > Phyllosphere > Unclassified | place: USA... | reverse complement strand
AGCCGGCCTGGGCGCTGACCACCTTCACCGGCAAGCCCTTGCGCAGCAGGTTCTGCGCCAGGCCGATGCGCCAGCGCGTCAGGTATTCGCCGGGCGGCATGCCCACCACGTTGCGGAAGTGCTCGGTGAAGCGGGCGCGCGACATGCAGGCCAGGCGCGCCAGCGAGGCCAGCTGCCAGGGTTCGTGGGCGCGCTCGTGGATCGCCGCCAGGGCCAGCGACAGCTGGCGGTCGGCCAGGCCGGCCAGCAGGCCGACCGACATCTCTCCCTTGTCGAATTCGTTGCGCAAGACCTGCACCATCAGCACGTCGCACAGGCGGTCGAGGATCACGTCGCGGCCCTGGCTCGGGGTGGCTGCCTCGTTGAACAGCAGCTCCAGGGTCTGGCGCAGCGTGCCCATGCCGGCCAGCGGCTGGTACAGGCACTCGGGCAGGGCGCGCGCCAGCGGGTTGGCGCCGCCATCCTCGAAGCTGATGTGGGCGCACAGCAGGGTGGCGCTGGCGTTGTCCGGAACTTCCAGCGTGTGGGCGCTGCCGCGCGGATAAAACACCATCGCCGGTTCGTCCACGCGCAGCGGCGCGCCGCCGTCCTGGCGGAAAATCACCGGGCCGGCGCGCACCAGGTGCAGCTGGCCCGCGTTCGGGTCTTCCGGAAAGGCATTGGCGTCGCAAAAGACGCCATTGAAAAACACGCGTGCGCGAAACGAGTAACGGCCCACCAGCGACGAGATCTTGTCCATAAGCTTGAGAATTGACGAATTCACAGCCTATTCTGGACGATTTGCTAAGTTATGAGAAGCAAAATGCCAGTTTTCCTCCTGGAATGGCTACCAGTTCTGACAATGCGTTGTTTCTTTTCATCATATTCGTTAATTCCTAGCCGGCGTCAGGCCACAATGTGCGGTGCAGGTCGGCCACGATGTCCGGCGGCAGGCGCGGTGCGCGGCCGGCCGTGAGCAAGCCGTTCTGCTCGTGCTCGACGTCGGCCAGCTGGGTGTAGCACAGCCCGGCCAGGAAGGGCAGCGAGGCCAGGCCCTGCATCAGCGTGCGGTAGCGCTGGGCCAGCTCGTCTTCATCGCCGACGTTGCCGTAGTGGTCGTACAGGCGGTCGCGGCGGCGCTCGGGGCCGGCGGGCGCCAGCAGGTAGCCGCCGACCTCGGAAAACACGATCGGCTGGCCGCGGTACTGGGCGCCGGCCAGGAACAGTTCGCGCGCCTTGTGCCAGCCGGTGTCCGGCGGCAGGCCGGTGAGCAGGGTGCCGGCATAGCGTTCCAGCAGCTTTTCCACCGGGTGCGAATAATCGTGGATGGTGCAGATGTCGGTCACGTCGGTATGCTGCCAGCCGTCGTTGTCGATGACCGGACGGGTGGCGTCGACCATGCGCGTGCGCGCCACCATGCGTTCCAGGAAGTCGTGCTGGTGCGGGTGGCGCGTGAGTTCCGGGAAGCCGAAGCTTTCCACCACCGGCACCCAGCCGACGATGGACGGGTGGTTGGCGTCGCGCAGCACCGCGCGCAGCCATTCGAGCTCGAGCCGTTCTTCCGACTCCTCGGACCAGGAGCGCGCGTTCGGCATTTCTTCCCACACCATCAGGCCCAGCACGTCGCACCAGTAGAGCCAGCGTTCGTGCTCGATCTTCTGGTGCTTGCGCACGCCGTTGAAGCCGAAGCGGCGCGCCCATTCCACGTCCGCGCGCAGGGCGTCGTCGGAGGGCGCGGCCAGCAGGGTGTCGGGCCAGTAGCCCTGGTCGAGCGCCATCAACAGGAAGGTGCGCTTGCCGTTCAGGTGGAAGAAGCCGTCCTTCAGTTCGATCGAGCGCAGGCCGGTGTACGCCTCGACGCTGTCGACCAATTGGCCGCGGTGGAACAGGCGCACGCGCAGCTTGTACAGGTGGGGCGAGGCCGGCGACCAGGGGCGCGGTTGCGGCACCTGCGCGCGCAGTTCCAGGCTGGCGCTGCGGCTGGTGGCGCGTGCCGCGGCGCAGACCTGTTCCGCGTCCAGGCCGTCCAGCACGTCGAGCTCGGCTTCCCAGTCGCCGGCCGGGCCGTGCAGGTGCACGGTGAGGGCCAGGTTGCCGCCGGGGTCGGCCTCGTGGATGCGCAGGTGGTCGATGCGCAGGGCCGGCACCGGTTCGAGCCAGACGTTTTGCCAGATGCCGCTGGTGCAGTAGTAATAGATGCGCACCGGCGTGCCCGACGAAGACTGCTTGCCGCGCGGCTGGTAAGGGTCTTGCCGGTCCTCGACGCGCAGGGTGACGCGGTTGGCGCCCGGTTTCAAATAGGGCGCGATGTCGAAGGAGAAGGGCACATGGCCGCCGCGGTTGCGGCCGGCCACGCGGCCGTTGACCCAGACGTCGGCGCGGTAGTCACAAGCGCCGAAGTGCAGCAGCAGGGCGCCGTAGTCCCAGCCTTCGGGCACCTCGATGCTGCGGCTGTACCACATGATCTCGTGGATAGCGCGGCTGCCGATGCCGGAAGCCGCGGATTGATAAGGGAAGGGGACCAGGATCTGCTGCGGGAGGGCGCGTCCGTCGAACCAGTGCTCGTGCATGCCGGCATCCAGGTCGTCGAAGGCGAACTCCCACCAGCCGTCGAGGCTGGCCCAGTGCTGGCGCACCATCTGCGGACGCGGATGGTGCGCGCGGGGGTCGTGGAACGTGTGCATGGTGTGGGTGACGCCGGGGTGGGGAAAAGCCTGCGCATTTGTTTGCGCTCCCAAGCAGTACACCGCAACCCCGTTGAACTTTCAAGGGCCGCACGACATGAGCGCGTGAATAAATCGCCATGGCTGCGTTGCATCGTCTCGCCGTACGCTCGTACTGTCTTCGACTCTGCGCCGGATGGCCGTATCCCTTGCCCTGACGATTTCTTCACACGCTCCCTGGGTCACCAATAAGGCCACATCCCGGCCCTGCGCTGGCGGCCGGGGTCGGTGCCGGCCAGCAGGGCGCGCGCATGCTGGAGCACGGCGGCCGACCGCTGCGCGTCCGGGTCCCAGATGCAGCGGTGGTTGTCGCGGTCGAGCGGGGCCCAGCGGGCGATGTCGGCCTTGTGGAAAATGACCACGCTTTTCAGGCGCAGGCCGGCGGCCATGTGCGACACGCCGGTGTCGTTGCAGACCAGCAGCCGGGCATGCTTCATGAGCACGGCCATGGCGCCGATCGAGATCGGTGCGGCCGCCTTGACGGCGCGCGCCTCCATGTGGCCGGCCACCTCGTCGGCCAGGTCGGCTTCCTCGGCCGAGCCGGTGAGCACTACCCCAACGCCGAACTCGGCGGCCAGGCGGTCCGCCACCTCGGCAAAGCGGCGCGCCGGCCAGCACTTGTCGCGCTTGCGCGCACCGGGGTGCACGCAGATGTAGCTGCCGGGCTTCAGGCCGGCGGCGACGCCGCTTGCCTCCAGCTCCTGGCGGTCTTCCTGGGCCAGCGGGAATTCCAGGTAGTCGCCGACCGCACTGGCGCCCAGGCGCCGCACCAGGTGCAGCAGCCGGTCCGGCTCGGCCCCGACCTCGGGATACGGAAACAGGGCCGTGCGCTCGGTGGCCACCGGCGCGCCCTGGCAATGCCCGGCCATGGCCCAGGCGCCGAAGCCGGCCACGATGTCGTTGCTGGCGCCGCCGTTGCCGTGCAGCTGCAGCGCCAGCGTGAAGCGGCGTGCGCACAGGCTCGCGTAGAAGGGCGTCAGGTCGGCGTGCCGCACCGGCTGTTCCGGCAGCAGCGGATGGCCGGGGAAGGCGACGAAATCGTCGATGTAGTGGCGAAAGCGCGCGGCGAACTGCGCCGCCCAGGGCAGGCCGACGAGGGTGATGCGCGCATGCGGCAGCGCCGTGCGCAGCGCGCGCAGGGCCGGCACCGCGCACAGCATGTCGCCCAGGTGCAGGGCGCGGAACACGGCCACGGACTCGATGTCGAGGCGGTGGAAAAGCGGACGGCGTTGCACGGTTTCCCCCATCGTGTTTTTCGTCGGGTCTGGATGAGCAGTCCAGCCCTACTTGGAGCACGCTGCGCGGCGATTAGTTCGGCACGGTTTTCACGCGGGCGGCAGGCGGGCGGGCGCGGCGCGCGGTATCATGGGCAACCATCTCATCCGAGCTTTCATCCAGACCGCCCATGCTGCATACGCCTTCCACTTTCACGGCGCTGATGGCGCCGCAGGCCCATCCCGATCCGCTGACCTTCCTGTTCCACGGGGGCCGCCTGCTGGTGCGCGAGCACGACCTGGCGCTGCCCGACGCCGCGGCACTGGCCACGCTCGACCTCGACCCGGCCCACATGCAGCCGGTCGGCTTGCTGGGCGAGCGCTATTGCCAGGCCGGCTGGAGCGAAACCGAGGCGGCGCCGCCGGGCCACGCCTGGCGCGGCCTGCGCTCGCTGTTCGCCGACATGGACGACGCAACGCTGGGCGTGGCCGGGCGCGCGGCCCAGATCGCCGAGTGGGCGCGCACCCACCGCTATTGCGGCGCCTGCGCCCACCCGATGGAACGCCTGATGCACGAGCGCAGTTTCAAGTGCACGCACTGCGGCCACCTGGCCTACCCGCGCATCTCGCCGGCGATGATGGTCTTGATCAAGAAGGACGACCAGGTGCTGCTGGCGCTGCACCACGCCTCGGCGGCGAAGCGTTTCACGCCGCTGGCGGGCTTCCTGGAGGCGGGTGAATCGATCGAGGAAGCGATCCACCGCGAGGTGTTCGAGGAGGTGGGGCTGCAGGTGACGAACTTGCAGTATTTTGCCAGCCAGTCATGGCCTTTCCCGCACTCGCTGATGATCGCCTTTACCGCCGACTATGCCGGCGGCGAGATCCGCATCGACGCCAGCGAGATCGCCGAGGCGCGCTGGTTCGGCCCGGATGACGAATGGCCGGAGCGCGTGCCGCACATCTCGGTGTCGAGCGTGCTGGTGGACGCGCACCGGCCCGCCGGGCGCTAGGTCTCCGTCGCCGCCGGCAGCGCCGGCGTGGTGCGCGCCTGCACAATCGCAACGGCTGGCGCCGCTGCCGGAACCGGGGCTGGCGCGGGGGGCGGGGCCGGCAACGTGCGCGGGGTCTCGTCCGGCCGGGCCCCGGTGCCGCGCAACTGCACCGCCCGCTGCAGCAAATCGAACCAGAACGGCGCACCGAACAAGGTGGTGGCCGCCGTGATCAGCCAGCCGGCCGCCTGCAGGGCGAAGCTGCTGTCGAGCACTGGCGGGAAAGTCGTCCAGCCGATCGGTAGCGCCCACAGCTGGCGCAGGGTCTCGGCGTCGAGCGCGCCGGGCACGGCGTCGATGTGGGCGGCCAGCTGGGGCTGCTGCCACAGGGTGCGGAACAGCGCAATGCTGTCGATATTGAACAGGATCGCCAGCAGCAGCGACAACAACAGCGAGATCAGCAGCTGGCGCCGTTTATAGGCGCCGGACACGCGCTCCATGGCGTTGTCGAACCAGCCCGCCACCAGCAGCTGGAAGCGCTCCAGGTCGCCGCCGGCGCGCGCATACAGCGCATGCAGGGCGCGCCGCACCTGCGGATCGGCCACCGCGTCGATGTCGGCGCCCAGGCGCGCGAAGTCGCCGGGCGCGCGCTGGATGCTGTCGATCAGCGCAATCGCGAATTGCGCCGGTTCGATGTAGGATGGACGGGCCGTCAGCTGGCGCTCGTCGACGGGCAAGCCGTTGCCGTGCGGGTTGACGAGCGGATGCGCGTAGACCATTTGCGCCAGGGCGTCGAAACGCGGGTCGTTCAGCATGCTCTTGATGCCGGCCAGCAGGGTGTTGGCGCGTAGCCGGAAAGCCGCCGCCAGGGCTTCCTGCAAGGTCGCGACGATCAGCGCCACGGTGCCGTAACAGAACGTCAAGCCAATCGCCAATTCGAGTACAGGACTTCCCAACATAGGCCGCCTCCCGCAGGTTGTGAACCTGTCCACGCTAGCGCATGGTTACAACAGCGGAGGCCGTTTTGCTCAAGGAATCGGCAGGCGCCGCAAGCCTCGACACATTTTCTATATACTGGCGGCAATCGTACTTTTAGGGTATTTCATGTCTGACAAAGAAGCATTCACCGAACACGACTGGCGCCGTTTACTGACCAGCCTGGGTGAAGATCCCGACCGTCCCGGCCTGCACGAAACGCCGGCGCGCGTTGCCAAGGCCTGGAAACACTGGACCTCCGGCTACGGCCAAGACCCGGTCGAAGTCCTGAAGGCCTTCGAGGATGGCGCCGAGCAGTACAACGAACTGATCGTGGTGCGCGGCATCCCGGTCTACAGCCATTGCGAGCACCACCTGGCGCCCTTCTTCGGCAAGGCTACCGTCGGCTATGTACCGAACGGCAAGATCGTCGGCCTGTCGAAGCTGACCCGCCTGGTCGACATCTTTTCGAAGCGCCTGCAGGTGCAGGAACGCATGACCATGCAGATCGCGAATGCGCTGATGGAAGTGCTGGAACCGAAAGCCGTGGGCGTGGTCGTCAAGTGCCGCCACATGTGCATGGAAAGCCGCGGCATCCGCACCCAAGGCGAGGAAACCATCACCTCGGCCATGCTGGGCGAACTGCAGCCGAACCTGGCATTGCGCACCGAGTTCCTGGCGCTCGCCCGCGATTAAGGTGAGCGTGTGAAAAAACCGCCATGGCGGCGTTGCAGCGTCTCGCCGTACGTTCGTACTGTCTTCGACGCTGCGCCGGATGGCCGTATCCCTTGCCCTGACGATTTTTTCATACGCTCCGAAGGGGCCCGCGCCGGGAACCTGTTCATTAACTTTGCCCTCAAAGGAGTTTTAGGGGGCGAATGTCATGGCCCGGCCCGAATTCCCCAGCGACATTGGGCGCGAGCAGTTCGAGCTCGTGCGCGACACACTTGAAGCGGCGCGCCGCAAGACGCGTCCGCGCAAGCACGACCTGTACGACGTGTACTGCGCCGTGCTCTGGTTCCTGCACACCGGCGCCGCCTGGCGCAGCCTGCCGCGCGATTTTCCGCCCTGGCGCACCGTGCACGAATACTTCACGCAATGGACCATGCTGCGCAACGGCGAGCGCTCGCTGCTCGAGCAAACCCTGGAAACGCTGGGGCGCGACGTCGAGCTGGCCCAGTTGCACCGGCTGATGCGGCCGCGCTGAAGGCCTTCCCAGCCGTGTGGTCCGATGCGCCGCAATTGTATAAACTGATCTCAACAGCGGTCGCTACAGCCTGTCTTGTCACATTCTGTTGCGATTTAAAGCCGTGCGCGCCGAACGGCTGAGCTACGCTGGAGATCTTGTTTTTCTTTTAAGCCGGCGCCCCGATGTTCGACCAACTGAACCTGTACCTGTTTTCACTGATCAATTCCGCACCAGGACTGGATGGCTGGCGCCTGCATGGCGCCGTGTTTGCCGCCGAATGGCTGATCATGATCCTGCCGCTCGGCCTGATGCTGATGTGGATGAACGGCGATACCGCCCAGCGCGAGGCTGCCGTGCGCGCCTTCCTGGCAGCCGTCATCGCACTGACGATCAACAAGCTGATCGGCCTGGCCTGGTTCCATCCGCGCCCCTTCATGGCCGAGGTGGGGCAGAGCTTCCTCTTCCACGCGCCGGACTCGTCCTTCCCTAGCGACCACGGCACCAGCATGTTCTCGGTGGCGCTGGCGCTGGCCTTCGGCTCCTTGCGCGAGGGCAGGCGCTTCGGTGTTGCCTTGCTGGCGCTGGGCATGGTGGTGGCGTGGTCGCGCGTATTCTTGGGTGTGCATTGGCCGCTGGACATGGCCGGGGCGCTGGTCACGTCGAGTATTGCTGCCGTACTGGTGAATACCCGTGCCGGGCAGGTGCTGGCGGCGCTGGTGGTGCCGCAGTTGCAGGTGGTGTACCGGTGGGTGCTGGCCAAGCCGATTGCCCGCGGCTGGCTACGCCCCTAGCGCGTATCAGCAGTAGGGTGGACGGGTTTCCCGTCCACGCGGTGATAGCTGCAAGCGCCGCTTTCGTGCCGAATGATCTCGCTGCAACGATCACCGCGTGGACGGCACAGCCGTCCACCCTACCGGCATGGGGTCAGCCAGACCTTGGCGGGCCTGTTTATTCGGTCGGCGCTTCCGCCTCTTCGAACACCAGCTTCTTGTTCTCGTCGAGGTGGAACAGGCCGAGCGGCTGGCCGGTCACTTGCTCGGGTTCTTCCAGCTGGCTGCAGCCCGCGGTCTCGAAGCGCCATACCGCGTCGCCGGCGCGCAGCGTGTAGACGTTGTCGCCCGAGCCGAACAGTTCCAGTTCCACATCCGCGATCGGCAGCGTGGCCAGCTCGAAACGGCGCTGGCAGTCCGGCATGCGCGCCGCGATCAGGTCCAGCGTCACTTCCTTTTTCCAGAACTGCTCCTGCACCGCGCGCACCGTGAGCGCGTGCGTGTTGCCGTCGATGTAGTAGGTGGCCGAGTCGTCGACACAGCCGGCCAGCAACAGGGGAGTCAGTAGGAGCAGTTTTCGCATGCAAGATGTCCATGGTCCGGCGCGGGATGGCGCCTCAGCCAGTATAAGGCGCTCTGTCCGGGCGCCGCAACTGCGCAGATCGCCGGCGTGCCGGGCGCCTAGTCGCCCGCTTTTTCCCAGCCCCCGCCCAAGGCCAGGAACAGCGCCACCTGGTCGCTCGCCAGCTTGGCATCCGAGGCCGCCACCGCCGCCTGGGCCGAGGCCAGCGTGCGCTCGGCATCGAGCGTGGTCAGGAAGTCGGTACGCCCGAAGCGGTACAGCCTGCCCGCCTGTTGCGATGCCAGGGCACTTTGCGCGCGCGCCGCCTTGAGGGCCGCGTTGCGGTCCAGCTCGCGTGCATAGCCCGTCAAGGCCGTCTCGGTCTCGCGCAGGGCGTTCAGCACCACGCCGTCGAAACGCGCCAGCGCGGCAGCCGTGCCCGCCTCGGCCTGTGCTATGTGCATGCGCGCCGTGCCGGTCGAGGGGATGGTCCAGGAAATCAAGGGCCCCAGGCTGTAGCGGAAGCTGTTGCCCTCGCCAAAGCCGGACAAGCCGCCGGTGCTGCCCGCCGTCAGCCCCAGGCTGATCTGCGGATACAGCTCGGCCGTCGCCACGCCGATGCGTGCCGTGGCGCCGGCCAGCGTACGTTCGGCCTGGCGAATGTCCGGACGCCGGCGCAGCAGGGCCGCGCCATCGCCGACGGGAATCGCCGCCGCCAGCTGCGGCGCTTTGGCGCACGCCGCCACCGCTTGCTGAAAATGGCCCGGCACCTCGCCGGTCAGCACCGCCAGCCGGTACAAGGCCGTGCGCCGCTGCGCTTCCAAAGGCGGCAGGGCCGCGCGCAATTGTTCCAGCTGGCCGAGGGCGCGGCTGTTGTCGAGGGCCGTGCCGCGTCCCAGTTTCACGCGCTGGGCGGTGGACTCGGAGAAGCTGCGCTGCAGGTCCACCGATTGTTGGGCGATCGCGATCTGCTGCCCGGCCGAGCAAGCCTCGGCGTAGGCGCGCGCGGTGTCGGCAGCCACCGTTACCCGGGTCAGGTCGAGCGCGGCCTGGGCGGCGTCGCTGTCGGCGCCGGCCGCTTCCACGGCGCGCCGGATCTTGCCGAACAAATCGAGCTGGTAGGACACGTGCAGGCCGGTGTCGTAGCTGGCGCGGTCTGCCATCGAACCCGGCAAGCCATTCGCGGCGCCGGATGCGCGGCCGTAGGCGGGTGCGGCCGAGACGCTGGCGTCCGGCCGGCGCAGTTCTTCCGCTTCCGACAGCACGGCGCGGGCGCGCGCCAGGTTGGCGGCGGCCACGCGCAAATCCGTGTTCGCGGCAAAGGCTTTCTCCATCAGCCCGTCCAGCGTGCTGTCGCGGTAGAGGCGCCACCATTGCTGCGGCAGCGGCGCCAGGGTGAAGGCTTGCTCGGCGGCGCCGACGAAAGGCGCGGCGGCGGCGGGCTGCTTGACCACGGCTTCGTCGGGCACATGGTAGGTCGGGCCGACAGTGGTGGTGCAGGCGCCCACGGCCAGCAAAGCCGCCAGCGCCGAGGCTTTAACGGTAACAGTTCGGTAGTCCATCATGATCGAGGCATCAGTTTTTCAGCGAACTCGGCGCCGCCATTGCCTGCGCTTGCGGGCGCGCCACGGGCTTGGCCGCGCCCGGCAACACTTGCACGGTCGCGGTCTGGCCGGCGACCAGGCGCACATTGGCCGGCACCGGGTCGAGCGCCACACGCACCGGAATGCGCTGGGCCAGGCGGACCCAGTTGAAGGTCGGGTTAATGTTCGGCAGCAGGTTGGTGCCGGTGGTGCGGTCGCGGTCCGAGATGCCTTCGGCAAAGCTTTCCACATGGCCGCCGAGCTTTTGCTGCGCGCCCATCAGCGACACGGTCACGCGGTCGCCGAGGTGGATCGCCGGCAGCTTGGTTTCTTCGAAATAGCCTTCGACGTAGAAGGAGCCGCGGTCGACCAGGGCCAGCACCGGATGGCTGGCGCTCACATACGCGCCCGGCCGCAGATCGAGGTTGGTAACAAAGCCGTTCACCACCGATTTCACTTGCGTGCGTTCCAGGTTCAGCCTGGCGGTATCGCGGTTCACCACGGCCTGGGCCAGGGCGGCGCGCGCCGTTTCCACGCGCGACTGGCCTTGCTCGCGCGTTTCCGCCGCTACCAGGTCGTCGAGCTGGACGTTACGGCGCGATTCGCGCTGGGCCTGGTTCAGCGCCGCCTGGGCCGCGCCTTCGGCCGCTTCGGCCTGGCGCAAGGCCAGCTCGAAGCGCGCACGGTCGACCTCGAACAGCAAGTCGCCCGCATTCACTTGCTGGTTGTCGTGCACATACACCTTCGTCACCTGGCCGGTGACGTCGGGCGCGACTTGCACCACGTAGGCCTTGACGCGGCCGTCGCGGGTCCAGGGTTCGACTTCGTAGTGGCGCCACAATTGCCAGCCCGCATACACGGCGCCGGCGGCGGCGATCAGGGTGATACCGACCCGGCCGATTGCCGGAAGAGAAAATTTCATAGCCATACTCGAGACAGAATCAGAATATATTCAAAATAAGCGTGGGCCAAGGAATACCAGGCCGCCCAGCACGATCACGAACAACGAAAAATCGAACAGCGCCGGATGCCAGATGTGGCGGTACAGGCCGCTTCGCGCCAGCACCCAGTTGAACAGGCGCGAGACCACGAGCGCGAGCAGGGCCAGCAAGAGCAGCGGTGGAACATAGATGCCGTAGAGGCTGACTTCGCCGATCATCGGATCTCCTTTTCCAGAACAGGTGAGGGTTGGTAAGCCGGCGCCTCGGGGAACAAGTCGCGCCGGATGCCGGCCAGCGCCGCCAGGGAGTCGCCTTGGGCACGCGACGCTTGCGCCGCACTCACCGAGCGCAGGGCGTTGTCGAGCGAGGCCAGCAAGCGCGCGTCCTGGCCGGCGTCGCGCCCGGGACGTGCCTCGAAGTGCTGCGACAGGTGTTCCAGCAGTGCCCACAGCGCGGCCTGGCTGCGGCCGAGTTCGTGGCGGGCGGCGAGCAATTGCGTCATGTTCAGGCCGATACGCAAGTCGACCAGGGCGTCGGCCGCCTGCAAATCCTGCTGGGCGCCGGCCATTGCCAGGCGCGGCGTCAGCAGGGCGATGCGGTCGACCATGCGCGCGGAAAACTCCGGGATCGACGGCGCCTGGCGGCCGGCACCCATCTGCGCCAGCTCTTTCCAGCCGGCGCGCAGCAGGCGGCGCGCGGTCCAGCCGGCACTGACGCTGCGGAACATGCCGATCACCAGCACCGCCAGCGCCAGCCCGGCCAGCTGCGCCAGCGTCGAGTTGATGAAGGAGGCGGCGTCGGCCGTGTTGGTGTCCTGCAGGGCCAGGGTGCCGCCGATGCCGAACAGGAAGGGCATGGCCTTGCCGAAGGTGGCGGGCCGCGCAATCAGTGCGCCCAGCACCAGGAAGGCCGGGGCGCAGGCCAGCACCAGCATCTCGAAGCTGTGGATCGCCGGCAGCACCGCCAGCAAATAAAAGGCCGACAGCGGCACCGAATAAATGGTCCACACCAGGAAGCCCTTGATGAAAGGCACCGGGTCGTCCTGGGTCGCGAAGAAGCAGGACATCACGGCCGCCATCATCGGCACCGCCGCGCCCGAGGGCCAGCCGGTGGCAATCCAGAAGGCGCAGCCGGCCAGGGTGGCGATGATGGCCGCCAGCGACGACACCAGGGCCATGCCGCGGTCCAGGTGCAGCGCATGCGCCGGCACGCCGGGCAGGTGGCGCGCTTCCTGGGGCAGGGCGCCCGTTGCGCCGGCGCCGATGTGGCGGCGCAGGGTCTGGGCCTCGGCGCCGGCGTCGACCAGGCCGCGCAGGCGTGCCGCCAGGTTCAGCTGCACCAGTTCCAGCCAGTTGCTGTTGCGTGAAGGCTGGGGCGCCAGCGCATCGATGGCGGCGCGCAGGCGTTGCGGGTCTTGCGGCGCCGCGTCCTTGCGGGTGCCGGCCCAGGCGGTGATGTCGGCCAGCAGGCTGCGCCAGCGCGTGTTTTCTTCCAGCGCGCCCAGTTGGCGCAGGGCCAGCAGGCGGTCTTCGATGGCCGAGAGCATCGGCACCATCGCGGCCAGGCGTTCCTGCAGGGCGTGGATGGCATTCCCGGTCCAGCGCAGGTGCGAGGTGTCGAAGGGCAGGTGCACGGCCATCATGCGCAGCTCGGTTATGTCGCCGGCCAGCTTGCGGCGGTCCGTGGCGCTGTTGCCGTCGCCGTTCGGGGCCAGGGCATCGGCGATCCAGTTGCGGGCGTCGCGCAGGGCGTTGTCGAGGCGCGCCAGCATCACCGGGGCCAGGCTTTGCGGGAAGACCAGCGAATGCACGACGGTGGCGCAGCTGATGCCGAGCAGGATTTCCTCGACCCGCGCGAGGGCGATGTCGAAGATGGTGCCGGGATCGTTCACGGCCGGGAAGGCGATCAGGCCGGCGGTGTACCCGGCCAGCATCAGGAAATAGGAACGCGGGGTGCGGTCCAGCAGCGACACGTACAGGCAGCCGCCGACCCACAGGGCCAGGGCCAGCGACAGCAGCTCGGGCGAATTCGCAAAGGCGGGCACGATCAGCACGGTGGCAAAGGCGCCGAGGAAGGTACCGCCGAAGCGGTACACGGCCTTCGAGCGGGTCGGGCCGGAGAAGGGCGCGGCGACGATGTAGGCCGTCATCAGCGCCCAGAATGGACGCGGCAGTCCGATGCGCATCGCCAGGTAAAGCGCGAGCATCGCTGCCGTGAAACTTTTTACCGAAAACAGGATTTCGGCCTTGCTGAAGAACTTCACGCCTGCTTGTCCCCGGGTAGCGGTTCGCAGGGCTTGATGCGCGACTGCAAACCAGTCAGCACGCGCAGGCAGGCGTCGATGTCGGCCTGGTCGAATTCGGCGAACAGATCGCGCCGGAAGGGGATCAGCGCCGCTTCCATCTGGGCGGCGCGGGTCTTGCCGTCATCCGTCAGCTGCAGGATCTTGGCGCGGCGGTCTTGCGGGTCTTCGCTGCGCTCGACCAGGCCATTCTCGATGAGCAGGTCGATCACGCGCACCAGCGACGAGGCTTCCAGGCCCAGGGCCTCGGCCAGCACGCCGGGGCGCACGCCGTCCTGGCTGAGTCGGCCGAGGATCAGCACCGGCAGGGCGGTGGCCTGGGACAGGCTGTACTGCGAGGCGACCTTGTCGGCCATGGCCTTGTAGGCGCGCGAGGCGTGGGTCAGTGTCGCGGTGAGTTGCATCAGGGTTTGATCGAGGGGGTTCATGCCGTGAAGTAATTCGTTTGAGTGCTAAAGTTTAGCATGCGAAGTATTTTCTTGCAGGCGGTGGTCTCGTTTTGACCGGACGGGTGATGTACGTACGGTGGGCACCCTGTGCCCACGCGGAACGGTGCACAGTGTTTGCAGCGTTACAGCATAGAGTTAGCGTCAACAATACTCCGTTAGGACGGCCAACAATGTTCACAGTTCACGCGTGGGCACGGAGTGCCCACCCTACAATGTCGCGATTCCTGCCAGGGCGCCTGGTCTCTCGAACTCATGCTCCGGCCCCACCTTGCGCAGCACCTCGATCGGCGCATAGCCCCAGTGCACGGCCGCGAAATCAACGCCGGCCCGCCGCGCCGCTTCCGCATCGGTCGCCTGGTCGCCGATGTACAGCGCGGCGGAAGGCGCCACCATCGCCCGCTTCACCACCTTGCGGATGCGCGAGGTCTTCCCGAAGATCGACATCCCGCACTCGTACTGGCTGATCAAGCCGGCCAGCTCCGGCCCCAGCACCTGGCGCACGTTGTATTCGGAATTCGAGGAGACGATAGTCAGCTCCAGGTTGCCGCGTGCGAGTTCGCGCAAGGCATGATCGACCTGCGGGAACAGGCGCACCTGGCCCGCGTTCTGGCTCATCAGGGCCTTGAAGCTGGCGGCGGCCAGCGGCAGCTTCCAGGGCGGCATGCCGACGTGGCGCATCATGTCGCGCGGTGCGTAGTGGCGCAGGCGTTCCACCTGCGTGAGGTCGATGCGGCGGAAGCCGTGCTCGTCGGCGATGCGGTTGAACACGCTGAGAAAGAAGGGGAACGAGTCGGCAAGCGTGCCGTCGAAGTCGAAGATGGCGAGACGGTAGCTCATGCTGGCAAGGGATCGGTGGACGCCCTTGCATGATACACAAGGGCGCCACGGGCCTTGTTCCGCCAGGGTCAGGCGGCCTGCACCGTGCGCTCGGGCGCCACGAAGGCCAGGCTTTCCTCGAACGAGCGCAGCACCATGTCGACGTGGTCCTGCACCAGCGCCTGGCTGACCGAGGAGTCGCCGAAGGGCAGGCGGATGGTCACCAGCAGCACGTTCGGCAGGCGCGCATGCAGGTCCTTGATCGCGTCCAACCATTGCCCGAGCGTGGCTTCCACCGGATAGGTGATGAACACGGTCGAGATCAGGTCGGCCGCATCCGGCCCCGGGCTTTCCTGCTCGGCGCCCACCACGGTGCTGCGCGCATCGATGTCGGCTTCGCGCAGCGCGCGCACCAGCAGTTCGGTGAGCAGGTCGTCGCGCTCGGTACCCAGGCCCGCGCACAGCACCACCGAGCGCGCCGGCACGTCGAGCGAGCCCTGCCAGCGGCCCAGCTTTTCCTCGCGCATCTTGCGCAGGTGGGCGCCGACATTCGCGTCGAGCAGCGACACGCGCTGGCGGCGCCGGTTCACGCCCGTGCCCGAGACCGGCGTGAGCGCGGTGGCGACGTCGGCGATGGTGGCGCGGATGTTCTCGGCTTGCACGTTGTCGATCTGGTTGCCGCGCTGTTCGGCCGCGGCCAGCACCAGGCCGGGCAGCAGCACCTGGTCGCAATAGCGCGCCAGGCCGTGGCGCCCGATGTAGCCGCGCGCGTCCTCGATGATGGCGCGCCGGTCGCCGCTCAGCACGCGCTGGTAGAAGCGCTGCGAGTGGGTCACGTTCGGCACTTCGCCGAGCAGGATGGTGACGGGTTCGAGCGCGCGCACGTGGCGCCCGGCCACCACCAGGCACAGGGTCAATGGTGTGGACAGCAGCAGGCCGATCGGCCCCCACAGCGCGCCCCAGAACAGCGCCGAGACGATCACCGCAAGCGGCGACAGGCCGGAACTGTGGCCATACACCTTCGGCTCGATGACGTTCGCCACCATCAGCTCCAGCCCCACGAACACGGCCAGGCAGGACAGGGCCATGGTCCAGCCGGGGTCGATGGCAGCCACGAACACCGCGATCATGGCGCCGGCCGCCATGATGCCGAGGTAGGGCACGAAGCGCATCAAGCCGCTCAGCGCGCCCCACAGCAGCGCATGCGGCACGCCGAAGGCCCACAGCACCGCGCCGATCAGGGCGCCGAAGGTCAGGTTGACGATGAACTGCGACAGGAAGAAGCGCGAGACGCCGCGCGTGGCGTCGGCCAGCGCGCGCACGGTGCGCCCGATCTCGGCCTGGCCGGCCAGGCGGATCGCGCGGTCGCGCAGGGATTCGTGTTCGAGCAGGATGAAGACCAGCAGCACCAGCACCAGGCCGGCCTCGCCGATCGGGCCCAGCACCAGGGAGAGCAGGCGCGCCAGGGCGTCGCGCGTGGTGGGGCGCGGCGCGCGCACTTCCACCGGCAGCGGCTGATTCGCGGCGGTGGTCAGGGTGCCGCGCTTGACCGACACCGGCGGCGCCGGCGGCGGCGCGAACTGCGGCGTGACCGCGCTCAGCTCGGCCTCGAGACGGGCGAAGGGGCGCTCGGTGATCTCGCGCACCTTTTCCACCTTCGATTTGATCGCCGCGCGGTACTGCGGCAGGTCGCGCGTGACGGCCACCAGCTGGAAAGCGAGGATGGTGCCGATGCCGACCACGCAGGTACCGGCCAGCACCACCGACAGCAGGGTGGCGGGCAGCTGCGGCAGGCCGACGCGGCGCAGGGTGCGGATCAGGGGCGCGAGCACCAGGCTCAGGATCGAGGCCAGCGCCAGCGGTTCCAGCACGTCGCGGCCGAAATACAGCAAGCCGAGGACGCAGGTGGCGGTGACGATGGTGCTGGCGCTAAGGTGTTTGAACAGGCTTGAATCGGGCATCGAGTGCGGGGGCGGCGGAAGTCGGTCGGCGCGTGCAGTCTAGCACCAATGGGAACGCGGCAGGAGAGGTGGGATTGCGTTCGCGGCGTGTGCGTTCACGTAGCACCGGATCACGCCGGCGACGCCGACCGTATGGTGGGGTCATTGGTGCTGGGGGCACCAATGACGTGCCCACGCGGATGTGTGCTTGGTGTTGGCAGCGTTTGTATCGTGCAGGCAGCTGGAACGCGGCGTATCCGGATGATCATTTGGATGCGTTACCGAAGGGCCAGCGGCGCGTCATCGAATGAAGCCAACAATGCGCGGCGTTCCGCGTGGGCACAGCGTGCCCACCGTACGGTTGGCGCAGCGGGCCCTAGCCAGCGAAACGCGCGCCACAGACCCGGCCTCACGCCGGCACATTCAACTCCGCAATCAGCGACCGGTGCGCCCCCACCCCCGCCATGGCCCCATCGGCCACCGCCATCGCCACGTTGCCCGCCGCGCGCGCCATGTCGCCGCAGCAGAACACGCCCGGCACGCTACTCGCCTTCATCATGTCGGTGCGCACGAACTGGCCGGCGTGGCCATCCTCCATCGCGCACCCCAGCTGCTCGGCAATCGGACTGGCCATGCGTATCTGCGACATCGCGAACAGCCCCGCCATCTCCAGCCTGCGCCCATCCACCAGCACCACCTCGGCCTCGCCTTCGATGCGTGCGACCGGCGTGCGTTCCAGCGTCACGCCGCGGCTGGCCAGCGCCGCCAGCTGCGCCGCATCCGGTTCAAAAGCGTCGTTCAGGAACAGCGTTACCGAACCCCAGTCCGGCAGCATCAGCGCGTGGTGCATGGCCAGCTCGCCGCTTGCGATCACGCCGATCGCGCCTTCGTCCAGCTCGTAGCCATGGCAGTAGGGGCAGTGGAACACGCTCTTGCCCCAGCGCTCGGCCAGGCCCGCGATGGCCGGCAGGTCGTCGGCCACGCCCAGCGCCAGCACCAGGCGCCGGCCATGCACGCAGGCGCCGTCTTCCAGGCTGATGCGAAAGCCTTCGCCTTCAAAGGCGGCCTGCACCGCCTTGCCATCGACCCACTGCACAGTCGGATACGCCAGCAGCTGGGCGCGGCCCTGGGCGGCGATGGCGGCGGCCTCGGTGCCGTCCTGGGTGAGGAAGCCATGCGAGCGGCTGGCGAAACGGTTGCGGCGCTGGCCGGTGTCGATGACCAGCACGCGGCGCCGCGCCCGCGCCAGCTGCATGGCGGCGGACAGGCCGGCGTAACTGCCGCCGATGACGATGGCGTCGAATTCATTTGTGTTCGGGGTGGACATGGTGTGCTCCTCGATGGTGGGCGTATTGCGCGTTGAAGCGTTCGGACAGCTCGGCCAGCGTGACGCCGGCGAAGCGCTGGATCAGCAGGGCTTCGGCTTCGTCGAAGGCCGAGGCGAGCGACTGGTTGACGACCCGCTCGACCAGGCAGCTTGGTTCCTCGACCCGGTTCCCCATCGCGAACACGGTCGGTGCGCCGACGGCGTCGTAGATGTCGCGCAGGGTGACCGTGGCCATGTCGGCCGTGACGACCCAGCCGCCACCATGGCCCTTGCCCGAGCCGACATAGCCGCGCTCGCGCAGCCCGGCCAGGGTGCGCCGCACCAGCACCGGGTTCGTGTGGAGGAAGCCGGCCAGCTCGTCGGAAGTGAGCGGCCGGTCGCTGTGGGCCATGTGCAGGAGCAGGTGCAGGACCGAGGATAGTTTGCTGTCGCGTCTCATGTAACTTATGATAGTACAAAAATGCGCGATGTGCAGCCGGGAAGCGAAAAATCGTTAACCTGCGTTCCCCTGCGTTGGCAGCAACCGTACGGTGGGCACACTGTGCCCACGCGGATGCGTGCGTGGTGTTGGCTGCGTTATGTCGTGCATGCCGCCAGGACGAGGCGTCAACAAATGATCATTTGGATGCGCTAGCGGTAGGCCGCCGTCGTGTCATCAATCAGCGTCAACACTGATCAACATTCCGCGTGGGCACGGGGTGCCCACCGTACGGTCACTGCTGCAGGCCGGATTCAAGCCGGTCACCGGCGCAAGCAGGATTCAAACCGCTCAAGGGCGCAGCCGGATTCAAGCCGGTCACCGGCGCAAGCCGGCTTCAAGCCGGTCACCGGCGCAAGCCGGATTCAAGCGTGCGCCCGCTCATCCAATAAGGCCAGCAGCTGCCCGGCATCCACCGGCTTCACCAGGTGATGATCGAACCCGGCCTCGCGCGAGCTGGCGCGGTCGCTGGCCTGGCCGTAGCCGGTCAGCGCCACGTACACGGCATCGCACAGCGCCGGCTGTGCGCGCAGCTGGCGCGCCAGCGCGTGGCCGTCGATGTCGGGCATGCCGATGTCGAGGATGAAGACCTCCGGCGCCTCGGTCACGGCAACCGCCAGCGCAGCGCGCGGGTCGTGGATGGTGCGCACCAGGTGGCCGGCGCCTTCCAGCAGTGCGGCCAGGGTCTGGGCGGCGTCGACGTTGTCGTCCACCAGCATGATGCGCAGGCGCTGGCGCGCGGCAGGCGCCGGCGTGGCCGTGATGGCCGGCGACTGCCCGACTGGCGCCGGCGCCGTCCGGGCGATCAGGGGCAGTTCCACCGTGAAGGTGCTGCCCTGGCCCGACCCCGCGCTATGCACCGCCACCTGGCCGCCATGCATGCCGACGATGTTCTTCACCAGCGCCAGCCCGAGCCCAAGCCCGCCCTGCGCCCGGTCCGGCGTGCGCTTGCCCTGCACGAACAAATCGAACACGTGCGGCAGCAGCTCCGCATCGATGCCGCTGCCGTTGTCCTGCACGGCGATGCGCACCTTGCCGTCCACCGGCTCGACCGACAGCAGGATGCGCCCGCCGGCCGGCGTGTACTTGGCCGCATTCGCCAGCAAATTGGCCGTTACCTGGATCAGGCGCGCACGGTCGCCCAGCACGCTCACGCGCGCCGCACCCAGCTGCACGGTCAGCGTATGGCCTCCGGCCTCGACCAGCGGATGCACCTGCTCGGCGGCCTGGCTGACGACCGCCTTGATGTCGACCGCTTCCATCTCCAGCTGTACCATGCCGCGCGTGACGCGCGACACGTCGAGCAGGTCGTTCACCAGCGTCGTCATGTGGTTCACCTGGCGCGTGATCACCTCGCTGTACTGGCGCACCTTGTCTGGCTGGCCGGGCGCGATGCGCAGCACCTGCGCCGCCGCGCTGATCGGCGCCAGGGGATTGCGCAGCTCGTGCGCCAGCATCGCCAGGAATTCGTCCTTGCGGTGGTTCGCTTCCTGCAGCGCCTCCTCGGCCAGCTTGTTCTCGTGGATGTCGGTGTCGGTGCCCAGCCACTTGACGATCTCGCCGGTCTCGTTGCGCAGGGCCAGGCCGCGCGCCAGGATCCAGCGGTATTCGCCGGCATGGTGGCGCAGGCGGAAGGTGCGCTCGTAGGGTTCGCCACTGGCGACGCTGCGCATCCATGCCGCGTGGGCGTCGGCCTGGTCGTCCGGGTGCAGCAGGACCTCGGCCCAGGTGGTGCCCTCGGCGACGCCGGGTCGCAGGCCGACGAACTCGTAGAACTGCTCGTTGTGGTAGTCGATCGTCCCGTCGGGCAGCGCGGTCCACACCATCTGCGGCATCGCGTTGGTGATGGTGCGGAAGCGCTGCTCGCTGTCGCGCAGCTCCTCCTCGAAGCGCTGGCGCTCGGTGACGTCGCGCGTGGTGCCGGCCACCGCCTCGACCTCGCCGTCGGGCCCGAAGATCGGCACGAAGATGTAGTCGTAGATGCGGCGCCCGAAGGTGCCGTTGAAGGGCACGTCGCCGCGGATCGGCGCCTTGGTCGCTTTTACCTGCTCGATCTCGCGCCCGTGCATTTCGGCGTGCCAGTCCGGGTAGCCCAGCTCGAGGCAGTTCTTGCCGAGCGCTTCCTCGCGCGTCATGCCCCACATCTGCAGCAGCACCGCGTTGGCGTAGGTGAAGCGGTGCTCGAGGTCGAACACGTAGACCAGGTCGGGCGTGTTCGACAGCACGGTCTCATACAGGCGGCGTTCGCGCTCGGATTCGACGGCCAGCGCGGCCAGCTCGCGCTGCGCCTGCGCGTGGCGCGCGTCGTTTTCTTCTTCGCGCAGGTGGCGCTCGGTAAGCAGGGCAACCAGGTCGGCGAAATAGGCGATTTCGCCGGCGAGCGGCGCGCCTGGTGCGCCCGCGTCGGGAAGGTAGACCGCCAGCGTGCCGAGCACGCGCCCGCCGGGCGAATGCAGGGGAAAGGACCAGCAGGCGCGCACGCCGTGCACCGCGGCCAGTGGGCGGTAGGGTTCCAGCAGCGGTTCGGTGAGCACGTCGTCGACCAGCACCACCTGGCGCGTGTGCACCGCGCGGCCGCAGGCGGCTTCGCGCGGGCCGACCGGCACCAGGGCCAGCGCGGCGGCAAAGTCCGGCGGCAGGCCGCTGGACGCCGCCAGCGTCAGTATGCCGCCGGTGTCGTCGAGCAAATAGTTCGCGGCCCAGGCCTGGCCGCCGACCAGGCGCCGCACCTCTTCCAGCAGGCTTTGCAGGGTCACGTCGTAGGGCGCGCCGCGCACCGCAACCGACAGGACATTCTTCAGTCCGTCGAAATCCAAGCCTTCTTGGTGTGGCTTCATGGGGGTGTCCAGTGGGTGCGTGATTGCTTGCGCGATTGTAGCTTATGGCAAATGGGTAAGGCGCCTGCCAACAGTGTGTTTGCTTCCCATGAACAGCTTTACAATCTTGCCATCCCCATAACGACAGGCGCTGGAACCCACCATGGCCCAAATCCATCCTACCGGCTGGCGTGAAATGTCGGTCACCGGCGCCGCCGCGCGCGAGATCGAAACCCTGGCCCTGCTCGAGCAGCGCTTCGTCGACGACCCCTACGTCATCTACCACGGCGTGCACTGGACGAACGTAGAGCAGGGCTACTCGGTGTACGGCGACGTCGACTTCATCGTGGTGGCGCCGAACGGGCGCATGCTGCTGATCGAGCAGGTGGCCGGCTTCCTGAACGAAACGCGCGACGGCCTGGTGAAGAACTACCAGGGTAAACCCCGCAAGATCCGCACCCAGATCCTGCACACCATCGAGGGCCTGACCCGCCGCTACCAGGGCGAGCTGTCGATCGACTACCTGCTGTACTGCCCCGACTACATCGTGCGCGACGCCCAGCTGGCCGGCATCGACCCGGCCCACATCATCGATTCCACGCGCAAGGGGCGCCTGGCCCAGACCATCCGCGAGGCGCTGCCGCTGACCGAGAAGACCGAGGACTTCGACAAGGTGACGCGCTTCCTGGGTGACACCCTGAGCCTGCGCCCCGACCCGAGCGCGATGATCGGCTCGGCTGTGAAAATGGTGACGCGCCTGTCGGGCGGCCTGGCAACCTGGGCCCGGCGGCTGGAGTTTGCTCCCTTCCGCCTGCGCGTGGTGGGCACGGCCGGCAGCGGCAAGACCCAGCTGGCGCTGGCCGAATACACGGCCGCCATCGACGCCGGCCTGCGCCCCTTGTACGTGTGCTTCAACCGGCCGCTGGCCGACCACATCGAGCGCCTGGTGCCGGCCGGCGGACGGGTCGCCACCTTCCACATGCTGAGCGACGCCTGGATGCGCGCCCAGGACGTGACGCCCGACTACGGCGCGCCCGAGGTGTGGGACAGGATCGAAGGCGCCCTGTCCGCCGCCACGCTGCCGGAAACCTGGCAGTACGACGTGCTGATCGTCGACGAGGGCCAGGATTTTTCGATCGCCTGGCGCGACATCGTGCTGGGCATGCTGAAGGAAAACGGGCGTGCGATCTGGCTCGAGGATCCGGACCAGAATTTGTATGGCCGCGCCATGGTGCCGCTGCCGGGCTGGGTGGTGCTGCACTCGAACACGAACTACCGCAGCCCGCGCCAGATCGTCAGCATGCTGCAGTCGCTCGGCGCGGCACGCCAGCCGGTGGAGGCGGGCAGCCCGTTCAAGGGCGCCGAGATCGAGGAGCTGACTTATCCGGAAGGCGACGTTGAGGCGATGCTGGAAAAGACCCGGCGCGCGGTGACGCTGTGCCTGCAGGCGGGCTTCCAGCGCCAGGACATCGCGCTCTGTTCCTTCCGCGGACGCGAGAAATCGACCATCCTGAACATGGACAAGCTGAGCGACGCGCACACGCTGCGCTCGTTCACCGGGGCGTACGACTTGTTCGGCAATCCGGTGTTTCGCGAAGGCGGATTGCTGGCCGAGTCGGTGTACCGCTTCAAGGGGCAAAGCGCGCCTTGCCTGATCTTTACCGAGATCGATTTCGAGGAGATGGACGAGCTGGTGCTGCGTAAACTCTTTGTCGGCATGACGCGGGCGCGCCTGAAGCTGGTGCTGGTGATGAGCGACCGGGCGTCGCTGCAGATGCTGGACCGCAGCGAGGCGGCGACATGAAGCGCCGTTTCGATAAAGTGGACCTGCCGCTGGAGCAGGTAAGGCGTGTTCTGGAGCCGGGGCCGATCGTGCTGCTCAGTTCTTCGCACAAGGGTGAGCGGAATGTGATGACCATGGGCTGGCATACGGTGATGGAATTTTCGCCGTCGCTGGTGGGGTGCGTGATTGCGTCGTCGAACCACAGTTTCGAGCTGGTGAGGCGCAGTCGTGAATGCGTGATCAATGTGCCGACCACGGCGCTGGTGGACGAGGTGGTGGGGATCGGGACCTCGTCGGGGGCCGAGGTCGACAAGTTCGAGCGCTTCGGGCTCACGCTGGAGGATGGGTTCGAGGCGCCGGTGATTCGCGAGTGCTATGCGAATTTCGTGTGCAAGCTGCATGACGATCACCTGGTCGACAAGTACAACTTTTTTATCTGGGAAGTGGTGGCGGCCAGGGTGGCGCGGTCGCCCAGGCATCCGGAGACCTTGCATTACACGGGCAAGGGGGAGTTTCGGGTGGCGGGGAAGGTGATCAGCCGGAAGACGAAGGCGATGCTGGCGAAGGATCCGTAAAACGCCAGCGCGTCATGCGGCCCGCTATTTCGGCAAGTAGGCCTTGAGCGCGCGTTGCATGTCGAGCGAAAGCGTGTGCTTGTCCACGTACTGGTTACGCATCTCGGTCCTTAATTGTTCGGCGCCGCCGAAGGCGCGTTCCATTCTCTTTGCGTAGTCGGCCGCGAGCAACTTGCGAACAGGTTTGGGTATTTCTCCCTCGAATGCCCCGGCTTCGAAGGTTTCTCGCGCTTCATCGAGGGTGATGCATTCTCCCCGGTCGGTAACGACGATGAGACCGAAGGGCTTTGTGAAGAGTTTCGCGGCCTCAGGGACGTTGCTGACGATGTCGTATCCGCCGATGACGTAGTAGATCTTGCCAGATGCGTCCTGGGCTTGTGCATGGATGAACCAGACGCTCTTCCAGCCTGGGTCGTCGGACATGTATTCGCAGTTGGCGATTGCCTGGTTCGGTAATGGATCGAACCTGACGTGGGCGGCTTCGTAGCGCAAACCCAATATAGGTTCGGTGATGACCTCAGGTGTAGGCAACGCAGCGATTGCGCTGCAGCTGATGGACGTGAGAACAGCTGCAGTGAACCAAAGCTTGAGATCGACAGAATGCATGGGGATCGGCTCCGGTGAAACAATGGCTTCAAGTGACTGTTGAACGAAACTACCTGGCGAAGTAAGGCTTCAATTCACTCAGCAGTTCCGGTGGAAGCGCGGCCTTGTCGACATGCTGTTTGCTAAGCTCAGCGCGTAGCTTGTCGGCGCCGCCAAACGCTTTTTCGAAGCGCCTGGGAATATCGGCAGCCAGCAGCTTGAGTATAGATTCCGGCAACTCGTCGTCGAACAACCGGTCTTCGAAAACCTGGCGCGCCGTGTCGATGTAGTTGCAGGTCTTGCCTTCCGTAGAAAAGACAGCGCCAAGGTCACCTGTCTGATATCGCGCATATCCGCGCTCATCATTCCGGATGTCATATCCTCCGCTGACATAGTAGGTCCTGCCTGAGGCATCGCTAGCCTGCGCATAGATGAACCAGATCCCTCGGCGATGTTCGTTGTCCTGCATGGTCTCGCAGTTGGCCAACGCATGCGCAGGCAGGGAATCGAATTTCACACGAGCCGCTTCATAGCGCAACCCCAGCACGGGCTCGCTCAGGATACGTGGACCCGGATCGGCGGCGAAGGTACTGCCACAGAACACGGCCGATATGGCTGATACGATGAGTTTATGGGCGATAGAACGCATGGCTTGGCTTGTGTGTGCGGTATCCCTGGCCGGACCAGAAATCCTTCTGGATGAAGTCGGAAATCCAGGCCTGGCCATCGAAAGCGGCAATGTGCCCGGATTTGCTGTGCTCGGAGTAGGGCTGGATCACCACGATGTCGCCCTTCATGAACTTGTAGGTGCCTGGGTCTTTCACGACAAGTTCGCTGAAACCCATTCGTCGCAAGGCAGGGCCGTAATCCTTTGCATGCCTGGGCTGGTCTGGGACGATGCGGCCGCCAGCCCGCAAGGCCAGCCGCACATACATCGCGCATTTGCCCTGGCTGCGCTTGCCGGCCTTCTTGCGCAGGTGCTCCGCGAATTTGTCGGTATCCAGCGGCATGCCAGCCCCTATGCCGCAACCCGGTTCACCGCCAAGTCCCAGCCGCCCAGCGTGCTGCCCGACACGCCGCCGCCGATTTTCTGCTGCGTGTACTTCCACTTCACCTTCGCAAATTTCAGGCACAGGTTCTCGGTCATGCCCACGCCCGGCTGGATGCCCGGCTTGCACATCCCGATCAGCACGTTCTCCAGGTCGATCTCGAAATACTTGATCGGCTTGCCGTCGCCATCGGCGCGCATGAATTCGAACTTGGCCTTGGCGATGGTCTTGCCCATGGCGCAGTGCTGCAGCAGCAGCGGCGTGGACAGGTCGGTCATCTTGGAAATGAGGATGTCGTCGAACTCGGCCCGCTCCGCCGTGTGGCCGCCGCTGGTGGAGGCGGTGGCGCTGCGCGGCTGGGTGACGCCGAAGTCCACGTCCAGGCATTCTATCCAGCCCTTGTGCCCGTCGTCCTGGGATTCGCCCTTGATCCCGTCAATTTGCAGGTATGCATCGATTGCCATCATGACTCCCTATAATTTCTTGAGGAAATTCTTGCCAAATCGCATGGACATTGCAGATTCATGCGATCACCGAGGGAGATTGTCGAGGGCGCTCGCCTTGTCGACGTTAAGGAATGTCAATGGCTGAGCAGCCTTAACGGTAGCGTCGTGCGAGCTGGTTGGAAGTCATAGACAAGAGCAAGATGCTTTACACCTTACGAGCTGCAATTTTTGAGTGGCATTTCGCGGGGTTTTCCTCCCCGTAGCGGATGGTGCAGAACTCGATAAAGCGCATCTGCTCGCGCCGGTCGAGTTCTTCAAAGGGCACCTTCTCCAGGCCCTGACGAGATGGATCGGAGAAGCGAAGCTGCAGGGATGGGCGATGCTTTAAGAAAGGCTCCCAGACAGTGCCGATCTCATGGTCGCCGACAAGACGTTCGACACCAATAAATGCCCAGAAGGGAACGATAGCGATGGTTAAGGAAAACAGAAAAATGGTTTTGCGTTTCATGGGGCTCTAAGACGAAGGTCTTTCCGCAACATCTCTACTTTGATCAGGCCCCATGTACCGGGACACGCTCGACTTGAACGTTTTGCTTTTGCAAATTCACGGTGGCCACCTAATGTCTCGATTGCGAAGAATCGTTGAAGTGTGGTGATCAGGACCGACGCAGCTTCATACTGCTGATCAGCTCCTTCCTCGTTGGTCGTGTCGAGTGCATCGATCTGTTCGGAAAACCATTCCTTCAATCCGGCAATCGGACCTTTGGCGCGAGCGACATTCGCGGAACCGGGGCCATGCTTCTTGGCTTCACCATGAACACTTAAATCGGCCAGGAACACGATCCCGATCACCCCGTTATTGCCGCCTTCGATGTGCGCACCTTTATAGCGAATGTCGAGTGCTTCATAGATGATTCCTTGGCAGTCAACCGCGTAGTGATAGCTGATGTGCCCGAACGAATCGATATCGGTGGCTTCCGCCTTTCTTAACTGCCCGACACAACGATCTGATTTCTATTCGATGAGACTAGAAGCCTGCGCCACGCGCACGCAATTACGCCCCTCATGCTTGGCCTCGTACAGCGCCAGGTCGGCCGCATGCACCAGCGTTTGCACGTTGTGCCCGTGCACCGGATACGACGCCACCCCGATCGAGGCGGTCGCACCAATGCGCTGGCCGTTGTGCAGCACGTCGCCAGCGGCAATCACCAGGCGCAGCGCGTCGGCGCGCTTGACGGCGTTCTCGGTATCGCACTCGGGCAGCAGCACGACCATCTCTTCGCCACCCATGCGGCAAGCGACGTCGCCGGAGCGGATGTTCTCGCGCAGCGCCGCCGCCACCTTGCGCAGGATGGCGTCGCCGCCTTCGTGGCCGTAGGTATCGTTGATGCGCTTGAAGTGATCGAGGTCGAGCACGAGCACGCTCAGCGGCGCGCCACTGCGGCTGGAGCGCGCCAGCTCGCGCTTCAGCACCTCGTCGAGGTAGCGGCGATTGTAGAGCTGGGTGAGCGGGTCGATGATCGACTGCTGGCGCAGCGACACGCGCAGCTTCACGTTGCTCAGCGCCAGGCCCAGCTGCTCGGCCACCTGGCCGATCCAGGCGCGCTGGTTTTCCTCGGCCTTGGCCAGCTCGTCGCCGGTGACGGTGATGCAGCCGATGACGTCGCCCTGCGTGACAAGGGGCAGGCACAGGCGGTCCACGCCCGTGTCGGATGCATGCCGGCAGGCCAGCCCGTCGCCGCCGACGTAGAGGTGGGGGCTGCCGCGGCGCAGCGCCCAGCAGTCGAGGGCTTCGATGGTCTCCGGCTCGCCATCGAACACGCCCCAGCCGGCCTTGCGTTCCAGGAGGTCGCGCGAGTTGTTGTACAGGTAGAGGCTGCCCGACAGCCGGGGCAGCAGGCGCGGCAAATAGCTGGCGATGATGCCGGCCGATTCGTCGACCGACTCCGCCAGCTCCAGCGAATGCATCAGCTCGGCGCTGCGGAAGAGCAGGTCGTTCTGCGACGAGATGCGCTCGGCCGTCACCTCGGCCTGCCCGGCGGCGGCCTGGGCCTTGAGCTCGGCCGCATTCCGCTGGCGCAGCACGCGTTGACCGGCGAGCAGCATGCCGCCGAGGAAGAGGATGTTGGTGAGCGTGGCGACCAGGCTGGCCGTGGCAGCCGAGTTCGAGGTGGCGCGCAATTGATCGCTGAGCTGGCTGCGGCGCTGCGCAAACACGGCCAGTTCGTTGCCGATGAGCTGGCGCAGCACGTCCATCTGCTGCTTGCCGAGGCCGGACGCGATCAGGGCGGCGGCCGCATCGAAACCCCGCTCACGGCGCAGGTTGATCGTTTCCGTCACGGTGCGCAGCTTGGCCGCGGTGGCCTGTTCGATTTTTTCGGCGCGCGCGATCTCGGCGTCGCTGGTCATTTCCGTGCGCAGCGCGGCCTGGGTAGCGGGAATACCGTTGACGGCGGAATAGTAGGGTTCGAGGAAGCGTTCGTTGCCGGTGACCACGAAGCCGCGTTGGGCGGTCTCGGCATTCAGCAGGCTTTCCAGCAAGGTCAGCTGGAAGCGCTCGACGTTCGCGGCGCTGTCGAGCTCATCCAAGACAACCGTGACCTGGCGGTTCACGATCATCGGCAGGATGGCGACCGTGGACATGACCAGGATGATGGCGGCCGCCGCTGCTTTGATCTTGGTTTCGAATTTCATCAGGTGAGGCCACGCCTTGGATAACGAAAACGTTGCGCGGGAGTATTGCTTGCCCTGTGCGCGCACCGGTTCCGTGCACGCTTGCGCATTCGGTGAGGGTAACACATCGACCGGAAGTGCAACTCCTCCACGAGGGCAACAGTATTGCAAGCTCAGCTATAAGGACGACACAAAGTTGCAAGCTCGGCTATGATGCGGCCGGCCGGCAGTATCGACAGCATTGTTTGCTTGGGTTACGTCGAGCGAACATGTTGAAGGTAAAGCAGGTGAGGTCGGAATGAATGCAGCAGTGGCAGCAGTACCCGGTTTGGCCGGGAATCAAGATAAACAGTATGGTCTGATTAATTTGTTGAAGGTCGTGGCGGCGCAGCTGATCGTGCTGCATCACCTGGCGTTCTATGGGCCGATGGCAGATCATGCGCGGGTGCTGGCGCCGGGGTTGTTCGACTGGCTGGCGGATGATGCGCGGATTGCGGTGCAGGTGTTCCTCGTTATCGGCGGCTTCCTGGCTGCGAAGTCGCTTTCTCCGCATGGCATGCCCGGCATTGACCATCCCCTGCAAACGATTTTCCGCCGTTATCTCAAATTAGCGCCACCGTTCTTGGTCGCCATGCTGCTAGCGATTGGCGCATCTGCGCTGGCCAGTCTCTGGATGACGCACCCGTCGATTTCTGCTCCTCCAAGCTTTGCTCAACTTGGCGCACATGCGCTGCTGCTGCATGACCTGCTTGGCTACGATGCCTTGTCTGCGGGCGCCTGGTATGTGGCGATCGATTTCCAGCTGTATTTTTTCATGACCGTGCTGCTATGGGGCTCCCGGTGCTTGCCGGCTGGCCGACTAGTAAACTGGCTGGTGCCCATGCTCATCGTGACGGCAGTCGGCAGTTCACTCTTCTTTTTCAACCGGCAATCCAGCTGGGATATCACGGCGCTCTATTTCTTCGGCAGCTACGGGCTGGGCGCCATGGCCTGGTGGGCCAGCGATACGCAGCGGTCACCGCAGGCGGTCACCATTTTATTCGGCATGCTGCTGATCCCGGCCCTGGCGGCGCTGGCAGCCGACTTCAGGGAACGCATCGCCCTGGCCTTGGTCGTTGCGTGTTTCCTGTTTATGTTTGGACGCCGGAGCCTGTCCACAGCAAGTTCACTCGCAGCATTTGCCTTGCACGCTGCTGCGAATGCCTCGTATTCCGTCTTCCTGGTCCACTTTCCGATGTGCCTGGTCATGAATGCCGCCTTTACCCGTTTCATCGATACGCGACCTGAAACGCAAGCGATGGGCGTCTGCGCTGCATGGGCGGCCAGTATGCTCGTTGGCGCATTGTTTCATCGATGGGTCGAGCGACCCTTGGGCCGCTGGTGTGAACCGGGCAAAGGGCGCGTCACAAGATTTCACATCGGCGCTGAGCATTCGCGCGTCCCAAACTGTCCAACAAGCGCGCCTAGCGGTTGACGTTTTCGCTCGACCAGCCGACAGTGACGATCGGTGTCCATAATTACCCAGTGCCAGCGCAAATCGTGCCCCTATGAAAATCCTCGAGTACGTCGAATTCTCTCCGCCGCGCAACAAGACCTTGTACGCCAAGGTACGCGACGCGATCGAGCGCGACGATTTTCGCGCGGCCGATGTCAAGAAATTATCGAATCTTACGCACGGTAAGTTCTACCGCGCGAAACTCGATTATGCCGACCGCTTGCTGTTCTCTATCGTCCGCTATAACGGAGAGGCCTACGCGCTGATGCTGGAAGTGATCGAGCAGCATGCCTACGATAAATCGCGCTTCCTGCGCGGCGCCACGATCGATGATGCAAAAGTCCCTGCAGCCGACCCGGTCGAAGCCATCGGGGAAGCCCAGCCGGTTACCTACCTGAACCCAAGCCAGCCCCGGGTGCATTGGCTCGACAAGGTCATTTCCTTCGACGATGCGCAGCTGAAGGTCTACCTGCAGTCCGCTCCCCTGATCATCGTCGGCAGCGCCGGCAGCGGCAAGACCGCGCTGACGCTCGAGAAAATGAAGCAGGCGCAAGGCCACGTTCTCTATGTGACGCTGTCGGCGTATCTGGCCCAGTCCGCGCGCGATTTGTACTACGCGCATGGCTTTGAACGGGAAGGGCAGGAAACCGATTTCCTGTCCTTTCGCGAGTTCCTCGAATCGCTGCGCGTCCCGGCCGGCCGTGAGGCAGGCTGGCCCGATTTTTCTGCCTGGTTCGCACGCATGCGCCAGCAATTCAAGGGTATCGACGCCCACCAGGCCTTCGAGGAAATTCGGGGCGTGATCACCGCGAGCGCCAGCGGCGTGCTGACCCGCGACGAGTATGTGGGGCTCGGCACGCGCCAGTCGATCTTCGCGTCCGGCGAGCGCGGCGCCCTGTATGAACTCTTCGAGAAATACCGGGCGTGGCTGCGCGAAGCCCGGCTGTTCGACTTGAATCTGGTAGCCCATGAATGGCGGCAGCAGGCGCAGCCGCGCTATGATTTCATTGTGATCGACGAGGTGCAGGACCTAACGCCGGTGCAATTGGCGCTGCTGCTCGGCATGCTCAACAAACCCGGACAGTTCTTGTTGTGCGGCGACTCGAACCAGATTGTCCACCCCAACTTTTTCTCTTGGGGCAAAGTCAAAAGCCTGTTCTGGCAGGATCCCGAACTGGCCGAGCGGCAGCAATTGCAAGTGCTTCGGGCTAATTTCAGAAATGGTCAGCAAGTCACGCGAATTGCCAATACGCTCCTGAAAATCAAGCACAGGCGCTTCGGCTCGATTGACCGCGAGAGCAATTTTTTGGTCGATGCCGTGAACCAGGATGCCGGCGCCGTCAGTTTGCTGGCCGACAACGAGGCCGTGCGGCGCGACTTGAATGCGCAAACGCGCCGCTCGACCCGCTTTGCGGTGCTGGTACTGCGCGACGAGGACAAAGCCGAAGCACGCAAGCATTTCGACACCCCGCTGATCTTTTCGGTCCACGAAGCCAAGGGCCTTGAGTACGACAGCATCGTCCTGTACCGTTTCGTGTCCGACAACCGCGCTGAATTCGCGGCAATCGCGGAAGGCGTTGGCGCGGACGATCTCGCAGGCGATGAGCTGGAATACAGCCGCGCCAAAGACAAAAGCGACAAGTCGCTTGAAATCTACAAGTTCTATGTCAATGCCTTGTATGTGGCCCTGACGCGCGCCATTCGCAGCGTCTACCTTGTCGAATCGGACAGCGGCCATCCCTTGCTGCGCCTGCTCGATATCGCACAGCTGAGCGCACCGGAAAAGGTGGCCGCGCAGTCATCGAGCATGGAAGAGTGGCAGAGGGAGGCACGCAAGCTGGCTTTACAAGGCAAGCAGGAACAGGCCGACGCGATCGAACGCATGATCCTGAAGACCGCGCCCGTTCCCTGGCCGGTGCTCGACGAAACCAGGCTGCGCGAAACGCTGTCCAAGGTCTTCCTGGAAAAAGCGCCAGGCAACAAGACCAAGGGCCAGCTCTACGATTACGCCACCTGCTTCGACGAGCCAGTCCTTGCCTATTTCCTGGCGCACGATGCCGGCTACGAACAGGCGCAGGGTTTTCCGACCCATGGCACCGTCCACGGCCGGCGTCACTACCAGGCTTATTTCGCACGCAACTTCAAGGACATCCTGAAACTGTGCGACAAGCATGGGGTTGAGCATCGCACGCCAATGAACCAGACGCCGCTGATGGCCGCCGCGGCTGCCGGCAATGTCGCCCTGGTCGAAGCTCTGCTTGAACGCGGCGCCGACACCAACGCCGTCGACCACTTGGGTCGCAATGCCCTGCACTTGGCCATCGCGACCGCGCTGCGTGATCCGAGCTATGCGCAGGGCCCGTTCGGCGCGGTCTACCGCCTGGTGGCGCCCTCGCACATCGACGTGATGTCGGGCGAGCGCCTGGTACGCCTCGACGCACGCCATGCCGAATACCTGATGCTGCAACTGATGTGGGTGCTGTTCAAGGCCTGCTTCGGGAATGCCGACCGTAGCGACCGCGGTGGCTTCGACGCCGGTACCCTGCTTACCGCCTATGAAAAAATGCCGGCCAGCGTATTGGCGCCGGAACGCAAGAAGCGCGCCTATATCTCGGGCATTCTGGCTCGCAACGAGATCGACCGCGACTACGCCTACAACCGGCGCTTGTTCCAGCGCATCGCCACTGGCGTCTACCAGCTCAATCCTGTGCTATCGCTGCGCCGGCCCGGCCCTGACGGCGCCGATGCATGGGTGCCGGCGTTTTCCGCCCTTAACCTCCCACTCGTAAAAGAATTTGCCGATCCCTGGCATGACCGGCGTATTGACAAGCTGCTCGGACTTGCCGGCCTGCCGCCCACACCCGATCCCATCATCCACTTCGCCGAACGGCGCCGGGCCGAGCAATGAATACCATCCTGACATTGTCGATTACTTGTATCTCCGGTGCGCATCTCATTGAAGATTATCGCTTCGTGCTCGTTTTGCAGGCCGAGTCCACCCTGGAGGAACTCGGGACAAGCATCCTCGAGGTCCTGGATTTCGATGGTGATCACCTCTCCGAGTTTTACGTGGCGAATACGCCGCACGGCAAGCGAGCGTGGTCGACAGGGCTTGTTGAGCCGGAAGAAGATACCGACGATTGGCAGACGCGGCTATGTGATCTCTACCCGCCTGGAAAACACAAGAAGCTGTACTACCGCTACGACCTGGGTGCGGAATGGCGGTTTGAAATTGTCAGAAAGGGGCGGGAGACAGTAGCGCTGGAGGGGCAAGACTATCCCATGCTGGTGATGGAGGCGGGCGTGAAGCCGCTCGAATATGGCGATGATGACGGTTTCTGATGAGTGACAGGTGCTGGTAACCTACGGTGTCAATACCGTCAGGTAAGCGGGATTGCTTGTCAAAAAAGCCAATAACAAGGTGCACCACGAGTCAAGACTAGTTGTCGAGAAATCGACGTTTTGCCGCTGAGTTCCTTAGCGCAGAAGTCGCAACATCGGATAAAATAGAGGGTTTTGAAGTGGCGAAACGTCGGCGTCTGATTGATTGTTGTCACTACCTTTTGAGCGCATTGAAGTTGCCCGGTTGTAATTTAGAAGAAAATTGATGGCAGAGCGTAGCAGAATTCCAGTAATCGATTTATTTGCAGGCCCGGGAGGGCTTTGTGAAGGTTTTTCCTCCATCGTTGATGAGAATGGATTACCGAGATTTGCTGTTAAAGTATCAATCGAAAAAGATCCGGTTGCGCATCGCACTCTTATGCTGAGAGCTCTGCTGAGAAAATTCCCGAAAGGGCATGCACCAGAGCCATATTACGAATATGTGCGCGGCGCTATTACTCGTGAAGAGTTCTTAACCCATCCCGAGATAAGAGAAGCTGCAGAAGAAGCGGCTAGTGAAGCCCGCTGCGCGGAACTTGGAGCGACACCTCACGAAACTATTGATGCATGGATCAGGGACGGCATTGGCGACAGCGCCAATTGGGTATTGATTGGTGGTCCCCCATGTCAGGCGTACTCTATGGCAGGACGTTCGCGACTTAGAAGGAAAGACCCGGAAGCTTTCGAAAGCGATAAGAGACATTTTCTTTACACAGAGTACCTTCGGATTATCCAAGAGTTCTCCCCTACCGCTTTTGTTATGGAGAACGTCAAGGGTATGCTGAGCTCAAAGCATGGTGGATCCAAGATTTTCGAACGCATTTTGCGCGACCTATCTGCGCCAAAGGAAGGGCTTGCCTATCAAATTCGATCGTTTGTCGTTGATAGTGATGAACTTAAGCCCAGCGATTACGTTATTGAAGCGGACGATTATGGTATTCCGCAAAGTCGTCATCGAGTGATTCTCTTCGGTATTCGAACGGATGTCGCCAACGCAACGCCAGCGCTGAATCAGCGGCCGCGTCGTTTTTTGCTGAGAAAGACTTCTTCGAAGGCGACGGTAAAGCAGGCTCTCTCTGGTTTACCACCCTTGAGAAGTCGACTGTCCAAGGAGCCCGATTCTCACCAAGCTTGGCACGCGGTCATGAAAGAAGCGCCCTTGAGCATGAACTATTGGCGGGCTTCTATCCGGGACAAGGTTTGCGCCCTTATGATTGATTCTGCTGATAGAGCGAAGACTTTAATGTCGTCCGGGGCCGAGTTTATCCCCATGGTCGCCGCTCCCGGATCTGAAATGCCTAAAGAGCTAAGGTTGTGGTATTCGGATAGCCGATTAGGCGGGGTGCTGCAGCATAAGACGCGCGGCCATATGCGTTCGGATTTGCATCGTTACCTTTTTGCCGCCTGCTTTGCTGAGGAAAAAGGTCATGCGCCCTCGTTGTATGATTTTCCTCCCAAACTCATGCCCGCTCATGTTAATGTTGATGAGGATATAATCCCATTCGCTGATCGCTTTAGGGTTCAAGTTGGCGATGAGCCCTCGTCTACGGTCGTGGCGCATATAAAGAAGGACGGGCATTATTACATTCACCCCGATCCTTTCCAGTGCCGAAGCCTTACTGTTAGGGAAGCCGCACGCCTTCAAACGTTCCCCGACAACTATTTTTTTGAAGGAAGCCGAACTGAGCAATATGGGCAAATTGGAAATGCTGTCCCACCGTTGTTAGCTAGGAAAATTGCAAAGATAGTTTATAGGTTCATGGCCTCACCAAGAACGAATAGCTAAGCGCGCAAGCGCGCCGTTACGATTGGGTCGACGGTGCGCCGATCTTTCCGATTCCAATATCGCTGTCGATCCAATGGACTATTAGATTGAGCAGAGATTTCGCTGTCTCAGACTGGCGTGTGGCGCACTCCCATATGCATAGGACACGCCATCCCATAGACCTTAGCTTCTCGATATTGCGCTCATCGCGATTGACATTAGACTGCAACTTTGTGATCCAAAAATCAGATCTCGTAGCGGGAATTTTGAAATATTTGCAGCCTTCGTGTGCGTGCCAAAAGCAACCATGCACAAAGATCGCTATTTTTCGTCCAGGCAGGACGATATCTGGAGTTCCTGGCAAGTCACGACGATGCAGCCGAAACCTGTAGCCCGCGCCAAACAGCAATTTTCTGATCAAAATCTCGGGCTTGGAGTTTTTTCCTTTGATGCCGGACATCATCCGACTACGGACAGCAGGTGAGACGACGTCAGCCATGAATTCCCTTGAATATAGATCTTGGGCGCTGCGTCAAGCTGACACTGCCCGCACCTCCGGTATGTTAGCCGCAGGAGCCGAATAGCTCGCGCTCATTACTGCTTCCTTGCACTCTGGACGCTTGGCCCACTCAGAAACCATCTTACCTCCCGCAGAAGTATGGAGGACGTCGTTGACCTCCTTCGCCCAGACCGCGATCTGAGCCAGCAGCTCCTGCGATACAGCTTGCTTGACCCAAACCCGGTCTAAATCTATCTGGCTTCCCAGCTTTTGGGATAAAAGCGCGACGGTATATGCGGTGACATTGGCTTGGAAGGCTTGGAACATTGGTCGCAAGAGCTTCTGCGATTCTCGATAGATTTTCGCCTTCGCGACCATCGCTTTAAAATCCGAGACGGTAGGCAGCGGGGCCTCTTGTCCATCGACTGGAGCCAACGTAGCCATGAAGCGGTCAAAGTTCTTTTGTGATCCAAGGCTAACGACGTCTGGCTTTCGATCCCAAGCTGTAATGTATCTGGCCAAATCCGTCTTGGTGACGCGTCGTGCCGCCGGAATCGCGTCCTTCAGTGCTTTTAGTTTTGTTGGGGTCGTCCCCTCGCGGGTCAGCAGTGTGTTATAGCTGCCGGCTGCCCGCTCGTAGAACCATTGGCTGATACCATCCGGGCAATAAACGGTTCGCGAAAGCTTTTCAATTTCGACATGGAACGGCTTGTTGGCTGAGAGGTCTGACTGCTTCACCGCGTTCTGACTGTTGGCGAATCGGGAGATATCAGACACCAGCGCCTCCTCTTTTGTTGAGTCCTCTGTTTTCATCACAATGATCTTCGCCGGTACTCGCACTCGGCTGAGATCAGCATCAGGGTATTTCTTCTTTGTAAAGTAGAGCGAGGCTGTCGTCTGGCCGCCATTGACGATCTGAAGGCCCTTAAGCCATGCGATCCCAGCCGCTCCCTCATTTGCCTCGTCTAGACGCATTTCGTCTGCAACAATGACGATGCCGTTGTTGTAAGCCATAAATCGCTCGGGCGCGGATCGTAATGTGGATTGAATTCCCGCGTTGACGCCTTTGCCTTTGACGCTCAAGAAAGAGCGGACGTTCGCCTCAAGAAGCCGCGCGCCAAATTTTTCATAAAGTAGCCGAAGAGCCTCGCCGGGAATGGCTGTGAGAGCGTAATCATAGTCATCGTTTTGACCAGGCACGAAGACGCAGGGAAGAGGCGAGCCTGAAACCTCGTTAAAGTTAACAACCAGCTCGTCACGGGGTTTTCCCTCGGACCAATGACGATGCAGCCGCTCAATATCCATGACTTCGAGGCGTACGGATTTCCCGCCAATATCGCGAGTCTTAAAACTCTTGGATTTGGCGACCTTATCCGTAATGACGTACACGCGAATTTGCTCGAGTTCATTGTAAATCGCATGCAGAGTCTCAGCTAAAGAACGCACGTCGCTTGACGGGTCAAGTTTTGGAGCCATCTTGCCTTCAGCACAAAGGGACAAAAAGCGAAGGCATTGCTCGACCGCTGTTTTAGTTTCAGAGTCGGGGATAGGAGTCGGTGTGTCGACGTTGGCGTATAAGCTTACGAACAAGTCAAGCTGGTCATTTTCATCGGACACTGAGTAGCCGCTAAGCTTCAGGTTCGCATTTCCCACCTTTCCCTCGAAGTAGCACTCGACCGGCTCGAAAGTCATACCAATCTCTGACATGTGATCCATTACAATGCCGGCGAACACCAACTCTTCGTAAAGTGCCCCATCCCGCATTTGCGAGCGGACAGACGCCTGGGTCTCGTTCAAAAATTCACTCAAATTCATAATTCAGATTGCTCCTAATTTTTTCAGTGCGAACTCAACACTGACATTTTCGCCAAGCGCCTTATCGAGGTCAATGTCATACATGGCTCTAATCACGCCTATAGGCGCGTTGCCTGCGGTAAGACGCGGAAAATTATCGGATACTTCAATGACGCGCGTTCCTGCTGGCTCAAATCGCCGCGCGTAATGGTCAATGTGGGTGTCGATATAACCGGCGGCTAATAGGCGCTCAGCCAAAAGGCGTTGCGCTTCAAAGTTCTCTTTGATCATTAGTCGGATCGCCTCTATGACGTCCGGCAGATTTTGTCCGCCAGAGGTTTGACGTAGGCGCAGTGCCCCGACAAAAAGAGGTTGACGGATTGCGTCGTCAAGCTGTTGCAGCGAACCGATTTTGGCCGGAAAACCCGTGGTTGATAGCGTGGTTTTAACCTCCAGTGCTCCGGTGCCTAGTTCAAAGTCTTGAATACCATCCAGCGGACCAACCCACGATTCGATAGCTAGCTCCGGAAGAACGCCGGTGTCAATAATGGCACGCAGCAATATAAGCTCGCCAATCAAACCGAGCTCCGCTTCATAGCTTAAAGCCTGCGTTCCCTTTCGCATGAATTCCTGCCACGCCCCTACGCGCCTGACGAGTAGTCGAAGAAGTTTAGCTTCATCGGCGCCGCTCGCTGCAGCTTCATCGAGAGCTCCGACTACGTCGCACGCCATGGCTGCGAAAAGCTCCGCGATGCCGGAGAACTTGCGGGTCAAAGCTAACCAGAGCTTGCCACTCCCGTCTGGGTCCGCGCGTTCCACCGCGAAACCTTGTCCTTCAGGCAGTTTGTCGGCCGCGGCAAGCCGCGCGCTCGAAAACCCGACCAACACTGCTTCCGCGTTGTCGGGGGATCTTCGGCCAGCGCGAACTTGAAGGGGACCTGCGGAGGGAAGTGCAATTGCCTGCCACCCTGGCTCGCTATCAGCAATTATCAGCGACGACCAAGCCATCAGAAATTCGTCATTCGGCCGGGCCATATTCCTGCATCCAATAAAGAAGGTTCACTTCGTACTCCACGCGAATTCCATTTTCGTTTGCAGGGAATGCGATCGCGAATGCCATGATTGGTTTTTCCCAGCCCGGTACAATGAGGTTCTCAGGTTTCTTGTCTTTACCCTTGTAATAAGAGGTGAGACAGTAGAGGAGGAGGAGCCCGCGATCAGCCTCTCCACCAAGCTTATCCCGTGCTTCCCGAATGCCTTTTCCACTCGGGGAGGTTGGCACTGTAACTCGACCTCTGGCCGGGTCAGGTTTCCATGCGGCGCGCGTCCGAGCAAGTGCGTCTTTCCAGACGTCGTCATCAAGGTCAATACCTTCATCCTTCGGGTCGGTCAGCACACCAATAGCGAACATGTCGGGGTCTCTAGGAGCAGGCGGATCGAGATCCTCTGTCCTTCGAGTTTGAAAGGATTTCACTTCGAAATTACCAGGGAAGACATGTCTGCGGCCAACTCCTTCGCCCCCGGTTAAGAGAGCCACGCTCCATTCTGTTAATTTTCCAATGTCAACCATTTTTGCGATGAAGTCCGCCAACGGGCCAGTCTTGGCACTGGTAGCGTTTGGATGCGTAGTGTATGCATCCAGGAACGAAAGAACATGGGCAACGTTTACGTCTTTCCATAAGCGAGCGTTTGGCCATGAGTCAGTCTCGCCTTCACGTGAATATTTTGGTCCATGTTGAAAACCCTCACCCAAGGACGAAATGAGAGAGTCAACCGCTGCGAGATTCTTTTGCTGGACATTTGCATCACGATGGAAGAGGATCGTTTGAGGCCTAGTGCCGCTGTATGTGAGGGAAAGCGTTTGCGCATTTCGCATCTTCAACGGCGATGTTACGGTCAGCGTTTCGTGCGACATAACCTTAAGTCCATATTGCTCAGGCGTGAGCTTGGCCTTAGCCATGAAGTCGAATTCTTCGCGTAACTCTTCTGAGGCATCGGCGATGTGGGCAAACCATTTCACCAGATCAGGCGACGTGTAGAGCCGGCAAAGGTCCAGGTAATCGGGACGATATCCGAACCACCTGCCCATTTGCATGAGCGTGTCGTACATTTTTGTAGTGCGAACAAAATAGCTTACGCAAAGACCTTCAAGAGTTAGCCCGCGCGCCAGCTTGTCGCCACCGACAGCGATGATTTTAAGCGCCGCACCGGGGGTAGCGTAGTCCAAGGCGTCTTTTGCTGTTCCGTTGACAGAGCGAACTACGATATCGTCGAGCACCTCAGGAAGCTTCGCTAGGACGTCATCCCACAACGGTAGAGTCTGAGGGCACTCCTCGGTGGGCGAGAGTGCAGCGACCCGATCCCGGGTAGGAACAAAGTCTTCATCCCAGAGCGTTCTTAACTGCGCAAGCAAGACCTCAGCATCTGTATTCCGGGAGATCCGTTGGCGCATACGCCGCACGACCTCGTCAACCTGCTCTCGAACCTGACCCTGTACATCAACATATCGAGTTACGTGAATGAGCATCGAACTATGCTCGTTGCCTTGGCCCCGTAATTCCCGAACCGCGCAGGCGAGAACGAATGTTTGAATTGCTTTATGCAATGACGACGGTATCGTTTCCTGTCCGTTATAGACGGGGATATGTGTTTTTTTATGCTTTGGCGGCATCCATCCAGCGTCGGTTTTGGGATCGTAATGGTCTAGGATGCTGCGCGTGAGTGGCAAGACCCCGACACGGCCATCTTTTGTCAGCTTTCCAAACATGCGGGAAGGGCCGACGTAGTTTGATGGAGCCGCCAAGTTGATGATGAACGCTTTCGGGAAAAGATCCGGGCCTTCCTTTGCGGTGGCGCCTTTATGGTGAATGTAAATGTTAGCGAACGGTGTAGCGGTGTACCCAACATAGGCTTTCCGGGTGAACGAGTGAAGGATGCGACGGATAAGCCGGTTGATCGTCTTCGGCTCATGCTCGTCGTCAGGCGTTCCATCTTCATTAAAGACCTGCTCGCCTGTGTCCACCGACGCGTTATCTGCCTCGTCGTCGATAATTAAAAGCGGGAGCTTGGTTACTAATTTCCAGTCGGCAATTGAGCTGGGGGTATCTGCCACACGTGCTTGAATCCACTTCAGCAGCTCAGTTAGAACAGTTTTTTGTTTTTTAACGACAAAAAGCCAAGGTCTTTCTTCTGGAGAGATGCCATTAAAATGCTTGGCGATCTTCTTGTTGAAATCACCGTTTTCAGCTCGAGTAGTCGCCGAGTTGGTCTTGAGGTCCTCGCCGAAAGCCGCGACACCGATAGCTGCACCCGCGTCACGTTCTGTTGTGGTCTCGTAGCCAAGAAAGCCTTCCTCAAGTCGAACCTGTGTCTGTGAGCGAAGGTTGTTGTGCATGCCAGCTAATACGATAATAATTTTGTAGCCGGCGTCAGCGGCTTTGTTTATCAGCCCGGTGTAATTGCTGGTTTTCCCTGATTGCACATGGCCAACTACAAGGCCTCGACGATCCCATGGGTCCGTTCGATTCGGATCTTCGAGAAGGCCAAGGATGTCATCGGTCGCGTCATCAAGCTCATCGACGACAACATCAGAAAGCTTGGACTCCTGGTAGTCGCGGTAGCGGCGCCAATAATTCCAGTCTTTTTTCCTTGCTGCGGTGAGCCAGTCTATATGGCCTGTGTTGTCCTTGAGCGTGGTCGCTTTGCCCATCCGGTGGCTGAACCGTTGGATCAAGGTGACAACCACCTTCTGCTCGTCCAAGGCGATCGGTGGATCGCTAGCGAACATCGCTGCTGCGAGCTTCACTTTAGCGGCAATATAAGATGGCGTGATTTTGGATGAGTCCTTTTCAGCCTTTACTAATCGTTGCGCTGTGGCGATCACGTCGTCGAGCAACTGTGCTTGTGCTGTCGCTTCTTCTGCTGCAATCATTTGTTATTCCCTAGGGTAGCGACGAGCGCTGGATATTTTTGGAAGGGCTCGGTGCGGGCCATCGACCTGCGCGCTTCCTCAATGCTGAGGCCTTTTCGCTCGACCAGATCATCGAAGAGCACCCGCGCAACTTCGATTACGGCGGCGTTCGGCTCTCCTTCAAAGCTTGTTCGAGGCGTCTCTTTGTTCTCCACGGTGTCTAACCAGATGCGTTGCACTGGGACAGTCTCCTCAATCACCCGAAGCATTGATCTGATTAACGAAGCATGGCTCTTGGCGCTTTCCAGCACGGCTGCGACAGAGGGGTGAGTTTCCTGGATCCGGTAACGAATCCCGGACTTAAGATGGTCAACACGCCATGCTTGCTCGATCGGGTCATTACCTTTCGCAGGCGTCGGCGCGCCTCGATAGGCAAACACACGCCGCGCTCGCTCTCTGGTATTTTCGGCGAGAAGCGTGAGCCATGGACGGAGCGAAACCGGAGGGCGTGCCTTGGATTTGCGGATATCGATCTTCCAGTCAGCATCCGCTGTGTTTGGTATGTCCAGACGGATTCGAGCGAGTCGATGCGTTTCTTCCCTGTTCCAGGGGCGCGGGGTGCCAAGTCCCAGCCAACCTCCTGCGACCAAGAGGCGCTCGTTGCGGTAGACATAGAAGCCTTGCTGGGCTGTCCAGCCATTGGGGCCGGCACTCACTTTAAACTCGGCACCGCTCAGGGTGTCTTGATGCGGCAAAACATGGCATTGAACGGAGACCACTCCATATTCAGTGGAATGGTTTGTGATTGGCGACGCCCATGGTTTGGCGGGGTGTCCTGCCATGAACGGGTCCCAAGGAGCGATCGGGCGTCCATTCAGGAATAGCGTTAATTTTGGTCGAGGACCCTGCAGCAACCTATGGAAGACCATTGCCAAGTGAGACTGGACGCTGTCAATGAGGTCGTGGAAGTTGTCTGAGGTATATGCGGGAGTGACAATTCGGTCCATTACTTCCCAAAGAACCAAGGTGCCCGATTTCTGCTGGACGGGCACATTAATGAAGGAATCCGAGCCGTGAGCTGGACCCTCGAACAAGAGCCAGCCTCCGCCTGGATCTGCGGCGAGCTCATCCAAGTCCCAACGGAGACAGCTTTCAACTCCTTCTTTGATTGAGGCGACGGTCAATCTGCGACATTGTGACAAGGACGCCGTTTTAAGGCCCATACCGAACCGCCCGAGATCGTGGAGTGAGCGGACTTCAAGTGGATTCCTGTCTCCCAAGCGCATCGCGCTTTCAAGCTCGGCATCGCTCATGCCGCGCCCGTTGTCGAGAATCGACACACGACTACTCATTCCGCTCCACGCAAAATCGACGCGTACCTCATCTGCTTGGGCCGAGATGCTATTGTCAATGATGTCAGCCAAGGCAGCTGCCGTGGAGTACCCCAAGCCCCGCAACGATTCGAGCATCGCCATAGCGTGCGGAGGCGCACTTCGTGTTTTTGAGGTCATTTAATTAGTCTTTCGTCAGCGCAGAAGGCTCCGAAGAAAAAGTGTTGCGCGCCATTTTCCTCGTTCAAAAAAGTTGCGATTTAGAGATTTTCGAGTGATGAATGAGCCCAGGCCATTGATTAACGCTGGCGCGCCAGAGAATTGAGCAATGGATATGAGGATGCAAATTATCAGCGCTGGTTTGAGCATTTCTGTTCTAGGACTAGGATTGTTCGTTAGGAGCTCTAGCATCCTCGTCGACGGAGCGGCCCCAAAAGACGCGCGACAACGGGTCGCGCCTGCTTGGCTGCGTCAACTTACGAAGTGCTTTCGCCTCAATTTGCCTGACTCGCTCCCTTGTGACTTCATAGCGCTGACCAATTTCTTCGAGTGTGAGCACCTCTGAGATGCCGATACCAAATCGTAAACGAATAATCTGCTCTTCTTTTGGCGTGAGGGTGGCTAGAACCTCGCTTACCTTGGTGCGCGTCTGCGAGATCACTACACTCTCAAGCGGGTCAAGGGTAAAGAATTGAGGTTGAGCATCTGGAGCAATAATTTCATCGATTGACAGATTGTCCATCGGTAGTGGCTCTGGAGCTAGCCGCTGAATTTCGAAGACCTTTCTGACCGTCAAATTCAATATTGCCGCGACCTCATTGATCTCAGGCAGGCGGCGATGCGCAGCTTCAAAATCGAGCGCTTGACGGGACACTCGCTGCGCTTGCTCATAAATATGAACCGGCAAGCGAATGGTTCTGCACTTATCGGCGACATAGCGTCCGATGTGCTGCCGTATCCACCAAGTCGCGTATGTTGAGAATTTGAAACCGCGGCGCCAATCGTAACGGTCAATGGCCTTTAATAAACCGAGATTACCTTCTTGCGCCAAGTCGTCCAAAGGCTCGCCACTGTAGAGATATTTCTTTGCAAGGTGGAACACTAGCTTCAGATTCGATGACGCCATCCGGTCACGTGCTCTTTGATAAGTTCGAATAGCACTAACATACTTAGAGGCGTTGTCCACAGGGCCACTGATCTGGTCGGCGAGGTCAGAAAGGAATCGGCGACATAACCGCAACGATACCAAGTTGGCCCGTGTGGCTTTCCACGCTGAGGTGCCGGGTTCGTTGCTGATAGTAAGATCCGCTAAGCGCTTCAAGGCAGCGTAGAACTCATCCGCGAACTTATCTGCTGAGCTAGGGGTATTGGTAAGTACCTCATCATCCGCATTGGGCTCAACGACATCGTCGATATCTGCTTCTGCATCTATTTCGCCATTCGCAGGGGTGGCGAAATCGTCTTCGGCCAAGCTTCCTGATTCAAAGTCAGGATGTGGTTCGGTCGGGCTGGCCGACAACCAAGTCAACGGTTTTTGACGAGCCTCGACCATGGCACCTGCGGCCAGCGTTATCTCTATTCCGCGTGGCCACGCAGCCAAGACGTCGAGCGCTTCTTCGAGTGCGGATTCCATTGCTTGGCCAAGCGCGACTTCGTCATCAGCGCTAATTAATTTTTGACGCTGAAATTCTTTCTGGTACAGCCGAAGAGGGTCAGAATATCGGGACTCAAGGTTGTCGAGAAAAGCCAACGCGTCGGCGACCTTGTCCGCTTCGTCCGACGTTTCCTCCGGGTTGACGAAGACTTCAAAATTTTCGTGGGTGCTTACATATTCGAATCGATCGTCGACTTCAGCCCCAAGATCCCTCACGATCATTGTCAGCAACGTTTCCGCCTCTGCGTTTGCTGACCGGTCTGCATTCAGCGATAACGCCTCGACCGCGTTCTTGGGCACGCTGCCTTCACGGACAGCTCTCAGTAATAATAGGCGCAGTAGCTCCTGTGCTTCATCATCTTCAGCACGAGCGAGTGGAAATGCCGCGTCTGGAAGATAAATATCGACGTCGTCCCAGCCCTCCGAAGAATCAAACGGCTCATGATTCGAGATGAATTCCTGGATCGCTCTAGCGCCCTCGGCCACAGCCGGATTTTCCTCAGGAACGGAAGTTTCCTCCTCGGCCTCCCAGCCAGCCAAATCAAGCTCGAATGCACTTTCCAAGCCGTCCTGTTCAGCTACAAAGTCAAGAATATCAAACGGGGTCGCTTCAGCAACCTGGAAAATTGACGGAACGCCATGTCCAGGGCTTCTTGTCGCATATTCATCGACGGACGAGCCGTTGTCCGCCATTTCGGTAGAACTCGGCATGTCTCCAGACTGAATCTCACGAGACGGCGGCGCCAATTCTTCAAAAAGGGCTGCGACGTCCCGCGCGCCGGCATCGACTGCGAGAGCTTGAGCACTCTTTCCAGAAGGGGCAAGGAGATCCTTATTTGCGCCAGCGCTCAGTAGCAGCTTGCAAATGGAAGATCTATTACGTGAGGCAGCCAACATGAGAGCGGTGAAACCATTCCCGTCCCGTGCATTAATATTGTCGCCTCGGTCGATATGGAGCTGAACAGCGCTCTCAACACCGGCTACAATCGCCATCTTCAATAAACGATTGAGATGGTCTTCTTTTGGAGCGCTTGTGTAAGTCATTTGCGCATCCGAACCCGATGTCTTGGCTGGTCAGCCTCTGGTAGGCCTTCATGCCGGTTAATGCAATCTTTTACTGTTGAGAGCTGACGTTCGTTGCTATCCATCATTTTGCTTCACGAGCACATCGGCTCTGCCAGAATCGTACTAAAGAAAAGTTCTTGCGGTCAGGCAAATTCTACAGCAGACATGTTGAAGCGGCATCATATTTCGGTGGTGTTTTTGCAACTAAATGAGGCCGGATTTGGTCAGCATAGGCAACTGATAAATATTGATTGATTAGCCATACCATTTTGTGAAGATGTCTTTTCTGATATCAGACCTTCTTCTCATCACGAACATAAAAGAAAAGGCCAACGCAATGCGTTGGCCTTTGTGCTTTAGCTAAACGGTGACATCAAACGTCGATGTTACCCGCCTGCAGCGCATTCGACTCAATGAAGTTCCTACGCGGCTCCACCTCATCCCCCATCAGCGTCGTAAAGATCTGATCCGCCGCAATCGCATCCTCGATCTGCACCTTCAGCAGTCGACGCACAGTCGGATCCATGGTCGTCTCCCACAGCTGTTCCGGATTCATTTCACCCAGACCCTTATAACGCTGCTTCGACACGCCACGCTCCGCTTCCTCGCGCAGCCACAGCATCGCCTCGTGGAACTCGCGCACGGCGAACTCCTTCATCTTCTCGCCTTCGCCGCGGCGCATGATGGCGCCTTCACCCATCAGGCCCTGGAAGGTGGCTGCCGCGTTGGCCAGCACGCCGTAGTCGTTGCTGACGACGAAGTCGGCATCGATCGAGGTCACGTACACGTTACCGTGGCGCATGCGTTCGATGCGCAGCGAATGCTTCTCGCTCAGCTCATCCGAACGCACGACCACTTTCACGGCTGGGTCGCCGATCGCCGCTTCCATCGCCTTGGCCGAGGCCACTGCGTTCTCGAGCGTGACCATGTCCAGCGTCACGCCGCTCATGATCGCGGTCAGCGCGGCGCGGTCGATCACGCGGGTCAGGCGCATCATGATGGCGTTCGCCAGGTTGTACTGGCGCACCAGTTCCGACAGCGCTTCGCCGCTGATCGGGTCGGCGCCTTCGCGTGGCAGCAGCGATGCGCTGTTCAGCGCTACCATCATCATGTAGCTCGCTTCCTCGACGTCGTCCTTCAGGTAGCGCTCGTCACGGCCAGCCTTTACCTTGTACAGCGGCGGCTGGGCAATGTAGATGTGGCCACGCTCGACCAGTTGCGGCATCTGGCGATAGAACAGCGTCAGCAGCAGGGTGCGGATGTGGGCGCCGTCGACGTCCGCGTCGGTCATGATGATGATGCGGTGGTAGCGCAGCTTGTCGACGTTGAATTCGTCCGGGCCGATCGAGGTGCCGAGGGTCGCGATCAGGGTGGTGATCTGCTCCGACGACAGCATCTTTTCGAAACGCGCCTTTTCCACGTTCAGCACCTTGCCGCGCAGCGGCAAAATCGCCTGGAACTTGCGGTCGCGGCCCTGCTTGGCGGAGCCGCCTGCCGAGTCACCCTCGACGATGTACAGTTCGGCTAGCGCCGGGTCGCGTTCCTGGCAGTCGGCCAGCTTCGACGACAGGCCCAGGCCGTCCATCACGCCCTTGCGGCGGGTCAGGTCGCGCGCCTTGCGCGCTGCTTCACGGGCACGGGCGGCTTCCACGATCTTGCCGCAGATGATCTTGGCGTCGTTCGGCTTTTCGTTCAGGAAGTCGGTGAGCGTCTTCGCCACGATTTCCTCGACCGGGCCGCGCACTTCCGACGACACGAGTTTATCTTTGGTCTGCGACGAGAACTTCGGCTCCGGCACTTTGACGGACAGCACGCAGGTCAGGCCTTCGCGCATGTCGTCGCCCGAGATTTCCACTTTCGCCTTCTTGGCGAAGTCGTTCTCGTCGATGTATTTGTTGATCACGCGCGTCATCGCCGCACGCAAGCCGGTCAGGTGGGTGCCGCCGTCGCGCTGCGGGATGTTGTTCGTGAAGCAGAGAACCTGCTCGTTATACGAGTCGTTCCACTGCATCGACACGTCCACCGAGATATTCGTGTTTTGATCCGACAGGCGGTCGCCGGTGGCCTGGAACACGGTCGGGTGCAATACGGCCTTGGCCTTGTTGATGTATTCCACGAAGCCGCGCGTGCCGCCTTCGAAGGCGAAGATTTCTTCCTTGCCGGTGCGCTGGTCGCTCAGCTTGATGTTCACGCCGTTGTTCAGGAACGAGAGTTCGCGAATACGCTTCGACAAAATCTCGTAGTGGAATTCGACGGTGGTGAAGATTTCCTCGTCGGCCCAGAAATGCACTTCGGTGCCGCGCTTGTCGGTTTCGCCGATGACTTTCATTGGCGAGACTTCGAAGCCGTCGACGATCTCGATTTCGCGGTTCATCGGCACGCCGCGCGTGAATTCCATCTGGTGCACCTTGCCTTTTTGGCGCACGGTCACGCGCAGCAGTTTCGACAGCGCGTTCACGCAGGACACGCCCACGCCGTGCAAGCCGCCCGAGACTTTGTACGAATTCTGGTTGAACTTGCCGCCGGCGTGCAGTTCGGTCAGGGCGATTTCGGTGGCCGAGCGCTTCGGCTCGTGCTTGTCGTCCATTTTCACGCCGGTCGGGATGCCGCGGCCGTTGTCGGTAATCGAGATCGAGTTATCCGAATGGATGGTGACGTGGATTTCGGTGCAGTAGCCGGCCAGCGCTTCGTCGATCGAGTTGTCCAGCACTTCGAAGACCAGGTGGTGCAGGCCGGTCCCGTCCGAGGTGTCGCCGATGTACATGCCCGGACGCTTGCGGACAGCTTCCAGGCCTTCCAGAATTTGAATCGAGGCGGCGCCGTATTCGTCCGGCGTTTTCGGCGTTTCCGGCATTGGATTGGTGTTCTCGGACATGGACTGCTTTCTCAAAAAACGGTGTATTCAGACTGCTCAGTTCGGGCCGCAACCCGCATAAAACAAGGCGCGGCCCCCGATGCGTTTTTAAATACGCATCGGCATGACGACGTACTTGAAGTCGCCATTGTCGGGAATCGAGATCAGGGCCGACGAATTCGAATCGCCCAGGGCGATGTTCACCTGGTCGCACTTCAGGTTGTTCAGCACGTCGAGCAGGTAGGTGACGTTGAAACCGATGTCGATCGCGTCGCCGCCGTAGTCGATTTCCAGTTCCTCGACCGCTTCTTCCTGGTCGGCGTTGGTCGAGCTGATCTTCATGCTGCCCGGGGTGATGATGCAGCGCACGCCCTTGAACTTGTCGCTGGTCATGATCGCGGCGCGCTGCAGCGAGCGCAGCAGTTCGTCGCGGCTGATCGTGAAGTCGTTCTTGTAGCCCTTCGGGATCACGCGGGTGTAGTCAGGGAACTTGCCCTCAACCAGCTTCGACACCAGCTCGATGTCAGCGAAGGTGAGCTTCACCTGGGAGGCGGCGATGTCCAGCTGGACGGTCTCGTCGCTTTCTTCCAGCAGGCGCTGCAGTTCGATGATGGTCTTGCGCGGGATGATGACTTCCTGGCGCTCGAAGGTCTGCTCGGCTTCGACCTGGCTGAAGGCCAGGCGGTGGCCGTCGGTGGCGACGGCGATCACCTTGTTGCCGTCCAGCACCAGCAGCAGGCCGTTCAGGTAGTAGCGGATGTCTTGCTGGGCCATCGCGAAGTGCACCATGTTGAACAGGTGCTTCAGCGTTTTTTGCGGCAGGGTGACCGAGGCGTTGTGGCTTTCCGCGACCGAGACGGTCGGGAATTCCTCGGCGGCCAGGGTCTGCAGCGCAAAGCGCGACTTGCCGCTCTGCACGGCCAGGCGCTTGTTGGCCAGGGTCATGGTCACGTCGCCGGATTCCGGCAGCGCGCGCAGGATGTCCAGCAGCTTGCGTGCGGCCACGGTGGTGCCGGTCACGTCCGGACCGGAGCCGATGTTGGCATGCGTGGTGATCTGCACTTCGGTGTCGGTCGACAGGAAGGAGACGCTTTCGCCGTCCTTGCGGATGAGGATATTGGCCAGAATCGGCATGGTGTGCCGACGCTCGACAATACCGCTCACGATCTGCAGTGGCCGGAGAAGCGTGTCTCGGGTGGTTTTGACCAGTTGCATAGTTATCCTCGGATAAGTGTTAATACAGTGAAATTGTTGCTACGGCACTATTCTGCCGGTTGTGTGGGGCAAACACAAATGCGGCGGATATCGGCTTTCATGCACGCGTGGGCACGGGGCGCCCACCCTACGATATCAAACTGAGTTGGGCATAACGCTCAATGTTGCTCGCCCCGTATATTTAAAGCACGGTAGGGTGGGCGCCCCGTGCCCACGCGTTCAATCAGCATGAGCACAGAGACGACCCATCCCATCACCCCTTTAGGGTTTGTTCCAGCACGTGCAATTCGTGATTGCACTCGGCATTCTTCTGGCGATCGCCGGCGATCTTACGCACCGCATGCAGCACGGTGGTGTGGTCGCGTCCGCCAAACAGCTCGCCGATTTCCGGCAGACTCTTTTGCGTCAGTTCCTTCGCCAGATACATGGCAATCTGACGCGGACGGGCGATGTTGGCCGGGCGACGCTTCGAATACATGTCGGCGACCTTGATGTTGAAGAAGTCGGCCACCGTTTTCTGGATATTCTCCACGGAGATCTGGCGGTTCTGCACCGACAGCAAATCCTTCAGGGCTTCCTTCACGATGTCGATCGTGATGTCCTTGCCGTGGAAGCGCGAGTACGCCAGGATCTTGCGCAGCGCGCCTTCCAGCTCGCGCACGTTCGAGCGCAGGTGCTTGGCCACGAAGAACGCGACGTCATCCGACAGGACCACGCCTTCGGATTGCGCTTTCTTCAGCAGGATCGCCACGCGCATTTCCAGTTCCGGCGGTTCGATGGCCACCGTCAGGCCGGAGTCAAAGCGCGAGATCAGGCGGTCGTCCATGCCGGTGATCTCTTTCGGATAGGTATCCGAAGTGATGATGATCTGTTTCTTGGCGGCGATCAGGGCCTCGAACGCATAGAAGAATTCTTCCTGCGTGCGGCTCTTGCCGCCGAAGAATTGAATATCATCGATCAGGAGCATGTCCAGCGAGTGGTAGTAGTGCTTGAAGTCGTCGAAGCCCTTGCGTTGATAGGCGGTGACGACGTCGCGCACGTACTGCTCGGCGTGGATGTAGCGGATGCGCGCGCCCGGGTTGTCGACCATCACCTGGTTGCCGATTGCGTGAATCAAGTGGGTCTTACCCAAGCCGACGCCGCCGTAGAAGAACAGCGGGTTGTACGACACGCCAGGGTTGTTCGCCACCTGGATCGCGGCGGCGCGCGCCAGCTGGTTGGCCTTACCGGTGACGAAACTGTCGAAGGTCAGGTCCGGGTTGATGCGGCTTTGCTCGCGCTTCGGCGAGTTGGCGATGTTCAGGTTCGGCTGCGGCTCGATGCTGTGCACCGGCACCGACGGGCGCAGTTCGCCCGGCATGGGCGAGCTGTCCGGCGCAGGGCGCACTTCGGCCGGTTTTTTCGGGGCATTGTTCGGGTCGAGCACGAACTGCACTTCGACCGGCGCTTCCCAGAACTGGCAGGCGAGGGCGGTGATGCGGTTGGCGAACTGCGTCTTGACCCAGTCGAGCTTGAAGCGGTTCGGCGCCGCAATGCGCAGCTTCCCGTCCTCGTAGTCGAGCACGACGAGCGGTTTGATCCATGCGCTATATTGTTGCGGCGTCAGCTCGAGCTCCAGCTGGGCGGAGGCGGTTGGCCAGAAGTTATCCATTGTGTGCGGCTTCGTGATACGTAACACGCTATTTTACCCGTCTTCGGCGAGGTTATCCACAGGTGGGCCACAGATTTTCACGAAAGGCTGGGGATAAAAGCAAAGTTATCACCACGGTCAAAAACAACAGGCTCCTTGACAGGGGGTTGTCAAGTAGGGTCTAATTCAGGGTTCCCTGTCCGCCCGCTTGCCTGGCCTTCGTTTGATGGTCGAGAAATGCACGGACTAGCTGTGGCGCGACGCTGGCTGAACGAAGCGAACTGTCATTGGCGCCGATTCCTGACGAACAGACGTCAGACCCGATTTTGCATACTATTTTGCTTTAAGCGAGACCACCATGAAACGTACTTACCAACCTTCCGTCGTTCGTCGCAAGCGCACGCACGGCTTCCGCGCACGTATGGCTACCCGTGGTGGCCGCCAGGTTCTGAACGCACGCCGCGCCAAGGGCCGCAAGCGCCTGGCTGTCTAAGCCAGTCGCACCAGCTGACCGCGGTCACATGACAGGCGAAGGTTCGCACGACTTCGCGCGCGCTCGGCGCATTCTGAAAACGGATGAATTTTCATCCGTTTTTCGTTTGCGGCCCACGCAAAAATCCGCGCATTTCGTGCTCTATACCCGGCCCAGCCCGCTGCCGCATGCGCGGCTGGGCATCGTTGCGGCCAAGCGTTTCGCGCCGCGCGCGGTGACCCGGAATACCATCAAGCGCATCACGCGCGAGCTGTTCCGCACCAGCCAGATCCAGTCCGTCGACTGCATCGTGCGCCTGGCGCGTCCGGTGAACACGAAACAAGGCCCCGCGACCAACAGCGCCCTGAAGCGCCTGTTGCACGCGGAATTGTCGCGCCTACTCGCTTCGCAGCGTCCGCGCAAGCCGGCGCCGCCGGCGAAAGTGGCGGCTCCTCCGGCTGCCGTGCAGCCGTCGCCGTCCTCGCCATGAAAATCCTGCTCATCTGGATCGTGCGAGCCTACCGGCTCGTGCTGTCCCCGATGCTCGGGCAGAACTGCCGTTTCTATCCTTCCTGTTCCTGCTATGCCATCGAGGCGCTCCAGACCCATGGTGCGCTGCGCGGCAGCTGGCTGACGGTGCGCCGCCTCGGCCGCTGCCATCCCTGGAACGCGGGCGGGCATGACCCCGTACCGCCCAAGCGGCACAAGCATTCCTCATCAGCCGCTTGCGGTTGCAACCACTCCTGACGAATACCTCAATGGAAATCAACAAACGTACCATTCTGTGGATTGTCTTCGCCGTCTCGCTAGTCGTTCTGTGGAACAACTGGATGGTGTCGAACGGAAAGCAGTCGATGTTCTCGGCCACGCCACCGGCCAAGGTCGCCCAGGCGCCCGCTAATACCCAAGCCGACGCCACCGGCGGCGTGCCCGGTGCTCCCGCCCAGGCCGGCGCTCCTGCCATTCCCGGCCAGCCAGCCGCGCCGGCGCCGGTGCGCGCCGAGCGCATCACCATCACCACCGACGTGGTCAAGGCCGACATCGACACCCAGGGCGGCGTGATCCGCCGCCTGGAGTTGCTGCACTACCCGGACCACTTCGATAAAACGAAGAACCAGGTCCTGTTCGACGTGGCCGGCAACAACACCTACCTGGGCCAGACCGGCCTGATCGGTGCGACCCAGGCCGGCGTGCTGCCGAACCACAACACGGTGTTCACCGCCCGCCCAGGCGTGCGTACCATCGACGCCAATGGCCAGGTGCAAGTGGTGCTCGACGCCGAGCAGGGCGGCGTGAAGCTGACCAAGACCTTCACCTTCAAGCGCGGCGACTACGTCATCGACGTGCGCCACGATGTGACGAACCTGACGGCGGCGCCGGTCCAGCCAGCCCTGTACCTGCAGCTCCAGCACGACGGCAACAAGCCGCCTGGCGATTCCTGGTTCACCCCGAGCTTCACCGGCCCGACCCTGTGGACCCCGGAAGACAAGTACCAGAAGCTGAGCTTCGAGAACATCGAGAAGAATAAGGCCTCGCACTCGGCCAAGTCGAACGGCGGCTGGGTGGCGATTTCGCAGCACTTCTTCGTGTCGGCCTTCATCCCGTCCGATAACACGCCGCGCGACATCTTCACCAAGAAGCTGGCGACCAACATGTACGCCATCGGCACCACCCAGTCGCTGGGTACCGTGGCGCCGGGCGCCACCGTGTCGAACACCGCGCGCCTGTACTCGGGTCCGCAGGACGAGAAGAAGCTGGAACACATCACCCCGGGCCTGGAACTGGTCAAGGACTACGGCATGTTCGCGATCATCGCCAAGCCGCTGTTCTGGATCATGGACCACATCCACCAGCTGCTGGGCAACTGGGGCTGGACCATCATCGCCTTCACCATCCTGATCAAGCTGGCCTTCTTCCCGCTGTCGGCCGCCGGCTACCGCAGCATGGCCAAGATGCGCGTGGTCACGCCGAAGATGCAGGCGATCCGCGAACGCTACAAGGCCGACCCGGTCAAGATGCAGCAAGCCACGATGGAGCTGTACAAGGCCGAGAAGATCAACCCGCTGGGCGGCTGCCTGCCGATCCTGATCCAGATGCCGGTCTTCCTGGCGCTGTACTACGTGCTGCAGGCTTCGGTCGAGATGCGCGGCGCGCCATGGGTGGGCTGGATCACCGACCTGACCCAGCCGGATCCGTTCTTCATCCTGCCGGTGCTGTACGCGATCTCGATGTTCGTCACCGCCAAGCTGAACCCGCAGCCGGCCGACCCGATGCAGGCGAAGATGATGCTGTTCATGCCGCTGGCGTTCTCGGTCATGTTCGTGTTCTTCCCGTCGGGCCTGGTCCTGTACTGGGTGGTCAATAACCTGGTGTCGATCGCGCAGCAGTGGGTTATCACCAAGAAGCTGGCCCCGGCCACGATGAAGTAAGCTATTGCTTCTCTTCCAAAAAGCCCGTGCACGTCACGGGCTTTTTTTATCCATTACAATTTCCGCATGAAGCTAGATATTTCTCCTATTGCCGCCATCGCCACCGCACCGGGGCGCGGCGGCATCGGCGTGGTCCGGGCCTCGGGCAAGTCGCTCGGCCCGCTGATCGAGACCCTGTTCCCCGGCACCACGCTGTCTCCGCGCAACGCCACCTATATTCCCTTCAAGTCCGCCGACGGTACCGTGCTCGACCAGGGCCTGGCCCTGTACTTCAAGGCGCCGCATTCCTACACCGGCGAAGACGTGCTCGAACTGCAAGGCCACGGCGGCCCGATCGTGCTGCAGATGCTGCTGGCGCGCGTGCTGGAAGCCGGCGCCGAGCACGGCCTGCGCCTGGCCGAGCCGGGCGAATTCACGCGCCGCGCCTACCTCAACGACAAGCTCGATTTGGCCCAGGCCGAGGCCGTGGCCGACCTGATCGACGCTTCCACCGAAGCGGCGGCGAAGTCCGCCTCGCAGTCGCTGTCGGGCGCATTCTCGCAAGTGGTGCACCGGCTGGTCGAGCAGACCATCAATTTGCGCATGCTGGTCGAGGCCACGCTCGACTTCCCGGAAGAGGAAATCGACTTCCTGGAAAAATCGAATGCGCGTGGGCAGCTGGCCGGCATCGTCGAGTCGCTCGAGCACGTGTTCCGCCAGGCGGCGCAAGGGGCGCTGCTGCGCGAAGGCCTGAACGTGGTGCTGGTGGGGCAGCCGAACGTCGGCAAGTCGTCCTTGCTCAATGCCCTGGCCGGGGCGGAAGTGGCGATCGTCACGCCGATCGCCGGCACCACCCGCGACAAGGTCAGCGAGACCATCCAGATCGAGGGTATTCCGCTGAACATCATCGACACGGCGGGCATCCGCGCCATCGACGAGGGCATCGACGTGGTCGAGCGCATCGGTATCGAGCGCACCTGGGGCGAAGTCGGCAAGGCCGATGTGATCCTGCATTTGCTGGACGCGAACCTGGGGCCGAGCGCGGCGGACGAGACCATCGTCGCGGCTTTCCCCGCCGGCGTGCCGGTGCTGCGCATCTGGAACAAGATCGACTTGTCCGGGCACCGCGCGGCGGTGGAAGGGGCGGCGGATGCGACCCATATCTATTTGTCGGCGAACGAGAAGACCGGCATTGACCTTCTGCGTGCGGAGTTGCTGCGCATCGCGGGCTGGCAGCAGACCGGCGAGTCGCTGTACCTGGCGCGCGAGCGGCATTTGATTGCCTTGCGCGCGGCGCGCACCCACCTGGACATGGCGGGACAGCATGCGGCGCAGGATGACCAGTCGCTGGATTTGTTTGCCGAGGAATTGCGCCTGGCGCAGGATCAGTTGTCGAGCATTACCGGTGAATTCACGCCGGATGATTTGCTGGGCGTGATTTTCAGCCGTTTCTGTATCGGCAAGTAGTCGACCTGGACGTTGATGATGTAGGGTGGGCCGGGCCGCGCTAGGCACTTGTGCCCACGCGGTTCGCCGCTCGATTTCCAACATCAAATAATCTCGCGGAATCGATGATCAACCGCCCATACCGCGTGGGCACAAGTGCCTGGCGCGGCCCGGCCCACCCTACAAGAAGGAGCTGACGTGACTATCACCCGCCGCCAATTGCTGACCAGCGTTGCCGCTATGTCGAGCGCCATCCTGCTCTCGTCCTGCGCCAGCATGCTCGGCCCACGCGAAGTCGACCTGCCGCTCTCGAAACTCCAGGCCGGCATCGACCGCCGCTTCCCGATGGATAACCGTCTGCTGGAATTGTTCGACGTGCGCCTGACCCGCCCCCAGCTGGCCGTGCACGGAGGCGACCGCGTTTCGCTCAGCGTCGATGCCAGCGTCGCCCAATCCTTCCTGCGCCAGCCGCTGGCCGGCAGCCTGGCCTTTTCCGGCCGCCTCTACATCGACCAGGCGCGCAGCGGCGTCTACATGGCCGAGCCGCGCATCGAGCGTTTCGAGATCAATGGCCTGGACGGCGCGGTGCAACGCCAGCTGGCGCGCGCCGCGAACGGCGTGATGGACAGGGTGGTGCTCGACATCCCCGTGTACACCTTCCGCAGCGAAGACCTGCGCTATGCCGGCGTGCAGTACGTCCCGACCCGCATCGTGACCACGGCAAACGGCCTGCGTGTTTCGCTCGAACCCGAACGGTCCCAACGTTAAACCCACGGTCCCCCGCTGTTACAAAATTCTCCCCAGCACAAAAGCGCGCACGATTGAAACAGGGCTGGATTTGTTGTCAAGACTGCTAATATTTCTGCAGCTGAAAACGCTGCCGCGGTCTCCGTGCAGGCGGTTCAACGAGGTGTTGTTCTGTTGCCGCAACATGCGGATAGGCGCCTGGAGGGCATTGCAGATGCGCCAGGTTCGGCGCACACTGGTCTTCGGAACGGCTGTGACAGCGTAAGCCTGCGGACTTCCGGGTTGCGTTTTCTCATACCTGGAATGTTCCGCTGAAGTAATCTTGCTCTACGGATTGACGTGCTGCTGGTTGGGGGTGATCTTGGAAACGATACAAGAAAGTTTGCCGGTCGAAGGCGTGATGGCTGAACCGATGGCGGCTGTCGCCGCGCAAGCCAGGCCAACGCGCCTGAGTTTGCCGCCCAAGGGTTCGTGCTGGTACTGCGAAAAGCCGCTCGACAGCGTGCGCCGCTTCTGCGGCAGGAACTGCACCGACGCATTCGACGAAGAAGCCGAATACACGCGCTGAGCGCGTGTGAATACATCGCCGTGGCTGCGTTGCCGGCGGCCTTTTTTTCAGCCGCCGCTGCCGGCCCGCCCGGGCCGGTCGAGCAAGGCCAGCGCGCGCTCGAAGTCGAAATCCGCCATCGCGGCGCTGAGCCTGCCGTAATCCCTTTCCCCCAATTGCCCGATCAGCTCGTCCTGCGCTTGCTCGACCAGGTCGACCGCCTCGCCGTCGCCGATGTCGAGCAGGGCGCGCAGGCGACCGAGCAGGTCGCTGGGGCGCACCAGGCGCGGCGCCGCCACCTGCGCCTCGGCCAGGCCGGGCATGCCGTCGAGTTCGCGCAGCACGTGGGCCAGCTCGGCATCCAGGCGCACGAACAGGAGGCCGGCCTGCGCTGCATCGACAGCGGCGTCATTGCGCAGCGCGGTTTCCAGCGCCAGCGCGGCTGCGTGCAGGGAACGTGCCTCGATCATCCCGGCCGCACCCTTGAGCGTGTGCACCAGGCGCCCGGCCAGCAGCGGGTTACCGCTTTCCAGCGCGGTGCCGATGGCGGCGCCGGCGCTGCGGTAGTCGTGGCGAAAGCGCGCCAGGGCGCGCAGGTAAACCGGGCGGTTGCCCATCAGGCGCTCGACCCCGGCCTCGACATCCACCAGCGGCGCGGGCGCCTGGCCCGCTGTCGCCGGTATCGTCTTCTCGGCCGTGGGCGGCTTGTCCATCCCGTTCAGCGGGTCGTAAACGACCAGCTGCGGTTGACTGCCGCGCCGTCGGCCGTGCCGGTGAAGGTGACGTCGTAGGTGGTGCCGGCCGCCAGCGGCGACAGCGGCACGATCGCGGCCGAGGAGCGGCCGGTGTGGGTGTCGTTGGCGTTGCTCAGCAGGCGGGTGCTCAGGTCGGCGCCGCCGCGTGGCCGCACCGTAAAGCTTTGCACCGTCACCGGCACATTGATGTTGGCATGCACGCTGATCGGGTAGCCGACTTCGTTGCGGTCCGGGACTGGGTCAGGCGATTCGGTGTCGCTGAAGAAGTTGCGTGGCACGCCGGTCTGGGCATCGAAGGGCCAGACCGCCACCGCGCCGCGCGCCAGGCCGGTGCCATAGCCATTGTTCGCGGTAAAGTTGGCCGTGAAATAGCTGCGTCCGCTGGTGGCGGTGGCGGCGCCGGTGCCGATTTCCTTGAACACCGGCTCGAAGATCACGAAGCGGTGGTAGATGGCGGTGATCAATTCCTCGGCCATGTACTGGCCGGTGCCGCTCGAGGTGGCCGAGATCACTTCGCCAAAGGCGCGCGCGGCGCTGGTATTGAACACGTAGCCGGCGGCGGTCAGGCGGTCGCCCACGCTGACCCCGGTGAAGCCCTGGCGGCCCGCCACCTGGTCGTGGGTGATGGTGTTGTTGATGCGCTGGTAGTCGGAGTGGCCCTGGGCCGCGGCGTCGATCGTCGTGTTCTGGTTGAGCGTGGACAGGCCAACCTGGCCGCGCCGGAAGTTCAGCCAGACGCGGCCATCGACGGCGATGTTGCCGGTAACCGCGGGCGCGCCGGGCGTCGACGGCGTGTCGGTGACGGGCGGGCTCGGCGTAAGTGGATTCGGGATGACCGGCGAACCCGGGTCGGGATTGTTGCTGGTGGGTGGGGCGACCGGGGCCGGGTCGGTGCTGCCGCCACCACCGCCGCAGGCAGCCAGGGCCAGGGCGGTGACGCAACCCGCCAGTATTGTCCGCGCGCGAAGCATGTCGCTCATCCGTCACTCCTGATGTAATTCAATTCTTGGGTTCTCATTTTAGGGCAAAACGCAAATACAGGGCCGCCCGGGCGTGCGCGACCGTGCGCGACCGCGCCGGGGCGGCCACGGTAGAATACGGACATCACCTCTCCAGCGGACACCAATTGAACCAGCCCCGACCCAAGCGCCTGGCGCGCGCCAAGTTTGCCCTGCCGAGTTTCGTCACCCTGCTGTCGATCGCCTGCGGCTTCGGCAGCATCGTGATCTCGGTCGACAATGCCCAGGTCGGCGCACCGGGCGACTTCCGGCTGGCCGCCATCCTGCTGGTGCTGGCCGGGGTGTTCGACGCCCTCGACGGTTTTGTCGCCCGCGCCACCAACACCCAGTCCAGCTTCGGCGTCCAGCTCGACTCCATTGCCGACGTCATGAACTTCGGCTGCGCACCGGGCCTGCTGTTGTACTGCTACGGTTTCGCCCAGCTGGGCGCGGCGCACCCGACCATCGTGCGCATGGGCGGGCTGGCCTGCTTCATCTTCGTTGCCTGCGGCGCCCTGCGCCTGGCGCGTTTCAACGTTTCGGTCGGCAAGACCGACCCGCGCTATTTCGTCGGCATGCCGATCACGGCCGGCGCCGCCTGCGTGGCCGCCGTGGTGGTGGCCTGGCCCGATCCGGTGGTGAATATGGCGCAAGCCTTTGCCGTGATGGCGCTGATGGTGGCGGTCGGTACGCTGATGGTGTCGACCGTACGCTTTCCTAGCAGCAAGCAAAAGTTGACCAAAGGAATTTACATCGCCTTGGCGGTGGCGGTGCTGCTCTTGATCATGCTGCAGACGCGCTTCTTCGTGCTGTTCTTCCTGCTGTATATCTGCGCGACCCTGCTGCTGAACATTGCCTGGCAGGGCGGCTGGCGCGGCGTGGCGCCACCGAAGGTCTACGACGAGGAAGAAGCTGCCGGGTAGGGTGGACACGCGTGTCCACCGTCGGTAGGACGGTCTAGGCAAACTTGTCCAGCAGGGCCGCCAGTCTTGCAGCCGTGCTGCGCGCCTCGTCCAGGTCGCCCGCCTGCTCGCTGCCGGTGACCACGGTCGCCATCAACAACTGCACGAAGGAACGGTCGAGCGCCTTGCGCGCCGCCGCCATCTGCTGGGCCACGGCGTCGCAATCCGACGGGTCGGCGGCCATGGCAATCAGCTTCTGCACGCCACGCAATTGCCCCTCGATGCGCGCCAGGCGGTTCAGCAAGTCTTTCTTCTGCTGGGCCGTGAGCACGCTGCCCTCGACGATTTTCAGCTGCTCGGGCATGCGCGTTACGCCACTTCGTGCCCGCGCGCGGCGCGCAGGATCGCGAACCAGTCGCTGCGGTCGAGCGTGAAGCCGGTTGCGGCCACGGCGGCGGCCACCGCTTCGATGCGCCCGCTGCCGGTGAGCGGCATCGGCCGGCTCGGCAGCGCCATGATCCAGGCGAACACGACGCTGTCAAACGATTGGCCCAGGCGGTCGGCGATGCCCTGGATGACCGCGCGCAATTGCACGATCTGCGGCTCGGCCGAGGTGAACAGGCGCCCGCCACCCAGCGGCGACCAGATCATCGGCGCCACGCCCAGGTCTTGCAGGCCGTCGAAGGTTTCGTCGAACAGCGGCGCCACGTGCAGCGGCGAGAACTCGACCTGGTTGGTGGCCAGCGGCACGCGCCGGTTCAGCGATTCGAACTGGTGGCGCGTAAAGTTCGACACGCCCACGTGGCGTACCTTGCCGTCCTGCTGCAGGCGGGTGAAGGCTTCGGCGACCTCGTCGAAGTGCATCAGCGGGTCGGGGCGGTGGATCAGCAGCAGGTCGAGATTGTCGGTGCCGAGCTGGCGCAGCGATGCCTCGGCCGAGGCGACGATATGTTTGAGGCTGGTGTCGTAGTGCTGGATCGTGTGGCCGGGGCGCTTTGCGGAGAGGAGCTTGATGCCGCACTTGCTGACGATCTCGATGCGCTCGCGCAGGCCGGGCTGGGCGCGCAGGGCTTCGCCGAACAGGGTCTCGACGCCGTAGTCGCCGTAGATGTCGGCGTGATCAAAAGTGGTCACGCCGAGGGCGATGCATTCCTCGATGAAGGCGACACGCGACGCCACCGGCATGTTCCATTCGCCCAGGCGCCACATGCCGGCAACGATGCGCGACAATTCGAGGCCGCCCTGGCGGGTGGCGATGCGGGGGCAGGGGCGGACAGGCTGGGTCATGGAGGCTTTCTTGCTTTAACGGTAACAAGCAATTATAGCGGTGACAGAATCATTTGACCGATACACATGGTGCGGCGGTAGGGTGGGCACTCGTGCCCACGCGGTACGGCGGTTGATCATCGATTGCGGCGAGACCATGCGGCGCGGTGTATCGAGAAATGAGACCGCGTGGGCTCGAGAGCCCACCCTACGCAACCCATTACGCCGCAGGCCAAATGAAAATACCCGCCGGCCAAAATGAAAATGCCCGCCGGGCACAGGCCGGGCGGGCATCTGGTCAAGCACGCTACGCGCTTACTTCATCCACAAGCGCATCGAATCCCACGCGCGGCCAAAAATACTGGCTTCCGGCACTTCTTCCAGCGCCACCACCGGCAGCACCAGCAGCGGCTTGTTGTCGACCATCATCTTGAGCGTACCCACGCGGGCGCCGCGCGCCAATGGCGCAACCAGCGGGTCCTTGCGTTCCAGCACAGGCTTGAGCTTGCCGGCCACGCCCTTCGGCACGGTCACCAGCACGTCGTTGGTGAAGCCGAGCTTCACGTTGGCTTGCGCGCCCTTCCACACTTCCGGGGTCGCCACGGCCTGGCCCTTGGAGTACAGCTTGACCGTGTCGAAGTTCTGGAAGCCCCAGTTCAGCAGCTTCTGGCTTTCCTGGGTACGCACGCCGTCCGAGCTGGCGCCCGACAGCACCGAGATCAAACGGCGCTCGCCGCTGTTGCCGTTCGGGCGGCGCGCCGAGGCGATCATGCTGTAGCCCGAGGATTCGGTGTGGCCGGTCTTCATGCCGTCCACGGTCGGGTCCAGCCACAGCAGGCGGTTGCGGTTCTGCTGGGTGATCTTGTTGTAGGTGAATTGCTTGACCGAGTCGATTTTATAAAACTCGGGGAAGTCGCGGATCACGCGGGTGGCCAGGGTGGCCAGGTCTTGCGTGGTCGAGTAATTGTCCGGGCTCGGCAAGCCGTGCGGATTCGCGAACTTGGTGTTCTTCAAGCCCATGCGCTGGGCTTCGCGGTTCATCAGGGTAACAAAAGTGCCTTCGTCGCCGGCCACCGCTTCGGCCAGGGCCACGGCGGCGTCGTTACCCGATTGCACCATCAGGCCGTGCAGCAGGTCGCTCACGCTGACCGGGGTGGCCGGGTCGATGAACATCTTCGAGCTGCTCGAGTCGACTTTCCAGGCGCGGGTGGAGACGTTGACCATGGTGTTCAGGGCCAGCTTCTTGTCGCGGATGGCTTCGAAGGTCACGTAGGCGGTCATGATCTTGGTCAGCGATGCCGGCTCGATGCGCATGCCCGGGTCCTGGGCCGCAATGACCTGGCCGCTGGAAGCGTCGAGCAGCAACCAGGATTTCGCCGCGATCTGGGGCGCCGGGACGGTTTGCGCGTTTGCCGATACCACCAGCAGGCTGGCGGCAATTGCCGCAATCAGTTTTTTCATGGGAGCGTAAGTCTGTTCAGTGGGTGGGTGAAGCGCAGGCAATGCCATGCAGACATTGCCCGAGGAAAAAGAGGAGAGTAATGATAGCTTAGTGCCGCCGTCAACAGGTCAGTCCTTAATCCTGCCTTAATTCTGGCGCCACATTTGCGTCACGATGCTCTTGATCGGGTTCAGGCGGCGGTGGAAGAAGTGGTCGGCGCCAGGAATCACGATCACCGGGATTTCCAGCGGCCGCGCCCAGTCGAACACCATCTGCAGGGTGATGGTGTCGTCTTGCTCGCCGTGGATCAGGATGGTGTCTTCCGGCACCGCCGGCATCGGCCACTTGCCGGCCGCGGTACCGACCAGCACCATGCGCTCGATTGCTTGTCCTTCGGCGGCCAGGCGCGCCTGCAGCTGGGCCTGCACGAAAGTACCGAAGGAAAAGCCGGACAGGGCCACCGGCAGGCCCGGATACTGTTCGCGCATGTGCTCGAACATCACCAGCATGTCGTCGACCTCGCCGTGGCCACGGTCGTGCTCGCCCTCGGACTCGCCCACGCCGCGGAAGTTGAAGCGGGCCGTGGCGTAGCCGAGCGAGACGAAAGTGCGCGCCAGTGTCTGCGCGACCTTGTTTTCCATGGTGCCGCCGTACAGCGGGTGCGGGTGGGCCACCAGGGCGATGCCGCGCGGCGCATCCTCGGGCAAGTCGAGCAGGCATTCCATCTTGCCCGCCAGGCCGGTGAGGTAGAACTTCTTCGAAAACTTGTTCATCTTGTTAAACGGTGATTCAGATCTTCAGGCGCTCGACGACCTGGCCGCCGAGGATGTGGGTGTCGATGATGTCGTCGATGTCGCTGGTGTCGACATAGGTGTACCAGGTGCCCTGCGGGTAGACCACCAGTACCGGGCCTTCCTCGCAGCGCTCCAGGCAGCCGGCCTGGTTGATGCGCACCTTGCCGGGCTGGTTCAGGCCCAGGCCCTTGATGCGTTTCTTGGCATGCTTTTGCGCGATCTCGGCGCCGGCCTTGCCGCAGCTCTGGCGGCAATTCTCGCCCTCGCGCACGTTCATGCAGAAAAAGACGTGGTGTTCGTAGAAAGGTTTTTCTTCGTTCATATCGTGTCCCATGCTGAAGCTATTGCGCCATGATACGCGCTCTTTAGTGGCGATTCAGTTTGTGCGAGGGCAGCAGCAGGAACCAGAGCGCGAAAAACGGCCAGGTAATCGACAGGAACTGGGCCGCCCCATTGAAGTTCAGGAACTTGCCCTGCACCCAGCCCTGGAGCGTGGACGTGAAATACGGGTTCGCCGGGATCGTGTTCACCACGATCAGGCTCAGCACCAGGGTCACCACGGCCAGGCGGCGCTGCGCGATCTGCGGCGCAAAGGCCAGGCCGGCCAGCATGATCATCCCGATCAGGAAGCCGCCCTCGGCGCCCGGCGTCACCCACACGAAGGCATTGTCCGGCCGGAATAGCAGCGAACTGGCCAGGGTCTTCAGCACCAGCGCCGCCGCCAGCATCAGCATCACCAGGGTATAGCGCGGCGCGCCCCGGCGCAGCAGGCACAGCAGGGTGAGGGCGGCGCCGGTCATGCCGCAGGCGGTGATGATGGTTTCCGACAGCCAGTACTGTTCCACGCCCATCGCCGGGCCGGGGCGCAGCATGGCGACCAGGTCGATGTCTTCCTCGAACCAGCTGGACAGCCAGTCCGAGATCATCGGCAGCACCTGGCCGTGGCCGAACAAAAAGCTTTGCGGATAGATCTGGGCCAGCGGCCACAGCGCCATCAGCACCAGGCCCTGGCTGGCGTGGGGTGCGAACCAGCGCTGGCGCAGGCGGTTCAGGCGGCCCTCGGCGAGCAGGCTGCGCGCCAGCAAAGGCCCGATGCAGGCGCCGATGAAGCAGCCGACGCTGTTGGTCAGCAAATCGAGGTTCGAGGGGACGCGGGTGGGCAGGAAGTTCTGTACCGTTTCCATGCCGCCCGAGACCAGCACGCCCAGGATGGCGGCCAGCAGCACGGCCCAGACGCCGCGCACCAGGGGATAGAGCGCCAGCACCAGCAGCACGCCGAAGGGCACGTAGCCGACCACGTTCACCATCACGTCGAAACCGGTCCAGTAGCGCTGCTTGACCAAATTCAGGAAATCGAAGACCGGCAAGCCGTTGTTGCGCCAGCCGGTGAAGGGAAACCAGCTGGCGTAGACGATCAGTAAAAAATACGCCAGCAAGGCGGCCCGCGCCACGGGCGAACCACGGCGCGGCCCGGCGCCCGGCAGCGGGTCGCCGGATGCCTCTTTTTGGACTTCAGCGCTGGTCATCGTGCCTGCGTATTGATTCCTGCCAGCCAGGCGGCGATGTCGGCGGCGGCGGCGTCGGTGCTGGCGGCCAGGGCGCGCACGCCGCCGGCGGCATCCGCGCTCGGGGCCGGGGTGGCGCGGCTGATGGTCCGTTGGTCGAGCAGGGTGTGGCCGCGGAATACCGAGGCGCGCAGCACGACTTGCCCTTCGCTCTGGCCGGCGCTGGCGAAGGCGTGGCTGAAGTCGTCGAGTTCGATGCGCAGGATCGGCACGTTGTTCATGGTGTCGGTGGCCGACAACACCTTCACGCCGGACTGGGCCAGGCGCGCCTTGATGCGCTGGGTGACCAGGATCAGCGGGTTGGCGCTCCAGCGGCTGTTGGCATAGGTGCGCGCCTGCAGCGGGTCGGCATAGTTCAGGCGGTACATCATGCGCTCGTTTTCCAGCGCCGGCGAGCCGGTGACATCCATCACGACCACGGCGGCCAGCGGCGCCTGCGCCATCTGGGCAGCTGGTGCGCCGAGCGGGCCGAAGTCGAACTGGGTGTTGTTGGCCGTGGATTTGCTCGAGGAGGCGCAGCCGGCCAGCAGGAGGGTGACGAGCAGGGCGGCAGCGCCTGGAATGCGGGGCGAAATCATGGTGGTCCTCATTTGGTCGGGGCAACGAAGCCAGGTTCGCCGGGGCCGGGTTGGGCGTTGGGCGCGCCGAACAGGATGCTTTGCGGGCGGTCCGACAGCGAATCGGCGGTGCGGCGCACCGAGCGCAGCGCCGTGCGCGCCTCGTCGGTCATGCGCACCACGTGCGGCAGGGTTTCGGCTTCCAGGTCGGCGGTGACGCCGGTGAGCGAATCGATGGCGCCGTTCAGGCGGTTCAGCGGGCCGTCCGGCGCCTGCAGGCCGGTGGCCAGGCGGTCGAAGTTGTCGGCCGTGGCTTTCGCGCTGTCGGAAAAGGCGCCGAAGGAGTCGGCGCTGCGGTCGATCTTCGCGGCCAGGGCCGGCAGCTTGTCGATGGTCGGGCCCAGTTTTTCCGGGATCTCGCCGTAGGCGGCGGCCGCCTTGCTGATGTTGTCGAAGGCGCCGATGATGGTCTTCTGGTTGTCCTCGCTCATCAGGTTATTGATGCGCGCCGTGATTTCCTCGGTGCGGTCGAGGATGGCCAGGCCGCGTTTCTCGAGCTGGTCGAGCAGGCCCGGGCGCAGCGGGATGCGGCCCACGTGGTCTTTCTCGGTCTTCAGCAGCGGCGAACCGGTGCGCTCGTCGTCGAGCTGGATGAAGGCGATGCCGGTCACGCCCTGGTAGCCGAGCGAGGCGAAGGTGGTGGTGGTGATCGGCGAACCGTCCTCGACCGACAGGCGGATCAGGATCTGGCCGGTAACCTTGGGGTCGAAGATGATCTCGTCGACGCGGCCCACTTCCAGGCCGCGGTAGCGCACCGTGGCTTGCGGGTTCAGGCCCGGGATCGACTGCGTGGTAACGATCTCGTAGGGAGACAGTTCGGTCTTGTCGCGGTTCAGCCACAGGCCCACCAGCACGGTGGCGACCAGCAAGGCAATGGTGAAGACGCCTGTCATCAGGGCATACGATCGGTTTTCCATGTCACTCCTTCGCTTCGTCTTCGGCGGCCTCGTCGCGTTCGTCGAGCACTTCGAGTGCACGGCGGCCGCGCGGGCCGAGGAAGAAATGTTTGATGAACGGATGGTCGACCCGCAGCACGTCGCGCGACGGACCCACCGCCAGCACGTGCTTCTCGGCCAGGACCGCGATGCGCGAGGAAAGCGCGAACAGCGTGTCGAGGTCGTGGGTCACCATCACGACGGTGAGTTTCAGTTCGCGGTGCAGGGCCTGGATCAGCGCGACGAAGGCATCCGACAAATCCGGATCGAGGCCGGCGGTCGGCTCGTCCAGGAACAGCAGGCGGGGTTCGAGCGCCAGGGCGCGCGCCAGCGCGGCGCGCTTGATCATCCCGCCCGACAGATCCGACGGCATCTTGTTGGCATGCTCTGCGCCGAGGCCGACCATGTCCATCTTCAGCAGCACGGCATCGCGGATCACGTCTTCGGGCAGGGCGCGCAGCTCGCGCATCGGCTGGGCGATGTTGTCGAACACCGTCAGCGCCGAATACAGCGCACCCTGCTGGAACAGCATGCCCCAGTGGTTGCGCATGCGCTGCAGCTGCTCGGGGCCGGCCTCGCTGATGTCTTCGCCGAACACGCGCACGCAGCCTTGCGAGGGCCGTTCCAGGCCCAGCATCTGGCGCAGCAGCACCGTCTTGCCGGTGCCGGAACCGCCGACGATCGACAGGATCTCGCCCGAATAGATTTCCAGGTTCAGGTCCTGGTGGACCACGGTCTTGCCGAACTTTGTCCACAGCTTCTGGATCTCGACCACCGGCGGGCCGACGTCCTCGTCCGGCTTGCGGTTCAGCTGCTGGTGGCGTTGGTTTTCTTCGGCCATCAGAACCCCACTCCGCTGAAGACGATGGCGAACACGGCGTCGGCCAAAATGACGACCGTGATCGAGGTGACCACGGACGTTGTGGTGCCGCGCCCCAGGCTTTCGGTGTTCGGCTTGATGCGCAGGCCGAAGTGGCAGGACACCAGGGCGATCAGCATGCCGAAGGTCATGCCTTTCAACAGGCCGATCGTGTAGTTCACCATCGGCACGGCGTCCGGCAGCTTTTGCAGGAAGTAGCGGAACGACAGGCCGAGCTCCAGCTTGGCCGAGGCGGCGCCGCCAAGCAGGGCCATGGCGTCGGTCCAGACCACCAGCAAGGGCATGGCGATGCCGAGCGCGATCACCTTCGGCATGATCAGGCGGTAGCCGTGGGAGATGCCCATCACCAGCATGGCGTCGAGTTCCTCGTTGACCCGCATCACGCCCAGCTGGGCCGTGATCGAGGAGCCGGAACGGCCGGCTACGAGGATCGCCGCCAGCAGCGGGCCGAGTTCGCGGATCACGGACATGCCGAGGATGTCGACCAAATAAATGTCGCCGCCGAACTGGCGCAGCTGCTGCGCCGATAGGTAGGACAGCACCACCCCGATCAGGAAGCCGACCAGGGCCGTGATGCCCAGGGCCTGGAAGCCGGAGTGGTAGATGTTGGCCGAGATTTCGCGCCAAGGCCCGGTGTTCGGGCGGCGCACGAAGCGGCCCAGGTCTTGCACCAGGCGGCCGATCAGTTCGATGAAACCGTGCAAGTGCTCGAAGAAAGTAAGGATGCCCTGGCCCAGCACGATCAGCCAGTTCAGCGCACTGACGCGCTGGCGCGGCATGGACTTCTCGCTCGCTTGCTCGATGCGCGCGAACAGTTCTTCCTGGCGTGGGTCGAGCTTGAGCTGGGCGGGGCGCTTCTTGCCCCAGGCATTCCAGAACATCTGGGCGCCGATGTGGTCGATGCTCTCGACCGCGGTCAGGTCCCATTCGAGCTGGCCCTGCTTTTTCAGGGCGGCCAGGCTGCGGTTAATCCCCTTCAGCATGCCGCGCGCGGTGAGGGCGTGGACTTGCCAGACGCCGCTCGCCATGACAGATTGCCCCGCGCCGGAGGCGGATTTCTCGATGGTTAATATTGGCGCATTATCAATCTGCATTGTTGCAGTGTAAAAGGAAACGGCCAATTTTGCTCATTCGCGCTCCTGTAGAGTGTTCAGGCTGCCAAGTGACGGACCTGGCGCGCCGGTGCGGCCACCTGTTGCGGGGTGGTTTTTGCCTTGGCGTCGACATTGCCGGCGTAGTCGCTGGCCAGCAAAAGCGCCGCCTGCTCGCGCGCCATGCCGGTTTCCACCAGCCACTCGCCCACCAGCTTGGCCAGCTTGTCGAGGGCGATGCGGTGGGTGGCATCGGTCTTGCCGTAGATCCAGTCCGAGAAGGCCATGAAGTTGTCGAAGGGCTGCTCGCCCAGCAAGGCTTTCACCGTATGCGCGAAGCGGCCCGAGTTCGCCACCAGGTCCCAGTAGCGGGCGAAGCGCACCAGGCGCTGCATGGTCGGGAAGTCGACGGTACTCGTGGCCAGCACCGTATAGGGCGGATAGGGATCGTAGACCATGGCAAACGGGCCGGTGTGGCGGATGATGGGCGTGCCGCGCAGGCGTTTTAATATGCCGAACTGGATCTCGTGCGCGCCCAGGCCCACCAGCTGGTCGAAGCCGCGCGCGAAGCTGGCCATGTCTTCGCCGGGCAGGCCGGCGATCAAGTCGACGTGCAGGTGGGCCTGGGATTGCTCGCACAGCCAGCGGATGTTGTCGGCCGCCTTCTCGTTGTTCTGGCGCCGGCTGACCAGGGCCTGCACTTCCGGATTGAAGCTCTGGATGCCGATCTCGAATTGCAGGGCGCCGGCGGGGAACTTGGCGATGGTGTCCTTCAGCGCTTCCGGCAAGTGGTCGGGCACCAGCTCGAAGTGGGCGTAGACGGGGTCGTCCGGATTCGCTTCCAGCTTGTCCAGGAAGAACTGCATGATGCGCAGGCTGGTCTTCACGTTCAAATTGAAGGTGCGGTCGACGAACTTGAACAGGCGCGCGCCGCGGGCATGCAAATCCTCCATCTGCGCCAGGAAATCGTCCAGCGGAAACGGCCAGGCCGTCTTGTCCAGCGAGGACAGGCAGAATTCGCACTTGAAGGGGCAGCCGCGCGAGGCTTCCACGTAGATGGTGCGGTGGGCGATGTCCTGCGCACTATATAAAGCGTAGGGCAGGGCGATCTCCGCCATCGGCGGCTGCACGCCGGCGTGCACCTTCATCAGCGGCTTGGGGCCGTGCAGGATCTCGGCGCAGAGTTTTGGAAAGGTGACATCGCCCCAGCCGGTGACGATGTAGTCGGCCAGTTTGCAGATTTCCTGCTCGTTCGTCTCGAACGACACCTCCGGCCCGCCCAGCACGACCGTCACCTCGGGCGCCACGCGTTTCAGCATGGCGACGATCCTGGTGGTTTCTTCCACGTTCCAGATGTACACGCCGAAGCCGACGATGCGCGGCTTCCTCGCCAGCAGGCGCTCGACCACCTCGGTGGTCTTGGCGCCGATCACGAATTCCATCAGCCGGGTCTGCTCTTGCAGCGGCCCCATGTTCGCCAGCAAGTAGCGCAGGCCCAGGGATGCGTGGGCATAGCGGGCGTTCAGGGTGGAGAGCAAGATGGTCATGGCGGGCGGCGGTTCGGACGAAACAGCCATTTTACGCGCTGGGCTCCGGTGAACACTAGCGCAATGCGAACTTGCCTGTTAGAATGCACGCCGGAATTCAGGAAGCCTGTTGCCCAGTTGTGGAACAGTTTTCCAGCAAGTTATGCCTGATGACCATAGCAAGTCGGTCCCACCCCTTCCCATCCCGAACAGGACCGTGAAACGACTTTGCGCCGATGATAGTGCTGCAACCAGTGTGAAAGTAGGTTATCGTCAGGCTAGTTATATGTAGTAAATGCGAAAGCCCGTTAGCGAAAGCTAGCGGGCTTTTTGCTTTTGTGCTTGTTGCAGGATGAAATCGTAGGGTGGGCACTCGTGCCCACGCGTAAATCGTGCACGGTGTTGGCCCGCTTCATGCCAACACCACGCATGCGTCACGCGTGGGCACGGAGTGCCCACCCTACGTGCATTGCATTCTGTAAATATCCATGCATAAAATACATGCTCAGCCACTTCGTCATGAAAGCAGATCATGTTCCTCAGCAATATCGAAACCATTCCCGGCAAGACCATCACCGCCAGCCATGGCGTTGTCTCGGGCAGCACGGTACGCGCCAAGCATGTCGGCCGCGACATCATGGCCGGCCTGAAGAACATCGTCGGCGGCGAGCTGCGCGGCTATACCGAACTGCTGAACGAATCGCGCGACCAGGCAATCGAGCGCATGAAGGCGCAAGCCCAGCAGATGGGCGCGAATGCCATCGTCAACGTGCGCTTCTCGACCTCCTCGGTGGCGGTCGGCGCCGCCGAGATCTATGTCTACGGCACCGCGGTCACGGTTGCCTGATATGGACGGCTTCGCTTCTTTCTTCCCGCTGCTGATCTGGGTCCTGCCCATCGTGCTCGGCTTTTTCTTCGGGCGGCTCAACGAAAAGCGCCACTACCGCTCGATCCACGCACGCGAGCAAGCCTGGCTGCACTTGCCGACCACCGCCAGCCGCTATCCGCTGCTGCCGGGGCAGGTGGCGCGCAGCGAGCTGGTGGGCGGTAGCGTGGTCGTCTCGGTGGATTATTTCAAGCGCGCCGCCGCCGGCCTGCGCAGCATCGTCGGCGGCCCGGTCAAGTCCTATGAAAGCCTGCTCGACCGCGCCAAGCGCGAAGCCGTGCTGCGCCTGAAGGAAAGCTGCCCCGGCGCCCACGAGATCGTCAACCTGCGCCTGGAAACGGCATCGCTGTCGAAGAACGCCAGGGGCGGCATCGGCGCCGTCGAAGTGTTTGCATTTGCCACCGCGATCTATCTGGCCGAACAAACCGCCGCATGAAATACCAGCCTTCGCTGCCGGGCCGGAACGACAATGTGAGCGATGAGCATCCGCTCAAGGATTTCTTGTCAATCCTGGTCAAGCTGGCGGCGCTGGCGCTGCTCGCCTTTTTCGTGCTCGGCCTGCTGGTCGATGCGGTGGTCGACCGCATGGATGCGTCCACCGAGGCCGCGCTCACGCGCCTGATCGCGGACAAGGCGCCCGGCGTGATGGCTGCACCGGACAAGCCGCATCCACGCGAGGCGCAATTGCAGGCCCTGGTCGACAGCCTGCGCAGCTGCGCGCGCCTCACTGGCCCGGCCACGGTCAGGCTGACGGAATCGAAGGTGCCGAATGCGGTGGTCGTCCCCGGTGGCAATATCTATGTGTTCTCGGCCCTGCTCGAGCACGTGCAATCGGAAAACGGCCTGGCCTTTGTGCTGGCCCACGAGCTGGCCCACCTGTCGCACCGCGACCACCTGCGCGCGCTCGGGCGCGGCATCGTGCTCTACGGCCTGGCCGCCTTGCTCAGCGGCGATACCTCGGCCCTGGCGACCGTGCTGGCGCCGGTGCGGCAATTGGGCGACGCCAACTATTCGCGTGCGCGCGAGTCGGCGGCGGATGCCCGGGCCTTGCAGGTACTAGCCTGCCGCTATGGCCACGCCGGCGGCGCCACCGAATTCTTCCAGGCGCTGGACGCAGGAAAGGACAAGGCCATTCCGGGCGCGCACTATTTCGATTCGCATCCGGCCATGCGGGCGCGCATCGCCGCGATCCAGGCCGCAGTCGCGCAGCAGGGCCTGAAGACCGGCGCCGTGGTCCCGCTCGCCATGCCGAAGTAAGCGCGGACGTGGCACGCCGCATAAAAGCGACATCCGCACGCATGGCGGCGCCGATAGCGAGCCCGTCAGCTTGACGAATTTGCCAGGCCCATGCCAGCATGCAAGCTGGTTCTTCGCATCAATCTAGGGCAGGCCTGCCCCACGAACGTTCACTTTCCACCACCCGGTTACGCGGCCAGCGCCGCAGAAAGCGTCCATATGAAGCGTAGCAACAGCGCGGTTGCCCAACCGTGCCGCCTCTTCCTTGCAGCATCCCTTGCCCTGGCGCTGGGCGCCTGTCACCATCGCGATGACGACGAGGACCCGGCGCCACCCCCGCCGGCCACCGCCTCGCGCATCAGCGTCGAGCTGGCCCGCACCACCCATGGCGTGCCGCATGTGCAAGCCCAGGATTTCCGCAGCCTCGGCTACGGGCTGGCCTATGCCTATGCCCAGGACAATGTCTGCATGTTCGCCGATTCCTTGCTGACGGTACGTGGCGAGCGCTCGGCCTTCTTCGGCGGCGAGTCGCGCGCACCGAAACGCACCGCCGACGAGTACGGCGCCGCCAGCGGCTTCATGGACCTGAAGAACGAGGACAGCGACTTCTTCTTCAAAGGCTACCTCGACATCGAGCAATTGCGCGCCAACTATGCCGCCGGCGCCCAGGAACCGCGCGACATCCTCGAAGGCTATGTCGAAGGCTATAACCGCTACCTGAAGGATTACGCCGGCAAGTTCCCGGCCCCCTGTACCGGCGCCAAGTGGGTGCGCGCTATCACGCTCGACGATATGTATTTGGTCATCGCCGAAAAGGCGCTGCACGCCTCGGGCCAGGCATTCTCCAAGGAATTCGTCGCCGCCGGCCGCACCCCATCCGCCCCGGTCAGCCTGGCCAGGCGGGCGCCGCGCAAGCTCGATCCGTCCTTCCTGCTGGCGCGGCTCGACGGGTTGAACAAGCAGGGTTTCGGCAGCAATGCTCTGGCAGTCGGCAAGGATCTGTCCGCCAGCGGCCGCGGCCTCCTGCTCGGTAATCCCCACTATCCCTGGACCACCACCGACCGCTTCTACCAGGCCCACCTGACCGTGCCGAACCGCTACGACGCGATGGGCGTGATCATCGGCGGCGTGCCGGCCATCGTCATCGGCTTCAATAAGGACATCGCCTGGAGCCATACCGTCACCACGGCCTATCACTTCACCACCTTCCGCCTGGCGCTCGATGCCGGCGACGCCACCGGTACCACCTATATGGTCGACGGCGAGCGCCAGAAGATGACATCGAAAACGGTGACGGTCGATTTGCTGCAGGCCGACGGCGCCGTCCAGAAGCGCAGCAAGACCTTTTATTTTGCGAAGCAGGGCGCCGTCATCGTCAAGCCGGAGGCGGGCTTGAGCTGGACGGCGAGCGCGGCCTATGTGCTGGCCGACCCCAACCGCAACAACACGCGCATGCTCGAGCAATGGCTGGGCATCGGCACCGCCACCAGCGTGCAAGGGCTGAAAGCCGCACTGGATAAGACCGTGGGCCTGCCCTGGGTGAACACGGTCGCCGCCGACCGCGACGGTAATGCCTTGTATGCCGACGCCAGCGTGGTGCCGCACATGAATGCCGACAAGTTCGCCAACGGTTGCCTGTTGCTGCAGGCGGCCTTGCTGTTCGACGGTTCGCGCAGCAGCTGCGGCTGGGGCCAGGATGCCGGCGCGCCGCCAGGCATTTACTCGCCGGCCACAGCGCCCTGGCTCTTGCGCACCGATTACGTCGGCAACTCGAACGACAGCTATTGGCTGAGCAATCCGAAAGCCCCGTTGACTGGCCCGGCCCCGCTCGGCTTCTCGCCACTGTATGGCCGCGTGGGCGTCGAGCAAAGCCTGCGCACCCGCATCGGCTTCGTCCAGTTCGAGGACATGGTGGCCCAGCGCGGCAAGCTCAAGCTCACCGATATCCAGGAACTGGCCTTTGCGAATCGCCTGCATGCGGCCGAGCTGGTGCTGCCCGAGCTATTGCCGGCCTGCGCCGGGAATACCGACGCCGCGCTGGTGCAAGCCTGCAACGTACTGGGCGCCTGGGACCGCCGCGTGAATATAGACAGCCGCGGCGCCGTGTTGTTCCGCGAATTCTGGAATACGGCCGCCGGCATTCCAAACAAGTGGGCGGTGCCCTTCAACCCGGCCGATCCGGTGCATACGCCTTCCGGGCTGGCGCCGGCAGCGGTCCCCGCCATGCTGTCGGCGCTGAAGAGTGCCGCGACAAAACTGCAGGGTCTCGGTATTCCGCTGGATGGCCGTCTCGGCGACTACCAGGTCGAACCACGCAACGGCGTGCGCATCCCTTTGCATGGCGGCGTCGGCAACATCGACGGCTCGTATAACTCGCTCACCATGCGTAACCCGCTGGGCACGGGCGGCTACGAAGGCGTGCACTGGGGACAAAGCTATATCCAGACCGTGACGTTCGACGACGCCGGCCCGGTGGCCCAAGCCATGCTGACCTACGGCCAGTCGACCGATCCGAAGTCGCCCTGGTACGCCGACCAGGTGCAAGTCTTCTCACGCAAGGAGTGGCCGGTGCTGCCCTTCACCGCAGCGAAGATCAAAGCCGATCCCAACTACACGACAGTTACCCTGAAAGAGTAGATAGGTAGGGTGGGCACTCGGGCCCACCGATCGGAGCGCCTGCATATCCGCGAAAAAACACTCTTGCGAACTCTACCGCACCTTTGCTATGATGCGGCTCCGCTTCAGCGCTGCTGTAAAACGTCAACGAAATCAAGTAGTTGATCTTGCAACAGCGAACTCAGGATACTGAGCTGAAGCAAAGAAGGGGTTGACGAGAAACAGAAATTGCTTCATACTCTTTCTCCTCTGCTGCTGACGAACAAAACGATTCGCAGAACACGGCAAGCAACACCGAATAAGTTCTTTAACAATTAACAGTCGATAAGTGTGGGCGTTTGATGAAGGTGCCAGCTGACTAGTTCAGCTGATTACTTAAATTATCAAATGTTCACACAAAAGAAATACGTTGCTCAGCAGTGAGTAACGGTCAGTATTTTGAGTGAGCGACCCGGCAGCAATGCCGGTGACACGAAAGTGTCAACAAACAGAGATTGAACTGAAGAGTTTGATCCTGGCTCAGATTGAACGCTGGCGGCATGCTTTACACATGCAAGTCGAACGGCAGCGCGGGGCAACCTGGCGGCGAGTGGCGAACGGGTGAGTAATATATCGGAACGTACCCAAGAGTGGGGGATAACGTAGCGAAAGTTACGCTAATACCGCATACGATCCAAGGATGAAAGCAGGGGACCGCAAGGCCTTGTGCTCCTGGAGCGGCCGATATCTGATTAGCTAGTTGGTGAGGTAAAGGCTCACCAAGGCGACGATCAGTAGCTGGTCTGAGAGGACGACCAGCCAC
>Ga0308160_10000485_pt1 | contig 75123 bp, 92 predicted proteins | sample PhyFR1_FD_201036 | JGI IMG/M metagenome (GOLD analysis project Ga0308160, IMG submission 201036) | Phyllosphere microbial communities from UC Gill Tract Community Farm, Albany, California, United States - DLSLF.R1 | ecosystem: Host-associated > Plants > Phyllosphere > Unclassified | place: USA... | reverse complement strand
CCGAGAGGGAGCCCGAGGATGCCCATGCGTCCGGGCTTGACGATGTTTCCGTAGACGTTGGGGGGCGTGGTGTCGCTCATCACTTCTCCTCTGCTGCGTCGTCGACCGCGTGGACCTGGTTGCCACCTGCGGCGGCCAGGTCAGCGAGAACGCGAGATGTGTCGCCTGCGGCTCCGCCGTTCGACGAGCCGCTCGATGTCTGAGCCGGCGCCTGCCCACCGGGCGCACCCGCCGCACCCCCGCCGGACGCGTCTCCGCCGCCACCAGCGGGGGTGTTGCCGCCGCCCGAGGAGCTGCCGCCACCGGTCGAAGGAGTGGAGGCCCCAGAGGAGTCCCCTCCGCTGATGGCCTCCGAGGCCTTCCCGCCCGACGAACCAGCTGACCCTCCGTCACCGCCGGACGAAGCGCCAGCCGCAGCGGCCTTCCCGCCGGTGCTCGAGGCGGCTGCTTGACCGCCTGAGGCTGCTGCGGTCACTCCGCCACCGCCAGCGGTGGCGGCACCCCCTGCGGCCGCAGAGGCGCCGCCCGTGGCTGCTGCGGCCCCGAGGGACACGACGGCGCCGCCCGCGGCGACTCCCGCTGCGACCATCCCGGCGCCCGAGAACGCCCCGGAGGTGCCGTTCGCTGCCACGGGCACGATGAACTTGATCAGCGCCGGCAGTGCCAGGCTCGCGATCAGGAGCGTCATCACGCCGACGGCCGTGCTGAACAGCGATTTGCCTGCGTCGTCAAGGTTGGTGAACGTCGGGGGGTTGGTGATCGTCAGGAAGCCGAGGGCGTAGATGACGCCCGCGATCGGCTTGAAGAGCACGAAGGCGAGCAGGTAGCCCTGCGCCTTCTTGAAGGCCTGGTTGCCCGTCTCCGACGCTGACGCGGCGGCGAGGGTCGGCAGGAACGCGAAGAGAATGGCGATCATCACGGCTCGCAGGAGCATGAAGATCACGTTGGCCAGGCTGCCGAGGAACGCGAGGATGCCCATGAGCAGCCCCGGGCCGATCCCCGCCGTCATGATCAGCTCGACGTTGAGCATGCCCGCGAGGTCGAGGCCCTGGCCCGTGGCCTTCTCGACGATCCACGGCGCGAATGCGTCGCTCGCCGTGATGAGAGCCGTGAACGCCGTCGCGTAGACGGCCGTGACGATGATCAGGTTGATGATCATCTTCACGGCCGTCATGCCCGTGCTGAATTGCTGGGTGAACACCATCCGGCCGAGGGCGATGAAGATGCCGATTAGCGCGAAAGCGAACGTGTACCAGGAGAGGTTTTCCTGAATCGTCGTCACGGCCGTCGAGTCCACCGTCGGCGACGGCAGCTGCAACCAGAACGTGGTCAGCGCTTTGAGGACCGAGATCGACCCCTCAGCGATCGACTTCACGAAGTCGTAGATCTGGCCCTGAGCGAAGTCCGAGATCCCCTCGCCGGCCTTGCAGGCCAGGTCCCACGCAGCGCAGTCAGGCGTGTCAGCTGCCACTGGTAGCCGCCCAAGGAGTGAAGGTGTTCAGGTTCTCGAGAGTGGCGACGTTGTCGAAGAACGTGCTCGCGCCCATGTCGACCTTCCACGTGTCATCGGCGTCATCCCAGACCATGTCAGCGGTGTACGAGCCCAAAATGCCGGACTGGGTCAGAGCAAGCTTCACGGTCACCCGGTCAGGAGCGACAGACGTCATCTGGAAGCCCGCAAACTGTGCGACATTGCCAGGGCTCTGGGTGTGCGTCTCGGGATTCTCCCCGGCGACCCACGCCTGCAAAGCGGCGTTGTCGACCGCGGCGTCGTCCATGAACGACTCGAATTCCGGACCACTTGCACCCGCCATGACCTGAGCAGCCGCGAACAGAGCACCTGTCGGGGAATGCGCGAAGCAGGACCACTCCGAGCCTTCAAGGGGTGCAGGCCCGTACTCGTTCGACGAGGGCACAAGGAGGTAGTCGACCGTTGTCCAAGTCGCCTCAGGGGCAGACACCGGAATGTCCTGGTTCCCGTCATCGAGGCTGCAGCTCGACGCCGCCGGCTCCGCGCTTGCCGTCTCTGTCGGAGCAGGCTCCGACGTCGCCGTGTCAACCGGGGCAGCATCATCGTCGGACGCTCCACCTCGCCCGAAGATCAGGACGAGGATCAACGCGACGACGACCAGCACGATGCCGATACCCGACACCACCCACCAGATGTTGAAGGGTGAGTCGGTCCTGGTGTTGTTGTCGGTGCTCATGGTGCCTCCCCGGCAGGTTGATCGTTAGATGAAAACTCGCATGATGGCTCCCGCGCTAGTCGCCAGGATGCACACGATGATCGCCAGGACCAGGCCCTTAAAGCCGTTGATCTCGCGCCCGGTGAACGCAGCGAACGCGAGGTAACCGGCCGACGCGAGGAAGCCCGCGAGGCCGAGGGTGATGACGCCCCAGCTGATGTAGTTCAGTAGGGTCGTGAAGCCCTCGGTGCCCGGGGGCTGCTCCGGCGTGGGGTCGGGCAGAACGCCGGCCAGGTTCACCGCTGCGGCGAGAAGCATGTTCATGAGTGGTCTCCGTTCGTGCTCTGCGCGAGCGTCCGAATGTTGTTGATGATGCGACGCACCCGAAGGGGTGACGCCTCTAGTGACGGCTTCGAGAGCCGCCAAGACTCGTTCCACGGCAGGTGCCAGCCGTTGGGGGTCATCTGCCCGACCCGGCGCACGACCGAGCGCTGCTGCGACGACAGCTTCGGACCGTCGTCGATCAGGACGATGCCGAGGAGGGTGGAGGAGGGAAGCGTCTCCGCGGCCCACAGACGGGCGAAGCGTGACGCTGCGGCGACGCCCTCGTAGTTGGTGCGGGCCGTCACGATGACGGGCAGCGACGGTGCAGGGCGGTCCCAGCCGGTGAACACGGGCCACGAGCGCCCGATGTCCAGCGCATCCGCGCCCAAGAGGCCTGCGACCAACGAGGCACCCGAGCCGCCGTGGAGTCCCACGACGGTCACCAGGGGCCTGTCGATGACGTCGACAGTCGGCCAGGGCTGCTCGGCCAACACATCCACGCGAGGCGCAGCCTCAGGGCTACTCGGCCCACGGAGGCTCATCGCACCGTTCCACAGCGGGTCGTGCTCGACGACTTCCTCGGGTGGCGGCGGCGCCTCCCCCGGGATGAACGGATTGCCCTGTGCTGTCAGGCCGGTAGCTGCTCGACGCCCCATCCCGATCCCTCTTTTCTGAAAGCTCGACTTACGAGTTATCTATACCGTAGACCCGTCTTGCAAACCGTGCAAGCGGTCTTATACACTCGTAAATGGTTAGCTGTGCCCACTGCGAGGAGACGAACGATGACTCAACGATTCGCCCCTGGCGCCGCCCTGGTTGTGGCTCTCGCCCTCGTCCCCGCCCTCAGCGCGTGCACGTCCCCTGATGCCCCCGAGTCCCCCACTCCCACCACGAGTACAGCACGTTCTGTGGACGGTCTATCACCAGCTCCCGACACCATGGACCCCTCCGGTGCCGAGGACGCAAGCGCCGTTGCGCGCAGCGCCATGGAGGCCTTCGTGCAGAACAAGCTCCCCTACGACGAATGGTGGGCCGGCCTCAGCCCCTACCTCGACGGCGACGCCCTCGTGGCCTACGAGTACACGGACCCCGCCCTCGTCCCCGCCTCGAGCATCACGGGCGACCCGCAGGTCAGCGCTGCACCCGACGCCACGCAGATCACCGTCCTCGTCCCGACCGACGTCGGGCAGTACCAGGTGCTCCTCAACCGCCAGGCCGTCGGCGGCGAGTGGACCGTGTCACGCATGACCCCGCCCGAGGGCCTGTCGTGAAGGGCGTCGTCGCCGGCAGCGCTGCCGTCGTCCTCGCCGTGCCGCTGCTCGTCGTCGTGCTGTTCTCCGGCGGCGACTGCCAGAGCGCCAGCGCGAGCACCGGTCAGGGCGCCGCCATCCCCGCCGTGAGCGTCGACGCGTCGCAGCTGCCAGTGCAGACCGTCGGCAACTACAGCGGCATGCAGCTCGTGAACGCCGCGTACATCATGAACGCCGGGAAGGCCCTCGGCCTCGACGCCAAGGGGCAGGCGATTGGCGTCATGACCGCCATGGGCGAGTCCTCGCTCAAAGTCATCGACAACGGCGACGCCGTGGGCCCTGACTCGCGCGGCCTCTTCCAGCAGCGCGCCAACGGCGCGTGGGGGTCCTACGAGGACCGGATGAACCCGACGATCAGCGCCACCAACTTCTTCAAGAAGCTGATGACGATCGAGAACTGGCAGGGCCTCGAACCCAGCATCGCGGCCCACCGCGTGCAGATCAACGCCGACCCGTACCACTACGAGAAGTACTGGTCCGGGGCCGTGAACATCGTCTCTGCCCTCTCCGGCGTGCAGCTCGACCCAGCCTCCGGCGGGCCCGGCGCCTCCGCCTGCGCCGTCGGCGCCTCAGGCGACTACGCCGAGGCCAACGGCACCAAGCCCGGCAAGTGGGGCGGCTACGAGAACGGCCGCATCGACCCCTCCGCCATCGTCCCGATCCCCTGGACGACGAACCAAAGCTACGTCGGGACGATGTACCTCCGCCCCGACGCGGCCGCGTCGCTGACGGCGATGAACAACGCCTACCGAACTGAGTTCGGCAGCGATATCCCGATCAATGACGGGTACCGCGACTACCAGGGCCAGGTCGACGCCAAAGCCCAGTACGGCGGCGGCGCTGCCACCCCCGGATTCTCGAATCACGGGTGGGCCCTGGCCATCGACATCGGCACTCCCAGCCATGCCCGGATCGCCTACTACGACCGCACCTACAACTGGCTCGTCGCCAACGCCGGCACCTACGGATGGGTGCACCCCGACTGGGCCAAGCCCGGCGGCGCGGGCCCGCACGAAGCCTGGCACTGGGAGTTCTACGGAGTGAAAACGAATGCCTGAGTTCGACCCGACCACTGTCCCCCCGTTCCCGGTCGTCACCCTCGACCTGAGGGACGACAGCTCCATCACCGTCAACGGGGCGCCCGTCGAGATCGGCATGGACGAACCCCCCACCGACGCCGGTATTGCCGCCGTCGCGAAGATCGCCCAGGACAACGGCCTCGAGGCCATCCGGGTTCGTGCCACCTCGCCCGACGGCACACACCTGATGGTCGTCAAGGCCGACGGCACCCCCTACGACATCACGCCCCCAGACACCAGCGCGGCCGACGCGACCAAACGTCGCCGCCGGCTCGTCGGCGGCGGCGCCGTCCTCGCCATGCTCGTCGTGTCCGGCGGGGTCGCCGGCGTGGTCATTGCCACCCGTCCCGAGCCTGCCCCGGTCGCTACAACCGCTGCACCGCCGCCCGGCTACCTCGCCAACCTCCCCGTGCTCGCCCCGCCCGGCTACGCCCAGAAGGCCGCGTGGTCCCTGCCTGTGCAGTCTCGCTCGACACCGCTGCTGCTCGAGGACGGCCGAGTCGTCGTCGTCGACAACGACGGCAACCTCGCCATCCTCGACGGTGCCGACGGGTCCGTGACCTGGCGCGGCAGCGGCGGGCCCACCGGGCAGGCCGGCATCCACGCCACCACCGTCGAGAACCGGCCCGTCCTGGCGACTGCGAACACGACAGCTCTCACCCTCTGGCCCCTCGACACCGACGGGCGCGCCCGTGTCCCCGGTACCAGCGTGGATCTCGGAGCCTCCGGCGACGTCAGCTACCTCGGTTCCGCGCCTCTGGTCACCCTCAGCAACCAGACCGTCGCCCTCCTCACCGAAGACGGCGTGAAGCGCGTCGACGTCCCCGTGACGTCCACAGCCATCCTCGCGACCCAAGACACTGCGATTGCCGCCAACGCCGAGAGCTGGTGGAGCATCCCGACGAGGGGGGAGCCCACCCGCTCCGACCTTCCGCGGCCAACGGGCGTCGACGGCGAACCCGTGATCATCACCGCAGCAGACGACACGCACCTGGTCGTCGTCTGGCCGACGGACGTCGACGCCATCGACGTCGCAACCGTCGTCGACCTCGACGAGAACAAGATCGTGGCCACGGCTGAGGTCCCGTCCGGCTCGGTCCGCGACGACACCGCCCCCATTCACTCCCCGAAGGGCGACACGCTCACCCTTGGTGAGATGTTCATCGACTACAGCGCCGACCCTCAGGTCGTCGCCCTCGACGAGCTCACGCCCGCCGTGGTCGACGGAACGACCATCTACGGCACCCAGGAGCGCGAGCCCGTGGCCGCGCGCCTCGACGGCGAGACGTTCACCATCACGCCGTTCACCACCCTTTCGACGGACGACACCGCCGTGCCCGTCGCCGCCACGACCGACTACGCCTACGTTGTCGCCGAGAAGGTCGACAGCACACTGCTCTACGCGCTCCCGCGCGACGATGAAGGAGACGACTGATGATCAATGTCACGCTGCACGCCGACGGGCGAGGCATCGTCGGGCTCCCGGGCCGCACCGTGCCTCTCGCCGCCGGCACGCTCGCCGCCGCCCGTGAGGAAGCCATCGCCGTCCTGACAGGGCACGCCGCAGTCCAGGCCCTCCCTCTCGAAGTCCAAGCCATCGACGACGGCACCGCCGTCCGGTTCTCCGTCCACCCCGACGGCCGAGTCATCGTGCAGCGCGCCGGCGCCGGCGCCCGAGCACCCGAGCCTGTCGGGCCCTCACAGGTGCCAGCGCCCATGGCGCCCCCCGAGGCGTACATTCCCGCGTCAGCCGACACGCTCGCCGCGCCGATCGACGTCGACCCGACACCGCCGCCGCTGCCCGTCATGCCCAGCCCTGAGGAGCAGGTCGCGATCGTCACCGCGGCCGCCGAGCCCACGCCCAGCGGATGGGCGCCGACACCGGCACTCCCCGACGAGCTCGACATGACCGTGGTCCGTCGGCGCAAGTCGAAGCCCGAGGCCGTGCTCGAGTTCACGACCGGCGAGACCGTCACTGTCTCCGGGACAGCTCTGGTCGGCCGTCGCCCCTCCGTCGACGAGGGCGACGACATCGACCAGGTCGTCACGATCGACGACCCCGCCCGCTCCGTGTCCAAGAGCCACTTCACCGCCGGATGGGACGACGGGGAGTTCTGGATCATGGACCGCGACTCCGGCAACGGCACCACCGTCTACCACGCCAACGGCCAGACCAGCGTGCGACTGAGCCCCGGCGACGCCCACACCCTTGACGACGGCGATCGGGTCGCGATCGGCGACCAGGCGTTCACCGTCCACCTCAACACCCCCACGAAGAAGTGAGGCATTCATGACCAAAACCGTCTTGACCGTCTACGGGGGTCGATCAGTACTGTCGGGGGACCCCACACCGCCTACCGCCCACTCCCCCGCCAGCCTCCACCCCCGACGACGCGGCACCCTGTGACGCCATCCCGCGTCGCCGCGTCCTCGAGCAGCCGTCCCTCGACGCTGCAGGAAGATCCCGCCGTGCCAGATTCCCCGGACGCGACTGAAGGCCTCGACGCTCTCAGCACGCTCGCGCGCTCACCGCAGTACCGCAAAGTCATTCGCTACCTCGTCGACCACCCCAACAGCTACAAGGGCCAGATCCAGGAAGGCACCGGCCTCCCACCGAGCAGCCTCGGCCGTCATCTCTCCGAGCTCGAAGATCGACGCGTCATCGTCGGCGACGTCGCAGGCGAGGACCGCCGCGGCTACGCCGTCAGGTACACAGTCGACGTCGCCTACGTCGACCAGCTCGTCACGCAGCTGCGCACCGAACTCCTCGGCTGACCCATCCGTCGACTGAGAGCTGCCCGCATCCCGCACAGGCGTCTCGACATCACCCACTGAGAGCCCACCCTCGTAAGTCAGGGCACGGCGCTCTTTTTGGGGATGTCTACTGCACCGTCACTCTCATTTCTTCGCCTTGGAACTAGAAGGAGTTGGCCGCAAAGCGGCCATCATGGCCTCAATCTCATCGGATGAACTGGGCGTCACCCAGACCCTCTTGCGGCTCTCCCCGGCTTTCACAACGATGCCTGTCCACCCATCTTCAGGATGAGTGTCAAAACGCTCGGTGTGCACTGTGTAGGTATTCCGGTATCGCCCAGTTGAGAGCTCGTCTCGGACGATGCGGGCCCGCTCGACCGTGACGAGTCCGTAAGCCTCGAGTTCGTCAAGACCTTTACGTCGCGTTGCTTCGGCGAGGCCGTATCGCGTCTCGATAACCGATTGCGAGAACCAAAGATCTGAGGGTTTCTTGCCGCGAGCCGAGTTCAGAAGGATGAGAAGCATTGCCAGAGCTGGACCACTGAGCGCTGCAATCCAGCCCTTGCTCCAGAACTCGACAGGCAGCTGCATGTACCGCGGAGTCTTCCGCCGCGTCCGAGAATCGGCATCTTTGATTGCGACCCACACGTCACCGGGATGCGTGTACTCATGCTTGGAGCCGGATTCATCGCGTAGATAGACACGTGAAGGCTGGCCCGGTCGCTTCTCGACGCGGAGAAAGCCGAGTTCATCTAGCTTCCTGATGGCGGCGTTGATGCGCGCCGCGCCTTTGGTTTCAGGGTCCGGAAGTCCAAGAAGAGCCGCCCACGATCGGGCAGGAAAGCTGACGTTGTAGGGAGGCGCGGTTGCGGCGAACAGCATGGACAGCAGCAGCTTCACCTTTACTTCCCCGCCCCGGCCGCCGCGCAAGAGCAGCGTCAGCGGCGGGGGTGAGGCCGCCGACTGCGATTCAACGAACGCAGAGCGAATCTGAATTCGCTTGCGTCCTGTCCGCCCCGCCAGCCTTTCCCCCGTGGCCCGCGCTTCGGCCATAGACTCGGGAGAAACCGGTACCTCGCAGATATGACTAATGGTCATCGCATAGTCCCTTACTCAAACAATGGTCCATACCTTACGCAAGCAATGGCAAAGCATCAAGCAAAGCCGAATTTAGTTGACAATGGGTATAGTCAGGTGTACGCTAGCAATGGGTCTCTTGACACGGCTACGGGTTCGAGCTACGCTCTCCGTATCGCCCTTCAAGCTTGATCGACCCCGCAGACTCGACAGCTTGTAGGACCGTGGCAGCCAGTCACGGTTGGGAGCTCGTAACCGCCGACGCCATCGGCGATACGGGTGAGCGACAAGGCCCCGGACTGCGGTCCGGGGCCTTTCCCCGTTTTATGAGCTCCCTGTCGACGCGCCGACTCCGGGTGCCGACTTAAGGCTATCAACACCACTAGTGTGTGGTGCATGACCGACGTACGCCGCAAGCGGGGAACCATGCAGGACCCCGTTGCCATTGGCTGGAAGATCGAGCGCTCATCCCGCGATCGCATCGCCGCGATGGCAGCAGCGGCGGGCGTCTCAGCCTCGGAGTTCGTCGAACGCATGGCCGTTCACACGGAGTCCGAGCTGACTATGCAGGGCATTCCTTCGTGGATGCCAGCCAGAGACCGAGACGGAGAACTGCCTATCGAAGGCACTTAACGCATGAGCCCCCCGGCTCGATGAGCCGGGGGGCCGAAGCTATGCGCCTGATCTGCCGAAGTTTGGCGACAGAAACAGATCAAGGCGAGTGACGAGAAACCGGTTAGGGACCGGGGCCTTGTCGTACCTACCGAGGGCGAACCCGAAAGGTGGTGCCATCATACATCCCGTCACAGCTAACGGAACCGTTAGCGCCATCGGCGTTGCGTGGGCGCTCACGCAACGCGTGAGCCCACGTCCCAGCGTGCGCGTCGCCAGCGTCGACGCCTACGGCGCGACCTTGAATGACTACCGCAATCGCCGGATGACCTCGAGCGCGCCTGCACAGCCGTGGGCCGTCTACCTCGCCGGTGACGACCGGCGATACCGCCTCCTCGCGTTCGACCTCGACGCCAAGGGCGACCCCGCCCGCGCAGCTCGCGACAGCGACGTGCTGGCCGCCGTCCTCACGGACGCCGGCATCGACCACGTCGTCTGCGCCTCCGGTCCCACCGGCGGCCGCCACGTCTGGGCCGCCCTGGCCGAGAGCGTCGACGCTGCAACCGTCGGCACCCTCAACCGTCTCGTCGCGAGCCTGTGCCCGAGCCTCGACACGTCTCCCCTTGGGAACCCGGCGACCGGCTGTGTCCGGCCTCCTGGCGCTCCGCACCGTGCCGGCGGCCGTTCCACCGTCCTCCGCGGCGACGTTGCCACCTTGACGGCCCCCACGACCACGGCGGCGGCCGTCCGAGCGCTCGTGACCCGCGTCGCGGGCCTCGTGGACGACAGGGAGCCCGCGGCGGCGATCGACCCGCACATGCCGTTGCCCGTCGACGCTCACGGCCGCCTGTACCTCGTCGGCTCCCGCCGACCCCTCCCCGCAAGCAGCGCCGCAGCGCTAACCGCCCCCACCGACGGCGAGAACGCCTCCGCCGTCCTCTGGCGCGTGCTCATTGGCGCCGCGGCCGCCAGGTGGCGGCACGCCGACGTCGCCGCCCTCGTGCCGACCTCGGCCGGCCTCGAGCACGTACGCACCCAGGCGACACCCACAGGGCGCCGCCCGCGCCGCCACGGCGAGCACGCGGCCGTCCTCGCCCGCCAGTGGGACAAAGCCGTCCGCTACGTCGCCGCGAGCGACCGCCAGATCGGCGACGACCCCACGTTCGACCGCCGCGCCGACCAGATGGCTGCCCACGTCCGCCACGTCCAAGCCCGCGCCGACGCAGCCGCCGGCCGCTGGACCCACGGAGGCGGCCCCGCAGACCGCCGTGTGCTCGACGTCCTCTGCCGCCTCGCCCTGCAAGCCCTCAGCGCCTCGCTCGAGGCCGACAGCCGCCGCCTGGCCCTCCTGGCCGGCATCGGCCGCGAGACGGCCCGCACGGCGCTGCTGCGTCTCGCCGCAGACGGGTGGATCACCCGCACCGCCGAGGCCGACGGCCCGCACGGCGCGCACTGGACGATCGACCCCCAGAACGTTCTCCACAGCAACACAGACAACGCCCGGTCACAAGCGGACCCGCGCCCCCCTGGGGCCGGGGCCGCTGAGAGAACAGCTTTTCTCACGACCCTGCGCACCCGCACCGACGACACCGCACACGACCTCTTCACCGCCACGCGCCCCGCTCTCGGTCACCTGGCTGGCAACCTCTACTCACGAACGGACACCACACCCCGCACCCTCGACGAACTCAGCACCGCCACCGGCACCGGCCACGCCCGTACTCGGCGCCTCCTCGCACGCCTTGTCTGGGCCGGCCTCCTCGTTCCGACCCGCCGAGGCTGGCACCGCGGCGACGATCTCACTGCCCTCGACGCGGCCGCCGAGCGCGCCGGGGTCTCCGGCCGGCTCGACGCCCGTGCCGAGCGCTATCGCCTCGAGCGCGAGCTGTGGGCCTGGTGGAAGGCCGAGGAGGCGTGGATGCACGCACCCCGCCGAGCCGGCGCCAAGCGCCGACCGAGCCGGGGGCAACTGTCCCTCGTCCCTGACGACGGAACGCACGCCTACGGCGCACTCCCTCGCACCTTCGATGGCCGCCTTGACTGGGCTGCAGCTCGACGCGTCATCCTCGACGAACGGGGCGGCGTCGCCCTCCGCCCGCTCGAGCAGGTACCGCGTCGACGCGCTCAGAACACCGTCAAGCCCCACGGCGCCCTTCACATCGCTTAGTAGCCGATTATCAGCTATGCCTGTCGTATGGGAAAGGCGAGCCGACGTAAGCGACTTCAGGCCACGAGCGGGATCAACAGCGCAGTCGAACGGCGTCTAGCGGCCGCGCAACAAAGGGACTCCGCGGAACGCGAGGAGGTCCTCGCGTATGCGGCCCGCGTCAACGACCACAACCTCTCCCCAACGGAGCAGCTTCGCCAACTCCTCGCCGCCCCTCCGGGCGTCCCCGGCGGGGCGGGGCGCGCCGCCATAGCTGACATCAGCCGAACGCTCGAGGAGCGCGGTTGGGCTCTCGTATCCGTCGACTTTGACGCGATCGCCTGGGACGCTCCGATCGACGAAGAAACACGCACCCTCATCGACTCCGACGGCGACTACGCAGAAGCCGTTGTGAGCATCGCCACCGACGTCATGTACGAGATCCCCCTGTTCACCCTCACCCTCCCTCACCGGACATTCACCGAGCAACACGAACTGGCGTTCCTCCACGTCAAGGACCTGCTAGCGCTTCTTGATCTCGTTGAAGGTGTGCACATCGACGACGACCCAGCTCTCGTCATCGATGCCGCTCACGGCATCGTTGACCCCGACCGTGTGCAACGAGGCCAGCAAATCTCTGCGGCGCCCGTCCGGAGCTAAGGGCGCCGAGAACAAGCACCACGGACAAACACGTATGAGCGGCGCGGCGCTAGCTGCCCTCGACGCTCGTGGCTAGCGCCCACGGTTCCACTGGCGAACGCATCAGATCGCTGGGCACGGCCTCGCAGGCGGCCGCGGCCTCTAGTTCGCCCACGTGCGCCTGGCAGAAGTCGACTGCATCAGCTACGGACCTCGCACTCCCCCGCCACAGACGGCCTCGTAGGTGCTCGGCGTGGGTGTACACGTCGACGCGGGTGACCTCATGGCCCGCACCCGTGTACGACACCCGCAGCCAGGCCAACGGCCGGAGATTCGCGGTGTCACTTCGACGGATGCGCGCAGTCCGAGAGTCATCCCACGCGAGCTGGTAGCTGGTCATCATCCGAGCTTCGCACGCGACGACGGAGCTTTAAGGCACGAGCGGGCTGCAGTGTGTGCGCTCCGCTCTCCCGCGTGCACGAAGACGACGCCAGACTCGATCTGCTGGGTTCAGTAATTGCGCGGGCACGTAGTTACGGATGTACGTAGTCTTGTATTCCAGTACGTACGTGTTTACGCGTTTACTGAATCGCGTAAACGCGTATATACTCGTTTCATGAAGATAATCACCGTCACCAACTTCAAGGGTGGTTCCGGCAAAACGACGACGAGCGCGTACCTCGCTCACGCCTTCGCCGCCAAGGGCCTCAGCGTCGTGGTCGTCGACGCCGACCCCCAAGGCTCTGCCCTCCGATGGAGCGAGCAGGGGGAGTGGAGCATCCCGACACTCGCGCTGCCCGTCAAGGATCTCCACAAGCGTCTCGCCGGCATCGTGTCTGCCTCCACTGACATCGTCGTCATCGACACGCCCCCGCTCGAGGACCAGGCCGGCATCGTCTCCTCAGCTCTTCGCATTGCCGACGTCGCGATCGTCTCCTTGGCTCCAACCATGGGCGAGTACGAGCGCCTGCCCGAGGTGTGGTCTGCGATCGACGACGTGGAGCCGCTGCGCGCGACGCCACTCGTCGCCGCCGTGTTGATGAACCGCACCGTCACCAACGCCAACAGCACGCCGATGTTCCGCGAGCTGATGACCGATGAGGGCCACACGGTTTTGTCGACGACCATTCCTCGGCGAGAGCCCATCGCTCAGGCCTTTGGAGGCCCGGTCACCGACCTCGGCAAGTACGCCGATGCCGCCGACGAGATCGAGACGCTGGGAGCAGGACGATGACCAAGGCTGAAGAGCTGCGAGCACGAGCCGCCCGCGCGACGCAGAGAGCCGCGTCGATGCCGCCTGAGCAGAACCAGTCCGGGGCACCCGCCCCCGAGACGACGCCGGCGCCCCGCCCGAGCGTCATCCGGGCCAAGCCCGTACGCATCACCGCCGACCTGTCGCCCCAGGTCTACCGAGGGCTCATCGACTACGCCGCGGGCCTTGCAGAGGCTCAGGGCCGCGTCCGCGTCGCGCACGTGCACGTCACCCGTGCCCTCGTTGCGGAGCTGCTGGAAAACGACAAGCTGCAGGCAGCCATCGCCCGCCGCGTTCGCGCTCAGCTCGATGACTAGACCGTCCGTAGTTCAGTAACTACGGAAATGTGCTCCTGGCCGTCTAGCGCCTAAACGTCCGTGGCCCAACGCTTTGCGCCGCTCGAGTGCCACTCGACGGCCCGGTAACCCTCGGCTCTCAGACGCTCGTCGGCTTCTGGGACGGGGTCGTGGTGGAGATCGCGGGTCGGCAGGATGACAGTTGTCGACTCACCGGTCTCTGGTGCGAGAGTCAACAGCCATGCACCGTCTCCGCCGGATGAATTGACTGGCACGTCGCGGTGGATATAAGCACTTTCGGCCAGCGAGGTCATGGCCAGCAAAGTACGGCCTCACCGGCCCTCGTTCTTGGAATACGGCTGTGAGATCAGGTGTCGGCCTGGGGGAGTGCCACGGCGGAATCGATCGCTGCCGGGTGCCGCTCGAGCGCCCGGTAGATCGTCGCCCGCCTCACGCCGAACAGTTCCACCAGCTCGGCGACCGTGTGGTCCCCGGCCCGGTGGAGCGCCACCATGTGGCGCTCCTGCACGGGGGAGAGCTTGGGCTTGCGCCCCTTGAGCTTTCCCCGCACCCTCGCCGTGGCCATGCCCTCGCGCGTCCGCGCTCGGATCAGGTCGGACTCGAACTCCGCACGCGGGCGTAACCGACGAGGGTCCCGGAAGTCATGAGATCAGTCTCACAGAGGCCAGCGTCACCGGACCCCATTTCGGACCACCTATATGAGACTGTCCGAGGCCCGAAGATCCGGGGGAGTGGCCGCACGTTCAGATCGTCCGGCGAACGATGGCAGGCACGTTCATCTAGTTGCCCTATTGCAGCGTCAAAGGCACGGGAGCCCATGTGCGTCCATTGTCGTGACTGACGACTATGGCGCGATCGTCGACGGCGAAGTGGACAGTCTTATCGCCGATGTCGATGACGTCGAAGGCTTGGGGTTGGCCTTCGAGTTGCCCGACCTGTGACCAGGTTGCACTGCCTGGATCGAGGGACCAGACGGTGCCGTCGGCGGTCGCGCCGGCGATCGAGTAGGCAGATGAGGCGACGAACACAAGTGGCGGTGTCTCGGGGTTGGGAGTCAGGGTGGTGCCGCGGTCGGTGCTGCGTTCGAGGCCGTCGGGACCTGCGGCCCAAACGGTCTCGGGGTTGGCCGGGTCGACGGCCAGGGAGAGGGCCGTTGTTGTTGCTTCTGTTGTCCAGGTCGCACCGTCGTCGTCGCTTCGGAGGATGGCCCCGGTGGTTGAGTTCAAGCCAAGGACGCTATCGGCGGCCGTCGTGAGGTCGTGAAAGTCGGCTTTGCCCTCCAAGCTAATTGTTTGCCACGTCGCACCCGAGTCCTCGCTGCGCAGTAGCCCCCGGTTGGCCGGCGCTGCTGCCGGGGCGGTGACTGCGGGGTGGCCTGAGGCGATGAGTGCGTCTTGCGGTGTGGTCGTGAGCCCCATGACGTCGAAGCGGTCGTCACCGACCGGGATCAACGGTGCCTCTCGGGGGCGCTCAGGGTCGACCGCGGTCAGGGCAAATTTCCACAGCCCTGTGTGTGTGCCCACGAGGACGACGGGGGAGTTGTCCACGTGAGCAAACGCGTGGACGTGCTCCAACGACGCGTCAGCCGCCGGAGGCGCGGTGGTGGTGTTCGTACACGCGGCCATGCCGAGGACTAGCGCGGTCGTTGCCGCGAGAGCGGCGAGAGCTTTCGTGGGGTGCATGTGTGATGTGGTGATGGTGGTTTCCTGTCGGGCGGGCGCTCAGCCGAGTTGGATGCCGCGGGCGGACATGAAGGGTGCGGGGTCTGTGGAGCTGCCTCCTGGTCGAACTTCGTAGTGCAAATGGCAGCCGGTAGACCCGCCTGTTGAGCCGGCGCGGGCAATCAGTTGGCCGGCTTCGACTCGCTGGCCGCGGCTGACGAGGAGCCCACCGTTTTCGATGTGGGCGTAGCCGGTCTGAATGCCGTTGGCATGTTCGAGGAGAATCCAGTTGCCGTAGCTGCCGTAGACCCCGGAGTAGGCCACGGTGCCGGCTGAAGCGGCGTAGATCGGTACCCCGCACCCTCCGGCGATGTCGATCCCAGAGTGCAACTTCCAGACCCGTTGAATGGGGTGAATTCGGTACCCGTAGGCGCTGACCATGCGACCGGTGGTGGGGTTGGCCCACCCGCTGCCGGCTACTTGACCGGCGGACGTTGCCGCCGCGGCCGCAGCGGCAGCTCGGGCGGCTGCTTCTGCCTGGATTCGTGCCCGTTCAGCGGCACGGGCCGCCTCCCCGGCGGCGAAGTCCTGCTCGGTCGCGGCACGCTGGTCCGTGAGCACGGCAAGCTGCGCTTGCAGCTCAGCTTGCTTGTCCACTTGCACTGCCAGCGCCTCATCGGCTGCCGCGGAGGCAGCCTCAGCGTCCCGGCGGGCGTCATCGGCTTCCTGGCGGAGAGCGTCGCGGGCGTCCCGGGCGAGGGCCGCCTGATCGCCGAGGCCCTGGGCGATGTTCTGATCCTGGCTTGCGTCGACGTAGATGCCTTGGCTGGTTTCAGCGATCTTGTCGGCGAACCCCAGCTGGGAGAGGAAATCGTCCGGGTCCTGGGCGCCGGTGAGCAGGGTGCTGGTCAAGTCCTGGCCGCCGCTGCGTGCTTGCGACGCGATGATCTGAGCTGCCCGGTCTCGAGACTGGGTGGCGGTGGCCTCAGCTGTGCGGGCTTGCTCCTGGAGTGTGTCTGCTTGGTACGCCGCGTCGAGGAACTGAGCGTCGGCTTCCTCGTACTCGGCGCCACGGGTCAGAGCGAGCTCGGCGCTGGCAGTGGCCACGGAGTCGAGTTCTGCGATCTGCGTCGTGATCTGCGCCACCAGGGCCTGGCCTTCCGTTTCGGAGGCACGAGCTGCTTCGACCTCGGCCCACGTCGGGTACTCAGCTGCGGACGCCTGCCCCACCGGGGTGAGGACAGCAACAACCAGCGCCACCACCGTGATGCTCCCCAGAACAAGCCTCACCCGGAGGTGGCGGATGATGTGGCCACGACCGGGAAGCTGTTGCGCGGGCGTCATGTCAGAGCACCCGGCCGGCGTTAGTTTCGAGCCACAGCTGCGGGTCGATCTGAAGGGTGCCACCGAGCAGGATGCTCAGGTGCAGGTGCGCACCGGTGCTGACCCCGCTGTTGCCCACCAGGCCCACCAGGTCCCCGACATTGACACGGTCTCCGACCCGCAGGGGGCTGGAACCGATGACCATGTGGGCGTAGAGGCTGCTGACGGTCTGGCCATCGATCTGGTGGTCGATGATGGCGTACTGGCCGTACGCCCCACCCATCCCGGACACCCGAACGGTGCCGGCAGCGATCGCCCCGATGGGGGTGTTCTTGCCCGGGACCATGTCGATTCCCTCGTGCATGGCCGAACATGCCCCGCACGGCCGCGCCCGGGGCCCGAAGTCCGAACTGAGGGGCGTCACCCCGGGGAAGGGCCACCGAATGTCTCCGGTCCCGGTGTTGACCTGGGCGGCTGCTCCGGCACGTCCCGAGGTAGCGCTCTGCGCGGTGGCGAGTACTTGCTCGGTCACGGCGTAGCCGTCTCGACCCTCGACGGACACTGCCACCACGGAGGCGGCAAGGGATTGTCCACTGATCGGGGCAACAACAGTCGTTGGGGTCGCCCCGCCCGCCAGGTCAGACGCGGTAGCCGGGGTGGTGTTCGCGGTGAAGAACATCGTCACCGCCAACGCCCCAAGAACAGGAGCCAGGGCGCGGAATTTGCGGGGACGAGCCGGTACCGACCAGGCGCTCCCGGGGAGCTGTTCCGCAGTGCATGGCCGGGCTCGAGGTGCTGCTGTAGGGGGTGCCGTTCGAAGCTTGGTTCGGGCGGCAGAGGGGAGGGGTTGTGCTGCTTGGTAGGTGCGTCGGCGCGGGGCGGACGGGGACGAGGATCGGCCAGCGGTGCGTTCGCGAGCGAGTGCTTCGCGGCGAGTGAGGGCGGCAGGAGGCGTGGGGGCAGGAAGAATTTGGGGCACCAGGAAGCTTTCGGTGGTGTGAGAAGTACGACGAGTGCGCGGGCGCAGGGCACCGCCCAGGGGCGAGGCACCTAGTAGGCGCCTCGCCCCGTGGAAGGGTCAGAGGGAGCTGAGAAGGCTTTCCATCTGATCGATCTGTGCCGTCTGAGACTCGACGATGTTCTTCGCCATCTCGACTGCGTCGGGGTTTTCCCCGCCGTCGACTTCCTGCTGCGCCATGTCCACGGCGCCCTTGTGGTGCTCGGTCATCTGCTCCAGGAACAGCCGTGACGCCTCAGCGCCCTCCGCGTCCTCCAGGGCCGTCATGTCGGATTCGCTCATCATGCCGTCCATGGAGTGATCCATCGACGCGGACGTGTCCTGACCCCAGTCGTCCAGCCACGTGGTGAGCTGCTCGATCTCGGGGCCTTGCTCGTCCTTGATGGTTTCCGCCAGAGCAAGAACATCCGAATCGACGCTGTCGCCCTTGGCGATGAAGGTGTCGCTCATCTCCACGGCCTGCTCGTGGTGAGGGAGCATCATCTGGGCGAACATGACGTCCTGGTCGTTGAAGACCGCTGACTCTGACGACGCAGAGCTGTCGGAGGAGGAAGTGTTGCCGGCAGTGTCGGCGCAGCCGACCAGAGTGAGGGCAGCGACGATGGCCGTGGCGCTGACGAGCAGAGTTTTGGTGCGGTTCATGGGTGTCCCTTGGGGTGAGAAAGAAAGCGGCAAAAGGGCCGCGGGTCTCGTGTGGGGAGAAGTCCCCAAGGGGCTGATTTAGACGCGGAGGATGCTGAGCTGGTTCAAATTCATCGATCGCCGGGGAATCACGATCGTCGGCAGGGCGGGCAACGCGCCGAGGGTCTTCGAGAGGATGAACAGGGCGCGAGTGCCACGACTACGCAGCAGCACGGCTGCCGTGACGAGCAACACCATCAGGCACGCCATGCCCATCACGGCGCAGAGCATCGCGCACAGTCCGCCACAATCATCCGACGCACCAGCCGCCACCAGCACTGGCGCCTCGGCGGCATGAACGGTGCCCGCTGAGAGCTCCGTGTGAGGGGCGCTGTGGCTGTGCTCGGCGGCCGTCGGAGCGGCGGCATGGCTGGTGGTGTGCCCGGCGAGGGTGTGCATCAGCACGGTGCTGCCGATGAGCAACAAGATGAGTACGACGGCGGTCCCCAGACGTCCCAGCCCCGAGGGGATGCGCGTCGAGTGGGGGGTCATGGCTCTCCTTGGGCGGTGTCCCGACGAAGTGTACAAGCCCTAGATCCTCGAGCGCAGGGCCTTAGTTTCGGAGTCCCCAATGGACGAGTGCGCTGGCTCATGAACAATCGCGGGCTGGTAAGCGGGCTGCAGGTCGAGAGCTGAAGATCAGGCCCGCACCAATCGGGCGATCGCGTCGGACGCTTCCTTGATCTTTTCGGCCGCAGCAGCACCGCCCTCGGTGACAGCGTCGGTGACGCAATGCGTGAGGTGGTCGTTCAGCAGGCCCAGGGCCACGGACTGCAGCGCCTTCGTCATCGCCGACACCTGGGTGAGGATGTCGATGCAGTACTGCTCCTCGTCGACCATCCGCTGCAATCCCCGCGCTTGCCCCTCGATGCGCTTGAGGCGCTTGAGGTAGTCGTCCTTGGCGGTGATGTACCCATGGTGGTGATCGTGCTCGGTTGCAGTGTCGGTCATAGGAACTCCTCCGGGTTACGGGTTGCAGGTCACGTTAGTTGCGACCACGGAGCGGCCAACCAGTCGACCAGGTCAGTGTGATCGGAGCGTAAGCGCCGAGGAACGAGGAGCATTGCGATCTCACTTCTCACCCCCGAGCGATGATCTGGGAACAGATCTCCGCGGCCCGGAGCTACACTCACCTAGATACCCCCCTAGGGTACCTGATGAACCGTTGGAACACGAAGGGACACCACGATGGGCGAGCAGTTGACGAAAACGTACGGCATCACCGGCATGACGTGCGGACACTGCGTGGCGAGCGTCCACGAAGAACTCACCACCGTGCCGGACGTCACGGATGTGGCCATCGACCTCAATGTCGGCGGTGTTTCCACCGTTCAGGTGAGTAGCACCCGCGACCTGTCTCAGGAGGAAGTCTCCGCCGCTGTGAAGGAGGCCGGCTACACGTTGGTCGCATCATGACCACCACAACCGCGCCGGTCGAGCTGACGATCCAGGGGATGACCTGCGCGTCATGCGCGAACCGGATCGAGCGGAAACTGAACAAGCTGCCCGGTGTCACGGCGAGTGTGAACTACGCCACGGAAAGCGCCACCGTCACCCTCCCCGCAGACCTCGCCGTCGATGATGCGATCCGCACCGTCGAGGCCGCTGGCTACGGCGCCCACCTGCCCGAATCGGGCAGTGAAGACGCCGACGAGCTCTTGCCGCTGCGGCGGCGCTTGATTGTGTCCACCGTGCTCGCCGTCCCGGTGGTAGCGCTGTCGATGATCCCGGCGCTGCAGTTCCCGGGCTGGCAGTGGGCCGTCCTGTTGTTGGCGATGCCTGTCGTCGTGTGGGGCGCGTGGCCGTTCCACCGAGCTGCCGTGATCAACGCCCGACATGGTGCCGCGACGATGGACACCCTCGTCAGCGTCGGTGTCGCCGCCGCAACCGGGTGGTCTGTGTGGGCGCTCATTTTCGGTGGCGCCGGACACGTCGGGATGCGGATGGCGTTTTCCTGGTTTCCGCACCCCGGCGCTGCGCCGGAACCGTACTTCGAAGTCGCCACCGCGGTGACGGTGTTCCTCCTCGCCGGGAGGTACTTCGAAGCGCGCGCGAAGGACCGCTCCGGAGCCGCCCTCCAGGCGCTGCTCGCGTTGGGCGCACCAACTGCAACTGTTCTCCGCGACGGCATCGAAGTGGAGCTGCCAAGCTCGGCATTGCAGGTCGGGGACCGGTTCGTGGTCCGTCCCGGTGAGCGCATCGCCACAGACGGAACCATCAGCGACGGTACGAGCGCGGTCAACACCAGTGTCATGACGGGGGAAGCGGTGCCCGTCGAGGTCGGCCCCGGCGATACCGTCACCGGAGCGACCGTGAACGTCGGTGGCCGGCTCATCGTCGAAGCCACCCGCGTCGGACAGGACACCGAGCTGGCGCGCATCGGCCGACTCGTGGTCTCCGCGCAGAGCGGCAAGGCCGAAGTGCAGCGCCTTGCCGACCGTGTCTCCGCCGTTTTCGTCCCAATTGTCATGGGCTTGGCGGTTCTAACCCTCGTGGGGTGGCTGCTAGTCACCGGAGATGTGCAAGCTGCGTTCACTGCTGCGGTCGCGACACTGGTCATCGCCTGCCCCTGCGCCCTGGGGCTTGCAACACCCACCGCGCTGCTTGTCGGTACCGGCCGCGGCTCCCAACTGGGGATCCTCATCCGCGGCCCGCAGGTCCTCGAGGCCACCCGCCGGATCGACACCGTCGTGCTCGATAAGACCGGCACGGTCACCACGGGCCGGATGAGCGTCCACCAGGTCACTGCCGTCCATGGGGGCGCCGAGGCCCGTGTGCTGGCCCTCGCTGCTGCGGCGGAAGCAGGATCGGAACATCCAATCGCCCGCGCCATCACCGGCGCAGCCACCGACTATCCGGTAGCAGAGACGTTCCAGTCCACCGCAGGGTTCGGTGTGCAAGCCATCGTCGACGGCGCTCTCGTGCTCGTCGGCCGACCAGCGTGGCTGACCGGGCAGTGGGCAATCACCATTCCGGAATCGGTCACGGATGCAGTCCGGACCGCCGAACGTGGCGGCGCGACAGCGGTCGTTGTCGCCTGGGACGGCGCCGCCCGCGGCGTCATCAGCGTTGCGGACACCGTCGCGTCGACCAGCCCGGACGCGGTCCGTCGCCTCCACCAAATGGGGCTGCGCACGATCATGCTCACCGGCGACGCTGACGACGTCGCTCGGACGGTCGCTGCAGAAATCGGCATCGATGACGTCGAAGCTGAGGTGCGACCCGAAGACAAGTACCAGACCATCATCCGGCTACAGAAGCAGGGCCGGTCCGTGGCGATGATCGGTGACGGCGTCAACGACGCCGCCGCTCTCGCCGCCGCTGACCTGGGCATCGCGATGGGCAGCGGTACCGACGCCGCCATGGAAGCCGCCGACATCACACTGATCCGCGCCGACTTAAGCGCTGCTGCAGATGCGATCGCGCTCGCCCGCCGCACTCTCGGCACGATCAAGGTGAACCTGTTCTGGGCCTTTGCCTACAACGTCGCCGCGATCCCACTCGCGATGGCTGGCTTGCTGAACCCGATGATCGCAGGCGCCGCGATGGCACTGTCTTCGGTGTTCGTCGTCAGCAACAGCCTCCGACTCCGCAGGTTTCACTGACTGGCGGACACTGAACTGCCTCCCGCCTACACTCACCCGGAGTACCCCTCCGGGGTATTCCCGTCGGGGAAGGAGATCCTGAATGTCCGCATACGTCACGATTGGCATCGTGCTCGGCGTCGGGCTGCTCGGCATCGCCGCCCTGGTGCTGGTGTCACGAGCAATGACGGTCGCTCCGGTTCGCAAAGGTGTGCTGCCGTTCGGGTCAGGGTGGGACCTCCAGGAACATGCACTCTCGCGATTCCACACCCGCTGGTACCCGATGACGCTGGTGTTCCTTGCCTTCGACGTGGAAATGCTGTTCATGTACCCGTGGGCGGTCGTGGTCGCGCAGATAGGTGCAGAAGCAGTCATCGAGATGTTCGTCTTCCTCGGGGTCCTTGTGGCAGGGGTGGTTTGGGCCTGGCGGGAAGGCGCCTTCCGATGGGTGTGACCGAGGACCGTCGCCGCCCGTTGCATGTGCTCCTCGTCGAGGTGCCCGGCAACGGCCTGGTTCGGATCGAGTGTGAAGCCACGGCTGCCGCCGCAGGTCACATCCTCGCCGTCCACCCGGCGGAGAGCGACGTCCTCCTCGTCTGCGGAACACCCGGACCTGAGCTGCAGACCCTCCTCGATCGCGTATGGGATCAGATGCCCTACCCGAAGCACCGGGCCACGCTCACCCGACCCGACGAGATCGCCACCGTCCTCGGGGCCGCGCAGGATGCGCTTGCAAACCGACCCGCACAGCGATCCGCCGCACGCGAGGGCCAGGACACGATCGATCATGCTGACGAATCGATGCACCACGACGACATGACAGCGGACGGGCACGACCACACGTCGATGGATCACATGTCGATGAGTGGTCCAGGCGGCTACCCGCTCGCCGATGGTGCCGATGACCGGGACGGGTTGGAGATGGACGTACTCCACCGGAGGCTCGGCCCGATCCTGCCGGCCTGGCCCGCTGGTGTGGTCTTGGATGTGACGCTTGCCGGCGACACCATCACCGGCGCTTCCGCCTCGATGATCGACGTCGACGATTACCAGCACGCGGAGCCGCAGAACGTGGCGGCCATCGCACTCGATCAGGCTGCCCAGGTGCTGGCCGTTGCCGGGTGGGATGCCGCTGCAGCTCGGACACTCCGCGTGCGAGATCTTGCCGTGACCGGCCGCCGCGATCAGGCGCGAAAGCGCCTTCTCCCGCTGCGCCGCCGGGTTGAACGATCCCTGCTGCTCCGCTGGTCCCTGAACGGACTCCAGGTCAGGCCTGGCGTCGACGTCCGCACCGTTCTCTTGGCCCGCTTGGAGCGAGCAACCGTCTCGCTCAATGCGGCTCAATTCGAACCGGAGCCGTCAACGACGGCGGATGAGATTCCGGCACTAATAGAAGGGCGCGACATCGGCAGCGCCCGCCTCATCGTCGCAGCACTCACCGTGCACCCCGGCCGTCGCACCGACATCACCGAACAGGCCGGCACGACGAGACACCCCCACCATGGTTGATATCGAAAGCACCCTGTGGGCTCTCGTTCTGCCCGTCGTCGTCGTCGTGCTCGCCATCACGGCTGCCAGCGGCAACGCCGTTCTGGTGGCACGGGACCGCGGGACACCGGTGAGCGCTGCGGTCTTGTCCCCGTTCCGGGAAACCCACCGGCTTCTGCGCCAGCAGCGCCGTTCCGTGCTCGGCGCGGACACCCTCCTGTGGCGGATCGGTGGGTGCGGGCTCATCGTCGCCGCGTTCCTCGCCGCCCTCGCCGTCCCGGTCGGAAACCTCACGCCGCTGGACGTGCCGGTCGGCGTCGTGTGGTTCAACGCCGTGGACGTCACCCTCTGGGCATTGTGGTGGCTCCTCGGCTGGGGCAGCAACAGTGTGCATCCGCTGATCGGCGGCTACCGGTTCCTGGCGCAGGCGCTGGCGTACGAAATCCCGCTGATGTTCGCCCTGACCGCACCCGCGATCGGGGCGCAGAGCCTCCGGCTGACAGACGTGGTCTCGGCGCAGGAACCGATCTGGTTCGCGGTCACCATGCCGGTCGCGTTCGTTGTCTACTGCGCCTCCGTCACCGCATTCTCCGCGTGGGGTCCGTTCACCCTCCCTGCCGGGACGGACATCGCCGGCGGTGTCCTCGGAGAACTCTCCGGAGTTGACCGGCTGCTCGTCCTCGCCGGCAGGTGGTGCCTGCTCGTCGCAGGCGCCGCGTTCGCCGTCCCGATGTTCCTCGGCGGCGGCGCTGGTCCGCTGCTCCCGCCCGCACTGTGGGTGCTGGTGAAAACGTGTGCGTTGCTCGCCGTGTTCTTGCTGCTCGGACGTGCGATGCCCGCAGTGCGGCCGCAGCGGCTCGCAGAAATCGGATGGGTCGTCGTGTTGCCGCTGGTGCTGCTGCAGCTGCTGGTCACCTCGGTGCTGGCCGTGACGGGAAATTGATGACCGTGATGGCAACGATCGTGTTCTGGGTCGCGGCAGTGGTCGCGGTGGTCGCCGCAGCCGCGGTGTTCCGGGTTGATTCGATGGCACGCGCCACGTACGCCCTGGCGGTGTCGTTCATCGCCGTGGGCGCAGCCGTTCTGGTGCTACACCTGGACTTCATCGGCGTCGTGACGATCCTGATGATGGTGATGGAGATGGCCGTCATGGCCGTGTTCATGGTCTCCTACATGGGTATGAACCCGGCGCTGATGCCGATGGATATGACCCACAGCAAACGACCCGCAGCGATGATCGCGGTCGCGGTGTTCGTCGGCCTCGCCGCAGCCGCGCTCCTCATCCCATGGCCTGACCGCGCCGGTTCGCCGGAAGCGGACACCACCCAAGCGCTCGGAGAAGCGATCATGGGCTCAAAGATGCTGGTGATGCTGACGATCAGCCCGATCCTGTTCGCCACGATCGTCGCAGCCCTGGTCCTTGCAAACCCCAGGGGCCGATACGACCGACGCGGCGACGAACTCCGGGACCAACCCTCGGATCCGGAACCCGGAGGGATCGGACGATGACCCTGGAATTGGTCCTGTTGGTTGTTGCCGCACTGTTCGCCATCGGGCTGTACGGGGCGATCTCGCAGCAGGTGGTCGTGATGGTGATGATGGGTATCGAGGTGATGGTGAACGCCGTCATCCTCGCCGCCGCCGCGTTCTGGTGGTATCTCTCACCAACGGTCGACGGGCAGGTGCTGCTGCTGGTGATCATCGCAGCGATGACAATCGAAATGGCGATGGGCTTCGCCGTCGCCACCATCCTGCACCGCTCCCGGAACTCCGACATGACCGACTCGGCAACGGATCTCACCCAGTGAGCGCCGCGCTGATTACCGCCGTCATCCTGCCCGCCCTTGTCGGGGCAGGACTGTCGACTGCTGGACGCCTGGCCGAACGGATCGCGGTCCCCATCAGCCTCGCCACGGCCGCTGTGACCGCAGTTGTCGCAACCATCGCGGCGGCCACCCGTGCGGAGGTAACCGGCGGGGTGCCAGCTCTTCTCGCACCCCCCGGCCCGGATCTTCGCGTCGATGCGCTGGCCGCGGTCGTCTTGCCAACCGTGGCGTGGGTCGCGTTCCTCGTGCTTGTGTTCGCGACCGCGGACCGGACGCGTCCTGCTGCCCGGTTCCATGGGCTGATGTTGCTCTTCCTCGCCGCCGTCGTGGTTACCGTGACCGCGACCGGGCTGCCGCTGCTGCTCGCCGCCTGGGAGATGATGGGCGCCACCTCCTACGCCCTCATCGGGTTCCGCTGGCAAGACCGGAACCGCGTCGACGGCGGACTCATCGCGTTCACCGTCACCCGCGCCGGGGACCTTGGCATGTACCTCGCCGCCGGCGCGGTCATCGCCGGTGGCGGCACCTGGTCGCTCACCGCTCTGCAATCGCTGCCGGGCCCGTGGGTACACGTTGCGGCCGCGGGGCTGCTTGTTGCCGGCTTGGGGAAGGCGGCGCAGCTGCCGTTCTCGTTCTGGATCTCTCGTGCCATGGAGGGCCCGAGCGCCGTGAGCGCGCTGCTGCACTCCGCGGCCATGGTCGCCATGGGCGGGTATCTCCTGCTCCGCGTCGAACCGCTTTTGAGCGTGACCAATTGGGCAGGCCCGACGGCGGCGTGGGTGGGCGCTACGACCGCGATCGTGCTCGGCTTCATCGCGCTGTCGCAACGGGACCTGAAGCAGGTGCTTGCCGCATCAACGGCATCTCAGCTGGGGTTCGTCGTCCTCGCCGCCGGTGTCGGCTCGGTCAGCGGCGGGACCGCGCAGCTCATCACGCACGCCGCCACGAAAGCGCTGCTGTTCCTCACCGCAGGCGCGTGGCTCACGGCTACCGGGACGAAACAGTTCACCGGTCTCCGGGGCATCGCCGCCCGCTGGCCCGCGATCGGTGTCCTCGCGACTGTCGGTGCGCTGTCGCTGGCTGGTCTGCCGCCACTGTCACTCTGGTACGCCAAGGACGTCGTCCTCGCCGCCGCACTGGAGGAACAGCCCTGGTTGTACGCGGCGGGCCTGGCCGGGGCGGCACTTGCGGCGGCCTACTCTGCCCGGATCATCGGGCTGCTGTGGCGACGTGCAGGAACACCGGAAGAATCCTGGGACGACGAGGAACACGGCACCCGGCGGGTGCCCCGTCTCGCGGTCGTCCCGATGGTGGTACTCGCCGTCGCTGCAACCGGACTTGCGCTCCTCGGCACGCCGCTGCTGCATCCGCTGCTCGACCCGTTGTCCGGGCCTGCGGTGTCGTGGCCGGAGCTCGCCGCGTCGGCGGCGATCGCGGTCGTCGTGGTCCTGCTGGTCCTGTGGCGCACACCAACAGTCCGCATCGGGATGCACTGGTTCGGGCTAGAGCGGGCAGCCGTCACGGTCATCGCAGCGCCGACCCTGAGACTCGCTGCAGTCCTTGCGAGGCTGGATGACCGATACGGTACGGCCCTCGACCGGTCGGGACGTGCGCTCGAGAGCACCGCACGCGTCGCAGAAGCAATGGATGACCTCTATGGCACGGCCCTTGATCGGTCGGGACGTGCACTCGAGAGCACCGCACGCGCCGCACGCGTGCTCGATGAGCGCGGACCCGCCGCAGTGACGGGGCAGCTCGGCTCCGCCGTCGCGGTACTCGGTCGTCTGGCGCGGCGCCCGCAAACCGGCCAGGTGCACCACTACTACATCGGCGCGACTCTAACCGTCGCCGCCGCCGCCATCCTGCTCTTAGTCGTGAGGTGATCGTGCTCAGTCTGATCGTGTTTCTTCCCGTCACCGTCGCGGCGGTCCTAGCCCTGACACGGGCGATGTCAGGGCGGGTAGCCGCGTGGGTATGGCTGGCGACGAGCGTGGTGGAGCTCGCTCTGGGAATCCTCGTGGCCCTCCCCGCATCCGATATGCCGGGCCTGCGATGGGAGGAGCGGATCGAGTGGATGCCGAGTGTCGGCACCAGCTATCACGTCGGCATCGACGGCTTGTCAGCACCGTTGGTGCTCCTGACCGACGTTGTGTTCCTGGCTTGTGCGCTCTGGGCGATCCGGGACACCGATCGGCCCCGTCCGCAGGCTGCGCTCTTCATGTTCCTGCAGACCACCTGCCTCGGGGTGTTCGCGGCGCAGGACCTGCTGGTGTTCTTCGTATTCTTCGACCTGTCGATCGTGGGCATGTACTTCGTGATCGCGGGCTGGGGGCATGGTGACCATCACCGGTCGGCACTGCGGTTCTTCCTCTACACGTTCCTCGGATCGCTGGCGCTGCTGCTCGGATTCATCGGCCTGTACCTCGGATCGGCGCCGCACACATTCGACATGGTCGAACTCACCCGACACGGTTACACCGGCACACCGCTCGCCGCTGGGGCCGTACTCGCAGCGCTTGTGGTTGGCTTCGCCGTCAAGACCCCCACGGTGCCGTTCCACTCCTGGCTGCCGCCGGCGCACACCGACGCACCGTCCATCGGCTCCGTTGTCCTCGCGGGCGTCCTGCTGAAAATGGGCACGTACGGGTTCCTCCGCATCGCGATGCCGATGCTGCCCGACGCCTGGCGATCTTGGTCATGGGTGATCGTCATCGTCGGCATCGTGTCAGTGCTTTATGGGGCACTCGTGGCGCTGGCGCAAACGAACGTGAAGCGGCTGATCGCGTACACCTCGGTCAACCACATGGGCTACGTCGTGCTGGCCGTCGGCGCCGCGGGCGTGACAGGGTCTTCCTCGGCCCAGGCGCAGCAGTTGGCGATCACCGGCGCGACCGTGCAAATGGTGTCGCATGGGCTCATCACCGGGGCGCTGTTCCTCCTGGCGGGCGTCCTGTACAACCGGCGGGACAGCTATGAGATCAGCGACTACAGCGGCCTCGCGAAACCCGCACCACGATTCTCTGGGCTCTTTGCTGTCGCCGCGTTCGCGTCGCTCGGAATCCCCGGCTTCAGCGGGTTTATTGCCGAGTTCCAGATCTTCGCTGGCAGCATCGGCGCAACCGCGGTCGCGGCGATTGCACTGCCAGGGATCTTGATCACCGCCGCCCTGTTCCTCCGTACCGTGCAGAAGATGCTCACCGGCCCGACGGAACGTCTCGCCGAAGGCTTCACCGACACCACCACCCGGGAGACCGTGACGATCGGTGCGCTCTTGCTGCTCTCGCTGGCCGTCGGCGTGGTTCCAGGGCCGCTGCTGCAGCTCATCGCCCCTGCGGCCAGGCAGTTGGCCGCCTTGGTTGGGGGTTAGGCGTGAACATGGACTACGGCGCCCTTCTGCCGGAGATTGTCCTGATGAGCGGCGCGATCGTTGCGCTCCTTGGTGGCAGCTTCCTACCCCGATGCCGGCAGGCGCTCGTGACCTGGTTCGCGATCGCCGCGGCATGCGGCAGTGCGGTCGCGGCCGCAGTGAGCACAGGATCACCGACCGTCTTTAGTGACAGTTACGCCCTCGACGACGCGACCATGACGATCAGGATTCTCGTTCCGTTGGCGACCGGCGTTGTGATGCTCATCGGACGACGGGAGTCCCGGGGCTCTGCTCGGGAGAGCGAGACCGCGTCGCTACTGCTCCTAGCCGCACTCGGGACTGTCGTCCTCGCCGGCGCAAACGATCTCCTTATCGTGGCGACGGGGTTCCTCTTGGCGACAGTGCCGTTGTACGCGCTGATCGGGCTATCCCGATCTGCGATGGCAGCGGAGGCAACGATGAAGACGTACCTACTGGGTGCGGTATTCGGCGTCGTGATGCTCTTCGGCATCACCGTCCTCGTCGGTGTTGCCGGTGGCAGCACCTACCCCGAGCTGCAGCGGACGCTCCCACACGTTCCAGCCGCAGCGGTCGCGCTCGGGTTCACTGGGGCCCTTGCGGGGCTGCTATTCAAAGCGGGGGCCGTTCCCGGACACTTCTGGGTCCCAGATGCAGCCGAGGGTTCCGGCATTGGCATCGCCGCGTTTATCACTACCGTCCCTAAGCTCGGCGCCCTGATCGCACTGGCGCGTCTCGTTGGCGTCATGCCTGAGACTCTGAATGCACCGCTACTGATCGGTGTGCTCGCGGCGGCAAGTATGACGCTCGGCACCCTCGCCGCGTTCTGGCAGCGCAGCGCCTCACGGCTGCTCGGCTGGTCCACCGTAGGGCAGGTCGGGTTCCTGCTGATGCCCGTCGCTGTGATCGGGGCCGAGCCGTCAGCTCGCCCCGCACTGCTGATATACCTCGTGTTCTACGCCGTGACAAACCTGGCCCTGTTCGCCGCGATCGCCGCCCTCCCGGCCCGAGCGACGATCCCCTCCTGGCGCGGTGCAGCGCGGGAACATCCAGTCATTACCGGTGTCGTCGTAGTCGCCTTGTTGAGTCTCGTGGGCACACCACCGACCGCGGTTTTCGTAGGAAAACTAGCGGTCTTCACGGCCACCTGGCAGGGCGGGATGCCGTGGCTAGTAGTCATCGCTGCGGTCGTGTCGGTGGCATCGCTGTTCTACGCGCTCCGCTGGGTGTCGACGGCCTTCCAGCGGACGAAGACACCACGGCCGGCCGTTGTCGCTGTTCGGCTGCAGGCAGCTACCGCCGTAGTACTTGGTGCGCTGGTCATCGTCGCGGCCGTCGGCCTCCCTGCCTTCCCCCTGCTGTGACTCGATGACCAGCCGCGACCTCGGCGACATCGATCCTGACTGCTGGGCAAGTCAATCCCTTGGGCACTGTCGGTCAGCGGTGTCGTCGTAGGTCGGTGCGGGACGTGCCTGTGCTTCTTCGGCGGTCGCGGCGATGCCGTTGCGTTCGATGTCCTCGATGAGCCAATCCATTTCCCGGATCTCCCGGCGCTGCGCCTCACTGATGTCGACTGCGAGTTCACACACGCGAACGTCTTCGATCTGAGCACGTTCCGAGCGTGTGATTGCCAGGGAGTGGTGGGGGATCATCGCGCTCATCCATCCCGTGTCGCCTACAAGGATCTGGCTCCGGTCGAGTGTGACGCCTCCTCCGATCAAGACGACGCTGGTCGCGACGACGGCGATGTTCGCCTTGGTGTTCTTGTACATGTTCAGCATCCAGGCGAGCATCACGAGGCCCATGGTGCCGCCCATGGTGAGGGCCATAAACACGCGACTCTCGCTGAAACGGACATGCGCCCATTCCCAAGAGCCGAGGAACATCGTCCAGTACATGACGACCATGGCGGTGAGGATCATGGCGCCGAATCGGAGGTACTGACGCCCTGGACCAGCGGCGTGCTGCTGCCCTACGTCCTTGTGGTTTTGGGAGTCTTCATTCGACATTCGATAGTTCCTTCGCCGTCGTGGTGTGAGATTGCGCACTCCTGCGAACGGCAGGGACTGTGCTGTTCGACCTGCCGCAAGCGTGTTGCTTCAGCCCTACCCGTGTGACGAGTCGATGACACGGATCGATTCCGGACAGAAGGGCCTTGGCTCAGCTTGATCCGCCAGGAACGAATGTTCGAACAGCGTTCAAATCAAACTGGGCGCCGGGAAAAGGCAACGCGCTGCCCGTTAGACGGTCGTTCATCGGGACACCCTGGCGGGTTCGTTCTGGCCGGCTGAGGTCACGTGGCGCCTGGCCTGGGGATTCGCGTATGCCTGTCCCGCAAAAATGCCCGGTGAAGGGGGTTTAAACGCTACAGTCATCGGATGCTCATCGGATACGCCCGCGTCTCGACCTCGGGACAAGATCTCGCAGCACAACGTGACGGTCTTGCAGCACTCGGTGTTGACGATCAACACGTGCATGTTGACCACGGACTGTCAGGCACGACTCGAGCCCGGCCGGGCCTCCGCGAAGCGCTGGCTGCGTGCCGTGCCGGCGACGTCCTGGTCGTCACGAAGCTCGACCGTCTTGCCCGCTCTCTCCGGGATGCGACGGACATCGCGGACGAGCTGACGAAGAAAGGCGTTGCCCTGAATCTCGGGGGAGCGGTCTACGACCCCACCGACCCCGTTGGCCGGCTGCTGTTCAATGTGCTCGGCATGGTGGCCGAGTTCGAGGCCGACCTCATCCGTGCCCGTACCCGGGAGGGCATGGCGATCGCGAAGGCCGCCGGCAAGCTCCGCGGCCGCAAGCCCAAGCTCACCGCCTCGCAGGAGAAGCACCTCGTGCAGCTGCACCGCACCGGCGCCCACACCACCAGCGAGATCGCCGAGCTCTTCGGCGTCGCCCGCTCGACTGTCTATCGCGCGATTCAGCGCGGTGAACAGGCATAGTGACGATGTAGCGACCGCGGAGATGGGGAACATGGAAGCTAGTTCGAGGGCCGCCGGTAGTCGCGGACCTGGGTCGACGGTGAGGTTCTTCATGCTCAGCGGAATAGCTGCTGGCGGGGTGCTGGGTGTTCCCCTGTGCGTAGGGATCGAGCTGGGCTCCATCGTGCTCTCCTACGGAGGAATCGATTTCAGTGAGGGAGAGATGGCAACCCTCGTCTGGCTGCTCTTTCTTGTGGACCTCAGCTTTCGCGGGTTTGTCTTTGGTCTGATGATCGGCCCTCTCGCTGCCGTGGCCGCGCTTCTGGCCCGGCAGAGACTTCGCAGCGCCGGGCGCACGGCTCGTGCAGTAGGTATTGGCATCGTGAGCGGCCTGACCTCGGGAGCCCTGGCCTGGGCTCCCGCGCACGCGGTAGCGAGGTTCATGACGACCGCTGACGAGATGACCTACGCCGTGGGTGCGGCCGTCGTCGGCGGGCTCGTGGCCGCGGCCACGGAGTACCTCTTTGTCTCGTCGGCCCGAGACGAAAACCGTCCTGTCCGATAGCCGATGGCTATCGAGACGCGTGCGGGGTCTTACTTCTGGGCGCTGACGAAAGGTTCTAGTCGTAGTGGGCGGGGGCCGTGTCGGCGGGGCCTGAGATCATGGGTAAATGCTCCTGGCCTACGTCGATGAGTCTTACGACCGCGACTTCTACTACATCGCTGCCGCGATCGCGCCGCAGGACGTGTGGGACGAGCTCGAAAGCGCTCTCGACCAGATCCGGGCGCGTACCGCGGAGCAGCACGGGCTTCCCTCCGACGTGGAGCTGCACGGCCACGAGATCATGGGTGGCAAAGGTGATTGGCGTCCCCTCCGTGGCAAGCACCGTGAAGCTGCCGGCATCTACGCCGCCGCTCTCACCGCAGCCCGGGACGCAGGCGTCAAGTACGTCTTCCGAGGCGTCGACATTGGCCGCCTCAATGCTCGGTACAAGTACCCCGACCAGCCCCACGGTGTGGTCTTCGGACACCTCCTCGAGCGAATCAACGACCACGCCCGCAGCTCCGGCGACCCTGACCAGGTCGTCGTCGTCGCGGACGAGATCGCTACCCAGGACGAGCACCGCCGGCAGTTCGAGGGCTACCGCCTCAGCGGCACACCTGGCTACCGATCCAGCACCCTGTCCCGGATCTCGAGCCCGATCAACTTCGCGTCGTCGAAGCTGACACCCGGGCTGCAAGTGGTCGACTTGGCCGCCTACCTCCACCACCGGCGGAGCACCGTCGTCGAGACGCACCGGGCCGCCCGTGCGACCGTGCGGCGATTGTCGACCATCGTCGACGCCACTACGGTCCACAACCTCACGTGGGAGCCCTGAACGAACTGAAGCCCCGCAGATAAGCGGGGCTTCAGGCTGGCAACGTACCGGTAACCGGCCCGTTGTGGGTGCAAGTTTACACACCGACCTGCCACGTGTGACAGGAAGATCGGGGCTTCCGAGGCTCTAGCGAGCGGTCGAGCTCAACAGCCCCGCGAGTGAGTCGAGAGCGCCGGGAACGAGCGAGAAATACGCCCAGGTGCCGCGCTTTTCGCGGTGGAGGATGCCGGCGTCGACGAGGACCTTGAGGTGGTGTGACACCGTCGGCTGTGACAGGCCAAGAGGCTCCTGCAGGTCACAGACGCAAGCCTCGGCGCCCTCATGCGCGGCGACCATCGACACCAGCTGCAGCCGGGTCGGGTCGGCGATCGCTTTGAGCGACCGGGCGAGAGTCTCAGCTGATGACCGGTCCATTGCCTCGCGCATCACCGGGGCGCAGCACGCCGTGACGTCCTGGATCGGCAACAGCTCAATGGTGGTCATGCCCCCAGTCTCGCACGCGTTCTCGACGCCCGTCTATATTTGTGTTCATCGATATTGACGCGTGTCGATGTTGTCGGCCATGCTGGCGGCAGACCGATCCGGAAGGACCAGCCATGACCCACCTCCTCGCCGTTGGCGGAAGCGATGCCGGCATCGCCGCAGCTCTTCGCGCCCGCGAGCTCGACCCGGCAACTGACGTGACCGTCGTCCTCGCGGACGAGTTCCCGAACTTCTCTATCTGCGGCATCCCGTACTGGGTCTCAGGCGACGTCGCCACCGAGGCATCCCTGGCACACCGCACCCGCGGAGACCTCGAGGCCGCGGGCATGACCGTCCGGTCCTCCACCTGGGCTTCCCGCGTCGACGTCGACCGCCGGCGTCTCACGGTCACGGGCCCGGCGGGAGAGGAGGAGATCTCCTACGACGAACTCCTCATCGGCACGGGCGCAGAACCTGTCCGCCCCACAGGCTTGCCGATCGGTGAGCCCGGCGTCCACCTGCTGCACTCCATGACCGACGCCGAGAACGTGGTCGCAGCCCTTGACGCTCTCCCCGCGGGTAGCCGTGTCGCCGTTGTCGGGGCCGGGTACATCGGTCTCGAGATGACCGAGGGCCTCGTCGCGCGCGGCTTTGACACCACCCTCATCCAGCGCGGCCCCGAGGTGTTGTCGACCCTCGACCCGGAGCTTGGCTCCCTGGTGACCGCGGAAGTGCGCTGCCACGGTGCCACCGTCCTGACGGGCACCACCGTCACCGGCATCACCCCCGCAGGCGGTGGCCAGTGGCAGATCGCCACGACCTCGGCCACCGGGGACACCGCGGGCACGTTCTCGCTCGTCGTGGTCTGCGTAGGCGTCCGCCCCGTCACCGACCTCGCAGTCGCCGCCGGCGCCGTCCTGGGGCAGGCCGGCGCGATCATCGTCGACGAGAGCATGCGGACCGGTGTCCCGCACGTCTGGGCTGCGGGGGACTGCGTCGTCACCCATCACCGCCAGCTCGGCACCACGTGGCTGCCCCTCGGGACCACCGCCCACAAGCAGGGCCGCGTCGCCGGCGAGAATATGCTCGGCGGCAGCGCCCGGTACGCAGGCTCCGTCGGCACCCAGGTCGTGAAGGTCTTCGACCTCGTCGCCGCCCGCACAGGTCTCCGCCAGCACGAAACCACACCCCTCGGTGTTGCAGCGCTCACGCAGTTGACCGTGGCCGATGACCACAAGCGGTACTACCCCGGGGCGGTGCCACTGTCGATCAGCATCACCGGCGACCAGCCCACCGGGCGCCTCCTGGGCGCGCAGATCGTCGGCCAGCGAACCGCCGAGATCAGCAAGCGCATCGACACCTTCGCAACAGCCCTCCACGCCGGCTTCACCGTCGACGACGTCATCAACCTCGACCTGTCCTACACACCGCCGCTCGGGTCCCCGTGGGACGCCGTCCAGGTCGCAGCCCAGGGCTGGGAGCGGGCGTCCGCACGCGCCCGGGCTACCGTCTGATGGTCATGACCGTCATCGCGGTCGCGATCTTCGTCGCGACCCTCGCTGTGGTCATCTGGCAGCCCAAAGGCTTCCCGATCGGCTACACCGCCCTTATCGGCGCAGTCCTCGCCCTCGCCACCACCGTCGTCGGGTTCTCCGACATCCCCACCGTCGTCGGGTTCGTGTGGAACGCAACCCTGACGTTCGTCGCCGTAGTGCTGATCTCACTAATCCTCGACGAGGCCGGCTTCTTCGAATGGGCAGCCCTTCACGTCGCCCGCTGGGGCAGGGGAAGCGGCCGGCTGCTGTTCATCCTGATCGTCGGACTCGGCGCTGTCATCGCCGCCGTCTTCGCCAACGACGGAGCAGCCCTGATCCTCACACCCATCGTCGTCGGCATGCTCCGCGCGCTGAACATGCCCGCCAAAGCTGCCCTCGGGTTCATCCTCGCCACCGGGTTCATCTCCGACACCGGCAGCTTGCCGCTGGTGGTGTCGAACCTCGTCAACATCGTCTCCGCCGACTTCTTCGACCTGGGCTTCGCCGAGTACGCCGCCGTCATGGTCCCCGTCGGCATCGTCTCCGTCGCGGCGTCCCTCGGCATGCTGCTGCTGTACTTCGGCCGCTCCATCCCGAAGACCTACGACCTCACCGCCCTCCCCACCCCAGCCTCCGTCGTGAAAGACCGGGCGACGTTCCGCGCCGGGTGGGTCGTTCTCGGGGTGCTCCTCATCGGCTACTTCGCCGCCGACCCCCTCGGCGTTCCCCTCGCTGTCATCGCAGGCCTCGGCGCAGTCGTCATCGTTCTCGTCGCCGCCCGCCAGCCCGCATTCCTCTTCGCCCACCCCACGCCCACCCCTGCCCTCGTCGCCGCCGGCGGCGGCACGGTCAGCACCACGATCGGGGGATCGGACAGGGACCCGGCGTCGGGCCGGGTAATTCCGGTGTGGAAGACGATCCGCGAGGCGCCCTGGCAGATCGTGCTGTTCTCGATCGGGATGTACCTCGTCGTCTACGGGCTCCGGAACCAGGGACTCACCGACCAACTCGCCCGCCTGTTCGACGTGTTCGGCGACCACGGGGTCCTCGTCACCGCCCTCGGGGTCGGGTTCACCATCGCGATCCTGGCGTCACTGATGAACAACATGCCCACCGTCCTGATCGCCGCCCTCGCCATCGGCGGCACCGCCGCCACCGGGCTCACCCACGAGGTCATGATCTACGCCAACGTCATCGGCTCCGACCTCGGCCCGAAGATCACCCCCATCGGGTCCCTCGCGACCCTTCTGTGGCTGCACGTCCTTGACCGGAAGGGCATCCACATCGGCTGGGGCCAGTACTTCCGCACCGGCATCGTCCTGACCGTCCCGGTCCTTGCCATCACCCTCGCCGCCCTCGCGGGCTGGCTCGTCCTGATCCGCTGACAGAAAGCACCCCCATGACTGACAAGCCCACGATCCTGTTCGTCTGCGTCCACAACGCTGGCCGATCCCAGATGGCCGCCGCCTACGCCCAGGCCCTCGGCGGTGACCGCGTCGAGGTCCTCTCCGCAGGCAGCGAGCCCAAGGACCAGATCAACCCCATTGCGATCCAGGCCATGGCCGAAGACGGCATCGACATCACCGGCAACCAGCCGAAAATCCTCACCACCGACGCCGTCCGGCACTCCGACGCGGTCATCACGATGGGCTGCGGCGACGCCTGCCCGATCTTCCCCGGCAAACGCTACGAGGACTGGGCCCTCACCGACCCCGCAGGCCGCAGCATCGACGACGTCCGCCCCATCCGCGACGACATCAAAGCCCGCGTCGAAGCCCTCCTCAAAGAGCTCCTCCCCGCCGACACCACCGCTTAGGAAGGAACAGGCCATGACCCTCACCCTCACCGTCCCGCCCCGCCAAAACGCCGACCGACTCACCGGGCTCCCCGTCGCCGTCATCGGCGCCGGCCCCGTCGGGCTTGCCGCGGCAGCGCACCTACTCGAGCGCGGCCAGGACGTCATCGTCTACGAAGCAGGCCCCAGCGCCGCCACGAGTGTCCGCGCGTGGGGTCACACCCGCCTGTTCTCCCCGTGGCGGTACGTCCTCGACCCCGCAGCTCAGCGCCTCCTCGAGCGCACCGGGTGGGAAGCGCCCCGCGCCTCCTCCCTTCCCACCGGCACGGACCTCGTCACCCGCTACCTCGAGCCCCTCGCAGCCACCCCGGAACTCGCCCCCGCCATCCAGTACGGCACCCGGGTCGAGGCTGTGTCCCGGCAGGGCATGGACCGCACCCGCTCCACCGGCCGCGGTGACACCCCGTTCCTGCTCCGCCTCCACACCAGCGACGGTGTCACCGACGTCACCGCCCGCGCCGTCATCGACACCTCCGGCACGTACACGACCCCGAACCCCCTCACCGCAGCAGGCCTACCCACCAGTACCGACCTCGGGGACCGTGTCATGCACGCCCTGCCCGACGTCCTCGGCGCCGACCGGCCCGTCTTTGCTGGCCGCCGGACCCTCGTCGTCGGTGCCGGGCACTCGGCCGCGAACACCCTCATCAAGCTCGCCTCCCTCGCCAAGGACGCCCCGGGCACGCAGGTGTTGTGGGCGATCCGGAACGCCAGCACTGTCCGGCTCGCCACGGGGGCTGCGGACGAGCTTGCCGCTAGGGGCCAGCTCGGCTCCACCGTCAACGGTCTCGTCGCCTCCGGCCAAGTCGAGCAGCTCGCGTCCTTCGAGATCGACGATGTCCGACCCGACGTTGACCAGGTCACTGTCACAGGGCGCCGCGCCGGGGAGCCGTTCTCCACGACCGTCGACGTGATCGTGAACGCCACAGGGTTCCGCCCCAACCTCGACATGCTCCGCGAGGTCCGCCTCGCTCTCGACGACATCGTCGAAGCACCCCGGACCCTGGCCCCACTGATCGACCCGAACCTGCACTCCTGCGGCTCCGTCGCACCCCACGGCGTCGCAGAGCTCGCCCACCCGGAACCGAACTTCTACATCGCCGGCATGAAGTCCTACGGCCGCGCCCCGACCTTCCTCCTCCTCACCGGCTACGAGCAGGTCCGGTCCATCGCCGCGGAACTTGCCGGTGACCGCACCGCCGCACGGCACGTCGAACTCGTCCTCCCCGAGACCGGGGTCTGCTCCACCGACATCGGCGGCACAAGCTGCTGCGCCACCCCCGCTGCCACCGCACCCGTGGCCCCTGCTCCTGACGCCGCAGCCAGCTGCTGCGCGAACTGACGAAAGCACCCCGATGCCCACGAAACCCACTGTCCTGTTCATCTGCCAGCACAACGCCGGCCGATCCCAGCTCGGCGCCGCCCTCCTCGAGATCAAGGCCGCCGACCGGTTCACCGCCATGTCGGCGGGCCTAGCCCCGGCCGGCGAAGTGAATTCCTCCATCGCGGCCACCGTCGCCGAACTCGGCCTCGACATCACCGACCGCACCCCGCGCTCCGTCACCCCAGAACTGCTCGACAGCGCCGACATCGTCGTGCTCATGAAACCCGGTCTGCAGCTGCCCTCGCCCCCTCGCGGCGAGGTGCTCGAGTGGGCCTTCCCCAACCCCGAAGCCTGGTCACCGGAAGCCGTTCGTCCCCTCCGTGACGCCGTCGCCAAGCAGATCGAGACGGAGCTGCTAACACGGGCCTGAAGCCGGCCTAACGAAACGCTTTAGTCGTGGGTGCCCGATAGGAGATCGTCCACCGAGATCAGTTTCGGACTGACCTATCGAGACAGCCGACGCCCCGTAGCTGCGGGGGAGTGGCTAGCGTCCGCCGGTGGTCGGTGACCGATCGCCTATCGAGACAGTAGCAAAATATCGCCTGAAACAGATATCATCGGCCCATGCCGATTATAGAGGAACTGACTGCAGCGGTCTCGCTGTTCCATTCGCTAGCAGACCCGAGCCGTCTGCTCATCCTGCGCCGACTCAGTAAAAGCGAAGCGCGCGTCCGAGATCTCACTGACGAACTCGGCTTAGCCCAGTCCACTGTTTCTGAGCATGTCGCCTGCCTTCGAGACTGCGGCCTTGTCACCGCTCGCGCCGAGGGGCGGCAGAACTTCTACTCAGTGGCGACACCGGAAGTCCTTGACGTCCTCGAATCCGCCGAGCAGCTCCTTGCCTCTACCGGGCACAAGGTCGACTTGTGCACGACTTATGGAAGCCAGACCCGATGATCGGCACCATCGTCGCCGCGGCCGGTCTTTTCGCGGCCACCAACATCGACGACCTCGTCGTCCTGACCGTTCTCTTCGTTGCGTCAGCACGAGGCGCTCTGCCCGGGTGGAAGGTCGTTGCCGGCCAATACGCCGGGTTCGTGACCCTCGTCGCCATCAGCGTGGTGGCCGCCGCCGGTCTCACGATCGTGCCGGATAAGTGGGTTGGTTTCCTCGGCCTCATTCCACTAGCCATCGGCATCTACGGTCTCGTTCGCACCCTTCGGCGCGGAGGCGATGACGATGACGATGACGACGCAACTTCCGCAGTTGGTCTCCTAGGAGTTGCCGGCATCACAATCGCCAACGGTGCCGACAACATCTCGCTCTACACGCCCGTGTTCCGGACAAACCCCGTGCAGGACACCGTCGTCACAATCATCGTGTTCCTTGTCTTGGTGGCGGTGTGGTGCCTCATCGCTCGATTCATCGGAACGAGCAAAACCGTCAGTGAGCTGCTGGAAAGAGTCGAGCACTGGCTCGTGCCCGCAGTGTTCATTGGCCTTGGGCTTTACATCCTGATCGAGTCCGGCGTACTTATTCGGCTCGTCGAGGCCCTGTCGTGACGGCTGGAGGGCGGGTCGCCGGTGCAGTCGTGATCGCTGCGGTTGCTTTCGTTCTTGATCAGGTGTCAAAGGTGTGGGCGCTGTCGTATCTCGGCGCAGAGCGTCAAATCGATTTAGAACTCGGCGCAAGCCTCCGGCTCGTGTTCAACCCCGGTGTCGCCTTTGGTCTCGGGGCCGAATTCGGCCCAGCCCTGACCGTTGGCATCATCGCGATCGTTGCGGCCCTCGCCGCCTGGGTCATTGTTCGGGCGATGAAGAAAAGGAGGACGTTTGCGACGTTCCTTCTCGCCGTCGTTCTCGGCGGAGCCATGGGCAACGTTTGGGACCGCATCTCGCGAGCGGACAGAGGCCCATTGTCCGGTGAGGTCGTCGATTTCATTGCGATCGACTGGTTTGCCATCTTCAATGTCGCGGACATCTTCACCACGGTCGGTCTCATCAGCTTTGCCCTCGTATCGGCTGTGTCTGGTTCAAAGCCCACCTCTCATCGAGCGTCTGGCACACCTCCGACGGTCTGAGAGGCAGGCGAGCACACGCCGACCATCTGCAATGCGCGAAGAGCAGCACCAGTCGCCAGGCGAGGTGTGGTCGCGACTATGTGTCAGCCTTGGCATCCAGGAGTCGCTGTACCGATCGGGCATTTCCCCTTGTGACAGGTGCCAAATGCTGACAGGGACAGGGACAGGGACAGGGACAGGGACAGGGCCAGGGCCAGGGTGAACCTCGGAGACTGCCACCAAGAGTTTCAGCGCTTCCAGGTTTCCCGAAGCAGGAAGCACACGACTTGTAAACTCGCGAACGACCTAACCTCAGGAGATCGTATGCCCGCCGTCCACGCCCGATCCCCGCTGGGTCTTGGGCGTTTGGGCATGGCTGTCCTCTTGATTCTTGTGCTCATCGGTAGCGCATTACTGATGCATACGCTCGCGGGCCCTGCCGAGGGGTGCCCTGCTTCCATGGCCGGCCATCACACCGAGACCGAGAGCGCGCACACTGCTTATGCAGAAGCTGTCCCCGTCGCTTCCTCTGCGATGCAGGGCGACTGCGCGATGCTCTGCGCAATCATGGGCATGGCCTGCCTCATGGTCCTCGTCCTGTTCGCTTGGTCAGCAACCTGGCGACGTCAGACACGTGCGTTGTTCACCCTGTCTAGGACCCTGAACACACGCCCGATTGCCCCGTCCTTCACGCTTTCACGCCTGACACCAGAGTTGACACAGCTGAACATTCTCCGCATTTAAACGGCCCTTGGGGATCGCTCCCCGCATGAGACCCGCGATCGCGTCACCGCGTCGTCACTTTTCTCACCCCAAGGGACAACCATGAACCGCACCAAAACTGTGCTCATCAGCGCCACGGCCATCGTCGCCGCCCTCACGTTGGCTGGCTGCGCCGACACTGCCGGCAGCACCTCCTCCGACAGCTCTTCGTCGTCGGAGTCAGCGATCTTCAACGACCAGGACGTCATGTTCGCCCAGATGATGCTCCCCCACCACGAGCAGGCCGTCGAGATGAGCGACACCTTCATCGCCAAGGGCGACACCGTCGACTCTGACGTCCTTGCTCTGGCGGAAACCATCAAGGACGAGCAAGGCCCCGAGATCGATCAGCTCACCACGTGGCTGGACGACTGGGGTCAGGACACGTCCGCGTCAATGGATCACTCCATGGACGGCATGATGAGCGAATCCGACATGACAGCCCTCGACGACGCCGAGGGCGCTGAGGCGTCACGGCTGTTCCTCGAGCAGATGACCGAGCACCACAAGGGCGCCGTAGACATGGCGCAGCAGGAAGTCGACGGCGGGGAGAACCCGGACGCAGTCGAGATGGCGAAGAACATCGTCGAGTCCCAGACGGCACAGATCGATCAGATGGATGCCCTCCTCAGCTCTCGTTGAACCCGGCAGATACACGACGCACTAAGCGACTCACATTGCCACCGCACACGTGGGTTACGCGCCTCTGAGAAGCGGTTCGTTGAACTTGTGCCGGTTTGACAAAGCCCTCATTTGGCCGTGCCTTGGCGCGTGATCTTTGAACCACCCCTAATCCCCACCCCCCTTACAGAAAGACCTTTTAGTCATGAATGGTGACATGTCCTCCATGGATCCCCTTTTCCCCGCCTGGGTGACACCCGTTTCCTGGTTCTTCGTTGGCCTCGGGGTGATCAGCGCAGCCGTCGTGTGCTGCAGATCATCACCCGAGGGCGCCACCAGCGAAAGCAAGACCTAGCCATGAACGTCGTCTGGCCGGTAGCTGCTCTGTTCCTGGGCCCAGTGGCAATCTGGGCCTATAACCGATGGGGTACAACCAACCCTGCGCGGCCGAGCTCAGGGCCGAGCGATGACCAAGAGGCCGCACAGACGATTGCAGGTAGCGCACCTGGGGGAGCAGCAGCAACTGTCGGTCACTTCATTGGCGTGCCACTTGTGGTCGCTAGCGGCCTCACCATTGCCGGCACCAACCTCTGGGTGCTCATCATCGTCATCGCCGCCCTAGCGATCGGCCTCCTCTTTGTTTTCGAATACACCGTTGGCTCCAGTGCTTCTGGAGGCGCCGGGAAGAGAAACATCGGCGTCATGCTCATCACCGCCACACTCACCGTTTTGGCATTCGACATCGGAATGGGGGGATGGATGCTTTTCATGCACTTCGGAAACTTCATGCCTTCTCCGACCGACGTCCGGTTCTTTTTCCTCATGCAGGTCGGTTTGGTCCTCGGACTTGTCACCGCCTACCCAATGGTCAAAGCGCTCCTCCGTCGACGGGCGGCAGCCACCTCATAACTTCGGGACGGAACTGACGGCCCACCAGGAGCTGTCACAGGAAACGCAACCGTTGCTCACGAAGAGACACCTTGGTGTGTTTAGGGCACGTTTCTGTGGCAGCTCCGCGAGGTCAAGCTCGGTCTATGGAGCACGAGAAACGCGCCGATAAGTGACCCAAAGCCTAGAACGGCAAGAGCCGTTTCGATTTCTCCACCCCAGCGTGCGGCGGGTGTTACCGAGTTTGCAAGCGGCACATCAGCGATGAGGGCGCCAGGAGCGTGCCCCGGCAACTCCTTCGAGATTGACCCGTCGGGAGCGATCACTGCGCTGCGCCCCACGGTGGAAATATTGACGACGCTTCGCCCCAGTTCGATGGCACGGATCTGGGCGATCGCGAGTTGCTGGGCGCTCTGGTCGGAGCGTCCGAAGTCGGCGTTGTTCGAGGACGAGAACAGCACCTGGGCGCCTTCGGCGACGGACTGACGGAGTACGTCGTCGTCGACGATGTCGAAGCAAATGCTGATGCCCACTGGGACCCCGGAGATGTCGAAGATGGGGTCAGTTGTTCCTGGGGTGTAGTCGCGAGCGACCATGTCGACCAGGTCAGGTGCCAGGGATCGCCAGAACGCCCGGTCGGGGACATACTCCCCGAACGGGACGGGGTGCTTCTTGTCGTAGAAGTCAACAGGGCCACGGCCTGGCTCCCACTGGATCTCCGTGTTGTAGGTCTTTCCGTCACGTTCCGTGATGGCCCATCCGATCAGGGGTGCAGCGGTTGCCTGGGCGATCGCATCAAACGTTGCAGCCGTGTCGTAGTCATCGAGGGGGCTTCGGTCCGTGGCGCCTTCGGGCCAGAGAACGGCATCGAGACGTTCATCGAGCAGGGGCGCGCTGGCGTCGACTTGGGCCTGGGTGAGGTCCCCTGGGTTGCCGTCGTCGAAGTAGCCCGCCGGACCATTCCCCTGCACAGCGCCCACCCGCATTGTCCCCGTCTGCGCGATGGGCCACGCCGGCAGGCCCACGAGCATGGCGGCCGCGGCCACCGGTGCAATCCACCGGCTGGGGTGTCGGAGTGTTCTGGTGCTGACGATCTGCAGAATCATCGCGACAACGAGGACCATGACGAACCCGACACCAGATATTCCTAGCCACGCGAAGGTCTCTCGGAGAGGGCTGGTGGATTGTGACATCGCGGCCCGGCCCCAGGAGAATCCGCCGTACGGCCAACTGCTCGACACCGCCTCACGGGCACACCACACTGCCGCCACCACGGCAGGGACCCCGAGGCAGAGCCCCCACGGGCCTGGCCACAGCTGGGGGAGCCACCGATACGCCAGGGTGATTGCCGTGCATCCCACCGCGAAGAGCAATGCCTGCAAGAGAACTAGCGCGGTGATCGGGACGGGCCCGAGGAAGAGCGCTACCCACTGAATGTGGAAGCCGTAGAACGAAACGCCCGCGACAAGCCCGACAGCGAACGCTGCCCCTGCGCGTCTTCCGGGGAGTGCCGCCAGGATCAACCCGATCCCCAGGAAGGCTAAAGGCCACCAGTTCTTGTCGGGAAAGGCGCCATCGAGAACGGCTCCACCTGCTGCCGCGGCCGCGAAAGCAGCAGGTAGCGGCATGACCGCGGGAGTCGTTGATACCTCGACTGGCGGCCTCATGGGCCGTCGGGGTTTTCTGGCGCGTCGCCACGTTGTTGCGCGGCCCGCTCGCGTTCTTCTTTGTCGATTGTGGCGTAGGCCTGCCGTTCGTTGCGGTCGGCGCGCATGAGTGCCCGGACGACGAACCAGAAGATGAGCCCCACAACCAGGCTCGGGACGACGGAGAAAATGGCTGAGCCCCAGAACGATTCAGGCATGAGTGGCGTCCTTCGTTGCGGCGGGTGGCTGAGGGAGACCTGTGGCCCGTGCCGGTGGCCGACGTGTCCTAGTCATTTCGGCCGCCATGGTTGATGTTCCTGAGGTAGGCGTTGTAGTCGTCGAGTTCGGTGTCGCCTTCGACGTCGGCACGCCTCGCGGCTCTTGCGGCTTTTCGGGTGTCCTGTCGCTGCCAGCGGGCGAGGCTGACGAGGAGGATCACCACGACGGGGAGTTCCCCGTACGTCCACACCAGGGCACCGGCAAGCTGCTGATCGCGGAGGGCATCAACGCCAAGACTGGGTGAGGGGCTGCTGAAGGCTGCGACGAGGGGGGCGCTGCTGAAGATGAGGGTGAGGCCGAAGGCGGCGTGGATCTGCATCTCGAGGAACGCGTCGAAGACTCGAATGACGTAGGACGTCTGTCGAGGCAACGGGTCTGTGGACACCAAGGGCACCATGACCACCACCCCCACAGCGAGGAAGCCGATTTGCAGGGACGCTCGTCCCGCTTCGGTGGCGAGGAGCGCGTCGATGGCGCCGGTCAGGTAGAGCCCGAACAGCGGAACCAGCAGCAGAGGGAACACGGCGATCGGATTCACGACTGCACGCGCGAAACGCGATCTGAGCGCCTGGACAGCTGCCCGAAGTGCGACAAGTCCTACGCCGTGCCGGGGCAGGCCCCGCAGCAGCACCGTTCCTGGTCGTCCGAGGATGAGCAGCGGCGGCACGATCATCAGCAGCGTCAGCTGCTGGAACATGAACGCCGAGAACAGCTCCCGGCTGTACGTCTGAACCCCCGTTGCGGTGACCAGGACGATGAGTACGCAACCCAGAACGAACACCGTCGCCCGCCCGACACCAGGTCCACGCCGGCCAGGAGCAAGGGCCTGGTCTCGGCGTCGCGCCCGGCGAAACAGGAGCACGTAGCCGGCTCCCAACAGGGCGGCGCCAATCGCGACAGGAGACACAGGGCCTCGGGCCCAGCCCAGCAGAACGGCGAGGTCAAGTGCCGGCATCTCAGGCGCCCTCCTTCGAGCGGGTCACAGTGGCCAGGGCCGCCGCGAGTTCGTCGGGGTGCCGGGTGGACACGAGCCAGTACGGGGCGGGATCCGTGTCGTCCAGGAGTGCGATCTTCACGACGGGATGCACCCACCCGCGGAAGAGCGTCCACGCTCGGGCGTCGAGGAGGGGGCCGCGTTGTTGCGTCGCGGCGCCGCCGGTGTAGGTGGTGACTGTCCCGATCTCGTCGGGGGTCAGGTATGCGGCACCGGCGAAGAACCCATCGGGGGTGACCTGGATGACGGGGGAGGTGGCGATGAATGCAGTGACGGAGCCGAGGTAGAGCACGGCGGCGACGATGATGCCCGCGGCGACGTTGATGGGCAGGAACACCAGGAAGGTGGCGGGGATCACCAGGATCGTCGCAATGTAGACGGCCGGGGTGGGGGTGAGGCGTTCGCGGTGCAGGGGCGGGGTAGTCATGGGGTCCTGGTCGTGTCAGAGGGGAAGGACGAAGCCGTTGATGAGGCCTTGGAGCTGGTAGATGAGTGCGGTCCAGATGCCCGTGGCCATGGCGACACCGACGGCGATGAGGATTGCGCCGCCGGCGAGGTTGATGGTGCGGATGTGCCGTTTGACGAACGCGACGGAGCCGGTCACCCAAGACAGACCCAGGGCGACGAGCACGAACGGCAACCCGAGACCTAGGCAGTAGGCGAGCCCGAGGAGGGCGCCGCGTCCTGCGGAGCCGCTGCTGAGGCTGAGGGCCGAGATGGCGGCAAGGGTTGGCCCGAAGCAGGGTGTCCAGCCCAGCCCGAAGACGACACCCAGCAAGGGCGCCCCGGCAAGTCCCGTCGCGGGACGCCACCTCGGGGTGAGGGTGCGCTGGAGGAAGCTGACTTGCCCGATGAAAACGAGCCCCATCACGATCACGACGATGCCGAGGATCCGCGTGACAAGTCCTTGCCACTGGATGAGCCAGACGCTCAGCGCACCGAAGACAGCCCCGTAGGCGATGAACACGGCGGCGAAGCCTGCGACGAATAGGCCCACTCCGATGAGGAGGCGCCGTTTTCCGGTTCGGGCGGTGGGATCGGCGAGGCCTCCGACGTAGCCGAGGTACCCCGGGACGAGCGGAAGCACGCACGGGCTGACAAAGGACACCAGGCCGGCCAACAGGGCGATCGGGATGGCGATGAGGAGTTGCCCGCTGAAGACGGTGTCAGCGAGGTTCACGGTGTCTCGGCAAGGACGGTCGTGATGAGTGATTCCAGTATGGATTTCTCGGCTCGACCGGTGACGCGGGCCGCGGTTCGTCCTTCACGGTCGACGACGATTGTGGTCGGGACGGCGTTCGGGGGTACTTGGCCGGCGAAGGCGAGCTGCATCGCGCTGTCGGTGATGTCGATGGCGGAGGGGTAGGTGACCCCGAACTTCTCCGCGAATGTCACTGCGGTGCTGGCTTGATCGCGGACGTTCACCCCGATGAAGGACACCCCTTGGTCTTTGTACTGCTGGTGGAGGGCTTCAAGGTCCGGGGCCTCGGCGCGGCACGGAGGGCACGCGGCGTACCAAAAGTTCACCACCATCACGTCGCCGTCGTAGTCCGCAGACTCCAGGGGCTCACCAAGTTCCGTGGTGCTGCTGAACGACACGGCTTCCCCCCGGTTGGCGGGCGGGATCTCAACGACTGTGCCGTCTCCGGCGATGTAGTTCTTGGTCGACCCGTCTGCGTATTGGTCAGCGACGGAGTCGCTCGAGGAGCAGCCAGCCGTTGTGACGGCCAGCACCACAGCGACGGCCGCGGCAAGGAGGGGGCGTAGGGGACGTCTCATGCGGGTGAGTCCTTTGAGGGGGTTGGCGTACTCGTAGCGCTTCCTTCAGGGGCGAGCGCGCGGGCGGTGGCGAGGAGTGCGACAGCTGCGGTGATGGCCGCGCTGGCGAAGAGGGTGATGCTGCTGAGCCGTTGATCGGCGTCGGCGGCAGGGTGGCCTCCGGGGTTCATGGTCTTGAACCAGTCGAGCATCAGGGTCGGACCCAATAGCGTCACCGCGACGCCGGCGAGAGCGACAGCGGTAATGATGCCGATCAGGACGACGTCGGCCGGCCGCCGCTTGGTGACGGCTGCTCTGACGGTGTGCCCCAGAACCGTTCCGGTGACCAGCACCGCAGCAAGGACGACGAGACGCCCAAGGGGCTCCGTCACAGCCCACCTCATCCCCACCGACGCCATGGCAAGGCCCAGGACCACCAGAACCGTCAGCCCAGCACTAAGAGGGCTGCCCGTCACAACACGGGCGGGGGCGGTCAGGACGGCTCCGGCCCATTCCCTGGCACCCTTTGTTCCGTCAGTTCGAGGTGCAGATGTTGCCCTGGCCAGCAGCACGGGGCGCCCTTGGGCAAGGCACGCACCGGCGAGAATCAGGACGACGATCGTGATCGTGTAGGCACTGAGGAAGTAGGTGGCGTAGATGGACAAGGGCCCACACGTCACCCAGACCGTCAGCACAATCCCTGCCATGAACGCTGCTGTGCGCTGCCATGGCCACGTGCTTCCCCGACTGCGAAGAGTTCGCACGCTGAGGGAGTACGAGGCGGCGGCGAAGATGACAAGAAGCAGCCAGAACGGATCGGGTTGTCCATCGAAGAGGGTTCGCCATGTCGGCGGCGCGGGGAACGGTGACCCGGTCAGGGACTCCGCGGGTGTCACCGGTCCGGTCTCATAGATCTCCTGCTCAGCTCCGGGAGGCGCAGTGCGGGCGAGGACCCCAGCCAGGCCGGACGCAAGCCCCATGAAGATCACCTCAGCACCGACCAGGGCCCAGAACAGTCGGGTTCTGCCGGATGTCACTTGCGGCAGCAGCCACCGGCGGTAGATGACGCCGAGCGCTCCAATCAGCACGAGCACAGTGATTTTGCCGAGCACGATGAGCCCGTATGAGGTGGTAAGGAGTGTGCCGGGGTCGGTGAGGCGGATGCTGGCGCTGACAAGCCCGGACAGGGCCACCGCAACGAATGCCGCGAAGGCGATCGCGGAGTAGCGACGAAGGACAACCGGGAACGCCGCTCCGGGAAGCGTGCGTCTCAGCCACACCAGGGCCACCAGTCCGCCGACCCAGATCGAGGCGAACAGGACGTGCATCAGGATCGACACGACGGCCAGGTTGTGGGACGCCGACCCTGCAGCGTGCCCCTGCTGGGCGAGGGGAATTAGTGCCAGGGCCCCGAGGGCCGTGAGGGCAGCGGCGTGCCCGGGGGAGCGGGCGAGGGTGCTCCACGCGGCGCTCAGGGCTGCCATGGCGATCGTGATGGTCCACGCGCGTCCGAGTTCGATGCCGGTGCTGTAGAACGCGAACTGCGCCCAAAAGGCGGCCGTTCCGGCCTCAGAAAGGGGAACTCCGCTGATATTGGCGAAGGTGAAGATGCTCGCAGCGAGCCCCGAGACCGCCCACAGGGCCGCGGCGCCACGAAGAAGCCGGAACAAGCTGTGCTGCGAGGACGCATGACGAGGAACAGCGACCGCGGCAAGGAACGCTGTTCCGAGAGTGATCGCAGCAGCACTGTTGCTGACCGTCTTGCTGACGGTGTACCCGGATCGGACCACCTCACCGGGGTCCACGATCAGCACGATCTCCGACGCCTTCGAAGCTGTCAGGACGAAAGCCACCGTTGCCAGTGCGGCAACAGCCGCCACGATCAGCGTGGCGCGGGATCGAGGCGGACCAGCTGTTCTTGGTGGGCGTGCCGGTGCGCTCACTCCTCGATGCCCTCAGTGTCCTCGGGACCGGCCTCTAGGGCCCTCCTGTGGCGTCGAGCTCGGAGGACCCGGACGACGATCAGGGGAATCAGCATGAGAGCGACGAAGGCCGTCACTCCTGCGATCCAGGGCACGACGTTGCTCGAAGGTTCTTCGGTCGGGGAGTGCGGCGGCGCCGATGATGCAGGCTCTGTCGCCTCGGCCGACGGAGCGACTGCAGCGGGGACGGTCGCTGTGGGCGAAGGTTCCGGTGCGGCCAGGGGGCCGGCGTAGGAGAAGGCATACGTGCCGGAAATGGTGTGACCGTCGCTGGAGACGCTCTGCCAGGTGACGGTGTGCTGTCCTTGATCGGTGATCTCGACGGGAACCGTCAACGTCGTCCCGTCTGCTGAGGGGTCGCCGGTGGTGACTGAGGCCCCGGTGGGCCCTGTGACATTCAGGGCGATCGCGTTCGCGAACTCCGCCAGAGGTGTCTCGGAGAAGGTCAACGTCACAGCCGCGAGCTCGCTCGTCACCGTTTCGTCAGCGGCAGGAACGGCCAGGGCGAGAGCGTCATGGGCGGCAGCGGGCCGGGCGCCAGTTAGAGCAAGCCCTGCTCCGAGGAGCGTGACGAGGGCAAGGGGAAGCAGCAGGCGGTGCAGAGGGGTGAGGGTCATGGTTTTTTTCAGTTCTTGGGGCAGGTGAAGGTGCCGAATGCGCTGTCGTGGACGCCGGGGCCGAGCTCGGCGCAGACACCGGTTTGGCCGGCGAAGACGGCTTGGAAGTAGAGGACTCCGCCGATGAAGGCGGCCGTGGTGGCAAGGCCGACGATCATCCCGACGACGGCGACGGTGCTTTTGTCACCAGCGCGACGGGACCGGATGAAAGCCACGACGCTGATGACGAACCCGACAGGCCCGGTGACGCACGCCAGCAGCAACCCGAGGACCGCAAGGGATCGAATGTTGGGCGGTGTAGCCGTCGGGGCAGGGACCTGGCTGGCGCGCTTGCGGTTCCTAGCCACCAGCAATCGCGCTTTCTACGGCCTTGTCGAGGTCGTCGACGGCAGTGAGTTCAATCATCTCTCCGTCGACGAAGAACGTCGGGGTACCCGTGACGCCAAGGGCTGTTCCTTCGGCTCTGTCCGCCACCACCCGCTCCAAGGTCGCAGGGTCCGCCACAGCCTTATCGAAGGCAGCCATGTCGAGGCCCAGGTCCTCCGCGAACGTGCGGAACAGGGCCGCTTCCGATTCCTGCTTCTCGCCCCACTCCGCCTGGGTCTCGTACATGCGGGCGTACATCGCCTCGAGCTGCCCCTGTTCGGCGGCAGCCTCCACAGCCACTGCCGCGTTCTCAGAGTTCCGGTGAGACGGGATGGGGAAGTACCTCACCGCGACGTTGATCTCGCCGGCGTACTTCTCCCGGACCTGCTCCACGTAGGGGTACATCGCCGCGCACGACTCGCATTCGAAGTCGAGGAACTCCACCACCGTGATGGCGCCCGGGCCGACCTGATCGAGGTAGCGGGTGTCCTCACGAATGACTTCGGCGCTGGAGGGCGCGATCGTCGGGTCAGCAGCAAGCGGCTGGGCGGTGTCGGTTCGGGTCCCGTTGTAGACCACAACCGCCACCACGACGGCGGCGATGACGAGAAGCGCGATGACGGCGACGAGGAATTGATTTCTGACCATGGTCAGACTCCCTTGGTTCGGAGGTAGGCGATGGGGTCGGTCGCTGCGCCGCCTTGGCGCAGCTCGAAGTGCAGGTGGCAGCCCGTGGACTGGCCGGCGTTGCCGACTACGGCGATCTGCTGTCCCGCGGCGACTTGCTGGCCGACGGAGACTTGGACTCCTGCGGTGTACATGTGGGCGTAGTTGGTGGACACCCCTCCGGCTGAGGCGACGGTGATGAGGTTCCCGTAGCCGCCATACGCGCCGGCGTAGGTCACCGTTCCTGCGGTGGCGGCATAGATCGCGTTTCCACACGAGGCACCAAAGTCGGCGCCCGCATGCAGTTTCGGGTAGCGCAGGATCGGATGGATGCGCATGCCATAGGCCTGATAGCTCGAATAGGACGTAATCGGCATCGTCCATCCCGCGGGTGACACTGCTGACGAGGTGGGCGCAGCCGGTCTCGAAGCAGATGCAGCCGCGGCCGCAGCTGCGGCCCGTGCTGCGGCTGCTCGAGCTGCCGCCTCTGCCTCGGCTTTCTTCCGGGCAGCCTCCGCTTCGGCGTAACCCTGCTCCGCGGTCGCGGTCTCTTGCTTCAACACGGCCAACTGCGCCTCGAGCTCGAAACTTCGCGTCTCCTGCTCTTGGACTGCCGCTTGCGCCGTTGCTGCCGCTTCAATGGCGGCGTCCCGAGCCGCGAGGGCGATGCCGGCGAGGCGGTCGCGTTCGGTGGTGGCGACCTCAGCTTGGTCTCGGAGGCTGCCGACGGTGTTCGCCGTGGCTGTCGCGTCAGCCAGCATTCGGTTCGAGGTCAGGGACAGTTGCGACGCCGTCCCCAGCCGGGAGAGGAGGTCCTCTGAGCCGGCACCGGAGACGGCGATATTCGTCGTCAGATCGGTGCCGCCGGTCCGGGCGAGGGACGCCGCCCACTGCCCGATCTGACGCTCGGCGTCTGCAGCGTCCTGCTCGGCGCGCTCGACGTCGTCGGTCAGACCACGAAGTACCTCTGTCGATGCGTCGGCCTCATCCTGGGCCTCTTGGAGCTCAACACCGCGCTCCTCGGCTGCGGCCGACAGATCGGCAGATTGCTGCCGGAGGCCCTCTAGTAGCCCTGTCAGTTCGGTGATCTTTTGGGCCGTGGCCGCTTCATTGGAGCGCGCGGCGATCACGTCATCCCAGGTGGGGTACGTCACCGCCTGGGCGGGTGTGGCAGTAAGGAAGGTGGCAGCGAGAACGGCGACAAGGGCCGGTGCTGTCACCCTGACAATGCGAAGCATCTAGGGGGTGTCCTCGGTCTCGAAGGAACACGCCGAACGTGGTGGCACGCCGCCACCTCTCGTCGACGCGCAGGTCGCGATCGGGGTGTGCCTATATGCGGGAGATGCCCAGAACGGTCAAGCTCACGCCGTCAGGACGCAACCACGCCGAAGTCCACAACGGCACTGGTGCCGGTCCTGCAAGAGGTTCAAGAGCCCGCGCCGCAGCAGCGCGCATCCGCACGAGAGCAATAGCGAGCGTGACTACGCACAGCAGTGCCAGAAGCGTGCAGGCAAGCGCGCCGCCAGCTTCTGACAAGCCCGTGACCGCCTCATCACCAACCGAGAGAGGCAGGCTTGCTCCCTGAACGCTCTGGGGCTCATCAGCCTGAGCGACCTGAGCGACGCTAGACGTGGCGGGAACACCGCTCGAGAGAGCGTTATCGCCGAGGGAGTGAATCCCGAGAACTGCAGCCAGGGTCGCTGCCGTCAGCGACAGCATCAAAGCCCAGATGCCGACCGACCAGCGTGAACCCGCAGAAGAAGACGCGCGATGAAACATCGTGTCTCCTCTCTAACCGTCAGGGGCGATCACAGGGTAATCAGCCCACGGGCGGACCGCCTGATGAACTGCCCCAAGACGCTAGACATCAAACCACCTGCGTGTGAGTATCTTCGCATGCACGAAGATACTCAGCAAGGGGACCTTCACCCGGATGATGCTTTTGTCGAGCTCGCTGTCGAGGTCTTTTCGATGCTCGCGGACGCCACCCGTGTCCGCATGATCCTTGCCCTCCGAGACGAAGAGCTCTCCGTAAACCATCTGGCCGACATTGTCGACAAGTCGCCCACCGCCGTGTCCCAACACCTCGCCAAGCTCCGCATGGCCCGGATGGTCTCCACCCGACAAGCCGGCAACCGTGTCTTCTACCGACTCGTCAATGACCATGCCAGCAAGCTCGTCCAAGACGCCATCTTCCAAGCCGAGCACTCCGTCGGTGCCTCCTACCGCCACCACCACGAAGGACACTGACATGGGCGCAGGCCACGACCACGCCGGAGCAGCTGGCCCTGATCACCGACGGCGCCTCGCCATTGCCTTCGGCATCACGACCTCGATCCTTGCCGTCGAAGTCATCGGCGCGATCATCACGGGAAGCCTGTCGCTCCTCGTTGACGCAGCCCACATGCTTACTGACGCCGGAGGCCTGTTCATGGCCCTCCTCGCTGCGACGCTCATGAAACGAGCGGCAACGTCGAAACGGACGTGGGGGTTTCAGCGAGCTGAAGTTCTTGCCGCCACAGCCCAAGCGACCGTGCTTCTCGCGGTGGGCCTTTTCGCGCTCGTGGAAGGCATCCGGCGTCTGTTCGAACCCCCAGCCGTCCCGTCCTCTGAGTTGCTGATATTCGGCATCATCGGACTCGTCGGGAACATCATCTCGATCACCGTCCTCACGGCCGGACGGTCGGCCAACATGAACATGCGGGCCGCGTTCCTCGAGGTCGTCAACGACGCCCTCGGCTCGGTCGCCGTCATCGTCAGCGCCGTCATCATCATGACCACCGGGTGGGGTCAGGCGGACGCCCTGGCCGGAATGCTCATCGCCATCTTGATCATCCCCCGCACCCTCAAGCTCCTCCGCGAGACCACAGGGGTGCTAATGGAGTCGACCCCCACGGGCCTTGACCTCGACGACGTCCGGGCGCACATGCTCGAGCTCCCACACGTCACCGAGGTCCACGATCTCCACGCCTCCCTTGTCGCCACAGGCCTACCCATCCTCAGCGCCCACGTCACTGTCGAGGACTCCTGCTTCCGGGACGGACACGCGCCTCAGATCCTCGACGACCTACAGAGGTGCGTTGCCGAACACTTCTCCATCAAGGTCGAGCACTCCACCTTCCAGATCGAACCGGCCCAACACGCCCAGCACGAACACCACACCCACGTCTGACCTGCCGCTCAGCAGCAGTCGCAGGCCTCGACCTCACGCTCGCCCGTCAGGGCAGACACCGGTGTCTTGCAGGCGTCGCCGCGCCACGCCTCGAGGCCCTCGCGGACAGCGAAGACCACGATGACGAGCCCCGCCACGGGGTCGGCCCAGGTCCACCCGAACACCAGGTTGAGCACAAGCCCCAGGAGAACCGCGGCGGACAGGTAGGAGCAGATGAGGGTCTGCTTGGAGTCGGCAATGGCGGACGCAGAACCCAGCTCCTTGCCGGTGCGCCGCTCTACCAGGCTGAGGAACGGCATGATCGCCAGGCTCACTGCGGCGAGGACGATGCCGACGGGAGAGTGGTCGGGCTCGCGGATCCCGGTGAGTGCAAGCACGGCGTCGACGGACACGTAGGTGGCCAGGCCGAAGAACGACACCGCGATGACGCGCAGCGCGACCCGTTCCCGCTTCTCAGGGTCAGGCGCGGCAAACTGCCATGCGATCGCGGCAGCCGAGAGCACCTCCACGATCGAGTCGAGGCCGAAGCCGATCAGGGCGGTCGAGGAGGCGACGGTGCCGGCGGCGATCGCGACGATCGCCTCGATTACGTTGTAGGTGATCGTGATGGCGACGATGATCCGGATGCGACGTTGCAGGAGCAGTTGGCGGGCCGGCGCGAGCAGGGCGGGAAGCGCGGTCGCGGTCATGCGCCGGTCCCGCAGCAGAGAGGGACGTCGCAGCTGTCGTCAGTGCAGGGCTCTCCGTCATCGACGGCGAGCACGACGTCGACCAGAGCGGTGAGCGCCTTCGTGAGGTGCGCGTCAGCAATCTCGTAGCGGGTCGACCGGCCTTCGGGGACTGCGACGACGATGCCGCAACCGCGGAGGCACGAGAGGTGGTTTGACACGTTGGACCGCGTGAGTTCGAGACGGTCGGCTAGTGCTCCGGGGTAGCCAGGCTCGTCGAGCAGGTGCAGCAGGATGCGGGATCGGGTGGGGTCGGCCATGGCGCGCCCGAGGCGGTTCATGACGTCGACGCGCAACGAAAGAGTCAGCATGTGCTGACTATACAGTGAGGGCTGACGTGAGATGTCCGGTAATCGATTGGCTATTGGACAGCCGCGGGGGCTGCTGCAAACGGAGATTGGCGACCTAGGCTCACCTTCATGGCTCCCCGTCCCCGCTGGTATCACACCCTCCAATCTTCCAAATCGGAGGTGTTGCTGGCCGTTGACCTCTACAACAGGTCGGGCAATGAACGGCAGCTTGAAGCGTTCATCGTGCACATGAACCTCGGGTGGACAAAGCTTCTGCAAGCCCGCACCGAAGGAACCGGCGGTGACCTCTACGTCAGGGGCGAGCGTAACTGGCGGAAAAAACACCCTGAGGGCGGGTTCCTCTACAAGCCCCTGCGCGAACTCCTTAACGAACAGTTCGCCGGAACAGACCCGCGACTGAACAACATCACCTTTTTTCTCGGGCTCCGCAACCAGATTGAGCACCGACACGAGGCGAAAGTGGCTGCGCTCGTTGCCGGCCGCACGCAAGCCCTCCTCATCAACTACGAGCAGACGCTCGTCGAATGGTTCGGGCAGGACGAGGCCCTGGGGTCCGAGCTGCGATTCCCACTATTCGTCTCCGCGATCACGGGGGATGCCGTGGAAGCGGTGAAAGCACTGCGTACTCAGGTGCCGCAGGGGGTCTTGGACTGGGTGCAGGACTTCGACGCATCGCTCGAACCGGGGCTCAGCGCCGATCAGCGCTTCGACTTCCGCATTTACCTCATCCCGCACGTCGGCCCCAAGACCGAAGCCGACGCCGCGATGACGTTCATAAACGACGCAGACCTCACAGATGACCAACGCGCAGCCGTCGATCAAGTGCGAACCATCATCCGAGACAAACATGTCCCGGTGGAGGATCTCAACAGGTTCAAGGTTGGGGAAGTCGTTGACCAAGTAGCGGCCCGTATCTCCTTGCCCTTCAACGTGCACATGCACACGCAGGCGTGGAAAGCGTTCAAGGCCCGGCCGATGACCGGAGCGGCAAACCCTGCCGCCACACGGCACGACTTTTGCGTCTACAACCCGACTTTTGAGCAGTACACCTACACACCCGTATGGGTGGAATACCTCGTTAGGCACTTGTCAAACCCTGAAAAGTACGCGGAAGTGAAGGCATGGCAGCCGCCTGCCGCCGTGGCGGCAGCTACCTCCGATCGCGAAGCGAAAACGGCCGAGACCGGTTCATAAACGCACGATCATTGACGGTGGACCCTCGTACTCTCCCGCTGTGGGTGTCCGAGGATCAGGCGAGGCCGCGGCGAAGGCCCTACGCCGGCCGATCCCGACGCACCCGCTTGCGGTGCCGCCGACACCAGGCACGTTCGGCGTCTGGCAGGTCCGCCGGGTCCGCTCTGCACCCCTCGGATACGTGCTCTCCCGACACGAGCTCGGCCGCATCGTCTACCACTGCTACGCCCACGGCCGAGATGACGCCGGCGGCCGGCCCTGGCTCCGCCGGGTCGACAGCCTCAACAGCGCCGTGGCCTGGATGATCCAGCACGAGGGGGAGTTGTCGGCCCTGACCAGGGGCCTGCATCCCGAGCCCGACGAGTGGCCCTCATGACGACGGGTAGCGCCGCGACATGAGCTGGTTCGTCAGGCACCGCCCCGAGGGCGACACAAGCGCCGAGGCTGTGGCCGTGGAGGTCACCGCGCCGACGCCGGCCGACGCGATCGACAAGGTGCGCGCCACGCTCCCAGGAGGTCACGTCGTGACCTCTGTCGCCCCGTACTAGAGCGAGTCGACCGCCCCAGAGGCGTGGGTAATTTGTCGCGCCCCGGCACCTTCCCACAGTCGCCAGCAGCCGGCACGACCACCCCAAGTCGCTGCGCTCCAGGTCGCTGCGCTCCCCAGGGAAGCCGCTCCGCGGCCCTCTTCCCTGAGCCCTCCGGGCTTTTCGGCCGTGGCGCTTGCGCAGGATACGGGTCGGGGTTCCGGCGTCAAGCCGTCGTCCGGATTGGCCAAAAAACTGGCTCCCCCGCTGCGCTCCTCCGCAACTTTTTTGACCAATCCCTCCTTGGGGCGTGACCCCGAAACCCACTCCCCAGGCGGTGATGAATCACCGCCACGGCCAAAAAAACGTGGGGGAGAGAGGAACACAGAACATGGCTCAGCAGATCACCACCGTCACGACGTTGGTCCCCGTGGTCACCGAGGAGGCGCTTAACCGCCAGCTGCGGAAGTTGGGGGAGCGCGACAGCGACCTCGCCCAGTACGCGAGCAACGGGTGGGCCCTTGTCCACACCCACGCGATCGCAGGCGTCGATTACACGACCTTCGTCGACACCCTGACCCGCAGCGAGTAACGACAAGGCGGGAGGGGACGAACCGTAATCGCCCCCTCCCGCTTCCCATCCTCACCGATCAGCCCCAGGAGCAGAAGCCATGACCACCACCACCACCGCCCCCACGACGCCCTACGTCACCAATGCCTGCCAGTTCTGCGGCGCCGCCAGCACCGTCGAGCTCACCGCGGCCGAGGTCGCCGCGTGGATCACAGGCGCCCCGATCCAGGACGCCATGCCCGACCGCCCCGCCCCCAGCCGCGAGCTCGTACGCAACGGCACCCACCCCGAGTGCTGGACGGCCATGTTCGGCTCGGCCGAGTGACAATGACCCAAAGGGGAACCGCCATGATCACCGTCTACAGCAAGCCCAGCTGTGTCCAGTGCACCGCCACTTACCGAAGCCTCGAGGCCAAGGGCCTGGAATACCGGGTCGTCGACGTCACCACCAACGACAACGCGCTCGAGTACGTGAAAGGCGAGCTCGGCTACCTCGGAGCCCCCGTAGTCGTCGTCTCCGAGCACGACCACTGGACCGGCTTCCGGCCCGACCACATCGACCGCGTCGCCAAGGGTGGCGCCACCGAGAACGAAGGAGTCACCCCATAAGCGACACCACCAACCCCCAGCCCGCAGCCGAGAGCGCCGGACCCGTCCGCGACGAGCACGGGCGGTTCATCTACGACGCCACCTACGACCCCGCGGACGGCGACAAGTACGACGACGACACCCACCTGCAGGGCCTCGGCAACAACGACTAGCCAGGAGGCCCCATGGATTACGACACTTGGGCCGAGGAGGAGGTGCCTCCGCCCCTCACTGACGACGACGCACCCGCACCCCTCGACGAGCCCGAGGACGAGATCTATCCGTGGGAGCTGACCGACGTCGAACGCCGCATCTACGAAGCCGGCTTCATGGCCGGCTACGCCTCCCGCGACGCCGAAGTCGCACAGCTCAACCACGAAGCTGACCGCCTCTACGACAGGGCCTTCAACCACCCCGAACGCACCCGACGCTAGACGCAGAGCGAAGAAAGTCAGCCAGCAAGACCAACTTGCTTGCCGGGACGGGCCTCAAGGCACAGGATCCGGGGTGGAATTTACGGGGCCGTGGCCGAAAACGATCGATTCCGGCACGTGGGGGATCGAGGGTCGCGGACGAATGACACGCCGTACCGAAACTCTGTCCCGAAACCATTTTTTCCCGAAATAGGTCCTGTACGTTTTCGGGATGTTTGGTAGAATAGGGGTACGGAGAAAAGGGGCGGCATGTCTGAGCGATTCGATATCGAGCAGCGCTGGCCCGAGCTGTTTACGGGGCTTGACGCCAACAATCGTCGGGCGGTCGTGCAGTCTCTTGCGTCGTCGTGACATGAGGGCTGGGTGCCCAACCGTGAGGACGTCGAGAACCTGACCGACAATGCACGCGGCACCATCGACGGGGCGGAGTACCTGCGCCGAGTGGACGCGGCCGCGGAGCGTCGTCGCGGATCTAGTAGTCACAACGAGAGAGGCAATTAGATGGTTCATGCACTCAAGGTCGAGCAGGCCAGCGAGGCCGACGTCGCTCGTCACCTCTCGTTCGCAGACGGCGCGCTTGGTGCGGCCGGCCACGAAGTGACCGACCCGTATCTTCGTGAGCTGGTCGAGCGCCAGGTTCGAGGGGAGCTGACGGGCGAGGAGGCTCGCGCCCTGGGCGTGAAGCACGTTCTCGCCCGCTGAACGTGGCCCGAGCAATTCGGTCGTGGGATGACTACTACATCCCTGGCACCACAGTTCTCCGGAACAACTTCAAGGATGTGGGCAAGCCTTACGGCGAACCTGACCCGGCGAAGCTTGTCACGGCGGAGGAGCACGTCACGCGGTCTCGCCTAGCTGAGCTGTCGCAGGACCCCATCGACGGCAAGTTCGACTACGACCACATGAAGGCCATCCACCGGTACGTCTTCCAAGACGTCTACGAGTGGGCGGGACAAGAGCGAGTCGCGCCCGTGGGCGAGTTCATGAACAAGGACGGTCACCGCTATTACGGCGCCGGCCCCGCATTGACGGAAGCTGCAGAGGCCGAGTACCGCAAGATCGCCGCGGGGGACTACCTGCGGGACATGGACCAGGAGCCGTTCGTGGCTGAGCTCGCAGAGCGGTGGGGCGAGTTGAACGTCGTGCACAGTTTCCGCGAGGGCAACACCCGGTCTCAGTTCGTCTTCTTCTCTCAACTCGCCGAGGCTGCCGGCTACAAGCTCGACACGGAGGCGTTCCGCCCTGGCAACCCGTTGCGGGAGGAGTTCGTGGCGGCGCGCTTCCACAGCCAGGACACCGGCAGCAACAAACGCTTGGCCGCCGTGCTCGGTCTCGCCATCACGAAGCTCCCTCCCGGGCTCGGCGCCGAAACCTTGCCCGATTCGCCTACCAAGCCGTCGCCGTCTCGAGCGTCCTTCCCGATGTCGGCAACTGAGGCGATGAACGCGCGCGCCGCCGATCGGGATCCAGCGACACCCGAGGCCGACGGGCCAGTTGCTCGAGCACCCCGCGCCGTCCGGGCGTCCTTCCCCGCCTCCGCTGCTGACTCACTGCGGCAGCCGTCCTCCGAGGCACCCCAGGCGCGCCGCGGCGGCCCTACGACCCCTGACCGGTCCTACGGGACCGGCCGCGACTGAAAGGCCGCCAATGGATACCTCTCAGCTGCCGGACGGTCCCCGATGACCAACGTCGTCGGGTACGCCCGAGTGTCCCGCCGAGACCAGAACCCGGCAGCCCAGGAGGCCGAGCTGCATGCGGCCGGCGCCGCCCGCGTGTTCGTCGACCACGGCGAGTCGAGTCGCGTCACGGATCGCCCCCAGTGGCTCGCCTGCCTTGACTACCTCCGCGAGGGCGACACCCTTCTCGTGCGCCGCCTCGACAGGCTCGGCGGCTCGGAGCGCATCATCATCGAGACGCTGCACGACCTCGAGGAACGGGGCGTCAACATCAAGAGCCTCACCGAACCGATGATCGACACGACGACCCCGATGGGTCGTGCTCTGTTCGGCATCGTGGCCGTGTTCGCGCAGCTGCGCGTTGACACGATCCGAGAGAACACCAGGCGCGGCCTCGCTCACGCACGCGCCGAGGGTCGTGTGGGCGGACGGCCGTCCGTGATGACGCCGGAGAAGGTCGCTCAGGCGCGCAAGATGCGCGAGGCCGGCGACAGCTTCGAGCAGATCGCGCGCGTCCTCAGCGTCGGCAAGTCGTCGGTCGCTCGTGCCCTCGCGAGGGACGACGACTCCTCGAGCGCGCGCAGCACACCCGCAGCTCGCGCGTCGTGACGGCCGCGCGCACCGACCACCGCGCCGTCGTCGCGGAACTCCTCGCCATCTGGCATGCCAGCTCTGAGCTCAACGAGGTGACTCTGCGAGGAGATCTCGCCCACACTCAGAAACAGCGAGCCGCATTAGCGGCGACCAGCGTTCTGACGAGGGGCACCACCGGGGTGAGGACAGCCCAGAGTCAGCCGTGGTTCTGGATCGCCTCGATGAGCTGGGCAGCAGAGGGAACCCCAGCGAAGCCGGTGTCAGTGCGGTAAACCCGGCACGCCAGCTCGGAGGTCCGACCATCCGAGGGGAATGCATCTACACCATCGAGAAGAATCGTCGGCGATCCAGCGAACGGGACCACTGCCGCCTGGTCACTATCGGTCAGCAACCGATACGTCACCTCAACATCTCCCCGACCAAGCTCGGCCAACGCCGCCTCGACCCGTGTCCCGGCCTCGACCCAGTTCGGGCACTCGTCAATATGAAGGATCTCCACGCGCATACCCCAGTATCCCTCGCTACACACCACCCTGGGTCCCGCTTAGATTGCCCTGGTGGGCCCAGCTTGAGTTGACGTAGCCACCAGCCCGTCGATCATCGACCTCTATACCGGGACGGACGAGCGCACTCCATTGGGCGTCTACTACCGAGGTCATGCCGCCCACAGCACCGCGGCGATGTGGATGGGAGCAACAGCCGCCAACCTGCTGCACGCCCTGAACGTCTGGGACATTTGCCAGGCCGATCATCCCGACCGGGACCAACTCCACGCGATCGCCGATCGCTTGAGCCTCCGCACAGAGTTCACGGTTGCGACCTCGACGCCGGACGCATATGAGAGCGCAACGAGACCGCCTACCCAGCGAGGCCGTGCACGGGTCACACTCGCTCGACCGCAGCGAGTGGACTCGACGTGACGGTGTGGCCTGTGTGCGGGCGGACACTCGGGGTCCCGCTGTCCACCTGTGGTCAGGACGAGCCCGAAGGAGAGAGCTCGTGCTGTCCACAGGTGGTCAGGGGGTTGCCTACCCATCCGACACGAAGGGCCCCGCTGCCATCGGCAGCGGGGCCCTCGCTCCGTCGTGATCGGGCTAGCGCTCGGGAGTGTTGGAGCTCACGTGCGACTGCCCGGACCGAAACGGAGTCTGCGCACCCGCAGCGCCGCGCGCTGACGCCTCCGGCGCCGCTGCGCCGCCTGACGTAGAGAGCGCGGTCCGCTCGGTCGTCAGGGTTTCGTTGGCGCTCCGGGGAAACGACGAGCTGCGGCGCACGGACGCCTCCGGCTCCGACTGCGACGACGTCGACGAGGCGTCGGCGCTGCGCGCCATGACGGCCTCCTCGATCTTCTCGTCGACGCGACCAGCGCGCTCGAGGCGGGCGTCGAGGGCCTGGTCGTATTCGACATCGACCTCGCCAAGGTCGAGGTCCGGCTCTCGGTCCCGCGCGCCCTGAGTATCGCGGTCGTACCGGTCGAGAGCGTTCCGCAGCATGTCCGCCTCAGGCTCCGAGAGCGTCAGCGGGACGACGGCGTTGACGTCGTCGACCTCGGCCGGCTCGACGTAGCCGGCACCGATCTCACCGTCGGGACCGACGCCCACGGCTCGACCCGTCTCGGGGTCGAGCACCGGCGCCGACGCGGCCGGCACGTGCTCGGCCACCGCAGCGTCAAGCCTCTCGGTGACACCGCTTGCGAGAGTGCTCTGCTCCGTCGCTGCGGCGACGGCGTCCTGCACTTCCTCGTACTCGTACTCAGCGCTGTACGCCGTCGGCTCGGACGCCTCGACGTGACGCGCCTCGTGCTCGTGCAGCGCCGTCGTCACGGTGACCGCTTCCGCTTCCGTCAGGGTGATTCTCACGAACGACTCTGCGGGAGACGGGGCAGGGGCAGGTGCTAATACGTCGGCATCCGCCGGGGTCCGCTGCTCCGTCACTGCGGGCGGCGTAGTCACTGCACCCGCACCCGGCACAGTCGACTGAGCTGTGCTCTGCTGCTGTGTCTCCTCGCTCTGACGACGTGCCCCGAACTGCCACCACTTGTTGTCGCTCATGTCATCCCCTTCTCGATCGGTAAGCCGGACGCGCTCGGTGCGCGCACGACGACTTAGCCGGCCTTCCCCGCCCTTTTATCGCCGCCCCCGTACAGGCCCAACCGCGCCAGGGCGGGGGTAGTCAAGGGTGCGGCGGAGCCGCATCGCATCGCGACGCGCAGCGCCCTTGACTGCCCCCTCCCTGGTGCAACACTCAAGGTCAGGGGGCAGCGGGAACTAGCTCTGTGTGTTGTTGTTCTCATCCGACGATGCCGCGGTGTCGCCACCGGCGGCCGTCGCCTGCCGACCACGAGCCGGCGCGCGACGCGCACGCGGCTTCTGGTCGGCAGGGGTGATACCGAGCTTGCGCAGCTCCGCTTCCGACCAGCCGTCGGAGAGGGCTGCCGTGTACCGCTTAGCGTCTTCGGCCTCGGCGTCGGCAAGCTGCGCACGGAGGTCCGTTACGGCCTGCCGGGACGTGACGAGTGCGCGCACGGATTGCATGCGCGCTTCCAGCAGTTCGCGCATCTTCTGTTCGGTCTGTTCGATGTCCAATTCAAGTGCCATAAACCCACCTTATGGGCTACTGACGCCGAGCGCACCTGATCGGACGAGATCGGCTCGTAAGTGCTGCCCTTGTCTCGCTCCGTGTCCCACGGTCAGCGATGAGCGCCCCCTGACTGGGGGAGCAAGCTATACATTTACCCGGGGTAAATGGCTTGCATCCTCGACATGCTGTCGCGGATGCGTCAGACTTGTGTCTGAGTCCCCGGCTGGCGGGGTCGTTGCACTGGGCGGGGAGGACGAGCTGATGACCGATCAGTCAGTGCCTGTCCGAGAGTCCAACCGGCGTCGCCGGGCGAACGTCCCGGGGGGACGCCGTCACACCCACGAGGTGGGAGTGACGCCCGAGGAGGAGGTGCTGTTGTTGCAGCGCGCCGAGGCTCGCAAGGTCACGATTCCCCGACTGCTCGTCGAGGCTGCGCTAGCTGACGGAACTGGCGAGACAGCGACGGAGCGGCACGACACGCTCGTGGAGCTGTTTCGCCTCCGCCGCTATCTCGCCGCGGTGTCCAACAACGTGAACCAGATCGCCCGCGCAACGAACTCAGGTGCGCCCGTCGGGGACGAGCTGACACACACTCTCCGCGCCGTCCGCGACACGTGCGCGAGCATCGACGCTGCACTCGACGACGTCACGGTGCGCACATGATGCCGAACATCACCCGCGGCGGTCGCGCGGCGGGCCTGATGACGTACCTCGTCGGCGAGGGCCGTGCCAACGAGCACGAAAACCCGCACGTTGTCGCAGGGCACGACGTCATGGTCCAGGCGGCACCCGAGGGTGCCTTGACCACCGACGACGCCCTCGATCTTGCCAACCTCCTCGACCAGCCTCGAAAGGTGTTCGGCACCTCCGTGATGGTCCCCGTTCGCGAGTGGAACGAGGAGCAGCAGGCACACGTCAAGGTCGGTGAGAAGGAGGGCCACATGTGGCACGCCTCCCTCAGCCTCAACCCCGGAGAGGGGCCGCTGTCCGACCGTCAGTGGCAGAACATCGCCAACGACTTTGTCGGGCAGATGGGCTTTGTTGACCCCGACGGCGCGAAGTCGTGCCGGTGGGTTGCCATCCGCCACGGGGCGTCCAAGAACGGCAACGATCACATCCACATCGCCGTGAACCTCGTCCGCGAGGACGGCACCAAGCAGCCCGTCCACAACGACCACCCGCGGTCGCAGAAGATCGTCAACGGGTTGGAGAAGAAGTACGGCTTGCAAGTGCTCGCGTCACGCGAGAAGGAGCAGGACGGGGTGCGCGGGCACAAGCCTGCCGAGCAGTCTCGGGCGGATCGCGAGGCTGCACCCGTGGTGCAGCGCGACGAGCTGCGCCGCCGCCTCCGCGCGGTGTCGGAGACCGCCACGAGCGAGAACGACTTCATCGCCAAGACCCGCGACGCCCGGGTGTTGGTGCGCCCTCGTTTTGCCAAGGGCGACACCCAGAAGGTCGTCGGATTCTCGGTCGCCCTCGTGCCCGAGGTGACCGACGGCAAGCGCGAGAGCCCGGTGTGGTTCGCCCCGTCGAAGCTCGACGGAAACCTCGGCCTCGGGCAGCTCCGTGCCCGCTGGTCGTCGTCGCCTGACGACGAGCTCGCAGCAGTGCCGGCGTGGACCGAACGGGCCAACGCGGTGCGCAGCAGGGACCCCGACGTGCGCGAGCGGATCAAGCTCGAGCGCCTGTCTCCCGAGACGGTGCAGCAGCTCAACGCGGTGGCCGACCAGATCGTTATCCCCGACCGCGCCGCCGGCTTCGACCGGTACGCCGCTGTGCACGTGTCCGGTGCATTCGCGCAGGCGTCGCTCTACTTCGAGAAGGGCCAGCACGGCCCCATGGCCGACGCGTCCGACGTGTTCGCCCGACTTGCGCAGCGGGAGAAGTTCTCAGACGCGCAGCCGGAGCGGCGCCGCTCCCAGGGCTTGCAGATGGGCGCGAACGCGGCGTACGTCGCCAGGCTCACCGCGCGCGCTACAGGCAAGGACTCCGTGACGGGTTGGACCGCCGTGTTCCGGCAGCTCGGGCGCATTGGAAAGGCTGTCGAGGGTGCGCAGCGCGCCCGCGGCGAACTGGCCGCCGCAGCCGCGACGTCGTCGGCCGTCGGCCGCGCCGTGGCCACCTTCGAGCTGGCCACCAAGCAGGCCGCGACCGAGCAGCCGCGCCGCCCGGCGACAGCACCCGGTCGGGCTCCCACGCACTACGACCCGACCCGAGGCCGCGACAGCGGCGCCGGGCAGGGCCGCGACTAAGACCGAAGCGACACGAGGACAGGGGACCACTCATGAGCGAAGAAGAAGATCTCGTCGGTACCGACATCGACCGCGCAATCCGCGCCGCGATGATGAGCGCCGGGCAGGTCGCCGAGGCCGTCAAGAGGGCCGGCCAGGAGCGCGACCGCAACCTCGCCGAACGTGCCCAGGCGGCCGTCCGCGAGCAGGCGCAGGTCACCCGTAGCGTCCACGACCAGGTCGGCCGTGAGGCTTTCTGGGCGACCGCGAACGGCGAGCGGGTCGCCAACGCAGCGACCTACGGCGCCACGTTGTCGAGCGTCGACCCGGGCGCTCGAGACGTGTACGAGATCGTCCGCGAGCAGGCACACGCCCGGTACGGCATCGACGTCGATAGCCTCCGCGCGCAGTTCCCGGACAGTGAGGACAAGCGCCGCGACGCCCTCATGCACGCCGTCGACGACTACCTCGCAGCCAGCCGCGAGGAGGCGGCAGCTCAGGCCGACCGTGCCTCTGCGGCCACCCTCGAGCAGGACGCGGCACCTCGCTTCACGGTCCAGACCGGCGACGAGATCTCCGAGGTGTCCAAGGAACACGTGCTCGCCGACATCGAGGCGACGTCGTCGCAGTCGTTCAGCGCTGAGGACGCGCAGCGCCTCTCCGCGTGGGCGGGCATCGACGCCGACGTCGACAAGGCCCTGTACGAGCAGTTCCCGACGAAGTTCACCTACCTGCAGTCGTCGGTCGAGGCTGCGGACGCGGAGCGGAGCGAGGACGCCCCCAAGAGCGCCGCAGAGAACGTCAGCGCCCCGGAGAAGGCCGAGGCCCAGGAGGCGGCTCAGGAGGCGGCTCAGGACGCGTCAGCGGACGCCGCCGACCACGACGCCGAGCGCGACCGACTGCACGCCGACGGCGCAGCCGAGGAGACCGTCGCGCACACACAGGAGCAGGAGTCCGCCCAGGTCGCACCGACCGCTGCGCCCGCGCCGTCAGCTGCGGCCGTAGACGCAGATGGCGCCGCGGCGGCCGGCACCAGGCGGTCAGGAGCGCCGACGTCGACGGCTGGGAAGGCCAGCCAGATCGCCGCGACCAGCTACCCCAAGGGCGCCAGCCAGACTCTCACCGAGTCGCGCAAGGTCGCCGGGCCCAGGGCGCGTGTGAACCGGGGCACCGGGCCGCAGAAGGAACGCGGCAAGGATCTCGGCCGGTGAGGTCAAAGTTCCGCCAGGTGCGAATCAGGTTCCGGGGCTGGCTGCACGTGCAGGGTTACCTGGAAGCGCCTCTCGAAGCACTCGACGATCGGAGCGCTCAGCTCGTCGGGGAGAGCGAAGCCGTCCGGCGCAAGGTGATGCTGCACACAGAGCTTCGTGCCCGCACACTTGCTGGCCAGAGCCGATCGGCAGGGTTGGCCATCTTCGTCGCCGCACTTGCTTCTGGAGGGTCAATTCTCACGACACTCTCCATCACGGTATTGAGCGTGTTTCTCGCGAGCGGTGCGACCGACTACGGCCTGGAGGGCGAGGTTCCAGCCAGGGTGGCCAACACTCTCGAGGGCATGATGGACCTGGCGTTCTGGCCAGCCACCGTCGTCATCGGCCTTCTCGCGTTCATATCGATCCTGGTTGTCGTGGGCGCGTTCACACGGGATCGGGAGGGCGCCCTAGCGGCCATGCGGCTTGACACCTACACACGGGCGCTGACCCAGGCGGCCGCTCCTGAGCCTGTCGTGTGGCGACCGTGGTGGCTACGCAGGAGATGGTTCGACGGCATTCCCCGTGGAGAACGGCGATAGCCACCCCACGGGGTGGCTATCGCCGTTCTGGGCGGGCCGGCACCTCAGGCCGTCAATGAGTGACGGCCAAGTAGGTGCAGGTGCATCGCGGGCTGAAACAGGCCGGATCTCAGCTGCGATTCGATGCAGGGTGTGCGAGACGAAACGCCCAAGCGTGCTGGGGACATCCTCGACTCGTGACGCTGCTCTATGCCGCGCGTGCTCGGACCTGGTTGGGCTCGAGACGGCTTGCGACGAACACCGTGAACTGACGGAGGAGGTCTTCCTCGTTCTCGAAGGCCTGCAGTGTCAACCGCAAGTTCGTGCTCCGGCCGCGCTCAAGCCCAGGTCGGCCAACGAGCTTGTCCTTGGGGGTCTTGAGAAGCTTTCCGTCGTCGGTCACGACAGCCCCGGCCAGTTGTGCGAACGAGAGAGCGCTGGTCTCGAAGAAGCGCGTCGCCGACATGAGGAGGGTTTTCCGAACCCAGGAGTCGGGTACCAGGACGAGTGCCTTGCCGTTCGCCACGGGGAGAGTGAACTCCTCGACATCCCACTCGAGTGCGGCCGCATTCCATACCTGCTTCTTGAACGTCTTGATCTCGTGAGGTGCCGTCGAGAGCTCGGGGTACTGCAGGAGCATGTCTTCGGTGAAACGAGCTAGCGGGCCGAAGATGAGCCGCGTCGTGATGTCCGAGGTGATGTCGCGGTCGACTCCGTGCACGAAGAGCGGGAGGTACTCGAGGTGACGCAGGATGCCTACTCGCACGAGTGCTTCGGCGTCTGAGGTCAAAGTGTCCATGATCCAGGTCCCGACGTCGTGTGCGCCTCCGTGACCGGCGAAGCCGGACGTGGCGAGTCCGAGTCGCGTTTCCCAGGGCTCAGCAAACTGCTGAAGCAACATCTCGGCCCGCTGCAAGCTTGCGGGCGAGCCCTCGAAAACGCAGGCCGTGACTTCTCGGAGGAAGCTGTCCATGCACTCGATGGCCTCGCTCGCGTACGGCTCAGCAGGCTGGCTCAGGCGAACGGCGTGAGGATCGACGAAGAAGCAGTTGTCGACGTTCACTTGGACGTTCTTGAATGGCACCGGACGGTTGATCTCGTAGAACTCGGTGATGCTGGGCACAAGGCCTCCTTCGGGTAATACCCGAGGGGGCGAAGCGAAAGACGCTGGGTGCGTCTCTGCTTCCTTCGCCGCTACGCTAGTGATGGCTGACAAAGTCATCTCTGCGCCCTCGGGCCAGGTACGGCCCGAGATCGCCTAGGAACGATCTCGGGCCGTAAGTCTTTTAAGGGCTTGAGTGCCCGTCTGTCTCAGTCTCGGCATCCGTAGTCTTCGGAGCAGCACGTCGACGATTGTTGGACGCCTTCGACCCAGGCTTGCTGATGTCGATGACCAGCAGGTCATCCTCGAGCGACGGAGTCCAGCGGTAGGCCTCCGTGGTGTCGAGCCCGATGAACTGGGTGAACAGGGAGCCGGCGATCAGCCATGGCCCCTTCTCGACGTTGGTCGCCACCTGAGGTCGGACCGGGTAGGCGTTCTGGTTGGTGAGCGCGGCGGGCCGTAAGCCGATGACTCGCCGATCGCTGTCCCAGAGGAGCTCCACACCCTCGGGCTTGTTGAGCTGTTCGAACGCGGCTCGGTTGATTGAGATGAGACCGCGCCGCTGGATCGTCACAGACGGCGTCGTCGGCTGGGGCGCGCTGCCCTTCTCGTAGACCTGGAAGCCCATGGCGTCTCCTCGCTGGTGGTTAATCAGAGCGTACAGCAGAGAATGCATCAGAGAAGGCCTTGGCGATCAAGATCGTCAAAAACTTCTGCCACGCAGCTGTCCCGCGTTTGGTCGACGCGGTTCAGGCCTCCTGGGGTTCTCCCGATGTCGCCGTGCAGCGGCCTCGACAAGTTGATCTGGACGCCCGCGGATTCAGGCTGAACTACCGGGCAAACGATGCGTCACTGCGTTGGTGGAATGCCGACGCATCTTCCGCGAGTCGCTTTTGCACAGTGAAGGACGTCAATCCGGAACTCACCAAAGCTGAAGGTGTGTCAGGCAGTTTGAGGAGTGCGATGAGATAGCCGCCCGAGTGTCTTTCGTGGTGCATCGGGTCGCTATCACGTGCATGCACCTGAGCGCCGTAAGTGCCGCCGGATGAACAGCGACGAGGGCCACCCCGCGGGGTGGCCCTCGTCGGTGGTGTGCTCCGAGGGCTCCGATGCCGATGCTCGCGGCTGCTCAGCGAGCGGTTGAGCCCGTCGGGGCCGGTGCGTAGCGAGCCGATACAGGCCGGACCGCCGCTGCGAGGCGCTGCCAGGCCATGACGAGCATTCCGACGGTGACGATGCCGGCGAGGAACGTCAGAGCGACCAGCCCCCACAGCTGAGTCGTGACGGCGCCGTCGTCCATGGCGTCGTCGATCGCGGTGCCCGTGAAGATGGCGCCGCAGGCGGCGGCCGCCGCGACGCCGATCCAAATCAGGCCGAGGAAGACGTGAACCATGCGGATGCCGATGGTGTCGACAAGGTAGTAGCCGGCGGGCGTTGTCTCGATCACGGGGCGGGCCTTTCGTTGGGCGTCAGAGTGGCGCGTAGAAGTCGGAATCAGGGGTGCCGGATGGCCACGGCTCAGGGAGGGCCCGGGCGCCGAGGTTGCCGAGGTTCCAGAACGGGCCGTCGGCCGAGGTGATGATGCCCATGGCCGGGTCGAGGTAGTCGCGGAAGAACACGGCCATGCCGGTCATCCCCTCGAGGCGGAAGTGCTCCCACGCCCTCCACAGAGCCTCGAGGCGGTCAACGACCTCGACGTACTCGAACCACTGCGGGTCCCACCTGTGCGTCTTGGGGCTGCGGGCGTAGCGCGGCAGCAGCCACTCGTCGACCCACTCGACGACGTTCGGGTAGAACGTCTGCAGCTGCACCGCCTCGTCGTCGACGGGGTCGGTGGGGTCGTCGAACTCGTCGCTCACGGCTTCGCTCCCACGGCCGCGTCGCGGCCCTCCTTGACGGTCAGGCCCTCGTAGTAGCTCTTGCTTTGCCCGACCTGCTCCGCATAGGGGCCGGCGGAGTAGTGGTCGAGCTTCACGAGCGCGGCAGGCATCCCGGAGGCGAGCATGACGGCGCGGCCGCGAGGCATGGCCGTGAGATCCGCGACGTCGAAGATCCGCTCGCGCTGGATGCTCGTCGTGACGCTGCGGCCCTTGGTCTGCGTCGACGAGCTGCGCTTGGTGACGTCGTGGTCACCAATCAGGCTCGACAGGAACGAGAGGAACTTGTCTTCGGCGAGGCCGGCGCCGGCGACGCGGATGTTTGCGGCGGACCAGAGCTTGGACATGCCGTTCTCCCCGAACGCTTCCACGCCCTGGGCCCAGGACTGGAAGAACGACGACATGATGATTCCGCGCGAGCCGTAGTGCGAGTAGACGTCGGGCAGCTCGCGCCACCGGCAGACGTTCGCGGCCTCGTCGAGAACGGCCATCAGAGGCGTCGAGAGGCGTCCGCCGGCCTGACGGGCGCCGACCTTCTCTGCGGCCATCAGGATCGCCATGGTGAGCGCTCCGGTGATGGCACGGGCGGACCCGCCGCCCTCCTTAGAGATCAGGTAGATGGTGTCGGTGGAGCGGACGAACGTCTCCGGGTCGAAGTGCGGACGCTTGGAGCCGTCGTCGGTGATCCACGGCAGCACCTTGTCGCTGCCGAGGACGCCGATCCAGGGCCGGATTGTCCCGTAGACGCCGTCGCGCTGCTTCTCCGTGAGCGTCTGGGTGCTGCGGAGTGCTTCGCCCTGGTCGAACTGCCCGTGCAGGGCGAGGATCTCGGCGGGGTCGAGGGCGCCGACTGTGGAGTCCGGGTCGGGGTTGTTGGCCCAGCGGAACACCTCAGAGATCGACAGCCCGCCGAGGGCTGCCGCGAGGAGCAGACGCGAGAGCGTTTCCTTACCGGCCGACTCGAAGTAGGCGTCCTGCTTGGCGCCGGCGGCGGTGGCGGAGGTGATGAAAATGTCGGCCATCTTCTCGGCCGTCTCCATGTCCACCACGAACGTCAGCGGGTTCCACCACCAGGTCGGGGCCTCGCCGATGATGTCTTGCACGTCGTGGACCCAGATCACGCCCTTCTCGCTGCGGGGGCCGCGGCTGAGGTCGACGATGTCGCGCTTGTTCGACGTCGCCAGCACCGGGCCGGCGGTCTGGATGATCTGCGGCACGCACACGCAGGTGGTCTTGCCGGCACGGGGACCCATGAGCCAGATCTGCACCCACTCCCACGACGCGAACAGCTTCCCGCCGGGGAGCGCGACCGTCGTGGCCAGGGGCACGCCCGGGCCCGCCTGGCGGGCTCCGAGCCGCTGAGCGTCCTTGTCAGCGGCCTCCTCGAACAAGTCGAGGAGATCCCGCTTCTGGGCCATCGAGCGGGCCTTGTAGTCGATCCGCGTCCTCGAGCGCCGCTGGCGCAGCGCCACGACGACCAGAAGAGCACCAACGCCCGCGGGCACGATCAGCAGCCCGAGCGTCGCGGCAATCTGCGCACCCGTCGGGATCAGTGACCCGTCGAGCAGGGCACTCAGGATCGAGAGAGGGTCGCTGCCTGGCAGCTTCGCCGTGGCCGGGTTGGTCTGGGCGCCGACCCACACCGCCATGACGATCAGGACCAGGAGGACGAGCAGACCGCCGAGGGCGATCCATCCCGCCTCACCCGTGCCGGGCTGACTTTTCCGGCTCGCCTCGCGGCTCACAGGTCGGCCCACTCGTGCTCGACGTCGAGCTGGTGCGTCGAGCTCTGCGCTGCACGCTCGCTCGCACCCTTCCACGCCTTGTTGGTGTCGTTGACCAGCAGCTCCGCGTTGGTCAGCTGCACCTTGAACGGCACACCCGGCTTCTTGCCGATCTTGAGGATGAACTTCCCTCGCCCGGGCGGAACTGCGGCCTTCGAGGTCTCCGGGTTCACGCTGCCCTCGGAGGACCAGTCGGTGATCATGTCCCGCTCCGCGCGGGACATCGAGAACACCTTCGTCAGGTTCCCCATCTCCGCCTCCGCGAGGCCACCCATGAACACCATGGCGGCACGCTCGACGAAGCCCGACGCGATGTCGGAGAGTTCCTGGGTGGAGAGCTTGAGGTCGTTCATCGTGTGCGTGGCCATGATCTGGCCGATGCCCCGTGAGCGGTTCAGGCGGGTGAGAGCGTCGAGGAAGAACACCATCGTGCTCGAGGCGCGGAGCATGCGCCACAGCTCGTCCATGACGAGGAAGTAGTGCCGCTGCTCCCGCAGCCCCGCCTCGGCGAGGTGCTTTTCTGCCGACACCACGGCGGAGCCGTAGTTCCAGCACACCGACTGTGCAGCCGCCAGCAGCAGCGAGTCGGAGTCGTCGATCGAGGACAGGTCGAACACCATCGGGCGGCCGAGCTCGACGTGCTCCGTCGTCGGACGCGAGAACATGTCGCCGAACGGGCCGTTTTCGCCGAGCGCCGTCAGAAGGTCGAGGAGGCCTTCGACGCGCACGTAGTAGTGCGCCTCGTCGCCTCGGTCGATGGCGACCTTGGCGATGCGGGGGTGGCGGTCCTGAACCAGGGCCAGCACGTCGCCGACGAGCGGCGGCGACATCAGCTCCGGGTCGAGGATGCGCAGGCACTCGCTGACGATCGACACCTCGAACGACTCGAGGGGCTTGTCGCGCAGCAGCGCGAGCATGCTCGTGAACAGGTTCAGCCGGCGGCCGCGCATCTCCTCGAACGCCTGGCGACGAAGTCGACCCTCCGGCAGCTCGAGGAGGGCCGTCATCATCGGCCCGAGATCCAGCGGGTTCATCGACGCCCGACCACGGCCGACCGTGATGACCTGACCCTCCATCGCCTCGATGAGGTCGACGTAGTCAGGCTTGGTGTCACCGAGGACCATGGGGACGATGCCCCACGCCTCGAGCACGGTGATCATCCGGCGCACGAGCGTCGACTTCCCGAGTCCCGGGCGACCGACGACGAACGCCGACGGGTTCAGCACCAGGTTGTTCAGGAACCAGTGGATCGGGTCGGCGCAGACCGTCGAGCTGTTGAGCAGGTGCGGGCCGAGGGGAACGCCCACGACCGGAGATCCCGAGCCAATGACGAAGGGCCAGAGCCCTTCCACCTGGACGGTCGTGCCCTGGTACTCGATCGGCGATTCGATGTAGTTGACGCGGCCCGCCGCGCGCACGAGCCAGCCGCGGCGGCCGGGGCGGAGCCCCGACCGCTGACGCGCCTGTGCTGAGTCGTTCCAGAACGACTGCAGCTGAGACATGACGGGGGTCCCGTCAGGCCGGCGGCGCGCCTGCTGGCGGCCCATCCGCTTGCCGAGCGCGTCGAGGCGCCTTGCTTCACGACGCGACAGCGTCATGGTGAGGTCGTTCGCGGCGTCAGCGGGGGTGTCCTTCTTGAGCAGTGACATCAGATCCAGTCCCTTACCTGGTCGGGAATCAGGGTGTGCTCCGGGAGCACCACCCCGAGGGGCAACGCCGCCTGGAAGGCGACGTCCTGGTTGCCGAGGGCCGGCCGAATCTTCAACCGCGCACGGTTCGACAGCGACGGGATGATCTTGTCCAGCCGCGGGAAGTCCGTTGTCGCGGCGCACGTGGCCGTGATCACGATGCCGAAGCGCACGAGGCCGGCGCCCTGCTCCTCCTCCGCAGCCGCTTTCTTCGCGTACGCGAGACGCTGCTGCTCCCGAGCGCTCGGCCGGCGCTTGGTCGAGCCGGAGAAGTTCGCGTTGTTGATGTCGGACTCGACGACGTCGCCGGCCTCCCCTGCGGGGATCGGCCGGTAGAGGATCGTCACCCGCTTGCGCAGCACGCCGGGGGTCGATTCGAGCATGGGGCGGAGGGTCTTGGAGCCGAACTGCCCGCGCGGACCCTCGAACATCTGCCACGTCTTGGAGACGGCACGGTCGTGGTAGTACAGGTCGATCTCCTTGGCCGCGAACACCGGGCCCGCGTCCTCCCACGTCAGCCCCGTGCCGCCCTCAGCCCGCGCCTGCTCGATCTGAGCCGAGACGGTGGGGTCGTAGGCGGCGCGGGTGAAGTCGACGATGTCTTGAGCCGTGCAGGCCCGGACGGAGGTACCAGCGCCGGTGTCGAAGAGGTTCCCGAGTAGCACCGGGAGCCGGTTGCCGATCTCGTCGGCCATCACCTGTAGGCCGCGGTCGGTGCCGTCCTTGTCGAGGCCCTTCCCGCTGAACGTGATGGCCAGGCGCGTCGTGATGGCGGGCGAGCCCGAGTTGAACCGCGCGGGGATCTCCTTCACCACGGCGTGCGAGAACTCCGACCCCTGTGGGTCGAGGTTGTTCTGCGTCATGCGGGCCAGCCGCAGCCCGGAGTCCGGGGAGGTCTCGACGGTCACGCTGGCGCCGATGACGCCCTCAGCGACGCCGAGGTCAGCCAGCCAGGCACCCCAGTGATCGACCTGCGAGTTGATCCGGGCCTGGTCGACGAGGCTGTCACCGTCCGGGTACGCCTCGAGCACCACCGTGTAGTGCCGTGCTGCCTTGAGGCGGATCAGCCCGAACTCGTTCCCGAACGAGTCGAAGTGCGTGCTGAGCTCGCTCGGCGCGAGGAGGCCCGGGAGGCGCGTGGTGCCGTCGGGTGCGCGGCCCGTGGGGCCGCCGATGTTGAGGTTGTCGCCGCGCTTCACGCTGCGCTTGTGAGCGAACATGAGTGCCCGCCTTTCGTAGAAGTTGCGACCGTCCGAGGGGCGGCGGATGTTGACGAGGGCGAACAAGACGATGCCGATTACGACGAGCACGAGGGCCTGTAGGAACCAGCTCTGCGTCAGCATCAGCACCACGAGGATCACCAGCGGGACACCCGCCAGCGAGATCCCGAGAGGGAGCCCGAGGATGCCCATGCGTCCGGGCTTGACGATGTTTCCGTAGACGTTGGGGGGCGTGGTGTCGCTCATCACTTCTCCTCTGCTGCGTCGTCGACCGCGTGGACCTGGTTGCCACC
>Ga0308160_10000484_pt1 | contig 75237 bp, 63 predicted proteins | sample PhyFR1_FD_201036 | JGI IMG/M metagenome (GOLD analysis project Ga0308160, IMG submission 201036) | Phyllosphere microbial communities from UC Gill Tract Community Farm, Albany, California, United States - DLSLF.R1 | ecosystem: Host-associated > Plants > Phyllosphere > Unclassified | place: USA... | reverse complement strand
GACGACATCGCACGCTTCGGCGAGGAAGCCGGCAAGCTGCCGCAGGACCAGCAGAAGGCGTACTGGACAAAATTGTCCGAACAGGGCCGCCTCAACAAGAACCGCATCTGGCTCGGGAATACCGGCGACCGCAGCTCGTCGCTGCAACTGAAGGACGCGCAAGGACGGATACGCATGCTGCTGCTGGTCAGCGCCGACGGCAAGGCCGAGATCCGGATGCTCGACGAGCAGGGCAAGGTCAGCAAGTCGATTACGCCGCTGTCGAAGGACTGACACAACACCGCTGTCGCCCCGTCTGCTTGCATCCCTCTGCCGCCTTCCTATCATGAAGGTTCGTCAACGAACCGTTGCGGAGGGATGCCATGAACACCGTAGGGACAAGCGAACTGCAGGAACTGCAGGCCGGCCTCAGGGGCAGCCTGCTGCTGCCGGGTGAGCCGCAGTACGACGCCGCCCGCACGATCTGGAACGCGATGATAGCCAAGCGCCCGGCGATGATCCTGCGCTGTGCCGGCGCGGCCGACGTGCGCGCCGGCGTCAACTTCGCGCGCGAACACGGCCTGCCGCTGGCGGTGCGCGGCGGCGGCCACAACATCGCCGGCAGCGCGCTGGTCAACGACGGCATCGTGATCGACATGAGCGCAATGCGCTCGGTGCGAATCGCGCCCGAGGAAAAGCGCGCCTGGGTCGAGGGCGGCGCCACCCTGCGCGACTTCGACCACGAGGCGCAAGCGTATGGCTTGGCGACGCCGCTCGGCATCAACTCCAGCACCGGCGTCGGCGGCCTGACGCTGGGCGGCGGCTTCGGCTGGCTGACACGCAAGTACGGGATGACCGTCGACAACCTGGTGGCGGCCGACGTCGTGGTGGCCAGCGGCGAGCGCCTGCATGTGGATGCCGACAACCACGCCGACCTGTTCTGGGCGCTGCGCGGCGGCGGCGGGAATTTCGGCGCCGTCACGGGTTTCGAGTTCGCGCTGCACCCGGTGGGGCCGCAGGTCACCGCCGGCCTGATCGTCTTCCCCGGGTCGCAGGCGGGCGCCGTGCTGAGGAAGTACCGCGACTACACCGAGCGCCTGGATCCAAACCTGTCGGTGTGGGCGGTCCTGCGCAAGGCGCCGCCGCTGCCCTTCCTGGACGCGCCCGTGCATGGCACCGACATCGTGGCCCTGGTGTTCTTTTCGCCCCAGCCCGCGAGCGAGGTCGAGGCGGCGATCGCCGAGGTACGCGGGTTCGGCCAGCCGCTGGGCGAGCACGTTGGCGCGGTACCCTACACGGCCTGGCAGCAGGTCTTCGATCCGCTGCTGATTCCGCCGGCGCGCAACTACTGGAAATCGCACAATTTCACCACCCTGAGCGACGCCGCGCTCGACGTGGTCACTGCCTACGCCGGCAAGCTGCCGTCGCCGCACAGCGAGATCTTCCTCGGCCTGCTGGGCGGCGCGGCAAACAGCCATGCCCCCGAGGCCACGGCCTATCCGCACCGCGCGGCGCTGTACGCGATGAACGTGCACACGCGCTGGCTGGCCCCGGAGGACGACGCCCGCTGCCTGGCCTGGGCGCGCGCATTCTTCCAGGACGCCGCGCCGCACGCCGCCGGCGGTGTGTACATCAACTTCCTCAACGAGGACGAGGTCGACCGCATCGCCGAGGCCTATGGCCCGAACTACGACAGGCTGAAAGCGGTCAAGGCGAAGTACGATCCGGACAACCTGTTCCGCAGTAACCAGAACATCCGTCCCGCGTTTGATAGACAATAAAAATTCGCTATTAAACCGTTGTTTCTAAACGTCTTTTTATTATCACTCAATTCACTTTCGACCTGTCTTTACATGTTTCCTGACGGCATAGACTTGAGCTGGACTATATTTATCCAGCCATGCCGACTGCAAGGCGACGCGCTCCAAGGGTGCGTCGGCTGCCGGCAGTCTTTCGACTGTTTCTGCTCAGAGAACATATGAAATTCAAAGACCTCAAGATCGGCGCCCGCCTCGGTGGCGCCTTTGCCGCCCTCCTGCTCCTGACGGGTGCCATGCTCGGCACCGCCCTCTGGCAGCTCGACCGCATCGCCGATGCCAAGGCCGTCATGGCCGACACCAACCACCAGGCCAGGCTGGCCAAGGACTGGCTGCAGGGCGTGGCCACCAACAGCGTGCGCACCCTGGCCAAGGCGAAGAGCGCCGACGCCGCCGACGAGCAGTACTACGACCGCGAGATGAAGGCCGTCAGCGCCCACGTCAGCGGACTGCAGGGGCAGCTCGAAGCACTGGTGGCGGACGAGGAAGGCAAGGCGCTGATGGGCAGCGTCGCGGCGCGCCGCAAGGCGTACACCGACATCCGCAACGAGGTCTTCCGCCGCAAGGGCGTGGAAGGCATGAGCGAGGGCGTGAAGACCTTCATCGCCGAGCGCCTGATGCCCGCGATGAAGGACTACGTGGCCGCGGTGGAAGCCGCGGCCGCGCACCAGGAAGCGCTGTTCGCGGCCGCCGATGACCGCATCGACGCCGTGCATGCCGACGCGCGCCGGCTGCTGGCCGCGATGGGCGCGCTGGCCCTGGCGTGCGGCACCGTCTTCGGCGTGCAGCTCACGCGCGGCATCACGCGGCCGCTGGCGCGCGCCGTCGGCCTGGCGCAGCAGGTGGCGTCGGGCGACCTGACGGCGCGCATCGAGGTCGATTCGCGCGACGAAGTCGGCCAGCTGATGGCGGCGCTGCAGCGCATGAACGCCAGCCTGCTGGCCACCGTCAGCGAAGTGCGCGCCGGGACCGAGACCATTGTCACGGCCTCGCAGCAGATCGCCTCGGGCAACCTCGATTTGTCGTCGCGCACCGAAGAGCAAGCCAGCTCGCTCGAGGAAACCGCGTCCTCCATGGAGGAACTGACCAGCACCGTGCGCCAGAATGCCGACAACGCGCGCGAAGCCAGCGCCCTGGCCCGCAGCGCCACCGAGGTCGCCGTGCGCGGCGGCGAGGTGGTGTCGCAGGTCGTGTCCACCATGGCCTCGATCAACGAATCGTCGAAGCAGATCGCCGACATCATCGGCGTCATCGACGGCATCGCCTTCCAGACCAACATCCTGGCCCTGAACGCGGCCGTGGAAGCGGCGCGCGCCGGCGAGCAGGGGCGCGGCTTTGCGGTGGTGGCGTCCGAGGTGCGCAGCCTGGCGCAGCGCTCGGCCGGCGCCGCCAAGGAAATCCGCACGCTGATCGGCGCCTCGGTGGCGCGGGTCGATGCGGGCGGCCGGCTGGTCGAGCAGGCCGGCACCACGATGCAGGAAGTGGTGCAAGGGATCACGCGCGTCACCGACATCATGGCTGACATCGCCGCCGCCAGCGCCGAGCAGACCATGGGCATCGAACAGGTGAATGCCGCGGTTACGCAGATGGACGACGTCACCCAGCAGAATGCGGCGCTGGTGGAGCAAGCCGCCGCCGCTGCGGCCTCGCTCGAAGAACAGGCGGCAACGCTGGCGCGCCTGGTGGGTACCTTCAAGGTGAACGATGCCTGGAGCGGCGCAGATACGGCGCCGGCCGCGCTGCGGCCCGTGCGGCAGGTAGGGTGGACGGCTTTGCCGTCCACGCGGTGATCGGTACACGCTCCGCTTTCGTGCCGAATGATCTCGCTGCAAATGATCCCCGCGTGGACGGGGAACCCGTCCACCCTGCCGAGGCATCCTAAGGTGCCTTGCGGAGCCAGGCACGCACCCCGCGCGTGAACACGAAGGGAAAAACGCTGGCATGGTCTTCGCCGGGAAAAACCTCCACCTGCGTGCGCAGGCCGGGATAGCGGCGCCCGCGCAAGGCGGCGTCGAATTCGCGCAGGTCGGCGACCATGTCGGCCTCTTCCTCCGAACGCGAGCGCCGCTTGCCTGGCGCCAGCGTCTCGCGCCCGCCGATGCCGAAATAGACCGATGCGCGCAGGTCGCGCTGCGCCTTTGCATAGGCCTGCTCGCGCTCGAACAGCACGCCGCGATCGAACCACAGCGAGGGGCTGCCGAGGATGTAATGCTCGAAGCTGGCAGGCTGCGCCAGCAGCATCTCCAGCCCCAGCAAGCTGCCATAGGAATGCCCGACAAACGCCTTGCGCCGCATGTCGGCCCGGTACTGCGCGGCGATCACGGGAAAGACCTCGTTGACGATGAAGCGCCCGTAGGCGGCGGCTTCGCCAAAGGCCGGGGCGCGACCGGGCATGTCGGAAGTATAGGCCTGCCCGCGCGGCGTGCTCGGCGTGTAGTCGCGACGGCGGCTGTAGCCCGGCGTGTCGCCTTGCGCATACGACAGGCCGACCACGATCACCTCTTCCATGCCGGCGTGCTTCGCCAGCCGCCCGGCGATGCCGCGCACCACCGGAAAGGCATAGTTGGCGTCGGTGACGAACAGCACCGGGTAGCGGCGCTTGCCGGTGCCGTAGGAGTCGGGCAGCGCCACCAGCAGCTGGTAGTCGCGCTGCAGCGTTGCCGAGTGGATGGCGCGCACCTCGGTGGCGTCGAGCTGGTAGGGCACGGCAGCGGCGCCCAGGCTCAGGGCAAGTAGCAAGACAGGGATCAGTCGTTTCAAGCGGGCTCCCAAAAACTGTGATGGTGGCCGATTCTGCAGCGCCATCCGCCCAACGGCAGCCGCGCAGGGACGAAACCCCGGTTCGATGGGATGGCCGGGGCAGCGTCAACGATCCGACATTTGTTGCCACTGCTATACTTTTGTCGATGAAGGACCGCGCCCTTTCCCCCACCCCGTCCGCTGCCAGGACCATCGTCCTGGCCGTGTTGCTGTGGACGGCGATCAGCGCCCTCGGCGCCCTGCAAACCTACAGCGACAATTTGCGCGGCGGCGTCGACAGCCACTATCCTGCCCTGTTCGCGACCTGGTTCCTCGAATACGCGGTGCCGCTGATCGTGCTCAGCGCCGGCCTGTCGCTGGCGCTGGCGCGCTGGCCCTTCCTCACCGAGCGGCCGCGCCACGTGTGCATGCTGTTCCTGGGCCTGGTGCTGGTGTTCCAGCCCGCGCAATGGACCTGGATGGCCTGGCTGCGCGGCTACCTGCAGATCGCCAGCGCCGGCGACGCCTGGCAGCTGCTGCGCAAGATGCTGCTGGTCGGCTGGTTCTCGGCCAGCGGCACCTTCGCCGCCGTCCTCGCCCTGCATTATTGGCGCCGTGCGCGCGAGCGCGAGCTGGCCTGGCAGCGCTCGCAGACCGACATGCTGGCCCTGCGCCTGGCGCTGGAAGAACAGCGCCTGCTGGCCCTGCGCGCCCAGCTCGAGCCGCACTTCCTGTTCAATGCCCTGAACGCCATCAGCGCCCTGGTGCGCGGCGGCGACACGGCCCTGGCACTCGGCGGCATCGGCCGCCTGAGCGAACTGCTGCGCTATGCGCTGGCAGCCAGCACGCGCACCAGCTCCAGCGTGGCCGAGGAACTGGCCTTCGTGCGCGGCTACCTGGAACTACAGCGCCTGCGCTACGGCGAACGCTTGCAGGTGCTGGTCGAAAACGACAGCCCGCTGCTGCACGCGGTCCCCTGCCCGCCCCTGCTGCTGCAGCCGCTGATCGAAAACGCGCTACGCCACGACCTCGATTGCCGCGCCGGCCCGGGCGACATCCGCCTGGATTTCGCGCAGGATGGCGATGCCCTGTGCATCCGCGTCACCAACCCCGCCGGCCCCGGCACGCCAGCCAATCCCGGCGCGGGCCTGGGCCTGACCAACACGCGCGAGCGACTGCGCCTGCTGCATCCGGGCGCCACGCTGCACGCCGGCCTGCAAGGCGATCGCTTCGTCGCCGAAGTGCGCCTGCCGCTGGGCGCGGAAGACTGAGCCATGACCGTGCGCTACCTGATCGTCGACGACGAACCGCCCGGCCGCACCAACTTGCGCCTGGCGATGCGGGCGCACGCCGGCTGGCAGCTGGCGGCCGAGTACGCAAGCACGGAGGAAGCGCGCGCGGCCCTCGCTGCCCAGGAAATCGACGTGGTCTTCCTCGACATCCAGATGCCCTTCGAGTCCGGCCTGGTGCTGGCGCGTGAACTGGCCCGCCTGCGCGAGCCGCCGCTGATCGTCTTCGTCACCGCGCACAGCGCGCACGCCATCGAGGCCTTCGACCTGCACGCCCTCGACTACCTGCTGAAGCCCCTCGACGATGCGCGCCTGGCCCAGGCGGTCGAGCGCAGCGCCGCCATGCTGCGCGGGCGCCAGCGCACTGCCTATGGCGCCGCCTTGCGCGACTATGCCGCAGCGGATGGCGCGCCGCGCCGCGTGGACCACCTGAACGTGCGCTCGGTCGGCAGTATCGAACGCATCGCCATCGAGGAAATCTGCTGGGTCGAATCGGCCGGCAACTACGCCCAGCTACACCTGGGTGCGCGCACGGTCCTGCACCGCATCACCCTGAACGCCATGGAAGCCCTGCTGCCGCTTGACGCCTTCCTGCGCGTGCACCGTGGCGCCATCGTGCGGCGCGACCAGATCGTGCGCCTGGACAGCACCGGCGAGGCCGGCTGGCGCCTGCACCTGCGCTGCGGCGGCGTGGTGGCCGTCAGCGAACGCTATCTCGATGCCGTGCGCGCGGCGATGTGACGAAAGGCCACCCTGCCGGGATAGCCGGCCTGTTCGCGCCAGCGCCGGCGCACCTATACTTGCCGCATCCAACCCGGGAGACACCATGTTCATTCGCCGCCTCGCCATCGCCCTTGCCTGTTCCGCCGCCTGTTTCAACGCCAACGCCGCCACGACCGACCTCCAGGCCATCGTCGACCATGCGGTACGGCCGATGATGGCGCAGTACGGCGTGCCCGGCATGGCGGTGGCGCTGACGATCAACGGCAAAGCCAGCTTCTTCAACTACGGCCTGGCCGCGCAGTCGCCCGCCAGGCCGGTGAGCGAGCACACCCTGTTCGAACTCGGCTCGGTCAGCAAGACCTTCACGGCGACGCTGGCCACCTATGCCCAGGCGCAAGGCAAGCTGTCCTTGGAGGATCACCCCGGCCGCTACATCCCGGCCTTGAAAGGCAGTGCGCTCGACCGCGCCACCCTGCTCGAACTGGGCGCCTACACGGCGGCCGGCCTGCCGCTGCAGGTGCCGGACGAGGTGAAGAGCGACGCCCAGCTGCTGGCCTGGCTCGGCGCCTGGCAGCCGGCCGCCGCACCGGGCGCCCAGCGGCGCTATTCGAATCCGAGCATCGGCCTGCTGGGCAGGGTCACGGCGCTGGCCATGAAGTCGGACTTCGCCGACGCCCTCGACCGCCAGCTGTTCCCGGCGCTCGGCCTGCAGCATACCCACGTGCGCCTGCCGGCCAAGGCGCTGGCCGACTATGCCTGGGGCCACGACGCGGACGGCAAGCCGGTGCGGGTAAGCCCGGGCGTCTTCGACGCCGAAAGCTACGGCGTCAAATCGAGCAGCGCCGACATGATCCGTTTCGTGCAGGCGAATATCGAGCCGGCACGCATGGACGGAACGCTGCGCCGCGCGGTGGGAGGCACACAGGTCGGCTATTACGCGGTGGGCGGCATGGTGCAGGGCCTGGGCTGGGAGCAGTACCGCGCACCGCTCGCCTTGCAGCGCGTGCTGGACGGGAATAGAGCAAACATGATCCACGAAGCCAACCCGGCCACCCGGCTCGCGCCGGCGCCAACGCCACCGGGGACGCTGTTCAACAAGACCGGTTCCACGCGCGGCTTCGGCGCCTACGTGGCCTTCGTGCCGGACAAGAAGATCGGCGTCGTCATGCTGGCGAACCAGAACCTGCCGATCCCCGCGCGCGTGGCGGCGGCGTATGCGATCCTCGACAGCATCGCCTTGATTACCGGACAGGACGCCGCAAAGCGATGAGTACCGCAATCCTCGACACCCAGGAAGCCGCTCCCCCGGCGCAGCAAGCGCAGCCCGCGCGCACGCGCAACGTCGGCATCGACTGCCTGCGCGGCCTGGCCATCTTGCTGGTGATCGTGCACCACCTGGCCCTGCCCTTCCGCCTGCCGCTCGGCCCCAGCCTGCTCGGCGCATGGCTGCCGAAGCGACTGGTCGACGCCGTCAGCTTCAATGGCTACGAAGCGGTGTTCGTGTTCTTCGTCATCTCCGGCTTCCTCATCGCCACGCGCATCATCGACCATGACGGCAGCCTGGAAGGCATCCGGCTGCGCCGCTTCTATGCAGCCCGCGCGCGGCGCATCCTGCCGCTGCTGTTCATCGTGCTGGCGGTGCTCGGCGCACTGGCATGGGCCGGCGTGCCCGGTTTCGCACCCGAGGGCGAGCAAAGCACCGGCGGCCTGCTGGCCTCGGCCCTGAGCTTCACCTTCAACTGGTACGAAGGCCGCACCGGCTGGGCGCCGGCGGGCTGGGACGTGTTATGGTCGTTGTCGATCGAGGAGGTGTTCTATCTCGGCTTTCCCCTGCTCTGCCTGGGGCTGCCGCGCCGCGTGCTGGTGGGCGTGCTGCTGCTGTGGGCGCTGGCACTGTCGCCCTTGCGCAGCCTGGTGCCGCCGCAGGACGAAGTCTGGTTCGAGAAGGCCTACTTGCCCGGCATGGCGGCGATTGCCTGGGGCGTGCTGGCGGCCTTGTTGGCGCGGCGCTGGACGCCGTCCAAGCCGCAGGCGCGCGCCATGGCACTGTGCGGCGCGCTGTGCCTGCTGCTGGCTTTCGTGTGGGGCGATGTGGCCTGGCGCCACCTGTACAAATCCGGCCTGTACTGGCTGTGCATCGGCGCCTGCCTGCTGCTGCTCGCCTTTCATGCGCATCCGCCGGCGCCACGGCGCGCTTTGGCCTGGCTGGCGCGCATGGGCGAACTGAGTTATGAACTCTACCTGTCGCACATGTTCGTGGTGCTGGCCGTGGTGGCCGCCTACCGCGCGCTGCTGGGCGAGGACAACGCCTGGACCTTCGTGGTCTACCTGCCGGTGCTGCTGCTGTGCCGCGTGCTGGCCGGCTGGCTGGAACACCTGCCCGGACGCCTGCGCATGGTGGTGGCGCCGCGGGCGAGGCGCTGAGTCAGAACTGTTCCCACTCGCCGCCGCTGTCGGCGGCGATGGCCAGCTTCTTCGCCGGCATTTTCGCCGGTGCTTTGGCGGTGCGGACAGGCGCGGCCGCCGCTGGCTGCGCCACATTCGAGGTCACCTGGAACACGCTCACCATGTCGGCCAGTTTGGCGGCCTGCTCCTGCATCGATTGCGAGGCGGCTGCCGCCTGCTCGACCAGGGCGGCGTTCTGCTGGGTGACGACATCCATCTCCGACACGGCGGTGTTGATCTGCTCGATGCCGGCTTCCTGCTCGCCGCCGGCCGCGCTGATCTCGTCCATGATCTGGTTCACGCGGCGCACGCTGTTCACGATCTCTTCCATCGTCGCACCGGCTTCGTTCACCAGCGCGCTGCCGGTGTAGACCTGCTCCACCGAGTCGGTGATGAGCTGCTTGATGTCCTTGGCGGCGCTGGCCGAACGGTGGGCCAGGTTACGCACCTCGGTGGCGACCACGGCGAAGCCGCGGCCCTGTTCGCCGGCACGCGCCGCCTCGACTGCGGCGTTCAGCGCCAGGATATTGGTCTGGAAGGCGATGCTGTCGATGACGCCGATGATGTCGGCGATCTTGTCCGACGAGGCGCTGATCGAGGCCATGGTATCGACCACGCGCGCCACGATCTCGCCGCCCTTCACCGCGACGTGCGAGGCCGAGTTGACCAGGCCATTCGCCTGGCGCGCATTGTCCGAGTTCTGCTTCACGGTCGAGGTCAGTTCCTCGAGCGACGACGCGGTTTCTTCGAGGTTGGCTGCCTGCTGCTCTGTGCGGCGCGACAGGTCCAGGTTACCGGCCGCGATTTCGCCGCTGGCGGTCGCAATCGCATCGCTGCCGCTGCGCACGTTGCGCACCGTCTCGGCCAGGCTGTCCTGCATCGTCGCCAGGCCGGTCATCAGCGCACCCATCTCGTCCTTGCGGCTGGTGTCGATGGTGTTGGTCAGCTTGCCGGCGGCGATGGCGTTGAAGTGGCCGAGGGCCTGGGTAAGAGGATTCATCACCGCGCGCAGCAGCAGGACGGTCGAGACCAGCGCCGCGATCAGGCCGACGACGATGGCGCCGACCGAGAACGCGATATTGCGGTGGTAGCCGGCCTGGCTCTCGTTGTACTGCCGGGTGGCCGATTCGAGCTGGTAGGACGACAGCTTTTCGGCGTTGTCGGCGTAGATGCGGAACAGGCGCGTGACCTCGGTCAGCATCAGGCGGTCGATCTCGGGCTGGTTCTTTTCGCGCAGCGCCTTCATGGCCGCGTGGATGCCATCCTTGACCAAGGCCTGGCGCGCCGCGTTGGTGGCAGTGGCCAGCACCTGTTCGCCATCGTCGAAGGGCAGCGCGGCGTAGCGCGCCCAGGCCTTGTCGCTGGCGCCCAGGAAGCCTTCGGCGCGGCTCAGCGTGTCGGCGGCACTGGGCGCATCCGGCTGGAGGGCCACGCGGTCGATCGACAAGCGTGCGCGGTCGATCTGGATCTGGGCATCCATGATGGATTTCATGGAGACCATCGAGTTTTCGTTGACGTTCTTGAGAACGGCATTGGTGTCGTTCAGGGCCAGGATGCCGGCGGTTCCGATGAAGATCATCAGGACACTCAGCAAAGCCATGGTCGCTATCAGGCGGGTTCGGATAGTCATGTGGGCAAAAAGGAAAGGTCGTTTCAGGAAAACGTCGATCGGGCGATGAGCGAATACCAGGGCCGGAATGACGTCACAAGGCGGGGATTAATTCAATAACAAGCGATAGTAAAAATTGGCGCTGTCGGATGTGAAACAGCACGGCAACCGACAGACAGGCATATCCAGTCTATACAGATCGTTTCCGCGCGACAAAGGTTTGATGGCGGGTTTACCGATTAAGCGACAGTTCAATTCCTGTTTATCAACGCGATGAATAAGGAATCGACATCTTCTTTATCTGATCGCTATGGCTTTTTGTATTCCTTTCATTACACAGCAATTAATATGGATAAACGGCTATTCGAAGGGAGCCAATCATTACTGGGGATTATTTCGACGTGCGTGTTGGGCGTGCCTATTGCACGATGGGCTCGTCAGTGGCGGACTTGTTTCAGGCAAAAAGGGAGACTGCGCTGACGGACTATGGCCTTGTCAAGCAGGCAGGTCTGCGCAACGGTAAGCGGGGCGCTGAGGTCATCGGGCCTGGCGTTGCACCGGGCCTTTGTCCGGCGAGCAGTCGCTTTGGATGCGCATCGACGATGCCTTTGCTCCGGCCGGCCCCGCTCCGGAGACCAGGCAAAAGCGGGCCAGATAGCGTAGCGGACTGCTTGTGCTCTTCGCCTTGCGTGCCTCGATCAGCACCTGATACAGCCTGCCGGTTTCCAGCGCCACGGCGGGCGTCTGTGGCAGCGCCTGTACCCGCCCCGCATAGGGAATGCACATGCTGTAGGTGACAGGAAAGGTACGCTCGCGCGGCATCGCCATCTTCCACATCGGCTTGCCGCCTGGGTCGCTAACCGTGATGGCCTGGAAGTCCGGCGTGCCACCGCGCTGCTCCTCGCGCTCCGAGATCGTGAAGCACGGCGCCCGGTTTGCTCCCGCCCTCACCTCGGCCTCGCCGATGCGCCGCGCCGCGTGTGCCGGAGGCACGAGCAAGACGGTCAGCAGCAGGATCGGCAAGGGCTTCATGGTGTCGGAAAACGAGAGAGTAGCGAGGCTCCCAGCCTAGGCTGTTGCCGCAGAGCAGCATTGAGGAAACTCAATGCCGGATGGGTAGACGGCGCTGCCGCGGCGGCTCAGGCGAAGCGCGCGATGCGCCCGGCCAGGCCGCGGTGCAGGTTGACGCGGCCGGCCGGGTTGGCCAGGAACCTGGCCAGTACCTTTTCGTATAGCGCCAGCTGGTTGCCGTACTGGCGCTGCCGCATGGCGTCGGGACGGCGCAGGAATTTCAGCACGAAATAATCGGCCAGCAGGTCGCCTTGCGCTTCCATGTTGTAGTCGGCCAGGCTTGCGTCGTCGCGCAGTTGGTAGCTGTAGTTCAGGCCGATGCGTACGGCGCCGCGCAGGCGTACGGGATAGCCGAGCTGGTGTTGCCAGACGTGGACTATCTTATGCTACTCTGCACACCATGAATAAAGCCATCTCTTACAGCAGGCCGCAACGCTGGCAAGGCCAGGAAGCAGACCACTGAGTACCAAGTTTGGCTGGGTATCGCCAAGTGCCAGCAGTGCAGTAGTCCCCTTCACACCTACGGCAACGGCAGGAAGCCAAAGGCAGGCCAGAGCGCCCCACGCTGGATGCGCTGCTACAACGCCAAGAAGGGCAAGTGCGAAGCTGGAAGCATTGCTGTGCTGAGCCTCGAACCAGTGTTCCGGGAAATCCTCGCGAAGCTGAACATTCTGGCACTGGTACAGAGCAGCGCCAACGCCATCAATGCCAAGCTGGACGTGGTTACCGGCCAGCTTATCGCTGAGCGTGCCAAGCTGGACGACATCACGAAAGACTATTCCGCTACACGTTCCCCTCGACTCCTTACTCTACTCGTTGAGACAGAAGCCGCTGTAACTGCACTGGTAGCGCAGGAACAAACCTATCTAGCCGACCTTGCCGCAGACCAGATCATTGATAAGGCCGACTTTTTCGCGCGCCTTGATGTGCACACGTTCCCCGGTAGATCGAGAGCGAACAGCATCTTTAAGCGCCTACAGGTAGAAGTGGGAATTGACACCGAACAGCGGCGGTTCCATGTGCGTAAGGCTGGCGTACCCATGTTCGACTTGCTCGACCGTGAAACCGAAGGAATCCTGGCCTACCCGGCGAACAGCGAACTTAGCGCCATCATTCAGAGTCAGGACGGCACATTCACTGTACCGATTCCACCCACAGAACCATTTTCCATTTTTTTATTTTTTAAAAATCAAGCTAAGGAATTCGCCTAACAGCGCCATCGCTTCGGATGCAGTAAGAAGCGACCATAGTCACGCGGCAGATTCGCCACGCAGGACGGATCAGCAAGGAAGCCGGCCAGTACTTCTTCATACAACGACAAGCTGCCCGCGTAGCGATGCTGGCGCATGGATGCGGACGAATTCAAGTGCTTGAGTGCGAAGTAGTCCGCCAGCAGATCGCCCTGCGCTTCCATGTTGTAATCAGCAAGTGTCTTGCCCGGTGCCAGATCGTAGGTATATGACAGCCCGACACGCACCGCACCCCGAAGGCGCACTGCATATCCCAACTGAAACTGCCAAACATGCGCCAGTTCGTGGATGAACCAGTGCTGATTAGTGGCGGATGCTTGGGAGTAGTCATCAAGGAAACAGGAACGGTGAAAGTACATGCTACCGTTGGGAGTCATGCAGCAGCTTTGAGGTTGAAACGGCATGTAGCGGCGGGCATGGATGTGTACACGCTGGTAGTCGATGGCTTCACGGAACAGCAGGGACGCCAATGCGATCTCCCCTACTGTAAGGTGCCGCCAGCGATGCGAATGCAGGCGACGAAAAGGCATGGCATCCATCGGTTACAAGGCAAGGGGCGCGGTGCAGAAGCGATTAACGAATCCAGCCATGTTGGTTCTGTAGGTTGCAATGACCGAAGTGTTAAACATCGGATTCGTTCTGCGTTTTGCACCCATCAGTTGCCCCTGTAAAGCCAAACCTGTCATCCGCAATTGGGTGACCCGTCAAAATCCCTAGGCCCATACGGCTAAAGTGGAAACCTTCTTTCTCACGTTCTTTCACCATGTCTTCAGCGCCACCTGGGAAGCGAATTTTGAAATTGATGCCGCCAATCTGTCGGAAAAAGTCAGATAAGTCATCGGCAGTAAAGTGGACAGCGACAATTTCTTTCTTTCGGACACGAGTAGCCACAATTTTGGAAAGCTCATCTTTAGACCACTGCCACATTCCGTGTACAAGGGCGTCACGGTAGCCCTTTAGCGCAAGGATTCTTTCATGTTGTCGCAGTAGAACGTTCCCACGTTCTCCTACTGTTTTGGCTACGACTCTCTCAGCCCAAAGGCTCAACACTTCAGTGAACTGTAGATTATTCATTGCCTTTGGCAAGACAATCTCTTCCTCATCCCCCGCGTCAAAGGACATTAGAGTCTGGAAAAAAATTTCGTACTCTAATGCACTCCATTGGGCGATGACCTTTCCAATAAGGTATGTCTCCCGATCTGAAAGCTCATCATTCCACTGGTAAAGATCATCGTCACTCATATTCCTGATTTATAAAGTGTCTGGTTGTCGGATACTAAGTGTATGGCCATCTTACTCACTGAACAAGAAAGAGTTGTCGTGCGATTACTGTTGTTTGGAACGAAAGCCAGCATTTTTGGTATGCAGACTGCCACAAGCTCACCAGTTCATGAAGGAACCAGTGCACTGCTAGCGGCTCACCACGTATAGTCGGACGGAAGAACGACCGATGAAACTACAAGCTGCCGTCCGGCGTCATCGTGCTTGTGGAATGTTTCTTACCTTCAATGGGTTATCGCTTCAATCGTACGGCGCAATAAATCCAGCATGTAATTCACACATCGCGAGGAATTGTGAGTAATCGTCGCTGAGTTGGATGACACAAGCAGTCTGCTCCACTAAAAATTCGAATGTAACCGTGCGCATCTCATCCGATTTTTTGTGGTAGCGCAGCATTTCGAACGACGCACCCCGTGGAGCATCATCAGGTGCGCCGACCAACGCGAGTGTTCCGTGAGCAACATGGTTTCGAGTTTCATTGAGTGGTAGAGTGCGGGCGACAAGTTTTTTCAACTCGTCCATTGCAGGCGATCCGGGCTTACGCTCTATTTTTTCGCGAATTATATCAATATGTTCGGAAAAGGTCTTCTTATGCCAACTGGACGCAAGTTCTTCTTTCAGCACTTTGGTATAGATGAGTTCAAAGAGCCAATCAATTTCATTCAATGAAAAAATAATTCGCCCGATGTGACTTGCCCAGACTTGACGATCACTGCCGTTTGCAATTTGAACCATTATTGTTCCCTGACTTAAATTTAGGTCCGTGGGCGTCAGTTCTCAGCCCAACGCCAAATAGCGACTTTTCGTACACTGCCGTTCAATCGTTCAAAGTCAACTTTCATCAAGGGCCGAGAAGTCTAGATTAATAATGATTTGAGACCGATCAGTTTTTTCTTTTTTTGCAAAAACGCTTAATATCTGCCCAAAGAGGCCATCCAGAAGATGGCGATGCTATGCCAACCATTTGAATGCCGAAATCATTAGTGCCGTTATCGTACGTGAATCCGTGATTGTCTAAGATGGAGAAACACTCTCGTAATTCATTTGATGTGAGGTTGGTGGCCTGTTGCACTTCAGGAACTGAAACCTCTAGAGCGACCGAAAACTGCCCCTTCACCCCTCGATTTACAAGAATTACGAATAGCTCCCTGGAAGGTATTAGTATCTTTGCAAGCTTGGCCGTAAGGGGCTGAAGTTCTTTCAATGCTTCCGCAAGTTCGTCATTGGAACTTTCCCAACCAAGAACTCGATCTAGTTTTCTCAAGTTCTTTGCAAAGAGCGGTTCTTTCAGTGTCGTGTGGTCCGTTACAGTCTTCAGCATTGAACCGACGACATCATAAAATAATTTCTCGTGCTCTTGCTTAATTCGCCTCATGCAATCCACGTCGAACTTCAGAACATCGTCCGTTTCTACGTGATGGTCATAACACATAAGCACTAAGTTAGAAGAATGCCGCCGCTGCTCGTTAGTTTGGTCCTTGTTAAAACGTCCCCCCCAGGTTCAGCGGCTTCAATATGGCAAATCTGCCCAACGAAGATGCCCTTGACGTTAAATAGCGCCTTTTTGCATCTGGGAAGGCGCAGCGATTCCCGGTCTTTAAATAAAGTTCTCTCAATGTTGCACGTGTTGGAGCAAGTCTCTTCGGTATCTCAGGCATTGTAGAACTCTAGTTGAAGTATCAGAACGTTATCCTACCATGACAATGCTTCCAAAGTAACACCGAGCACGTGGCACGCATAACCGACTGCTCCTAGCCAAGATATTAGACGACCAGAATGCCGCCGTGTATGGCAATGTTAAATACAGGACAAGCACAAAGTACTATTAGACGCAGCGCATTCATTTAGGTCACAAGCACTTCGGCTACGGGTGCGCAGACTGCCACAAGAGCACTATTTCGTGAATGAACCAGTGCTGGCCACTCGGGCTGGCCTGCGCGTAATCGTCGAGGAAGCAGGAGGCGTGGAAGTACATGCTGCCGTTGGGCGTCATGCAGCAGTTCTTCGGCTGGAAGGGCATGTAGCGCCGGCTGTGAATGCGCACGCGCGCGTAGTCGATGGAATCGCGAAACAGCAGCGTGGCCATGGCGACTTCTCCTGCGGTGAGGGGCGCCAGCGCTGCATATGCGGGCGACGAAAGGTAGGGCATCCATCGGTTATTTATGCAAAGTCGAAGGCTTGGCAAGCTTAACTCAGATTGCGTGGATACCGTTTTTAACAGCTTCTTCGAGAGCACAACCGCGTCACAGACGCCCTTCATAAAAAGCGTTACATCGACCGATTGAATGTAAAACCCTGGACAGATAAATCGCTTCAGCTATTCGCCAATTATTCTTCGCTTTTGGGCAAAAAAGCCTGCGGTGCCATCCATCGATTTATCAACCTAGTACCAACTATCGCAAGCAGTATCGATACCGAAGCGAACCAGAAGCCTGGAATTTCATGCAACGCTGTGTTGATGTAAGGCTGGGTTTCCTGCGAGCATTGCCAGTGCCGGTAATCGAAACTGCCCCCGTGGTCTAAGCATAGGTCTGGCGCCCATAGGGCACCAAGGAAGTAACGAATTAGCCAAGAGGCTAAAACCCAAGGCGCAAGTACCAAAACCAAACGAAGTAACCTCATATAGTTGCATTGTCCTCTTTGGGTACCGTTCGCTGGCCGATTGCAGACTTGGAGTTAAGTTTGCTTTCGACCCAACGCAGACCATCAAGCTTGGGTTTGAACAATGCTATCCAAGGCCCGAATAGCTTCAATTCGTGGCTCCGTCAGCCAGAGCGCGTCAACCAGCGAAAACACTTCGTTCGCTAGCGGCGTCCCGATAACATCTGTGCGCTCAAGTGCGCGATCACAGAGAGTCCGATCATCAGCCCTTCTTCCCTTGCCGCTGGCTACCATAAACGATCCGCCACCAAGGCGAGGTTGGTACAACAACGAAACCAACACGCGATCCTGAGGAGCAGTACCCTCTCCCCAAGGTCCAAGGACAATATCGAAGTTCGGCATGTGCTGTGGTTGGTCGACAGTCCACTGCACAAAGTAGACAGCTTTTGTTCCAGATGAATCGCCGAGATCGCCCCAGATTGTTTTGGACTGCTTGCCGCAGCAGTCGCAATAGCCTGTTGATTCGTTCCAGAAATTCGCACGGACGGTATCGTCGTCATTCATGGACAGTCCCTATTGATGCCGTTATACGAGGAGCCGCCCCTTGCTGATTTCGGACGGTCAGAGTGCTCAGTGTATGGTGAGGTTGCTCTCAGAACAAGCTAGAAGAGGTGTTCGGCACACCACCGGGTCGTTTTGGCCGCAAGCCCTTTAATTGCAGATGTGCACACTGCCACAAGTTGACCATTTCGTGAATGAACCAGTGCTGGCCACTCGGGCTGGCTTGCGCGTAATCGTCGAGGAAGCAGAAGGCGTGGAAGTACATGCTGCCTTTCGGCGTCATCGCGCAGTTCTTCGGCTGGAAGGGCGTGTAACGCCGGCCGTGAATGCGCACGCGGAGATAGTCGATAGCGTCGCGAAATAGCAGCGAAGCCATAATGATCTCCCCTGCGGTGAGGGGCGCCAGCGCTGCGCGTGCAGGCGGTGGAAAGGTACGGCATCCATCGAATACTTTTGCGAGATTGAAAGCGCGAGCAGTCTTAACTGAGATTGCCCAGATACCGTTTTCGACAGCTTCTCAAGAACACCAGCGCCTCGCAGTCGCCGTTCAAAAGAACGCAACAATCGTCCGCTATCGACCCGAAGCGGACCCTCGTTGAATTCACTTTTCCATTCGTCGGAACACCGCTATCTCGTCAATTTCATGCTTGATTAAGGCCGGATAATCAAGGCGTTCAAGCTTGAAACAGACTGCAACCTGAGATGGGAAATCTGCGATTACTTCGGTTTCTGCTTCGGAAATCGCCTCGGCATCGTCGTCATTGATCTCGCCGTTGAAGACAGTGCGAACATGGATTTCATCCTTAGTCCACCGGCACACGATTGCGCGTACCGGGGTCCCGATGTGCCCAAGAAGTGCGCGCTGCAAACTGAGCAGGACGCGGACCCGCATATCGGTAGATGTCATCGAATGTTCCTTACGAGGTGCCGGGATTGCTTAGGTCGCGGAAGTTCGCTTCTGGCCGATTCCGGCCAGTCGAATCAGCATAACAGGTTACTAGTAGAAAAAACTCGCCAACTGCCACGACAGACAGTTGCAGACTCAATCGATCTAAACCGCTGCAACTGCTCAGTTACCACGGCATAACGAGGAGGTTCTGATGTAGCAAACGCACGGCGGGCAGTGAGCAGCGCTACACTGATCGTTTCCATTCACGGCAAGCCTGCTGGCGCCATTGCAGGCAGCGACATCTTACGGAAACCGATCATGCACCGCATCCGCTCGCCCAATTGCCGCACTGCCCATCCTCACCGTACCTCACCTATTCTGCTGGCCTTCCTGTCAGCTCTGACGCTGCTCTCATCCGCCAGCATTGATGCCTCAGCACAGACAGCCGCCGCCGATACGCGCTATGAGCGCGTCGTACCCAGCCCGGATGGCATCGGCAAGCGCTACATGGGCCGCGAGATTGCCGGCGTGATGGGATGGGAAGGCGCGCAATGGCTCGAGCGCGAAAGCCGCGCACGCGAGGAGCGGCCTGAATTGCTGCTGCGGGAACTGGCGCTGGCGCCCGGCATGACGGTGGCCGACATCGGCGCCGGCACCGGCTACTACACCTGGCAGTTGGCGAAACAGGTTGGACCGGGCGGGCGTGTATATGCGGTCGACGTGCAGCCGGAAATGATCGGCATGCTCGACAGCCAAATGGCGAAGCGCGGCGTGCGCAACGTGGTCTCGGTGCTGGGCAGCGAAACCACCGTCAAATTGCCGTCGGCCAGCGTCGACTTGGCAATCATGGTCGATGTTTATCACGAGCTCGCCTATCCTTCGGAGGTCCTCGACAGCATCGTCGCGGCCTTGAAGCCGGGCGGGCGCGTTGTCTTCGTCGAATACCGGGCCGAGGATCCTGCAGTCGCGATCAAGCCGCTGCATAAGATGAGCGAGCCGCAGATACGGCGAGAAGCCACGGCGCATGGTCTGAAATGGGAACGTACCATCGGATCGCTGCCGATCCAGCATGTGATCGTGTTTCGAAAGCCCTGAGCGCAGACTGTTTGCCGTTGCTATCGATGATAAGCGGCCCGATGGCTGAAGTGACATAGCACCTTGCGCCGCTGAGCAGACCTGACTCGGCTCGTTCGCGCGCAGGTCTTCGGCGCTAGGAAGCCGAGTTGGCGCTGGAGGAGAGATGCGTGCGCGTCATCGATGGCATTCCTGAACGATTGGAATGCCATCGCGATATCGCTCGCCGCCAGCAGGCGCCGACAGCGTTCAAACCAGAGAAGCTTACTGCTTGCGCAACGCCGCCGCCGCCTTCGCCAGCTCGGTAATCCGATCCCAATCGCCATTCGCCAGCGCATCCTTCGGCGTCAGCCACGACCCGCCCACGCAGGCCACGTTTTTACAGGCCAGGAAGCTTGGCGCAGTATCGATCGAGATACCGCCGGTCGGGCAGAAGGTCACGTCCGGCAGCGGGCCGCCGATGGCGTTCAGCATGCCGACGCCACCCGCCGGCACCGCCGGGAACAGCTTCAGTTGCTTGAAACCGACTTCGCGCGCCGCCATCACTTCCGAAGGCGTCATCACGCCCGGCAGCAGCGGCAGGCCGCTCTTCTTCGCCGCTTCGATCAGCAAAGGCGTCAAACCAGGCGACACGCCGAACACCGCGCCGGCGTCGCGCGCCGCGGCGAATTCTTCCGGCTGGGTGAGCGTGCCGACGCCGACGATGGCGCCTTCGACCTGGGCCATGTCGCGGATCGCCTGCAGGCCATGCGCAGTGCGCAGGGTCACTTCCAGCACGCGGATGCCGCCGGCCACCAGGGCCTTGGCCAGGGGCACGGCGTGCGCCGGGTCGTCGATGGCGATCACGGGGATCACGCTCGCCGAGCGCATGATGTCAAGTACGGTCATGGTGGTCATTATTTATTCGTCCTGAACAGGAAGTCTTCATCGGAGCCGGGCATGATCTCGCCGCTATCGGCGCCTTCGTGCAACGGCGTGGTGGTGTGCTTCGGCGACGGCAGCGGGAAGGTGGCCGCGCCCTCTTCCGCCGCGCTGCTGGAGTTGCGGAACATGGCGAACAGCTCGCGCCCCATGCCGATGTGGCTGGACGAGATGTCGGCGCTGGCCTGCTTGCGCTGGGCCCAGACGTCTTCCGGCACCAGGGCCTGCAGGCTGCCATCGGTGGCGTCGACGCGGATGATGTCGCCGTCGCGCACCAGGCCGAGCGGACCGCCGGCCAAAATCTCCGGCGACACGTGGATCGCCGCCGGCACCTTGCCGGATGCGCCCGACATGCGGCCGTCGGTGACCATCGCTACGTGGTAGCCGGCGTCCTGCAGGTTCGCCAGCGCCGGGGTCAGCGCGTGCAGTTCCGGCATGCCGTTGGCGCGTGGGCCCTGGAAGCGGATCACGGCCACGAAGTCGCGGTTCAAATGACCGGCCTTATAGGCATGCATGAAGTCTTCCTGCGAATTGAAGGTCAGCGCCGGCGCTTCTACCACGTGGTGTTCCTTCTTGACCGCCGAGACCTTCATGATGGCGCGGCCCAGGTTACCCCGCACCAGCACCATGCCGCCGTTGTCGCTGAACGGGTTGGTGTACTTGCGCAGCACGGCCTCGTCGCCGCTTTGCTCCGGCAGCTCGCGCCAGACCACCTTGCCGTCTTCGCCCAGGAAGGGTTCCATGCAGTGCTTGCGCAGGCCGTGGCCGAGGATGGTGTTGACGTCTTCGTGGGCCAGGCCGGCGTCCAGCAGTTCGCGGATCACGAAGCCCGGGCCGCCGGCGGCCTGGAAGTGGTTCACGTCGGCGTCGCCGTTCGGGTAGATGCGGGTCAGCGACGGCACCACTTTCGACAGTTCGTCGAAGTCGTTCCAGTCGATGACGATGCCGGCCGCGCGTGCGATCGCCACCAGGTGCAGGGTGTGGTTGGTCGAGCCGCCGGTGGCGTGCAGGGCGACGATGGCGTTGACGATGCTCTTCTCGTCGACGATGTGCCCGACCGGCATGTAGTTGCCGCCTTGCTGGGAGATGGCGACGGCCTGCTGCGAGGCGGCGGCGGTCAGCGCATCGCGCAGCGGCGTACCCGGGGTGATGAAGGCGGCGCCCGGCAGGTGCAGGCCCATCATCTCCATCAGCATCTGGTTGCTGTTGGCGGTGCCGTAGAAGGTACAGGTGCCGGCGCCGTGGTAGGAGGCGGACTCGCCTTCCAGCAGTTCCTCGCGCGTGGCTTCGCCCTTGGCGTAGCGCTGGCGAATCGCCGCCTTTTCCTTGTTCGAGATCCCCGAGGTCATCGGGCCGCCCGGCACGAACACGCCCGGGATATGGCCGAAGTGGAGCGCGCCGATCAAGAGGCCCGGCACGATCTTGTCGCAGATGCCGAGGTAGAGGGCGGCGTCGAACATGTTGTGCGACAGCGCGACGGCGGTCGACATGGCGATGGTGTCGCGCGAGAACAGCGACAGTTCCATGCCCGGCTGGCCTTGCGTCACGCCGTCGCACATGGCCGGCACGCCGCCCGCGAACTGGGCCACGGCGCCGATGTCGCGCACGGCCTGCTTGATCAGTTGCGGGTAGGTCTCGAAGGGCTGGTGGGCCGATAGCATGTCGTTGTAGGACGAGACGATGGCCACCGACGCCTTCTTCTGCTCGCGCAGTTTCAGCTTGTCGTTGGCGGGGAAGGCGGCGAAGCCGTGGGCCAGGTTGGTGCACGACAGCGCGCCGCGCTGCACCCCCTGGACGCGCGCCGCTTCGAGGTGGGCCAGGTAGGCCGCGCGCGAAGCCTGGCTACGCTGGATGATCCGGTTCGTTACCTGTTCAACTACGGGGTGCAGCGCCATAATCGTTCCTTCGAAAATTTGACTCTGAAATTTTACTACAGAATTAGGTTGGGGGCTTGGGTGGGGGTAGGTTTGCGGGTGGTTGGTGGTTCCGTACCGCGTGGGCACGAGTGCCCACCCTACGAAAAACGGCCGCCGACGTAGGGTGGGCACTTGTGCCCACGCGGTACAACGTTGGCACATCGAATAACATGCACGTACTCGGACTCATCCATTGTGTAGTGAATTTACGAACGATTCCTGTATTATTCGATAATCTGTCCAAAACACCATCACGCGCGCACCATGCCCCAGCCTTCCCTGACCAGCACCGCCCCTTTCCAGGCCCTTGCCACCCACGCCGCCGAGGCTGGAAAATGGCAGATGCGCCAGCTGTTCGCAGCCGATCCGCAGCGCTTCGAGCGCCTCTCGCTGGAGGCGGCCGGCCTGTTCCTAGACTATTCAAAAAACCGGCTGGACGGGCGCACGCTTGAACTGCTGGCGAGCCTGGCGCGGACCCGCGGCGTGGAGCAGCAACGCGACGCCATGTTCGCCGGCGAAAAGATCAACAACACCGAAAACCGCGCCGTCCTGCACACCGCCTTGCGCGCGCCGCGCGAGGCCCAGCTGAGCGTCGACGGCCAGGACGTCGCGGCCGACGTGCATGCCGTGCTGGCGCGCGTCAAGATTTTCAGCGAGGCCGTGCGCAGCGGCGCCTGGGTCGGCCATACCGGTAAACCCATCACCGACATCGTCAACATCGGCATCGGCGGCTCCGACCTCGGCCCGAAGATGGTCTGCCTGGCCCTGCGCCAGTACAGCCACCCGCGCCTGACCCTGCACTTCGTGTCGAACGTCGACGGCCACGACATGGACGCGGCGCTCGAGAAAGTGGACCCGGAAACCACCCTCTTCATCATCGCCTCGAAGACCTTCACCACGGCCGAGACCATGATGAACGCGCAGACCGCGCGCAAGTGGTTCCTGGCGCATGCCGATGAAGCCGCATTGGCCAAGCACTTCGTCGCCGTCTCGACCAACGTCGAGGCGATCAAGACCTTCGGCATCGACCCGGACAACATGTTCCCCTTCTGGGACTGGGTCGGCGGCCGCTACTCGGTGTGGTCGGCAATCGGCTTGCCGGTGGCCCTGGCGGTCGGCTACGGCTACTTCGCCGACTTCCTGGCCGGCGCCCACGAGATGGACCAGCACTTCCGCAGCGCGCCCATCGAGCAGAACATGCCGATCATCCTGGCCCTGGTCGGCTTCTGGAACCGCCAGTTCCTGGATGCGAGCTCGGTGACCATCGCGCCCTACCACCAGGACCTGAGCCGCTTCCCGGCCTACCTGCAGCAGCTCGACATGGAAAGCAACGGCAAGCGCGTAACGAAGGATGGCGCACCGGTCGACACCCCGACCTGCCCGGCGATCTGGGGCGAGCCCGGCACCAACGGCCAGCATGCCTACTTCCAGCTGCTGCACCAGGGTACCGACCTGACGCCGATCGACTTCATCGCGGCCCTGCGCCCGGCGCACGAGCTGCAGAATCACCACACCGCCCTGCTGGCGAACTGCTTCGCCCAGTCGGAAGCCTTCATGAAGGGCAAGACCCTGGACGAAGTGCGCGCCGACCTCCAGGGACAAGGCTTGCCACTTGAAGAAGTGGAACGCCTGGCGCCGCACAAGACCTTCCCCGGCAACCGCCCAAGCAACACGATCCTGATGGAATACCTGACCCCGGCCACGCTGGGCGCCCTGGTTGCGCTGTACGAGCACAAGACCTTCGTGCAGGGTGCGATCTGGGACCTGAACAGTTTCGACCAATCGGGCGTCGAGCTAGGCAAGGTGCTGGCCAAGAAGATCGAAGCCGAACTGGCGGGCGACGCCCAGCCTGCACAGCATGACAGTTCCACCAATGGCCTGATCGCGCGCGCGAAGGCCGCCGTATGAACAGCGAACACGCGGAAACCACCATGAAGAATGTGAAGATCGAAGTCGTCCACGACGCAGCGATGCAGGTTGGCGAATGCCCGCTGTGGCACGACGTCGAATCGGCCCTGTACTGGGTCGACATCAACGGACTCACCGTGAACCGCGTGCACCCGGCCAGCGGCAAGTTCACCTCCTGGAAGATGGGTTCGGAGCCGTCGGCGATTGCCGCCGATGCCGACAACAACCTGGTGGTCGCCACCCGCCAGGGCTTCGTGCGCCTGAATACCAGCAGCGGCGAGATGGAAGACATCGTCGCCGCGCCCTACGACACGCAGCAGGTGCGCTTCAACGATGGCCGCGTCGATCCGATGGGCCGCTTCTGGGTCGGCACCATGTACGAGCCGCGCGACAAGCCGGCCGCCGAGATGTACGTGCTCGAGCGCGATAGCCTGCGCCTGGCCTGGTCGGGCGGCATGACCAATTCGAACGGGCTGGCCTGGAGCCTGGACGGACGCTGCATGTTCCATGCCGATACCACCAGCCACCGCATCGATTTGTACGACTTCGATCCGGAAGCCGGCCAGGCGACGCTGAACCGCAACCTGGTGACCTTCGCGGCTGATAAAAACTCGGTCGACTACGGCGGCCGGCCGGACGGGGCGGCGGTCGATAGCGAGGGTAATTACTGGGTCGCGATGTTCGAAGGCGCGCGCATCCTGAAGTTGTCGCCGACCGGGGAGCTGCTGCGCGAAGTGCAGCTGCCGCTGCGTTGTCCGACGGCGGTGGCGTTTGGCGGCACCGATCTGCGCACCTTGTACGTGACCAGCGCCAGCCATGGGCGTTCGAATGCGGAGAAGGAGCAGTATCCGTTGACGGGTAAGGTGCTGGCCTTGCGGGTGGACGTGGCGGGACAGGTTGGGGCGGAATACCGGCGTTGATTGGGCGCTCGTAGGGTGGACGGGTTTCCCGTCCACGCGTTCAAGCACCGCGTGAAGTTAAGCCAACATGACGCGACGTTCACGCGTGGGCACGAGTGCCCACCCTACGTATGCTTGTACCTGTGGTCCATGCCATCGTAGGGTGGGCCGGGCCGCGTAGGACTCCGTGCCCACGCGTCATATGCTTGAACGCGTGGACGGCGAAGCCGTCCACCCTACCGCCGCACGATTGTATTGCGGGGCCTAGCCGGGCATACCCTCGTTTGCCGTCACCGGCACGCCGAATAGCGCGAGCAGGCCGGCTGGCGCATCGTGGCCGAAGAACAGCGCCATGTTGCGCGCCGATTCGCGGGCCGGTTCGGCGCTGCGGGTGAACAGCGCGGTTTCGTAGGAGAGTAGCGCGGCTTCCATGTCGTCTGGTTGGGCAGCCAGCGCTTCGCCGAGCTGGGCGCCGTCGTACAGGGCCAGGTTGGCGCCCTCGCCGGCGAACGGCGACATCAAGTGCGCCGCATCGCCCAGCAGGGTCACGCCCGGTGTCCTGTTCCAGCAATGATCGGCCGGCAGCGCGTAAATTGGCCGCACCACCGGCCTGGTTTCGCTCCCCGTAATCAGCCCCGTCAGCGCGGACGACCAGTCGCCGAATTCCGCGGCCAGCCCGGCCAGGGCGCCCGTCCGGTCCGACCAGTCGATCCCGTCGCACCATGCCTGGTCCTTGTTCAGGGCGATGTACACCTGCACGCTGCCATCGCCATGCCGGTGCGCGAAGATGCCCTTGCCCGGCGCGGTGGCCATCAGCGTGCCCTCGGCCACCAGCCCGCCTGCCTTGCCGCGCGCCACGGCGTCGTACAGGAAGGTCTCGATGAACAGGGTCCCCGTATACGCCGGCGTGGCGGGCGAAACCAGCGGACGCACGCGCGACCAGGCGCCGTCGGCGCCGACCAGCAGGGCAGTCTCGATCGTGCTGCCGTCCGCGAAGACCACCTCGTGCCGGCCGCCGCCGAGCGCACGCGCCGCCACCAGCTTGTGGCCCCAGCGCACCGTGCCCGCGGGCAGCGCGTCCAGCAGGAGCTGGCGCAGCGCGCCCCGGTCCACCTCGGGCCGCCTGCCCTGGCCGATGTCCGGCCTGTCCATCAGGATCTTGCCGTCCTTGCCGACGATGCGCTTGGCATCGGCGCCGGGAATCACGATGCCGAGGAACTGGTCGTAGAGCCCGGCCGCCTTCAGCGCCAGCTGGCCGTTGTAATCGTGGATGTCGAGCAGGCCGCCCTGGGTACGGGCGTCGGCCGAGGTTTCGGCTTCGTAGACGGTGGCGGCAATGCCGTGCACCTGCAGTACGCGGGCAAGCATCAGGCCGCCGAGACCGGCGCCGATGATCGCAATGTGCTTCGTCATGCTGTTCTCCCTGTTCGCAGGTGGCTGCCATCAGCCGGCCCTGGAACATCGTTCCATTATCTTGGAACAGCGTTCCAGATGTGTCAAGATACGGCATGGATAAAAAACCACAGACCACGCGCCGCGATACTTCGCTGTCGCGCGAGCGCATCATCGACGCCGCCATCGCCATCCTCGACGCGGAAGGGGAAAGCGCCCTCACCTTCCGCACCCTGGCGCAGCGATTGAGCACCGGCGCCGGCGCCATCTACTGGCACGTCGCCGACAAGCAGGACCTGCTGGCCGCCGCCTGCGACGCCGTGACGGCGCAGACGCTGGCCGCCTGTGCGCCCGGCGCGGCGCCGGAAGCGGACATCCGCGCCATCGCCTCGGGCGTGTTCGACATGATGGAGGCGCATCCCTGGGCCGGCGCCGCGCTCATCCGCGCCGGCGGGCAAGGGCCGCTGGTGCGCATCCTCGAATCCCTGGGCCGCCAGGTCCAGGCCCTGGGTGTGCCGGACAATGAGCAGTGGGCAACGGTGTCGGCGCTGCTGAACTACATCCTCGGCGTGGCCGGCCAGAATGCCGCCAACATGCAAATCGCCCGCAGCGGCGGCATCGAACGCGCGGGGCTGCTGGAGAGCGTGGCGGCGGCCTGGTCCGGGCTGGATGCCGCCCGCTATCCCTTCGTGCGCAGCATGGCCGGCTCCCTGCGCGCGCACGACGACCGCGCCGATTTCCTCGCGGGAATCGATCTCATCCTGCGCGGTATCCGCTCCCGCGCCTGACGCGCCGGGGCGCCGCGCATGGGAACGCCCTTGCTGCGGCAACTATGGCAGGATAGACCGCACCCCGGCATCACGTAGTAGAATTTCTTGCTTATAGCATAATCGTGTAGTAAATTTACACAAATCCTTCCGACTCATTTGCACCGACACCACCATGGCCCTTTCCGATTTCGACCTCGTTTTCTTTGGCGGCAGCGGCGACCTTGCGATGCGCAAGCTCCTGCCCGCAATGTATGCGCGCGATGTCTGCAGCGACCTGCCCGACAGCGCCCGCATCATCTGCGTCGGCCGCGACGAGAGTTCGCAGGAAGCCTTCCTGGACATGATCGAGACCAACTCCAGGCCGCACATCAAGGAAACCGTGGTCGAGGACAAGTGGCAGCGCTTCCTGCAGCGCATCACCTATGTCGCGCTCGACGCCACCCAAGCCGACAGCTACGGCCCGCTGGTTGCCGCCCTGCGCAGCGACGACAGCATCACCCGCGTCTACTACCTGGCCACCCCGCCCAGCCTGTTCGCGCGCATCTGCGACAACCTGGCAGAGACGGGCCTGGCCACGCCGCATTCGCGCGTGGTGCTGGAAAAGCCGCTGGGCCGCGACCTGGCTTCGGCCAAGCAGATCAACCTTGATGTCGGCAAGGTCTTCGCCGAATCGCAGATCTACCGTATCGACCATTACTTGGGCAAGGAGACCGTGCAGAACCTGCTGGCCCTGCGCTTCGGGAACGTGCTGTTCGAGCCATTGTGGCGGCGGGAATGGATCTCCGACGTGCAGATCACCATCGCCGAGAAGATCGGCGTCGGCAACCGCCTCGGCTACTACGACAACTCGGGCGCCCTGCGCGACATGCTGCAGAACCACCTGCTGCAGCTGCTGTGCATCGTGGCGATGGAGCCGCCAACCTCGATCGCGCCGGACGCCGTGCGCGACGCCAAGCTGCAGGTGCTGCGCTCGCTGAAGCGTTTTACCCCGACCACGCTGTCCCAGAACATCGTGCGCGGCCAGTACCGCAACGGCTACGTCGACGGCCAGGCCGTGCCGAGCTACCGCGACGAACCGGATGCACCGAAAAGCTCGAAGACCGAGACCTTTGTCGCCATGAAGGCCGAAGTCGATACCTGGCGCTGGGCCGGCGTGCCCTTCTACCTGCGCACCGGTAAGCGCATGGCCGACCGCCTGGCCGAGATCGTGGTGCGCTTCAAGCAGATCCCGCATTCGATCTTCAACCAGCCGACGTCGAGCTTCCAGCCGAATAGCCTGGTGATCCGCCTGCAGCCCGACGAAGGCCTGTCGCTGAATTTGATGGCCAAGACCCCGGGCGATTCGATGCGCCTGAAGCAGGCCGAACTCGAACTCGATTTCCGCGAGCAGTTCAAGGCGCCGCGCATGGAAGCCTACGAGCGCCTGCTGCTCGATGTGCTGCGTGGCCAGCTGACCCTGTTCATGCGCGGCGACGAACTCGAAGCGGCCTGGGAATGGGTCGAGCCCATCCTGGAACACTGGGAGCAGGACGACAGCGCGCCGGCGCCGTATTCCTCCGGCACCTGGGGCCCGGCCGCATCGTCCGCACTGATCGGGCGCGACGGCCTGCAGTGGCGCGAAGAAGCCTTACCCGAAGACTAACGCGATGCTACTCGACTCGATCCGCACCCAGCTCGACTCGCTCTCGAAGTCCGAGCGCAAGGTGGCGCTGGCGGTGCTGGAAGCGCCCAGCGCCACCGTCAGCCAGAACATCACGGCGCTGGCGAAAAGCGCGCAGGTGTCCGAGCCGACCGTGGTGCGCTTTTGCCGCACCCTCGGCTACGACGGCTGGCACGAGTTCAAGCTGAAGCTCGCGCAAGGCCTGGCGCTGGCGCTACCGGCCGCCAACGAGCAGCCGGCCCAGGACGACCTGGCGGCCGACCTGGTCAATAAAATCTGCAGCCGCTCGATCAACACCCTGCTCGACCTGCGCAACAACTTGAACGCCGAGTCGGTGCAGAAGGCGCTCGACATCCTCTCGCGCGCCAACAAGATCGAGTTCTACGGCCAGGGCACCTCGGGCTTTGTCGCAGCCGACGCCCAGCATAAATTCTTCCGCTCGGGCGTGCCGACGGTCTGCTACACCGACCCGGCGATCCATTCGATTGCGGCCGCCCTGCTGCGCGAAGGCGACTGCGTGGTGGCGATTTCCCAGCGCGGCAACAACCCCTCACTGACACGCTCGGCCAAGCTGGCGCGCCGCGGCGGCGCCGACGTGATCGTGCTGGCGCCGTCGGGCACGCCGCTGGCCGACATGGCGACCGTGCTGATCCCGATCGACCTGGTCTTCAACACCGACCCCTATACGCCGATCTCGGCGCGCCTGGCCTACCTGGTGGTGATCGACGTGCTGGCCGTGGGCCTGGCGCTGCAGCGCGGGCCGGAGTTCCGGCGCAAGATGCAGAACGCGCAGAAGGCGCTGCAGGAATTCGACATGCAGTTCGATTCCTTCATCGGCTGAGCGCCTGATGACCCGCGCGCTTTTCATCTAAAGAAAGTGGCGCCCTTCCTGCGGCGCGCATGAACGCGCTGTCAAAACACCGCACCGGCTAATTTCCTCGCAGCATTCCACCCGCAACTTTCCACCGTATAATGCCTTTTTGCTAGAAGGCCAAACCATGCGGTCGACTCCCGGATTCACCATCTCGCTGCGCCGGCTGCTCATTCTCCTGAGTGCCATCGGACTGCTGCCGCTCGCCCTGCTCGGCCTGTGGTCGCTGCACATGGCCGACCAGTACCAGGGGCGCGAGCAGGAGCGCGCGATGCTGGACCAGGCGCGCGCCCTGTCGAGCGCGGTGGACGCCGAGCTCGATGGCGCCATTGCCACCCTGGCCAGCATGGCGCGCACGCCGGCCATGGACGCCGGCGACCTGCGCGCCTACTACGAGGCCGCGCGCGCCCAAGTGGCGGCCCAGCCCGAATGGCTGGCGGTGATCCTCACCGATGCCGAGGGCAAGATCCTGTTCCGCACCACCAGCCCCTTCGGCGCCGCCGGCGGGCGCATCGCCGACCCCGACAGCCTGAAGCAGCTGCTGGCCGTGCAAAGGCCGCTGGTCGGGAGCGTGAGTTTCGGGCCGCGCGGGCGCGCCGCCTTCCCGGTGCGCGTGCCGATCCGCGACCAGGCCGGGCGCCTGTATGCCCTCACCGCCGTGATCCAGCCCGACCGCATCCTGCGCGTGATCGAGCGCCAGCACGTGCCGAGCGGCGCGGTGATCGGCGTGTTCGACGCCGGCGGCGCGGTGGTGGCGCGCTCGCTGAACCAGGCCCGTACCGTTACCCGCCCGCCCAGCCCGACCCTGGTGGCGCTGATGCGCGGCGCAGCGCCCGAAGGCGTGGGCGCCACCACCACGCTCGAAGGCGAAGCCGTGCTCAGCGCCTATACCCGCGTGTCGCACTATGGCTGGACGGTTGCCGTGGGCGTGCCGAAGAGCGCCGTCGGCGCGGCGGCCTTCGGGGGCGTGGCCGTGTATGGGCTGGGCCTGGCGGTGTCGCTGCTGGCCAGCATCGGCGCGGCCTGGCTGCTGTCGGCGCGCATCGCCGCCACCTTCCGCAGCCTGCAAACCGGCACGGCCGCGCTGGGCGCCGGTGACAGCGCGCAGATCCCCCCATCGCGCGTGAAGGAATTCGCGCTGATGGGCCAGGCCATCGAAGCGGCCGCCGCCCGGCGCGCCGCGCACGAAGCCGAGCGTTCGCGCCTGCTTGCCTCGCTCGAGGAAGCCCTGGCCAGCAGCCGCGACGCCAGCCGCACCAAGGACGAATTCCTGGCCATGCTGGGCCACGAGCTGCGCAACCCGCTCAGCCCCATCGTCGCCTCGCTCGATTTGATGGACTTGCGCGGCGAGCCATCGAGCGCGCGCGAACGCACCATCATGCGGCGCCAGGTGCAGCACATGAAGCGCTTGGTCGACGACCTGCTCGACGTCTCGCGCATCGCCACCGGCAAGATGGCATTCGCGCTGCGGCCGCTGGACTTCGCCGAACTTGTGCGCCACGCCGCCACCATCCGCCCCGGCATGACGGTGGAGCTGGCGGCGCCCGCGGCGCTGTGGGTGAACGGCGACGACAGCCGCCTGGCCCAGGTGATCAACAATTTGCTGTCGAACGCCGAACGCTTCGGCAACGGTTCGGTGCGCATCGGCCTGAACGCCTGCGAAGGCTGGGCGCGGCTGGAAGTGGCCGACAGCGGCATCGGCATGCCGCCCGAGCTGCTGGCGCGCGTGTTCGAGCCCTTCTACCAGGCGCCGCAGCAGCTGGCGCGCAGCACCGGCGGCCTGGGCCTGGGCCTGGCCATCGTGCGCAAGATCGTCGAGCTGCACGGCGGCCGGATCCGCGCCCACAGCGACGGACTTGGCTGCGGCAGCCGCTTCGTGGTCGAGCTGCCGCTGGCGGCGGCGCCCGCGCCTGCCCCGGCCACGCCGGAGACGAGCCAGGCGCAGCGTCAATCCATCCTGCTGGTGGACGACAACGCCGATGCCGCCGCCACTACTGCCCAGGTGCTGGAGCAGCTTGGCCACGAAGTGCGCGTTGCGCATACCGCAACGGCGGCGCTGGCAGAATGCATCCGCTACCGGCCAACGGTGGCCATCCTCGACATCGGCCTGCCCGACATGGACGGCTATGCGCTGGCGGCGATGATACGCCGTACGGCGAGCGCGCCGCGCCTGGTGGCGCTGACCGGGTATGGCCAGCAGGCGGACGTGGGACGCGCCGGCGCAGCCGGGTTCGACCTGCACCTGACCAAGCCGGCGACACTGGACGACTTGCGGCGGGCACTGTCCGCGGATGCGGATGCCCAGCCTTCCTGAAGCGGAAATCGTCCGGCGTGACAATCCGTGGATTTTTTTGCCCGGCGGCCGGCTACACTGATCCGATTATCGAGCGCGGCATGTGCGTGCCGTCGCCGCAACCTGGTTCGAGGAGTCATGAATGAAACAAGCAAAACTTTTTTCGGCCGCGGCGCTCTGCTTCGGCATCGGCAGCCTGGCGTATTGCCTGGGCCGCAGCTATGGCGCAGCCGTTGCGATGGGAGGGAATGCCTTCCTGTTCGGCGCACTGGCGTATCGCGCCAGGAAGAACGGCTGACTCCGGCGATGCGTCGCCGGCCTGGCACACCTGTTCCACCATGATCTGCATGGGAGATCCGATGAAACGTTCCGTCGCCAGCTTGCTAATGTGTTTCCCGCTCGCCGCGCCGGCCGCGCCAGCCGACACGGCGCCACTCGCGCAATCGCTCGACCGCATCGTCGCCAGCCGCTTCCAGCCCGGCCTGCCCGGCGTGGCCGCGCTGGTGCTGAAAGACGGCAAGCCGCTGCTGCGCAAGGGCTACGGCATGGCGAACGTGGAGCTGGGCGTGGCGGTGCGGCCCGAGCATGTGTTCCGCATCGGCTCGACCACCAAGCTGTTCACGGCCACCGCCATCATGCTGCTGGCCGACGAAGGCAAGCTCGCGCTCGACGCGCCGATCACGCGCTACCTGCCGCACGCGCCGGCAGCCTGGAAGGCCGTCACGGTCGAGCACCTGCTGAGCCACACCAGCGGCATCGCTAACCTGACCATGGATTCGGGTTACTGGCGCACCACGGCGAGGCTGGAACACACGCTCGACGAACTGGTGGCGCCGGCGCGCAAGCGGCCGCTCCTGAGCCGTCCCGGTACGGTGTTCGCCTATAACAACACCGGCTACCACCTGCTCGGGCAGATCGTGGAGCGCGTCTCGGGCCAGGAGTTCTATGCCTTCATCGACGAGCGCATCGCCCGCCCATTGGGCCTGGTGCATACCGGTGCCGGCGACGACAAGACCTTCCATCCGGGCCTGGTCACCGGCTACCAGGCCGGCCCAAAACCCGCCTGGCTGCTCGCCAACAGCAATTTGCACGCGGCCGGCGGCATGGTCAGCACGGTTGATGAACTGGCCGCCTTCATGCTGGCCCTGCAGGGCGGCAAGCTCGTTTCGCCGGCGAACGTGCAGCGCATGAACACCGAGCACGTGCTGCCCGGCGGGAAAGCCACCGGCTACGGCCTGGGCGAATGGGTGCGCACCGTGAACGGCAAGCGCCTGGTCGGACATGGCGGCTACATCTTCAATTTCTACAGCCAGCTCGAGATGGACATCGATTCCGGCATCGTCACCGTTACGCTGCACAACGGCGACAAGCTGGGCGGCGACAACGAGGAGCTGAGCAAGCGGCTGATCGTTGCGGTCCAGGACGAGCAAGCTCACCTGGCCGGCAAATAGCCGGCAAACCATTTTCACCTTTTACCTGAATGACCATGACACTTCTTCGCCCCTTCATTTGCGCCCTCGCGCTCGCCGTGCCGCTGTCCGCTTCCGCCCAGTTCGTCTCTGCCAAAACCAAGCCCTCGGTGGCCCGTCCGGGTCCTGGCGACAAGGATTGCAAGCGGCCGGCCTACCCGGAGTCCTCGTTGCGCAACCAAGAAGAAGGTATCGTCACGCTGCAGTACCTGGTCACCAGGGATGGTGCTATCCTCGAAGGGAAGATAGTCAAGTCGTCCGGTTTTGCCGAGTTGGACAGGGCTGCCCTGGTCCAGCTGGCGAAATGCGCGTTCAAGTTCCCGGAAGGCGAAGAAGAACCCGCGAAGGTGACGCTGCAGTACGCCTGGGCGCTGGAGTAAACGCAGCGCTGCGCACGCGATCACGGCCGCATCCGTGTTCACGTTCTTTGGAGGGAGCATGCCCACCCGTCTCGCATCCTGCAGTTGCGGCCAGCTGACGGCGCAGGCCAGCGGCGACCCCGTACGCAATTCGATCTGCCATTGCCTGGCCTGCCAGCGCCGCACCGGCAGCCCGTTTGCGCAACAGGCGCGCTTCCCGCGCGCGCAGGTGCGCGTGACCGGCCGGTCGACGCAGTATGTGCGCGTCGGCGACGAGGGCGGGCGCGCCGTCTTCCACTTCTGCCCCACCTGCGGGGCCACCGTGTACTACGAACCCGAGAGCCTGCCCGACTTCATCGTGATTCCCGTGGGCGCCTTTGCCGAGCCGGGTTTTCCTGCGCCGACCGTGTCGGTCTACGAAGAGCGCATGCACAGCTGGATCGTGCCGCCACCCGACGCCGAGCACTATCCATGAAAACTGTTTGCGCATGAGGTCACAATCCTGTCATTTCCCTTTCCTAGAATGCAAGCCTTTTCCAGGGAGACGTGAATGCAGGCATACAAAGGACGTGGAAGCGTGATTGCGATAGCGGTCGCAACGATGGTGATGATGCAGGCCTGCGGCGGCGATGGCCCCGACGAAGTGGCGCCGGTGGGCATCGCGCTGCACGGCGTGGTGGCGATCGGTGCGCCGCTGGTGGGCGCGAACGTGGCCCTGCAATGCGCGGCCGGCACCCCGGCTGCCGTGACCAGCGGCGCCGACGGCAGCTGGTCGGTTGCGGCATCCACCACCCTGGTCCTGCCTTGCGCCATCGAAGCCAGCGGCGGCAAGGTCGGCAGCGCCGACAACACCCAGCGCCTGCACGCGCTGGCCGTGGCGCCGGGCGTGGCCAACGTCACCACCCTGAGCAGCCTGCAAACGGCCATCATGGCCGGCCAGTCGCCAAGCGCCTGGTATGCCCGCATCAAGGCCGACCCGACTATTCTGCGCAGCATCGACAGCAAGGCGCCGGCCGCGGCCACGACCCAGCTGGCCACCCTGCTCCCGGCTGCCGTGGTGCTGCCGGCCGGCTTCGACCCGGTGGCCACCGCCTTTGCCGCACGCAGCGACAACGCCATCGATCAGTTGCTGGTCAAGCTGGGCACCGCACTGAGCGAGAACGACATGCGCTTCGACGACGCCCTGGCGCAGACCGCCGCCAAGCTGCCGGTGATCGAAGCGACGCCCACCACCCTGAGCCTGGCGCGCATAGGCGGCTTCGGCGGCGACGTGGTCGACGGCAAGCTGGTCGATACCCACGAGATTCCGGCCTACGACCCGCTCAGCAAGCGCCTGTTCGTGGTCAACGGCTCGGGTACCGGCACCGTGGAGGTCTGGAGCATCGCCGATCCGCGCAACCCGGTGCAGGTGGGCACCCTGCGCACCGAATCCTTCGGCGCGAACCTGGCCAGTGTGAACAGCGTGGCCGTGTCGAACGGCGTGGTGGCGCTGGCTATCCAGGCCAACCCGAAGACCGCCAACGGCACGGTCGCTTTTGTGAACGCGGCCGATTTGTCGACGCTGTCGACAATCGGCGTCGGCGCCCTGCCCGACATGCTCACCTTTACGCCGGACGGCCGCTACGTGATCGTCGCCAACGAGGGCGAGCCGAACAGCTACGGCCAGGCCGACTCGGTCGACCCGGAAGGCTCGGTCAGCATCATCGACGTGCTGGACCCGCGCAAGCCGGCCGAGCGCCGCGCCACCTTCACCGCCTTCAACGACCAGCTCGATGCCTTGCGCGCCAGCGGCGTGCGCATCTTCGGGCCGGGCGCCAGCGTGGCGCAAGACCTGGAGCCGGAATACGTGGCCGTCAGCGCCGACGGCAAGACCGCCTACGTGACGCTGCAGGAAAACAATGCCATCGCCGTGGTCGACATCGCCGGCGCCAAGGTGAGCACCGTGCGTGCGCTCGGCTACAAGGACCACAGCCTGGCCGGCATGGGCATGGACGTCAGCAACGAAGACGGCGGCAGCAACACCAACAGCGGCACCCCGCGCATCAACATCGCGCCGGTGCCGGTGAAGGGCATGTACCTGCCGGACGGCATTGCCAGCTACACGGTCGGCGGTACCACTTACCTGCTGACCGCGAATGAAGGCGATGCCCGCGCCGACTGGCCAGGCTTCAACGAGGAAACCCGCGTGCGCGACTACTGCGGCACGGCGGGCCTGGACCCGACGCGCTTCACGGGCGACCTGGCGAACCTGACCAAGGACTCGAACCTGGGCCGCCTGCGCATCACCACCACGCCGAACGGCAACAATAGCGGCAAGAACGCCGCCGGCCAGTGCACCGACTTGGTTGCCTTTGGCGGGCGTTCGTTCTCGATCTGGAACGCCGCCACCGGCGCGCGCGTGTATGACTCGGGCGACGGCTTCGAGACCATCACGGCGCAGCTGGCCGGCACCCCGGGCTACGACTTCCCGTTCAACACCGGCCACGACGAAGCCGACGCCCTGGATGCACGCAGCCCGAACAAGGGTCCGGAACCGGAAAGCGTGGTCGTCCAGCGCTTCGGCAAGAAGACCTTCGCCTTCATCGGCCTGGAGCGCGTGGGCGGCGTGATGGTGTACGACGTGACCGACCCGGCGGCGTCGAAATACGTCACCTACATCAACACCCGCGCGGGTGCCGGCACCGTGGTGAAGAACACCAACGGCGACAACGGCATCGTGAATGGCGGCGACCGCGGGCCGGAAGGCATGGTCGTGATTCCGGCGGCGAAGTCGCCGAACGGCAAGCCAATGCTGGTGGTGGCGAACGAGATCAGCGGCACGACGGCGCTGTTTGAGATCACGCTGAAATAAGCGGCCACATCTGGCGCACCCTGGCGGCGCGAGCAGTCGGGGTGATATTTTTAGAGAGGGGGATGCGGGGCGGGTAATGTCCCCTTTGACTAACCGACTCAAACACTGTTGAGGTAGACTGGCTGAACAGGCTAGGACATGCCGTGCTCCAGCCAGCAACGACAGCTCCTTCAGAGTGATGAGAACATTTTTATTCAATACAGCGGAACTTTTCAGGCTCCGCGCTAACATCGCGGGTGCAACACTCAAGGTGCCGCAGATTCCCAAACGCGGCAAGATGACTTGCTGGGCAGGCTGCTATAGGATGCTGGATTCCTGGCGCAACGGCGAGGCTACAGGGAAGTCCATATGCGCGTATATCCGCTTACTTTCCCCTTCTCACTCGTGCTCTTGCTTTATCGAGCCAAGTGCGGAGTGTGACCAGCCGAGGAGGGTTACTGCCATCACCGGCGACCTCGTCAAGCTCGAATTCACGGTGACGCCCCTCGAGTCGAGCCTGTCGGTGCCGGAAATACGGGACAGCATCAAGAGCAGCACCGCTCTTCTGGTCTACCGCGACCAGAGTCATCTCGGCCAAGGCATAGGCCATTTCCTCATCGTCAGCGGTTGGCGCCTGTTCCCGCTATCTGGTATCAAGCTCAGGGTTAACGATCCCGATTCCGAAGCTACCCGTTACGAAGACCTCGTTGATTTCTCCGCCAAGAATGGACACTGGCGAAATACATGGGGAGTGGCCAAATGATCGATCCCAAGGAATGGGGCGCAATCGCTTACAGCGATGCTTCGTATGAAAACACGCTGCAGCCAATGTTCACAGAAGCGGTCACCGTTGCGCTGGATGATATGGGATTCTGGAATAGCTGGAATCCAAATAGTGGGGCGCAGCAGCTCGCGGTACAGTGCCATTTTTCGCTTAAGGAATTCTCGATGATGGAGGATTACAGGCGCCCACCTGCTGATCGTGGTGCTCATCAATCCGTATTCGAGGAGCTCGAGCAGTTCGGCTTAAAGTACGATCACAGCAACGTCCACTTCTTGGAGATCGACGTGTGGGGGAAGAAAACAGGTCTGGTGGTCTGGTCGCCTTCCTTCACTGCTATTAATGCGAACAGGCGAGCGCCAGGCTTTTCAAAACTCCAAAAAATGGATGTCGTCGACGCTGTCCTGCAAGGCGTCTACCGGTACGAAGCGAAGGATGTGTCCTGGTTCTCGTTGTTTACGGGCCTGGTGCAGGGAATGGTCTTCAGAGACAAGCAGGACGTATGGCGGCTCGTTCCCCTGCGCCATCCGGATGAGGATTTACTTGGGACAGAACTGCAACTCGGCAAAGATTCCATCTTGCAGCTGTTGCCAAGCTAAGCCGCCATCGGCCGGACAGCGGGCGCAGTAGCGTCCTGTCTATTTGCACGGAACCGTCGATGCTGGCTGTAAAATAGCGCTTTTCGTCCAGCTTCTTCGCCAGCGCCATGCACATTAATCCAGAACGCAGTACCCGCCCCGACTACGACCTGCTGGTACGCCAAGTTACCAGTGTCCTCGAGGGCGAACGCAACCTCACCGCGAACGCTGCCCAGTTTTCCGCACTCGTGTACGACACCCTCGCCGACCTGAACTGGGCCGGTTTCTATTTCACCGTGCCGTCCAAGAAGGGCGAAGGCCAGGATTTGCTGGTCGGGCCTTTCCAGGGCAAGCCGGCCTGCGCGCGCATTCCCTTCGGGCGCGGCGTGTGCGGGACCGTCGCGGTCGAGCGCAAGACCGTTGTGGTGCCGGACGTGCATGCGTTTCCGGGGCATATCGCCTGCGATTCGGCGTCGAATGCGGAGATCGTGCTGCCGGTACTGAACAAGGCCGGCGAGCTGGTGGGGGTGTTCGATATCGATAGTCCGATGCTGGAGCGGTTCTCGGAAGAGGACCGGGTCGGGCTGGAGGCGATGGTGCAGGCGTTTATCGACGCGACGGATTGCTGATCGTTCGCGAGTGTATTAAATCCGTACCGCGTGGGCACGAGTGCCCACCCTACGAAAATCGACAAAACATGAATTTTTGCAAACAGTATTCGGCAGTATTATTAAATAGGTAAATTATATGAACCAACTCGAGCAACTGAAGCAATACACCACGGTCGTGGCCGATACCGGCGATTTCCAGTCGATCAAGGCCTATGCGCCGCAGGATGCGACCACCAACCCGTCGCTGATCCTGAAGGCGGTGCAGAAGCCGGAATACCGTCCGCTGCTGGAAAAGGCCGTGGCTGACGCGAACGGCGGCTCGACCGAAGCGATCGTCGACAGCCTGCTGATCGCCTTTGGCGTGGAAATCCTGAAGTACGTGCCGGGCCGCGTGTCGACCGAGATCGATGCCGCCCTCTCCTTCGACACCGAAGCCACCGTCGCCAAGGGCCGCGAACTGATCGCCCTGTACGAGCAAGCTGGCGTGTCGCGCGAGCGCGTGCTGATCAAGATCGCCTCGACCTGGGAAGGCATCCGCGCCGCCGAGATCCTGGAAAAAGACGGCATCCACTGCAACCTGACCCTGCTGTTCTCGCTGTGCCAGGCCGTGGCCTGCGCCGAAGCGGGCGTGCAGCTGATCTCGCCGTTCGTCGGCCGCATCTACGACTGGTACAAGAAATCGAGCGGCACGGATTATCAAGGCGCCGACGATCCGGGCGTGCAGTCGGTCAAGGGCATCTACCAGTACTACCGCAAGTTCGGCTACAAGACCGAAGTCATGGGCGCGAGCTTCCGTAACACTTCGCAGATCCTGGAACTGGCCGGTTGCGACCTGCTGACGATTTCGCCGGACCTGCTGCAAAAGCTGGCCGACAGCGATGCCGCAGTCGAGCGCAAGCTGGTGGCGGACGACAGCGCCGACATCGAGAAGATCGCCATCGACGAAAAGACCTTCCGCTTCATGCTGAACGAAGACGCGATGGGCACCGAGAAGCTGGCCGAAGGCATCCGCGCCTTCGTGGCGGATTCGGCCAAGCTGAAGAAGATGATCGAGGAACTGCGCTGATCGGGTACATGGTTGAGCGGCTCTCGGGCCGCATCAGTCCCGACGCCAGTATCGACGCCAGCACCGGCCCCGGCCGCTGCTGGCGTTTTTTATCGCCTGTGCACGGCGTCGATGGCAAAGCCGAGCACACCCTGCCTGCCCGCCAGGCGCACCGGCGTGCCGGGCAGGATGCCGCGGCCCACGCTGAGCCGGTCGAGGCAGACATCGATGGTCTTGCCGTCGGCGCGGCGCAGCACCGCTTCGCGCTTGCAGCTGCCCTTGTGGCCGCTACCGTATTGGTAATGTTCCAGCAGCGCGTCTTCCGCGTGCGGGGTACGGTTGAGCTTATCGGCCAGGGTGCTGCTGACGACGACCGCTAGCCAGGCCAGCATACCGGCCAGCATCGCCGCACTCAGGAGACCGGGCTTCTTGCGCGGCGGCTGGGGGGCCGGCGCACGCAGGAACAGCGCCAGGCAGCCGACCAGGGCGGTGGGGAACAGGACCACGATCGCCGTGCTGCCGAGCCAGCTGGGCGACACGACATTGCCGCGGTCGAGCGACAGCGCCGCCACGCCCGCCAGCACCAGCGCCAGCACCAGGTAGCCGACGGCCTTCAGCGCGCGTCCGGGCGCGGCTTGCCCCATGGGCGGGAGCAGGCGCTCAGGCTGCACGCAGGCCCTGCAGCAGGGTGTCGAGGATCTGCGCCCCGGTGTCCAGCAAGCCGAAGGATTCCGGCTCGAACATCCAGTTGCGCAGCAGGCCGTCCATCATCGACCACAGGCCGAGCGCGATCACGTGGGTCGGCACCCGGTCATGGATCTGCCCTTTTTCGCGCGCCAGGGCGAGCAGGGATTCCACGCGCGCCATCCATTCCTGCTGACTCTGGCTGCGGCGCACGCGCACGGCGTCGAGCTCGTCGACGAACTCGACCTTCAGTGTGGCGATCTCGAATACCCGGCGCGCCTGCGCGTTTTCTTCGGTGACGCGGAAAATTTCCAGGATGAAGGTGCGCATGTCGCGCAACGGATCGGCGCCGCCACTGCACTCGAGCACGCTGAAGGCGCACTCGAAAGGCAGGGTCGCCCTCTCCATCATGGCGTTGAACAAGGCACTTTTGTCGTCAAAATGCCAATAGATCGCGCCGCGCGTCACCCCGGCGGCGCTTGCGATATGCTGCAAGGTCGTCCGCGACACCCCTTGTTCAACAAACAATTGCTCTGCTGCATCCAGAATGCTGTCCCGCGTAGCGGCCGCTTCTTCCTTGGTCCTGCGGGCCATGTCTCACTCCAATTTTGTTGTGGTGCACCACGTTAAACATACACTCGTGATAGTATATAAAAAAATTCGCAAAAGCCAGTGACTTACCGTGCGCAGGGTCTCGACAGGGACCTTGAGGACGGTTTTGTCTTTTTCATAAAACCAGAAGGAAGCACACGTAATGCGCTCTGCCCACTCCTCACCTCTGTCCATGACCCGGATCGCCGCCTGTACGCTGGTGGCCGTGACCCTGCTGTCGGCCTGCGGCAAGAAAGATGCCGAACAAGGCGCCGCCGGCGCCAAGATGCCGCCACCGCAAGTTGGCGTCATCACCACCAAGTTCCAGTCGGTAGCCCTCGAAACCGAATTGCCGGCCCGTGCCGAAGCGATCCGCACGGCCCAGGTGCGCGCCCGCGTGAATGGCGTGGTACTGAAGCGCACCTTCACCGAAGGCAGCATCGTCAAGCAAGGCCAGTCGCTGTTCCAGATCGACCCGGCGCCTTACCAGGCAGAGCTGAACGCTTCCCAGGCATCGGTCGGCCGCGCCCAGGCCAACCTGACCGCGGCATCGGCCATCGTCGACCGCTACAAGCCGCTGGTCGAAGCCAACGCCATCAGCAAGCAGGAATACACCAACGCCGTCGCCACCGCCGAGCAGGCCCGTGCCGACGTGCGTTCGGCCCAGGCCCAGCTGAAGATCTCGCAGATCAACGTCGGCTACTCGAACGTCTACGCCCCGATTTCCGGCCGCATCGGCCGCGCGCTGGTGACCGAAGGCGCCCTGGTCTCGGCCGGCGAAGCGACCCAGCTGGCCCTGATCCAGCAAACCGACGCAATGTACCTGAATATCACCCAGTCGGCTTCGGAACTGCAGCGCCTGCGCAAGCAGGCCGGCAACCGCGGCATCGACTCGGCGATCCCGGTCACCGTCATCCTCGACGACGGCACCGTGCTGCCGCGCCAGGGCAAGCTGCTGTTCTCCGACGTGTCGGTCGACCCGACCAGCGGCCAGGTGACCCTGCGCGCGCAAGTGCCGAACCCGGACAACGCCCTGCTCCCGGGCCAGTATGTGCGCGTGCGCCTGGCACAAGCCGAGCTGCCGTCGGGCATCCTGATCCCGCAGCAAGCCGTGACCCGCGGCGGCCAGACCGGCGACACCCTGATGGTGATCGGCGCCGACAACAAGCCGACCCCGCGCACCGTCAAGATCGCGTCGCAGGAAGGCAGCAACTGGGTCATCACCGATGGCCTGAAGGAAGGCGAGCGCGTCATGGTCGATGGCTTCCAGAAGCTGCAGATGATGCCGCCAGGCACCCCGGTGCAGCCGGTCGCCTGGACCGCGCCGAACGCCGCCGCTCCGGCCGCCGCAGCAGCAGCTGGCAATGCGCCGGCCCAGCAGCCGAACGCCGCCGGCGCCACCGCCACGAATGCCGCCGCCGGTTCGCGCACCCCCGACGCCGGTTCGCCGGCAGCCGGCGCGACGACCCCAGGCCAGAGCCGCCAGTAATGGCTCGCCGAGTCACTACTGAGTAAAACGAACAGGAATTTTCATGGCACGTTTTTTTATTGACCGCCCCATTTTTGCCTGGGTGATCGCGCTGTTCATCATGGTGCTTGGCGGCGTAGCCGTCAGTCAGCTACCGATCGCGCAATACCCCACCGTGGCGCCGCCTTCGATCGTCGTCAACGTCGCCTATCCGGGCGCGTCGGCACAGGTGCTCGAAGACTCCGTCATCTCCGTCATCGAACGCGAGATGAACGGCGCCGAGGGCATGATCTACATGGAATCGACCAGCCAGGCCAACGGCACCGGCTCGATCACCATTTCGTTCGAGACCGGCACCAACGCCGACCTGGCCCAGGTCGACGTCCAGAACCGCCTGGCGCGCGCCACCCCGCGCCTGCCGCCGGCCGTAACCCAGCAGGGCGTGCGCGTCGACAAGTCGCGTTCGAACTTCCTGCTGTTCACCATCCTGTCGTCGGACGACCCGAACTGGGACCCAGTGGCGCTGGGCGACTACGCTTCGCGTAACGTCCTGCCAGAACTGCAGCGTATCAAGGGCGTGGGCCAGGCCCAGCTGTTTGGTACCGAAAAGGCGATGCGCATCTGGATCGATCCGGCCAAGCTGGTCGGCTTCAACCTGGCGCCGGCGGACGTGAACAGCGCGATCAGCCAGCAGAATGCCCAGGTCGCATCCGGCACCATCGGCGACTTGCCGCTGGCGAAGGGCCAGCAGATCACTGCCACCGTCGTGGTGGCCGGCCAGCTGGCAACGGTCGAGCAGTTCGGCAACATCGTGCTGCGCGCCAACCCTGACGGCTCCACCGTGCGCCTGAAGGACGTGGCCCGCATCGAGATCGGCGGCCAGGCCTACGCGACCTCGGCCCGCCTGAACGGCAAGCCGTCGGCCGGTATCGGCGTCCAGCTGTCGCCATCGGGCAACGCCCTCGAAACCGGCGACCTGATCAAGGCGCGCATGCAGGAACTGTCGAAGTTCTTCCCGCATGGCATGAAGTACACGATCCCGTACGACTCGACCACCTTCATCGATATCTCGATCGAGCAGGTCGTGCACACCCTGCTCGAAGCAATCGCGCTGGTGTTCGTCGTGATGTACATCTTCCTGCAGAACTTCCGCTACACCCTGATCCCGACCATCGTCGTGCCGGTCGCGCTGCTGGGTTCCTTCGCCTGCCTGCTGGCGCTGGGCTTCTCGATCAACGTGCTGACCATGTTCGGCATGGTGCTGGTGATCGGTATCGTGGTCGATGACGCCATCGTGGTTGTCGAGAACGTCGAACGCATCATGTCCGAAGAAGGCTTGCCGCCGCTGCAGGCAACCCGCAAGGCCATGGGCCAGATCTCGGGCGCCATCATCGGCGTGACCGTGGTGCTGATGTCGGTGTTCGTGCCGCTGGCCTTCTTCGCCGGCGCAGTCGGCAACATCTACCGCCAGTTCTCGGCGGTGATGGTGACCTCGATCGCCTTCTCGGCCTTCCTTGCGCTGTCGCTGACCCCGGCCCTGTGCGCGCACTTGCTCAAACCCGTGGAAGCCGGCCACCACCACGAGAAGAAGGGTTTCTTCGGCTGGTTCAACCGTAACTTCAGTGCCGGCGCCAAGCGCTACGAGGGCTTCATCGGCGGCATCCTGCGCCGTTCGGGCCGCTGGATGGTCGTGTTCGTGGTGCTGGTCGGTATCGTCGGCCTGCTGTTCACCCGCCTGCCGAATTCCTTCCTGCCGAACGAAGACCAGGGCTACGTGATCGCCAACATCCAGTTGCCGCCTGGCGCCACCGCCGAGCGTACCAACGTCGTGCTGCACGCGCTCGAAGACTACGTCATGAAGCAGCCGGAATACGCGAACATCGTGGCCGTCACCGGCTTCTCGTTCTCGGGCCAAGGCCAGAACATGGGTCTCGCCTTCATTCCGCTGAAGGCCTGGGCCGACCGCAAGGGCGATGGCCAGGATGCGCAATCCTTCGCCAATCGCATCACGATGCACATGGGCGCCCTGCGCGACTCCTTCATCTTCGTGGTGAGCCCGCCGCCGATTCCCGAACTGGGTACCGGCACCGGCTTCTCGTTCCGCCTGCAAGACCGCGGCGGCAACGGCCACGAAGCACTGGTCAAGGCACGTAACCAGATGCTGGGCATGGCGATGCAGAGCAAGGTCCTGACCGGCCTGCGCCCGGAAGGCCTGGAAGACGCACCGCAGCTGAAACTCAACATCGACCGCGACAAGGCGCAAGCCCTGGGCGTGACCTTCGGCGCGATCAATGCTGCGCTGTCGACCTCGCTGGGTTCGAGCTACGTGAACGACTTCCCGAATGCCGGCCGCCTGCAGCGCGTGATCGTGCAGGCCGACGCGCCGAACCGCATGCAGCCGGACGATTTGCTGCGCATTAATGCGATGAACATCCAGGGCCGTGCGGTACCGCTGTCCTCGTTCGCGTCGACCGAGTGGGTCACGGGTCCGATGCAGACCATCCGCTACAACGGCTATCCGTCGATGAAGATCACCGGCGAACCGGCCAAGGGCTACTCGAGCGGCCAGGCACTGGACGAAATGGCGCGCCTGGCAGCCCAGCTGCCGCCTGGCTTCGCCTTCGAATGGACCGGCCAGTCGCGTGAGGAAATCCTGTCGGGTTCGACCGTGTTCATCCTGATCGGCTTCGCCTTGCTGGCAGTGTTCCTGGCCCTGGCCGCGCTGTACGAAAGCTGGACCATTCCGGTGGCCGTACTGCTGGTGGTGCCGCTGGGTATCCTCGGTTCGCTGCTGGCGGCCCAGATGCGCGGGCTGTCGAACGACGTCTACTTCAAGGTCGGCCTGATCACCATCATCGGCCTGGCGGCGAAGAACGCGATCCTGATCATCGAGTTCGCGAAAGACCTGCAGGCCCAGGGCAAGTCGCCGATGGAAGCGGCGCTGGAAGCGGCCCACCTGCGGTTCCGCCCGATCATCATGACCTCGCTCGCCTTTATCCTCGGCGTGCTGCCGCTCGTGATCGCCAGCGGCGCCGGCGGTGCCGGCCAGCGCGCCATCGGTACCGGCGTGATGGGCGGCATGATCACTGCAACCGCGCTCGGCGTGGTCTTCGTGCCGCTGTTCTTCGTCGTGGTGCGTACGCTGTTCAAGGGCAGCAAGCGCCAGAACGAGCTGTACACGCACCACGAAGACACCGGCGCCGTCGTGAAGGAAAAAATCTGATGAATGCACTTTCCAAGATGAAGAAACTCACTCCCCTGGTCCTGGCCCTGGCCCTGGCCGGCTGCGTGAACCTGGCGCCGAAGTACGAGCGCCCGGCCGCACCAGTCGCCCCAGCCTTCCCGGAAATGCCGCAAGCCGGCGGCACGGCCCTGCCGACCGCCACCGGCGAAGCGCCGGCCACCCTGGCCTGGCAGCGCTTCTTTGCCGATGCGCGCCTGCGCCAGCTGATCGCGCTGTCGCTGGAAAACAACCGCGACCTGCGCGTGGCGATCCTGAACATCGAGCAGGCCCGCGCCCAGTACCGCATCGCCCGTGCCGACCGCCTGCCGACCGTGGCGGCGGGCGTCACCGGTAGCCGCCAGACCGTCGGCGAAGACTTGCCGATCTCGAGCACCTACCAGGCCGGCCTGTCGGTGTCCGCTTTCGAGCTCGACTTCTTCAGCCGGGTACGCAACCTGAGCGAAGCGGCGCAAGCACAATTCCTCGCCACCGAGGAAGCGCGCAAGACCGCCCAGATCAGCCTGATCGCCTCGGTCGCCAACAGCTACCTGACGCTGCTGGCCGACGACGAGCTGCTGGCGATCACCGAGCAGACCGTGAAGACGCGCGAAGACTCGCTGCGCCTGACCCAGCTGCGTTTCGATAACGGCGTTTCGTCGAAGCTCGACCTGCAACTGTCGGCCTCGCTGGTGGAAACGGCACGCGCCACGCTGGCCCAGCTGCGCCGCCTGCGCCAGCAGGACAACAACCTGCTGACGCTGCTGATCGGCCAGCCGATTCCGGCCGACCTGCCGCAAGGCGCAACCCTGGCCACGACCGAGTTGCCCGATTTGCCGGCCGGCCTGCCGTCGGACCTGTTGACGGTGCGTCCGGACATCCGTTCGGCCGAGCAAGGGCTGATCGCGGCGAACGCCAACATCGGTGCGGCGCGCGCGAACTACTTCCCGCGCATTTCGCTGACCGGCAGCGCCGGCAGCGTCAGCGACGAGCTGTCGGGCCTGTTCAAGAGCGGCACCTTCGGCTGGAGCTTCGCGCCCCAGGCGATCCTGCCGATCTTCGACTACGGCCGCATCAGCGCCGGCGTCGACTCCGCCCGTGCCGGCCGCGACATCGCCGTGGCCCAGTACGAAAAGTCGATCCAGACCGCCTTCCGCGAAGTGGCGGACGCGCTGGCCGGCCAGGCCACCTACAGCGAAGAACTGCGCGCCCAGCGCGCGGTGGCCACTGCCGAGCAGGACCGCTTCAACCTGAGCGACCTGCGCTACCGCAGCGGCGCCGCCAGCCAGCTCGATTTGCTGGATGCGCAGCGTTCGCTGTTCCAGGCGCAGCAGCTGGCGGTGCAGGCCAACCTGGCGCGTTTGCAGAACCAGGTGACCTTGTACCGCGTGCTGGGTGGTGGCTGGAGCGAGCCTGTGGCTGAGGCGCAGGCGTCGCGCTGATCGGTCAGCTTGATTGCTTAGAAAACCGGAGCTGCGTGCTCCGGTTTTTTTCGCCCTCTTTTCTGCATTTCACGAACGTGGTACTACTTCTAAGCCAGCTATTTAGTTTTTCACGAACTCCGACATTGGCGGATTAGTTGGCCGCCAGCGCATGCTCTTCAACATCATGTCCAAGCGCTCCTTGCTTTGCTCGTATGGAGGCGGGTATTGCTTGAGCTCAGTAGCTTGTTGCATATTCACTGTCTGCATCTCGACCAGCATATACGGCAACACGGCCGTCCCGAGCCAGCCCGAATAACCGCTATACACATCATAGACGTCGTACTTGATGCCTTTGGTTTCGGCTTTCATGACAACACCGCCTTGCATGGCTTTCACGCCTCCCATTTGAGTGAAATGTGGACCGATACGCTTCGAAACGACTGCCCGCACCTCAGTCTCTTCCATTGCCGACGGTGGATTCATGCTTGAAGTAGCTGCCGCCATGAATACGGTAGTCTTTAATCGACGGGGATGAACGGTGCCGGTTTCGATAGTGTAGAGCACGGCTGGAGCATCATGGAACCGCAGTGATTGCTTGAATTCGACGACAGTTTTACCGTCATCTGGAATGAAACCAAAAGGAAAGCAAACGCCGGGTTCGGCAGGAATCTCATTCGGGGCACGCGTGCGGAAAGTGGTCAACATTCGCGAAAAGTCACGTTGATGCCTTTCTTTGTCTGACGGCGCATGCATTCTTACAGCAGATTCAAATATGTAGATATACTCACCGCGAGTCAAATAGGCTCGCAAGATGGAGTAGCGGTTTGCTTCATCGTTCCCTTCGATTTCGCTCGTCCAATAGCCTTGGCTGGCCGGCACACCGGGCGCAAAATCCTCGAAGGTTTCCCTATCTTCCCTTATCGTCTTTTCCCACCCCTGAATCCACTCCTCAGCATCCTCTATGTTTTTTTTGGCAACCTCAAGATTCTTGACTTCTTTTTTTTGCCTTTCAATATAAGCACGACTTTCCCTAATATTATTCAACAAATCCGCCTCCATGGCTGCAGGCGTACTCTCGAACACTTCCTCTTTCCTAACTCCTTCAACCGAGCTGATAACAGCGATGTACGTATCACCGAAGCGCATCGTATCGCCTGAAGCAGCAATTTGCTTACCAAAGGATCGATTAAAAACGCCCTTTGGATACTCGGAACGATAGTAGGTGGGCCATTGCACCTCCTGACCGACTTCAAATACAAGACGGCCAAGACATTCTGATTTCCCACCCAACACCCCTTGATACCTCGGCGCTGTTATCTGAAACATTTCCTCGGATGTCGGCAATCGAGACGGAACTGCGTCCTCCCCATCTACTTGCATTGGTTTGATTTTTTCTGTCTTTGTGTTGCACCCGCCTAAATTTGCAATGGACAAAATCAAAAAAAACAGAGGCATACGAAAAAAGACGAAGGCTGCCCCTCTGAATGAAAAAAAATCAGAAAAACGAAGGAAAATTCGTTTTTGTAAGCTCATTTTTAGCTCCATGCCTTTTCTTGCTCGTATCCTTTATCATCAACCCCAGGAATCATTTGATCAACATTCTCATTCAGATCATTTTCGGCCAGAAGGGTCAAGTTCATTCCAGATGAATTATTCTCACCCGCCGTCCACGTTATAGGTAGTGCAACTATAAACCCGCGGATATTTACAGGGCTAGTTTCAGTTTTACGCTCTGTCGCATCCCACGACAATGTCAGATCCCTTACTTGATTGACTCGCCAAAAACGCTCACTGAATGGCATATGATGCAGCAATCTCTTCGTTTTTTTATCCCATGTCGGCCAAATGGAACTAGGCTTTCCTTGAACATGAGCTAGAAAAGGAAAAGCATTCTGGTACGCAAGTGCATTTGAAAAAGCAACCTGCTGAATCGCCTTCCACGTTTCTTTCGCAGCAGGCTTTTCAATAAACGATACCAATTCGTTAGCTGGCACTGCGCCTCCCGTAAGACCGAACAACTTCTTCCACAAACGAACCCGCAATTTATGAACATTCATACTTACAAAATCTTGACGTATTCCATCCAACCTTACTTCAACCTGTTCATCATCGCGTACGATTACAGCCAACTCGGAATCCCGGTTACCAATCTGGCTGCGATCATTCATGTTGGCACTACCTAACACTGCCACTCTGTCATCTACAATGAGCAGTTTTGAATGAACATAAATCTGCTCAGTTACTGGACGTTTCTCTAATATCTGCCAATTTCGCAAATTTAATAAAGTTAAATAGTTTTTCCATTGTTCACCCGCATCCTTTTCTACTTTGTCGAGCGTATACTTCCCGACTAAAGCCTGAGCTTCCCCTTTTTTTATTTTTTTGTTTTCCTGCAGCTTCTTAATCAAGCATGCACGCCTGACCCTATTTACCAGGCTCTCGCTTCCGAATATCAGTGACTGCATTGTCAAGTGCAGTTGCGTCATGATATTAAGTGTATTGAGTGTTCCTTCAGGATGAACTGGAAGAACAATATAAACATGAAAGGGCTCCTCATCATAAATCGCGCGTTCAATTCTGGCAGCAAGTGAAGCACCAATAGGATTAAGAAGTGTATCCTGTGCTTTACCCAGCACCTTCGAGGTTTTGATGGAAGCAATATTCTTAAGAACTGAATCAAGATCCCTAAGAAAAGCTGCCCCCTCCCCACTGGCATCACGCCTTATATCGTCAATCTGCGAAACTCGTATCGCGCCAGGCACTTGAATGGGATTAAGCCCATAAATTTCTAATTGCTTGGCAAACTTTTCATATCCTGGCAGAGCGGTAATTTCCGTTAACGCTGCCATCGGATCCGAAGCCGAATCCTCCGGCCGGCCAAGCTGCTCTATTCCAAAAGCAGATTGGAAAAACTGCCCCTCTATGTAGATGAACTTTTGCGCACTGTGGATTACTGTAAGCATTGCTTTTAAACAGTTGTTCTGCGGGGGTGTGTTGGTATTGCCATTCTTATTTCGTGCCTCTGCCCTAGCCTCATCTTGTTGCATTGCTGACGGTGCACTACGCAGAACCTGTACCCAACTCTTTCCTGTCCTGGCTTGTACAGATTGCGCAGGTGGAGCGGAGACGCGCGGAATTTGAAGCTGAGTAAATTGCTTCAAGCCGAATGTTTCGAAAAGAGGTTTTGCTTCTTTCGGGATCGCCAATCGGGAATAAGATTTTTCATAGGTGTGTGCCAGACCGTTCCAGCGGCGAACAAAGTTCCGGCACAGATCACTCACTGCAGGTCCCGTAATAGATGAATGAACGTCGTGCCAAGGCATACGTGGTTGAGAAGAAGAAATAGTCTTTCCACTAGCTGGGACGATCTTTCTAAGCTCCTGCAAATTTGCATAGCGTTGCCTGCGTGAATTTGCAGTTTGACTCAGCTGGCTCAAAGTCACGAGCATGAACGCTTTGATTAGTTCAATGCTGCCGGTTCGGAGCTCTGCCGGAAGTTGCTCCAGGCTTGCATTGTTTAACCACGCCAGCAGTACCGCTGCAGTGTTAGCTGCGTAGGCACTCCCGGTTTCGCGAAGTCCTTCAAGTTTCCCACTCAGTTCTTTATCTATCCGTCGGTAAGCCCAGCGCGCTGCTTTCTGGTTCGCATCTATAGGAATATCCTGCATTTTACGAACGAATTGAGGTACAACGTCACCCGTTGCCCACCAATTGCTGACAACCGAAAGAGCATCCTGAACAGCATTACCAACCGTAGCCATCGCATCCTGCACCATGGCGAGCGGTTTTGCCGGGGCCGAGCTACCCCATGCAGCGGCACCGGCAAGCTTTCCGTCGAAGCAGGCACAAAATAATTCAGCACGTGTCAAATATCCAACCTGATCGACTTTCGAAAGCGTGTGGACCGGTGGAATGCAAGTGTTGTAGAGTTCATTTCCTTTCCGTCCATCTGCCGCCAGAGAAAATCGTCCATCGTCGCGCCGTCCATATGCCAGATCGATTCCACCGACAAAAGCGCGTTCCTCGTCAATAACCACAAGTTTTTGATGGTGTGAAAAGCCAATCCCTAATGCACCTGCCATATCGCTCTGCGCAATCGCCGGCAATGCGAACGCGCGTGCTGCAGAATTCAATCCAGCATTCAGCTGAAAGACTGCCAGCATGGTTTCGAAGTCGCCTGTATCGACGCCAACCTTAGGCGATAGCCAAGGCATCACGTAGATTCGCAGGAGAGGCCGCTGGTCGATCGCCTTTTCGAGGTATTGGAACAATGTTTTCCCACCCGCCAGCTCGACATCAAAATTCACCTGCCATCCTGCGATATAGATCGACTTCTTCGCACTGTCGACGGCGGCGGCTACGGCAGCAAAATACTCCTCCCCGGTGACATAGAACTCCACCTTGTTGCCGCTGGAAGGCTCAGAGAAAGCGCTTCCCCAGGCAATGTCAGGATGCTTTTCGACCGGTACGCCGTCATGAATAAAAAAGCCCGGTGCCGATGTGGCGGCAGCGATGGCCTTGCCGTCTTTGGACACCAATTGCGCAATGTGTTTGTTTGTCATGGTTGTTATGAAAATCTGCGGAGAGGAAGCAATCTCAAGTTTTCACTTTGGGAAAGATGCCGTTTGAGGAGACCTCGAGTGCTTCCTTGGCATAGCGCGTTTGCGGCATGGCCCCATCGCCGAAGACAGACGCATGCAGGTCGGGACTGAAGTCTGCGGCGTCTAAAGCGTGCAGCAGCTTCTCTTTCGCATTCCAGTCAGGCGACTCGGTGCGTACATCGATCCGCACGATGTGGCCGGGATAGACGAGCCAGGTACGGTCTGGATACATGGCATAGGCTGCAGCGAGCGCTTCCTCTTCCGAGCTGCTCAACACGACATTTCCGTCGCCGTCTGTCAGCCCTTTTGCAATCAGCTTCTTATCGTCGATCAGACCAAGGCCATCGGGCATTTCGCCGAATGCTATCTTCCAGGGCGTGTTCGCCAGCGCATGGCCATTCGGACCAGGCGTATCGGCCAGGCGCATCTTGAACTGCAGCGGACGCTTTTCCAGTTCCGATCTCGGCAACTTCGGCAGCAGATAGTTCAGGTTCGCCGGTTCGATATAGCTTTTTTTCCCAGCGTGGACCGTGATCTTGCCTGGGCACTGCACCGTGATATTCCCGCCTTCGATGGTGATGTTGGCGCCACCCGCAGTCGAGAGACTGATGCGCTTGGCTGCAGCCCAGTCGATGTGCGCATTCGCGCTGATGACATTGATGTCATCGCGCGCCTGGACCTTCAGTTCGTCGCTCTGCGCCTGGATGTCGATGGCGTCTTTCGCCGCAATCATCTGCAGTCCGATACCGCCCTCCCCCGCCTTGACTGCACCGCCCAGCACGCCGATGGCCTGGCCGGTGTGCACCCGCATCTGCCCACCAGAGACGAATTGCGTATCCTGGCCGCTGACCAGGCTGACGGTTTCGCCGTTTGCAAGCTCCAGGCTTTGCCCGGCAACGGCGCCGAAGCCCTCCTTCGCGGCGATGGCAATCAGCGGGTCAACCAAGTGCGGCACTGTCTTATCGCCCGCTGCACTGTTGCGGGCAGCGGCGTCTCCCTGCGCGCCGGCCAGGCTGTCTTGATTAACCGCGCCGGATAAGGCCTGCAACATGGCGGCAAGCGGTGCGGCGCTGTCGTCCAATACGCTGGCGTTGGCCTTGCCAGCGCCGAGGTGCGCAGCCAGGCCGACCGTCTGATGTGCGAGGGCCGCCGCGTTGAACGATTGCACCAGCTGGGTGACCGTTTTCAGCATCGCGATCCCGGCTGCGTTCTCCCCCGCCGCATCGCACCGCGCTGCGTCGTGGGCAATCCCGTAGCTGGAGATCAGCAAGCCTCGGCCGGCCCGCACGGCGCCATACGCGTCGGTGCGCAGCTCTGCGCCCAGGCCCCGGAAGCTGCCGCGGTAGTTGTCGGCGGCATGGATGAGATGGCCGAGATTCAGTTCGCTCGCGGCGTGGGTGCATTTCAGCTGGATCCGGCCCTGCGCATCGGTATCGTCGAACAGCAACTGGTTGTAGCCCACGCCGCCGAATTCCTTGCTGCGTATGCCCCACTGCGCGGCGCTGTTCTGGTGGCCGGCGCTATCGCCGGAGGCACCATGCCAAGCTGGACTATTGCCGCCGGCAAGATTGCCTTGTGCGGAAGGTGCGTGATCGTTGGCGTACTTGAAAACCGCGGTATCGCTCGCCGCATCGCGCCGCCCGCCCGGTGTCGGGACAATGCCGCCTTCGCCACGGCCGTTGTACAGCGCGCCAACGATGATCGGCCGGTCGATGTCGCCTTCCAGGAACTGGACCAACACTTCCTGTCCGATGCGCGGAAGGAACTGTGCACCCATGCCGCCGCCTGCTGAACGCTGCGCTACGCGCACCCAGCAACTCGCATCGCCACGATCCTGCCAATGGAAACGGATACGCACGCGTCCCGTGCGATCGCAGTAAAGCTCGTTGGCGCCCTTCGCTACGTCGCTGCCGTCGGCGCCGATCACGATGGCGGTCTGGCTGCCATGCGCGGTCGGTTTTGCATGGGTGCGGCCAAGCGTGCCGGGTAGTTGCGGGCGCCAGGGGAAGCGCGTCGGCACCGCGTCGAAGCAGTTGGCATAGCCCGATTCGATGGCCTGCACCACAGCTGCCGCCAGGTCGGCGGGATGCTGCCTCGGCATGGATTCCTGCAGTAGTTCGGGAAGTGGGCCGAACAATTCGGCAAGGGCGTGACTGGCCTGGGGCGGCAGGTTATTCACGCCGACGCTCAGCACGCGCAGGATCGTGAAACTTGGCGTTTCGCGCGACCGACGCGGCATGCCCGTGATGGCCAGGCGCGTTCCGGCCCGCAGCGTACGCAGCGTCGAGCGGCCATGCCAGAACTGTCCGCGCGCCTCCCATCCTTCCATTTGCAGGTCGGCATAACGTGCAGCCTGTGTCCAGCCGGCGTAGGCGCACTGGCCGGGCACGTCATACGATTCGATCTGCGCCAGCTTGCGCGAGCGCTCGATGCGCGTGGGTGAGCTGGCAGCGATCACCAGCTTGGATACGTCGTTTGGGCTGAGCACGGTGGCGAGCGAGGCATGCAGGCGCCGCTGCTCGATCATTGCCTGGACCGTGTCCTGGGAATCGACGGCGTGGACGCCATGGTAGCGGACTCCGCCGCCAAGCTTGCTACTTGGATCTTCCGGCACTGCCATGAGCTGGCTGCTGTCTGAAAACAGCACCATGCCGGGGCCTTCCGGTGTTTGCTCGAAGCGCCAGCACAGCCCTTCCTCGGCAAGCAGCCGGCGCACGAAATCGAGGTCTGACTCACGGTATTGGCAGCAATAACTGCGGTTACCGGCGCGCTCGATGAACGCGCCCGTGTCCGGGCTCCACCGCCACTGTGCCAGCGGACGATAGGCGCCGAATACCGCATCGACAATCTGCATCACGCTTTTGTCTTGCCACACGCGGCTGTTTCGCACTTGTCCGAGGCGCCAGATCCAGGGAGAGATGCGCACCCGATACCGTGCAAATCCACCATCGCTGCCCAGCATCGCGACTTCGCTGATGTCGCCGGCGTAACGGGTGCGGGTGCCATCGGCCAGGCTTACTTCCAGGGCTGCCCGCTCACCAAGCAGGGGTTCGAGCGCGATGTGCGCACTGGTTGACAGCACGATGAGGTCGCGCCAACCAAGTTCATCGACCGAATCATCGGCGAAGAAGGCCTCCACCAACAGTGTGCTCCCGGCCCGCTCCTGTCGTTCGCCCTCGACTTTCAGCTCGAATAATCTGGTCGCGCTCGAGAAGTGCAGCAATGCAGAACGCAGTTGTTTGATCAAGCCAGGCGCCATGACTGAAAGCTCCGTTGGGAAAGAAGGCGTCTATCAAGATAGCGCAGCGCAAAAGCGGGGAATGTGGCTCTTCAGTATGGTTGCGATAAATCAAGTGAATTGTGGCAACGGGGGTCATGCGCATGCAGCAGGGATGCCTGTAGTAACCCGTGCGGCCGTGTTGCGTTGAACTTGGCTACACTGGACAGGTCTACCAGTAGATGCCATTGAGGGCGCCTTCCAAGGCACTACACACTGCCATGCGAAACTTTTTTCAATCACATTGGAAAGTCATCGTTGCGCTCCTCCTGCTCATCCTGGTGGCGGTCATGATGCTCACGCCGGAAAACGCGGGCGCGGGCGCCAGCCTGGCCGAACGCATACGCGGGCATGTGCATGCGGTCGCATCGGAGGAGCACAACACGCGCACACCGGCGCAGCTGGAACGCGCGGCTGTCTACATCGAAACGACGCTCAGGAAGGCCGGCTACGCGCCCACGCGCCAGGAATACGAGGCCGGCGGTCAGCGGGTGCGCAACATCGAGGTGGCGGTGGCGAATGTGGCGCGGGGGGAGCGGCCCGAGCGCATCTTCATCGTCGGCGCCCATTACGATTCGGCCGAAGGTGCGCCGGGGGCCAACGACAATGGCAGCGGCACGGCGGCCGTGCTGGAACTGGCGCGCCTGCTCAAGACGGTGCAGCCGGCCAGCGGCACCGAAGTGCGTTTCGTGTTTTTCGTGAACGAGGAGCCGCCCTTCTTCCTCGGCGAAGAAATGGGCAGCATGCAGCATGCGGCCGAACTGAAGCGGCAGGGCCTGGCGGTCGAGGGGGCGCTGGTGCTGGAGACGATGGGGTATTACTCGGATGCGCCGGGCAGCCAGCAGTTGCCGCCGGGGCTGGAGGGTCAGTATCCGGACACCGGGAACTTCATTGCCTTTGTCGGCACGATCGAGTCGTCGGCGCTGGTGCGGCAGGCGCTGGCGGCGTTCCAGGCGGCGTCGGATTTTCCGGCGCAGGGGCTGGCGGCGCCGGCGCATACCATGGGGGTAACGCTGTCGGATCATTCTTCCTACAACCGGCATGGGTATCCGGCGCTGATGATTACCGATACGGCCTTCATGCGCTACCCCTACTACCACACGGCCCAGGACACGCCCGACAAGCTGGATTACGAGAGCATGGCGCGCGTGGTGGAGGGATTGGCGCGCACTATCGCGGCGCTGGCAGGCGCCACCCGCGGCTGACCGGCGCTTAGGGCGGCGGGAGCAAGGCGGGATTGAATACGACTTCCCACACGTGGCCGTCCGGGTCCATGAAGTATCCCGCGTAGCCACCGTAGAAGGTATCCGACGCAGGCTTCACGATGCGCGCACCGGCTTGCCGTGCTTGCGCCATGAGCGTGTTCACTTCCTCCCTGGACGACACATTGTGGCCGATCGTCATTTCCATGGGCCCTCCCCGTTGCAGCGGCAGCCCCGTATCGGCGGCGATGCTGGTGCGTGGCCACAAGGCCAGCTTGATGCCGCCTTGCAGGTCGAAGAAGGCAACCGCGCCATTCTCGAATTCCGTGCCGACGATACCCTCCGTGGCAAACCCGAGGCCATCGCGGTAGAAGGCCAGCGCGCGTTCGAGGTCGTCGACGCCGAGTGTGAGGACGGTGATCCTGGCTTGCATGGCAATCTCCTGGTTCAGGCCCGCACACGGCCGTGCGGACCTCACCAGTGTACGGCTTTCGCCAGCGCGCGCTACTTCGTTTCGCCCAGGAACATCTCTTGCAGGTCGTTGAGGAAGCGCTGTCCCAGCTCGGTCGGCTTGACCAGCTTGAAATCGCGCGTGAGCAGGCCCTTGGCTTCGGCGGCGTCGAGCGCTTTCGAGATGGCGGTGATGCTCATGCCGGTGCGCTCGCCGAACAGATTCGGGTCGAAGCCCTCGGTCAGGCGCAGGGTGTTGAGCATGAACTCGAAGCCCATGTCGGCGCGGCCGATCTCGTGCTCTTCCTGCACCGGGTTGCCGCGTTTGGCCGCTTCCATGAAGGAGCCCGGCTGCTTGAAGCGTGCCTGGCGCAGGATGCGGTGCGGGAAGGACAGCTTCGAGTGGGCGCCGGCGCCGATGCCAAGGTAGTCGCCGAAGTTCCAGTAGTTCAGGTTGTGGCGCGCGCGCCGGCCCGGCTGGGCGTAGGCCGACACTTCGTAATGCTCGTAGCCGGCGGCCGGCATGGTCGCGGCGATCATGTCCTGCATGTCGGCGCTGGCGTCGTCGTCGGGCAAGGTCGGCGGGTACTTGGCGAAGACCGTGTTCGGCTCCATCGTCAGGTGGTAGAGCGACAAATGCGGCGGCGCGAACGACAGCGCGGTCTTCAGGTCATGCTCGGCCTGCCCCAGCGTTTGCGAGGGCAGCGCGTACATCAGGTCGAGGTTGAAGTTGTCGAAGGTATTGTGCGCGATCTCCACCGCGCGCAGGGCTTCGCGCTCGTCGTGGATGCGGCCCAGGGCCTTTAGGTGCTCGCCGTTGAAGCTCTGGATGCCGATCGACAGGCGGTTGATGCCGCTCTCGCGGTACTGGCGGAACTTCTCGACCTCGAACGTGCCGGGATTCGCTTCCATCGTGATCTCGGCATCGAGCTCCAGCGGCAGCAGCGTACGCAGGTCCGACATCAAGCGGTCCAGGCCGGCGGCCGACATCAAACTCGGCGTGCCGCCGCCGATGAAGACCGTGTGGATGCGGCGGCCCCAGATCAGGGGCAGCGATTGCTCCAGGTCGAGGCGCAGCGCATCGAGGTATTCCTTTTCCGGCAACTCGCCTTTCGCCTCGTGCGAATTGAAGTCGCAGTAGGGGCACTTGCGCACGCACCAGGGGAAGTGGATGTAGAGCGACAATGGCGGCAAGGCCGTCAGGTTCAGGGAACCGGGCTGCAGGTATTGCAGCGCGGCCTGTGCCGGCGACCTGGCTTCGCCAAGGTTCACGCCGGCGACTTTAATCGGGATCATTTCAGTTTCTCTACCAGTGCGCGCAGGGCCTGGCCGCGGTGCGATTGCGCGTTTTTCTCGGCGGGCGTGAGTTCGGCCGTGGTCTTCCCCAGCGCCGGGATCAGGAAGTGCGGATCGTAGCCGAAGCCGTTCTCGCCGCGCGGTGTATCGATGATTTCACCGTCCCAGCGGCCGTCGGCGATGATCGGCTGCGGGTCGTCGGCATGGCGCACGTAGACCAGCACGCAGTAGTAATAGGCCGATTTGTCTTCGTGTTGCGCTAAGTCGGCCACCAGTTTTTCGCTGTTGCGGGCGTCGGATTTCGGTTCGCCGGCGAAGCGCGCCGAGTAGACGCCGGGGGCGCCGCCGAGGGCGTTGACGCAAACACCGGAATCGTCGGCCAGGGCCGGCAAGCCGGTCAGGCGCGCGGCGTGGCGGGCTTTGGTCAGCGCGTTTTCCACGAAGGTGGCGAACGGCTCTTCCGCCTCGGGCACGTTGAATTCGCCTTGCGGGTGCAGGGTGAAACCGATCGGGCCGAGGATTTGCTGGAACTCTTTCAGCTTGCCGGCGTTGTTCGAGGCGAGGATGAGGCGTTGGGTCATGGTGGGAATCTGGCGGGGAATGCGAAGGGGGGTATTTTACCGCTTGCAGCAAATGAGGGCGACGGCGACCGTACGGTGGGCACTCCGTGCCCACGCGGAACGATGCGCGGTGTTGGCGCGACCGCCAATCGCAAGCGGAGGCAGATGGCGAGGCATCCCAAAGCGCCTTGTTGGCATGTCGTCCATCGTTGACGCTGCGGAGCGAATCATCGCAGCAGCAGGTGCACGGAAGGGCACGTAACCGCGTGGGCACGTGTTTGAAGCCCCCGGCTTCAAACACCCCACCGTACGGTCGAGGCCGCGGCTTAAAGGAGACCGAGCGACTGTTTTTGCAGGCGAACCAAATCAGCGATGCCGGCCTGCGCCAGGTCGAGCAGGCGGTCCATGCCGGCGCGATCAAAAGCCGCCCCTTCCGCCGTGCCTTGCACCTCGATGAAATGCCCCTGCTCGGTCATCACCACGTTCATGTCGGTATCGCAGCCCGCATCCTCGATGTAATCGAGATCCAGCACCGGCGTGCCCTGATAAACCCCCACCGAGATCGCGGCCACGAAATGCTTCACCGGCACCGCATCCAGCACGCCGCGCTCGACCAGCGTCGAGAACGCATCGTAAGCCGCCACCATCGCCCCGGTGATCGATGCCGTACGCGTACCGCCATCGGCCTGGATCACATCGCAATCCAGGTGCAGCGTGCGCTCGCCGAACGCCTGCAAATCAAACGCCGCGCGCAAGGAGCGGCCGATCAGGCGCTGGATTTCCTGGGTGCGGCCGGACTGCTTGCCGCGCGCGGCTTCGCGGTCCATGCGCGAATGGGTCGAGCGCGGCAGCATGCCGTATTCGGCGGTCAGCCAGCCCTGCCCCTTCCCTTTCAAGAAACCCGGCACCTTGTCCTCGATGCTGGCGGTGCAGATCACCTTGGTGTCGCCGCATTCGATCAGCACCGAACCTTCTGCATGCTTGGTGTACTGGCGGGTGATGCGGATGGCGCGCAGCTGGTCGACGGCGCGGCCGCTGGGGCGGGAAATGGTCATGGCAAGCCTGGCTTATTTGAGGATGTGGGAAGACTTCTCGATCGCCTGGTTGATCTCGGCAATCGCCTTTTCGATGGCGTCTTCGTCGAAGGGGTCGGCATCCGGCGCGGCGTCGACGCTGCCGATGGTGCTGCTGACCTGGTCCTCGGGCAGCATCTGGGTCGACACCACGTTCGGCAGGCCGGCGTCGGCATTTTCCGCGCCCTGCCAGGCAATCGCCAGCGCCGTCGTGTTGTCGCAGCGCGCACCGCCGCGCGCCACGGCGCTGGTCACCAGCTCGGGCACGGCCTGCACCACGGTCTTGGTGGCCAGTTTCAGCACGATCTCCTCGTCCGGCACCGAAGACCAGAGTCCGTCCGAGCACAGCATCAGCACGTCGCCGGCCTGCAGGCCGATCTGCTGCGCGATGTCGATGCGCGGCGGCGTCTGCGCGCCCAGGCAGTTATAGAGCTTGTTGCGGTCGGGGTGGCTGGCGCGATCAAGCGGGCTGGCCTTGCCCTTGTCGATCAGGTATTCGAGGTGCGAGTGGTCGCGCGTGCGCGCCAGCAGCTTGCCGCCGCGCAGCCAGTACAGGCGCGAGTCGCCGCAGTGCACCCACAGCGCGCAGTTGTGCTGCACCAGGCAGGCCACCACCGTGGTGCGCGGCGTGTCCGGCAGGTTGTGACGCGCGGCGTAGGCGTGGATGTCGCGGTGGGCTTGCGTGAGCGCCTCTTCCAAGAAGCGCTCGGGCTTCTTGATGTAGGGGCGCGCCTGCATCTGGAACATCATCGACAGGGTCTGCATGGCGATGGTGGCGGCGATCTCGCCGTGCAGGTGGCCGCCCATGCCATCGGCCAGCACCAGCAGCAGCGCGTCGCGCGTGAAGCAGTAGCCCATGCGGTCCTGGTTGACGCGGCGGCCGCCGATGTGGCTTTGCTGGTAGACGGAAAACTGCATGCTGGTTCCTCAGTCGTTACTGTTCTTGGTGCGTTTCAAGCCGCCCAGGCGCTTGAACAGGCCCAGCAAGCCGCCGGGCGCCGGCGCGGGATCGTTGGCCGGTTCGTCGGCCAGCGGTGTCGCCGGCGCCGCCTGCAAGACCTTCTGCACCTCGAACACGCTGCGCGGGCGCGCCATCGGGTCGAGCGCCAGGCAGGCGCGCACCACGCCGGCCAGTTCGGGCGAATAGACCGTCGCCAGGTAGTCCAGGCGCGGCCCCATCTTGTCTTCGAGCTTGCGGGCGTCGGCGGCCTGCGGCGGGCCGCCGCTCATGCAGGAGAACAGCGACGCGCCGATGCTGTAGATGTCAGACCAGGGGCCGAGCGGCGAACCTTTCACGTATAGCTCGGGCGGCGCAAAGCCCGGCGTGTACATCGGCGCCAGCGCCATCAAGTCCTTGTTGACCGCCTGGCGCGCGGCGCCGAAGTCGAGCAGGATCGGCGAGCAGTCGCTGCGCAGGTAGATGTTGGCCGGCTTCAGGTCGAGGTGCAGCAGCTTGTTGGCGTGCACTTCGCGCAGGCCGAGGCAAGCGCGCGTGAACACCTTGCGGATGAAGGCTTCGTTCAGGCGGCTGCCCTTGCCCACCACGCGCGCGATGTGTTCCTGCAGCGAGTGGCCGGATTCATAGGCCATGACCATGTACACGGTCTCGTTGGCGCGGAAGAAGTTCAGGATGCGCACCACGTTCGGATGCACGATGCGCGCCAGCGCCCGGCCTTCCTCGAAAAAGCACTTCAGGCCGATGCGAAACAGCGGCGCGTTCGGCTTGGCGATGGTGGGCGACAGTTCGCCCGGCTGGCGCAGTGCGAGCGCGCTCGGCAGGTACTCCTTGATGGCCACTGCCACGCCCTCGGCGTCATATGCAAGATAGACAATACTGAACCCGCCGGACGCGATTTTCTTTACAATGCGATATCCGGCAATCTCCAGCCCATCCGGCAAGGGTGCGTTATTTTGTGCGGCCATACTGAAGAGTTCCTTGCATAACACGGCGATTGTGTGGATAAATGTCGGTCTTGTAAAGAATAATGAGCGTCGGGCAAGGTAAATACGCGCAGATTGCGCGCGTGGTTTCCTGATAGCCGGGCGCCCTGAAAACCGGGGACTCCATTGAGCATTTCAAGCATGACTGGTTATGCGGTCGCCACCAGCGAAGGCGCTGCCGGCACCCTCACGATCGAAATCAAGAGCGTCAATTCGCGCTTCCTCGATCTTCAGTTCCGCATCAACGACGAGCTGCGTGCGCTTGAACCGGACCTGCGCGCCGCGATCATGGCGGCTATCACGCGCGGCAAGGTCGAGGCGCGCCTGTCGTTCGGGCGCAAGGCCGCGGGCGGTACCCAGGCCCTGAACCACGAACTGCTGGCCGACCTGGCGCGCCTGCAAGGTGAAGTGAGCCGTCACTTCGCCCAGGCCCAGCCGATGACGGTGGCCGAGCTGCTGCGCTGGCCGGGCGTGGTCGAGGAATCGCACGTGGGTCAGGAGTCGCTCCAGGCCGACGTCGCCGCCCTCACCGCCCGCACCATCGCGGCTTTCGTGGACAGCCGCCGGCGCGAAGGCGCGGCGCTGGAAGCGATGCTGATCTCGCGCATCGAGGCGATGGAAGCCATCGTCAAGCGCATCACGCCGCTGATCCCGCAGGTCATTTCTCAGTTCCAGCAGAAGGCGGTCGAGCGCATGCAGGACGCCCTGGGCCTGGCCGGCCACGGCAATCCGTCGGTGCTGAGCCGCCAGGAAGTGTTTGAGCGCATTCGCCAGGAAGTGACCCTGTACGGCATCCGCATCGACGTATCGGAAGAACTGTCGCGCCTGTCGGCGCACCTGAACGAGACCCGGCATATCCTGAAAAAGGGCGGCCAGGTCGGCAAGCGCCTCGACTTCATGATGCAGGAGCTGAACCGCGAAGCGAATACGCTGGGGGCCAAGGCCTCGGTGAAGGAGCTGGCGGATGCGTCGATGGAACTCAAGCTGCTGATCGAGCAGATGCGCGAGCAGGTGCAGAACCTCGAGTAAATACAATCTGAATGATGGTGTGGCTTGCCCACACCGTTTGAACGCGTGGACGGGGAACCCGTCCACCCTACGGGTAAGATCAATTCGTAGGGTGGACGGCTTTGCCGTCCACGCGTTCAGCTATATGATGCACAATCGCGGCTTCGGCGAAGCCGCCACCAAGAACACACGAATCAAAGGAACACACCATGCTCACCACCGCCTTCTCCGGCAGCCTGTTCGTCGTCGCCGCCCCGTCCGGCGCCGGCAAATCGACCCTGGTCAACGCGCTGCTCAAGCAGGAACCGGGCATCCAGCTCTCGATCTCGACCACCACGCGCGCGCCGCGCGTAGGCGAGGAAGACGGCGTGCACTACCACTTCACCACCGCCGAGGATTTCGAGCGCCGCGCCGACCGCGGCGAATTCCTGGAATGGGCCGAGGTGCACGGCAACTTCTACGGCACCAGCCGCCTGAGCGTGGAAGAAAAAATGAAGTCCGGTACCGATATCCTGCTGGAAATCGACTGGCAGGGTGCGCGCCAGGTGAAGAAGCAGTTCCCGGATGCGGCCGGCATCTTCATCCTGCCGCCGTCGATCGCGGCCCTGGAAGAACGCCTGCACAAGCGCGGCACCGACGAACCGCACATCATCACGCGCCGTTTGCTGGCGGCCGGGGGCGAGATCGCTCACGCTCCCGAGTTCGAATATGCTATCATCAACGAAGAGTTCAACGTCGCCTTGGCCCAACTACAGGCGATTGTCCAGGCGACACGTTGCCGCTTCGCCCAACAGGCCGCCCGCAACGCCTCGCTGTTTGCCCAGCTGGGTATCCACGTACTGCAACAACCGTAATTTTTCCAGCGTCGCCCGCGCCGCTGCTTCCATCTATTCTGGAGTTACCACCATGGCCCGCATCACCATCGAAGATTGCCTGAAAAACGTCCCGAACCGCTTCCAGCTGACCCTGGCCGCGACCTACCGCGCACGCCAGCTGCTCCAGGGCCACACCCCGAAAGTCGAAGCCAAGGACAAGCCGACCGTCGTCGCCCTGCGCGAAATCGCCGCCGGTAAAGTTGGCCTGGAAATGCTGAAGAAAGTGCCGATGTAATTTTCGCGATGTGATTTCCAGTCACCGACTGGTTGCGACACCCGACGAACCCGCGGCCCCCACCGCGGGTTCGTCACATTCGGCAGCCCGTAATTCTGTTATTCTGTCCCTACACTGCGGCTGATCGACATAACGTATGAACCTGTTCCCCCCAGATACGACCCATTCTGGCAATCCTCCTGCCCGCGCCAGGCGCTCCGGCAAGCCGCACGACACTGCCGAGGCGCCTGCCCCCGGCGTAGCCTCGGTCACCCAGCTGATCGACAAACTGTCCGACTACCTCACCCCGGCCGAACTGAAGAAAGTCCGCGAAGCCTACCGCTTCTCCGACGAAATGCACCTCGGCCAGGTACGCAAGTCCGGCGAACCCTATATTTCGCACCCGATCGCGGTGGCCGAGATCTGCGCCGAGTGGAAGCTCGATGCGCAAGCCATCATGGCCGCCCTGCTGCACGACGTGATCGAAGACCAGGACGTCAAGAAGGAAGAGCTGATCGAGCGCTTCGGCGCGCCGGTCGCCAACCTGGTCGACGGCCTGTCGAAGCTGGAAAAGATCGAGTTCCAGAGCCTGGTGGAAGCGCAGGCGGAAAACTTCCGCAAGATGCTGCTGGCCATGGCCTCGGACGTGCGCGTCATCCTCATCAAGCTGGCCGACCGCCTGCACAACATGCGCACGCTGGGCGTGATGGTGCCGGCCAAGAAGCGCCGCATCGCCGGCGAGACGATGGAAGTGTATGTGCCGATCGCGCACCGCCTCGGCCTGAACAACATCTACCGCGAGCTGCAGGACCTGGCCTTCTCGCACCTGTATCCGCTGCGCTACCGCACCCTCACCAAGGCGGTGAAGTCGGCGCGCGGCAACCGGCGCGAGGTGGTCAAGAAGATCCTCGAATCGGTGAAGCAGACCTTGTCGATGGCCGGCATCCAGGCCGAAGTGTATGGGCGCGAAAAGACCCTGTTCGGCATCTATAAAAAGATGCGGAATAAACACCTGTCGTTCTCGCAGGTGCTCGACGTGTATGGTTTCCGCGTCGTGGTCGACAACATCCCTAACTGTTACGTGGCCCTCGGCACCCTGCACGGGCTGTACAAGCCGATGCCCGGCAAGTTCAAGGATTACATCGCGATCCGCAAGATCAACGGCTACCAGTCGCTGCATACCACCCTGATCGGCCCCTACGGCACCCCGGTCGAATTCCAGATCCGCACCCAGGACATGCACCGCACCGCGGAAAGCGGCGTGGCGGCGCACTGGCTGTATAAAACCGGCGACCAGAATTTGTCCGACCTGCAGCAGCGCACCCACGCCTGGCTGCAGTCCCTGCTCGACATCCAGCAGCAGACCGGCGACTCGGCCGAGTTCCTGGAACACGTGAAGGTCGATCTGTTCCCGGATTCGGTGTACGTGTTCACGCCGAAATCAAAAATCATCGCCCTGCCGCGCGGCGCCACGGCGCTCGACTTCGCGTACTCGATCCACACCGGCATCGGCGACCATTGCGTGGCCGTGAAGATCAACAACGAAAGCCAGCCGCTGCGCACCGAGCTGCACAACGGCGACATCGTCGAGATCGTCACCGACCCGGATTCGCGCCCGAGCCCGACCTGGCTCAGCTACGTCCGCACCGGCAAGGCGCGCTCGGCGATCCGCCACCACCTGCGCACCGTGAACGTCAACGAGTCGGTCGAGCTGGGGCAGGAGCTGCTGGCCCAGGCGCTGGCCGCGCGCGGCGTCACCGGCGACTTGCCGGCCTCGACCATCGAGCGCGTGCTGGCGGAATCCTCGGCCAACACCATGGACGAGCTGTACGCCGACATCGGCATCGGCAAGCGCATGCCGGCCCTGGTGGCGCGCCACATCTTCGGCCTGATGGAAGGCGCGGACGATACCCTGCCATCCTCCGCGCCGCTGTCGGGCGACATCGACCCGGTCACCATCTATGGCAGCGAAGGCGTGTCGGTGCAGCTGGCGCCCTGCTGCCTGCCGATCCCGGGCGACGCCATCGTCGGCCAGCTGCGGCGCGACCAGGGCCTGGTCGTGCACACCGCCGACTGCCTGCCGGCCAAGCGCCTGCGCGCCAAGGAACCGGACCGCTGGATCGCCGTGCAATGGGGCGAGGAACTGAACCGCCGCTTCGACTGCCGCATCCGCCTGTTGATCAACAACGAAAAGGGTATTTTGGCGCGCGTGGCGGCCGAGATCGGCGAGTCGGATGGCAACATCACCTATGTCGGCATGGACGAGGACGACGAGAACATGATGACGCAATTGCGCTTCACCATCCAGGTGAAGGACCGCGTGCACCTGGCGCACCTGATCCGCAACCTGCGGCGGGTGGCGGGGGTGAACCGGGTCGAGCGCGAGCGGGCCTGAGGTTCACTTGATGCGCACGAATAGCCCACTTCGGTGGGCTATTTTTTTGCCTGGACGGAGGCGAAAAACGCCCTGTCTACGCGCCTGATAGCGGCTCGAACCGCATCGTCCAGTTGGTCTCCCATGTCGCACCGCCATCGTTCGAAAACGCCTGCTCCCAGGTCGGATGAGCGCCGGGATGCGCGGTCCAGGTGAAGCGCACCCGGATCGGCTGCCCGTCGAGCAGGTCGTCGGCGAAGAACAGGCCAACATGGTCCGTGAAGCTGCCCACCACCGGCACGTCGAGCGAAGTCGGGTTGCGGCCGTCGAGCCACCAGATCGACCAGGTGCGCGTGTCGGTGCTGTACGAACGCAGGGCCAGGGCGCGCACACGCCCGTCCGGGAAATCGAGGATATTGTCTTCCAGGTTGCCGAAGCCGCCCAGGGTTTTCCTGGTCGATGAACGGCCGCTGAATTCCGTCCACTCGGTGCAGCCGGCCAGGCGCGCATTCAAGCGCCGGTGCGCGACGTGCCAGTCGCCGATGATGAAATCGAAGTCGGTCGGGGCGCTTGGGTCGAGCGGGAGCGGCATGCGATACCTCGTGGTCGTCGTTTAACTGACGAGCAGTGTGCGCCGCGCTTGTCCTCTTTGCAATGCGGGCTGCATGCAGTAGGGTGGACGGCTCCACGACGACGCTTGCTTATCCGCTGCGTGTACGCCGTCCACGCGTTCAACGCACGCCTGGATGACTGCGCGGCCAAGCGAAGACTGCTTGAACGCGTGGGCGGCGCAACCGCCACGTGTCTGCTAGCCGTAGAGTGTAGCCGACCACCCTACGCGCCTCAGACCCCAGCCAGCGCCAGGATGCGATCAAACGCGTCGCAAGCGCCGGCACAGGCCTCGGCGATTTCTTCCTCGCTGCGCACTTCGGCGCGCAGCGCCAGCATGAAGGCGCGCCAGCGCGGGCCGGGGCCGTCTTCGCCGGCGCCGCGCAGGTAGCGCAGCGGGTGCGGCGCCAGTTGCGCGGCCAGGCGCTTGTACAAGACCGTGCCGCCCAGCTGCGAACCTTCCACCACATAGGCCACGCCCCAGCGGTAGGCGGCGCTGGCCTCATGCGGCCAGGCCGGCATCGCAGGAAAATCCGGCGCGGCAGAGCCGGCCAGCACCGGCTCGGCCAGGTCGGCGTCGATCAAGGAGCGATGCGGCGCCGCAGGCAAGCCGCCGGCGCCCTGCGGGCCGTCGCCGAAGCCGTCCAGCCATGCCTGCATCGGCGCCAGCCAGGCGCGCAGCAGTTGCAGGTGATACGCGTAGTCGGCCAGGGTGGCGTCGGGTTTCGATAAGGGCAGGCTACTGTCGAGGCGTTCATGGCGCGCGGCCGTGCCTTGCCGCAGCGCGACGAGGACGTCGGACTCGCGTGCAGTGTCGTGAGGTCGGTTCATGACCCCATCTTACCAGCCCGGACCGCTGTCAGTCGGCGATCGGTTCCGGATACTCGACGCCCAGGATTTCGAGTTCCTCGCTGCCGTTCGGCGTTTGCAGGGTGATGAGGTCGCCCTCGCGCGCCTTGGTCAGCGCGCGCGCCACCGGCGACACCCAGCTGATGCGCCCGCGCAGCGGGTCGAGCTCGTCCACGCCGACGATGGTCACCGTATGCTCTTCGCCGGCTGTATTCGAATAGGAAACAGTCGCGCCGAAAAACACTTGATCGTTTCCATAATGGACACTCGGGTCCACCACGAAGGCCGAGTCCAGGCGCTTGGTGAGGAAGCGGATGCGGCGGTCGATTTCGCGCAGGCGGCGCTTGCCGTAGATGTAGTCGCCGTTTTCCGAACGGTCGCCGTTCGAGGCCGCCCAGTGCACCACGCGCACCACTTCCGGCCGGTCGATGTCGATCAGCTGCAGCAGCTCGTCCTTGATGGCCTGGTAGCCGGCGGGCGTGATGTAGTTCTTGGCGCCAGGCGGAATGGCCTGGGCCAGCGCGACGGCTTCTTCATCGTCGTCGTTGTCGCTCTCTTTTACAAAGGCCTTATTCATAAGCTTATTATAAGGTTACGGCGCCGGAGGGGCCGCAAGATTGCCGTATCATGGCAGGGATGAAGCCGACGCCACCTTCCCGCCACCCGCTGCTTGCGCCGCTGCTGTACCTGGCCGCGCTGTTGCTGCTGGCCGAGGAATGGCTGTGGCGCGTCGGCAGCCGCATCGCCGGCGGGATCGCCGACTGGCCGCCGCTGGCCTGGCTGGAAAACCTGGTGCGCCGCCTGCCGCCCTACCCGGCCCTGCTGGTGTTCGCGCTGCCGGGGCTGCTGCTGTTGCCGGTCAAGCTGCTGGCCCTGCTGGCCATCGCCCATGGCCACCCGATGTGGGGCGTGGCGACCTTCGTCGCGGCCAAGCTGGGCGGCGCGGTGGTGGTGGCGCGCCTGTACGTGCTGACCTTGCCGTCCTTGCTGGCGCTGGTCTGGTTTGCGCGGTGGCACAATCGCTTCATCATGTTCAAAGATAACGTCATCGCCCGCCTGCGCGCCAGCCCGACTTATATCCGGGTGCGGCGCAGCGTGTCCGCCATGAAGAGCGGCCTGCGCCGCCAGTTGCGCCGGCTGCGGCGCCAGCTGCGCCCGTCCGTGCCCTTCGGCAGCCGCCACGCCACGCGCAGTGCCCGCGCATTCCGGCGCTTCGTGTCGCTGTGGCGCCGGCGCCGCCAATCCACCGAATCCGAGCGCCCATGAACACAGCCGAGCCGATCCTGGCCGCCCCGATGCAGGCGGCCACTTCCGAAATGTTCCTGATCGACGCCGCCAGCCTGGCCCTGGTCGACGTGAACGGCGCCGCGCGCCAGAACCTGGGCTATGAAGGCGACGCCCTGCGCGGCGCCAGCGTCGGCACGGTGGCACCCGAACTCGACGCGTCGGCCCTGGGCGGCCTGCTGGCCGGCCTGGGCGACAACATCGGCGAGCAGCGCTGCCTGCGTACCCGCCTGCGCCGCGCCGACGGCAGCCTGTACCCGGCCAAGCTGACCTTCCTGCGCATCCAGCGCGACAGCCGCGAGCTGCTGCTGGCGATCGGCGACGACCTCTCGCCCGAGCAGGCCGCCGCCACCGCCCTGGCACAATCGCAGGCGCGCTTCGACGCCATCGTCGACCACACGCCGGGCCTGGTCTACCAGTTCGTGCTCGGCGCCGACGGCCGCCACGAATACCCCTACCTGAGCGAAGGCTGCGCCGCCCTGCTCGGCGTGCAGCCGGCGGCGCTGCAAGCCGATCCCGATCTCTTCCTGCGCCTGATCCTGCCCGAAGACCGCAAGGGTTACCTGGAAACGATGGCGGTGTCGAAGGTCAGCATGTCGGGCTGGAACTGGGAAGGCCGCATCTGGATCGACGCGTGGAAAGACGTGAAATGGGTCAACCTGCGCGCCACCCCGCACCCGGCGGCGCACGGGGCAGTGCAGTGGGACGGCATCATGACCAACATCACCGAGAGCAAGAACGAGCAGCTGGAGGTGCTGCATTCGCGCGCGCGCCTGGCCGAACTGACCGAGCATAGCGAGCAGGTGAAGGAGCAGGAACGCGCGCGCATCGCCCGCGAGATCCACGACGACCTGGGCGGCAACCTCACCGCCATCAAGATGGCCTTGTCGATGCTGAGCGCGCGCCTGCCCGCCGACCCGCAACTCCAGGAAAAGGCCGCCTACCTCGACGGCCTGGTCGACCGCAGCATCGAGGCCGTGCACCGCATCTCGCTCGATCTGCGGCCGTCGACGCTGGACCTGGGCATCGTCGCCGCCCTCGAATGGCAGGCCAGCGAGTTCGAGAAGACCACCGGCATCGCCTGCATCTTCCGCAGCGCCGAGCGCGACATCGAGCTCGACCCCGACCACGCGGCGGCCCTGTTCCGTATCTTCCAGGAAGCGCTGACGAATGTCGCCAAGCATGCCGGCGCCAGCCAGGTGACGGTCACGCTACGGCGCCAGCACCAGCACCTGATGCTCGACATTGCCGACAACGGCCGCGGCATGCTGCCGGCCGACCGCCTGAAGCCCCATTCCTTCGGCCTGCGCGGCATGAGCGAACGGGCGCGGGCGCTGGGCGGTACCTTGAGCTTGTCGGCGGCGCCCGGAGGTGGCACGATGGTGACCATCAAGATCAGGCTGCTACCCGCGGCCCAGGACAACAACAAGCACCAATGACCGACAAAGCAACCATCCGTGTGTTCATCGCCGACGACCACGCCATCGTGCGCGAAGGACTGAAGCAGATCCTGGCCGAGCAGCGCGACATCGTCGTGTCCGGCGAAGCCGAGAATGGCCTCGACGCCATCAAGCTGTTCCGCAAGTCGCGCCCCCACGTCATGCTGCTCGACATCTCCCTGCCCGACCGCAACGGCATCGAGGTGCTCAAGCAGATCAAGCAGGACAAGCCCGAACTGGCGGTGCTGATGCTGTCGATGCACCGCGAAGACCAATACGCGATCCGCGCGCTGAAGGCCGGCGCGGCCGGTTATCTCACCAAGCAGAGCGCGCCGCGCGAGCTGGTGAATGCCATCCGCCAGGTGGCGGATGGCCAGAAATACGTGAGTGCGGCCCTGGCCCAGGCGCTGGCCAGCCAGGTCGGCAGCGACCACGAGGCCCCGGCCCACGACAACCTGTCTGACCGAGAGTTCCAGACCCTGACCATGATCGCCTCGGGCAAGACGGTGAGCGAGATCGCGCGCGAGCTGTCGCTGTCGGTGAAGACCATCAGCGAATACCGGGCCCGGCTGCTGTCGAAAATGCAGCTGAAAACCAGTGCGGAACTCACGACCTACGCAATCCGCAACGGGCTGGTGGACTAAGAGAAATGGGCATTGCCGCTAAGTAAGGTGCCTTTTGGCCTCTATTCGCGTAATGACGCAAAGAAAACCTGCTTATCATTACGCCAAACCTACAATACTTTGCGCTGCATCATGTCCAATCCGCCAACCCAACATCCTGTCGAGATCGCCCGCGAAGCCTTCCGGCGCCTTGCCACCCGCCGCATCGCGCCCACACCGGACGCCTACGCCGAGATTTATAACGAAATCGCCGGCCTGCCGAAGCCCGGCCTGCCGAAGCCCGTCAGTGCGCCGGTCCAGGCGATTCCCCTGACCGGCCCCGCGCCCGAGGAAGTGCTGGGCGAGTTCGCTACGCAACTCACCGACACGCCCGGCGAACTGGCCGAGTACGGCCGCCGCCTGAACCGCGCCGTGAAAGGACGCGACTGGGAAGCTTATGCGCGCGCCCTGACCCAGCTGGTCGAGAAGCACCTGCGGCGCGGCATTCCGCCGGGCGTCACCTATGGCATGGAAAGCAAGGACGCGATCGTCCTGCGCGAGCTGCTGAGCCGTACGCTGGCCTTTGCCCTGGCTTCGCTGCTGCCGGCCAACAAGGCGCTGGCGGGCGAAGCGGAATCGCTGGGCGCGGCGGTGAAAGTGGCGCACAGCGAGGCGGCGTTGCAGGAAATTGCCGCGCGCCTGAAGGAGCTGTGCTTCCAGATCGAGCTGCACAGCGGCGACTCGGGCGAGCAGCAGGAACTGCTGCTTCGCCTGTTCAAGCTGCTGCTGGAAAACGTGAGCGAGCTGCTGGACGACGACAGCTGGATGCGCGGCCAGATCGCCGCCGTGCAGGACTTGATTTCCGGCCCGATCGACGCCCGCGCGCTGGAAGACGCCACGCGCAGCTTGAAGGACGTGATCTACAAGCAGGGGCAATTGAAGCACGGCCTGTCGGACGTGAAGTCGACCGTCAAGAACATGATGATGACCTTCATCGACCGCCTCGGTTCGGTGGCGGCCTCGACCGGCGAATTCCACGACAAGCTGGGCGGTTTTAGCGAACGCATCCGCCATGCCGGCGACGTGACGGAATTGAACGAGGTGCTCGACGAAGTGCTGCGCGAAACGCGCCATGCCCAGGCCGAGGCGCTGGCCTCGCGCGACCGCATGCTGGCCGCGCACCAGGAAGTGCAGGAAGCCGAGCAGCGCATCAAGGAGCTGGAAGCCAAGCTCCAGCACATGAGCGAGCTGGTGCGCGAAGACCAGCTGACCGGCACCCTGAACCGGCGCGGCCTGGACGACGTGTTCGAGCGCGAAAGCGCCCGCGCCGACCGCCGCGGCACGCCGCTGTGCGTGGCCCTGCTCGACCTCGACAATTTCAAGAAGCTGAACGACACCTACGGCCACCTGGCCGGCGACAACGCCCTGCGCCACCTGGCCAAGGTGGTAAAAGGCACGCTACGCTCGATCGACGTGATCGCACGCTTCGGCGGCGAGGAATTCATGATCCTGATGACCGAGACCACGGTGGAGTCGGCGGTGCAGACCATGGTGCGCCTGCAGCGCGAGCTGACCAAGCACTTCTTCTTGCACGATAACGAGAAGCTCTTGATCACGTTCTCGGCCGGCGTCGCCCTGCGCCTGCCGAACGAAGACCAGACCGCGCTGCTGGCGCGGGTGGACAAGGCGATGTACCAGGCCAAGCAGAGTGGCAAGAACCGGGTGGTGGTGGCGGAATAAATCGCGGAGCTGCCGCGGCCTGCATCGTGGACCGCAGGATGGGCACGCGATCGTACGGTGGGCACCCCGTGCCCACGCGGAACTTCGCACAGCGTTGGCGCATGCAGGATCGAAACCGAGGCGCTAACGAAACGCTTCCGGAAGCGCAGTCGAAACGCGTATTTGGGGGTCCAAATCAAGCCAACATGATGCCGGCTTTCGCGTGGGCACTTCGGTTGAGAGGCCCCCGGCCTCTCACCCCCCACCATACGGTCCAAGCCGACGGTCCGATTGACGCATCACCATTCGACTATCCAAACAAAAATGCCCGCATCAAGCGGGCATTCTGTTTTATACGGCTAACGATCAATACCCCGCATTCGCCGCCAGTGCCGCCAGCTGCTGGGTCATGTAGCTGCTCATGCTCTGCATGCTGGTCATGCTGGTGTCGAGCGCGGTGAACTGGGCGCGGTAGCGCTTTTCGGTCTGGGCCAGCTGCAGCGTCATCCGGTCCTGGCTCTTGTTCATGCTTTCGATCGAGGCGTTCAGGCCGTCGGTGCGGGTCTTGAAGACGCCGTCCGAACCGAGCATGTCGGTGGTCACCTTGGTCAGGCGTGTGGCCACGCCGTCGGTGGCCGAGAACAAATTCGACACGCCGGCGAAGTTGGTTTCCAGCGCGCTTTTCAGCTTGTCCGGCTTTTCCAGCTTCAGGGTGCCGTCGCGCTGGAAGGAAATGCCGATGTCCGACAGTCCCTGCAAGCCGCCGCCGCCGCCCACCGCCTTGCCGAGTTCGGCACGGATGCTGGTCAGGATAGAACGCGCGCCGGCGTCGCCGTTCAGCACGGCCGCCGACTTGGTGGTCGCGTTGTAGGCGGTCTGCTTGTTCACGGACGTCGCCAGCGCGTTGTACGCATCCACGAAGGCCGTGATCTGGTTGGTCACCGCCGTGGTGTCCTTGGCCAGGGCCACTTTCACCGGGCTGCCAACGTTGGTCTGGTTCAGGTTCAGGGTCACGCCCTTGATGGCGTCGGTGACCGTGTTCGAGGCCTTCGAGACGGCGATGCCGTCGATCGTCATCTCGGCGTTCTGGGCCGCCTGCGACTTGGTCATGCTGCCGCCGGTGGTGTCGAACTGGGCAAACGTGCCGGTGGCGGCGATGCTGACCGTGTTGTCCTTGCCGGTCTCGTTGCCGGTGATGACCAGGCGGTCGGTGGTGCCGTCGTTCAGGATGGTCGCGGTGACGCCGGCATTCGCCTTGTTGATCGCGCTCGACAGGCCAGACAGCGTGGTGTCGGTCAGGGTCAGGTTGGTGGTCTTGCCGCCGATGGAAATCGCCATCGAGCTGCCCGCGGCGCTGAAGGTGGCGCCGGGCGCGACGCCGCTGGACACCAGCTTGTCGCTCTGCGCCAGCTTGCTCACTTCGATGGAATAGTTACCGGCCGATGCGTTGCTGGCCTTGGATACCGAGACGCCAACCGTCTCGGCCTTGCTCGACGATGCCGTCAGCGCCGACAGCGCGTCGCTCGACACGTTCTTGACGGCGGCCTGGAAGGTCGAGACCGCGCTTTTCAGGGTACCGAAGGCCGACAGCTTGGAATTGAAGCTGGACTGCTTCTGCTGGAGAACAGCCAGCGGCTGCCGCTCGACCGACATCAGCGAAGAAACGAGTCCGTCGACGTCCAGCCCGGACAACATGCCTGCAGCGCTAATACCCATGATTCTCTCCCATCAAGTTTGTGCCGGATGCCGCACCGTTACGCCTTGTCGCGCAACATCGCACCCTGCATCTGTTCCATCGAACGCCAGAGTTTCAGCGCCTCGACCGACGGGATCTGGCGCAGCACCTTGTCGGTCTGGGTGTCGACCACCTTGACCACGGTGCGGCCGGTATCTTCGTCGATCGAAAAACGCACGCCCTGGGACGCGGCCTGGGCGACCTTGTTCAGGTCGGCCACCGCGTTGCCCAGTTCCTGGTTCGTCGGTTTCTTTTCCGCTTCGGCCGGGGCCTCGGCGGCAACGCGCCCCGTCGCCGCAGGCTTGGCAGCCGCGTCGACTTGCGGCCGCGTGGTGGTGCCTGCTACGGCCGATGGGCTTCCAGAGTTTATTGGCTGCAACATCGGAACACCTCTTTACAAACGGCTGTGCGGGGCTGACCCCCGCACAGGTAAAACACTCGATTATACCGCTCGATTAGCCACGCAGCAGCGACATCACGCTGTTCGGTGCCGAGTTGGCCTGGGCCAGCATCGCGGTACCGGCCTGCTGCAGGATCTGCGCGCGGCTCAGTTTGCTGGTTTCAGCAGCGTAGTCGGTGTCGGTGATGCGGCTCTTTGCTGCCGACTGGTTTTCCACCGAGGTAGCCAGGTTGCTGATGGCGTAGCCCATGCGGTTTTGCGCGGTACCCAGCGATGAGCGCTCGGTGTTCAGTGCCTTCAGGGCGTCGTCGATGGCGCTGATCGCGGCCGAAGCGGTCGATGCGTCGGTGATCGAGATCGAGGCAGCCGACAGGCCGGCGTAGGCGGTGTTGGCGCCGAAGCTGACTTCGATCTTCTGGCCCGAATCCGCACCGACCTGGATCGACTTGGTCACGGCGGTGCCGGTCAGCAGCGAGGTGCCGTTGAACTTGGTGTCCGAGGCGATACGGCCGATTTCGGTGTTCAGGGCGCTGATCTCGGTGTTGATGTTCGACCATTCGTCCGAGCCGTTGGTGTCGTTCGCACCCTGGACTGCCAGTTCACGCATACGCTGCAGTGCGTCCGAGATGTTCGACAGGGCGCCGTCGGCGGTCTGGATCATCGAGATGCCGTCGTTGGCGTTACGCGATGCCTGCGACATGCCGCGGATCT
>Ga0308160_10000482_pt1 | contig 75554 bp, 45 predicted proteins | sample PhyFR1_FD_201036 | JGI IMG/M metagenome (GOLD analysis project Ga0308160, IMG submission 201036) | Phyllosphere microbial communities from UC Gill Tract Community Farm, Albany, California, United States - DLSLF.R1 | ecosystem: Host-associated > Plants > Phyllosphere > Unclassified | place: USA... | reverse complement strand
GCCGGCAACGAGGAGCAGTGCGAGGCGCGCTACATCGTCGGCTGCGACGGCGCGCGCTCGAAGGTGCGCGAGATCATCGGCGCCGGCTTCCCCGGCGGCACCTACCGCCAGGTGTTCTACGTGGCCGACATCGAGGGCGAGAGCCCGGCCCTGAACGGCGAGCTGAACATCGACCTCGACGAGTCCGACATCCTGGCCGTGTTCGCCACGGCGCCGCGCGGCGCCGGACGCCTGGTCGGCACCGTGCGCGACGAACGTGCCGAACATGCGGAAAACCTGACGTTTGCCGACGTCAGCGGACGCGCCATCGACAATCTGATGATCAGCGTGCACAAGCTGAACTGGTTCTCGACCTACCGCGTGCACCACCGCGTGGCCGAGCGCTTCCGGCGCGGGCGCGCCTTCCTGGTCGGCGACGCCGGCCACATCCACAGCCCGGCCGGCGGCCAGGGCATGAACACCGGCATCGGCGACGCCATCAACCTGGCCTGGAAACTGGCCGCCGTAGTGCAGGGCCGCGCGCCGGACGCCCTGCTCGACAGCTACGAGGCCGAGCGCCTACCCTTTGCGCGGCGCCTGGTCGATACCACCGACCGTGTGTTCAGTCTCATCACCGCCGACGGCCCGGTGGCCGAGATCGTGCGCACCGGCGTGGCGCCGCGCCTGCTGCCGCTCCTGGCCAGGCTGCCGTTCACGCGCGAGTTCTTTTTCCGCACGATTTCGCAGACGGTGATCCATTACCGCCATGCGCCGCTGAATGCGGGCACCGCCGGCAAGACCCATGGCGGCGACCGATTGCCCTGGGTCCGCTTCGGCGATGGAGATACGGCGCCGGATAACTACGCCCCGTTGCCCAAACCGGCATGGCAGGCCCACGTGTACGGGCAGGCGCAACCCGAGCTGATGCAATGGTGCGACCGCCAGCGCGTGACGCTGCGCCAGTTCGCGTGGAACGACGCCTGCGCCCACGCCGGCCTGGCGCGCGACGCCATCTACCTGCTGCGGCCGGACACCTATGTCGGGCTGGCGGCCGGCACGCCATCGATCGGCGCGCTCGACGAATACCTGCGTGTGAATGCGCTCACGCTGCATCACTAGGCAGGCGCCGGCAGAGTCGAATTGACGAGCGGCAAAGCTGCGCCGCCCTGCCGCGTTTGCGTGGAAGATGAAGCCATCGCGAGCGGCCGGGCCATGCAGGCAGCGCGCCGGCCGGCGCCATTCGTCAACCAGCCTTGGAGCACCATGGACCTCACTGTCAACAACACTACCACTTCCGCCGTCCTCGTCACCGTCTTCGCCGAACTCCAGGACGGCAGCTTCGTCGCCAAGGTCATGCCCGAAACCGGGGTGCCCTACACGCCCTACTGGGAAAACGAGATCGACCAGGTGATCGTCTACATCTCGCCGGACGAGGAGCAGCTGGCCGCCATCCTGGCCGCCCTCAACGAGCGCCGCCTGCCGTTCAAGGATTTGCAGAACTACGGCTCGGTGGCCGGCGGTACTTCGATTATCCCGGTCTGAGCGGGCACGGCCCCGGGTCGCCCGGGTTCCTGCCCCCTCCGGGCGCGCCTCAGCCCTGCCTTAGCCCTACGATGCGCGCGCCTGCCGCAGCGGCGGCGTGCTGCGCGTGACCAGCACCGTGGCGATGCGCCGGTCCAGCACCTCGGCCACCTCGAAGCGCAGGTCGTCGAGTTCGACTGCCTGGCCGACTTCCGGCAGCGTGCCGAAGCGCTCCAGCATGAAGCCGGCCAGCGAGGTGTAGTCGTCGTTCTCGCTCACCAGGGCGTCGGTCCCGAGCACCTGTTCCAGGTAGTGCAGATCGGCGCTGCCGTCCACGCGCCAGCGGCCCAGCCCCTCCTCGCGCACCACCGGCAGTTCGTCCTCGTCGGGGAATTCGCCGGCAATCGCTTCCAGGATGTCGATCGGCGTCACCAGGCCCTGGATGGTGCCGTACTCGTCGGCGATCAGGACCACCTGGCCGTGCGAACGCTTCAGCGTGTCCATTACCTGCAGCACGCCGCTGGCGTCGGGCACGATGATCGGCGGGCGCACGTGGGCCGGGTCGATGCTGCCCGCATGGGTCAGGTCGGCCATCAGGTCCTTGGCGCGCGCCACGCCGACGATCTCGTCGAGTTCGCCCCGGCACACCGGGAAGAAGCCGTGCGGCGTGTCGAGCAGCTGGGTGCGGATGGTGGCGGCGTCGGCGTCGAGGTCGATCCAGGAGATGTCGGCGCGGTTCGTCATGATCGAGCGGATCGAGCGCTGCGACAGGCTGAGCACGCCGCTGACCATGTTGCGCTCTGCCGGCTCGAAGCCGCCTTCCTGGGCCGCGCCCTTGCCCGCCACGGCTACGGCCGCAGTCGAGGCAGGCGTCGCGCCGAGCATGCGCAGGACGGCGTCGGCGGTGCGCTCGCGCAGCGGCAGGTGCGACTGGTGCCTGGCGAAGTTGCGCCGCGCCAGCTGGTTCAGGGCCTCGATCAGCACCGAGAAGCCGATCGCCGCGTACAGGTAGCTCTTCGGAATATGGAAGCCGAAGCCTTCGGCGATCAGCGACAGGCCGATCATCAGCAGGAAGCTCAGGCACAGCACCACCACCGTCGGGTGCGCATTCACGAAGCGCGTCAGCGGCTTCGAGGCGAACAGCATCACGCCCATCGACACCACCACCGCCGCCATCATGACGGCGAGCGAGTCGACCATGCCCACCGCGGTGATGACGGAGTCGAGCGAGAACACGGCATCGAGCGCGATGATCTGGGCCACCACCACGCCGAAGGCGGCGAATTCCACCGGACCGGTGTGCAGCTGGGTCTTGCCTTCCACCCTTTCGTGCAGCTCCACGGTCGCCTTGAACAGCAGGAACAGACCGCCCAGCAGCAGGATCAGGTCGCGCCCGGAGAAACTCAGGCTGCCCATCGTGAACAGGGGTTCGGTCAGCGACACGATCCAGGAGATCATGGTCAGCAGGCCAAGGCGCATCAGCATGGCCAGGCTCAAGCCCAGCAGGCGCGCCTTGTCGCGCTGGTGCGGCGGCAGCTTTTCGGCCAGGATGGCGATGAAGATCAGGTTGTCGATGCCGAGGACGATCTCGAGTACGACAAGGGTCAGGAAACCCACCCAGATGTTCGGATCGGAAAGCCATTCCATGGTGCCTGCCCCGCTTGTGGTTGGATGCCCGATTGTAATGATCTTGTGGCCCGCGGGTCGCACGCGACCGGCGCGCAGCAGGTATCATGACGCCTGAGCCAACCGGCGCCCTCTTCACTCACCCCTACCGCATGAACGCATGACCCAGGCCGACAACGACGACCAGGACTACCAGAGCAGGCGCCAGTTCGCCGCGCTGTTTCAGGAAGCGCCGATGTGCATGGCCCTGCTGCACGGGCCGGCGCACGTGGTCGAATTCGTGAACCCCGGCTACCAGCGCCTGGTTGGCGGGCGCGACATCGTCGGCCGCCGCATCGCGGAGGCGCTGGATGACGCCGCCACCCAGGGCTATGTCCACATCCTCGACCAGGTCTACCGCGACGGCATGCCCTACGCCGCCAACGGCGCGCGCTATGCGGTGCAGGCGCACCCCGGCGGTCCGGTGGCCGAGCGCTTTCTCGACTTCGTGTTCCAGCCGGTGCGTGCGCGCTCGGGCGGGGTGAGCGGCGTGCTGGTGCTCGGCTCCGACGTGACCGAGCGCGTGCTGGGCGAGCTGCGGCGCGATGCGCTGGCGCGCCTGACCGACGAACTGCGCGAGCTGCGCACGCCCGAGGACATCACCTGGTGCGCCGCGCGCATCCTGGGCGAGACGCTGGGCGTGAGCCGCGCCGGCTTTGGCCTGATCGGCGCCGCCGGCGACACCGTGCACATCGACCGCGACTGGTGCGCCGACGGCGTCGAAAGCCTGGCCGGCGCCATCGACCTGCGCCAGTTCGGCAACTTCGTCGACGAACTGCGCGCCAACCGCCCGGTGGTGGTGCGCGATGCCTTTGCCGACCCGCGCACCCTGGACGCGGCCGAATCGCTGACGGCCCTGAGCGCCTCCGCCTTTGTCGACTTGCCGGTGGTCGAGGACGACCAGCTGGTGGCCCTGATCTTCGTGAACGCGATCGGGCCGCGCGACTGGTCGCCGCAAGACCTGGCGCTGATGCGCGAAGTGGCCGAGCGCACCCACACGGCCAGCCAGCGCCTGCGCACCGAAATCGCGCTGGCCGCCAGCGAGGCCATGTTCCGCACCATCACCAACGCCATGCCGCAGATGGTGTGGTCGACGCTGCCCGACGGCTTCCACGACTACTACAACGATCCTTGGTACGAGTTCACCGGCATGGTCCCGGGCAGCACCGACGGCACGCACTGGGCCGACGTGTTCCACCCCGAGGACCGTGACCGCGCCTGGGCCGCCTGGCGCCACAGCCTGGACACCGGCGACACCTACGAGATCCAGTACCGCCTGCGCGACCGCAGCGGCGACTATCGCTGGGTGCTGGGCCGCGCGCTGCCGGTGCGCGATGACGGCGGCCAGATCGTGCGCTGGATGGGCACCTGCACCGACATCGACGACCAGAAGATGGCCGAGAACGCGCTGCGCCTGGCGAACCAGCGCAAGGACGACTTCCTCGCCATGCTGGCCCATGAACTGCGCAATCCGCTGGCGCCGATCAGCACCGCGGCGCAAGTGCTGCGCCTGCGCCAGGGCGACACGGCGTATGCGCTGCGCGCCGGCGAGATCATCGAGCGCCAGGTGCGCCACATGACCGAACTGGTCGACGATCTGCTCGACGTATCGCGCGTCACGCGCGGGCTGGTGCAGATGGAGCGCGAGCCGGTCGAGCTGCGCGCGGTCATCGACAGCGCCGTCGAGCAGGTGCGCCCGCTGATCGAGGCGCGCCATCATGCGCTGGTGGTCGACCTGCCGCCGGCGCCGGTGTTCGTGTCCGGCGACCGCACGCGCCTGGTGCAGGCGGTGTCGAATTTGCTGAACAACGCCGCCAAGTACACCCAGCAGCACGGCAGCCTGCGCGTGGCCCTGCAGGTGCAGGATGGGCAGGCGGCGATGTCGGTGGCGGACAATGGCAGCGGCATCCCGCCCGGCCTGCTGCCGCATGTGTTCGATCTGTTCACCCAGGGCGAGCGCACCCCGGACCGGGCCCAGGGCGGCCTTGGGCTGGGGCTGACGCTGGTGAAGAGCATCGCCCAGCTGCACGGCGGCGGCGTGACCGCCGACAGCGAGGGGCAAGGCCAGGGCAGCGTGTTCACCGTCACCCTGCCGGCGATCGCGGCGCCGGCCGTGGAGGCGCCTGCCACTACGGGCATCCCGGCCGTTGGCTGCGCCCGCAAGGCACTGCGCATCACCGTGGTCGACGACAACCGCGACGCCGGCGCCTCGCTGGCCGCCGCGCTCGAAGCGCAAGGGCACACGGTGGCGCTGTTCGACGATGCCGAGGCGCTGCTGGCCGCGCTGTCGACCGATACCGGCCCCGCTGCCGAAGCCTACATCCTCGACATCGGCCTGCCGCGCATCGACGGCTACCAGCTGGCGCGCGCACTGCGTTCGCGCCCGGCCAGCCGCGATGCGCTGTTGATCGCGCTGACCGGCTATGGCCAGGCGCACGATTTCACGCTGTCGAAGGGCGCGGGCTTCGACCATCACCTGGTGAAGCCGGCGAACCTGGAGCAGCTGGAGCGGATTCTGGCCGGGTAGGTTCTCGAACCCACCCTACATTGCGACATCCAACGCGTAGGGTGGGTTCTTGAACCCACCAATCCGCCGTATGTATCATCGTCGTAATGGTGGGTTCGAGAACCCACCCTACATTGCAACATTCAGCGAGAACCGGCAGAAACGATCAGAACAACGCGCCCTGCCCGCTGGTCAGCCGCGCGAAGCTGTCATCGAGGAAGGGCAAGATCGCATCGGCAATCGGCTCCAGCTGGCGCGTCAGGTAGTGCTCGTAGTCGATGGTCGAGCGCAGCGCTTCCAGCGGCTCGGGGCCGTTTACCGTCATTACGTAGCGGATCCAGCCGCCGCCCTTGCGGTACAGCGCCGGCTTGCCCTGGCGTAGGTAGTAGTCGTCGGCGATGCGCGCCGCGCGCACATGCGGCGGCACGTTGCGCTCGTATTCGTCGAGCCGGCGCCGCAGGCGCTTGCGGTACACCAGCTCCGCGTCGCACTCGCCATTCAACAGGCGCGCCACGGTCTCGCGCACGTAGTCATCGTAGGGCTGATTCTTGAAGATGCGCAGGTAGAGCGCCTGCTGGAAGGCGCGTGCCAGCGGCGTCCAGTCGGTGCGCACGGTTTCCAGGCCCTTGTAGACCATCTGCTCGCCGCCGCCGGGCGTGCCGGTCAGGCCGGCGTAGCGCTTCTTGCTGCCTTCGTCCGACCCGCGCACGGTCGGCATCAGGAAGCGCCGGTAGTGCGCCTCGTATTCGAGTTCGAGCACGCTGTCCAGGCCCAGCTCCAGCTTCAGGTGGGTCTGCCAGTAACTGTTCACCTGCGCCACCAGGCCGCGGCCGATGCGTTCGGCCGCGGCATCGTCGTGCGCGCCGCCGAGCCAGACGAAGGTGGAGTCGGTGTCGCCATAGATCACCTGGTAGCCCGCTTCCTCGATCAGTTCGCGCGTCCGGTGCATGATGGCGTGGCCGCGCAGCGTGATCGACGAGGCCAGGCGCGGGTCGAAGAAGCGGCAGCCGTAGGCGCCGAGCACGCCGTAGAAGGCGTTCATGATGATCTTCAGCGCCTGCGACAGCGGTGCATTCCTGTCGCGCTTGGCCGCCTCGCGCCCTTCCCACACGCCGCGCACGATGCCGGGCAGGCAGTGCCGGGTGCGTGAAAAGCGCGCGCCGCGAAAACCCGGCACCGTGTCCACGCCGCCTTCTTGCTCGCGCAGGCCCTCGACCAGGCCCACCGGGTCGATCAGGAAGGTGCGGATGATCGACGGATACAGGCTTTTGTAGTCGAGCACCAGCACCGAGTCGTACAGGCCGGAGCGCGAATCCATCACGAAGCCGCCCGGGCTGTCGCCGCCCGCCACGTCGCCCACGTTCGGCGCCACGAAACCCTGGCGGTGCATCAGCGGAATGTAAAGGTGCTCGAAGGCGGCCACGGAGCCGCCGCTGCGGTCCACCGCCAGGCCAGTGACGCTGGCGCGCTCGAGCAAGAATTCCAGCAGCGCGGTTTTTTCGAAGATGCGCGTCACCAGCACGCAGTCCTGCAGGTTGTAGCGCGCCAGCGCCGGCTTGTCCTCGGCGAACATGCGGTCGATCTCGGCCATGCGGTCGTAGGGATTGTCGATGGCCTTGCCTTCACCCAGCATTGTCTGCGACACCGACTCCAGGCTGAACGACGGAAAACTCCATGTGGCCGCGCGCAGCGCCTCGATGCCGTCGATCACCAGGCGGCCGGCGATGCAGATGAAGTAGTGTTCGCCTTCGCCCTTGTGCTCGCGCCACTCGATGGCGCTGCCGTCGCGGCCCAGGCGCAGCGGGCGGTTGTAGCGTTCGGCGTGTTCCTGCAGCACGCGCATGTCGAACTGGATCACGTTCCAGCCGATGATGGCGTCGGGGTCGTGCTGGCGGAACCAGGCTTCCAGGCGATCCAGCAACTCAGGGCGGCTGGCGCAGTAATCGAAGTCGAAATCGAGGCCGGTTGCATCGCCGTTCGGGGGGCCGAGCATCCAGACCTGGCGTTGGCCGCAGCCCTCGAGCGCGATCGAGCGCAATTCGCCGGTCGAGGTGGTTTCGATGTCGAGCGAGACCAGGCGCAGTGTTGGCCGAAAGCCCGGAGCAGGCTTGACCTGGCCATGGATGAGACGCGGATCGGTATCGAGCGCGGTGCCGCTGAACGTCACGGGCGCGGTGATGAAGCGCTCCATCAGGTAGCGCTCGGGCGGGCGGATGTCGGCTTCGTAGACCGCCACGCCCTGCATGCGCAGGCGCTTTTCCAGGCGCAGCAGTTGGCGGTAGTGGCGGCAATACAGCCCGATGACCGGACGGTGGTTGAAATCGGCCAGTTGCAGAGCGCGCAGTTCCCAGCCGCGCTCACCACGAAGCACGAATTCGGCCGCCTCGCGCTGCTCTTGCGGGATGAAGGCAACCGCCGGCTGCGGCGCCACGCGCACGCGGCGCGGGCCGGCATCGGTGGCCAGCCAGAACTCGACCTCGACGCCGGCGTCCGTGTCCTGCCAGTGCCGCGTCAGCAGAAACCCCTGCCCCTCCGCCATCTCTTCGATCTCCGGTGTCCATGTATCGCTTGCCATTCCGGCAAGCGGCCACATTATACCTGCGCAGAAGGCGAACGAAGGCTAGCCGTTGGCGGCCCGCCGCTCCTCGGGCCGCGCCAGCGTCATCCACTCTTCCGGCTGGTCCAGCTTGAGCAGCTGGGTCGGATAGGCGAACGGAATGCCCTGTTCGTCGAAGCGCTCGAACAGGAAGACGTTGATCGCCTGCTGCACGTCCATGTACACGCCGTAGTCGCCGCTCTTCACGTAGTACACGGTCTCGAATTCCAGCGACGAGCTGCCGTAGCCCTTGAAGTGGGCGCGGTCGAAGGTTACCATCTCCTGCCGTTCGACGGCTTCGCGCAGCAGCGCGGGCACCGCCAGCAGCTGGGCCTTGGAGATCCCGTAGGGCGTGCGGATCGTGAACACGATGCGCCGCGTCTGCATGTGCTTGTAGTTGCGGATGCGGCTTTTCAAGAGGTCGCTGTTCGAGAACACGATCTGCTCGCCGCCCAGGCTGCGCAGCCGGGTCGTCTTCAGGCCCACGTATTCCACGGTGCCGAGCACGTCGTCGACGATGATGAAGTCGCCCACCACGAAGGGTTTATCGAGCACGATCGACAGCGAGGAGAACAGATCGCCGAGGATGTTCTGCATCGCCAGCGCCACCGCGATGCCGCCGATGCCCAGGCTGGCCACCAGGGTCGTGACATTCACGCCGAAGTTATCGAGGATCATCAGGAGAATGACCATCCACAGCGCCGTGCGCGCGACAAAGCCGAGCGCCGCGGTCGAGGTGGTGCTGGCCGCGTCCTCGGCGCTGCGGCGCAGCCGGTAATGGTGGAACCAGCCCTTGATGCCGACGTCGCCCCAGCGCGCCGCCTGCAGCAGGAACACGGTCAGCGTCAGGTGGTGCAGGATGCTGTCGCTGCGCGGCGGCAGGCTCAGGACCTGGGCGCCGCCATACACGCCCATCAGGAAGATGAACAGCGGCTGGGTGCTGGCCAGGATCTTGATGGCCAGGTCGTCGAGATAGGTATCGGTGTGCGGCGCAATGTGCCTGAGGCGCCGCAGCAGCAGCGCCTTGGCGCCGTACAGCAGCACGATCACGGCAACCAGGATCGTCACCGCCATCAGCCAGGCCTGCAGGTCGTTGTTCGTCAGGAGAAAACGCATGTCAGTCCTTCCTCACGCTGCATCCGCGACCGCGGGCGCACCGCCCGCCTCGACCGCCGCCAGGAAATCGTCTCCCCAGCGCGCCACGTCGTGCTCGGCCACGATCATGCCCATGCGCGCGGTGCGGTAGGCACGCTCGTCCTCGCCCATGCTGAGGGCCTGGTGCAGCGTGGCCGTCATCGCTTTCGCATCGTAGGGGTTGGTCAGCAGGGCGCCGTGCAGCTCTACTGCGGCGCCGGCGAATTCCGACAGGACCAGCACGCCGGAACGGCCGGCCGCGCGCTTGGCCGCCACGAATTCCTTGGCCACCAGGTTCAGGCCATCGCGCAGCGGCGTGATCCAGGCCACGTCGCAGGCGGCGTAATGCGCGATCACCTCCTCGAACGGCAGCGAGCGGTAGAAGTAGCGCACCGGCACCCAGTCCAGGGTCGAGAAGCGGCCGTTGATGCGGCCCACGGTGCGGTCGACCTCCACGCGCAGGCTTTCGTAGATCTCCATGCCCGTTGCGGCCGGAGTGATGATGTTCAGCAGGGTCACCTTGCCGCGGTGTTCGGGATGCCGTTCCAGCAGGCGCTCGAAGGCCTGCAGCTTTTCCAGCGTGCCCTTCACGTAGTCGAGGCGCTCGATGGAGACGATGCCGGTCACGTCGCCCAGGTAGGCCCGGATCGCGGCGCAGCTTTCCTGCACGGCGGGCGTCTCCACCAGGCACGCGATCAAGGCGGCGTCGGTGCCGACCGGGTGCGCGCCCAGGCCCACGCGCCGTCCGCCCGCCTCGATGGCGGCGGTCACGGTGTCGACCCCGAGCGCGCAGCCATAGGTGAGGAAGCGCGGCGCGCAGGGCAGCGTGCCGCAGATGTCGACCGGCGCGAACGAGCGCACCGCGTCCACGAAATTCTCGACATAGCGCGGGATGTGGAAGCCGACGTAGTCGCACTGCAGCAGGCTGCCGATGATGTCACGCCGCCAGGGCAGGATGTTGAAGACGTCGCTGGACGGGAAAGCGGTATGGTGGAAGAAGGCGATGCGCAGGTCGGGGCGCAGCGGGCGCAAAAAGGCCGGCACCATCCACAGGTTGTAATCGTGCACCCAGACGGTGGCGCCCTTCCCTGCCTCGCGCGCGGCCTGTTCTGCGAACAGGCGGTTCACCTCCAGGTAGCGTCCCCAGTGGGCCTGGTTAAACTCGGCCTTGTCGGGAAAGCCGAAGATGATCGGCCAGAAGGCTTCCTTCGAAAACTTTTTATAGAAGATGTCGATGTCGTCAGGCGTGAGCGCGATGCGCGCTGCCTGCAGGCGCGGGTAGCGCTGCGGGTCGACCGCGACGTGGGCCTGGAAGCCTTCGGGTGCGCGGCTCGGCTGCTGCGACCAGGCCACCCAGGAACCCTCGCGCGCGCCGGCAAAGAAGCGCAGCAGGGTCGGGATGATGCCGTTCGGGCTGCGCGGGCGGCGCTGGCGCAGCACACCGTCTTCCAGCACTTCGTCGTAGGGCAGGCGGTGGTAGACCATCACCAGGCCGGCGCGCCCGCGCGGAGTGTCGGCCGGGAGGACCTCGTCCGCGGCATGCAGGGCGCCGTGCCGGGCCAGGCCTTCGAGGATGCCGTCGCAGCCTTCGCCGTCTGCGATATGGACCAGCGGGCGCTTGCGCACCGCCTCCACCAGCGCCGGTTCGGCGCGCCCGACAACGACGCCGTGCAGTCCGGTCTCGAACATCGACAGATCGTTCAGGGTGTCGCCGGCGACCACGATGGTGGCCGGATCGAGGCCAACGGCCTGCGCCAGGCGCAGGATGGCCGGCCCTTTGCCGACGCCGCGCGGCAGCACGTCGAGGTAGCAGCCGGCCGAGAGCAGCAGGTCGCAGCCGAGGGCGTCGACGGCGGCGCGCAGGGCCGGGGTGACCTCGCCTTCGCTCGCCAGGAAGGAACAGCGCCGCTCCTGCGGCACGCTCTGGCGGCGCAGGCCGGAAAAACCGGCCAGCGCCTTCAATACCGCCTGCGAACCGGGCCAGCGCGCAGCGATCTCGTCCTGGATATTGCCGACCGGGCGCAAATCGCCATGCACGACCGTGGCGCCGACGTCGGCGATGATGTAGTCGGGCACCGGGATGGTGGGGTCGGACAGCAGCGGCAGGATCGACTCCAGGCCGCGCCCGGTGACGAACACCAGCCGCGCGCCGGACTCCCTGGCGGCGAACAGTTCGCGCACGCGGCGCCGGGCGTCGGGGCTGCCGGCCAGCAGGGTGCCGTCGAGGTCGGTGGCCAGTACAAAGTTATTCGGTTGCAGGCGCGTGGGCCAGCGGGGTGCTACGACGGTCATCGTCTTCGTCCTTTCAGAGCGATGCGCTCGGCGCTGCTGCGCCGACCTGGTGGGTGTGCGGCATCGGCCGCACAAGGCGAACACAATCGGATGCGGTGCCTGGGCACCGGCGATTGCCAGGAAGTGATGCAAACGGCTTCAGCCGTTGCGGCGAATGCGGAAGCGGTGTCCGCGTTGACAGAAAGGTATTTTAACGTGTTCAATGCATTTGCACAAATGCAGATTCCTCCACGAATCATCGCCCTGAGGTGCGCGCCGCCAGTGCGTAGTGCTTTTCCGTCCGGCGGTCTGCACTTTGATTTAGATCAAATCCACGCTTTGTAGCTCGTCGAAACTGACCCTTTCCAGTGCTGGATCAAGGTGGGGGATGGTCATGATGCGTAGCAACAGCAGCGACGCCCGCTTGCAGGTGATCGGCAGCGCCATGCGCCACGCCCGCAAGCTGCTGTGCGCGCGCATTGCCCGGCTCGCGGCCGCACCCGATGCGCTGTTCATTGCCGGCTGGCCGTTGCTGGTGGCCGAGGTCGAAGCCGCCTTTCGCCATGAAGAAACGCTGATGGAATGCACCGGCCACGGCAATTTGCAGGCCCACCTGGCCGACAACGCGCTGGCCCTGTGCGCGCTGCACCGCATCACGCCGCGCATCGAGGCCGGCGACACCGCGCTCGGACGCGAAGCCCTGGGCGCGCTCGACGCCATTCTGTCGCTGCACCGCTTCACGGCCGACCTGGCGCTGGTCGGCGCCGCCGCGCGCGGGCGCAAGCCGGCCGGCTCGTCGGCACGCTTCCGGCGCCACGACCGGGTGGCGGCGGTGCAGATCGTGGTGCGCGCGGCCGGCGGCAAGGGCCCGAGCCGCTGAGCAGACCACCAAGCGGGCAGCGTACAGGAGGCCCATCATGTTCAAGACCATCGTCGTGCATGTGGACGACAGCCCGCAGTTCGACGCGCGCCTGCAGGCGGCGGCCTGGCTGGCGCAGGCGCACGGCGCGCACCTGGTGGGCAGCGCCAGCATGGGACTCAGCTGGCCGGCCTACGCCTTATTGACCGGCTCGATGGCGGTGGCGCCGAGCGACGAATTCGACGGCCTGCGCGCCCAGGCGCGCGCCAGCCTGGCGCGCTTTGCCGAACGCGCGGGCCGGCTCGGCGTGGCGTCCCTGGAAGAACGCCTGGTCGAGGACGAGAGCCGCGGCGCCCTGCTGCTGCAGGCACGCTACGCCGACCTGCTGGTCGTTGGCCAGGACGGGCCGGGCGGCGGCGCCGAGCGCGCGCTGCCGCAATACCTGGCCCTGCACAGCGCGCGTCCGGTGCTGGTGGTGCCGGGGTCGTATGCCGGCCAGCCCCTGGCGCGCACGATCGTGGCCGGCTGGGACGGCAGCGTGCCGGCGCTGCGCGCCATCGGCGCCGCCCTGCCGCTGCTGGTGGCGGCGGACACGGTGCGCCTGGCGCTGGTGAATCCGGAGCGCGAGGCCGGCCTGCATGGCGACGAGCCGGGCGCCGACATGGCCGCCTATCTTGCCCGCCATGGCGTGCGGGTCGAGGTGGTGGTCGAGCGCACCGCGGCGGCGCCGGGCCGGGCCCTGCTCGACATCGCCGAGCGCGCCAGCCTGCTGGTCAGCGGCGCCTATGGCCACAGCCGCTACCGCGAATTGCTGCTGGGCGGCGTCACCCGCACGCTGCTCGAACGCGCGCACCTGCCGGTGCTGCTGGCGCACTGAAGACGCGCATTCGAGATAACAACTCAGGCCGGCTTGACCGCCACCGGCGTCGGCAGCGGCTCGCCCGCGAAATGGGCCAGCAGATTCGCGATCGCCAGCATGCCCATCGCCGTGCGCGCTTCCAGCGTGAAGCTGCCGACGTGCGGAGCGAGGACCACGTTGTCCATGGCCTTCAAGGCGGGCGGCACGCGCGGCTCGTCCTCGAAGACGTCGAGCGCGGCGGCGCCCAGGCGGCCCTGCTCCAGGGCTTGCACCAGCGCCGCCTCATCCACCAGCGAGCCGCGTGCGATGTTCACCAGCGTGCCCTCTGGGCCGAGCGCATCGATGACGGCCGCGTCGACCAGGTGGCGCGTGCCGGGACCGCCCGGCGCACAGACGATCAGGTAATCGCTTTCGCGCGCCAGGGCCAGCGGCGAGGCGCTGCGCGGATAGGCCAGCTGCGCCGTGCTGCGCTGGTAATAGCGGATCTGCACGCCGAAGCCTTCCAGGCGCGCGGCCACCGCCTGGCCGATGCGGCCCAGCCCGAGGATGCCGGCGACCTTGCCGCGCAGGGCACGGCTGGGCGCCAGCGGCTGCTTCGCTTCCCAGCCGCCGGCGCGCACGTAGCGGTCGAGCATGGGCAGGCGCCGCGCGGCGGCCAGCAGCAGGGCCACGGCCAGGTCGGCGACGTCGTCGGTGAGCACGTCGGGCGTGTTCGTGACCGGAATGCCGCGCGGCGCCAGCGCCTGGAAGTCGACCGCGTCGACGCCGACGCCGTGGACGGCGACGATCTCCAGCTGCGGCAGCTGCGCGGCCAGCCCGGCGTCGATGCCAACGGTGCCGCTGGTGAAGACGCCGCGCACGCGGCCGGCGATGCCTGCGATGAAGGCAGGCCGCTCGTCCGGCGCCACCTGCGCCAGGTGGTGGCAGACAAAGCGCCGTTCGAGTTCTTCGCTCACCTCAGGCATCCAGCCCGAACCCAGTACCAGTATTTCCGGACGCATCCGCCCCCCTCCTCGTCAATGGTCATGCCACGAGTATACGGGACGGAGGGGACAGGCCGTTTACTCGACGCTGCGCCACCATGCACGGCCGGCCTGCGGCCCCTTCAGGTCGAGCGCTTCGCCCATCTCCGGCGTCGCCATCCTGACGCCACGCGCCGCCGCCAGCGCCGCGATCCGGTCGAAGGGTTCCTGCCAGCGGTGCAGGCCGAGGTCGAAGGTGCCGTTGTGCACCGGCACCAGCCACTTGCCGCGCACGTCCAGGAAAGCTTGCAGGGTCTGCTCGGGCTGCATGTGGACGTCGGGCCACTGCTTGTCATAGGCGCCGGTTTCCATCAGGGCCACGTCGAAAGGACCGTACTTGGCGCCGATCTCCTTGAAGCCGGCAAAGTAGCCCGTATCGCCGCTGAAGAACACACGCAGGTCGCCATGCAGGATCACCCAGGACGCCCACAGCGTGCTGTTGCGGTCGCCCAGGCCGCGGCCGGAGAAATGCTGGGCCGGCGTGGCCACGAAGCGCACGCCATCGAGTTCGGTTTCCTGCCACCAGTCGTGCTCGCGCACCTTGCCGGAGTCGACGCCCCAGTCGACCAGGCGCCGGCCGACGCCGAGCGGCGTGAGGAACATGCCGGTCTTCGGCGCCAGCGCCCGCACGGCATCGTGGTCGAGGTGGTCGTAATGGTCGTGCGAGAGGATCACGGCCTTGATCGGCGGCAGGTCCTCGATGGCGATCGGCGGCGCATGGAAGCGCGCCGGGCCGGCCCACTGCACCGGCGAGGCGCGTTTCGAAAACACCGGGTCGGTGAGATAGAACGCCCCCGCCAGCTTGATCAGCATGGTCGAGTGGCCCAGGCGGTACAGGGTGTTGTCGGGCGCGGCCAGCAAGGCCTCGCGCGTCAGGCTGTGCACCGGCACCGGCTGGCGCGGCACGGTGCCCTTCGGCTTATCGAACAGGAAGGTCCACCACAGGCGCGCCATCTCGCCGACGCTGTGCGCATGCATGGGCGCGGGATTGACGAAGCCCTTGTCGCGGAACTGGGGCGACAAAGTGTAATCCGGCGCGGCAGTGGCACCAGAAGCGGTGGCGCAAGAGGAAATGCTCATGATGAGGACGACTCCAAGAAGGATGATGCCAAAGACTAAGCGCATGATGTTGGCTCGATAAAAATTACACTACACAGTGTAGTATCGATTCTTGAGGAAGTAAACTGGTGAGTGTAAAATCAGGGCATGACAGCTCCCCTGCGCCTTACCGACCGCAAGCGCCGCGCCATCCTCGACGCGGCGGCCGACCAGTTCCGTGCCCACGGCTATGAAGCAGCCAGCGTCGACGGCATCGCCGCCCTGGCCGGCGTATCGAAACGCACGGTCTACAACCATTTCCCCAGCAAGGAAGAACTGTTCGCGGCCACCCTGATGGGCATGTTCGAGCGCGATGCCGGACTGGTGGAACTCGACTACAGCCGCGCGCGCGGACTGCGCGAACAGCTGGTCGAGCTGATGACGCAGAAGATGCGCACCCTGGCCGAGCGCGATTTCCTCGACCTGGCCCGGGTGGCAGTGGGCGAGGCGATCCATGCGCCGGAACGCGCCCTGCCCCTGCTGGCCCGCCTGGGCGAACGCGAGGAAGGCGTGACGGCGTGGATACGCGCGGCGCAGGCGGACGGCCGCATCAAGCCGGGCGATCCGCTGTTCGCCTCGACCATGCTGCAAGGCCAGGTCAAGACCTTCGCCTTCTGGCCGCAGGTGGCCATGGGCGCGGCGCCGCTGGCGCCGGAACAGGCGGCGCGCGTGGTCGAGGCGGCGGTGTCGATGTTCCTGGCCTACTTCGCGGTGGACGCCGCAGCCTGATTAGGGCGGAAAGTGGAACAGTGTTATCCAATACACGGGCTTACCCGCGCCTGGCGGAACAGTTAAAGTGTCATGCTCATCCACACCCACGAAAGCCAGACGCATGAACCTCAAGCACATCGCCGCCGCCCTCGCCACCCTCGCCGCTGCCAGCGGCGCCTTTGCCGCCGACACCTACACGATCGAGCCGAACCACACCTTCCCGAGCTTCGAAGCCGACCACATGGGCGGCCTGTCGGTCTGGCGCGGGAAGTTCACCAAGACGAGCGGCAGCATCACCCTCGACCGCGCCGCCAAGACCGGCAGCGTCGACATCGTCATCGATGCCGGCACCCTGGACTTCGGCCACGCCAAGATGAACGAGCACGCCAAGGGCCCTGACATGTTCGACGTCGCCAAGTTCCCGACCGCGACCTACAAATCGAAGTCGATCACCTTCAAGGGCGACCAGCCGGCCGAAGTGAACGGCGAACTGACCCTGCACGGCGTGACCAAGCCGGTGAAGCTGACCATCAACCAGTTCAAGTGCATCCAGCACCCGATGCTCAAGCGCGAAGCCTGCGGCGCCGACGCCTCGGCCACCTTCAACCGTGCCGACTTCGGCATCGACTACGCGGTGCAGATGGGCTTCAACCCGACCGTGAAGCTGGCGATCCAGGTCGAAGCAGTCAAGCAGTAAGCAGAGGAAGCCGGCCCTGCGCCGGCAGCTGCCTCCCACTGGCTGGGCGATGCGATGCGAACGCCGGTTTCGCCACGCGGCAGGGTAGAATTGCGCTAACTCAGCGGCGCCCTTCGCCCCTACCCTCCTATCGCCCAGCCGCAACACCACATGCACACCCCTGCCCAGCTCATGAGCGGGCTGCTCGACTACCTGGTCGAGCAAGCCAAAGACATCGACCCCGCCGCCTTTACGCTGTCGCGGGTCACGGAATTCAAGAAAACCTGGTCCGACCTGGCCACCCTGCCCTGGGTCGATTTGAACGTCGACAGCCCCGATGGCGACGGCGGCGATGATGCCTGGCTGCGCGTGCACCGGCTGGAAACGACGCGCGCACCAATCCTGTCCGAGCCCGAGCTGGCCGCCTTCCTGGACATCGGCGACGATCCGTCCGGCCCGGCGCCGGCGCTGAAAGAAACGGTGCTGGCGGCGGCGCGTGTCGAGGACGCGCACATCGTGGCCGAGGACGAAGCCGAGCAGCGCGACCTCGAGCGCCGCGCCCGCGTCGGCCACCTGCTGCAGGCCTACCTGCCGCACTGGCACAACTGGGCGGCGCGCGAACAACCGCGGCGCCAGGTCATCGCGCTGTATGCCGATCTGTTTGCGCTGAAGACGCGCCTGGAGGCGCAGGAAGCGGTGCGCCCGCTGGAACTGGTGTGGGGCATGGGCGTGTCGTCCTGGCAGATCCCGCGCGCCGACGGCGCCGCCGTCGATTTCCACTATCCCCTGCTGACCCAGGCGCTCGACATCGAGATCGACGGCGACTCGCATGCGATCACGCTCGGCCCGCGCCCGATCGCCGCGCGCCTCGAACTCGACGCCTTTGCGGCATGCGACGTGGCCGGCATCGGCGACGTCGAGCGCGCCGCGCGTGCGCTGCTGCAGGCCGACGGCGGCAGCGGCCTGTCGCCCTTCGAACCGGCATCGTTCGAGCCTGTCCTGAAAAGCGTAGCCGGCACGATCTCGGCCCACGCCCGCTACGAAGGCGCGGCCGCCAATGCCCCCGCACCAGGCCCGAACCTGGTGGTCACCGGGGGCTGGGTGATCTTCGCGCGCCCGCGCGCCACCCACTTCCTGACCGAGGATATCGCGCGTCTCAAGCAGCGTATCGACGAAGTTGATGGCGATGGTGATGGCGGCGGCGATGGCGGCGGCCTGCCCGAAGGGGCGGCCAGCATCGTCACCCGGCCCGGCGACGCGGTAATCGAGTACGCGCCGATCGCCTTCCGCGGCCTGTCCGGACGCCCGAGCGTGCGCGGCGAGCCGCGCGAACTGTACTTCCCGCTGCCCTACAACCGCGAGCAGGAAACCATCATCCAGCAGCTGGAACGCTCGTCCGGCGTGGCCGTGCAGGGTCCGCCCGGCACCGGCAAGACCCACACCATCGCCAACATCATCAGCCACTACCTGGCGCTGGGCAAGCGCATCCTGGTCACCTCGAAGGGCGAGCCGGCCCTGAAGGTCTTGCAGGACAAGATACCGGAACCGGTGCGGCCGCTGACGGTGGCCCTGCTCTCCGGCGACAAGGAGGGCATGCGCCAGTTCCAGGCCTCGATCGAAGCCATCATCCACACACTCACCCACCTCGATACCGGTCTGGAAACCGAGCAGATCGGCGCCTGCCGCGCCGCGCTCGACCGCGCGCATGCCGAGATGGCGCAGATCGACGCCCGCATCGACGCCATCGCCCATACCCAATTGGCGGAAACCGAGGTCGACGGCGTGGCCATGCGCGCCCAGAAGATGGCCGAACTGGTGGTCGACGGCCAGGCGCAGTTCGGCTGGTTCGACGACGCCCTGACGCTGGCGCCCGAACACGCGCCGCCCTTCGACGACGAAGAAGGCATGCGCCTGCGCGCGCTGCGCCGCCGCCTCGGCGCCGACCTGGCGTATGCCCAGGCGCGCCTGCCCGCGTCGCACAGCCTGCCGGCGCCTGGCGCCATCGGCCAGCTGCACACGCAGCTGCAGACCCTGCGCGGCATCGAGCACGACGAGGCCAGCGGCGCGCTGGCGCCGCTGCGTCCAATCACGCCCGAGGTGCTGGACGCCGCGCGCCGCCTGCTCGCCGCGCTGGACGCGTCCCTGGCCCTGCTGCGCCAGCTCGACGAGTCCGGCCACGCATGGGCGCAGGCACTGCGCGAAAAATTGCGCCATCCCCGGTACGCGACCGAACGCGGCGCCCTCGAAGCCCTGTTCCCGGAACTCGACGCCCTGCTCCAGGCACGCGCCGAATTCATGCAAAAGCCTGTGAGCGCGCCGCGCGAGGCGCTCGAACTGCCGAAGGCGCAGGAAGCGATCGCGCGCGCGGCCGAGACCGGCAAGCCCTTCGGCCTGCTGGCCTTTGGCGTGGGCGACATCAAGCCGCACATCGCGGCGATTCGCGTGGCCGGCCTGGCCCCGGCCGGCAGCGCCGACTGGGCCCACGTTCAGCGCTTCGCCGCCCTGCATGGACGCCTGCTGTCGCTCACCGTGCGCTGGAACGCCTTTGCCGAACTGCTGTCGCTGCCGCTGCTGGAAGCCGATATCGGCCAGCTGCGCCAGATCGAAGCCATCGCCGGCACGGCGCGCGCCGCCCATACGCTGGCCAGCAGCGCCGACGTCGGGCTGACGCAGCTGGCGGAACAGGTGTTCGAACGGCTCCCGCGGGAAGCCCTGCTGGGCGAGACGGACGCGCTGGCCCAGGTGCGCGCGCAGCTGCGCCGCCACCTGGCGCGCGCCGAGCTGGCGCATGCCACGGCAAGTGCGACGCACCTGCGGCATGGCCTGGCGGGCGCCACCGGGCCGGTCGCGCTGCGCCTGCGGGCGCTGTTCGAGCACGACCTGGGCAATCCCGCGCTGCCGGCCGACGCGCTGCTGGCCGACTACGCCGCCCTGGTCGGCGAGCTGGCCCGGGTCGAGGCGCTGGCGGACGAGCTGAAGGAAGTGTTGCGGTTCGCGGCGGCGATTGCCGCCCGCGGCGCCACGCGCCTGGCGGCGCGAGTGGCCAGCGTGGCCCAGAACGACAGCGGCGACGACCCGGTGTTCCCGGTGCGCTGGCGTGATGCCTGGACCTGGGCGCGCCTGCGCAGCCACCTCGACGGCATCGATGCGCGCGACGAGATGCGCGCCCTAGCCGCGCGCCGGCGCGAACTGGAAAACGCGCTGGCGCGCCTGTACCAGGAGCTGGTGTCGAAGTCGGCCTGGCTGGCCACCCGCAAGAACGCCGGCCCGATCGTGTTGAGCGCACTCGAAACCTACCGCACCGCGATCCGCAAGTTCGGCAAGGGCACCGGCGTGAATGCCGCGCGCTATCGGCGCGATGCGCAGCAGGCCATGGTCGACGCCCAGGCGGCCGTGCCGTGCTGGATCATGAGCCACGCGCGGGTGTCGGAAACCCTGCCGGCGACGCTCGGCGCCTTTGATCTCGTGATCGTCGACGAAGCCAGCCAGTCCGACCTGTGGGCGCTGCCGGCTATCTTGCGCGGCAAGCAGATTTTGGTGGTCGGCGACGACAAGCAGGTGTCGCCCGAAGCCGCGTTTGTGTCCAGCGCGAAGATCGGCGACCTGCGCCGCCGCTTCCTGGCCGGCCAGCCGTTCGAGGCCGTGCTGACGGCCGACATGTCGCTGTACGACATCGCCTCGACCGTGTTCGCGGCCTCGAAGGTCATGCTGCGCGAGCACTTCCGCTGCGTGCAGCCGATCATCGCCTACAGCAACCGCGTGTTCTATAAAAACTTCATCCAGCCGGTGCGGGTGCCGCGCGCCTCGGAGCGGCTGGATCCGCCCCTGGTCGACATCTACGTGCCCGGCGGCCACCGCTCGGCCAAGGGCCACAACCCGTCCGAGGCCGACTGCATCGTGGCCGAGATCGAGGCGATTTTGCGCGACCCGAAGATGGCCGGACGCACGCTCGGCGTGGTGTCGCTGCTCGGGCCGGAACAGGCGCTGCTGATCGACAAAATGGTGCGCGCGCGCTGCGACGCGGTCGAGCTGGCACGGCGCCAGTTCGCCTGCGGCGACGCCCGCATCTTCCAGGGCAGCGAACGCGACATCGTCTTCCTGAGCATGGTGGCCGACCGCGACAACCACCATGCACTGTCCGGCGCGATGTACGACCAGCGCTTCAACGTGGCCGCTTCGCGCGCGCGCGACCGCATGGTGCTGGTGCGTTCGGTACGGCTCGAGGAACTGTCGCAGCTGGACCTGCGCCGCACCCTGGTCGAGCACTTCGCCCGGCCGCTGGACGGCAACGAGGAAAGCGGCAGCCTGGCGGCCCTGTGCGAGTCCGGTTTCGAGCGCGACGTGTACGGCGAACTGTTCGCGCGCGGCTACCGCGTCGTGCCGCAGGTGCCGGCCGCCGGCTACCGGATCGACATGGTGGTCGAAGGCGCCGACGACCGCCGCCTGGCGATCGAACTCGATGGCGACGAATTCCACGGGCCGGACCGCTGGCAGGCGGACATGGCGCGCCAGCGCGTCCTCGAACGCGCCGGCTGGATCTTCTGGCGCTGCTTCGCCTCGACCTGGTCGCTGCGGCGCGAAGCCGTGCTGGCGGAGTTGCTGGCGCTGCTGGAGAAGATGGGGATTGCGCCGCTGGGGGCGATCGGAAGGATTCCGTCGCTGGTCGAGTACCGCGAATGGGAGCGGCTGCCGCCGGCGACCCCGGCGGCGCAGGGGACGGCGCAGACCGCAACGGCGTCATGAGGCCTTAGCGCCTGGGACAGCGGCGGCGCACGGAACTCGACAACAAGCGCAGCATAAAAAGCCGGTGGCGATGCGCCCCGGCTTTTTTATTTGAGATAGAACGGTCGGCGGTTGCCGGGCCGAACCGGTGCAGCCCCGTACGGGCGTTGCATCCAGGCTGCGCAGCGCGTGGGAGTTGCCAACAATCAATAGTTCGCCAGATAGCGGCACTACAATGCACGGTGATGTTGCTGTCCGCCGCTTCCGATCGAAAGGCAACCGTATGCGCGTCTACCGGATCACAGAACAGGTCACCAAGCCGCGCCGCCGCGTGCGCGGCCTGCCGGCCAGGCGCCAGGGCGGCGCGTTCGCCGTGATGTTTGCCGGCACGCTGCTCCTGATGCTGGGCATCTGCGCCGTCGCCCTCGATCTCGGCCCCATCTACAACCGCAAGGCGGAGCTGCACGGGATGGCCAGGGCGACGGCGCTGGCGGCGGCGGGCCAGCTCGACGGCACCGCAGCCGGGGTCAGCGCAGCATTGGCCCGGGCTGCGGCGACCGCCGAAACCTACCGGCACAGCTACCGGTACAACTTCGTGTGGTCGGACGCCGCGATCCGTTTCAGTACCAGCCCCGCGCGCTCGGGCAACTGGATCGATGCCGAAACCGCGCGCGGCCGGCCCGCCGGGCTGTACTACGTCGAAGTCGATACCAGCATGCTCACGGACGGTTCGGACAGCGGCGACACCATGCTGATGGGCGCCCTGTTTTCCGCGTCGCCGACGTTCACGGTCAGCGACCGCGCGGTGGCCGGACGCTCGAACCTGCGCATCACGCCGTTCGCCGTCTGTGCGATGTCGCCGGACGCGGCGCAAGGGCGCCCGAAGGCGGCGCCGCTGGCGTCGCAGGAACTGGTGGAATTCGGGTTCCGCCGTGGCGTGAACTATGACCTGATGCAGCTCAGCCCCTCCGGCAGCACGCCGGAAAACTTCATCGTCGATCCGATCGCGGCGCCGGGCCAGGCGTATGCGAGCACGAACACGTCGCTGGCGAACGTCGGCCCCTTCGTCTGTTCCGGCAAGGTCTGGACGCCGGGCGTGATGGGCGGCAGCATCCACGTCACCCGCCCCTTCCCGCTCGCCGACCTGTACCGCCAGCTGAATTCGCGCTTCGACGAATACGAGGGCAATGTCTGCGACCCGCATGGCGCACCGCCGGATTTCAACATCCTCCCGTTTGCGTTCGATACGCTCAAGTTCATGGACAAGCCTGGGTCCCAGTCTGCCGCGGTGTACACCAAGAACAGCCGGCTCGAGACCATCGCCGATCCGGACCCCAACCTGGCCACGAATACCGCCCCGATGTATGGCGTGCTGTGGAGCTATGCGAAAGCGGCCAAGTTTTCGGCCTACAAACCGAATGCCGCCGAGCCGGCCAACGGCTGGGCCACCTTTGCGACGGGCGACTGGGCCGCGCTGTACCCGCCGAGCACCAAGCCGGCGTCCTACCCGGGAAGCGGGTCGACCACGCCCTACGGAGCGACCGCCGGCGACAATTACAAGGCCCCGTCCGACGCCAACCTGTTGCTGTCGCAGGCCGGGCGCCGGGTCCTGAACATTCCGCTGCTCGAATGCCCCGTCCCCACCGGCACGGACGTCCAGGCCACGGTCAGGGGGATCGGCCGCTTTTTCATGACCGTCCAGGCAAGCCCGGCCAGCCTGCATGCCGAGTTTGCCGGCGTCGTACCCGAGTCCGCCCTGACTGGCCAAGTGGAAATTTACCCATGATCCGACATTCCGGCTTTTCCCGGCGCAAGCAAAACGGGGCCAGTGCAGTCGAGCTGGCGCTGATCCTGCCGATCCTGGTTGCCATGATGAGCGCGCCCCTGTTCGTGGCAATCTATTATTGGCACTACACTGCGGCCCAGAAAGCCGCCTATGACGCCGCGCGCTACCTGTCGACCATCTCGGAGGCCGAGATGCGCAGGCCCGTGCTGGCGCTGGCAGCCAGGGACACTGCTGCGGCAATCGTGAATGCGGAAATCGCCGAGCTCGGGTTTCGCGACGCGCCTGTAAAAATCACCTTCAATTGCGGGCCAGTCAACTATTGTGATGGCGTCGGGAGCCAGGCCCTGCCGCCGACGATCACGATCGGCGTCCAGCTGTTTGTCAGGGATACCCTGTTCAACCAGATCGACACCGGCGAATTCGGCTGGTCAATCACCGGCGCCGCAACTGTGCGCTATACCGGGAAATAGGCATGCGCCCGCTTTCTTCCAACCATGCCTTCCGACGCCAGCGTGGCGTTGCCGCGGTCGAATTCGCGCTGCTGGTCGGCGTCTTTCTCAGCTTCCTCGTCGGCGTCATCGAACTCTCGCGCGCCATGTATGTCTACCAGACGCTGCAGGAGGTCACGCGCCGCGCCGCCAGCGCCGCCGCACATGCCGACTTCAGCAATACCGACCAGCTCGACCGGATTCGTCAATATGCCGTCCTGCGCTCCACGCCCGGCGAATTGCCGCTCGGCGCCCCGGTGACCGACCAGCACGTCCGCATCGAATACCTGGCCCTGCTGCGCAATGCAGCCGGCCAACTGGCCATGACTCCGATCGCCCGCGGTGCCTTGCCCGCCACTCCGGCACTGAACCGGCAGGCCTGCAACCTCAACCCGAATTCCCCGCTCTGCATCCGTTTCGTGCAGGTGCAGATTTGCGATCCCGACAGTACCGCTAACTGCGGCCGGGTCCCCTACCAGTTGATGCTGCCCCTGATCAGTTTCGACTTGTTCCTGCCGCGGGCGACGACGATCTCGGTCGCCGAGTCGCTCGGTTACGAGCCCGGGCAGGCGCCGAATCGGTGAGTGCCGCGCTGCAGCCCGGCATCGATCGCGCATGAAAAAAGCCCATCAGGCCAGCCTGATGGGCTTTTTTATTTGCACCGGCTGCCGGCCGCCGTCAGCGCACCCCGGCCACCGCCAGCGCCGTCATGTTGACGATGCGGCGCACGGTCGCGCTCGGGCTCAGGATGTGCACGGCCTTGGCCGCACCCAGCAGGATCGGGCCGACGGTCACGCCCTTGCCGGCCGCCACCTTCAGCACGTTGAACAGGATGTTTGCCGCATCCAGCGACGGCATCACCAGCAGGTTGGCGCTGCCGGCAAATCCACCTGCGCCGCTACCGGTTTCGCCAGCCGGCTGGTACAGACGCCGGATCTCTTCCGACAGCGCGGCGTCGCCGTGCACTTCGCCGATCAGGGCCAGTTCCGGTGCGCTGTGCGCCAGCAGCTCGCGCGCTTCGCGCATCTTGCGCGCCGACGGCCGCTCGGACGAGCCGAAGATCGAATGCGACAGCAAGGCCGCCTTCGGTTCCAGGCCGAAGTGGCGCAGCTCGGTCGCGGCCAGGCGCGTGATGTCGGCCAGTTCCTGGGCCGACGGGTTGTCGTTGACGTAGGTGTCGGTGATGAACAGGGTCATCTTGTCGAGCACCAGGGCGTTCATCGCCGCCAGCGCGCCGGCGCCGGGTGCGCTGCCGATCTCGTTGCGCACGTGTTCCAGGTGGCTGTCGTAGCTGCCCTGCATGCCGCAGATCAGCGCGTCGACCACGCCCGACTTCAGCAACTGCGTCCCCTGCAGGGTGGCGTCGCCGCTCGCATCGAGCTCGGCCAGCTCGTAGTCGACGTCGCGCTGCAGGCGCAGGCCGGCGCCCTTGATGGCTTGTGCCACCGCGTCGGCGGCGCCGATCAGCACCGGCCGGCCCAGGCCCTCGTCGACCACGGTCTGGACGGCGCGCAGGACACGGTCGTCGGTTCCCTCGGCATAGGCGACACGGCGCACGGCGGCCTTGGCCTTGGCGAACACCGGCTTCATGAAGAAACCGGTGTGGTAGATCATCTCGCCCAGGCGCGCGCGGTAGGCGTCCATGTCGTCGATCGGACGCGCGGCCACGCCGGAGTCGGCCGCGGCTTGCGCAACGGCCGGGGCGATGGCGGCCATCAGGCGCGGGTCGAACGGCTTCGGGATGATGTAGTCGGGGCCGAACGTCAGGTCCTGGCCGGCATACGCTTCGGCCACGGTGTCGTTGGCCTCGGCCTCGGCCAGGCGCGCGATGGCGCCGACGCAGGCCAGCTTCATCTCGTCGGTGATGCGCGTTGCGCCGCAATCGAGCGCGCCGCGGAAAATATACGGGAAGCACAGCACGTTGTTCACCTGGTTCGGGTAGTCCGAACGGCCGGTGGCGACGATGCAGTCCGGGCGCGCGGCTTTCGCTACTTCCGGACGGATTTCCGGCTCCGGGTTCGCCAGGGCCAGGATCACCGGCTTCGGCGCCATGGTCTTGACCATCTCGGCAGTCAACACGCCGGCGGTCGAGCAGCCGAGGAAGACGTCGGCGTCGATCATGATGTCGGCCAGGGTGCGGGCATCGGTGGCCTGGGCGTAGCGCGCCTTGTTGGCTTCCATGTTGGCTTCGCGGCCCTGCCAGATTACGCCCTTCGAGTCGGTGACCCAGATGTGTTCCTGCTTCACGCCCAGGCTCACCATCATGTCGAGGCAGGCAATCGCCGCGGCGCCGGCGCCCGAGGCCGCCAGCTTGATGGCGCCGATGTCCTTGCCGACCACCTTCAAGGCGTTCAGCAGCGCCGCGCTGGAGATGATCGCGGTGCCGTGCTGGTCGTCGTGGAAGACCGGGATATTCATGCGCTCGCGCAGCTTCTTCTCGATGTAGAAGCACTCGGGCGCCTTGATGTCCTCGAGGTTGATGCCGCCCACGGTCGGCTCGAGCATCGCGATGGCGTCGACCAGTTTATCCGGATCGTTTTCCGCCAGTTCCAGGTCGAACACGTCGACGCCGGCGAATTTCTTGAACAGGCAGCCCTTGCCCTCCATTACCGGCTTCGAGGCCAGCGGGCCGATGTTGCCCAGGCCGAGCACGGCGGTGCCGTTGGTGATGACGGCGACGAGGTTGCCGCGCGACGTGTATTCGGCGGCCATGGCCGGGTCGGCGGAGATTTCCTCGCAGGCATAGGCCACGCCCGGCGAATACGCCAGGGACAGGTCGCGCTGGTTGGACAGGGGTTTGGTGGCGACCACTTCGATCTTGCCCCGCACCGGCGAGCGGTGGTATTCGAGCGCGTCGGCGCGCAATTGGGAATCGTCGGAGTCGCTGAAATTGCTGTTACTGCTCATGGTTCTTCCTAAAATAATGTGGCATTCCGATTTCGAATCTACCTGCTGGGCGCCACGCCAGCACCGGCGAACACATGCGCCGGTCGGACGGTGAGACAGGATGTTACCTCATGGGGCGATATTAGGCTGGCAAGGCGCGAATTTCCGCCGCCGGCGTCGTGCGTTCGCCGTCAAGAGAGGCCGCGAGCCGGCGCGCAAGCCACGGCGACTGTCAGGCCGACATCTGCAGGATGGCCTTGATACGCTCCAGGTGCTGCGCCGCGACGACGCGGCCATGCTTGGACGCCTGCATCGCCATGTGCCAATGCGCTAGCGCCCGCTGCAATTGGTCCTTGCCTTCGGCAGCGTTTATTTGACGCACAACATCGGCGGCCAGCAAGCCGAGAAGGCGTTCAGCGGTAGCGATCATGGTAGCCCTGGCCTGGGACAGATTGGCTGGCGCAGCCGCCGGGAGCGGAGCATCAGCGGATGAGGCCAGGGTCGGGCGTGGTTCGAGCGGGGGCAAGGCCGCTGCCAGGGCTACCTCGGCAGTCGCGGCTCTCCGGTCGGGCGGCATGGCCAGCGCGCGAATCAACTCCAGCTTTTCGAGCTGATCGAGGATCGGCGCCAGCACCGGCATCCTCAGCAGTTCGGACAGGGCGGCGCAGGGTTTCTGTCCATCGAGGATGATCAGGATGCTGCGCTCGCGTGCGCCCAGCATGGCGCTGCGTTGCGCGACTTCCGCCCTGCCCTTGGCGGTCTTGGCATAGATGCGGTCTGGCGGGAGCGAGGAACCGGGAGATGCGTCGAACATGGACGACCTGCGAATTGCGATGTAGATAATTCTACAAAGCAATTATTACGAGATTGTTGCAGCTGTTCGGACGCGTAGCGGAATAGCCGGGTGCTGAACGGTGAAACCTGTGACACGCCATGCCGACTATCAGTGCATCGATAGACGATGGATAGGCAAGGCTACGGCCGTCGACATCGGCTATCCGTTGATCGGCGCCGAAAATGAAAAAAGCCCATCAACCGAAGCTGATGGGCTTTTCTTGAATTCTGGTGGGAAGTGCAAGTTTCGAACTTGCGACCCCTGCAGTGTGAATGCGGGGTGCCTGGACTTCCCGGCACCGCACGGGACTACCCTCTCCTATGACAAACCATGATTCACGTCTGTAGTTGTCCACCCACGTCTGCTACGATTTCCCGTACTTTTCCCGTACCTGTTCCAGTATCGATTCAACGGCAAGGCTCATCGAAAGAACGACGCCCTGTCTGCTGCGGAGGACGAAATGGCCCACAAGATCGAAACCGTATCAGGCCGCGCGAAGCTGAAAGCGCGGCGTGAGCCATACTGGCAAAGGATCAGCAAGGGCTTTCATGTCGGATTCCGCAAGATGTCGAGCACCTCGGTCGGCACCTGGCTAATTCGGTACGCGGGCGAAAATGGCAAGGAGGTTGAGCACAGCCTGGGCGCGCTCGAGGACTGCGCAGACTACAAACGTTTCGACCGTGCCGTGGAGCTTGCGCGAGAATGGTCTACCCCTAACGCTACAGGCGTGGCCGAAACTCCGCGGTCGCCCCATACCGTGATGGACGCCTGTAATGCGTATGTGAACCGGATTCGTGAGCTCAGGGGTGCGAAAGCGGCGGACGACCTCGAAGCCCGATACCGCAGATGGGTGCAACGCGACCCCATCCATGAGGTGACATTGCCTCAGCTTGCCCGCACTCACCTGGACAGCTTTCGGCGGCGCCTGGTTGCCACCCCTGTACGCGTCGACAAGGCGGGCAATATGCGCGAACGTTCGAAGGACAGCGTGAATCGGGACATGGCAGCCTTGCGTGCCGCATTGAATCACGCACTGGCTGAGCGTATGGTCACGAGTGACTTCGCTTGGCGCGAGCCGCTGAAAGCCTACAAGAACGTCACCAAGCGCAGAGGCTTGTATCTGGACCGTGAACAGCGGCGGCGCTTCATCGAACACGCGCCGGAGCATCTTGCTGCGTTCCTGAAGGGGATGTCAATGTTGCCGCTTCGGCCCGGAGCGCTGGCTGCCCTGACGGTGGGGGACTTCGATTGCCGACTGCGCGTACTCAAGATCGGGACCGACAAAAGTGGCGCAGACAGGAAAATCAAGGTGCCGACGGCCATCGCGACGCTGTTCGAACAGGCTGGTGCCGGCAAGCGGCCGGCGGATCCGCTCCTGGCACGTCCGGACGGGCAGGCATGGAACAAGGACGCTTGGAAGAAACCGATCAAGGAAACAGCACAAAGCGCTGGTCTTCCGGCTGGCGCCACTGCCTACACACTGCGCCACAGTGTGATTACGGATCTTGTACACGACGGTCTGGATCTGCTTACGGTTGCACAGCTCAGTGGCACATCTGTGGCAATGATCGAGAAGCATTACGGTCATCTACGCAGCGAGGTTGCGACTGAGGCGCTTGCAAGATTGGCTTTATAGCTCGGCCTGCAAGTTTGGCGTCGACCGATGTCGCAGTCAACGCACCGGCGGCCGTTTGGGTGACTGCACCCTGACGTGTGGTTTGCCATGCCCTTCAGGGCGCACAGCAGGTGCCGCTGCGCGGTTGGTGCGCCTTACGCTTGTCGACGCTGCCGGCAGGCGCACATTGGCCGCAGTCTCGAACTTACCCTCCCCCGCGTCAGCATCGGACAACACGATGTCCAGAGCATCACCAACCTTGAGGCCACACCATTGGCTCCAGCTGATGTTCGTCGCGGCCTTGAAGTGCGCAAAGTATCTGGACTGCCCACCCTGAACAAAGATGAATGACGAGCCCTCCTTCGGGATGTGCTGTACCTTCACTTCCAGCGTAGAGGCCGAACGCACCGCGCGCCGGACGATTTCGCCGAACAATGGCGGCTGGTCGGAAGAGCGGCCCCGCATCTCAGCGCGCTGCAAGAAGCCCGCATTGCCAAAGAAAACCAGATTCTCCTTTGCGCGCGAGCATGACACGTTCAGGCGCTGCCGATCTCGAATGAAACTGATGTCGCCCGCGCTGCGTACTGTTGAATAGAGCACAATGTCCGCTTCGCTGCCCTGGAAGCTGTCGACCGTATCCGAGCGGATCAGAAGGCTCTCACCAATACGCCATACTTCACTGTCCTCGCCTTCTTTGACCGCAATACGGTCGAGCAGACGCCGCACCAGACGCTTCTGAGCGCCGTAAGGAGTGATGATCGCGACCTCCTTGTGCAGCTTGCGCCTGGCAAGCAATTCGGCAGCCTCGCCCAGGTAAATCATGATCGCCTCGGCTTCGGCCAGGTTGCTCTTGCTGGTACCCTCGTCAAACTGCTCGCCACGTACGTCATGCCAGCGCAGTGGGGCAGACGGATCAAGGAATGCATCGCGCTTGTGAACGCGGCCGTTGAACAGCCCGCGCTCGCCCTGGTCCTGGTAGAAGAGCTCTGCCACCAGGTCGCCAATCGGTTCGACCATGCGGTATTGATGATCGAGTCGGCCTCGGCAACCAGCCGGCAGCCCACGGTACATGAGCTCGAAGAAGCTCTCTTTCAGGAATGTCTCTTCCAGAAAGGGAAGCGCTTGGGCACTGTCTTCCTCGCGCAAGGTCGCCGCGATGCTGGGCGGGAGCTGGTAATGGTCCCCGATCAGGACTACCTTGCGTACGCGTAGCACCGGAATCAGCAGCTCTGGAACCGTCGAACGGCCGGCCTCGTCGATAATCGCCAGGTCGAACTGCAGCCGGTGCAGACCGTGGCGCTGGCTTGCCAGGCCGACGCACGTCGCGCCCGCCAGTTTGTACTCGCCGATCAGAAGTTCGGTGAGCTCGGGGTCGAAGCGGCCCTCGTCGTCGCGGATTCCGGACAGCCATTCTTCCAGCAACGGGGCGGTATCCGCCTGGTCCATCGCGGCGCGCTGATAAGCCGCGACCCGGCTCGCATAGTAATCTTCGAGCCGGGCCTCGGTTCCATAATCGCGCAGGGACTCATCCATCTTGTCGCGATTCCCGATTCGCAACACGCGCGTGCGCGCCATCGGCGCATCCTTGAGAAAGCGCGTCAGGGCATTGTCGACCGCCGCGTTCTGCTGGGATACGACCAGAATGCGCAGTGACGGATTGTCGTCATACAGCTGATGCAGTATCTCGACGATGCAGGTGGTCTTGCCGGTACCCGGCGGCCCTTGCACCAGAAACAGGTTCGATTCGACCAGCGTCCGCTCGACCACCTGCTTGGCTGAAACCGCCTTGCCGGAATCCCGCCAATGCTCGTTGTGCCATTCAAGCCCCGCCGCCACCTTCTGCTCCCATCGCGCGTCGGGCTGCCCATGGTAGCCGGAGGGATCCACCAGAACCTGCTTCAGTGACTTGTTGACCATCTTGTCGAGCACAAAGGCATCCAGCGCCTGTTTCTGTCGCTGCAGGTTCTGGAAGTCGCCGCCCTTTCGCATGCGCAGCCGAAGCTGACGCGGCACAGACGGCGTGAGACCGAACCGGCCGACCTGCATGGATTGCTCGCCCCGCATGCCGATATTGAGCAGGCAAGCCCCATTGTCGCGTTGCGGCGCCCCGATCAGGTCTGCGACCTGAACCCACGTCTGCGCGCCGTTGTGATCCAGGCAGGCAATGTGTAGGCCAATGCGGCTGCGTTGACCCTTGGCGTTATCCTTTTCGATCTCTGCCTCGAGTTTCCTCATGGCGAGCCCCGACTCCGTATCCAGAGCTACGCGCAGCCAACCGTCTTCCATCTCGCATGACGGAAGATCGACGTTGATATGTCCGTCGACTTCCAGCAGATAGTCAGCGACGCGGTTCCAGCGCGCAAAGAACTGCCAGGCCTGTTCACGCTGAGCCTCGCGCCGCTCGTACATTTCTTGCTGCACGCAGAAGTGGCGCAGTTCTCGATACGGCTGTGGGTCAACGTAGACGTGATCCATGAAATCGCGTTCGATCGGCTGCAGCGCGAACGGCAAAGACGTGCGCTGAAGAGCAAAGGTGCTGTCGGCGACAATTTCGTGTACCTGCAGGTAGTGGACATCGGGGTCGCTGACCGTACGCACGAGCCAACCGCCCAGCAGCAGATCGATCTGGTAGCGACCATCCTCGGTCTCTGCACATGAGTGCAGCTGCCATAGTTCCTCGTGCTCCAGCGCGTCAATCAGTGCATCCATGTGAGGCAGGAGCGGATCGAGACTCAGGTACACCGGTGCCGTTGATGTCTGCTCCAGCTCGAGCGACTCGGGCCTCTCGGTTACCGTCATCAATTCGGGATCGTGCGGACGTCGATCCTTCAACAGCAGGTCATAATGCAGTGGGTAAACATCCAGGATATCGCCCGGCTGATAATGCTTGCCTGGATAGCGCGCCTCTGCACGCAGAAGGCGCGCCCGAACTCCACCCTGCGTCACGGCGTCACGTCGCACTTCCTGGATGCTGGGGAAGCACCGGACCAGGTAGCCGGGCTGCGGCGCGCGCTCCACTGCCTCCACGACGGCCTTGCACGACGCACGTTCCAGAATGTGCTCGACTTGCAGGCATCCGCGCAGCACGGACGCGCTGAAGAATATGGCTTTCTTGTTCGCATGCACCAGTTGCACGGGAATCGCGCCCTGGTCGGGACAAGACTGGGCCAGCAGCAGTTCGAGCGGCGCCGGGATGTAGGCAGTGCCGCTCTTGACCTGGCTCAGCTGTAGCACCTGGCCGTAGCGGTTCGGATGGCCGTTGAGTTCTTCGCGCTCGACAATTCCGACCTTGCCGATGTAGAACCAGTCACCCGGCAGTTTCGCCTCTGGGGGTGCGAGCTCGAGCAGCGTGGAGTAGTCGCCTGTCTGCACAAGCGCATCCAGCTTGGCGCCGTACCAGACGCAGTAGGCCCGGTAAGCATGCAGGCGAGCGATAGCGTCGTCCAGTCTGGTGCGCAGCAGGCGAAGGGCGCTACGCTTGAAAGCACTGATGTGTTCGCAGTCGAGCTGGCGTTCGAGCTCGGCGCGCAAGGCCGGCAGGTCGCGCTCCAGATCAGCCTTGTCGACCAGCAGCCTGCGCGTCTCCGTGGCCAGCATGTCCTTGATCTGCAACGCGTATTCGCGCTCGGTCCGGGCCTCCTGGTCAGCGTGGCGCGCAAGCTCGTCGCCGCATGCTTCCCGCAGATGTCGGCAGCGCTCGCGCAGCTCTTCATGGCGCGCGCGCTGCGATGCAGTCAACCCGTCCATGACCCAGGCGAACACCGATGCCGTTACTGTGACGAGGCCGGCAGCAGCCAGCAATACTCCAAACATCAGCGTTTCTCCAGCTTGTGCGGGCTCACTTCAGCGTCCGACTTTGCGACGTGGGCAGTTGCTCGGTCACGTCGCCGATAACTTTCTCGACCCGTTGCAGGCGCTGTGTTCGAGCATCGGCGCTCTCTTCCGCACGTAGCTGAAGCTCTGCCATGCGGTATTCGTGATCACGCGCATGGATCTTGTCTTGCACCTGCAGCGCCTCGCGCCGCAGGCCGATGTCGCCCATTACCCGGCGGGTTTCTTCGGTTGCGATGACCTTGTCGCGATCCGCTTGGGCCACAACCTGTTTTGTCCGCTGGCTCTCGGCATAGGCGCCGGCAACCGCAGTGACGACACCACCGACGCTAGTTGCAATTTCAGCAACCGGCAGTGGGGTGCTGGCTGGAGCCTTTCTGGGCGAGTGAGGTTGGCTCGGGGTCCCTGGCTTTCTCATGTTGTGATCACTCCTATGTATCGATCAATACGACAGCCGCCGCCACCTGAGCTGCGACCAGTTGATGGAAAACGCGTTCGAGCCTGGCGAGGCGCGGACAGGAAGGTGCCGCTGCCTGGCGCAGCACTACCAGCTGGGCGCCTATGCGGTGTACGTCGTTCTTGCATAGTTCATAGTGCGCGCGTTCGATGTGGATGCCTTCCCATTGGTCCGCCATTGCGGACTGCTTCTGCCTGACGCGTCCCTCATGTTCGTGCGCCGCTTGTGCCGCCAGTGCTGCGCACTGCTTCCGGATCTCGGTCAGGCGCACGCGCAGGGCGTCGGCCTCGGCTTCGATCTGCCGGGTGACTTCGACCGCCTGGCGGTAGTTCGCATAGCTTGCAACCGCGTCGAGCACGGCCAGACCGGCATCTACCCATGCGAGCAGCAGGTTGCCTTTTGATACCACGCGTCCGGCGCGGGCAGCAGTGCCAATCACCCGGACGCCCCGATGGACACGCTCCGCCCGGCGTACGTGCTTGCCATCGACCGAGCTCAGGTCGACGAACAGGTCGACCGGTCGCATCATCACGATCCGCGCTGCGCTACGCATGCGCATCACCCAGGATCAGGAAACCGTACTCGGCGCGTACCATCTCCATCAACGATCCTTCCACCCGGAGATTCAGGTAACGGCGACGCAATTCGTGCCGCACGTGGGTGCCGGCTGGCACAACAAATGGCGGCAAGTCTGGCACATCATCCCGTTGACGTTCGGCCAGCACCCGTAGCTGATCATCGGCCGTATCGACAAGTGGCAATCCGAGCGGCAGGCTGGCATGGCTGAACAGGTCGAGCCACAACCGATCGGGCGGCGCGAGCATCACCGGCCAGGGCCAGCCGGGCGCAGCCTCACAGCAGCGCGCAATCTCGAGCACTGGCAGAACGACTCCGGCCTCACGTCCTCGCAATCTGTCCACCGGCACCAGTCGGTCGCCTACCACATCGACGCAGATGAGTTCGCCTGGATGGCCGGCCAAGGGACGCAAGCTGAAATCGAGATGCCGCAACTGGCGTGCGAACAGCTCGCTGTGCTCGGACCAGAAATAGTTCGCAAAATCCAGCAGTCCCTTGCAGTCGTTGTCGATCAGGATTTCCGCCACTCGACTCTGGTGGTCAAATTGTTTCAGATGGCGCTCTTCGGGCAGCGTGGCGTCTGGCGCGCCGCTTACGCGGCAAGGGTCAAGGTCCACCGTGTCATCCGACGGCAGAACGAAGATGTTCTTGCCGCCAAACCGGTCAATCCCGACGCGCTTGACGCAACCGGGCAACAGGCCCTCGAGCAGCACGACCTCCTCCCCCAGAGCAGCCAGCGATACACCGTCACCCAGATAGCCCTGGTAGCGCAGATAGTCGCACTGCGCGTGGATTGTCTCGGCTGACAGGGCAGTTACAGTCAGGATGGTCTCGATCGTGGCACCGCGCGCCAGCGCCCGCAACAGAACGCGCGAGACCGATTGCAGATTGTCCAGCAAGCGGTGTCGGAGCCGTAATTCGTAGATTGCGAACGGCAGGCCGAGTCGAACCGGCTGCCGTAGAATGAGGACAGGGCCGGAAGGCGCGCCACCAAGGTCTGTATAGAACATCGTTGCGCCTGATTCCGTAAGTAACTTCCGTAAATTTACTCAATTGCCAAACTGCATGCGATTCTACACTCTGCAGACGGCAAAAATTCTCACCAAAACCCACTTCTCCATGCGCATCGCCAATCGGTAACTCCACTTCTGCACTGTACAAAAAAAAGCACTCCAAATTTCCTTGCTGCTTCGGTCTCACATGTCAGCAGTAATAACAGGGCCGGCGCGAGTTCTCGACCAACGCGCACCTGGTCCGCGCGTGGGCGTCTGCTCAGCCAGCCTGCGCCGCGCACGTACGGTTATTTTGCGGAAAACAGGGCCGCCGGCGCTGCGCCGTCGGGGAGAGTCGTAATCGATCGCAGGCAGTTGTTGCGGAGGGTACCGTTGTCCGAGCGCACAATCCTTGATATCGCGCGGAACTGAGCAGACAGGAGTTCTTCGACCTCCGCCTTGCGTCATGCGAGCGGCGTGGCCACCTTAATCGAGCGGAACGCGCTCATCAGTGCTTTGTTACGACCGGCCGTACGATCTGGATCGCTCCAGCACATACGCATTAACTTGCCGCTCTTTGAAGTCGAGCGCCCTTGCCCCCCTTATGCGGATGCGTACCAGCTCAGTAGGTTGCTCAAGGCGGCTTCGTCTGTCACAAGGTATCCCCTGTTGTCGGGCGCGCACAGTTTCGAATCGCCTTGCCTGAGACGTTGCGTCTTCTAAGGCTTGTCCGATGCCAGGACGCCATCGATGCTCGGAATGGAACTTTCCGGCAGGACAACGACCGTCTGCCCGCACATCGGCCGCTTCGTGACAGGGTCAAGATCCCCGATGATTAACGCGAACTGTTTTCCCTGAGGGCTTCCGATCGAAAAAAGCCGCGTTTTGGTGCGAGTCCCCGGATCGAACCGGTGCAGGGCGAGCAAGCGAACGAGCTGGCTGTCTATAGCGTCAAGCGCAAGGGCAGCGGACAATGACATGAGATGGTATTCGTTTGTGCAGGTCCTTGAGTCAGCGCACCAAGAAAAACGGGCACGACGTCAAGGCTCCAGTTCGGTTTATTGTAGACAAAATTCGAAACGCTAGCCACCAGGGAAATCGCTGGCGCAAGCGCCCAGTTTCCCTGGCAAGCTTTCACAATCAGCTGAACGATACCTCGTCAGCCTGCTTGGCATACAGGTGTTTCTGGCGCAGGGCCGCGATCTGGATCACGGCAGGAATTGTGACACGGTAGGCAGCGCTTGCAATATCGATCGCGGTCCACGCACCAGTGACCGCCCAGCCAATCGGACCTGCCAGAATGCCGATTGTCCGGGTCAGGGTCGCGTTTCCAGCGAGGGTAAGACCGCGGCCAATCATCGCCTTCAGAACGGCATTGACGACAATCAGCGTCAGCTGGTAGGACTTGAAACCTCCCGCCCGGAACACGGCCTGGAACACTCCAAGCATGCCTTCAGGAGTCAGGTGAGCGAGATTCTTGACGCCGACAGAGTCGGCGAGCTTCCGGATATCCTCGGGTGACATTTTTTCAAGTGCGTCGTTCAGCACTTTCAGCAGAAGACAGTTCTCGATACGCTCAACAGATGCATCCTTGTTGAAATTAACCTTCATTTGGCTGCATACGTCCACTAGAACCTCGCGGTATTCAACCCCCTTCCCTCCGCGGAACATTGTTGCGAATGTATTCGCACCAAAGCACTGAATTTCGGCGGCGATAAGTTCCCAGTATTGACGGTGGTCGGGATAGTGCTGCTTGTACAGAGAAGATGTCGTCAGCTCTTCAGTAAATCGGGGTGAACCGTCCTTGTCATGAGTCAAGCTGTAGACGAGGTCATTCAGGTCTTTCGATTCAAGTTTCTCAAAAAACTCGAGATCCGGATCGTATCGGTATGCCATAATTTCCTTAGAAAAAAAATACTCTCGCCTACGCAGGACGCAATAATCAACCCTCAGCGGGAAGCCGTCTCGGAGATGAATTCGGCCAGTGATACCGGCAGCATGTTCGACAAGATTAAGAGTCCGCCGGCTGGAAAACGTAGCTGCTGTTTCCCAACAAGAATTTTACGACATTATTTCCACATTAAAACTCACGCATTTCCACCAACACCATGAAAAATGCCGACAAGAAGAAGTCGCCAGACTTACGGAATTCCAGAGTCAGTGACAAGCCAGTCCCCGCGGAAGAAACCAGCATCGTTGTGGCCGACCCGTCGGGCCGGCATGCGATCACGATCCGTCCGAGTCAGGATTTCGAAGCCTACGACAAGGGCCGGGAGAGCGGCACCCTTGATTCGACAATCGGGCGACTGGGAAGTACGTTGCAGGCAGCTCCGTCCCTCTTGGCCGCAGGCGAAGCAGGGAGCAGGCAACTCATGGAGGTCGTCGTCAATGGCGACCTCGTCCGTGCAGCGGATGGCAACGGATTCCGAGCCATTGCCATGGGGCCGAAAGGAGTAAAGGAACATGCGCGTCTGTTCGAGTCGGAACGACTTCAAAACGTGCTGAATGCTGGCGCCGTATGGCAGGTGGCATCGGTCATCGTGGCACAGAAACACCTCGCTGACATCAGCAAGAAACTCGACATGATCGCCAAAGGCGTCAATGGTCTGTCAACCTATTTGAACGAGCAGCGCAGGTCGCAGATTGAAGCCGCATACAGCTATCTTGACCAGGCACGAACCACGCTGGAGAACGGAGAGATCCCGGCAAGCGTCCGGATAGAACTGGAAAGCTGTGAACGGGATCTGCTCACGATCCAGACACACCTGTTCAAGGAAATCAGGAGCGATCTCGGAACCAGAGTCGAACAGGACAAGATCGGAACCGAAGAATTCGCGATGGGTATCTCGCAAAAAATCCGCAAGCACGAAGCCTTGTTGAATGACCTCGCGTTATGCATCCGCACGCGAATTTGTGCATGGCATGTACTTGCGCTGTTCCCGGGTGAACCCATGCTCAAGGAAGCACGACGCAGTGCTCTTCAACGCACCATCCAGGATTACACCGCCCTGTCCGATGAACTTGACAGGAACATCACTCGAGAGATCGAGGACATTGATTCGTACTTCAACTTCGGGAGTACTCTCGAGCGCAGGCGCGCAGCCCTGAAAACCCAGTCGAATCATACCGTGACAAATATCCGGAAAACTGGTGCAGCTGCGGAGCGAATGATCGGCGATACCACTGCGCTTCTGACCCTGCACGATGCGCCGGCCCGCATTCTTCTTCAGTTCAGGGACGGCACGTTCGAAGGTGCAATCAAGGTGCCCGAGCAAGCCGCAGCATCTCCTGCCTGATCGTTATCACCCTACTGTCCTGTCGTCCATGATTTCACCTGATTCGCAAATGAGCGCATTCGAACAATCGATTTTCGCCGCAACCCGACCGCTCAACGGCCAGCTTCCCCGGCCGTGGATGACTGACCTTTCCAATCCTTTGGACGCCAGGGTCTTCATCGTCGGGCGAAACCCGGCGAGGACCTATGATGCGTCGATGCTTGCTCACGGGCGGCACGTCGACGCGCTGTTCAACCGCAACGGCCAATCGTGCCGTGGACTGTACGACGAACTTGTGGAGTCTTCGGCGACACGCCGAAACATCGATTTGCTGAACGGGCTGCTGAAGCAGGCCGGCGTTGACCAGGTGCTCGAGACGAACGTAATCTGTTACTCGAGCCCGATGAGTGCAGATCTGGACGAGCCGAAACATGCCGGCGGGCGGGCGGCGGGCCAGGCCGTATTCCGATTGCTGCTCGACTCGATACGACCGCGTGTCCTGATCGCGCATGGCGCCGCCACGATCGGCGACCTGGCTGATATCGTCGACTGCCCTCTCCCGCCTGCGCGGACCGAACCTGGAGTCCCAGCAAGCGTGAAGGCTGGCGACATGACCATCGTTCTTCTGCCCAGCCTGGCGCCGCCCGCGTGGAACCGGTGGCAGCGGTGGGCACATCCGCATCTGCAGGAGGCAGCGCTGCTCGCTGCTCATGCGCTCACCTGAACGTCCGGGCTCAGGCAATGCTCGCCCCCGTCCGGAAGCGAGCAAGGCAGAGTGAGGAATGCAGCACTGCCGCAACTGTAGAGCAAGGTCGCAATGTTCAACAGGCCACGTCGCGATCCGTACGGCGGCCATGGCAACCGTTACGCGACGCTCTTCAATTCTGTTTGGGCGCGGCCGCCGGACTTGTGGTCTGCACATGTCCGGCATGTTCGCCTGCAGACAACTGAGCCATACCCAATGCGCGCATTGCAGAGGCCTTTGCTGCCCCGACGTTCTGCATCGCGTCCGATACGACCGCACGGACCGAACCGATTCGAATCCCGCAAACAGCCCGATCGTCTTCGCCTGGCAAACCTACCGCAGCATTCAATGACGCCATATCGCGCATGCTGTCGCAGAGATCCTGGAGATCGAGGGCAGTGCTGCCGACCACGACTGCAGCGCCGATCGCTGGCAGGACCTTGCCCGGCAATGTTGCGAGGTTGCGCGCGACACCGCGGCCGATGCGCGCCTTCATGCTGGCTCCCAGCCGACGTGCCGCATCAACGCCCAGCAGGCGACGCTCTTCCGCGATTTTCAATTTCGCGCCGAGAGATCGTTCGCGCGCGACAAGGTCGATATTCGCGTGCCGCAGCACGAGTGCGTCCCGGGCCATTGCGGCAAGCTGCTGCCGCAGAGCCACTTGCTCCTGTTCCAGCCTCGCCTCGCGCAGTGCTGCTTCCTGGAGTCTGCTCGCGGTCAGGAGTTCGGACGGGCTGGCTGGCCGGACCAAACCGAACGGAAGCATCCGCACGGCCTCTCCCCGGAAGGTGTCATTCGTCAATGAGAGATAGTTCGTCACGCCCAGAAACAGGACCACAGCGCTCACGGCCAAGGACCACCAGCCACGGCGATCCGGCTTCCGCGGCTCGGGCCTTTCTGGAAGAACAGTGGCGTTTTCTTGGACGCTGACCTGAGCGAGGGGTGAGTTCATCATGCGTTCGCAGGCACTGCTATTTTTTCCCAATGCTCTTGCAGGCTCCAATTGCGGCCCCGAGCGTCACACCGGTCATCGTGCTCACGAACGGAATGGGAACCAGCGACATCAAGGCTCCTCCAACGACAGCGCCAGCCGCAGCATCCTGAACGAGGTCCGAGCGGAGGCCTCGTTTGCCCAGCTGTCCAAGCTCGTCCGCCGTTGCACCTGCTACTTCCTTCATCTTGGCAGCAGCGATCTTCGCATCTTCGAAATCGACCTTGCCATCTCCGTTCAGATCACCAACCAGTACACCCAGCGCCCCCGCCACGTTTCCACCTGCATCCACAGCCTTGCCAAGCATTGCGCCTGTCGCCTTCGCGCCTGAAGATGCCGACTCGACAGCTACATCAGCCCCCCGCTTGACGGTCGCCAACGATTTGGTAGCGACCTCCGCAATGGTGCTGCTCGCACCTGCCGCGAGCTCCGATGAAGCTTCGACTGCATCACCGACAGCGACACTGGCGGTCTTGCCCAGCTCCTTCGCTGCATTTCCGACCCGTCCTGCAGAATCCCTAGCTGCAAAGTACGCCGTCCCGGCAGCGGAAGAAGCTGTCTCGGCGGCCGATGTGATTCCTCTTGCGAGATCTGCGAGTTTTATGGTCATGGTGTCTCGAACAAAGGTGGAAATTGCCATATTATCCACACGCCACTTGCTTGTCCAGCAGGCAATAAACACGTCAGATTCTGGCCACAAAATCGCCTATGTGGCGACTCCCTTGCTGTCGACCCACAATACCGCTATCGGCGCGATGTGGACGGAGGTAAATGGCAGTGCTTCTCCCGCCAGCAGCGCTGATGTCTCCTGCTTCGCATGCTCCAGCCAAGTACGTGCCAGCTCCGCACGCCCGTCGAGATCGGGTACCGGCTCGGCCTTCAGTGCACACGGATTCAGAGCGCGAAGGACTTCCCAGTCCCTCAGTAGCGCCAGTTTGCCGGGTTGCCCTGTAATGCCGAAGACCAGGCGGCGCGCGCCCCCTTCAGTTCCAGTAACCCTGTTCGAAACAGCAATTACCTGTAACGGAGCGGGAAGCCCGTCCGCAACGCAGAATACGCCATGCAGGCGCGATGCCTGCTGCAGCGCCTTCTCCATAAGCGGGTGCCCCACGCCCATCAGGTCGCCGGCGCCGCGAGGCAGGTTCCGGTCGAACAGCAGGTTGTCGTACTGGCGCCGGATCGCATGGCTCGTGAGCCATTCTTCGGGCGTGCGGAACGACAATGCGAGGCCTTCGACCTTCGGGCGCCGGCGGTTGAGTGCAAGCAGATTCTGGAAGAAGGGCAGGAGGTCCGGAAGGTCAACCGGCGGCACCTCCTTCAGCGCAGAGAGATCGAAGCTTGCTGCGTGTCCGACCAGATCGGTCACGGCCTGAACGGCCGACGTGCCTCCGATGGTGCCGGCAACCTCGTCGAACCAGCTGTCGAGGCGCTCGCGTGGCACGGCCGCGGCTCCCGAAAACAGCTGATCGAAAAGCCGGCCTCCGCTCATGCCCAGCACGAGCTGAAGCAGATCCTCGGGTTCGTCCATGGCCGAGCCGACCGCACGCATGATGCTGGCGAGCTTCGTTTCGAGCTTGTCCCAGATCATCGACTCGACCGTGTCCGGATTGCGCAGCGAAACCACCGATACCGGCCGCTTCTGACCGTATCGATTCAGGCGCCCCACGCGCTGGTGCAGACGCATCGGGTTCCAGGGAAGATCCACATGAATCAGCGCACTGCAGCGCTCCTGCAGATCGATACCCTCCCCTCCTGCTTCCGTCGATATCAGGAAGCGGATGCGTCCCGCATTGAACGCATCGCACGTATCGTCGCGCCGGCTGCTCAACTGCGTGATCCGACCATCGGGAAGACTAACGTTCTCGAGCCGGTCCTCCCCGTTCATGAAGCCGACACTGGCCTGGCCGAACTCCGCCATCAGTGCCGAGATCATCAGAGCCTGCGTGCGCTTGTACTCGGTGAAGAGAAGCACGGGCTCGTCCGCGAAACGCTTCCGTATCACCTCGATCACCTTGTGCACGCGCGTCTCGTCCGTGACCTCTTCGCCAGCGCGGATGAGATCGGCCAAGTGCCGCTCCTCGTGCTCCATCAGTTGCAGGCGCTCCCGCTTTTCCGCGCGTGCCCATGCCTCGAGGGCGCGCTGCGTTTCGTCATCATCGTCGACGGACGGTACCTCGAGTTCCGCGCGCGAGCGACTGGATTCCTGAACGAGCCTGTTCTGTCTCGTCCTGAGGGCCGCCAGAACGGCGGCAATGGAACTCGATGCCAGCTTCTGGAGCGCGATCAGGACGAGCATCACCTGTCCGCCTTCCGTTTTCGTCAGCGACGATGCGTAGGCCTTGCCCGCCATGATGAAGTCGGACATCAGGCGATAGAAAGCCTCTTCGGCCGGCGTATAGCTGAACGTTTCCGGATACTGCTGCAACGGCTGGAACAGGCGTTTCCCCTGCATGTCCGTTGCCTTCTGTTTTGCGTTGCGGATGAGGTAGCGCGGCAGCGCACGCAGCATTGTCGCTTCGTCGTTCCGTGGACCGAACACGTCCCGGTCGACCAGGCTCATCAGGGACCAGAAGCCGTGGTTCTTCCCCCTGTGCGGCGTTCCGCTGAACAGGACGCACGACTCGACCTTTCCTGCCGTCTGCAGCTTGTCGAGCAGATCGAAGCCGAGCGTGCGGTTCGCGCCCTCCTCCACGTTCAGGTGATGCGCCTCGTCCACGATGACCATGTCCCACGCCGGGGCATCCAGGAGGCGCTCATGGCGCCCCTTGTTGTCGGCGCGCAGGGTGGGCAGCGAAGCCACCACGATCTGATGGATTCCCCAGAAATCGGCGCGCGTCGTATCCAGATCCGGATGGTAGATGGCGGCCCGAATATCGAACATGCTCTTAAGACGCTGCTGCCATTGTTCGACCAGTTTGGCAGGAGCCAGGATAAGCACGCGCTGCACCCGGCGATTGGCCAGCAGGGGCCACAGCACCAGTCCTGCCTCGATGGTCTTGCCCATGCCCACGTCGTCGGCAATCAGCAGCCGAATCGGCCAGCTCCGGAGTGCCCGATGGCAGACCCAGAGCTGGTGCGGAAGGAGGGAAATCCTTGATCGTGTGAATACCCCCCAGGAGTCGTTGACCGACGTGATCGCCTCGGCCTGCACCTTCAGCGCGACCTCGAGCGAAGAAGACACGATTGCCTGTCCTGCTGCTTCGGCCGCCGAGGCCACGGCAGCCAGCTCGGCCATGAAAACCTGCTCGATGCCATGCGCGAACCGCACCACGGCAGTGTCACCGTCGGTCATCAGCACGGTGCCCTGCCCGTGGACAGCATGCATCACCGAGCCGCCGGCCTTCACGGAATCTACCGTCGTCATGCTGCCTCGCCCTCGTCATTGTCTGCCGCCCATGCGAGCACGGCATACCGAAGCGCCGGATCCTGTGCCAGCAAGGTCAGGGGGATGTCATAGTCCCCGCAGAAGCTCGCGCGTTCGACACTCCCCAGCTCCCTCACCAGCATGGCATGAATTTCCTCGCTCGTGCCAAGCTCGTGGTATCCGATCCCGGCGAGGAACTCGACGACCGCCTGTCCAGGCATGAAGGCCTTGCCCTGCGCGACTTCGGAGTGCAGGACACCGGCACGCAGCAGCTCCCTGATCACCAGGTTGTGACCGATGTGCAGCGTGCGGCGCAAGGTCGGAGCGTCGATGCCGGAGCCGCTCAGGGAATGATCTTCTCCCGGCGTCAGCAGATGCCGGGCCTCCTGCCGGCTCCGCTGATCCAGCCCCAGGAATAGGCCGACGTAGTCGTTGTACCAGCGTGCCACCCTGTACAGGCGCGGGAAGCTGTCCATCCATTGCTCGAACTCCGCACTGACCTGACTTGTCTCGGCATATTCACGCAGGATCGACATCCACTGTTCCGGCCCCTGGTCGGGATGTATCAGCGTGATGGTTTCCCACCACCCGCGACTGTGCAGAAAATCGAGGAACGCCCGGTTCTGTTCGTTGCGCACCCGTCCGAAGCGACGGAACACCCCAAGGCTGAAGAGTGTCATCCACGTGTCGCGGTCGATCATCTCGTCGGCGAGGCGCATCCTGTCCACGCGCTGTGGCCAGAGTGCCTTGTCATGCGCAGGCAAATACTCGTGCCGGTGCGTCAGCCACCACGCGTGAATGACATCCAGGCCAAGTGTGCCGTCCTCCGGTGGGTCAAAACCGTCCGATTCCGGTTCCGCAGGAGTGCCCATGCCGAGACGGGCAAGAACAAGGGATCTGAATTCCTCGTCGAGTCCGGCGAGAAGCGGATGCTCCGCGTGAAGTTCGAAGATCCAGTGATCCGCTCGAGCCCATGCCCGCATCAGGATCCACACCGAGGACGCGTCCAGATTGGTCGACAGCCAGTCGACGACCGCCAGGCGGCTCTCGGTCGATACAGCGTCCAGACACCAGCGCGCCAGTTCATCCGCAGTGGGGTTTCTCGGCGCCAGATACGGCCGGATCGTCGACCAGGCCGTGGAAAACTCCTCGTAACGCGGATCGAGCAGGATCTCGTCGGGGAGGAATCCGGCAAGCGGATCGACCCCACCGGCACCCGGCATGCACAGGGCGCCTACCGGCTTCCAGGCACCGGACTGCGACCTCAGATGAACGAGGGCAAGCTCGTTCCTCCAGCCCAGCACTTCGGTCGGCCCCTGCGGCCAGGCGTGCATGATGTGCACAAGCGTTTCGAGGTCTTCCGGACGCAGGCGTCGCTCCATACCCAGCGCCTGCAGCAAGACACCGCGATCCAGTTCCACGATGCCGGGATCGTCTTCCGGACACGGAGTCGGAGGCAACCAGTCGCGGACCTCGAGGCTGCACCATGATGCAGCCGGATACGCCGCGACGAAGGCAGGCCAATGCAACAGGAGCGGCAGAACCTGCTGCAAGCGCTCGCAGCGGATCGCAAGCCGCAAATCGTGCGGCACGGCGAAGTCGCACAGGTCGCCGGGCAACCCGTTCGGTATCGCGTTCGTACGTTCCATCACCTGGTCAAACAGGCGGGCGGCATGCGCAGCGACGAGCCGCGCATCCTGCGATGCGTCGCTATCAGGCTCGGCAACGAGCGTCGTGCTCCAGAACGCATGCCAGAACGCGGCTGCCGTGATCCCCGGTCCGGCAGCAAGACGCTTCGACCAGGCGGTCCAGTCGCTCCTCGACTGGACGACGAGTTCCGCCAGCACCGGTGCGAGCCTGTCGGCGACCTGGCGCGCGCGCGTCTGGTTACGCTGGGCAGCGGCGCCCTGCGGCAGGCTGCCACGTCCGGTGTCGACATGAAAGTCTGCGTTCAGGACAATGCCGGTGGCCGGCGTGCCGCGCGTCGGTGCATGTACCCAGACAGCAGGAACCGCATGCGTGGCGCCATCATCAAAAGGCACGACCTTGCCGTCCAGGCGCACCGCGGTCGCACCCTGATCGCAGCGGAAGACCAGCAGCCGGGTCGGGATGAGTCCGTCCTTGAACGGTACCTGGGTGCGTCCCAGCTCACACCATGCACCGGATGCTTCCAGCAGGCGCTCGGGATGCCAGACGTGTTCGTGGGTATCGGTCGTGATGTGCCTTATGTGGCGCGAAAGGACCGTGCACACCCCGGCCAGGGCGCCGAAACGGCGCAGCAGCGCGTCGGCACCCTCGGCCATCGGCAGCTCGACAATGGTCGGCCGCAGCGCGCCACGCTGATGACGCGACGCGATGGCCCGCGCCTCGGCGCTGATCCGTGCCCGGCGCGGCAGACATCCGGCAACGATGTCGAACCGCAGGTCGCCGCTCTCGATGACAGGATTGTCGCTTGCCAGCAGAACGCTCTTGAAACCGAGCCCGAACTTGCCGGTGACGCCTTCTCCGATTGCCTTTGCCGACGCCCCCAGCATCAACATGCGTTCGAGATCCTGCTCGTACTCGGATCGATAGCCCTCGCCCCTGCCGACGTGATTGATGGGCCGGCCCCAGTGCATCAGGACGATCCGCGCGCCCGCACGCATTGCCACGAAATGGCCGATGTCCGATGCCGGGAAACGCTCACGTCCTTCCGCAAGCTGCATTGTCTGGTACTCGGACACGGCGTCGTCGGCGTTCTGCAGCAGCTCGAACGGAATGCTCGACGTCTCGTACTGATAGCCTTCCACCTTGGACCGAATCTCGGCCAGCAGGGTTTCCTGAACGGAGGGGTCGTTCTCGACAAGCCGCTCCAGCTCGCGCAGCGCGTCGCGAACCCGCTCGCGCGGGACCTCGACATTCGAGTTCGCCTGCGATGCGCTGGCGACTGCGCGTCGGCCCTTGTCGAATGCCTTGAGTGCTGCATCGACCAGGGGATTGCGCTTCACGCCGGACAGCTGCTTCATCAGCTGCGGCAGACCTTCGAGAATGAGGGTGCGAGCCACATCCAGCTCCACCTGATCCGCATCCTCGAACAGGTTCCAGAGATCGGTCAGGTTCGCGTGCTTCTGGTTGTACAGCGTGGAGAGCAGGCTTTCTGCGGTTTCCTGAAGAACGGCCTTGCGTCGATCATGGTCGAAGTCAGTCAGGCACTCGATCGGCCGCATGCGGACTTCCACCGCATTTCCTCCCAGCCACCTGACGCCGCCGCCGGCCACGAGCGTCGACAGGGACATCCCGCTGGCAAGAGGAAGCAACAGCTCTTCTCCGGTCAGCGACACGCCGCATATGGCCGACTCCCGCTCCACGACGAATACCGGCTTGAGCAGGGAGAACGGTTTCGCCGCTGTCGAGTGTCCGCCCATCCAGGCGCGACGCCGTTCGAACCCGGTCTCATATCCCGGATCTTTCCAGTTGAGCTTGAACAGGTAATCATCGAACGAAATCGGCGCCATCCAGGATTCGGCAAGCGCGCGCGCTGCGTCGCCGAACAATCCCAGCAGGGCGCCAACGGCCGGCCTGACACTGCTCTGGGCGAATGGCTCGCTCCATTCCTCCAGAGCGCCCGCAAGCTCCGAGGTGCCTGCCTTGTCCTCGACAGCGCTCACTTCGTCATTTTCGATAATCGGTTCCGGCGCCTCCAGATTCGAAACGATGATCCCGGCAAGCAGCCTGCCGACTTCCTTATCCACCAGATGCGTTTCGACCACGCCGAAGGCGCCATGAGCAAGCTTCGATGCAGGATGCCATTTGCCGTCTGCAGCGGGCAGACGGAGCGATGGCAGCTGCCTGCGGAGCTCGTCGGCGCCGGCGCTGGCCGCCCATTCTTTCAGGTAGCACAGGAACAAATCGCGCGCCAGTGGTCCCGGGCCCCGATTTGCGAGCTCCGCCAGTACCTGCCGCGCCTGCTCGCAGCTCAGCGGACTGGCAATGTTGCCCAGTACGTGAAGCTCGACATCGTTCACGCTGGTTGCGCATGCGGCACGCGCAACTAGCGTCCACGCGGGAAGGGATTCGATGTCGGCCAGCGCGCCGAGATACCTCTCGAGGTCCGGGGCGAAGTCGCCAGCATGTCGGCCCACCGACATGCCTGCACTGGCCATCATCAGCGCCAGTATCGGCAGCGCCCGTGAACCGGAAGGGAACATCTCCTGCAGTTGATCGAAGGCCGAGTGGTTCCGCACCTCGTCGGACAGCTCGCCCAGTCCCGCGTAGGCGTAGTTGCAGTCCGCGGCAAGCCGGCCGATATCGCCGGCCATTTCCTCGATTCGCACCACGCTGGCCGGGGAAATCGAGCCTCCGGACTTCAGCGGGAGCCACGCGACTTCGTGCCACGCCTGGTTCGCGACGACATGGCGACCGAGCGCCGGCAGCAGATCCAGAAGATAGTGCCAGTGGAGGCCGGGGCGATCCGACCGCAGCACCTCCGCCGCGGCCGTGGCCGCCGTCCATGCAGGAAGGAAGCGGCGCTGTTGGCGCAGGTGCGCGTCATCGTTCGACTCCCCGATGAATCGCAGCGACGTCTCGAAACCCCTCGGCAGCTGCGGATCCATGCCGAGCCAGCATATACCGTTCGCCGGACCGAATCGGCCTTCCGTGTCCCTGTGCAACGGCAGCCTGCACCAGGTCGTCTCGTCGTCGAGCTGACCGAGAATCGTGTCGATCTCGGCCTGCGTGAACGCGCTGGCGATCACGGAATCGAAACCTGTACCGGTCTTCAGCCTGGCGATCACCGTTGTCCGATCGACGGACCTGATGTCGAGCGCCTTGGAGCACTTGTCCGGAACTGGATCGCTCAGTTCGCCCGGCAGCACGTTCCAGTTGTCGTCGACCACCATCCGCCACAGTCTGGTCCACGCCGAATTCTGTCCCGCCGGATCCTTCCACAAGGGTTCCCGGGATCGGAACTGGTCGGCGCTGCCATGGAGCAGATAGCGTACGCCCCGGCGAACGCTTTCATCCGCGAGTTTCTCCACACTGCCCACGTGATTCAGGAGCCGCAGCCTGTTCCCGTGTGCGCTCAGCGCCGGCGCCACCAACTGTTCACCGATGCACCGGAACATGGCTTCCGCGCTGCTCGCCGATGGCAATTCCTCGCCATTCGTGTCGAACGCCGTCTGCACGTACCCTGCCACGGTGGCACTGACGACCAGAAGTTGCAGATCCGGAACCGCGCGCGCCAGCTCCAGGGCCAGGCCAAGCCGCTCTCGCGGCTCTTTTGTGCGGAAGAGCTGGCGCCGCGAAGCCGCATCGATCAGCTCCTGCAGCGAGCAGGCGATGTCCTCGTTGCCGCGTACGTCGGACGCCCTTAATACCTGCAAACGTGGATGGCGTCGCAGGCAGGCAGCCTGCGCGTCACTGTCGTCCCCGACCGAATCCAGCAGAGCCTTGGCGACGTCCAACCAGCGCGGAACTTCGATGCCTCGCGCCGCCATGTTGCCCGCGCAGCGCAGCCAGGCTTCGATATCCTCGATCGATGGCTGCCCCGTTTCGCCGTCGGGCGTCAGGTCGGCCGGGAGAATCAGGGCCCGGGTTTCGATAGCGCTCAGTCGCTTGTAGACAGGTTCCGGCAGCGATCCCTTTGCCTCCGTGGTCCGGGTTCCGATGCCGTACCACAGATCCTTCGGCAGGAAGCCGATCAGCTGGCGGAAGAGCTGGCGCTGCGCCCGCAGTTCGCCCAGAGCGCAGTCGTGCAGGCAATGCCGCAGACGAAGCACCATCTGCAAGCGAACGCGTTCCGTATTCAATGCAACGCCTTGATGCATGCTCAGGAATTCGATCAAGTACTTCAGCTCGGCCTCGCCGCGCAGCGATGCCGCAGGCAGCCCTTCCAGGGCCAGACAGACCGAATCTTCGTCCCACGGCGCAACCGTATGCGCAAGCCGGGGCGCCGAGGCATCCACGAACACTGCATCATCGAGATGCTTCAGTCCGGGCAACACGCGCCACGGTCGCTCGCGATCGCCTTCGACAGGGCGAGGCAGCGGCAGCAGTTTCGCTGTTCGGGCAGACTGAAGCTCCCATGCCGCGCCGGAGCGACGCAGGACGCGAACCCATATGTGGTCCCGGTGCAGGTGAGCCGAAAAGGTCGACGCAAACGGAATTCTCGCACCGGAGTCGCCGGTGGCCACACAGCGCGTCAACGCCTCGGTCAGGGATGCGATCTGCTGGTCGCCGAACCCTGCATCACGCACATACCTTGCGATCGCGGGGAGGACCATCGGGAGAACGATGTCCTGAGCCAGGGCCTGGTTCCAGGCCGTCTGCACGGCCGACTCGGCGCCGCTCGCTGCAGCATCCGGGATCGCAGCCGCCAGCCGGTCCATGCCTTCGATGCCCCGGCGTCCGGAGTCGACGAAGAACTGTCCGTGCAGGGTAATGCCGAATTCCCGCGAACTGCCGGGAATCGGTGCTTCATAGCGAAAGCGCACCTCTTCCGTCGGAAGGAACACCGCCCACTGGACCGACAGGTGCCCGCGCCGGCCATCGGCATGCGACACCACCACCGCGCCTTCGGGCTGGCCCTTGTCCGGAACCGGGCCGCGCTTCCCGGGCGCGATGATGGCGTTCGATTTCGGCCAGCCGGCCGACGCCTGCAGACCTGCGAACGGCTGCGCCCCGGCACGCATGGCCTGCATCGCCATGAAGTGCAGGCGGTCGCGCTTCGGACCGCCGTCGGAAACGCTTCCGCTGGCGACCAGCCCGTCGGTGGCGTGATCGAGACGCCGGCCCTCCTCCGCAAGATCCAGCGACAGATCGAACGGTGCAAGCGTCGAGGTACCGGCAAACTGGATGCGTCCCAGGTTCCTCAGCAACGGAAGGACATTTCCGATGCGCCTGTCGATGCCTGGTTCGGTGAAGAAGTCGAGATCGCGGCCGGCATCATCGCCGGGAAACCGGTCGATGATGGGCGCAGTCGCATTGTCCTCGGCGCTCGGTACATGGCTGCGGCGACGCAACGGGATCCACAGCATGAACCAGCTCCGGTCCGCCCGTACCATTGGCTGGGCTCCCGCCACGACGTCGAGCGCCTCCATGTCGCGCGCGGTGACGTCTTCCCAGGAGACGTGCTTGTCGTGGCTGCCCTCGTCCTGGAACCACGGGCTCAGAATCTCGTGGAAGCGCTGGTTCCCGTCGCTTGCAACATAAAAGAAGGCTTCGCAGAGGTGAAATACGCTCTTCATCCCGAGGCCGAACTTGCCGATCGCTCCCGACTCGGCAGCCTTGCTGTTCAGGCCGAAGGACTGAATCGCCTGCCGATCTTCCGCCCTGAAACGTCCATCGTTCAGGATCCAGAGCGCAGGTCCCTGAAGCAGCTCATGCGCGGCCTTCCCTGCCAGCCCCTCATGGTAGCCGAATGCCAGAGAGGTGGCCCCGGCATCGTCGGCGTTCTGTACCAGCTCCTTCAGGATAGGAAAGCCTGCTTTGTAGCGATCGCGCAGGTTGGTCGCGATCAGGTTGACATAGTCTGTTGTGAACTTCGCCACGTTGGTCCCGAGTCTCGTTATAGGAATAATTTTTACTGGTCGGTCTGCGTCGCCTGACGCGCAAGCGATGCAGACCAAATATGCCCCAGTCATGCCATCAAGGCGCAACCGGCCAATCTTTTGAATATAAAACGGGCAATCGGTGCCTCAACACTCCAACTCGCAGGTGCCGGTATTTGCGGACCGGGCGCCGAAGAGCCCGGGGACATGGAACTAGCCCTGCCACTGGTGCCCGGCCATACAGCACGCCATAAAGATTCGGCTTGCGAACCGTGGCACGGTACCCGCCACTCACAACCTTGTCGTCGTAATACTCAAGCAAATTTCCGTACATTACCGCCAGTACTTCTGCCTCCCGGCCGGCCGAACGTCAGGGCGCACGACGCCTGTGCAAACATCTGCGGGGGAACGCCCGCAGCCATGGTGCCCGTACCTCGGTTGCGCATGTCGATCCAACCGCATGTCTGTCAGTCCGTTCCAGCTGCCGTCAGGGGCGACTTGCCGGTCTTCGTCTCATCGGCAGCCTTGGCACGCTTTCCTTTTGGTGACCTGGACGCCTTCTTCGGCTTCCGGGGCAGAAGATAGAGCGAGAGTGCCTCACCGAGCTTGAGCATCAGATCGCCCAGCACTTCATCCGAGAGGGCCCCCGGGACGTCGGCATACAGAGCTTCGGCTCCGTCCGAGCCGAGACCCACGCGCCAGACCATTCCGGGCGTGCACGCAACGTCGAATATTTCCTTCGACTTGCACAGCCGATCCTCCTTGGGAAGAAGCGCGACGCGCAGGCTCGTCAGCCTGTTTCCGGGCGCCGCCGACATTACCTCGATGACACGTCCGTCAGGCCCGTCCTTCAGGCGGTTCCATCCGGTGCTCTCCGAGCGATTGGAGGCGGGTTGCGCGGCCTGCGTCCCGCCATCGCCGTGCACCGCTTCCTCGAGCGGGGCCGCGGCGACACTGGCCGGTTCGTCCTGTGGTGACCAGCGCAGGACCTCGCGGTCGTGCCAGTAAAGGACGAGCGCGATGGGTGAACTGCGCTCGTCCGGCTCTTCCTGAAACGCACTCAGCGCCTGCGCTCGAAGGGCCGGTTCCGGCCGGTGCAACCCCACCAGCAGGGACGACAGCAGGTCAAGATGCGGGCGCTTGCTCTTCCAGGATAAATCGGCTGCACCGGTCCGCAGACCAATCAGAAAGGCGGCAGCGGCGACGACCTTCCGGCCGGCAGGACGTTCCGCATGCAGGAAAGCCACGAGATCCTTCACGTTGTCGACCACGGCCGCAAGGGTGGCTGAACGCGAGGCAATGGAGCGATCGTCCGCAAGATTCTCGCCGTCGAGGATGACGTGGTTCGACAGCACGCCATTCGCCATTTCGAGCCACCGAGGCACGGCCCGGGCGACGTCGGGGTCAGGCAGCTCGCTCAGCCGTCGGCCGATTCCTTCGATCAGGGCACTCGGCGAAGCACGCTCATGCTCCATGAACGCCTGCATGATTGCGCCATACGCGCCGGTTCCCGAGCCCTCCTCGAATCGCAGAAGGTTTTGCAGCCCTTCCAGCCACGGTTCGCCAGCCTGCCCGGACAGGATCCCGGAGACCGCTTCCAGGCAGCCGGGCTCGATCACTGCGAGCTCGAGGAGGCAGCACACGCCCCCTGCGATTCGATCGGCGACCACGGCAAGGCGCGATCCCCGCGGCTGGGCCATCTCCTGCAGATCGCTGATCCGGCGATCCCCCTCGAGCGAAAACAGGTCCGGCGAGACGACGCCGAGAAAATATTCGGTATCCAGTTCGTCGACCGGCCGAAAGCGGAAGTCATCTGCCTCCTTCGCCGTGCGGAAATGAAGCGCGACCACTTCATGGATACCGATTGCCCTCGCGTTCTCGCGCGAGCGAGCGTCGCGAATCTCGGCGAGCACGGGAAAACGCTGGGGTCGCCCGTAGGCCAGAAATTCGATCTCGGCACCGCGCAGGCCATCATGAACGATGAACGTCTCTCCGGACGGCGCGACGAATGTTCCTGCGGAGTGCGGGAAAGCTGGCGAAAGGACGAGAGCGCCCAGCTGCCGAAGGATGCGCTCGCGATTGCTCGGCACGAATGCCCTCCCGGTATCCGGGCCGGGGCCTTCGGCAAGCGCTTCGGACCCCGGTGGTCCCTGCTCCATGCTTTCCGAAGCCGGCCCGGCCAGTAACTCAAGCTGCTCCGGTACGGAACTCTCCGCGACCATGGCCCCCTGTTGCGCTGACGCTCCCGCGCCTGTCGTCGTTGCTTCTGCCATCACATTCTCCACCATGCGTTTCGACGCGTCGTATACCGGAAGCCGAGCTTCTGCAGGTCTCCTGACAGGTGTTCCGGTGCATACAGCCAGAAACAGCCTTTCGGGCGCAGATCCTCATACTCGCAGCCATGGGTACGCGCAAACGAAAGGGCCTCGTGCGCCCAGTCGATCGAGGACGACTTGGCGGTGCCGTTGGCCGTCGCGGCCATGGCCGGTTTCGCGGCCGGTGCGGGCAGAGTGGCTGCCGAATTGCGCACGACGGGCGGCACACTGGCAGCGCGGCTGCGCCGCAGGTACTCTTCTGCCGGAAGCTCCTTGAGGAACGGCTCGTCGGGAGCAACCCGTGCCGACTGCAGCAGCTCCACGCACTGCCTTGCCCGCGACACCGCGACGAACATCTGCATCCTGAACCGGTCAGCACCAATGGTTCCGATTGGCGAGTCCTGCAGGTCGACGATGAACACTGCGTCGAACTCCAGCCCCTTGCAGCTCTGGGCATTCAGGACGGTGATCACGTTCGGTTCGTCGAACACGAGTTCGTCCACCTTGTTTTCGGCCCGGCTGTTCCATGAATACGACTGCACCCTGGTCTTGCGGCCGGCAAGCCGGGCCGCTTCTGCCGCGATGTTCGCGTGAAGTGCGTCACGCTTGGCCTCCCGGAAGACCAGGACCCCTACTTCCTTGCCGGGATGGTTCGCTACCCAGTTCATGATCGACCTGACGACGGTCGCCATGCTGCCGCACTCGACAAACGCAGGCAGTTCTCCAGGCCGATCCGGAAGCCGCGGCACGACGCCCACGTCCGCGAAGAACTGGCGCGCCAGCTCGGCAATTTCACGCGTGTTGCGGAAGTTGTCGAGCAGCTGGAACCGCTGCGCGTCGGCGATTTGCAGCGCAGTCTGAATGTCTGCCAGCGTCGAGTTGAACTGTGTCAGCTGCTGGTTCTCGTCGGCCAGCACCATGCACTTCAGCGGAAAGGGCGCGTTGCGATTGCTGCCGATTGCAGAGAGCAGGTAGAGAAATTTGTAGAACCCCGGAGCGAAGTCCTGCCCTTCATCGACCAGGAGCGTGCTTGGAGAAATCGAGGACTCGCTCAGGCGTTCGAAGTGGTTCATGACATGGTTACAGATTGCATCCCAGTCGTACTCGGTCGTCGATTCCGGAAGCAGCGGCGGCGCCTGCCAGGCAGCCCATGCCGAAAACGCCCCACTGTCCTTCATCCACTTGTCCCAGCTTGCCACCCAGGCGCCCTTCCTCCCGTTGCGCCAGGGTCCTCGTGCTTCACGGTCCCAGCGTGCTCCGGCGACGGTCGCGGCCTGGCGCTGCTCGTAGGGTGCATTCACGAAGACATCCGAGCCTTCGAGGTTCGGTGGCAGTCCGGACGAAGCCCACCATGCGTCGAACCACTGTCGTACGGTGCGCACGGCAAGCGGCGACTCCTGAGCATCCCCGGCGTTCGACGCGAATTTCGCAAGAACGCGACTGAACATGCAGAGCACGACCGGAACCTTGCGCTTCTGCAGCTCGATCGCCCGAAAACAGGCGATCAGTGTCTTGCCCGTTCCGGGCGGGCCGGCGACGAGCACATGGGCGTCAGTCGGCGCATACAGGTAGACATCCTGCTGGGCCTGCGTCAGGTCCCGCAGCTTCGGCAGCCTCATTGGCCTTTCTCCAGAAAGGGAACCAGTCCGAACTCCTCGTCCAGAAGAAGACGCCGGTCGAGCAGCGTATTCAGATGACCGCAGCTGGTTTCGGCAACGAGCTGACAGGCATGACAGGATGCGCGATTGAACCCTCCCAGCCCCTGCCCGGCCGTTTCCGAGCATACGGGGTCGGCGGAACACCATCGTCCCTGCTCCACAGCCTCGAACAGCGTCTGCGGAAGTCTGTCCGAACGCCCCTGTCGAACGAGCCCGCCCAGGGAGCCTTCCGAATCGCCGTCCGCCGTATAAATCATGATGCCGGCGTAGCGCTGCACGGCGTCGAAGTAGAGGCGCTCCCGCAGGGAGGAGGAGGAATATCCACACTCGAAGGTAATCCTGCGCAGCAGCAGATGTGACAGCGCATGCATCGCCACAAAGGCAGGATCCACCGTTGGCAGGAACCAGAACTTCTCGCTCATGCGTTTGTCTTCGAGGCGTTGCAGGGCAGCGAGTTCCTCTGCCGGCAGCGCTCGCGCCCAGGCGTCCAGCTGGTCGAAATCGAATGACAGCAGAAATCCCTCTCCGAACACCTCCGTTGCGGGCACCCATTTCTCCGAGCCACCGACGTCGGGACTGACCAATGTCCCGGTTGTGTCGGGACGGACTCGCTGGAAGCCGAGGTACGCGCGCACTTCGCGCAGTCGCTGAACCAGCAGCACGCCCGTTACTACCCGCTTCGCCCATTTCGGCGCATTCGGTCCCAGCGGTTCGGCAACGGCCCGAAAATTGGGCGCCATGATGCTGCCTGCGGCAAGCGCAGCTGCCATGGTCTTCCATTCCTCGCGCAAAAGGTCGGCCTGCTCGACTGGCTGGGAAGCGTCCTGCGTCTCCTTCTGCGATTCCCCTGGCGCTTCCGCAGCCGCGATGGCGAGCACTACCTCCTTGGAGCAGCCGACGTCCGACGCGATCATGTCGGCGACCAAGTCGAGGAACTTGTCCACTGCGCCCTGTGTGTCGGCCCTTATCTGTCTGAGCCTCTCGTAGGTCTTGTGCGAGGTCACCTGCTCCGCGTAGGACTCGAGGGGATCCTCCACCACTTCCGCAGGAATGTCGAGGGCCGACACGCTGACCGGATAGTGCAGGTTTGTCGCCCCCCGTTGCAGAACTTCCGGGTGTCGCTCGCACTGGTCAGGATTTCCGTAGACCCATGGGTGGCGACCAGTGCACTTTCCGAGCACATGTCGTGCGGTTTCCTTTGACACGAGATCCTCGAGCGAGCGGCCGCACTTGCAGACCTCGCACGACACCACAAGAGACGCAAGTCCGCCAGTGCCAGCCTTTTCGTCGACGGTAAACCGAAGCCTGTCGTTGCTTCGGCAACTCCCCGGAGCCGGGCTGTTGCTATGAGCCCACCTGCCCCAGTAGACGTCGTCCAGATGCCCATCTTCACACGCGACCACAAAACGCATCGGTACCAGTTTCCCCTTGCAGCCGCCGTGCGGGCATGCCGGTTCCCTGTCTTCCTGCTCCATCTCGGTGCGCCAGCTGGTCATGCGCCGGCACGTGTCACAGAACATCGACCTCGGAAAGCGCTTTACCTGCAGGAAGGGCTTCTCGAGCGATGGTCCCTTCAGCACCTTGTGCAGCCGGCTCGACAGGCGCGGAAGATGCATGAGCCGCAGCCCCTTCTGGGACCATTGCCCGATGCCCGGGATAACGAACGATTCCGCTCCGACATCGATAACGGCGCCCACGCCTGCCGGCCCGGTAATGGTGCCCGCGCGAATTTCTCTCTTCATTTTTTCTCCTGTCGGCCTTGCGGCTGTCCGCCAACCTGGGCCATCGGGACCAGCAATTTCATGGGTACGTCCACGTTGCGCAGGGACTGCAGGGTTTCGTGGATTCCGGCACCCGGCGCCCGGAACGGTTTGATCAGCCCGCCGTACTGCTTGCCCTCCGCAACGAAGCGCAGGGGCATCTTGCTGTTGCCGGCGGCCGCAATCCACGAATCGATGAATTCGTCGAGGCGGTCGCGGGTCTCGTCGATGTCGCCATCCTGCGTGTCCTCGATCCTGGTCATGAAATCGCGGGCAAGACCGCGCACCATCGATTCCTGCGCAAGGACGGCCGTCGCATCGCGATTCGCGGAAATGGACGACACCATCCTGACGAATGCAAGGAATGCACCGTGCAGGCCGCGCTGCTGTGCAGGCAGGGCAAACGGCGTGACGCTCGTGGGCTCCACATTCCTGTAGAACGCCTTGTGGAAGTGGCGGAAGAATTCATAGTGCGACCTGTCGCGCGGCTTGGTCGGCGAGAACAGCGTGAAAACGATGCCGGGTGGACGCCTGGCGCTGCGCCCCACCCGGCTCGAGGCCTGGATGTATTCGGACACCGTCTTCGGCTGTCCGTTCACAAGCATCAAGCCGAGACGGGGCACGTCGACGCCCACGGACAGCATGTTGGTGCAGGCGACATAATCCAGAGCGTCCGCGCTCGGCAGCTCCACGCCGAGCCGATGCAGCGCCTCCGGTATCTCGCTGTCCTTCAGGTTCGCGGACAGCTCGCTCACTCTGGACGAGGCGACGGCCCGTGCCTCGCCGAGGGCCTTCAGGCGTCCGGGAATGTCGTCCCTTGCCAGCGACAGTGTCTTGCCGAGCTCACGCTTGCTGTTGTGGTAGGCCACCACTGTCCACCAGGTGTCGACTGCGTTCCCCGCGCTCCTGCGCATTTCCTCACCGGCTGCAAGCAGTGCCGCCGATGCAATGACGTTCGAGAAGGTGGCCGTATGCCCCTGCCCCATTGCGCCGACATACAGCCGGCCCGTCCCCGTGGCGTTTTCGGAGACCTTCGAGAAGAAGGAGTCGTCCGCCGAAATTCCCGCTGGCGGGAACAGTGCGCCTTCCCGGCCGTACAATTTCCGAATCTGGTCTTCGGATCGCCGGATCGTGGCCGTCGCACAGATGTATTTGGCAGGTCTGCCACGCAGGCAAATGATGCGGTCGATGGCGGCCTCGTAAATCCCGGCCAGGGTGCCCAGCGGCCCGGAGATCAGGTGCAGTTCATCCTGGATGATCAGGGACGGTGGCACGACCGCGCTGTCGGTGCCGAAGAATGCGCGCGCCTCCGGGCGCCACGCCAGCATGGCAAACTTGTCGATCGTGCCGAGCAGAAGGGTCGGCGGGTCGGCGTACAGATCGTCGTCGACGAAGCTGATCGGCAGGACATCGTGGAACGGGCAGCCAGGATTCGAACAGAAGAGCTCGATGCTCTTGCCCTTCTGGCGGATGCCGACGTGGTCAGCGCCCTCGGCCTTCCGATCCGGAATGATCGGCTTCGCGCATACGGGGCACTGTTTGAGCGGAACCTTGACACCTTCCACGCCGCCGGTCGTTCCAAGAATCTTCTGGAGGTCGGACTGTGCATCGGCGCCCTTGTTGGGGGCGGAGGAGTCGCCGACCCATAATCCCAGGCTGAACGGATGCGCACCCTCGATGTCGCGACGGCGCCGCATTGTTTCGAGGGCGCAGATCAGACTGCCCGCCCGTTCGAACTGCTGGATCGTCAACAGACGCAGGGTATAGCGCTTGATCACCGCCGTGCCCCTGCCGGCCGCGCCCTCCAGCAAGCGGCGGCGGATCATCTCGAACGCCGCCACACCAAGATAGGCTTCGGTCTTGCCGCCTCCGGTCGGGAACCAGATCAGGTCGACGATCTCTCTGCTCCCATCTTCGGGATCCCACAAGCCGCGCAGCGAAATCAGAAAGAACGCAATCTGGAACGGGCGCCACACGAACCTGTCTTCCGACAGCGTCGGCAAATCGACATCGGTGAAGGCGGCTCCCCGCTCCCTCTCGCCATTGCCGGTCGAACGAGCAAGGCTGAGCAGCATCGCGCGGTTGGCCAGCCGGAAGATTCGAACCGCCTGCGCATCCGTCTCCAGCAGATCGACGCCGTCGGACATCCTGGAAATGGCAGCCCCGATGCGGTGCAGGATGGCGTTCTTCGGGTCGGCGAATCGTTCGTCCAGATCCATGGCGGCGATCCTGTCCCGCCAGGCGGCATACGCGTCGACGAGACCACGGAATGCCGGTACCGGATCGTAGCGGTGATCCTGCAGCCTCTTCATGGACAGTGCTTCCGTTACCATGGACGGCAGCGATCCGATACTGGTCGTAACAGGTGGTACCTCGACCGATGGCAGGTAGTCCACCGCAACGTGGCTGACCATCCCGGCGACGGGTTCGGGCCAGAATACACCGCATCCATGACCTACGGCGAATGCGGGCATGTCGCGATACTGCAGTGCCAGTTCCTCGGACTCGGGATCGGGGCTGATTGCCGGCGGATCCGGGTAGGCAGGTACGCCCAACGCCGGTGCACAGCTCATCTCGACCTGAAAAAGGATGTCCTCGGTGGACACTGCCGTGTCTTCGGGCGTGACGCGACGGTTGACGAGGACGACTGTCGCCACCCTGTGCCCGCCGGCAGTGCGGATGTATACCCGCAGCTCTGCACGTCCGCCGAGCACCTCGCGTGGTTTCCGGAGGTCGCCTGCGTCCCTGCCAATGCCGACCGTAACGACCTGACCGTCTCCGCCAGGCACGAGCTCTCGCCTGCGCCACACGGGAGCCGTTTTCTTTCGGGCACCGGCCGCGGGCAGACTGCTGACCGCCACAGTTTCGGCCTGAACCTTTTCGTATGCAGCAGCCTTCAGCCGCACCACCAGTGTCTGCTCGCGCTCCGAAATGGCGAACGTCATCCCGACCGACGCCGGGAGCTTCTGGAACAGGATGTCGGTCGGGGACTCGCTGCCGTAGTCATCGCCGGCGTCGGCGCCCTCGGCATCCTGTTGTTCGTCGGCGAGTACCGCCACCGACGACGCTCCCTGCGGAAACACCATCCCCGTCAAATAGCGCTTGTTGGGCCGTTCCTGCATTTCCTCCGCTGGCGTGGAAGGCCCGATGAGACGTGCGCGAACCTGGTCAATGAAGCCATCGCGCAGATCGGCGTTTGTAGCTTCCATCGTCATATCAATCCTGTGAGTTACGTTCAAGAAGCGCCACCATGGCACGTGTGACGGCCGGAGACGAGAAAACGTGCAGTGCAACCGATGCTCTCGTCATTCCGATATAGAGGTTGCGTTCGAAATCGAGGGTGTCCGCGACGGCATCGAGGTCGGTCAGAATCACGACCTTCGCCTCCAGTCCGCGAAACGCGGAGATGTCCGCAATGACACCGTGAACCGGCGACGAGAATCGCCCGTCCGGCATCAGCGGCCGCAGGACATGAGCGAGCCGATCCACGATGCGCATGCCTGCCCTGCCTCGTGGGCCTCCCGGCCCCAGCACTGCAATGTCGCGGGGCTGAATGCCATCCCCTAGCAGTCCGGGAACCAGCTCGACGATGGAATCTGCTTCTTCGTCGGCGTTGCGCGCGTCATGGAACCCGACGCGTACCCCATACCCATCGATGACGGAAAGCCCGATATCCGAAGCGAGAAAGGCCTGGATGCTTCGAACGATCTCCTGGGTCGAGCGTACGTTTCGCACGAGCGCAACGGATGCCGAGCGCGCAAGCAGCGCCGAAAGCGCTGCGGGCTCGGGGGGACTGGCGAGATACTGCAGATTGGGGTCCATGAACCAGCGCCAGCGACCGTTTTCGAGCCCGCCAGGCAGCCGCGCGAAGAGTGCCTGCAGCGTCTGTGGATGGGCAAGGTCCTGCCCCTCGTCGACGATCAGCACGTCGCAGCCCTCCGGGACAACGTCCGAACAGACCGGAATTCCGGTGTCCGCGAGTCTGCTTTCCAGATTGCGTACGAGCGCAGCGCCGCTGGCCAGAATGGCCGGGCGGTGGCCGGAAGCCAGCTCGGCTCGCGCACACAATACTGCGAGCTCGGTCTTGCCCGTTCCCGCCCCCCCGGTAACTGTCAGGCGAGGGTTCGCCGCCAGGCTTTCGAGAATTCCGTACTGCTGCCCGGTGAGCTTGATGATTCCCTTGTCGACACCTGCCACCGACAGTCCCAGCGAGGACGCTGCGGACAACTCGGGCAGCAGGACCTGCCTGATTTCTTCGATATCGTTGTCGGACAGCGCGAAGTCCTCCGCCGTATGCTGATCAAACGGAATGCCGGCCATCCAGGTTTCGAAGCTCAGGTAGCTGGTGCACTGGCGCTGATCCGCAAGACGTTCGGATGGCAGTTCATCGAGTTGACGGCTGAACGTGCAAAGCGGGAAAACGACGCCCCACCGGCAGCGTACCTTCCGGCCGAGTCGTTTCGTCAGCAGTTGTTCCAACGCTACGGCAGCCGAGACAGCCTGGCGCTGCGGGCCTTCTGTCGACTCAATGGCCTGCCCGCGCGCGTTTTCGTAGCGCCATACGCGCCCGGCAATTTCTACGTTACCTCCCTTGACTTCGAGGAGCAGTAGACCTGCACGGGAGACGATAACGAAGTCTGCCTCCCCCCAGCGCTTGTAGGCGTGTTCAGGAAGATTGACCGAGTGGACGGCGAAGCCATGTTCGTCGTCGATGCGTCCCAGCAGGTCGTACACGCTCGCTTCGCCAAGGAGCCGCGGGCGAAATTTGAATCTCGGATAAATCTCCATGCGTGCCGCCGTTCAGTTCACTTCATTCCGCGTCAGCGAGCAGACGCCGATCGAGCTTGTTCCAATCAGGCGCGCCGACAAACTGCTCCCTCGCGACCTGGATATCCGATTCCGCCTGGACGGCACCGGCATCTGGTGATGCGCGCCCATAAAACCGATTCAAAAACTGAAACGATTTTATTTCCTCGTCGAAAAAAATGATAGAGGGTAGTCGATTTAAAGTGACCAACCAGCCACAAACCGGAAGATGCGCCAATCGCGATACAACGCACGGTTTTGCTGCGCAGTGGAAAGATTATATAGGGAAGAAATGCCCCAAAAACTATCCAATTTCCACTGAGCATTAATTTCAGAAAGTTCTCGAAGTCGTTCTGCATCCGATGGGGCAACGGGCTCCAATCGAAGGCAAGCAGCAGCTTTTCCCGGATGTTATGATTCCTGGCCTGCCAGCATGAATCTCGCGCACGTGTGCGGAGCTGGTCGCAATGGCACCGGAAGAACAATGGACAAGAACGAGTGGATCAATCAGCTCCAGGACGGCCTGAGGGAACAAGGGGCGGAGAGCCCGCTGAAGAATTACGTTTGTACACGTGAAGCTCACGGCGACGCGAAACTGAGCGCCACCGTATCGCCCTGTGTCTGGCTTTACGACACTCCCTTTCAGATTACGGTGAACCTTGTCGGAGGCGGTCAAACGATCGTGATCGACAGCGGACTCCGGCTCCGACAGGCAACTGAAGCGGACGTCGAGCGCCTGCTCGACAGCGTACGAATAGTGAAGTGCAGAACACGCGGCTGCCGCAACCCGGCATTCGACTCGCGCACGACGTTGAAGCATCGAGATGGAAGATGCGAACAGTGCGCGATGAAATTGTTTGACAAGGAGCTGGAAAAAGCGCAGCTGGCCGAGAGCAAGAAGCTGGCCCAGATGGACAGGAAACACCGTGCGCGCGGCTTCACCCATAGAGTCGACGCTTGGGTGCAGGCCGATGGCGGCGACCAGCAGCTCAGTATCTGGATGTGCGACCCGACGGAGACGGCAATACGCAGCGAACTGATTCGCGCTGGCGTAACGGATCTGCAGCACTATACCCTCCACCCGCTGTAGCGCCTGTTGCCCAAACTGGCGCGCCGGAGGGTGCCGTGCCTCGGGTGCCGTGCAGTGGCCGGCCGAGCTGCCCGCAGCGGCCTTCGAATGCGAATGTGGCTGGCGGCACTGCCGTCACGATGTTGCCGGCCCACTCCTGTCGGTTTTCGATCATCGCTGACCAGCTCGTGCAAATGCCCGGCCGATTGTCAGACTCCGGCCTCCTGTCGTGCCTCCTGAGCCCACAAATCCTGCTGGGCAGGCGCCACAGGGCCGGCGTCGGCGCCGCGCAACAGGGCGATCACGATGTCGCCGATCTTTTTCGCCAGGAGCGGGGGAACGGCATTTCCCACTTGGTGAAACTGCTCGGTTCGATTCCCTTGGAAGAAATAGTTGTCCGGGAAGGTCTGCAAGCGCGCAGCCTCGCGCACGGTGAGACTGCGGCATTGCTTCGGGTCGTAATGGATGAAGTAATGGCCATCCTTCGAAATATGACTGGTGATTGTCGTCGCAGGCCGTTTTCGCAACTGGACCCGGAAGCGATCCGAAAACTTGCCCGTCTCCCAGTTGTCATGATTCGGGCGCAATCCCTGCAGCGAGAACTCGGCGTGTCCCTTTGGCGACCAGCCGTTCGCTTCGGCAAACGCCGCAGCGAATGCGTAACGGCGCAGATCGGCACGCATGTGCCCTCGCGCGTCGTGGTTCAGCCAGACGGAAAGACGGGGATCGTGATACCAGCCGCCGAGCAGTGCAGGATCGCCCTCGACGCGTCCAATTTTCTCGAGCTGATAGCCGCCCGTGCCGAGCCCGCGCTTGATATCTCCCGAGACCTCCTCCAGCACCTCCCGCAATCGGACCTGGGACTGACTGCCTCTAACCTCGCGCGCCATTTCGGCAAAGTGGTTTGCCACCAGGTCCCCCCACGCTTCATCCGCGTCCGGTTCCTTGCTCAGCCGGCTGCGCAATGTGGGCAGCGAATCGATGACGGCCTCGACACTGACCTCGTCTTCCTTGCGGATCTGGCCCGGGCTGCCCAGGCCAATGTCCTCGCGAACGCCGATGAGAATGACACGATGCCGCGCCTGGGGGATACCGTGCTGTTCCGCCTTGATGACGAAATCGTGCACGTCGATCTTGTCAGGCGTATTTCTCGAGTAACTCGTTGCGCAGGTCAGCGAGTGGATGCGGTACCCGCCGCCGGACGAAGGCAAATGCATGGCCTTGTCGGGATCCGACAGATCCTCGAGAATCGTTTCGAATATCTTCTTGCCGCCGACCGTTGCCGTGAGAATGCCCTTGACGTTTTCCATCACGAATACCGCAGGACGATATTTCTGGATGATCCGAAGGTATTCCTTGTAGAGAAAATGGCGATGGTCGTCTTCGGCACGGTATTCGACCTTGCCGCGATTGCGGGCGCGCCCGACGAGGGAATACGCCTGGCATGGCGGCCCGCCGATCAGGACCCACGGCACGTCCGGTCCGATTCCATGCTCCGAGATTCGCCTGTCCAGCTCCGCGTTGTCCTCGGGCTTTCCCAGCTCCAGTTGCCGTGCTTCCTCTCCGGATTCCACCCACGCGTCGTAATTGCCGTCATCGTACGGACAGTCCGACTGCCCATTGCAGAACCGGTAGTATGAATCGAGCGCGTTTGCGCCGCGACGCTTGAGCAAACGGTAGAAGGCCCTCAGGCGAAGTGTAGCGCGCGCAGACGAATTCATTTCTGCGGATACAATTATCCTGAAAGGGTCGTTTTCCACCGACGAAAATCCTTCGCCCAGACCGCCCGGTCCGGCGAAGAGGTCGACGATGGGAACAGGGCCCGTAAAAATGGATTGCGGTTCGATGAGCAACTTGGCCTAACGTAAAAACTTGCGTGGGGGCATAGGATACCAGGAAATATGGATGTAGTCGATTCGGCCACTCGGTCGAGAATGATGTCGGGGATCCGGTCGAAGGACACGAAGCCCGAAATGACGGTACGACGCTACCTTCATGCGAGAGGCTTCCGCTACAGGCTCCATGCACGGGGCCTTCCCGGCTCGCCGGATCTCGTTCTCCCAAAATACCGTGTAGCCATTCTCGTTCACGGATGCTTCTGGCATCGGCATGCCGGATGTCGCTTTGCGACGACACCTGCGTCAAATGTCGAGAAATGGAATGCAAAATTCCAGACCAACGTCGATCGCGATGTGCGCAAGCTTACCTCGCTGCAGGCGGCCGGCTGGCGCGTGATCGTTGTCTGGGAATGCGAACTCAGGCGCGATCCGGTCGAGAGACTTCAGAGGCTCACGTCGGAAATCAGCGAGAATGCCGACACCATCGGCAAGAAGCTGCCCGTGCTGTCAGCCATGCCCTTCGATCCACTCGGGATCGGTCCACAAGAGAGCTGACCGGTCGATTCTACACCTTCAGACCCCTTGCCTGATGGCTTCCTCCGCATCACGCCGGCCCTGTCGACCTCATTCCCAGCGCTTGCGCAGAGTACGGATCGACGCATCGGAACGGAGAGCCTTTTTCTCCGGCCCGCGCAGGGCAACCGAACCCTCGGGGAGTCCGAACACTGCCTCGATACTGCGGCAGATGCTGCCCACGCTGGCGTCCGAGCGCGCAGCGCGGAAACGTGCCGGCAGTTCCGTGCGCCCGGGCGGGGCAGCGACGGGCGCGTCCTGGCCGCTCCCGATGCCTTCCAGCGCTCCATCGGCTTCCAGCTCGGCTTCATCCTCCTCCCAGTCTTCGTCGTCCACGTTCACGCCGTCCTCGTCTTCCTCGACGCCCTCGCCTTCACCTTCACCTTCGTCCGGCTCGTCATCCGTACTGGCGTACCAGACATGCCCCTCATCTGGCCGCCAGAGCAGGCCTTCCTCGATATGGTACTGACAGAGTGCCTGTGACTGCTGAATCTGGTCGCTGTGCCTTGTCTTGAGCCCCCGGGTGCCGCTGAACGAGGCGTACAGCGCACCAAGGACCCGGCGGTCCCCTGCGACAGCAAAGAAAGCCGAATAACCGTAATTCCCGAAATTGACACTTGGCCCCTGGTAGACATACACCGTTGCGCTTAATCGCGAATCTGCGGCAGCCAGCGGCGCCAGTGCAGACTCGACGAGCTGTGCATACCCGAACGATCCTTCCGGCAGGGTATCGAGGTCGATCTCGACAGTCGACATCGGCTCCCGCGAGCGGACGAAATGCAGTTCGTTGACGGGCTTTCTTATCAAGGGATTCTCCATAGATGTACGCGCAAAACGCCAGGCAGGCGGCGAGCCGAATTGAATGTCGCTGCACTGACCTGCCCCGTTCGATGCATCATTTTAACGATATTTTCCTCTGAAAAACTCACACATTTTCACCCATGTCCCTTCGGCGCTACATGTTGTGCCGGCGAGGCAGCGCACCGGGCAGCCCCGTGTCACTGCCGAAGCCGTTCGCGGGTATCAACAATTGGATGGCTGTCCTTTTGAAGCCGTCCTCGCCACTCAAGCTGATACGCACTGCGCCAGCGCGGGCCGGACTTAGAATGCCGCGCTGACCAGGCCGGAAAGATCGACCTGGTATTCAATGTGCACAATTCCCGGCGGAAGGACTCCATCCTTGAAACTGGACGGGACAATCCGGGGGAAGTCCGCATTTACCGGATACATCCGGGACTCGAGAACTGAAAAAGTTTCGCCTCGTGCCGAGCAGCCGGGTTCGAGACCGCAGCGTGTCAGCAGGTCATCCAGGAGCGTCGCGGCGACACCCGCAGCGGCGAGTCGCCGACAGACGCCGTTGATCGACTCTCCCGAGGGGACGGGTTCGAAACGGTAAAATAGCAGCGAGAGTGGCCTGACATCGGTCAACGCAAGCTGGAACTGGCCCGAGACATGAATGCGCGAATCGTAACGACTCACGGTCGACTTGACCTCGTAGCCAGCCACAGCGGTGACCAGATCAACGGTGCCGCCAAGCGGGCCACGCCAGTTCACTTCTTCGCCCTGAGCCAGCAGTCGTTCGAATGCGAGCAGCTCGGCGAGCGTGCCGTAGGTGGGCTGAGTGGTCACCGCATTGCCCAGCAGATGGCGCCACCGCTCCCACCAGGCGGCCGGATCGGCAAGCAGTGCAGCGCGGACAGCGCCGTCACTCCCGGATCCGACCATTTGCGCGCACACCACGGCAAATTCGTTCCGCAGGGCGAGGATCGAGGATTCCAGCCGAAGGAAATGGCGTACTGCTCCGTCAATCAGCCGGTCGACGGTAACAAGGCGCGCTCCGGCAAATCCTTCGGCCACCAGGCGCTCGCTTTCCAGCTCCACCGCGACTCCGAACGTGGGCCCCTCCCGGAAGACCCACGCCGGCGCGGTTGCCGGCAGGGTTGAAATGGGGAGCATGCGTCCGCTGTCGTCGAGGTGGGCAAGGCCGCGCCGGATCTCTTCGAGTACATCCATACAGTTTCCTTTTCCTGGCATAAACGGTCAGCGAACACTGACCACATAATCGTGCAGCTCGCGGACATACCCCCGGATTCCGCCATCGCAGAACCACGGTTCGGTCACGATCACGCGTGCAGTGTTGAGTTTCATGAGAGCCCGGAACTCTTCCTGCGACAGTCGTCTGCTGCTACGCTCCCGGAACATTGCGCGCGCAAGTTCGATCCGGAAACCACCCCTCCCTGGACGTTCCACCAGCTGGACGATCGTATCCGTCGTCACGTCGGTCAGAACCGCGCGGGTCTGTTCCTCGGTCTCCTGCCATGCGAGATGAATCAGCCACCAGACGGCACGCAGCCAAATACGGCTGCGTCCGCGCCAGAACCGGGCTGCCGGCAGTTTCGGCCATCTCGCGTGAACGATATCCGGCACCACCCTCAGGGACAGAAAGCGCCAGACGCCGTCGTCTGCCGCGGTGCGAACGTCCATCCCCGCCTCCCCGAGGATCCGGTACAGGGCCAGGCCGGTGGCCACGTCATATGCACCGGCCCCGGTATCGCCGTCGAACGGCGGGATCGCCTCCGCCAGTCTTTCGCGCAGCATCGCGTAGTCTGCCGTAAGCCCCGATGGCACGAACTTGCCTGCTTCAGTCATCTCTTCATGGCGACGCCGGGCCAGAGTCGCGTTCAATGTCGACCACTTCATTCCCCAGCCTCCGTTGTCGTTGCCTGGATTCGTCGGTCAAGCCATCGCTGCACCGAAGCGAACAGAGCACCGAGTGAACCGGTATCGAGATCGCCCGTCCGGACAAGAACCGCGGCGGCTTCCGCGATGCTGGCAAAGTCGCCTGTCGGGGCCGGCCCCGTGACCAGTTCGTCGAACTCGACCTCGAGGTCCGCACTGACGGAATGGACCAGCAGCGCGATCCAGGACGCGAGCACATGCCGCATCAGAGGAGTCTGTCCGCACTGTTCGCCCCGCCTCGTACCCAGCTGTTCGAACAGTGCGTGATCACGGTTCAGCACCAGTGCCACATATTCGCTGCTGAATGGCTCTTCACGAGGATCGTTCCAGCAGGTACGCATTTCCCACAGCGCCTCATTCCGGCCGAGCGACTCCTCCAGAACCGGGAACAGCGAGCCGTCGCTGTCGATCACGACGCGCACCGGATCCGACAGCATCCCGAGCCTGGCGCCCCTCTGGCGTGCGAGACCTGCGTCCGCGCTATCGGCGGTACCTGGCTCGCAGAGATACACCTGCACCCCCAGAAGCCCGGTTCCTCGCATCGTCCCGGACGGCAGCACCAGCTGCAGGACAGGCATTTCGTCAAGTGCAGAAAGTTGCTCTCGGGTCAAACGCAGCGGTCGCCCCAGGCCGCGCCATCCCGAGTCGGCCGAGGACCACTCGAGGGCAAACTGGAGAACTGCATCGGTGGCGGCGATGCCGCCGGCGCCGAACAGCGGATGTAGTTCCGCCACATCTGCCAGGACACAGCCGATCGTCAGATTATGCACGTCCGGATTCCAGTCGCTGTCGCTTCCGAGGGAATACTCCCCGCCACCAAGATCGAGCGCACCGGGATTCGGCCCTTCGGACCCGAACACGAGCCGCATGGCGGGACGTGGCATGTCCTGAAGACTCGTCGACAGCGTGCGGTAGGGGCTGAGGACGGTCCTGCTCATGCCTGCTCCACGTTAGCGTCAATCACGTCGGCGACCAGAACCGGACGCAGTGTACCGGCACGGCCGACTGTCAGCCCGATCCGGAGTACTCCTCGCAGCGTACCGACGGCCCCCTTCCCCGAAGGGCGAAGGAGAACACTTCCGTTCTCGACACTGTCGATCTCGACTGCGGCTCCGGCGGCGTCATCTGCCTCTGCCTCGATCGCGGCATCGAGCACGCTGAACGGAAAGGTGCCAAGTCCGTCCTCGCTCCATTGCTGCAGGCTGATCGGACCGCTCTCGGAATCTACCTTCAGAGAAATCGCCCGGGGAACACCCGGGTTGGCGCTGCCCCACTCGAGTGACCACTGCACCTGCATCGCATCCGGAAGATATGTCACGTTCGGCAGCTCCAGGATCGGCGCGGCTGATGCCGGACGTCGTCGTCCCCCACCGCCGTCGCCGCCCTTGCTTCCGCCGGCACCGGTTCCGCCGGCGCCACTTCCGCCGGAACTGCTTCCTCCGGGACGCGTCGGCGATGGACGGCCCGACCGTCCATCGGTTCCCATGCCGCGCTCCGGCAATACCAGATCCGCAAGATTACGAGCCATGCGGATGGCGGTCCCGACGGTTGCGACCGGAGCTCGGCGGCTACCGAAGTCGCGGACGATGCGGGCGCAGTTCGAGCGGATTCGTTCGATGACCTTCAGTCCGGCCACGTCGTGCCAGGCCGCATGATCGGCGCGCTCGCAGCCCCGCAGGTACGATTCCAGGGTGACCGGGGTTTCGTCCCTGTTGCGCCGTCCTGCATCCACGAGAACTCGATCCTGCCTCGGTACGAAAACCGCCAACAGGTAACGGCTGTCCGCCACACCCGGCTGACCGCCTGCCCAGCCACGGCTTTCCGTGCTGTCTTCCCAGGATACGCACATTCCCGGACGGCGCATGAAAGTGACCAGCGGGCGATATGGCGGAATCGCGCCGGATCTCCCGAACACGCACATTCCCGGGTCGTAAAGATTGGAGGGGGCGCCCATGCCCAGCTGCTCCGGCGTCAGCAGAGCCGCCGCGAGGTCGCCGGCCGGGCCGGACGCCGTGAAAAGGCTGCGCGGCGCAACCGGCTGCAGCATGATCGCATCGGCAGCAACAGCGTTCCGTGTCAGGTAATCCCCGTCCCCAAGCGGTGCGCCCACCGCCCGGTTGTACAGCCCCTGCACAACCTGAAATACTGGCAGCATTCTGCCGGCGGTGATTTCCTTGCCGTTGACGGTCGCGCTCAGACGCGGCCCGGTTGCAAAGTGCGGGTTGTCGAGCCGGGCGCAGAACCAGCGCTCCAGTGCGATCCGGATATAGTCGCCATAGCTGTCGCACCACCAGGGGCGGTGCGCCGTACTGTCATCGTCGTCGGACGCTCCGGCCGGCACGAGGTCGTCGCGCAGGAAGGGAATGATGATTGACGTGCCGGTTTCCTCTCCGGTAAAGCGCCTGACACGAAGCATGTCGAGCGCTCGCTCCATCTGCGCCGCCCGCGTGACCGGCTTGAGCGCTCCCTCCGCCCCCCACCAGCCGATGCCGGTTCTCGTGTTGCGCTGCAGTCTCTCGGACCTGGTCTCATCCTCGACCAGACTGGCCACGAGCCGCTCCTGGTACCCGTTGTCGAGCCTGATCCGGCTGTAATAGAAAACGAGGCCAATGCCCATCTGGAAGTAACATGTCTTCCCCAAACCCCATGATCCACCGGCGTCGATGTCGCTGCGAGTACGACCGATCTCGTAGACAAGCTTCAGCAGGTTGCCATGCACCCCGTCCGGCCCGATCTCGTCGAAACCCAATGGGCCCGTGAGCCCCTCGGTCAGGGAATCCCGGATTTCCAGCAGTTTTCCGCCCGCAGGGAACCGTCCAAGCAGCGTCTTCCGGTCGATGCCTTCGGACAGCACCGAAGCGACCGTCTCCGTGGCATGCTCACGCACATGGAACGCAATCCGTACCTCACCGCCGGGCTGCCGATTCAGCGCCGCGTCGAGCGCATTCTGGACCGATTCGCGTACCAGCAGATCCAGACGAGGCATGTCCTCGTTCTGCATGGCGCGCAGCAGGAACGCACCGGACTCCTGCATGGGCCGGAGCGGAAGAGCGTGATACTTCATGCATCGCCCTCTTCCCCGGTGCCCGGCAGGTCATCGTCGGAAGCGAGCAGCGCCGGCGGAATTCTTACCGTCAGACGAACTGCGTAGCTGGTCTTACGATCGCTCACGCCCGGCAGCCACAGACTGAGGCCAACGATGTCCGTTTCGGCAGCGAGATCTCCGCGCGCGCTCCCGTCCTCCTTGACCTCGCGCGCTGCGTCTCCGGGTTTGCTGTCCCTGTCGATCAGATAGAAGAGCAGCTGCGGAATTCCGCCGACACCAGATCCTTTACGCAGTTCGTCAACCTTGATGTTGTTGAGCGCCCCCTTCAAGTCGGCCGCGGTTGCGGAACCGGCGTCTGCCAGCAGGTCGCGCGGATCCCGCAATGCACCAATCGAGACCGCGCCATCGCTGCGGTCCGGCAGCATGCGGGTACGCGATACCAGACCGACGGCGCCACCCGGCAGCTGCCAGGCCCGTCCCTTGCGCGGATCGCTGCCGGCCGTGACCACGTTCCAGAAGTCATAACCGGCTTCCGCAGCCTGGCTGTCGAGCCATTCGAGAAACGGTTCGATTTCCGAAAAGAACTGGCTGGCATCATGAAACCGGAATCCGCGAAGGAAGGTGATTACCTCCGCAACACCCACGCCGCGCCAGACAAGACTGTTGCCATTCCCTTTGACGGGCGTGCCTGCCGTAGCCAGGAATGCCTCGGTCTGGACAAGGTTCCGCTCGTGTACCTTGCCGGATCCGGATCCATCATGGAACAGCGTGGTCTGCCGGTTCACGCCCGAGAAGTCGTAATCCGCCGTAACCGTGCTCTGCATCCGACCCTTTGCCGTGGGCCGAAGCCACGAGGTGCGGGGGTGGACGCGTACCCTGGGGCCAAATTCAGACGGACGGGCCCCGCGGTACATGAAGCGCTGCAGATCGTCGCGAAGATCTTCTTCGTAAATGGTCATGAACTCGAACTTCTCGCGGGTGGCCTCCGGCATCCAGATACGAGGCAACAGCTCATATTCCTTCCGGTAGCCGAACCAGCGGCCCATCTGCATCAGCGAGTCGGCCTGCGCCGAAGCGCGCAGGAAGAAGGTACTCACCAAGTTTTCGATCGTCAGACCTCGCGACAGCGTTCCACCACCGATCACGATGAAGGCGGTGGCGGTATCGGGAACCCTGGAATCTTCGGCATCCGGATAGAACAGGCGACGGACTTCGTTTTCGTCGGAAATGCCGTTGTTGGCGCAGTTGTCGACGCAGACGTGAAGTCCCTCATGGTAGGTCCGTTCGTAGTCTTCGTCGAGCTGGATTGCCGTGACGGTCGAGACCAGCACCGCCAGGCCGTCCGCAAAATCGGCGAACGGCGGATAGTCCTCCAGTTCCGCCAACCGGCCGTAGGTCCCGAAGCGCTCGCGGAAGCTGTCCCGATCCAGGTCCGCCGTGCGCTCCTCCCAGACGGCCTCGCAGCGCGCGACAAAGACGGAGAGATCGGACCCGCATGCGAGCAGGAATGCGCGCAATGCGGTCTCAACGGCGGCATGGTGCCGCTGCGCCGCGCTGGTATGCACCAGCATGCTGACGGGCTTGCGAATACCCTTGTGCCGCATCGCGGCCACACAGCACAGGAACCAGAGTACCGCATCTTCAAGAGCACCCGGCAGCGAGTTGCCCTCTCCCTTGTGAAGCAGATCGAGCACCTCAAGATCCTCGGACGAAACATCCTGCACAATCCCCAGCGGCGGCCGACCGGCTTCGGGCTGACCGAAGATCTGGAGCGGACCGAAGTGCTCGTCCGACTGTGGCAACGCCACAATGAAGTCTTCCGGATACAACGACTCGCCCGGCCCCTCGTTCAGGAAATTTGCGGCGGGTGTCGCGGTGTACGCCACGTAGTTGACGCTCTGGACCGGCAACTGAACGAGCCGAACGATCAGCCCGTTGATCCGTGAACGTTCCTCTTTCGAGACGTTGGCGGTGTTGATGCCGCCCTGATCGGCCTCGTCGTCGATGATCACGATCCTCATCTGCGCCATCCCGACCTCGTGTTTCGTGATCCAGCCGATCAGGGCTTCCAGGCGCGACGCGTTCTTCAGACTGACCACCAGATGACGGTCGTGACCGGCTGCATGGAACTGCATGTCCTGAGCCCTGGCGCCCGGCGGCATGGAAGGCGATGGATGCTCGACGACTTTCCAGCTGAGGTTTCCTGGATGATTCAGATCCTTGACGAGACGCTTTCGCGTCTGGAGACGCAGATTCTCCAGCGTGCCGCTCAGCACGATAAACAGATTCCAGCGATAGTCGGCCGCCATCGAGATCAGACCCGCCATGTTGGCGGTCTTCCCCGACTGGACGTGACCGACGACTAGACCCTTGACGGGACCTCGTTCGGCCGTACTCAGACGCATGCGACGCAGGATGTGCAGCGCCGAGTTCTCGATGCTGTCGATGGCCGCCGGCTTCCAGTTCTGCCGACCAAGGTGAGCACGGTACATCTGCCACGCACTCCTTTCGACAGGCGGGACTTGGATGTTCTGCTCTGACTCCTCCACTCCGACGATGACGAGCGGACGGGTGGCTGCGACCGACATTTCCTCGGCCGCGCGCTTCGCGGCAACGATGGTCAGCCATTGCGTACGGCGCATGTCGGCAGTGGCGCCGAGCCGTGGCCAGAAATGCGTTTCTTCCTGGTCGAGGAACCACCTGTCCAGCTCTCCGGAAGTACGGTTCAGGTGTTCGAGAAATTCCCACTCCTTGCCGTTCCGGCGAGCGAGTTCGATATAGGCCCGGTAGCAGTCGAATTTTGGGTCGTTAATTGAGTCGAGCATGAGGTCTTGTTGTCGAAAGTCTTTTAAATGGCCGGTTTGCCCTGTCTGTCAGGCGGCCCGGGACGCGGAGAGCCCGTCACGTTTCGATTGCGGGCTCTGTACATTGGGAAAAAAATTTAAGATCCCGGTTCAAGACGGCAGGAGCAGCCCGATGGAAAGGATCAGTCACGACAAACATGGCTGAATATGTACTTTTGCTCATCAGGGAGAAAGCTGAGACCGAGTAGGGCTTGCTGGATAACGTTAGTCACATATTGTGAATTACCAGCATTAATTGCACAAGATAAATTATCCGCTCTACAACAAATAAGAAATTCTCCCAAGATGCGCCCTCGTTTGGGCGAATGCATCGGCCCTCCGCTCCGAGCGACACATGTCCCCATATTTAAGCGCTATTCGAAGCCAGGGTTGAAGCATGGCCACGCACTGCTGAGTGGCTCAGTGACTGGCGATACGCCATATCGAGAGCATAGGTGGAAGAACAGCAGTCCTTAACGCAGGCGTACGGGTGCGCGTGGAACCGTTTTTGTGTGCATTGCGCTCGGATTACTACCCTGACGCGCGTCGTTTGGCCACTTCACAGGACAGACGAGCAATCTCTTCCTCCATCTGCCGCAGGCGAAGGTCCTTCAAATTTTTAGCGCACCCCGGTCGAGGTTGCACCAAACGTCAGGGTTGCCAGGCAATACCGGCGTGATAGCCATGCTGTTCTTCCACGCCTGGCCTGCGCATCGATCGCCGCCGCCAACCGCTGCCACTGCATGGGCTGCCGCAGTATCCGGACAAAGCCCCGCCGACCCAACAGTCTGTCAGAGTCGAGGCCGTTCGCCTGCTTGGCGCCGAGCGGGAGGCCGTGCTTTCGAAACTTCTGGCGACGGAATCGCTCGGCGTGTTCACGGCGGACCGCCTCTGGCAGGTGGCGCCTGCGTCCGCCGAGCGGCGGCTAGACGCAGGCTCCAGATACGATGCCCCACCATGCTTGAAACTACTAATCAATACAGCTCCAGTGGAAAAGACGGGCCTGCGGCACGGGCAGTTCTGGCTGCAGTGGGGAACCTATCCGAGAGCGACCGGCTCGACTCGTCAAGCCAGCGTCTGCTGGTCGCTGGCGCGCATGCCGAAACGCTTGGCCAGAGTCTCGGCATGGACACCGAAAATTGTTACCAACCGGCTGTCCAAAGCGTTTGACTGGGGAGGCGAACCGCCGATGGCGCCTTTTTTCCGAGCTCCGCTCCCGCTCGTTATGCGGATACGCAAGCAGGGACATTCGATCGTGCATCTGCCGGGCAATCTCGTCTTGTCCGGGCTAGATCCTTATGGACGCCTTCAGGAAGTTCGTTCGCTGAGCATGGAATTAGACGTGGTCTGGTACGTCAAGACGCGCATGGTCCTGGAAAAGGCCGGCGTAATAAAGCCCCAGTCTGCCGGGGCCGAGAAGTACAGGACGCAATCGACGTGAGCCCCCTGCCATTTGCTTGCCACACGCACGTGCGGATCGCGCGTGTGCACACTTTTCACTTGGACACGGTAATAGTTCCTGGCGTCTGCGACAACCAGCTCGGTCTTTCGGCCATGGCCGACCAGAGGGACGAGCACCTCCCAGTCGACTCTTGAAAGCGACGGACAGACTAGTTACTCGAAGGAGCGCTGGTGGCAGCCAGGGTTGCAGCTTTCAGATTTTGCGTTCAATACGGGCATGACGATGCTTCGTGTCGATGCCGAATGCACCCGAGGACGTCCTAGAAACGGTCCGAGCGGGCTGAAGCCGAACTCCCGGTGTACATCACCTTGCTGGATAGTCCAGCAGCAGTTTGAATCGCCACGAGTTTACTAGACACTCGCGAGCCGCTGGAAATACTGCTTTTCATATTCGACCGGCGACAAGTCATTGCTGAAGCTGTGCCGGCGCTTTGGATTGTAAAACATCTCGATGTAATCG